>Ga0209712_10000005_pt1 | contig 502309 bp, 465 predicted proteins | sample ArcOceMetagenome_FD_187443 | JGI IMG/M metagenome (GOLD analysis project Ga0209712, IMG submission 187443) | Marine eukaryotic phytoplankton communities from Arctic Ocean - Arctic Ocean - Greenland ARC118M Metagenome (SPAdes) (version 2) | ecosystem: Environmental > Aquatic > Marine > Oceanic...
CGCAACATGCTTAAATCAGAGCCATGACAACCATACTGATTGCCGATGATCACCCCCTGTTCCGTGCGGCCCTGATACAGGCCGTAGAGGCCAGCTTTGCCGGTGCCACCATCCATGAAGCCGACTCCCTCGCCACTCTGGAAGTGCTGGGCCAGCAAGCCATTCCCTTCGATGTCATTCTTCTGGATTTACACATGCCCGGCACCCACGGTTTTTCCGGCCTGGTGTACCTGCGTGAGCAATACCGGAAAGTCCCGGTGGTAGTGATTTCAGCCACCGAAGACGTGGACGTGATCCAGCGCGCCATTCACTTTGGGGCCGACGGCTTTATTCCCAAATCCACTTCCGTGGACACCATGACCGATGCCATGCGCAAGATCATGGACGGCGAACGCTGGTTACCGGAAAAAGCCCGCCGAGCCATGCCCCCAACGCTGCCAGACCATTCCGCCATGAGCGAGCGGATCACCAGCCTCACCCCCCAGCAGTTCCGGGTCATGGGCATGCTGATGGAAGGTATGCAGAACAAGGTGATTGCCTACGAGCTGGATGTGTCGGAGGCCACGGTAAAAGCCCATATGACGGCCATTTTTCGCAAGCTGGGTGTACGCAACCGCACCCAGGCGGTGCTGGCCCTCAAAGACCTCGCCATCGAGCCCCCCGGCCTGGACTAGCCCGCAAGAGCTTGATGGAGAGCGACTTGCTGCAGAAGTGTTGGGGGCGCGCCAGGCAGAGTGTCGAGTTGCGAGAAACGAGTTTCGAAATACAAACCGTAACCAGAGGGAAAGCCCGGTGATTTTCGCTTCTCGCTTCTCGTTACTTGCAACTGAGGCTATCGCTTCACCAGCGACGCTCCTGCCGCGATAAAATAACTATCCGGGTCAAAATTTCCCAATTCCATCAAACGGCTGCCCGCAGCTTACAAAAGCCCTTCCAGCGTTCGCTGCAGGATGGCTTCGGAAATCGGTTTTTGCAGGAACCCGACGCCTTGCTCTTCGGCTCTGGCGCGTACTTCCGGGCGCCGGTCTGCGGTCATCAACACCGCGGGAATGACGTCTTCCCAGCAATGATCCAGCGCTTCAATCACATCAAACCCGTCTTCATGATCCAACTGGAAATCCACCAGCAATACATCCGGCACCCAGCTTTGCGCCGCCTTCTCCTGTGCTTCCTGCAGGCCGCTGGCTGCGACCACCTCGCAACCCAGGGTTTGCAGGGCCGCCACCAGGCTCGCCAACAGCGCGGAATCATTATCCACACAGAAAACACGCACGCCCTGGATATCCCGGCGCTCACGCAACGGTTCATCCTGCAGCAATGGTGGCACGTCCCCTGTCGATAGCGGCAGCGTTACGCTGAAGACGGTGCCTTTATCCGGCCAGGAGCGGACGGTTAACGCATGGCCCAGCAAACGACAAATCCGGTCGGCGATGGCCAGCCCCAACCCCAGACCTTTCACCTCACGATTATGCAGCTGGGGCAGGCGATGAAACTCCCGGAAGATCTGTTCATGTTGATCACCGGGAATCCCCGGCCCGGTATCCCACACATCAATGCGCACGGCATTGTGCAGCCGGCGCGCACCGAATAGGATGCGCCCGGAATCCGTATATCGAACCGCATTGGACAGCAGGTTCTGCAATACCCGCCGCAATAACACTTCATCGCTGTCCACCACCGCACTGCACGATACCGCTCGCAACGTCAGCCCTTGCGCGCTGGCCAGCGCAGAAAACTCCTGACTCAGCGGCGTCATCAATGACGACAAACGCAAAGGGTGGATGTGCGTCGCCATGGTGCCGGTATCCAGTTTGCTGATTTCCAGCAACGCAGAAATAATCTGTTCGGCCGCTTGCAGGGAACTGTCGATATGTCCGAGTACCTGCACCTCATGGTCGAACTGCCCCTTTTCCTGGCTACGCAACTGCTGACGCAACGATGAAGTAAACAACTGCGCGGCATTCAAAGGCTGCATCAAGTCATGGCCGGCGGCCGCCAGGAACCGGGTTTTCCCTTCATTGGCCTGTGCCAGCTTGGCATTCAACTCTGACAGTTTTCGGGTGCGTTCCGAGACCATCTGCTCCAGATTTTCATTGATCTGGCGCAGCGCTTTTTCGTCGTGCTTGCGCTCGGTGATGTCCATATACGTGCTGACAAAACCGCCGCCCACCATGGGGGTACCGCGCACTTCCACCACGATGCCATTGGGCAGCTCCCGCTCGAACTGGTGGGCATAGCCTTCGCGCAGCAATTGCACCCGTCGCGTCACGTTTTCTTCCATATTTTCGCCGTCGTAATAACCCCGTTCAGCGTTATAGCGATACACGTCGGCGATGGAGCGCCCCAACCGAATCAACCCGTCCGGATAATCAAACAGCTTTACGTAGGCCTGATTCCAGGCCACCACCTGCATATCCCGGTCCACCACACAGATGCCCTGACTAATGGTTTCAATGGTGGTGCGCAGCAGCTGATGGTTGAACTGAATCAGCTCAGAGGCTTCGTCCATCATCCGCACCACATCATCGTGGCGGCCATTCTGTTTGCGCAGCAACGAGCTCATCACAATGCGGGCGGTGGACGCCCCCATGGTGCCCGCCAGCAACCGTTCCACATATCGCACCAAATGCAGGGGCGCCGGCAATTCCAATTCTTCCGACACTCCACGCCGGCGCATGTAATCGAAGAACAGGGGTTCCGCCCGTGGATGCCCCAACCCGCGCTTGCAGACTTCCAGCAACTCGATAGTGGTAATGGAGGGGTGGCCCATGCCTTCGCGCCACCAGTCCGTGGGCATATCCACAAACCGGGCGGCCTGAGCTTCATCCAGGGCATCATGGTTGGCCCGGCGGGAATAGTAGATAAACGCGGCCAAATTCACCGACACAGACCAGAACACCCCGTGGGTCAGCGGCTCCAGCCCTTCGATACCGAACATGGCATGGGGACGTAGCAGGCCCAGGCCGAACAGCCCCTGGGTATTGAGCACGGTCACCCACTCCACGGGCAAAATCACCGGTGCCAGCAGGCAGTAAAACCACACCACAAACCCCAGCGCCAAGCCGATGAACGCACCCCGCTTATGGCCATTGCGCCAGTACAGGGCACCGATCAGTGATGGGGCGAACTGGGCCACTGCGGCAAACGACAGCAGCCCGATACTGGCAAGGCCGTCGAACCGGTCGATCAGCGTATGGAAGGCAAACGCCAGCCCCAGCAGTACCAGAATGCTGGCCCGGCGCAGAAAGCGCAGTTGCGTGCTGAGATCCGACAACTGATCCTTTTCATTGAGCCGCGACTGCAACCACATGGGCAGCAGCACTTCGTTGGTCAACATAATAGCCAGCGCCATGGTGGAGACAATCACCATGCCAGTGGCCGCCGCAATCCCGCCAATAAACGACAGCATCAACATGCCATGGCTGCCCTGAGCCATGGGCAGTGACAGCATGTAGGTGTCCGCATGACCGATCAGGTAGGGCTGGGTAATCACGCCGGCAATCACAATCGGCAGAACAAAAATCGCAAACAGCGCCAGGTACAACGGAAACAACCAGCGTGTGGTGCGCAAATGGCGCAGGTCATTGTTTTCTACCACACCGGCATGGAACTGACGGGGCAGACAGAGAATCGCCACCATGGAAAGCAATAATGAAGTGACGAAACTTTGCGAAAACAGGGTCAGTTCAAAACTCTGCATGACATCGCTGCGCTCGCTCAGCTGCTGCCACATATCCACCGGGCCATCAAAAATGGCATACAGGCAATACAAGCCCAGCCCGACAAACGCCACCACCTTTATAAAGGATTCAAAGCTCACCGCCAGCATCAAGCCGGATTGGTGTTCGGTAGTATCGATATGTCGGGTACCGAACAGCAAGGTAAAGATAGCCATCAGCGCAGCGACCACCAGTGCCGTATCCACCTGGCCCGGCGCAGACGCCTCCAGCACATAATCAAACGACAGGGTGACGGCTTTTAACTGTAAGGCGATGTAGGGCAGCACCCCGACAATGGCCACCAGGGTGACCAGCACAGCAAGCCGGCGGGATTTCCCGTAACGGGCAGCCAGGAAATCGGCAATAGAGGTAATGTGTTGCTGCTGGGCCACCGACACCATCTTGTAAATCAGTGAACCGCCCAGCAATACGGTAATGATCGGCCCCAGATAAATCGGCAGATAGTTCCAGCCATTCTGGGCGGCTTCACCAACGGCGCCGTAGAAAGTCCATGAGGTGCAATAGACACCCAGCCCCAGGCTGTACACCCAGGCATTGTGGAAGGTCTTGCGGCCCTGCCGGGCAGCGCGGTCGCCCCACCAGGCGATAACGAACAACACCAACACATAAGCCAGCGCCAACGCACCCAATTGCCACAATGAAAACACCGCCTCTCCCCGTTGGTGACTGAACCCGCCGAATTCAGCAAGCGCGCTTCGCGCATTTACCTGTTGCGTCGAGCATGCTGCCTGTTGCGACGCCTGTTGAGCTTATAGCAGCGCCTGGGCAAAGCGTAGCACCACCGCTACCAGTAGCAGAGCTATGCCGCCACGCTGCAATTTAAACTCCACCACATTGAGTGCCATGGCCCGGCGCCAGAACATGACCAGCCCCTGACCATCGCCGGTACGGCGCCAGTAGCGAAAATAGGCGTATAGAACCAGGCAGAGGCCCGCTATCAGCGCTATTTTTTCTGCATAGAACATCAGCACTTCCTTCCTTTTTATCGGCCGTCGTTAATTCAAAGTAGATTTCTGTAGTTGCAGGTACATCAGCGCACTGGTGACCGCATCTCCCCGGGCGGTGTGCCGCTCCATCACCGGCACCTGCAAGGCACCGGCCATGGCATCAAAGCGCAGATCCGGAGTCATCTCTGGTTGCCAATAGCGCATCTTTTTCTGATACAAGGCCGACAACTCGATGGTGTCATTGGGTAAATCGAACCCCATTAACGGACGCAAATAGCGATTAATCATGGCCACATCAAAAGCCACGCACCAACCCACCAGCGGGCGATTACCAATGAATGCCAGCAAGGCATCCAGCGCGTCGCGCACACTTTCACCGCCTTCCAGATCCACCGGACGCAACCGGTGGATGCGAATCGTATCCTCCTTGAGGCTGTCCGGCGGCATCAGCTTCACATCCAGACTCTGGCTACTGAGTACTCGTCCATCTTTTATGACCACCGCCGCAATGGAAACCAGTTCTGCAGTGCGACTGTCCAGACCCGTGGTTTCGCAATCGATGGCAACGACCTGATCCCCAGCATAGGCGGCAAACAGGTGTGCATAGGGGCCTCGCCCATGGCGATAGCGATCACGGAGGCGACGCCATTTGGATCTGGACCATTGCGGCCACATATTTTTCCACCATGACTCACCGCGCATGCTCAATATTCCAAATGAAAACGGCGCGACAACCGTTGTTTAAAATCGCTAACCAGATGCAACGCGTCGCGTAACAGATCTCTTTCCAGTGAAGACAGCTGTTGTACCACGATATGATTATCTTCCACGGCATCGTCTTCGCCCTGCAATTTGGCCAGCTGTCGAGTCAAGCGCAGTTCACTGAAAAGCTCCATGGCCTCGCCCAGATCTTCGGCAAAGCCGGGCTCCAGCGCCCCTGCGGCGACCAGCTTGTCCAGCCTCGCCAGGGTTGAGGTTTCCCGGATTCGGCACTGCAAGGCCATGGCCCGAACACCATGCACCAAGGGAAACAGGGCGCCCTTCTTTATATCGATACCATGCTGGGGTTTCTTCAGCGACCCAAACAGATTCAGTGGAGTGGAAAACTGCAGGACCGGGCGGGCAAAGTGGGCCAGAAGCAACTGATCATCGCTGCACCGTGAAAACAGGGTATCGCGCACGGCTTCCAGCAGCCCGGCATCACCGGCTACTGCGTGGGCATCGGTGAGGATTGTCAGGTTCAGCAGGCCTTTCCCGCCCGGATCAGCGGCCCAGTCATGCACGCGCTGCTGCCAACGCGACACCGGGCCGGTCCACTGCGAATTGGAAACCATTACATCACCCGGACAGGGAGGGTAACCCAACGACAGCAGCGTACGGGTAAAGCGCTGCATCTCCTGATCACAACCGGGCCATTGCTGATGGTCGCCCAAAATCAGGCCGTTATCCTGGTCGGTTTTCAGTATTTGCTCACCCCGCCCTTCGCTGCCCATGACCATCAGGCAGGCACGCTGCTGGTCGGCGGGCACCACCATTTCGAAGGCTTTACTCATCAGGCGACCATTGAGGGCGGCCAGCAAATCCATGGCAAACCGCATTTTTACGCCCTGCGCCATCAAGGTATCCACTAGGTCAGGCAGTCGAGCGCTGGCCAGTTGCAGCGCCTCCAGCGTATCCGCTTTTTCGATTTCCAACCCAACCACATAGGAACGACTGGAAAAGAAACTAAGCACATCGGTGAGCTCCACTACGCCCACTGCAACGCCATTTTCCATGACCACCACCCGCGCCACCTTGTGCCGGGTCATGCGGGTCAAGGCTGCGAACAGGTAATCGCCCGGACGGGCAGTAACCAACTCGGTTTCTGCCACCTCAGCCAGACGGGTATCCGGCGATTGATTGCTCATCACCAGCGCGGTCAACAAATCCGTCTTGGTGACAATGGCGTAATGCTGTTGATGCTGTATTAGCACGCTGTCCACGCCGTGTTGTTTCAGCGCGGTCACGGCATCACGCACGGTGGCCTGTTCCGGCATAATCAGGGGCTCACGCATGCACGCGTCCACCCGTGCCAGCATAAAGCCCGCCAGCGTCACGCCCCCTTCCCGGCGTTCTGCCAGGCGCTGGTTTTTCTCCGCCAGGCGCTGGCTAAAATAACGGCCAAATTCGGCCTCGCTTGCACACAGTTCGCGAAACATGCCTGCGGGGATCAGGTAACACAGGGTTTGCTGTTCGGCCCGAAACCGGTAGCGGCTCTGGCCGTTCAGCACACTAATCGCCCCGAACAGATCCCCGGCGGCATACACTCCCACCTGCCGACGGCTATCCGGCGCGTTCACGTCCAGTTCTGCCACACTGCCCTTGTGCACAAGAAAGACAGAATCGCTGGTACTGGCCGCATCGAGAATAATGTCATCTGGCTCGTAATAGGCCAGATCGGTTCCTTCCTGCAAACGGCGGCGCCCGGCTTCACTCAGCTGGCTGAACGGGTACTGGTTCAGTTCCTGTTCAATCATTCGGTTCACCCCGCCATTGCGTCTTTGTTGCCATTATTAAACGCAAAAACCGGTGCGGGGAACTATCCCGCACCGGTTCCTGTTTTACCCGTACTTAGTGTGCGGAGGCTTCACCGGCACCTCGCGGAATACGGATGTCTTCCACAATATGCTGGATATGCTCCGGAGGCGGTGCAGTCACACGGGAGACCGAGAAGGCCACCACAAAGTTGAGCACCATACCCAGGGTCCCGATACCTTCAGGGGACACACCCAGCCACCAATGTTCCGCGGTGTTCAGCTCTGGCGAGATGAACTTGAAGAACACGATGTAGCTGAAGGTAAAGACCAGACCAACCAGCATCCCGGCGATGGCCCCTTCCTTGTTCATCCGCTTGTAGAAGATGCCCATGAGGATCACCGGGAAGAAGCTGGCAGCGGCAAGGCCGAAGGCAAACGCCACCACCTGGGCGACAAAGCCGGGTGGATTTATCCCGAAGTAACCGGCAATCACGATAGCCACCACTGCCGCCCCGCGAGCCGCCAGTAACTCCTGCTTCTCACTGATATCCGGCATCAGGGTTTTCTTCAACAAGTCATGAGAGATAGCACTGGATATCACCAACAACAGCCCTGCTGCCGTGGACAATGCTGCCGCCACGCCACCGGCCGCCACCAGCGCAATCACCCAGCCCGGCAAATTGCCGATTTCAGGGTTGGCCAGCACGATAATATCGCGATCGATATACACTTCAGAGGTGTTATCCGTCGGCGCATTGGTCAACACCCGCTCACCATAGCTACCTTTGGCCTCTTCACGGCTGCCGGCGTAGGTGGGCTTGCCTTCGAAAGGCGCACCGGCACGCATCTGCACAGCACCATCACCATTCTTGTCTACCCAACCGATCAGCCCAGAGTTTTCCCAGTTATAGAACCATTCCGGCAGTTCGGTGTATTGGGTTTCATTTACGGTGTCGATCAAGTTAAGCCGTGCGAACGCACCTACTGCCGGTGCGGAGGTGTACAGCAAGGCGATGAAAAACAACGCCCAGCCCGCACTGATACGAGCATCTTTTACTCGTGGCACGGTAAAGAAACGCACGATTACGTGGGGCAGGCCCGCGGTACCGCACATCAATGCCGCCGCAATAAAGAACACATCAATGGTGGATTTGGAGCCTTCTGTGTATTCAGTAAAGCCAAGATCCGTTACCACCTGATCCAGCTTTTGCAGCAAATAGACGCCACTATCACCACCGGCGGAATCCAGCACCGTAGCACCAAACCCGGTTTGCGGAAGAACGTGGCCGGTCATCATGATAGACAGGAAAACCGCCGGCACCAGAAAAGCAAAAATCAATACACAGTATTGCGCTACCTGGGTATAAGTAATCCCTTTCATGCCACCAAGAACAGCATAGAAAAAGACGATGGCCATGCCGATCACCACGCCCACGTTCACGTCCACCTCCAGGAAGCGAGCGAACACAATACCCGTGCCGCGCATCTGCCCGGCCACATAGGTAAAGGACACGAAGATCACACAGATCACTGCCACCGTTCTGGCTACGTTGGAGTAGTAACGGTCACCAATAAAGTCCGGCACGGTAAATTTACCGAACTTGCGCAGGTAAGGTGCCAGCAGCATAGCCAACAGCACATACCCGCCTGTCCACCCCATCAGGTACACCGAGGCATCGTAACCGGAGTAAGCGATAATCCCGGCCATGGAAATGAACGAAGCCGCTGACATCCAGTCGGCAGCGGTGGCGGCCCCATTGGCGATCGGGGAAACCCCGCCACCGGCCACATAAAAATCCTTGGTCGACCCGGCCCGTGACCAGATCGCAATCCCGATGTAGAGCGCAAACGAACCGCCTACAAAGAGATAAGTGAGTGTCTGAATATCCATAGGATGTCTCTCTTTATCGGTCTCTTTATCTGCTTTTCAGCGGTTAGTCTTCGTGGACATCAAATTTACGGTCCAGCTTGTTCATGGAGTGCGCGTACTTGATGATCAGCACCAGGAACACATAGATCGCTCCCTGCTGCGCAAACCAGAAGCCCAGCTTGAAACCGAAGAATTGGATTTGATTGAGTTCATCTACCAGCAATATGCCGCAGCCATAAGAGACAACGAACCAGATAGCAACGTAGGTAAAAATCAATCGCAGGTTAGCGGCCCAGTAGGCGCGGGCGTTTTCTTCTTTCATTACTCGTCCCTCTGCGTCATCAGGAAATCAGGCCACCCCCTTTTCAGGCAGACAAGGGATAGGCTCGGTACCCAGACTAGCCAAAGGGCCATGGCAGCACAGTATGACTTTAGTCGAAGTCGGCCAGGGCACAGCCGCGTAATGGCAGGCCGGAGCGCATGGGAAAGCGAGCTGCCCGGAAAAAGGCACCCCCGGCCTGTGATATCGGCGGTTTTCCGTTAAACTCGCGGGTCTGTTCGTTGAGCCCCATGGCTCAGACAGGGAATTTTCGAGTCGATAAAAACAATCATGGATAGATAATGAAAATAGCGCGATGGCTGTTGGCCGCGTTTCTGCTTGTGATTCTCAGCGGTTCATTGCTGCTTACGCTTTCTCCCGACCTGACACGTTGGCCTGTGGCACCCACGCAATCAGTCCCGGAAAAGGGCTCGGTGACGCTCACCTACCTGGGCACCAGCACCATCCTGATCAGCGACGGCCACACGCACCTGCTCACCGATGGGTATTTCTCCCGGGTTTCCATTCCGCAATTGCTGTTCACCCGGATAGCACCGAATTCACAGCGCATTGAGCACGCCCTGGCACAGGCAGGCATTACCTCACTGGACGCCCAGCTGGTGCTGCACTCTCATTTTGATCACGCCATGGATGTGGCGGAGGTGGCAAAACGTACCGGCGCACAATTGCTGGGCTCCTCGTCTACCGCCATGGTGGGCAAGGGCGGCGGCCTGCCGGATTCCCGCATCACCACCATCGTCCCCCATCAGCCGTATTCGTTTGGGCAATTTACCGTGCACTTTGTCCCGGCCAGCCATGTGCCACTGCCCGCGCCAGTGGAAGCCATGACTGGCAAGGGAGACATCGCCAAACCGGTTACCCCGCCCGCACGAGTAGGAGCCTGGGAGGAAGGACAAAGCTACGCCGTGGTCATTACCCATCCCGCCGGATCGCTATTGATTCAGGGGAGTTCCGGAGCGGTCCCCGGGGCGCTGACGGGTTACCAGGCAGACTATGCCCTGCTCGCCAGTGCTAGCCTGGGCAAACAATCCGATCGTTATCAGCGGACGTTCATGGAAGAAACCGCCATCGCGGTAGGCGCACACACGGTGATACCGGTGCACTGGGATGATTTTTTCAGTGAGCTGACACCAGACGTGAAACCTCTTCCCTGGGGACTGGACAACATGCATAACTCGTTTCATGCACTGGCGGACAGGCACGACGGCGACTTTTGGGTGCTGCCGCCCTTTCAGCCGTTTACGTTAACCCCCGGGGCACAAAGTCCGTCAGTATCCGGGCAATAACCTCAGGCCGGGTTTCGCGTTTCAGCTGCTCCAGCAATTGCCCTGCCTGCGGCCAGCGCCGACGCAAGTAACTCAGCCATTGCTTAATGCGCCCGGCCAATTGCGCATCGGTGCCGGTACCCGCCACATCCACCCAGAACTGTTGCAGGATCGGCAAGATCGCATCCCAGCCGGTCTCCCCACCGTGCCGCAACACGGAGACCAGGCGCGGGTTGGCCACCGCGCCACGCCCGAGCATCAGATCATCACAGCCGCTTTCCTGGCGAGCGCGGGCGGCATCGTCCGCAGTCCAGATCTCACCATTGGCAATCACCGGAATCGATACCACCTCACGGATGTGGCCGATACGATCCCAGAATGCCGGCGGCTTATACCCCTGGCGCTTGGTACGCCCGTGTACCGTCAACCAGGCAGCTCCGGCGTCAACTACTGCACGGGCATTATCCAGCGCCCGGGCATCATCTTCATTACCCAGGCGCATTTTCACCGACACCGGCACATGGGCCGGCACAGCTTCGCGCACAGCGGCCGTCACCGCATGGACTACCTCCGGTTCATCCAGCAACACCGCACCGCCACGATGACGGTTCACCGTTTTCGCCGGGCAACCAAAATTCAGATCAATCGCTGGCGCTCCAAGCGTCACTGCACGCACCGCATTTTCTGCCATGCAATCAGGTTCGGAGCCCAGTAACTGAAGATGCACAGGCGTGCCCGCCCGGGTGCGCGCGCCAAGTTTTAACTCGGGGCACCAGCGATAAAACACCTTGGGCGGCAACAGCAGCCCGCTGACACGGACAAACTCACTGACACACCAGTCGTAGTCGCCCACATCCGTCAGTGCCTGGCGAACCCAAAAATCCGCCAGTCCTTCCATAGGGGCCAGAATCAATTTCATGGCGCGCATTCTAGGCTACTGCAGCGCTGCCGAATACGCGTAATTACAGGCGAAAATACATTCAACCTTCTTTCTTTCCCACGTCGAACCACACCACAAAACATCCGGCTTCTCTTGCAATAACGGTGTTCATTTGCCACGGTAAATAACAATTTGCGCAAGAATGGACGCTACTCGGGGACACCCGCACGCCGGAAATGCGATAGCAGGCGCCCCTGACAACGTGAGGGAACGCAATGAAAAAAGCATCATTCGCGAGCGCCATCGACACGGCATTAGCATGCTTTTTCCTGCATGGTTAACGCCGTCAACGCCTTATCGGGAAGGCACAAGAGGGTACACTGCCGAGAAAGTCTGCCGCCTTTTCTCTGGCTTACCGAGTGTTCCATCTCCACGCACCCACCGTATGCTGTGTGCGCTTTTCCTTCCCTTATTGCGTCGTGTGCACTGCGCGACACGCTGCCGACACCGAAACGCGAATACGCAATATTTCGCCTTACACCACCCCACAATTCATAGGCCTGTCGCTTCACCCGCGCCAGGCCGCACGTTTTTTGCGATAAAAAATGAGGGAGAGAAACTGATGAAACAGCAACGTATTTTGCCATTATCGACAGCCCTGCTGGCTGGCTTTGCCGCCCTGCCTGCCCAGGCGGATCTGGAGGTCACCCCCTACGGCTCCCTGCGCATCCAGACGGAAGCCGTTTCTGTCGATCAGGCGCAACCCGGCGAAGACGATTCCTACACCGGGCTACGGGACGCGTACTCCCGCTTGGGCGTCAACGCCAACTATAATGATTTCGAACATTTTGATATTTCTGCCACGGTGGAATTCCCGATTAACTCCGCCCGCCTGCAAGCGGAAGACCCGACCTTTTTCCAGGAAAGCTACAAAGGCAACAACAAGCCACGGGTCGCCGACATTACCGTGGCCCACGATCGCTTTGGTAGCGTGCGCGTTGGTACCCAGTGGCTGGCGTACTACAACAACGTGGCCTACCCGCTGGATTTCTTCAGCTCTTTCTATTCCGGCTATGCCACCCAGGCCACTTTTCGCCGCGACGCACTCACTTACACCACCCCCAACATGGGCGGGTTCACGGCCACCGTTTCCGGTGTCGACCTGACCGACCAGCAGGGCACCAGTTACCTGGACACCATGCAGTACGCACTGTCCTATGCGGTTAACGACGAACTGGCCTTTGGTATCGGCTACCAGGACAGCGAGCAGGACTCCGCCAAGCATGCCGACCAAGCCGGCATTTCCGCAGCCTGGTCGCCGGGTAACTGGCGCTTTGCTGCCAAGGTAGAACAGCTGCTCAGCAACGATGACACCCTTCAGGACGATGATCCGGTGACCTACAACCTGCTGGGTTCCTACAGCTGGAACAAGTACACCCTGCGCGCCATGGTTGCCCACGGTGAGGAATCCGACGAGGGGGATGCGTTCTTCCAGGGGGATTCTGCCCAGGTCGGGCTGGACTACCGCCACACCGAAAACCTCAAATTCTTTGCGGAATACTTCTACGAAGAACTGGGTTACGCCATCTACACCCCCAACTCCGAAAGCTTCAACCCGTTGGCGGGCTATCAGGTGGAAAGCGACGGTCAGGTATTCACCGTGGGCATGCGGTTTGATTTTTAAGAACCGACAGCATGCATCACGCTGGACGCAACAACGCGTTTGATTGTAATGCACACCGAAAACCAAACAGGCCGCGCTCGAAACCTCGGCGCGGCCTGTTTGGTTTTACCTGGAAAACATTCGCAGGGTTCTAGCGCATGATGCGTGTTGCGCGCAGCATGAAGCGTGCTCAATCAGAATCCCCGCCGGTTGACGCAAGCGAAACGCCATAGCTTAGGAGATCAGAGGAAGAAGCAGCCTGCGAGCTCCGGCGGGCCTTTCAATATAATCAGCCGCAGCAACCGGGCGGAAGCCCCTGGTTAGAACCATTTGGAATCAATCCTCCCAGCCTCTTTTCCTGTCCCGTCTTACCCTTTTTATATCAATCACTTAGAATAGATCAAATCAGTTGAACGGTTGCCCCGGCTCGGATCCATCCTCCCTGCCGGCTCGTAACCCGGAATTGATTCACCACAGCCGCTGCATTACTGTTGCCGCCAGCATGGCCCGCAGCAGGGGCAGACACAGCAAAGACGGGGTCCCGGTGACGGATCCGAGGAGACGCTCATGGCAAAAAACGCAGCCCCCGCGCTGGAAACCTCGCTGGACAGTCTGGAAGCCCTGGTGGAACGGATGGAATCCGGTGAGCTGACCCTGGAAGATTCCCTCAAAGCCTTTGAGGAAGGAGTGCGCCTGTCCCGGGAATGCCAACAGGCCCTGCAACAGGCTGAACAGAAGGTACGCATTCTGCTGGAGCAGAACGACCGCGCCGAGCCTGCCCCCTTCACCGGTGGTGACAATGAGCAATGATACAACCCGCAAGGCCGAACCCGGCGATTTCGTCGCGCTGGACCAGCTGACCGAGACAGCCAAGGCCCGCCTGGAACAGGCCCTGGACCACTACCTGCCTGCCCAGAGTGCCGCTTCCCGGCTCAGCCAGGCCATGCGCTACGCCGCACTCAGCGGCGGTAAACGCATTCGCCCACTACTGGTTTACGGCGCCGCCCAGCTGGCAGGTGCCAGCCCGGCCCAGGCCGATGTGCCAGCCGTGGCGGTGGAGCTGATCCATGCCTATTCCCTGGTTCACGATGACCTGCCCGCCATGGACGACGACGACCTGCGCCGGGGCCAGGCCACCTGCCACAAGGCCTTCGACGAAGCCACCGCCATCCTCGCTGGCGACACCCTTCACACCCGCGCTTTCGAGTTGCTGGCCTGCCATGGCGATTACCGCAGTGATAGCCGCATCGCCCTGATTCAACACCTGTGCCAGGCAGCAGGCGTAGACGGCATGGCCGCCGGCCAGATGCAGGACATGCTCGCCCAGGGCCAGCAACAGACCGTGGCAGCGCTGGAAGAAATGCACTACCTGAAAACCGGCCGCCTGATCACCGCCAGCCTGCAGCTGGGGTACTTTGCGGCAGAAAACGACGATCCCGCCCTGCTCAGCAACCTGACCGACTTTGGCGATGCCATTGGCCTGGCATTCCAGATTCAGGACGACATCCTCGATATCACCGCCGCCACCGAACAGCTCGGCAAACCTTCCGGCTCCGATGAAAAGCTGCAAAAGAGCACCTTCCCATCCCTGCTCGGCCTGGAACAAAGCCAGCAACGCGCCCGGCAACTGTGTGACCAGGCGCAACAAGCCCTGGCCGGCTATGGCCCACGCGCCCTGCCGCTGCAACAATTAGCGCAATACATCATTACCCGGAATCACTGATCCAGCACTGACGACCACCCCTCCAGACAGTTATACTAGCGGTTCAGGCGGAAGGCGGTACGCCCTGATTACTCCGCGTTCCACTGACGACCACTGGCCATTATCTGGCCTGCACTCATCAGGCTGCATGACCCTATGCCCAAGACGTTTACACAAATTCCGCTGACGCGACCCGATACCCCGCTGCTGGACACCCTGAGCAGCCCTGCGGACCTGCGGCAGCTGCCCGCCTCCCAACTGGAGCGCGTGGTCGATGAATTACGTGAATATCTGCTCTACGCGGTAGGTCAGTGTGGCGGGCATTTCGGCGCAGGCCTCGGGGTGGTAGAGCTGACTGTCGCCCTGCATTACCTGTATCACACGCCGGACGACAAACTGGTCTGGGATGTGGGCCACCAGTGCTACCCCCACAAGATTCTTACCGGGCGCCGGGAATCGCTCACCAGCATCCGCCAGGCGGGCGGTCTGTCCGGCTTCCCCAAGCGCAGCGAATCCGAATACGACACCTTCGGTGTGGGCCACTCGTCCACTTCCATCAGCGCGGCACTGGGCATGGCGCTGGGCGCGGAAATGGCCGGCAGTGACCGCCGTGCCGTGGCTATCATCGGTGACGGTGCCATGACGGCAGGCCAGGCCTTTGAAGCCATGAGCCACGCAGCGCATACGCGCTCCAATCTGCTGGTGATCCTCAACGACAACAATATGTCGATTTCCCACAATGTGGGCGGGCTATCCAACTACTTCGCCCGGATCTGGGCCAGCAAGAGCTACATCGCCCTGCGCGAAGGCGGCAAGAAGGTCCTCTCCACCATGCCGGCGGCCTGGGATTTTATTCGCCGCACCGAAGAAAGCATGAAGAACATGGTCAGCCCGGACATGCTGTTCGAGGCCATCGGCTTCAACTACATCGGCCCTATCGACGGCCACAATGTGGACGAACTGGTCCGCACCCTGGGCAACCTGCGCGACCTGGAAGGGCCGCAGCTGTTGCATATCTACACCACCAAGGGCAAAGGTTTTGCACCGGCTGAAGCCGACCCGGTGGGCTACCACGCCATCAACAAGATCGAACCCAAGCCCAAGGTCCAGGTGGCCGTTCCCAGCAAACCCAAGCTGCCCAAGTACCAGGACATCTTCGGCCAGTGGCTGTGCGACATGGCCGAGCAGGATCCACGTCTGGTTGGCATCACACCGGCCATGTGCGAAGGGTCCGGCATGGTGGAATTCAGCCGCCGCTTCCCGGATCGCTACCATGACGTGGCCATTTGTGAGCAACACGCAGTTACTCTGGCGGGCGGCCTGGCCTGTGAGAATCAAAAACCGGTGGTGGCCATTTATTCCACCTTCCTGCAGCGCGGCTATGATCAGCTGATCCACGATGTAGCGCTGCAGGAACTGGACGTGACCTTCGGTCTGGACCGGGCCGGCCTGGTGGGCGAAGACGGCGCCACCCATGGGGGTGTATTCGATCTTGCCTACCTGCGCACTGTCCCGAACATGATCATCGCGGCCCCTTCGGATGAAAACGAGTGCCGCCAGTTGCTCTACTCAGCCTACCTGCACGAAGGGCCCGCAGCCGTGCGCTACCCGCGCGGCACCGGCACCGGTGCCACCATCGAAGACACCATGACCGCACTGCCCATCGGCCAGGCCCGCACCCTGCGCGACGGCCAGCAAGTTGCCATCCTGGCCTTTGGCGCACTGGTGCCGGCCGCGCTTGAAGCGGCCAACGCACTTAATGCCACCGTGCTGGATATGCGCTGGGTGAAACCCCTGGACCGGGACGCCATTCTCAAGGCCACCGCCGGGCACGCACTGCTGGTCACTGCAGAAGACCATCAGCAAATGGGGGGCGCCGGCTCTGCCGTGAATGAACTGTTGCACGCGGAAGGTGTGGTGGCGGATGTGCTCAACCTGGCGCTGCCGGATCACTTCATTCACCACGGCAAGCGGGACGTGTTACTGGCCGAAGCAGGGCTGGATGCTGACGGCATTGAACGCCAGATCCGCGAACGCCTGAGCCGTCAGCAGACCCTGCGCGAAGCTCTCGAGCGTTAACCGCCCGGACAAACAGCGCTGACACAGAATGACAAAGGGGAGCGATTACCGCTCCCCTTCGTCATTTTTACGCTCCTTGACCAACCGCACCGGCGGCGGCGCTTCATACATCCGCCAGTCGTCCCGTCCCCCTTGTTTGGCCAGATACAAAGCGCGATCCGCCGCTTCCAGCAAGTCCCCCGCGCTGTGGCGGTCACCGGGTATCATCATCGCGGCCCCAACACTGACGGTCACCTCCTGCATCTCCGGATTGTCCGCATGGGGAATGGCCAGTGAACGCACCGACCGGCAGAGCCGGGAGGCCAGCTGCTGCGCTTCTACTTCATCGGTTTCCGGGTACAACAACACGAACTCCTCCCCACCAAAGCGCGCCACCAGATCCCCTCCGCGGCGGCTATAGCGGCGAAACTCCGCCGCCAGTTTCTGCAGGCAGAGATCCCCTTGCAGGTGGCCGTAATGGTCGTTGTAAGCCTTGAACCGATCCACATCCACCAACATCACGGTCAGTGGCTGTCGGTTGCGTTTGCAGCGGCGCCACTCTCTGTCGAAGGCCTCATCAAAAAAACGCCGGTTGGCCAGGCCCGTGAGGCTGTCTTCCCGGCTCAACCGGTGCAGGCGCTCTGCCAGTGCCTGGGTGCGACGCTGCTGGCGCAGTAGTTGGCGTTGGTTGAAAAAAAGCAGCCGGTCGCGCACTTCCGTGGAATAGCACAAGAACATGCCCAGCAAGCTGATCCCGGTATAGGTACGGTGCAGGACCTGCCAATCCAGCCCCTGCCCCAGCTTTTCCGCGATCAACACGCCCACCAACCCGCCGCCCCAACCGGCCAGCGACGCCACGGTAAAACGCAGGCCAACCATGGCGTAGACAATAACGAGGGCATAAATCACCGAGACGTGGGCCAGCTGTATGGAACCGCTGTCGCGCATAAAACCGGGAATGGCCACGGATACGGCCACAGCCAGAAAACTGCCAATGCCGGCATAGAGAGGAAAATAACGATCCAGTGCCCGCACCTGGGCAAGCAAGCCAGCCACCAACACGATGATCCCCACCCAGATATAGGTGGACAACCACCAGCCCCGGACCTGCTCCGGTGCCAGCGCGTAAATGCCGGTTATCAACAGCATGTAGAGCAGCAGGATATAGAAGGCATTAACCCGGAAGCTTTTCACCGCTTCCTGGCACTGATACTCCCGATACTCCCCTTCCAGACGCCGCGGAAACCGCAACCATCGCACCCCGGGCACCACCACCCGTCGTGAGCGCGGATCAGTGTCTGACATTGCAAATCCTTTGCGAATGAATCTTCCTGCAGGTTAAAAGTTAACCTTCAGAAGCGCCATCCCTTTGGCGCCAGCGGTAGTGACAAAACGATATCAGGTAAAGATGACAGGAAATTGCCAGAGCAGTAATTGCACCACGGCCGCGGCATAGACCCCTGCCAGCAAGTCATCGACCATGATTCCCAGGCCTCCGGCCACCCGGCGATCCAGCCAGCCGATCGGCCAGGGCTTGATGATATCGAACACCCGGAACGCCACAAAGCCGGCCAACGCCCCCCAGGGAGTGACCGGCACAGCAATCATGGTAATCAGCAGGCCGGCGATCTCATCCCAGACAATCCCCGGGTGATCGTGCACGTGCATATCGTCAGAGGTCTTGCCACACAGATAAGGCCCCACGGCGATCACCGCAGCCGTCACCGCCAGGTACCCCCACAAAGGCAGCTGGGCACACAACCACCAGATCGGCATGGCCGCCACCGTGCCAAAAGTGCCCGGCGCGATCGGAGCCAGCCCGGAGCCGAAGCCGAAGGCCAGGAAATGCACCGGGTTACGCATACTGGGGCGTTGAAATTCCATGTTATTCCTCGCGGGCTCTGTCTCGGCAATCTCTATGATTTTGTATTGTTCGCGTGCAGCCTGTTGCGTGTTGCGTGCAGGCGGCTCTTGTCAAAAATGCTGCCAGCCGGCCACCGTCAGGGCACCCACCGTCCCGTTTCTCTGACGCAAACGAATACCCGGCTGGGCGTCCACCTGCCCCAGGCAATAGCACCCTCCGGGCACCGATTGCGCGGCCGGCAGGGTAAACAATAGCAGATAGTCATCGCCGCCCTGCAGCTGCAAGGCCCGCTGCTTATCGGCACTGCAACCGGCCAGCACGGGAGGATCGTCCGGCAGGGCCGCTTCATCAAGACACGCTCCCAGCCCCCCCGATGCCTGCAGGATATGGCTCAGATCCGCCAGCACCCCATCGGATATATCGATACAAGCACTGGCCTGGCCGCGCAGGGCCATGCCCAGCTCCCATTGCGGGCGGGGGCGCCGGAAATGCCCGATGGCAGGCCCGTGACGCTGGCCGGCTTGCCACTGCTCCAGCCCCAGCAGCCCGGCCCCGGTGACCCCCCCCAGGCAAATCTGGTCCCCCACCCGGGCCCCGTCGCGCCGCAACGCCAGCCCAGGCGGCACGGAGCCCGTGGCCTGAATGGAAACCGCCAGCGGGCCACGGGTAATATCGCCGCCTACCAGGCTGATTCCCGCCTGATCCGCCAGTTCAAACAGCCCCCGGGAAAACTCAGCCAGCCAGTCTTCATTTACCTCCGGCAGGGTCAGCGAAAGCAGAAACCAGAGCGGATTTGCACCCATGGCGGCCAGGTCAGAGAGATTCACCGCCAGACAGCGGTACCCTACATCCGCCGGCGCCATATCTGCCGGAAAGTGCCGATTCACCAAACTGGTATCCTGGGTCATCACCAACTGTTGGCCGGCGGGAGGCACCAGCAAGGCGCCATCATCCCCGGGCCCCAACACCACGGACTCGCCCTGACGGTGATGGAAATACCGCCGAATCAGGGCGAATTCATCCAGGGGAGCAGGCGCGGGCTGCACTGACGGTTGCGAGAAATCGGCGGGATCAGTCATAACAGAAGCATAACGCGGCTTGCCGCCAGAACGCACGGCAAGCCAGCGTTATCAGGAGATATCAGTCACGGGGACGGCGTTCCGACGCTTCCGCGTAACGCAGCTGGCGGGCCAGCTTGTCGAGCACCCCGTTAACGTATTTGAAGGAATCTTCCGCGCCAAACACCTTGGCCAGCTCGATGCCTTCATTGATAACCACCCGGTAGGGCACATCCTGGCGCTCTTTCAACTCGAAAGCGCCCAGTCGCAGAATCGCTTTTTCCACCTGCGACAACTCCTCCACCCTCCGATCCAGATACGGCGTGAGCAGTTCATCCAGGGCTTTAACCTGCCCCAGCACGCCGTGCAGCAAATCATGAAAATACTCACGATCTACCTTGGCAAAATCCTGGTTCGCCAAAAACTGGGCTTCAATATCGCTCACTGCCGCGCCGGCCAGCTGCCATTGGTACAGGGCCTGAAGAGTGAAACGCCGCGCCTTGCGACGGGCACTGGGGCTGCTTTGGCTCATAGTGTTCTCAACAAATAAAAGCGGCCCTCTCCCTGCGCCTCACCAATCAATGGGAGGGGCTGGAAAGAGGGCGGTGTCCGGCGTCAGGCGTTCTGCCTCAAGCGTACTCTTACAAGGCTTTAAACAGCGAAACCATTTCCAGTGCGCACAGAGCCGCTTCCGCGCCCTTGTTGCCGGCCTTGGTGCCAGAACGTTCGATGGCTTGCTCAATGGTGTCCACGGTCAACACGCCGAACGCCACCGGGATGCCGGTGCTGTTCTGAACGGAAGCAATCCCTTTGGCGGCTTCACCGGCCACGAACTCGAAGTGGGCGGTACCGCCGCGGATAACCGCGCCTAACGCAATCACCGCATCGTAACTACGCTTCTCGATAACCTTTTTCACGGCCACCGGCATTTCCCAGGCACCTGGCACCCGGATAATTTCGATATCGTCACGGCTTACTCCGTGACGCACCAATGCATCAACAGCACCGTCCAGCAGGGCCTCCACCACAAAGCTGTTAAAGCGCGCCACTACAATACCGTAACGGCCACCGACGTTGCTCAGGGTACCTTCGAGAGTCTTGATGTTTTGCATTTTTAATCCTCGCTAACACGCTTCACGCTGGCACGCCTCACGCGTGTTGCGCGATGCGTAAAGCGTGAAGCATCTCTTATTAACTATCCGCGTCCACGTACTCGGTGATTTCCAGGTCGAAACCACTCAGTGCATTGAACTTCATGGGGGAGCTGAGCAAACGCATTTTGCGTACGCCCAACGCCTTCAGAATCTGGGAGCCTGTGCCAATGTTCCGGTAGGCACGGGATTCGCCCTTGGGCTTGCCTGCGGTGCCACCGAAGAAGGCATCCAGGCGCTCCACGATATCGTTGGAGGCGTAATCCTGCCCCAGAATAATGACCACCCCGGCATCCGACTGGGAGACGGTTTCCAGAACCCGGTGCATGTTCCACCCGGTACGGCCATTCATCTTGGCGCTCATCAGGTCACGCAGCGGGTCTACCTGGTGCACCCGTACGGTCACTTCTTCGTCTTCACTGATGTCACCTTTCACCAGCGCCACGTGGGTCAAGCCGTCCACGGTGTCGCGGAACGCCACCAGGCGAAAATCGCCGTACCAGGTATCCAGCTCGTGGTCGGACACCTGCTCGATGGTCTGTTCGTTCAGGGCGCGATACTGGATCAGGTCGGCGATGGTGCCGATCTTCAAGTCGTGCTCTGCAGCGAACACTTCCAGGTCTTCCCGGCGCGCCATGGAGCCATCTTCGTTCATCACTTCGCAGATCACCCCGGACGGCTCACAACCGGCCAGCGCCGCCAGATCGCAGGACGCTTCGGTGTGACCGGCACGGCGCAGCACGCCACCCGGCTCCGCCATCAGCGGGAAGATGTGACCCGGCTGAACAATGTCATAGGCGCGGGCATTGCGGGCTACGGCCGCCTGCACGGTGCGGGCACGGTCGGCGGCAGAGATCCCGGTGGTCACCCCTTCGCGGGCTTCAATAGACACCGTGAACTTGGTGCCAAAACCACTGCCATTGCTCTGCACCATCAACGGCAGATCCAGCAACTCACAGCGCTCGCGGGACATGGGCATGCAGATCAGACCACGGCCGTACTTGGCCATGAAGTTGATGGCTTCAGCAGTCACATGCTCCGCCGCCATCACCAGGTCGCCTTCGTTCTCCCTATCCTCATCGTCCATCAGAATAACCATCTTTCCCTGACGGATATCTTCGATCAGTTCTTCAATACTGTTGAGTTGCATAAAACCGCCTTCAGGCTGGCACGCAACACGCGACACGCCTGCATGATGCGTGTCTGCGTAATGCCTGCAGCGTTATTTCAAAAACCCGTTTTCCGCCAGGAACGCCATGGAAATCCCCTCGGAAGTGGGCTCGGCGGCCTTCTCTCCCAGGAGCAGACGTTCCAGATAGCGGGCTATGATATCAACTTCCAGGTTCACTGGCGTCCCCACCTGCCATTGGCCGATGGTGGTTACCTCCTGGGTGTGCGGAATAATGTTCAGGGAAAACACCGCTCCGGCCACACTGTTCACCGTCAGGCTGATGCCATCGACGGTGATTGAACCCTTGTGGGCAATGTACCTGGCCAGCTCCGCCGGTGCCTCGATATCGATACGCACCGAACGGGCATCCTGCTTCATCTCGACAATCTTGCCCAGGCCATCCACATGACCGCTGACCAGGTGGCCGCCCAGTCGGGAGGACGGAGTCAGGGCTTTTTCCAGGTTCACCGTGCTGCCCACGCTGATTTGCGCCAGCGAGGTCAGCGACAGGGTTTCCCCGGATACATCCGCCTCAAAGGCACCACCAGGCAACGCGGTGGCGGTAAGGCATACGCCGTTCACTGCGATGGAGTCGCCCAGCTGCACATCGGAAAAGTCCAGCCCTTCGCTCTTGATCAGCAAGGTCACATCGCCGCCTTTCGGGGTCATGGCGGCCACCTTGCCCATGGATTCGATAATGCCGGTAAACATGGAAAACCTCTTGAATTCGGACGTCAGCAGCGGCGTTAATCAGGCAGGAACCAGCGTCAAACGCAGGTCATCGCCGATCTGGCGCACATCCTGCCAACGCAGCGCCACTTTCTCGCTCATGCTGGCCAGCTGCGGCAACCCCAGTAACGGGCGGGCCGATGAGCCCAGCAGGGTCGGTGCCATATAGACGATAATTTCGTCGAACAGGCCCTCACGGACAAAAGCACCGGCCAGCGTGGCGCCACATTCTACCAGCACTTCATTACATTCGCGCCGGTTCAATTCGATCAACAACTGCTGCAGGTCGATCCCGGAGCCAGAGGCCGGCAAGTGCATGACCTCAGCTCCGGCGGATTCCAGCGCATTCTGGCGCCCCGGGTGCTGTTCCCCAGCCACCAGCAGGCAATGCCCCGGCGCACTCACCACCGGCACATCCGGGGGCGTGCGCAGAGTTCTGTCCAGAATTACCCGCACAGGCTGGCGCACCCAGTCGCGGCCCGCCTGACTGTGTTCATCTGGGCGGCAATGATAGTCCGCCAGTGTCCATTGTGCCGGGCGCACCGTATAGGAAGGCCGGTCCGCCAGCACGGTCCCCACGCCGGTGATCACCGCCGAACTGCGTGCCCGCAGACGCTGCACATCTTCCCGCGCCGCCGGGCCGGTAATCCACTGGGACTCGCCACTGGCCATGGCGGTGCGGCCATCCACACTGGCGGCAATCTTGATGCGGATATAGGGCCGCTGGCGGGTCATCCGGGCAATAAACCCCGGATTCAACGCCCGTGCTTGTGTTTCCAGCAAGCCCGACGCCACCGCAATGCCCGCATCTGCCAGCCGTTGCAACCCCTGCCCTGCCACCTGCGGGTTAGGGTCCTGCATCGCCGCTACCACGCGCACCACGCCGGCATCGACCAGCGCATCCGCGCAGGGGCCGGTACGACCGGTGTGAGAGCAAGGCTCCAGGGTGACATAAGCGGTGGCCCCTTGCGCCCGGTCACCCGCCGCCGCCAGCGCATGGCGCTCGGCATGAGGCTCGCCGGCACGAGCATGAAAACCCTCACCGACCACCGCGCCTTCACGCACCAGCACACAGCCGACCCGCGGATTCGGGTCCGTGGTGTACAGGCCATGGCGCGCCAGTTGCAGCGCCCGGCTCATAAACTGATAGTCGGTAGCAGAAAAGCTCATGATTCCTTCAGGTCTTCCAGCTTCTCACCGGGCTTGCCGCCAGCTTTTTTCAAGCGATCCACTTCAGCGGAAAACTCGGAAATATCCTGGAAGCTGCGGTACACCGATGCAAAGCGCACATAGGCCACATCGTCCAGCTGTTGCAGCTCTTCCATCACGAATTCGCCTAACTCCCGAGCCGGAAGCTCACGCTCGCCGGTGGCACGCAGACGGTGACAAATCCGGCTGATTGCGGCCTCCAGGTCTTCCATGCTCACCGGCCGCTTCTCCAGCGCCCGCAGCATACCCGCCCGCAACTTGGCTTCATCGAAGGGTTGGCGGGTGCCATCGGTCTTTACCAATCGCGGCATCACCAATTCTGCCGTTTCGAAGGTAGTAAAGCGCTCGGTACAACTCAAACACTCACGACGCCGCCGAATCTGCACCCCATCCGCAACCAGACGGGAGTCGATCACCTTGGTGTCCTGAGCAGAACAAAACGGGCAGTACATGGAGAACTCCGAAGATCAATTTCAAGTTGAAAGTGTAAGGTTGAAAAGGATTGCGCGCCATGACCACGGAAACGACGAAGCCGCGCCCCTCACGGGTACGCGGCTTCTCCGGCTGAAATTCACTGCGGCATAACCCGCGTTGCAACTTTCAACTTGCCACTTTCAACTCAACGCTCATAAACCGGCAAACGCGCACAGATTTCTTTGACCTTACCCTTCACGGTCTCGATCACTGATTCGTCACCCATGTTATCGAGGATGTCACAGATCCAGCCGGCCAGCGCCTTGGCATCGGCTTCATCAAAGCCGCGACGGGTGATGGACGGGGAGCCGATACGCAGGCCGGACGTCACGAACGGGGAACGCGGGTCGTTGGGCACAGCGTTCTTGTTGACGGTGATGTTGGCGCGGCCCAAGGCGGCGTCGGCATCTTTGCCAGTGATGTCCTGCTTGATCAGGCTGAGCAGGAACAGGTGGTTTTCAGTGCCATTGGACACCACGTCAAAACCACGCTCGATGAACACTCCGGCCATGGCCTGAGCGTTCTTCACTACCTGCTGCTGGTAGCCTTTGAAATCACCCTGCATGGCTTCCTTAAAGCAGATTGCCTTGGCGGCAATCACGTGCTCCAGCGGGCCACCCTGGCCACCGGGGAATACGGCAGAGTTAATCTTCTTCTGAATGTCTTCGTTGGCCTTGCCCATGATCAGGCCACCACGGGGACCACCCAGAGTCTTGTGGGTGGTGGTGGTGGTGATGTCGGCAATACCCACCGGGCTCGGGTAAACACCCGCAGCAACCAGACCGGCCACGTGAGCCATGTCCACCAGCAGGATCGCGCCCACTTCGTCGGCGATGTCACGGAAACGCTGCCAGTCGACAACCTGGGAGTAGGCAGAGAAACCCGCCACGATCATCTTCGGCTTGTGCTCACGGGCCAGGGAGGCCACCTGCTCGTAATCGATCAGGCCAGTCTCGTTGTCCAGGCCGTACTGGATAGCGTTGTAAGTCTTGCCGGAGAAGTTCGGCTTGGCGCCGTGGGTCAGGTGACCACCCGCGTCCAGGCTCATGCCCAGCACGGTGTCGCCAGCCTTCAGCATGGCCATGTAAACCGCGCCATTGGCCTGAGAACCGGAGTGCGGCTGCACGTTGGCCCAATCGGCACCAAACAGTTCGCAGGCGCGATCAATGGCCAGCTGCTCGACCACGTCCACGTTCTCGCAACCGCCGTAGTAACGCTTGCCCGGGTAGCCTTCGGCATACTTGTTGGTCAGTACGGAGCCCTGGGCTTCCATGACCCTTGGCGAGGCATAGTTTTCAGAGGCAATCAGCTCGATGTGCTCTTCCTGGCGGACTTCCTCAGCCTTGATAGCGGCCTGGATTTCAGGATCAAACTCGGCGATGGACATGGATTTCGGGAACATGGGCTACCCTACGGAGTCATTGGTGGATTCAGGGGCGCGTATTCTAACCAAATCCGGGGCCAATGGCACTTGAAGTCCGCTCATGGAAACCGGCCAGTCGTCTCATGGCGTCAGGCACCGGTTTTCTGGCGCCAATCCGGCCTTACGTCGCCCTATCAGGGGGCCCGCACTTTCACTCACGGCCGCTTTCCGTTAGCTTAGGCGCCAATCAAAGTACCCTCTGCCGGGGCCTGCAGCCAACCTGCACCGCGCGCCCCGCACATTAATACAGACTGCGGTCGGAGTTTATGAGCCAGTACATCTTCACCATGGACAAGGTGGGCAAGGTTGTCCCGCCCAAGAAACACATTCTGAAGAACATCTCCCTGTCGTTCTTTCCTGGCGCCAAGATCGGCGTACTGGGCCTGAACGGCTCCGGTAAATCCACACTGCTGCGCATCATGGCCGGCGTGGACAAGGATTATCTGGGTGAGGCACGGCCGCAGCCGGGCACCAATATCGGTTACCTGCCCCAGGAACCGGAGCTGGACCCGGAAAAGAATGTCCGCGAGATCGTCGAAGAAGCGGTGGCTGATATCCGTAACGCCCAGCAGCGCCTGGAAGAAGTCTACGAAGCCTATGCGGCAGAAGACGCGGATTTCGACAAGCTGGCCGCCGAACAGGCCAAGCTGGAAGACATTATCGAAGCCAGCGACGCCCACAACCTTGAGCGCAAACTGGAAATCGCCGCCGACGCCCTGCGCCTGCCACCCTGGGATGCCAGCGTAAAAACCCTGTCCGGCGGTGAACGTCGCCGGGTCGCTCTGTGCCGGCTGGTAATGAGCGCGCCGGACATGCTGCTGCTGGATGAGCCGACTAACCACCTGGACGCAGAGTCCGTGGCCTGGCTGGAGCGTTTCCTGCACGAATTCCCCGGCACCGTGGTGGCGGTAACCCACGATCGCTACTTCCTGGATAATTCCTGTGAGTGGATTCTGGAACTGGATCGCGGCGAAGGCATTCCCTGGCAGGGCAACTATTCCTCCTGGCTGGAGCAGAAAGAACAGCGTCTGGAACAGGAAGCGAAGAGCGAGTCGGCCCACCGCAAAACGGTGGAGAAGGAACTGGAATGGGTACGCCAGAACCCGAAAGGCCGCCGCGCCAAGAACAAGGCCCGTGTGTCTGCGTTCGAAGAGCTGGCCAGCCAGGAATTCCAGAAACGCAACGAAACCCAGGAATTGTACATCCCGCCGGGTGAGCGTCTTGGCGAGCAGGTTTTTGAAATCAAGAATGTGGCCAAGCAATTCGACCACAAGCTGCTCTACGAAGATCTGGATTTCCAGATCCCCCGTGGTGCTATCGTCGGCATCATCGGCCCCAACGGTGCCGGTAAAACCACCCTGTTCCGCATGCTGGCCGGCCAGGAAACCCCGGACAGCGGCGAGATCGTCACTGGTGACACTGTGCAGATGGCCTACGTGGACCAGAGCCGTGAAGACCTGGACAGCAACAAGACAGTCTGGGAAGAGGTCTCCGACGGCAACGACATCCTGCGTATCGGCAACTATGAAGTGCCCAGCCGCGCTTATCTGGGCCGGTTCAATTTCAAAGGCGGCGATCAACAGAAACGTGTCGGCGACCTGTCCGGCGGTGAACGTAACCGTTTGCACCTGGCCAAGCTGCTCAAGCAGGGCGCCAACGTACTGCTGCTCGATGAGCCCACCAACGACCTGGACGTGGAAACCCTGCGCGCACTGGAAGAGGCCCTGCTGGCGTTCCCCGGCTGCGCCATCGTCATTTCGCACGATCGCTGGTTCCTGGACCGCGTCGCCACACACATTCTCTCTTTCGAGGGGGATGCCCGGGTAGAATGGTTCGAAGGCTCCTACACCGAGTATGAAGAATACAAACGCAAGCAGCTGGGCGATGCAGCCCTGCAGCCCAAGCGCATGAAGTACAAGCGAATCGAAGTCTGATTCGCACAGGATAACGCCGGCACAGGAAAGGCGAGCCGGTACGGGGACGCAACAGGGACGACAGCATGAACGAAAGACGGCGGGCCAATCGGGTGGACTTCGACGGGGAAGCCACCCTGGTTTTCCAGCAGGATAACCACCCCGTGTCACTGGACGACATTTCCGTCATGGGCGCACGACTCAACAGCAGCACCCCGCTCACGCTGCCCGCTGCGTCCCGGGTTATCCTGATCATTACCCTGGAAGATTCCGATATCACGCTGACCCTTCCGGCAAAAATACAACGCCAGGAAGGCTTGGAGATCGGCATCATGTTTGATCGCCCATCTGTGGATGACATGCAGCATCTTCGCCGCATTGTCATGCTGCATCAGGGCGACGACGGCGAAGATGACCCCGCCAGCCTGCTAACCCCGGAGACCTGACACCTTGGACCCGACCCTGGAAAGCCCGGAATTCATTGAACGCCTGCGCCAGGGAGACCGGGCAGCCTTTGGCCAACTGGTTAAAGGCCACCACAACATGTTGCTGGCCACGGCCCGCACCATGCTGTCAGCAGCTGATGCTGAAGAAGCCGTGCAGGATGGCTGGATTGCCGCCCACCGCGCTATCGGCAAGTTCGAAGGCCGCAGCCTGCTGCGCACCTGGCTTACCCGCATCGTCATCAACCAGGCACGGATGATGCTGCGCAAAGGCGGCCGGGAAATTCAGTTTGATCCCACCGATGAGCAAGATGCCCTGGCCCACCGCTTTCGTGACGGCGGGCACTGGGACCACCCGCCACAGCACTGGGACCTGAGCGGCCCGGATGCCCTGCTCACCCGCGACGAGCTACGCCACTGCATGGAAAAGACCCTGGGAAAAATGCCGGACAATCAGCGCCTGGTGCTGGAACTGCGAGACCTGCAAGGCATGGATTTCGATGACATCTGTAACATGCTGGACGTGAGTGCATCGAATGTCCGTGTGCTGTTACACCGGGCCCGCGCAAGGCTGTTCGAACTGGTGGATCATTTTCAGGAGACAGGCGAATGTTGAAGTGCAAACACGTCGTCGTAAAAGCTGACGCCCTCGTGGACGGCGCGCCGCTGACCAGGCGGGAGCGCTTTGCCCTGCGCCTGCACCTGCTGATGTGCCACCACTGTCGTCGTTATGTGCGCCAGTTACGTGCGCTGCTGAATACGCTTCCCCGCAACCCGGATAGCCTCGATGATGCTCGTACCCGGGAAATTCTGGACAAGCTCAACGCCCCACAGGAACGCTGACACGCTGCCGAGGTCCCTGTAACAGTGACTGCAATCGCCATTGCGGCGTCTAAACCCCAACCCTCAGGCTGATTATGGAACGCAAACTCGCTCTCTCATTGTTATTGTTACGGCTCGGTGTCTTTATCGTCATGCTGATGTGGACCCTGGACAAATTCATCAATCCCGGCCACACCAGCAAGATTTTCGCCAAATTTTATGGAATGGAAGGGCTCGAAGGCTCCGTCCTCACCATACTGGCCTGCCTGCAACTTATCGTCGTATTAGCCTTTGCTGCCGGCGCCCTGCGTCGCTACAGCTACGGCATCATCCTGCTCATGCATGCCGGCTCCACCTTCTCTTCCTGGCAGCAATACCTGGACCCGTTCAATCACCTGCTGTTCTTCGCCGCCTGGCCCATGCTGGCCGCCTGCGTTGCCCTGTATGTGCTGCGCGACCAGGACACCCTGCTCAGCATTGATGGCCGCAAAAGCAAAGCATAAAGGCACGCACCTCTGCGCAGGCTAATACTGCGCAGAGGCAATATGCGGCGAGAGCCTTTAATGCAAGCGAGGTTCAGAGACTAGCCTGCCTCCCCCGCACAATAAGCCGCGGTAATCGGGTGCGCAGGATTCTCGAAGACCTGTTCGCAGCCGTTGGACTCCACCACACAACCACACTGCCCCTCCAGCCAACAGACCGTCACGCTATCCGCCAGACGCCGGGCCTGGGCCAGATTGTGGGTCACCATCAGGATCGTATAGCGCCCTTTCAGCGAACGAATCAACGCCTCAACCACCCGGGAGGAAACCGGATCCAGCGCGGAACAAGGCTCATCCAGCAACAACACTTGCGGCTCCAGCACCAGGGCCCGGGCAATACATAATCGCTGCTGCTGCCCACCGGACAACCCCAACGCTGGCTGGGAAAGTCGCTCCTTCACCTCTTCCCACAGCCCAACATCGCGCAGCGCCTGTTCAGCACGGGCACGCCGCTGGCCACGAGGAACACGGTGCTCCGCCAATGGGAACAGCAAGTTGTCGATAATGGATAGCGGAAAGGGATTGGGCTGCTGAAACACCATGCCCACCTGCCGACGCAACACCGTCAGGTCGTGGCGTTGCCGAACATCCTCCCCTTCAAGCCATATTCGGCCGCCCACCCGACAGCCGCTAACCCCATCGCTCATGCGATTAATGGACCCAAGAAGACTGCTCTTGCCGCAGCCACTGGGGCCCACCAGGGCCATCAACTCACCCGGCTGCACCTGCAAGGACGCATCTCTGATCGCCACTTGCTCGCCATAAGTGACAGACACGGATTCCAGCACCAGCGACGGCGCCCGGTGCGTTCGTTGCTCACTCATAGCCGCTCACTCATACCAAAGCCTCTGTCATGGGCTGGCGCAGCACTCGCCGCACCAACAGATTCAGCAATACCAGCAGGGCCACCAACACCACTGCTGTGGCCGCTGCCCGTGGCATGCCACCGGGCACATTCATGGCCAAATCGTAAATATGCACACTCAGGGTTCGCCCGGAATCAAACAGGGAGTCAGGACGGCGCAGCACGTAGCCGGCGGTAAACAACAGCACCGCCGTTTCCGCCAGCGCCCGCCCGGCGCTGAGAATAATGCCCACCGCAATACCCGGCGCCGCGCAGGGCAGCAGAATCCGGCGCACCCAGCCCCAACGGCTCAGCGCCAGCGCATCCCGGGCCTGGCGATACCCCATTGGCACCGCACGCATGGCCTGTTCGGCACTACGAATCATCAGCGGCAAGACCATTAGTGACAGGGCCAGGGCGCCACTGAGAATGGAAAACCCCAACCCCAGCGTGATGGCAAAAAACTGGTAACCAAACAGCCCGTAGACAATCGATGGCACCGCCGCCAACATATCCAGCACCCCACCCAGCCATTGCGCTCGGCGGCTATCCGCCGGCAGCGATTCGCTCAAATACAGCGCGCAGCCGAGGCCCACCGGCACGGCTACCAGCAGACACAAGGCCAGAATCCACCCGGTGCTGATTAACAGCGCCGCAATACCGCCACTGCGACCGGCCCGGCCCGGGTCCTCCAACAGAAACCCCACACTCAGCACATCGGCACTTTGCTGCCAGAGTGCCGTCACCATCAGCGCCACCGGCACCATCACCAGCGCAAGCAACACCCAACCGGCCAGCCAGGCCACACGATCAGCCATGGGAGACTCCTCGCAACCGCCAACTGGCCATCAATAACAGCCCGGTCACGGCAATCAGCAGCAAGCCACTGACAAACAGCGCCACGCGGTGGTCACCAGTGGCGTAAGCCATCTCCAGCGCGATATTGGCGGTCAATGTGCGCACCGGGGCAAATACCGAATCCGGCCATTGCACCACATTGCCACACACCATCAGCACCGCCATGGTTTCCCCCAGCGCCCGCCCGAACTGCAACACCACACCGCCCACAATCCCGGGCGCCGCGCGGGGCAACAGCACCCGCCGCAGCATCCCCACCCGGGACAACGCCAGCGCCTCACCGGCGCGCTGATAGCGCAACGGTAACTGCCCAAGCGCTGCGTCCGTCACCAACAACGCCAACGGCACAATCATCAGCGCCAGCACCAGCGAACCGGCCAACCAGGAAGCCCCAGGCGGTACCCACTGATTGATCCAGGGCACCAGCACCAACATGCCCCACAGCCCATACACCACAGAGGGGATGCCGGCCATCAGCTCCACACCGGCCAGCACCGGGCGTCGCAATCGTGGTGCAAAGTAACGCAGCCAGGCGGCCAGCAAGACCGCCACCGGAGCTGCCAGCACCAATGCCAGCACACTGACGAAAAGCGACCCGGCAATCATCGGCGCCATTCCGTATTCGCCCTGCCCCGGCTGCCAGGTGCTTTGCCAGATCCCCGCGCCTTCATTGATCAGAAACGGCAATGCCCGCACCAGTAGCACCACCACAATACCGCCGAGCACCAGTGCCGCCAGCAACCCGCACAGGCGCAGCGCCAGCCCCAGCAGGCGATCACTCAGCGGCAGGGAGGAAGTAGTAATCATGGTAGACATCCGCCATGTCTGTACGGGTTACAAAGGCCAGAAAGTCGACCACCGTTTGCGACATCTCACCATGGGTCACCAGGTTCAACTCGCGGACCAGGGGGTAATCCCCCTGTGCCAGTACGGCCAGGGACGCAGGCTTTCCTTCCAGCGGCAGCAACCGGATAGCCGTGCCATTGTCGGCTTCATAAATCGCCGTCCCGATGGACACATAGCCAATGGCAAAAGGATCCCCCGCCACCGCCTTGATGCCCTGCTGATTTTCGCCAATCACCCGGTCCGGCCGGACCTGGCTGTTTTCCAGTTGAAAGTGGGCGAGGAAAAGCTCCTGGGTGGATCGCCCCTGCGCCTTGTGTACAACGGTAATGGGCCTGCCTTCGGTTGATCCAGCGTCCCAGCGCTGGATCTTGCCGGTATAGATGGCGCGAATCTGGTCATCATTGAGCGCCAGTACCGGATTGTCGCGATGAACGATAATGGCAATACCATCGCGCCCAATCAGGTGCCCATCCAGATCCTGTTCACCCGCTTTCAGCGCGCGGCTCACCATGCCCAGATCCGCCAGCCCCTGGCGAACATCGCCAATACCCCGCCCGGACCCGCCACTTTGCACATCCACCTGCACGCCGGTTTCAGCTTCATAACGTTCCGCCAACTCCGTCATCAGCGGCGCAATCGTGCTGGAACCGGTAACGGTTAACGTACTGCCAGACTCTCCGCACCCCACCAGAAAGAGCACAATCACAGCCCCTCCCAGCCACCTCAATACAAACTGCACGGCTTTCTCCTTCCTGGCTGCCCGCTGTCTTCACGTTACCCGCGGCACTTTGATGCAACACTCATGGAACTATTACATTGATGAGCGTCTTATTGGTCTCATTACTCCCAAGCACACGAAAGATTCCATCAGCACTGTAACCTGCAGCGATTTGCTGCATCCTATTATTACCCTAACAGCTTGATACTCAGGAGAGTCAGCAATGCGTGAAGACGTGCAGGATTATTACGGCAAACAACTGCATTCCAGTGCAGACCTGCAGACCAATGCCTGCTGTGATCAAGCGCCTCCGGAACACCTTAAGCCCTTGCTTGCACAACTCCATGATGAAGTGGTTAGTCGCTACTATGGCTGCGGTCTGGTTGCCCCCGAGCAACTGGAAGGGATGCGTATTCTGGATCTGGGCTCTGGCTCCGGCCGTGACGTTTATCTGCTGTCAGCACTGGTCGGCGAGCACGGCGAGGTGGTTGGCGTGGACATGACCGACGAACAATTAGCGGTAGCCAATCGTCACCTCGACTATCACCGTGACGCTTTTGGTTACGCCAACAGCAATGTGCGTTTTTTGAAAGGCTATATCGAAGAACTCGACCAACTGGACTTGCAGGACGGCTACTTCGATATCGTCATCTCCAACTGTGTCATCAACCTGAGCACCGACAAGGCCAAGGTCATCGCCGACGTAAAACGCCTGCTAAAACCCGGCGGCGAGTTCTTTTTTTCCGATGTTTATGCAGACCGGCGCACTCCTGCCTCTCTGGCCAACGACCCGGTCTTGTACGGAGAGTGCCTGTCTGGCGCCCTGTACTGGAATGACTTCATCAACCTTAGCAAGCGCTGCGGTTTTGCCGACCCCAGACTGGTGGAATCCCGTCCATTAACCATTGAAAATTCAACCATCGAAAAAACGCTGGGCAACATCCGCTTTTATTCGGCCACCTACCGGCTTTTCAATATCGATACGCTGGAACCAGCCTGCGAGGATTACGGTCAGGCAGTCATCTACAAAGGCAGCCTTAAAAACAGCCCAGACCGCTTTGTACTGGACGACCATCACGTCATTGAGGCAGGAAAAGTCTTCCCGGTTTGTGGCAACACCTGGCTGATGCTGGAGAAAAGCCGCTTCGTTGAAAACTTTGAATTTATCGGCAACTTTGTAACCCATTACGGCATCTTCGAAGGCTGCGGGCTGAACGTGCCATTTGCCAAGGCAGGAAATAACGATTCGACTGGCGCCTGCTGTTGATCACTGATCGCTGCACCGTAACATTCCGTCCGACCGAACATCAGAACCGTACAAACTATTGTTTCTTTTTTATTCATCCATGTACCACCAACAGGACCTGACATGAGCATCAAGAAAGGCCTACTTTTTGCCATCCTCGCCGCACTGATTGCCAGCTACTTTGTGTTTGATCTGGGCCAGTATTTCAGCCTCGGTTATATCAAGGAGCAGCAAAGTGCTTTTGATGCCCTGTATCAGGGCAACCCTGCACTGATCCTTGGCGGCTTTTTCTTGCTGTATGTCATTGTCACGGCACTCAGCCTGCCCGGCGCCGCCATTATGACACTGGCCGCCGGCGCCCTGTTCGGTTTCTGGATTGCCCTGGCACTGGTCTCCTTTGCCTCCTCAGCCGGTGCCACCCTGGCGTTCCTTGCGTCCCGCTTCCTGTTCCACGACGCAGTACAAAACCGCTTTGGTGAGCGACTGAAAAAACTTAACGAGGGAGTCAAAAAAGAAGGCGCATTTTATCTCTTCACGTTGCGTCTGGTGCCTGTTGTTCCCTTTTTTATCATCAACCTGGTCATGGGCTTAACCCCACTCAAAGCGCGGACCTTCTACTGGGTCAGCCAGGTTGGCATGCTGGCCGGCACGGCGGTCTATGTGAACGCCGGCACCCAGCTTGGCCAGATCGACAGCCTCAAAGGGTTGCTGTCTGTAGAGCTGATCGGCGCCTTTGTGTTGCTCGGCATATTCCCCTGGATCGCCAAAGCGATTATGGCTCGCCTGCAGTCACGAAAAGTCTATAAAGGCTGGAAGAAACCGAAACAGTTCGACCGCAACCTGATCGTTATTGGCGCAGGCTCCGGCGGCCTGGTGAGCGCCTACATCGCCGCCACGGTTAAAGCCAAAGTGACCCTGATCGAAAAACACAAAATGGGCGGCGACTGTCTGAACACTGGCTGCGTGCCGTCCAAGGCATTAATCAAGAGTGCCCGTGTGGCTTTTTATGAAAAGCAGGCGGAGAAATTCGGCTTCGACAGCATTCGCAACGATTTCCGTTTCCGCACACTAATGGAAAGAGTTCACACCATTATCAAGAAAATCGAACCCCATGATTCTGTGGAGCGTTATAGCGAACTGGGTGTGGACTGCCGTTACGGAGAGGCCACCTTTGTCTCACCATGGGAAGTGGAAATCCGTAACGGCGATCACCGCGAACGGCTGACCGCACGCAGTATTATTATCGCCACCGGTGCCCAGCCATTTATTCCGCCAGTGCCCGGCATTGAAGATATGGAGGCCCTCACCTCCGACACGCTGTGGAGCATTGAAGAACAACCCCAGCGTCTTGTGGTCCTGGGTGGCGGCCCCATTGGCTGTGAGCTGTCGCAAACCTTTGCTCGCCTGGGCAGCCAGGTGACGCAAGTCCAGAAAGGCCCACGCTTGATGCCCCGCGAAGATGAAGACGCTGCGGCCCTGGTTACTACCGCTCTGCAAGAAAGCGGGGTAACGGTACTGGTCAACCACACTACCGTACGCTTCACCCGGGAAGACGGTGAAAAAGTGCTGTATGTCAGCGGTGACGGGCAAGAAAAGCGGATCGCTTTCGATACGCTGCTGCTGGCCGTGGGCCGCAAGGCCAACACCGCCGGACTGGGACTGGAAACATTGAAACTGCCCACCAATGACAACGGCACCATCACCGTCAACGATCACCTGCAAAGCCGCTTCCCGAACATTTATGCCTGCGGTGATGTGGCTGGCCCTTACCAGTTTACCCATACTGCCTCGCACCAGGCATGGTATGCCTCGGTCAATGCGCTGTTTGGTTTTGCGAAAAAGTTCAAGGTGGATTACCGGGTGATCCCCTGGTGCACCTTTACCGATCCGGAGGTAGCCCGGGTCGGGCTGAATGAACAGGAAGCCAACGAGCAGGGTATTGAGTATGAGGTCACCTGCTACGGCATCGACGACCTGGATCGGGCCATCGCCGAAAGTGCCGACCTGGGGTTTGTAAAAGTGCTTACTGCCCAGGGCAGCGACCGGATTCTTGGCGTCACCATTGTCGGCCAGCACGCCGGCGAACTGATTGCCGAATACGTACTGGCCATGAAGTACAAGCTGGGGCTGAACAAGATACTCGGCACCATCCATATCTACCCGACCATGGCAGAAGCCAACAAGTTTGCCGCCGGAGAGTGGAAAAAAGCCCGCAAGCCAGAGGGATTGTTGCGCTGGGTAGAGCGTCTCCACGAAATCCGGCGCTAATCACCGCCACACAATTGACAATTATTCTCATTATCATTACGGTGCACGGCCGTCCTACCTCCAAGATATTTACAAGGAGAGCGCCGTGCTTCGCTTTTGCCGTTATGGCTTGCCTATATCGCTTCTGTCCCTTGCGTGTTCCCCATTTGCCTTGGCCGAAGACGCCTCTGGCAGCCATGAACTGGGCCAGATTACCGTCTCTGCAACCCGGGCTCACTCCACAGTTGATGAGACACCGCAGAAGGTCCTCATCATCACCCGTGAAGAAATCGAAGAGCAGCTGGCCATCAGTAGCGATCCGGGCCAAGTGCTCAGCAACCTGATTCCCTCCTATTCCCCCAGCCGCCAGAAGCTTTCCAATGCAGGGGAAAGCTTCCGTGGCCGCTCACCGTTGTTCATGATTGATGGGGTACCGCAAAGCAACCCGCTACGAGACAGTGCCCGCGACAGCTATACGATCGACCTGTCCATGGTGGAGCGCATCGAAGTCATTTATGGCGCCAGTGCCGAGCATGGGCTGGGCGCCACCGGCGGTATCATCAACTACATTACTCGCCGCGCCGACACCGGCACCATCAATCAGGAAGCCTCCGTCAGCCTGACGTCTGACGATGATTTTGATTCCGATGGTCAGGGCCACAAAGTGGACTACAGCATCAGTGGCCAGAAAGGCGACTGGGATTACCTGGGCGCTATCAGCCAGCAAAAGCGTGGCGTTTTCTATGACGGTGACGACCAGCTTGTTGGCATCGCCTACCCCGGCGAACTGCAGAACTCTACCAGTTTTGACGTGATGGGCCGGGTCGGCTACTGGATTGACGACAACCAGAACGTTGAACTGATGCTCAATCACTTCGAGCTGGAAGGCGAAGGCGATTATGTGCCGGTACCCGGCAATCGGGATGAAGGCATCCCCACCCGAGCGCGCCCAGGCGACCCAGTAGGCGACCCGGGCTTCAACAAGGTGACCACCGCCAGCTTCTCCTACAGCCATGCAGACTGGTTTGGCAACAAGGCGGACGTGCAATTGTACAGCCAGCAGTTCCGCGCCCAGTTTGCCACCACCCCGTTCTTCCCTTACGTGGACAGTGCCGGGAATGATCAGCTCGACCAGACCCGCAATGAATCGGACAAGGTTGGCGCCAAATTCACCCTGACCCGCAACGGCCTGCTCAACGACCGACTGGGCATCACCACCGGTCTGGATCTGCTGCAGGACGAAACCAACCAGGATCTGGTGCATACCGGTCGCACTTATGTGCCGGAAACCCAGTACCGCAACTACGCGCCCTTCCTGCAAGGCCGCTTCAAGCTCACCGACAAACTCAACCTGAATGCCGGTGCCCGCTATGAAAAAGCCGAGCTGAAAGTAGACACTTACTCCACCATCGACCGGACCAACGTGGTTAATGACAACGTGGTCGTGGAAGGCGGCAATCCGGACTTCAGCGAAACCCTGTACAACGCCGGGCTGGTATACCAGCTAACAAGCTGGGCACAGCTCTACGGCAGCTACTCGGAAGGGTTTGGTATGCCCGATGTGGGCCGCGTATTGCGTGGCATCAACACCCCCGGGCAGGACGTAGATACCCTGCTGGATCTACAGCCTATCGTTACCGACAACCAGGAAATTGGTGGGCGCTTCAACTGGGCACGCTACGGGTTTGAAGTGAGCTACTACGAGTCCAACTCGGATCTGGGCGAGCGCCTCACGTTCAACAGCGCCACCGGCACCTTCGAAGGCAGCCGGGAGAAAACCGAAATTCAGGGCGTGGAAGTGTCCGGGCACATGCAGATTAACGACGCCCACCGCGTCAAACTGTCCTATTCCCATGAGGATGGTGAATCGGACACCGATGGCAACGGCGTTGTCGATACCGAACTGAGCGGCCTGAGCATTGCACCCGACACGGTACAGATGAGCTGGAATGCCGGCTGGAACAGCACCGTCTCATCCTACCTGCAAGTCAGCCACTTCTTCAGCCGGGGCTTTGATGACCCGGATCTGGATTTTGACGGCTACAGCCTGGTCGACGCCATGGTCAGCTACAAGCTACCCGCGGGTAAACTGGATCTGGGTATTGAGAACCTGACGGATGAAGATTACTTCACCTACTACTCCCAGGCCGCCCGCGTGAGTGACGAGTACAACTTCAAAGGGCGTGGTCGCACCTACACCCTGGGGTATAGCGTAGATTTCTAGCCTCATCGGCACGGGCTCTACCGCAGCCCGTGCCCTCCCCATTACAAGAACCACGCTGCCCGCGCTACCAAAACGATATTGACAATCATTCCCACCAACCTTAGCTTTCAACGCCTGAATTTACATTGCTTACAATAAGGAGAGCCCCCGTGCTCCGTACTTACTTTATTGGCTTGCCTGTCTCATTGTTAACGTTTGCAGCTTCACCACTTGCCATCGCGGAGTCGGACGCTAACGAACTGGGGGCCATTACGGTTTCCGCCACTCGCGCCAATAGCGAAGTTGGCAAGACCTCCCAAAAAATCACCGTCATTACCCGTGACGAAATTGATGAGCAATTGCGCATCACTTCTGATCAGTCCCAGGTACTAAGCAACCTGATTCCGTCATACACACCCAGCCGTCAAAAGCTTAGCAACTCAGGGGAAACATTCCGGGGACGCAATCCTCTCTTTCTCATCGACGGCATTCCGCAATCCAACCCCCTGCGCGACGGGTCACGTGATGGCTACACCATTGACCTGTCCATGGTTGAACGCATCGAGGTGATTTATGGGGCCAGCGCCGAACACGGGCTGGGAGCCACAGGCGGGATCATTAACTTTGTTACCCGTCGCCCGGAATCCGGCACCCTGAATCAGCATGTCGGCGTAAAAATGACCGCGCCCACCAATGACATCCATTCCAACAGCCTCGGATACAAAGTGGATTATCGCGCCGATGGCATCAAAGGGAACTGGGATTATCTTCTGGGCCTTAGCTACACCGATCGCGGCATGTTCTACGACGCTGAAAGCGAGCTCATTGGAGTGGACAACACCCAAGGGGACATCATGAACAGCGAAAGTCATGACATCTTCCTCAAGCTGGGGTACTGGATCAGCGATGAACAAAACGTAGAGCTCAGCATTAACCGTTTTTCCCTGGAAGGGAAACATGACTACGAAGCGGTGGACGGCAACTGGGTTAACGGCATCCCCACCACATCACGAAAAGGTGACCCGCAAGGCGATCCCGCCATGAATGAAGTACTGACCGTCGGGCTGAACTACACCCACAGCAATCTTGCCGGGAATCACTTTATTGCCCAGCTTTATAGCCAGAGCTTCAAGGCCCGTTACGGCGGAGGGGTCTTCGCTACCTTCCAGGATCCGGCCTATGGGACCAATGTCTACGACCAGTCCCAGAACGAATCCGACAAGATTGGCGGCAAACTGACCCTGTCCCGTGACGGCATGTTTAATAACCGCCTGAAGCTGACCACCGGCCTGGACCTGCTGCAGGACGAAACCACCCAGATCCTGGCACAGACCAATCGCGAATGGGTACCGGAAACCCAGTTCCGCAACATCGCGCCCTTCCTGCAGGCAGAAGTCAGCCCCATGCAACAACTGACCCTGAATGCCGGAGTGCGCTATGAATACGCGAAACTGAACGTGGACGATTTCACCACCCTGGCCTCCTACGGCAGCCAGCAAGTCGAAGGCGGCAGCCCGGATTTTGACGAAACCCTGCTCAATTACGGCCTGGTCTTCCAGGCCACCGAGAACGCGCAGTTGTTTGCCAACTACTCTGAAGGGTTCGGCATGCCCGATGTGGGCCGTGTTCTGCGAGGCATCAACCAGGCCAACCAGAGCGTGGAAGACTTCCTCGATCTGCAACCCATTGTGACCGACAACACCGAAATCGGTATCCGCCTGCATAACGGCGGCGCCCACTTTGAGCTCAGCCATTTCAGCTCCGATTCCGACCTGGGCCAACGACTGCAAAATAACGGCGGCATCTTCGAAGTCAGCCGTGAGCGAACCGAAATCCAGGGCATCGAGGCCGACGCAGGATGGCAAATCAATCCGGTGCACTACCTGAACGCCACTTATGCCCACATCAGCGGCAAGTTCGACAGTGATGATGACGGCACCGTAGACACCCGTCTGGATGGCCGCAATATCGCCCCTGACAGCCTTCAGCTGCGCTGGCATGCCAAATGGACCAGCAAGCTGGATACCCAGCTTCAGGGGACTCACTACTTCAACAAGGATTTCGAAGGCGACACGAACGACTTCAGCTCCTACCAACTGGTTGACCTGTCTCTGGGATACGCGCTGCCCAAAGGCCAAGTCACTGCCGGCATCGAAAACCTGCTTAACGAGGATTACTTCAGCTACTTCTCGCAAACAGCCACCACCCGTGATGACCAGAACTTCAAGGGCCGTGGTCGTACCGTCACTCTGGGCTACAATCTGGACTTCTAGTAAGTCGCCCAGCTAGCTAACGGGCAGCCAATGGCTGCCCGTTTTATTTCCGAGCCTGATACTTTATGCGCAACCTGCTTTTCACTTTGCACAAATACACCGGCCTGATCACCGGACTGTTGCTGGTGGTTATCGGCCTCAGCGGCAGTTTGCTGGTCTTCCATGAGGGGCTGGACGAGTCGCTCAATCCGCAACTGATGACTCAGGGGAAAAACACGCTTCCCCTTAACGACATCGTCGCCAACGCCGAAGCCGAGCTGGGCCGCAAAGCATTGCGTATCGAGCCGGCACAGGCCCCCGGCAGCCCCCACACCCTGCGCTTTTTTGCTCCACCGGGCGAACCCGGCCCGATTCAGGTCAGCGTCTCCCCCTATACCGGCGAGGTGCTTGCGATTCGCACCTGGGGCGATTACCTGATGACCTGGATCTACAGCCTGCATTACACCCTGCTGTCCGGCGAGATTGGCGAGATTGTAGTCGGTGTGCTCGGCCTGTGCCTGCTGGGATTCTGCCTGACCGGTGTTTATCTGTGGTGGCCCACCGGCAAGCGCAAGGGAAAGTGGCGCCGTAACCTGACCATAAAACGGGGCGCGGGCACCTATCGATTGCACTTTGACCTGCACCAGGTCATTGGCATCTATTCTCTCCCTGTACTCCTGGTGGTCGCCTTTTCCGGTGTCACCCTGATATTCCCGACACAAGTAGCGGCACTGGTGGATACGGTTCTGCCTCTGGAAAAACGGCCTTCGCCTTCGTCAACGCTCCCTGACACTCCCGGGGCCCCATCCCTTTCTCCTCAGCAATCACTGGATATCGCCCGCACCGTTTTCCCACAAGCCCCGCTGATTCGCCTGGATTTTCCCCGCAACGAAACCGGCAGCTACTCGCTGGCGTTCAACCGGGACGGAGAACCCTGGCAGCATTACGGTGCCAGTCGTATCTGGGTAGACCAATACAGTGGCGAGGTACTGGCGGTATGGGACGCCCCCAATGTGGCCGCCGGAAGCCAGTTCATGACCTGGCAATTCCCACTCCATAATGGTGATGCCCTGGGCATGCCGGGGCGCATCATCGTACTGATCAGCGGCCTGACGCCCCTGCTGTTCTTTATCACTGGCACCTACATGTGGTGGCAGAAACGCCAGTTACGCCTGCAGGCACAACGCCGCAAGCTGGCACGACAGCAGGCCCATTGACGCTCTCTTGCCACCCTTCCATGCTTAACTGGACGCTGAAGAGCACAAGGAGCCTCACATGCACCAATGGATGTCTACACTGGTGGTCAGCCTGCTTCTGCTAAGCAGCCAGGTCATCGCGTTCGATCACAGCCGCTGGAACACATTGCTCCAGCAGCATGTGCAACCGCAACGCGGCGGTGTTGCCACTGTCGTGGACTATGACGGGATCGCCGCGAACCGTGAGGCTCTGCAATCGTATCTGGATAGCCTTTCCGCGGTCACTCAAGGTGAGTTCAACAGCTTCGAACGCGATGAAAAACTCGCGTTCCTGATCAATGCCTACAACGCCTTTACGGTTGAGTTAATCCTTCAGGAAAACCAGCCTGACTCCATTCGTGATATCGGCACGCTCTTTTCCAGCCCCTGGGACAAGGCATTCTTTTCCTTGTTGGGCGAGTCCCGAACGCTGGATGAACTGGAGCATGAAATGATCCGGGGCAATCCAGACCTGATGGACCCACGTATTCATTTTGCCGTGAACTGTGCCTCCATCGGCTGCCCCGCCCTGCGGGCTATGGCCTACACGGGAGACCAACTGGACGACCAACTGGAAGACAGCACGACGCAATTTCTCAGCGACAAACAGCGCAATCGCTACAACAGCGAACAGGATGCCCTGGAAGTCTCGAAGATTTTCGACTGGTATCAAGACGATTTTGAAGGGGCCGCCGGCAGCCTGTCCCATTACCTTCTGCAATACTCGGACACGCTGGGCATACCCGCCAATCGCCAAAAGGCACTGGACGGCGAGGACATGGAGGTGCAGTTTTTACCTTATGACTGGTCACTGAATACACAGTAATCCAACCAGGCCCAGGAGGGACATGGCATGGACGCCTATCACGCAACCGCGATACATCGCCTGCACAGTATCTGGCTGTCGTTTCGCAACTTGCCTCACTGGCTGCAGGGCTGGGTCTTCCTCATTCTGATGCCACTCAACGGGGCCAGCCTGTTCTTTTTGGACACCTTCTCCGGCCAGGCCATCGCGCTGGCCCTGTTTCTGGTTCTCACCGTGAACCTGCCCCTGATGTGGCACCACCGCGGCATGAACAAAGACATGTCACTGGTGCACCTGCTGGCCTGGATTCCACTGGAAATCGCCCTGCTGGGGCAGCTGGCCGGGCGCTGGGGCGACGATCACCTGGCACCGGCACTATGGGGTTTCACCCTTGCGGTATTCATGGTCAACGCCATCAGCCTGTTCTTCGATGTAGTCGATGCCTGGTGCTGGGCCCAGGGCGATCGCCTGACCCTCCACCCGGATCACAGTTGACAGTGGACAGCGGCGCGGGTTTAGCGCCGTCATTTCATCAGGTGTTTAATCCCGCGCCGAGACTCTGGACTCGGCCTCAACCATCTAAAACAACGACAACGCTCAGTTCGCGAGCTGCCAACTGTCCACTATCAACTGTCAACTGATTACAGGTACTCCAGCGCCTCAGCCACATTGCTCACGCCGATAATCTCCACGCCGTCGGGCAGTTTTCTGGGCAGGTTCGCTTTGGGCACAATGGCTTTTTTGAAGCCGTGCTTCACTGCTTCGTAAAGCCGTTCCTGCCCTTGAGGAACGGGTCGGATTTCACCGGACAACCCCACCTCACCAAACACCACCAGCTCACGCTCCAGCGCCCGGTCCCGGAAGCTGGACACAATAGCCAGCACCTGGGCCAGGTCCGCGGCGGTTTCGGTGACTTTCACCCCGCCAACCACATTCATGAACACATCCTGATCGCCCACCTGAATACCGCCATGACGATGCAGAACGGCCAGCAACATGGCCAACCGGTTTCCCTCCAGTCCCACACAGATGCGCCTGGGGTTCCCAAAATGAGAGGCGTCCACCAACGCCTGCAGCTCTACCAGCAACGGCCGTGTACCTTCCCAGACCACGGTAACCAGCGAGCCCGAGGCAATCTCATCCGCCCTGTTGAGGAAAATAGCAGACGGGTTCTTCACTTCTTTCAGGCCCTCGCCGGTCATGGCGAACACACCCAGCTCGTTCACCGCACCGAAACGATTCTTCAGGCCACGCAAGGTACGAAAGCGGGAATCCGTAGAACCTTCCAGCATCAGTGAGCAATCAATCATATGCTCAAGCACCTTGGGGCCTGCCAGGGTACCGTCCTTGGTCACGTGCCCCACCAGCAGCAGCACGGTACCTGTCTGTTTGGCAAAACGGGTCAGGGCGGCGGCACATTCGCGCACCTGGGCCACACTGCCCGGTGCGGACTGCAACGCCGCCAGAAACATGACCTGGATGGAATCCACCACCAGGATGCGCGGCATTTCCTTACGAGCCAGTTCCAGAATCTGCTCCACATCCGTTTCCGCCGCCAGGCGAAGCTTTTCCTTGGGCAGCTTCAACCTGTCTGCACGCATGGCCACCTGGGACAGGGATTCCTCACCGGTGATATACAAGCAGCTTTGGCTGTCCGAGAGTTTGCACAATGTCTGCAATAACAAGGTGGATTTGCCTGCGCCGGGGTGCCCACCAATCAGAATGGCCGAGCCGGGCACCAACCCACCACCCAGCACGCGATCCAGCTCGCCCATGCCGGAACTGATGCGCGGCGTTTCCTCCAGCACAATATCGTTGAGGTTCTGCACCTCTGACAGTTGCCCGGAAAAACCGCCGCGGCTGCCCGCTCCTTTTGACGAGGGCGTGGCGGGGTCGTGAACGAATTCCTGCAAGGTATTCCAGGCATTGCATGCCGGACACTGCCCTTGCCATTTGGGAAAATCCGCTCCGCAATCAGTGCATACAAACGCGATTTTTTTCTTGGCCATGAAAACCCAGTTGAAAGTTCAAAGTTTAAAATTGAAGCGCGGGCCTGCCCGCTCTGAGCTGGCAGGCCATGTCCGCGATTCATGATTGAGGTTGAGGAAAGCGTTCAAAGCACAAAAGCACGTCAAAAGGCTACGGCGCAGATCCAGTGCTCATCATGCGGCACCCAACCACCATTCGCGCCTTTCAACTTTAAACTTTGCTCTTTCAACTAAACAACCACTCGCTCTGGCCGATCGGTAATCTGACAGAATAGTTCATAACTGATGGTGCCACAGGCGCGGGCCACGTCATCCACATCCACCACATCGCCCCACAGCTCCACTTCGTCGCCCACGCGGGCATCAAGCCCGGTCACGTCAACGGTAAGCATATCCATGGAAACGCGGCCCACCAATTCCGTGACAGCCCCGTTCACCGCCACCGGAGTGCCACTGGGGGCATGGCGCGGGTAACCATCGCCATAGCCCACAGCCACCACACCGACCTGACAGGGTTCGGCGGCAGTCCAGGTTGCGCCGTAGCCCACGCTTTCACCGGCCTCCACGGTATTAATGGCGATCAAACGGGCGGTGAACCGGTGGCTGACCGCCAAGCCCAGTTCGCTGGCCGTTTGCCAGTCGAAGGGAGACGAGCCGTACAGCATGATGCCAGGGCGCACTCGCTGCGCGCGGCTCTGAGGGTAACGCAGTAGCGCTGCCGAATTGGACGCCGACAACGGCAACATCAACTGCTCCGCTATCTGCCCGGCGACCAGCAACTGTTTCTCGGAATACGTATCCTGACTCACATCCGCACAGGCGAAATGACTCATAACACCCACCGGTGCCATTCCCCCTGCCCGCAATTGCGCCGCTGCCTGCAGGGCGATGTCCGGACGAAAACCAAGACGGTTCATGCCCGTGTTCACTTTCAACCAGATACGCACCGGGCAAGGGCTGGCCAACAGCAAATCCACTTGCCACAGCGAGTGCACCACCACTTCAAGGGATAGCCGCTCCGCCTCCTTCAGCTCTTCGGCATCGAAGACGCCTTCTGCGACAAGAATCGGCAAGGTCATGCCGTGTTCTCGCAGCGCACGCGCCTCTTCCACCAGCGCCACCCCCAGGCCCGACACGTTGTCGTGCATGGCCTGCGCCGCCCGCAACAAGCCATGGCCATAACCGTTGGCTTTGACCATGGCAAACACCTCAGCCCCATCAGCCAGCTGCCGGGCCAGGCGCGCATTATGAGCCAACGCAGAAGGGCGAATTTCGATTCGGGTACCTCGCATTAGAGCAGGCTCCCACGCTTGCACGCATCACGCAGCCACGCAAAAAATAAAGCACGCTGCGTTAACGAAAATACCTGGATACCCATGCTCGGCTTTTACCTATTCAGGTGCGCTTACGTGTTGCATGTTGCGTGAAGCGTGCTGCATCACTATTCATCCCCTGCCGCCAGCTGGGCATAGTATTCCGGCGCCAGGTCATCGAAGCGGGTGAACTCGCCGCGGAAGGCCAGCCGCACGGTGCCGATAGGACCATTACGCTGCTTGCCGATAATGATCTCGGCCACACCGCGTTCGTTACTGTCCTTGTTGTACACCTCGTCCCGATAAAGGAAGACGATCAAATCCGCATCCTGCTCAATCGCCCCGGATTCACGCAAATCCGACATTACCGGGCGCTTGTTGGGCCGTTGTTCCAAGGAACGGTTAAGCTGTGACAGGGCCAGCACCGGGCAATTCAGCTCCTTGGCGATCCCTTTCAGGGAGCGGGAGATTTCCGAGATTTCGTTGACCCGGTTTTCCACCCCCGGCACCTGCATCAGCTGCAGGTAATCGACCATGATCAGCCCCAGTTCGCCGCCACATTCGCGGGCCACCCGGCGGGCACGGGCGCGCATTTCCAGCGGACTCAGTGCCGGCGTGTCGTCGATAAAAAAGCGCTGCTCACTGAGCATGTGAATGGCAGAGGTGATACGCGGCCAGTCATCCTTTTCCAGATTACCGGAGCGGATGGCGCCCTGATTGATGCGCCCCAGTGAAGAAAGCATCCGCATGACGATGGATTCCGCCGGCATCTCCATGGAGAACACCAGGACGGGTTTGTTACTCTTGATCGCCACGTTTTCGCACAGGTTCATGGCGAAGGTGGTCTTACCCATGGAGGGTCGGCCGGCGACTACGATCATGTCGGCGGGCTGCAAGCCACCGGTCATTTTATCCAGCTCTTCAAAACCGGAGGTCAGGCCAGTGAGTGAGCTCTTGGTTTTGTACAGCTCATCAATGCGATCCACCGCCTTTTTCAGCACCGATTTGATGTTCTGCGGACCATCCCCTTTTTTCTGTTGCTCGGCAATCTCGAAAATGGAGGACTCGGCCTCATCGAGAATTTCCAGGGATTTACGCCCTTCGGTATTAAACGCGCTATCCGCCACCTTGTGCGACACATTGATCAACTGCCGCAGGATGCTGCGCTCACGGACGATATCCGAATAGGCGGTAATGTTGGCCGCACTGGGCGTGTTACGGGCCAGTTCCGACAGATAGGTCATGCCGCCAATGGATTCGAGCTGCCCCAGGTTATTGAGCGCCTGGGAGACGGTGACCAGGTCACTGGGGTTTTCCTCTTCCACCAGCTGAGCAATCACGTCGAAAATCAGGCGGTGCTCCTTGCGATAGAAATCCCGCGCGCCCACTCGCTCGGCCACATCATCCCAGGCGCTGTTATTGAGTAGCAAACCGCCCAGTACCGCCTGCTCCGCCTCCACCGAATTGGGAGGAATACGCAGGTTCTCAGGCAGGTGTTTGTCCAGCGACATGGGTTCATTCATGGATAAGCCAACGTGTTGGGAAAATAGAGTTGAAAGACCAAAAGTTTAAAGTTGAAACGCGATCCAGGCATGTACCCATCGTTAGATTCTATAAGCCGCAGCAACGCTGTAGTCGCGGCCTTCTACCGCCAAGAACACACCGGCTCCACTCGCGTTTCAACTTTAAACTTTTAACTTTGCACTGCCCTTCAACAAAAAAGGGCACTGCCCCCACCTGAAAACAGGTTTCGGACAATGCCCTGATTCTGTCACCGCACCCCCGCAGGGGCAAACCGGTTGTCAGTTCTGTCGATTACTCGGCAGGAACCACAGCCAGTTTGATGGTCACAGTTACCTCGGCGTGCAACGCCAGGTCGATTTCGAACTCACCGGTGGTGCGCAGTGCACCGTGGGGCAGCTTCACTTCTGCTTTTTCCACGTCCACGCCAGTGGAAGAGGAAATGGCTTCCGCGATGTCGCGGGTACCCACAGAACCGAACAGCTTGCCTTCGTCGCCCGCTTTGGCGGCGATGGAAACTGCGGCTTCGTTCAGCTTCTCGGCGCGTTCCTGGGCAGCACCCAGCTGCTCTGCAGCGTGCTTTTCCAGCTCGGCACGACGCTGTTCCACTTCCGCCAGGTTGGCTTTGGTGGCAGGCAGCGCTTTGCCTTGCGGGATCAGGAAGTTACGGCCGTAACCGGAACGTACGTCTACAACTGCGCCCAAATCGCCCAGGTTCTTGATCGTTTCCAGCAGGATCACTTGCATGATGGTCCCCTCGGCTTAATTGTCGTGGCTGTCAGAGTACGGCAGCAGCGCCAGGAAGCGAGCCTGCTTGATAGCAGAGGCCAGCTGACGCTGGTAGCGTGCCTTGGTGCCGGTAATACGGCTGGGCACGATCTTGCCAGTCTCGGTGATGTAGGCTTTCAGGGTGTCGAGATCCTTGTAATCGATGTACTCAACACCTTCCGCGGTAAAGCGGCAGAACTTGCGGCGGCGATAAAAACGGGCCATTGGATAATCTCCTGTCGAATCCTTAGTTAAGGCTTTGCAGCGTTTGGGCAAGCAATTGCAAACGGTCCCGGGCGTCTCCCTTGTAACCGGCGCGACTGAGGCATCCGGTTACCTTGATTCGCTGACCCTCTTTCAGGCCCTGGGCCTGTTGGGTCATCCCTCCCGCCAGAATCACGGCGATGCGGGCCTGGACTTCACGGGGATGTCCGTCTTCCAGTTGCCGGGAGCGATGTTCCAGCCAGACTCGCTGACGGGGCACTCCGGCTGGAGTCAGGGCCACCTTTTCCAAGGTGACGATCACACCAGTGAGTTCGCAGTGGTTGCTTTCCAAAATTAGCTGGCAGCCCCTTCCTTCTCGTCGTTCTTCGCCAGCGGCGACGGCTCGGTTACGGCGTTGTCGCGACGAATTACGAGGTGACGGATTACGGCATCGTTAAAGCGGAAAGTGTTTTCCAGCTCGCCCAGGGTCTCGCCGTCACATTCGATGTTCAGCATCACATAGTGAGCTTTGTGGATCTTGTTGATCGGGTAAGCCAGCTGACGACGGCCCCAATCTTCAACACGGTGGATAGTGCCTTTGCCATCGGTCACGATCGCGCTGTAGCGCTCGACCATGGCAGAGACCTGTTCGCTCTGGTCCGGGTGAACCAGGAACACAACTTCGTAATGACGCATGTTAGCTCCTTACGGTTGCGACGCCTCACGACGCCAATTCAGCTTCCCGCCGTGATCATGATCAACGCACGGTGAAGCAAGGAGACCTGCATCCCCGCCCCGAAAAACCGGGGGAGACGCAGGAAGCGCGCGATTCTATCCCATTGCAGGGGGCAACCTCAAGGCATATCCATTGCCATCTGCCGGCGACGGACGTATGCTCAAACAAAACAAAACGCTACAAACGCTTACAAAAAGCGTCGTTAACCCCAAGCCCCTGAAAAGACAGGGGAAAACAACAACAATGGGATACGACAATGTACATCCGAGCCCTGGCCACCGGCCTGTGCGGTTTTTTATTGCTGACTCCAGTTCACGCCCAGGAGCCACCGTCCCCCTGTGGCAGCCCGGTGGCGGTGCCGGACAAACCGCTACTGGAAAACTACCCGGATTACAGCAATTTCCTGCTGCAGATCATGAAATACAAGCAGGCCCAGCGAGACCAAGCAGCCCACCGCAACGCCTGCCCCGACGACTACCTGCCCCAGCCCATGGCCAGCAGCGACCCGACCGTCATTGACGAACCGGAAACCCTGTCCAGCGCCCTGGCACGCACCGGCAAACTGGAGCAGATCGATTACCAGCGCAATCGCACCTGGTATAACCGCTCCACCTCGAAAAGCTTTGTGCTGCCCCCTCTCGGCGGTGACTCCCTAGCCAGCGAACGCATCCGCACCCTGCTGGCGAACGCAGGCTCTGATACACCACTGTTCCTGCCCATGACCATTGTTGGCATGCAGCTCGACGGCATCAATGATGGCGGCGAAGCACAGCAGCAAGAAGTCCAGTTCAGTTATGAGCTGCTTCCCAAGCAGGAGCGCCAGGCCAGCCGCGCAGCGTTTATTGCCAACACCCAACAGCAATTCAGCGGCGTTTACAAAAGTGGCAACTTGCTGCTTTACCTAAATCAATCCGGTGAGCCGTTCTTCACCAAAGGTGTCATCTATACCACCAGCTGCCTGAGCAGTGGCTGCCCGAATTCACCCTAAACGTTGCCAACGCTGACCAGAAAAGAGCACGGAGCGCACCATGCCCCTAATCCGAGTTATCACTTTACTGGCCGCACTGAGCGCCATACTGCCCGCCAGCGCGCTGGCCACCGATAACAACGGATTGGAATCACCGCACCAACAAGTTCTGCAGCAGGTATTAGGCTCACGCCCGGATATTCACGACTACAGTCGCCAGGATGAATTCGTCACCGACCTGCTGGCTTGGCAACGCCAGAAAGCAGCATTAGCAGCACGTCTCGCCAAGGGAGAGAGCATTGCTCCCAAGTCGCCAGAGCCCCGAGCGAACTGGCACCATATAACCGGCCCCGAAGACCTGGATACAGCACTACATAACGCTCACGGTTACCAGCAGCCCAACTATCGAGAGTCGATACGTTACAACCGCACTACTCATCTAAGCTTTCCGCTCACCCCGCTACCGCAACAGCAGCTGTCAGAGAAGGCATTGATCGGCGAACGCCCCGTGCCGGCAGACCCGGCCAAAGAAGAGATCCCTGAGGAATTACTGGAGGAGAATGCCCGCCTACAACGGGAAATGGCCGCCAGCCGGGCGAACTTGCCGCCGCCCGAACTTAACCGTCAGCATTTCGTCAGCCATTCTCAGCTACGCTGAGCCCTCACCTGAAACAACATCACACCAGTGGCCACCGACACATTGAGGCTCTGCACCTCTCCGGCCATGGGGATTTCCAGCAGCTGGTCGCACTTGTCACGGGTCAGACGTTTCAGCCCACTACCCTCGGCCCCCATGACAATTGCCAGTGATTCCGGGGGCCGAAAGGTAAACAAGGACTCACTTCGCTCTTCCAGAGCCGTGCCCACCACCCACACGCCGCGATCACGCAACTGATCCAGCAAACTGGCCAGATTACCGATTTCGTAATAGGCCAGGCTCTCCGCCGCGCCCACCGCGGTGCGACACGCCACCGGCGTCAGCCCTGCCGCATTGCGGCGCGGCACGATCACCGCCTGAACCCCGGCCGCATCCGCACTACGCAGGCAGGCACCCAGGTTATGCGGGTCGGTGACATTCTCCAGAATCAGCAACAGCGGGCTGGCCGGCTTGCCGTCCAGCCACTGCAGCAGGGCACTTTCGTCCGCCGGCCGACGAGGGCGGGCCCGCGCCACGATACCCTGATGCTGCGGCCCTGCGTGCTTTTCCAGCACCTCGCGGCGAGCCCGCTGCACGGCAATCCCGAAGTCCTTTGCCGCTTGTATCATGGCGGCAAGGCGCGGGTCATCCCGGTCTACCCGGGTGTCTTGTACAAACAGTTCCAACACCGCCTCCGGGCGATGCCGCAACAAGGCCTCCACCGCGTGAAAGCCGGAATACATCAAGGGTTTATTCATAACGACGCCTGCACGCTGGACGCACCACGCAAACACGCGATACGCAGTGGAGGTGAAATCAAAACACAGGAGCGGCGCTTAAGCGGCGAATCATTGCCATTAAGGCAACCCATTCAGCTCAAGTGCCGCTCCTGCGGGCTAGCTCTTTTTACTACGGCGCGCGGCTTTCTTGCCGCGGGGCGGCCCCTTGCGCTTGGCCTTGGGTTTGGGAATATCGCCCTTGGCCAGCTTTTCCCGCTCGGACGTGCCCGAGTCCGCCTTTGCAGCACTCCCCGAGCGCCCGCCCTTGCCTCTGCCGGACGGCTTTTTCTTGCTGCCGGCTTTGGGGCGACCTTTACCGCTGGGGGTAAAGGATTCCAGCTGCAGGTCAATCTTGCGGTCCTCAGTGTGCACCGCCGCCACGCAGACCGTGACAGCATCACCCAAGCCAAACTGACGACCACTGCTTTCACCGGTAAGGGTCAGACTCACTTCATCGAAGTGGTAGTAATCGCTGTCCAGATTGGCCACATGCACCAGGCCATCGATGTGCAGGTCATTGAGCTGTACAAATAAACCGAAACTGGCCACGCCACTGATGGTGCCTTCAAACACCTGCCCCAGATGCGCCTCCATGAACTGACATTTAAGCCAGGACACCACATCGCGGGTAGCTTCATCCGCGCGGCGCTCGGTCATGGAGCACTGCTCACCAATCGCCACCATGTCCGCCTGGCTGTAAGGCAGGATTTTCTCGCGTGGGATCTCCGGCAAACTCCCCGGATTATCCACGTGATTCGGCTCGCCGTTACTGCGGATCAGGAACCGGATAGCCCGGTGCACCAGCAGATCCGGATAACGACGGATCGGCGAGGTGAAATGGGTGTACGCCTTGTAGGCCAGACCAAAGTGGCCTTTGTTCTCGGCCTCGTACTTGGCTTGGCTCATGGTGCGCAACATCATTGTCTGGATCACGTTGCGATCCGGGCGCTCCAGAATCTCTTCGCGCAGGTCCTGGAATACATAAGGCTTTGGTGCCGCCCCTTCCGACCAGGCGATACTCAAGCCCAGCCCACCCAGGAATTGCTGCAACTTGCTCAGGCGCTCTTCCTTGGGCGGCTCGTGGTTCCGGTAAAGCGCCGGCACACCGGCTTTTTCCAGCAATTTGGCGGAACAGATATTGGCGGCCAGCATGGCCTCCTCAATCATGATGTGCGCCACATTGCGCTGCACCGGCACAATCGCTTCGATCTTCTTGTTTTCGTCGTAAATGATGCGGGTGTCATCGCTATCGAAGTCGATGGCACCGCGCTCTTCACGGCGACGGCGCAAGGCCAGGAACATTTCGTGGAACGACCAGATCATGTCCAGAGACTCATCATCCAGGCTGGCCACAGTCTCTTGCGCCAGTTCGGACTCCGGCTCTTCAATGATCGCGCCGACCTTGTTGTAGGTCAGACGGTGCCGCGAGCGCATCACCCCTTCACGGAAAATAAACCGGGTGAGGCGCCCGTTGGCGGAAATCTTCATGTCGCAGTACAGACATAGACGGTCCACATGGGGGTTCAGGGAACATAATCCGTTGGACAGCGCCTCCGGCAACATCGGGATCACCCGATTGGGGAAATACACGGAATTACCGCGATTGGCCGCTTCCTGATCCAGTTCGGAGCCGGGATGCACATAATGACTCACATCGGCGATGGCCACGATCAGGCGCCAGCCCCCACGGGGACGACGCTCTACATAGACCGCATCATCAAAATCCCGGGCGGTCTCATCATCAATGGTGACCAACGGCAAATCACGCAGATCCACCCGATGGGCCTTGGGCTTATGGGGCACCTTGTCGCCAAATTTCTCAGCGGCGGCTTCCACTCCTTCCGGCCAGACATGGGGAATCTCGAAGCGGCGCAGGGCCACCTCAACTTCCATGCCGGCTTCGTCCGGGGTAGCAATAATCTCTTCCAGGCGCACCAGTACATGGTGGTCGCGGCTGGGATACTGGGTAATGGTGGCGCGGACATGGTCGCCGGGGTTCGGCTTGATGCCGTTCTTGTCCTCAATCAAGACTTCTTTGGTGATGCGGCGATTTTCCGGCTCAATAAAGCTGATCCCCGCTTCCCGGGAATAGCGGCCCACCACTTCTGTGGCAACACGTTCGGTGATTTCGACAATACGGGCTTCTTTCTTGCCAAAACGGTTGTAGCCCGCATTGCTGACCAGCACCCGGTCCCCGTCCATGACGTTTTCCATCTGCCGGGGTGCGAGAAACAGGTCACCCTGGGTCTTGTCGTCTGGAATCAGGAAACCAAAGCCATCTTTGTGGCCCTGCACCCGGCCGGCGATCAGGTCCATTTTGGACACCACACCCACTTTGCCGTTGCGATTCTGAACCAGCTGGGCATCACGGAGCATAGCCTTGATGCGGCGATCGAGCCCGACTTCCCCCTCTTCATCCACCTCCAGCAGCTGTGCCAGCAGCTCAAACGACAGGGGTTTACCCTGATCATTGAGCACATCCAGAATCAGCTCCCGGCTGGGAACGGGGTTCTCGTATTTTTCCGCCTCTCGGTCGGCATGGGGATCGCTATAGCGTTTTTTTGAGGTCATCGAAGATTTTTTCGAAAAGGAATTTGACATTGGCCCATCATATACTAGAATGCACCCGCTTTCGCGATGAACGGCTAATAAATTTAGCCCACGCATAGCGAAGCCGAGGTGGTGAAATTGGTAGACACGCTAGCTTCAGGTGCTAGTGCTCGCAAGGGCGTGGAGGTTCAAGTCCTCTCCTCGGCACCAATTAAGAAAGAGGGCTCCCAAACGGGGGCCCTTTTTCGTTTCAGCCCCGGCCCAACCCCCAATCACTGATAGCGCAGGTCCATATGACACTCCTTCGCCCCGTGATCGCTGCACTTGTGCTGGCCTGTGGCCTGGCCCTCGCTCCCGTGGCCACCTACGCCAAACCGGATAATACGGTGCAAACCACCGAATCCGTCCACCCGGCCATTCAGCAGGCCGATGCTCACCGGGAAAAAGAAGCCCGCCGCAAACGCTACCTGCTGTTTTTCCCCATCGCCGTGGTCGGTGTCACCGTGGCACTTATTCTGATTACCCGCCGCAAATAACCGTTGCAAGGCAGACCACCAGCTATCGGCAGCCGCTCCTCACCGGGCGGAGCGGCGCTCAAGATACGATAGCTGCCACTGAATATCCCCGCCTCCGGCTCGCCCGGTCGACAGTCGCACCGGCAGACTCGCAGCCGGCACCCACAACACATCCTCCCCTGAAGCGCGGACAAAGACTTGCACCGGGCAGCCCAACACAACGCCTGCAGCACCGTCTTTGAACTGGAAACCGGCCCGCTCAAGCATCTCTCGGCCCCGCCCCTGCCCCCTTGCTTTTAATAACTGATCGAACAGCACAGGAGCCTGCGGTACTTCATGTTGAGGATACACCACCATAGGAGGCGCTATGGCCTCTTCATTCCCCTGCAACGACACCAACCAGTCCGGGCGAGCTGAGGGTAATACCATCTGCACCAGATAACGCCCGTCCCCGGCACTAACCTGATATCGGGCATGCACAACCGAACCCTCACCGGGCAGGCAATTCGCCTGAAGGGATGCCGCACCCCCCAGCAATCCCCACACCAGCAAAACCCATCCAACACGCATGGCACCCGCAACCCTTGCTGCGCCGACAAACATCACGATAGCGCCTCGCCATCATTGGTCATTGGCTGCACCCAACGAGAACAGACCAAGCCCATTTCAAAAAGGAACCACATAGGAAGAGCCAATAAGCTCTGCGAGATAACATCCGGTGGCGTAAGCAACATGCCGGCAACAAAGCAGCCCACCACAATGTAGGATCGAGCCCCTGACAACGCCGCCGGCGTAGTGATACCGGATGCCACAAGCAGCACGACAACAACCGGCAACTCAAACGCCATCCCGAACGCCATCACGAAAGTCATGGTAAAACCAAGCCAGGCACCGATGTCCGTCATCACGGCAACCCCTTCCGGGGCAACCGAAACAAAGAAAGCGAATAACAAAGGCATTACCACGAACCAGGCAAAGAATGCGCCGAGATAGAACAACAACACACTGGAAAAAAATAGCGGCCTTGCAAAACGCTTTTCGCGACGATACAGACCTGGTGAAACGAAGCTCCAGCACTGATGCAGAAAGAACGGCATGGCCAGCAACACACTCAAATACAAAGCCAGCTTGAATGGCACCAGGAACGGGCCGGTGACATCGGTGGCAATCATGCTGCCCCCTTCTGGCAAAGCTTGCATTAACGGCTGAGCCAGGTGCGTATAAATCTCCCCTGCGAACATAAACAAGGGAGCAAAAAGCAACACCACCGCTACCGCGCAGCGTAATAAACGCTGACGCAGCTCCAGTAAATGCTTGGTAAGCGGCATACTACCCATTACGACTCAACTTTCTGTGCCGTCACGCACTGATCTTCCCCGGTTTTAGCGATGTTTTTTTGAGGAAGCAACGCCAGTTCCTGCTGGATTTTCTCTCGCCGTTCTTTCATGTCCAGATTTCTGGCCTCTGACTCAAGCTGCTGCTGCATCTGATTCATTACTGCCCGACCATGCCCAACCCATTGACCCAATGTCCGCACCAGCCCTGGCAGCTTTTCCGGGCCAAGCACTACCAGCGCAATAACACAGATCAGCAGTATCTCCATGAAACCGAAATCGAACATAGGAATCAGCTCCTAACGCTATCCTTGCTTTTTTCAAAACCACTGGACGCCAGTGAATCAGCATTCTTCTTATTGCCCTCAAGACTACTCTCTCCATCCTTCACAGCATCACGAAACCCCTTGAAAGCCCCTCCCAAATCCGATCCCAAACTACGAATTCGCTTGGTACCAAACAACATGACAACGATGGCGAGAACAATAAGAAGTTGCCAGAGGCTAATTCCGGAAAGCATATTTTTACCTTCTTTTAGAAAACAATTATGAGCACGATTATCTGCCCGATTGATGAAGCCTGAATGACACAAACAAAAAGGCCGCCCACCTTCAGGACGGCCTTCCATTTTCAACTGTTGTTAAAGTGCGATTTCACCACCATCTTCACGGGTAATCACAATAGTTGCGGAACGGGGACGACTACTTCCATCACCCAACGCCTGAGCATCACCACTGCTATTCGGCCAGGAGCTCTTATCAACATTAAAGCTAGCGGCTGAACCACCCTCACCCGGATGTTGAATATTGACAAAGATGGATTTTGCATCCGGAGTCAGGGCGATGCCGGTGATTTCGCAACCCGGCACGCCAACCAGGAAGCGACGCAAGTCCACCTCGGAAGCCGACTTACCCACAAAAGTCGTAACCGTTTTTTCATCCGCACCGACAGACGAGGTAACCTGCTGCATTCCGCCATCACCGACTTCCCCCGGGATCGCGACCAGCATCTGGTTATTCACCGTATCCGTGTAAGCACCATCATCAGTCTGAATCCACATCAGCCCACGCATATCGATGAAAATACCGTCAGGACTGGAGAAATCATTGTCCGCTGTCAGGCCAGAAAGATTCACACTGGCACTGTCTGCACCGGATTCAGCACCGAAAAGGAAAATATCCCAATCGAACGTCAGCGCATCATGCTGGCCACCGGTTTCACGCCAGCGGATGATATGACCATTGGCGTTACCATCACTACCATTGGCACCGCCAACCACATCTTCATAAGCGCGCGGATTGGCAGAATCCAGATCATCAACAGGACGATTGGACGTCCGGTTATTGGTCAGGGCGATATAAATCTCTCCGTTGAGGGGATTAATCGCACTCCATTCCGGACGGTCCATTTTGGTGGCACCGACATGATCTGCAGCCAAACGCGCCCCGACCAGAACATCCGCCTCACTGGCAAAGGGGTAAATGGGGTTGGAAGCATCCAGACCGTTTTGCCCAAATTTCAGAGCCTTCCATTCACCGGCCCCATCCGCATTGAATGAGGCAACATACAGCGTTCCTTCGGTCAGGTATTTATCACCGGCTGACAACCCAAGGTTTTCGTCAGCCTCATCCCAGTTCTCGGCACTGACGAATTTGTAGATATATTCATTGCGCGCATCATCGCCCATATAGGCAACGACCGGCTTACCTGCCACAGCAGGAGCAAACCACACGCCCTCATGAGCAAACCGGCCAAATACCGTCCGCACCTTGGCTTTTTCCGTGGGTCGGTAGGGGTCAACCTCGATAGCAAAGCCGTGTTGATTGGCCTCATTACGGAAATCGTCAGTGGCGCTTGCTCCGCTAACAGTAATATTGAAGCGCGCGTAGAGATCACCCGCCGCGACCGTATCCCACTCCCGATAAGAGAACCCCTGACCGCCTGGCGTTAAACCATAACGAGCCAGCAGGGTATTGTCGGCACTCGTGCGCATCGCGCTGTCATCATCGCGACGGAAATACGAAAACCAGTTTTCTTCGCCGCTGATATAGGTATGCCAAGGAGTTTCGCCGTGACCACAGTTATTCAGCGTACCGAAACGGGTCATCCCTGCCGGGCTCAGGCGCGTCTTCACCAGCTCAGAACCGGCAACAGGCCCGGTCATGGTAAGCTCAGTCGCGGCAGTAATGCGGCGATTGAAAGGAGAACCTTGAACGTAACGCCACTGATTCCCTTCCTTGATAACTTCCACACAAGCAACACCGTGGGCCTGAATCTCGCGATCTACCTCTGTTTTAGGGCGAGCACCACCATTGCTCGCAGCCGCGGTAGGACCATTCTGATGCAACGTGGCATCTTCCAGGTTTTCGTGATTGATACAAAGGATGCCACGGGAAGAGGAAGAGGCAGCAGGCATACCGCTATCGGACAAACCAAAGTATGCCATGGCATCATGTTCGTCCCCGGAACGCTGATCATAATCCACGTCTGTGCCATCATTCTTGAATGCGGCAAGACCTAGTGACAGCGGATCACCCTTGGCAATCAAAACACTTGCCTGATACCCATCAGGCACCACAACCCGATCTTCCAGGGAATGGGGCACTGCACTGAAGCCCAAAGCCTCAGGAGCAATCGTCGGCCCATTATTACCCCCTGCTCCCCCAGTGCTATCGCTATCGCTGTCACCACCACAAGCCACCAGACTGGCACCCGCCACCATGGTTGCGGCCGTCGCACTGCCACGCAGGATCTGGCGACGGGAAAGGCGCTGATCGAGCACCGCGCAAATGGAATTATTGTCAGAACGGTTACTGTCTTCTACGGGATGGTGCCCCATCTCTATTCTCCCTGTTTCTGTTTTCGTTGCCTGCCTGCAGCCGGACACTCCAGCTACTGAGTCGGTAAAAGTACGCACACGAGGTTAGGCAGAACGAATGACAGAAAGGGGTACAGACCGTGTCATTTTCAATGCACGGATATGTCTATCAAAAGACAATGATTAGAGAGGAAGAATCAGAGCGGAGCGGGAGGGAAAATAAACGTAAACAGCTCCACCATCGACCCCTACAGGCATCGATGGCGGAACAGAATAAAGATCAGGCGAACGGGTGCCGCTTGATGATGGTTTCCACCCGGTCCGGGCCAGTGGAAATAATGTCGATGGGCGCGCCGGTAATTTCTTCGATGCGCTGCAGGTAAGCCTTTGCGTTGGCCGGCAGATCATCTTCCGACTTCACGCCCAGGGTGGATTCAGTCCAGCCCGGCAGGCTTTCGTAAACCGGCTTCACTTCTTCGTAGCTGTCCGCATCCCAGGCGCACTCCAGCGAGTTGCCGGCCGCATCCTGATAGCCCACGCAGATGTTGATTTCTTCCAGGCCGTCCAGCACATCAAGCTTGGTCAGGCACAGGCCGGTAATGGAGTTGATCTGGATGGAGCGCTTCAGTGCCACCGCATCGAACCAGCCACAACGACGGGCGCGGCCGGTGGTGGAACCAAATTCGTGACCTTTCTCGGCCAGGTAACGGCCATTTTCGTCAAACAGCTCGGTGGGGAACGGGCCGCTGCCCACCCGGGTGGTGTAGGCCTTGGTGATACCCAGCACGTAGTCCAGGTATAGCGGGCCGAACCCGGTACCGGTGGCAGTACCACCGGCAGTGGTGTTGGAGCTGGTCACGTACGGGTAGGTACCGTGGTCGATATCCAGCAGGGTGCCCTGGGCGCCCTCGAACATGATGTTCTCGCCGCGTTCGCGGGCACCGTGCAACACGGCAGTCACATCGGTGACCATGCTGCGAACGTCTTCGCCCAGCTGCAGGGTCTCATCCAGGGTCTTCTGGAAATCCACCGGCTCGGCATTGTAGTAGCTGCGCAGAACGAAGTTGTGGTAATCCATCACTTCGCCCAGCTTGGCGGCAAACAACTCGCGCTGATACACATCGCCCAGGCGCAGGCCACGACGAGCCACCTTGTCTTCATAGGCAGGGCCGATGCCGCGGCCAGTGGTGCCGATTTTCTTGTTGCCTCGGGCCGCTTCGCGGGCCTGGTCCAGAGCCACATGCACAGGCAGGATCAGCGGGCAGGCCGCCGACAAACGCAGGCGCTCGCGTACCGGTACACCCTGATCTTCCAGGCCACCGATTTCCTTGAGCAAAGCCTCCAGAGAAAGCACAACGCCGTTACCGATCAGGCACTGCACATCTTCACGAAGAATGCCTGACGGAATCAGGTGCAGGACCGTCTTCTTGCCATCGATCACCAGGGTATGGCCGGCGTTATGGCCGCCCTGAAAGCGGGCCACCAGTGAGGCCTGATCGGTCAGCAGATCGACGATCTTGCCTTTGCCTTCATCACCCCACTGGGTGCCGAGAATGACTACGTTCTTACCCATGATTGCTTGCTGCCATCTGTTCAGGAAAAAGGAAATTCGGTTTAAAGGTCGGTCACAACCCAGCCATCCGCCTGGGCGACCAGACGACGCTGGCACCCCAGCTCGGCCGGATCATTATCTGCGCCGGGCAAGGCCAGCACTACGCGCTCACCCTGCTCACGCAACGCGGAAACCGTAGCGGCAAAGGTCGCGTCCTGCAGCGAACCTTCCGCCAGAATACCGGTAAGAGCGGCAGATTCTGCCCGTTCCGCCAGCATCTTCAAATCTGCACTGAAACCAGTGGCTGGACGGGCCCGGCCAAAGACTTCACCAATGTGATCGTAACGGCCGCCCTTGGCCACCGGCTCACTCTCACCGGGCAGGTACGCCGCAAACACACAACCGGTGTGGTAGTGGTAGCCGCGCAGTTCACCCAGATCCAGGTGCAACTGCACACCGCGAGCACCCAGGACGTCAACCAGCACGGCCAGCTCATCCAGGGCCGCCAGCGCGTCCGGGAAAGGCGACAGCAGCGCCCGCGCTTCGGTCAGCACGTCCACGCCCCCCGCCAACCATGGCAAGGCCGCCAAGGCTTTACCCGCCGCCGCAGGCATATCGTGGCTGGCAATAAAGGTATCCAGTTCCACCCGCGCCTTGCGGACGTAAATATCTTCCAGCTGGTTCTGCTCGCTATCGCTCAAATCACAGCTGTCGAGCAGGCCACGGAACAACCCCACGTGCCCCAGATCCAGCACCACATGCTGGTCCACACCTGACAACGTCAGCGTTTCCAGCAGCAACGAGATCACTTCCAGGTCACTGTCGGTGCCGGAATGACCGAACAACTCCACGCCCAGCTGATAAGGCAGGCGCGTGCCACCGGCCACCACCGGGCGAGTGCGCAGGGCGCTGGAGCAGTAACAAAGGCGGGAAGGCGCATTGCGGCGCAGGCTGTGGGCATCCATGCGCGCCACCTGCGGAGTAATATCCGCACGGACCCCCATCAGGCGACCGGTGAGCTGATCGGTAATCTTGAAGGTTTCCCGCTCGAGGTCACGGCCGCCGCCATTCAGCAGGGATTCCATAAACTCGATCAGTGGCGGGAAAACCAGTTCATAGCCCCAGCGCTGGTACAGATCCAGTGTCTGGCGACGCAGTTGCTCGATGGCCCGGGCGCGACCCGGGAGGACTTCATCTACCCCGTCGGGCAGTAGCCACTGTTCTTCCTGATTCATCATTTACGACCGCATCAGTAATAACAGGCCCGCACCCAATACCATGAGCACCAGCCCCATAATTCGCAGCAGGCGACTATCCAGACGCGCCACCTGAAGTGCTGCCTGACGCGCACGCATCGGCGCCAGAAACAGCGGAAGGCCTTCTATGATCAACACCAGACATAGCGCCTTGATCAATAAACTGAAATCCATTGTTCCTGCCAGACAGCCACAAAAAAACCGGGAGCCTGCGCGCCCGGTTGCGGCATTCTACCACGGTCTCCCCGTGGCAGATAGGTTACCGGCGGATGGATCGAACAGCGCCAGGCCGCTATGGACTCACCCGCACATCGTAGCTGACAACCCCTTGATTCCCGGGCAATAACTGCCCGGAAAACAGCCACTGCAGGGCCCCTTCATAACCCGGCCCATTGCTACCATCCGGTGCACTCAGGCTACAACCGGACAAATCCGCCGGCAGCGCAGCCGGACAGGCCGCCGCCGCATTCAGGGCACTGAACACTGGCGTGCTGTCGTTAACGGTCACCTCGGTCAGTGCCCGTACGCCCTGGTTGGAGAACACCAATCGATACCGCAATACATCCCCGGGGGCAGCCTGGTTGGCCGTGCCATCGCTGCTGTCCACATCATCCGCCGTTCCCTGCACCCCGTCCGGGCCAATGTTGCGCACCTGCTTCTGCAGTAACAATTTACCGGCAGCAAGGCGGGTGGTGTCGCGCACCTGCACCCCGACCTGCAGCGCGGTGCCGGTGAAGCTTTGGGTCGCTTGCAACGGCCGGGCATGCAACGCCTCCAGTGGCGCATCCGCCGGGGCGAAAACTTTCACCAGCAGACACAGGCTATCGCCAGCCTGCACAGCAACACCGGTGACCGGCTGAGCGGCCTCACCACCGTCCAGAACACCATTACAGTTACTGTCCCGATAGAGCGTATCCGTCCAGGCCGGGGCAGCGGGCACGGTGTCAGCCGCCCCGAAAGTGAAATCCACGGTGCCGGCGGTGCGAGCAGTAAAACGGTGGTCATAGAACAGGCTGTTGCCCGCATCCACAACTCCCTGGCGATCCGGCTCCAGTACCGGCAACCCCACATCCCCAAACAGGATGTCACTCCACACCGTGCCACTGGGCGGCACCGACAAGGTCATGGTGTCGTCATCGGCGGCGCCGACTGCAAGGCTGGCACCGCCGGTGCCCGCATTTTCGCTGATGGACTGGTAGCCATTGGGGGTCTGCACCAGCAGGCAGGCGCTCTTGCCCACATCCGCTAACGGCGGGATCAACGCCCAGGCCCCATCGCCGTCCGTGGTGGTCTCCGCCAGCACGGTATCCGTCTGTGCGCACACACCATCGTCATCCGCATCGTGGTAAAGACGCACAGGCAGATTGGCCAACCCGGGTTCGTCATCCCCCTTGTCACCATCGTGTGCCACCGCCCCGGTACCATTATCTTCAAACACCCAGCCCGAGAGCGTGCCTGCGGTATTGGCCGAGGCCACCGTGACCTTGTAATCCTCTACCTCACCATCGAACACCACCTGACCACCAGCGGCCACGTCCGGCGTGCTGGACAGACGGAAGCGGGCATAGGTATCACCGATAAAGGCACCGGGCGGGACGAATACGCTCAGGTCAATGGCACCGTTGGCCGCGTTACTGTCCTGGGTATCGTTGTCGCGCACATTCAGAGCGACCTGCTCACTGGCATCGTCAAAATCGTTATCCCGATTCCAGTCAATCCAGCCTTGCACGAAATTGGTGCCTGCGGTCTGCTCTGTCAGCGTGATCGAAATCATCGCGTTACCGCCGGGGATCAATGCGGAAAAACTGACACCGTCTTCTTCCGGACCATCCGCATCCGCGTTGGCCGAGTTCTGGTCGGCATCTTCCGGGTCCGGACCGGTATCGCCCAGGTAAGGAACGGCAGGCTGCAAGGTGGCTACGGTGAGTGTATTCACATCCGTATCCGTCTGGGGTTTGCTGCCACCGGTGGCATCCCTGCGCGACACATGGCCGCCGCTTTGCGGGTAACCACCGGCAATATCACCATGATCCACCTGCAGAAAAACCCCGAACGCCACCGCCTGGACACCAGAGCCATTAACGATATGAGAGGTGCGGCGGGCATCCTCGGTCAAACCCAGAACCGTGCCGGTCCCAATAGGCAAGTCGCCGGTGGTCAGCACCATACGCTGGTTGGCATTTTCAAAGCGCACCTTTAAATCCGACGCAGGCGACACCGAGAAAATTTCCCACGGTTCGCCATCGGTTTCCCAAGTGAGGCTTTCGTTCTGATCGGTGTCTTCCGCATCAGCCGCGATAATGTCGGCCGGCACCCGCTGACCATTGAGGTAAACCTGCCAATCAATATCGAATGCAGGCGCCGTCCCATTGCTGTTGGACAGCCCGATAGGATTCACGCCCTGATAAAGATCATCCAGGCGGTCGCCGGACCAGCTACCCGTGTTATAGACATTGATGGTGTTGGTCAGATTGTCCAGCGTGCCGCGGATTTCCACCGGACCAAACACCCAGCTTTTGCGAATAATGTCTCCGGCCTGATAGTTATTACGGGCACCACAGGACCAGTCCAGCCAGTAAATCGCATCACGAAAATCGCCGGCACCGCCACTGGCAATACCACCGCCGGTAGCTTCGGAACCCTGTGGGCAGTTCACCACCGCCCGGGTAGACACCTGGTAGTCTTCCACTTCGCCATCATCCGCACCTTCATAGGGATCGATGGAGGGCGTGGTTGACCAGCGGAAACGGGTGATCACATCATTGGCATCCACTGTGCCCGTTGCCGCACTGGCAACAATGTCGATCTGTCCATCGCCATCCGTGTCCTGAAGATCCTCAGCAATTTGCTCTCCGGCATCATCAAAATCCCCATCCTGGTTCCAGTCCACCCAGGCCTGCAGATAACCACCATCACCTTCCACACTGACCGAAATCGGGTTGATGCTCGGCAGCACGGAAGGAAAGGTCACCCCGTCATCAAAGGTGTCGGCATCGGCATTGGGATCCGCGTATCCGCCCACATCCTCTGAGACATCGACGCCAAGACGAATGCCATCAACCAGAACATGAGACGGACTCTGGTAACTGGCAGGCGCATCGCCGTAGTCAACCAACACCTGAGGAGGGGCGTCGATCACACAGACTTTCTGCAGGTTGCTGGAACCGCCGGTGGAACCGGTAAAACCGAAGAACACATTCGGGTCGCCGGCAAAATCCAGAGTGGTGAAGTCCCGATTCACAACAGCCACAAGAGAGCCATCAAAGCGGTACTGAAGCTGGTTGGATACCGGATCCCAATCCAGTGACACCGTGTGCCAGCCTCCATCCTCAATATTGCCCAAATCCACCACGGGACTTAGCAGACTTCCTCCACCGTTGTTGCTGGTATAGTTAACCGGGTCATAAATAACGGTATGGTCATTGGCGATATCGCCGTACCCCCCACCGTTGCTATAGGTATCAAATTCCACCGCCACGGCCGGATCCAAACCGCCCACCCCCAAGGCACCACCAAACACACCGGTCGCACTGCTGCCGGCATCGTCATTCTGGAAGGCAAAGGCAATCCCGTCCGCGCCACTGGCGTCTTTTGTCCCCAAGTAGATGGAAAATTCCACCGTAAAGGGGGAAAGCAGACTAATGCGATTCTGTGACCAGGCAGAGCCGGACTGATTGCCACTATCCTGGGTCAGGGTAATTTCATTACTAGAGGTATTTCGCGTGGCACTGCCACTGAGCGACAGGTTCGCACTGATTGCGGCATCACAGGTTTGTGACGTGACATTCAAGCGATAATCTTCCACCTCACCATTTCCCGCGTTGTTGCCTATCCCGGGATTTGTTGACTCGGTAAATTTAAAACGCGCATAGGTCACACCGGACGCAGCAGAACCCGGCACATTAATGGTCACCGGCGTGACCGTAACGAAATTGGAGGAATTATTGCCGCTGGATGTTTCGCCGTTATTGGTGATCTGACGATTGGATACCATCCGCTCGCCGGCATCGCTGAAATCCCCATCCCGGTTCCAGTCGAACCAGACGTTCAGGTAACCCGAACCGTATGTGGTCACCGACAGTTCGCTTTGCTGCCCCGGAAAGATGGATTGATCATTCAGAGCGCTTCCGCCCAGGGTAACGCCATCTTCATCGTCAAAGTTGACAACCGCGCCCCCCGCCCCATCAAGGTCATCACCGTCCGCGCCCGCACTGGCTTGCTGCGCACTTTCATGGTCCGGCACCAGACCGGCACCCAACCCCAGAAAACTGCTTACAGCCTGTCGGGCAGCCACATAGGGCGAAGGGGCATCGCCGTAATCCGTATTGCCGTCCACCACATCATCGAAATCGTCAACACGCAGAGACAAATAGGAAACACGCCGGGCGGTACTCGACGAGCTTTCTGTTCCGTACGCATTATCATTCTGAACCCGAAAAGACGCATTGGATGTTTCCGAAAACACCACACTGGCACGGCATTCGGGCTCGACGGTTGTGGCACCGTCGGTGCAATCAGTATCCCGCCCTTTTATGCGCGTGTTATAGCCGCCAGACGCCGATGAAGAAACGGTGGTATCCGTGTTAACGGACACATAGGAACGCGTTTTTTCACCGGTGTTGAAGTAAAGGTCATCACTGCCTGTGCGAGAGTTGTCCGAGTTTCGGTCGAGATCGAACCCGGTAACGATCAGCCGGTCCACAACAACAGGCGTGGTGGTTCCCTGACGAACCACCGTTAACCGCAAATCCTGGTAGGCAATATTTTCGCCGCTATCCTTGTCTCGCAAACTGGCAAACAACACGCCCTCTTCCACTCCCAGACACTGGAAGCTCCCGGCCTGCTCATTGTCTTCCTGCAGCACCTGAACCAGAACATCCAGCGCCTGACCGTCGTAGCTTGCGGATGTACCAAACCGGTATGTCGCCTGAGAACAGTCACTGCCGCTAAGAATTGTCCGCGAACCATTCAGCGGCAGACTAATAGCTTCTGCGGCCCCACTCACCAGGCACAAGCCGATAAAGAGCATGGCAATAAAAACCTGCATTGCCAGCAACCCTGCGACCAGTTTGCCTTTATTTTTTTTCGGTTCGGTTGTCTGCATCGTTTTACTCCACCCGTAACCCGAAAATAAGAACGGCGGTTTCACCCGCTTTCAATTCGCCCACATTGACCGACACATCACCGGTACCGGCTTCGGCAGGTGCAACCACATCGGCGCTGCAATCCCCCGAGGGAAGCTGGCAACGGGTGGCAGCAGACAGCATGGTTGTGAACGGCTGAGTGCGATCATTAATGGTCACTTCATACATGCTCTGCGCCCCGGTATTGGCTGCCGTCAGGCGATAAATCACGCACTGCTCGCCAGGTGTTGCCGTAAATCGGGTATAGACAAAACAGCCATCCGCAGTACAACTGCCCGGGCCATCCGGCACGCCATCACAGTCGGCATCCAGTGCCTGCTCTTTGGTCACGGCCACATCGGTATTGCTGGTCGTGGTGGAATCCGTCGCCGTGTCGGTCACCGTCTGCCCGGCACCTTGTGCCGTAACAGTGAGCGTCTTGAGGTTGGTAATGCCGTACGCTGCCGTGGCCGGGGCAAAAACCCGGGCGAACACGGACAGGCTCTCACCCACGGCAAGCACACCATCTGCCCCGGCAGTCTGCAGAGGAGTGCCATCGACAATCAGGGTATCCGCCGTATCCCATTGGCCATTGCCGTTGCTGTCCTCGTAGAGGGTAATCGACCAGCCATTGTCACTGGCGCTGTCAGGCGTGCCGCTGAGCAGCACATTGGTCAAATCCACATTACCGGTGTTGGTGAGCTGATGGCTATAAAGCACGCTGCTGCCCGGCGCCACTTGCCCGGTCTGGTCCGGCTGCAGGGAAAGTGCCGGTCCCGCCACTACGACCACCTGATCCAGCTTGATGTCGCCGGCATTACTGGTCGGCGACAAGGCTCGCAGGTACAGCGGCAACGTATCGCCTCCGCTAGCCGATTCCGGCACCGTGACCTGGGCACACACCAGCCGCTGGCTACCTGCCGGCACCAGCCCGGTATTGGTAATGGCAACGCCATTGGCGCTGCAATCTGCCGATCCACCATCACGGTAGAAGGTCACGCTCCACCCCGCAGGCAATTGCCCCGGATTGAAATTGCTGTTGCTGGCGTGCAGGTCGTAGCTGTCCTGCCGCGGCCCGGTGTTATTCACATACAACACAAAGGTGCCATGATTACCCGGGGCGACTGACAGGCTGCGCACCGGCGTCGCTTCCGGTCCTGGCCCTTCACCCGGAGCACTGCCGTTAACCGGCTGATCGTTGGTCAGGTCCACACTGTTTGTCGCAATACTGATGAGTGTGTCGGTCACCGCATTACGGACCTGGGAGTCCGTAACGGAACTGGCGACCTTGGTGACCTGAAAGGGGCCACCCAATGCATTGGGCGGCAGAATCACCTGTAGAACAACGCGTACGCCACACACACCATTGCCTGCATCGCGGACAAAGCGGGATGGGCACTGGCCACCCGGGTCGACCAGAGGGATCGGGCCAGTGTCGGGCACCCCGTTGCCATCGGTATCCACCAACGGGGTTGCACCATCGGCCTTGAGCAACTGGAAGACAGTGCCCTGGGGGAAGGGCTCGCTTAACGCTGCCCCGGAACGGTCGTTAACGGCGTCCAGAGTGATATCGAAACGGTCTTCGCCATCGCCGGTATTCCAGATCACGTTATTGAACAGCGCGGTGCCACCCTGCCCGGCACTGGCAATCTCGACACGGTTACCGGTATCGCTCACGTCATCGCTACCGGTAATGCTGTCATTCTCACTGTTGTTGGCCACCACCGCTGGCGCCAGCGCCCGGTCGATAACAAGGTAGCTCACCGCATTGGTACTGAACGGAGACGGCGTACCGAAATCCGTATCGCCGGCTTCGTTGGAGTAGCGGAAACGACCGGTATTGCGAACCCGATCGCCGGCACTCAGACCCGCATCCAGGGTAACCTCGAACGTGAGAGTACCCACACCGCCCGGCGGCAATTGCGCCACGACCGCTTGAACCCGGTCCTGACAATCCGGTTCGGCCGCATCCGTATCGTAGGCACAATAGCGAATCAGGTTAGGGGCATTGCCCTGATCACCATCATCGCCATCGTCGGTGAGTGGGGTGTTGCCGGTAAAGGTCCAGCGAGCGGAATCCGGCACATAGGTCATGCCTGCTGACACCCCATCCACGGAGACGGTGGGCAGCACATCTTCAATGACGATATCCGTGGCCGCCTGGTCCGATGGGTTACGGTAATCCAGAGTGACGGTGATTGGCCCGTCCGGGGAGCGGCCCTCCCGCTGGCTCAATGACTTGACCACTTCAATCACCGGGCCATCGATGACATCCGCTTCATCCGTATTGATGGCCAGCAGGGTGTTATCCGCATCACTGCGCGCACGAACCTGCAATGACGGCTGCTGGCCCGCCACCGTTCCCGCCGACAATTCCGCTTCTACCACCAGCGAGAAGGTTTCGCCGGAAATCATGTCCGGGGTCAGATTATCCCAGCAGCCATCTGCGTCAGACTGGGTAAACAAGGCGCCGCCCGCATCCGGTTGGCCATCGCCGTTACCGTCGGCGTAAACGGCCCAGGCATCAATGTCGCTATCCACATTGGTAATACACAACTGATACTGGTCGCGACCATTACCGGTATTGGTCAATACATGGGAGAAGTACACCAGCCCACCTGGCAGCGCCGGCTTGCCCTGATCACTGACCAGTTCAATGCCCGGTACGTTCTGCACCAGTGTCTGCACCAGGTTGGAGGTCACCCGTTGTGCTTCCGCCTGCTCCGTACAGCCATCATCCAGACAGGCCCGGTAACTCGCCGACGCCTGGTTCTTGATCACGGTGCCTGCCGCAGGCGTGGCCGCCTGAACACCGCCCCCCAGCATCAGCAGCACCATCAGCCCTGTACGTTGCAGTTTATTCACTCCAACCCCCCTTTACTTGACTGGCGCCGGCGGCACAAATTCATCGCCGCCACTGCCGGCAAAGTCAGCCCGCAATACCAGCGGGCGGCTCTGCGCATCCAGCGGCATCAACTCAACACGGCGGTTGATGACCCGTTGTTCGTTACTCGCATTTGACAAAATAGGTAATTCTTCACCCAATGCGACGCGTTTGATGCGGCCATTACTGATACCCCCATCTCGCAGGTACTGCACCACCTGGTCCAGGCGGCGAGCCGCCAGTTTCTGGTTATAACTTGCTGCCCCTTTTTCATCGGTAAACGCCTGCACACTCACCTGCAGGGTCGGGTACTGTTTCAGCACCGCCAAATTACTGTCCAGCCGGCGCACCTCAGCCGCGGCCATCTGGCTCTGATCAAAACCAAAATACACCGCCGGTTCCCAAACCTGGGTACGACTTTCACCTGCCATCAGGCCTGCTCCGCCGCCAGCAGCAATCCCGGTGACCGTCACCAGGCCGGTGCTCGTTACCCTGGCTTCCACCGGACACAGCTCATCATACTGTGCATACAGAGACTCGGTGCTGGCACATCCGGCCATTACTGCCATGCTCGCCAGGATCAGTAACGCCAGCCGCGCTTTCATCATGTTCATCGCGCATCTCCCAGATAACTGCGCTGCCCGGCGGCTTTACTGCCCAGCCAGCTCAGGTCATCTTCATCGAATTTGTATTCCAGTCCAACAAACACGCCTTCCGCGTTATAGCCTTCCGGGTCCAGGTCATCGTCACGGAAACCGGTGAAGTTATAGCCCACGCCCATGCGCAGATTACGGCGCACCAGTGCATTGACGGTAAAGCCGTAGCTGTAACGGCGCTCTTTAACGCCTTCCGTGGTAATCGCACCACCATGCAAATCCAGATCAAAACGGCGAGTGATATCCCAGATAATCCGGCCATCCGCCACATAGGCATCCGATTCCACATCCAGATTGCCCAACTCGGTTTGCTGCCATTTGGCGCCCAGGCGACCAGAGAAAATCCAGTCGTCATGGGCCTGATAGTTATGGTGTGTGGAGAACAAATGCACAGTGCGATCGCTGCCGCCGCTACCGCCCCACTCTTCTTTCCATTTGTACATAAACAACATGTGGTGACGGTTATCCCGGCGCGGACGGCGGGCCATCCCCAGGGTGACAATGTTGTCGCCTTCCTTGGCTTCCGTATCGAAATACTGCAAGCGCAGGTCATCACGCACCACCGCAGACCAGTCGGTATTCACTCGCCAGATGTTGGCCGCACTCAGGCCGTAATACTCACGATCATCGCCAAAGCGGGTTTCCACCCGACCCAGGGTACGGCGGTTTTCATTGCGCTTGTCTTCTGCCCCCACGGACAAGGCCGTGGCGTCCTGATTGGTCTGTCCGTCCAGCGTCTGAATCCACTCCATGGACGGCGACACGGTGAGCCCCGGTTCAATTTCAATATCCGACTTCACCCCATTGGCGGCTGCTACATCACGGCCATCCACGGCACCGCGCAAACGGTACTCGGAATACACATCCGTATTGCGGGTGACCGCGGAACGCACACCGGTGGTGAACTGCTGCGTTTCCACATCATCATCCAGCGTATTGATACCATTCAGACTGTTGATGATTTCGTAACGGCTGTAGAGGCTGGTTTTCTCGGTGAGCTGCATGTCCGCGTCGGCCGCGATACGGCGGCGACTGGTATCGTTGAAGGCCTGCTCATATTCCGCGCCGATCTGGAAGGGTTTGCCCAACAGGTTAAAGCCCCGATCAGCGCCGAGAATATAGGTGCCGAAATCTTCACTGCCCTGGGCATCTTTCTGCTCGATACCGCGCACCCCGCCGCGCAAGGCGGTGGCGCCGATACGTTTTTCCCCGATCACGCCCAGGCTGTTCTGCTCTTCGGAGCCGTCCAGCTGCTTGGACCGGATGCCTTCCACTTCCACGGAGAAATCCCGGGCCAGCATCTGTTCGTGGCCCAAACGCATTTCTTCACGAGCGGCACTGATACCCGCCGACGGGTTATCAAACCCCGCCTCCGCGCGCGCCCAGCGCAATTCGGTACGCGAGCCATCCACCCACAAACGCTCACCATTAATGCTGTAGGCGCGCCCTTCCGGGTCATTGTTTTCATGGGCCATGGAGCCTGAAGACATATTGATGCGGGTATTCTCGTCCAGCTTGTATTGCGCGGAAACGCTGGTCAGGTCGAAGCCTTCCGTTTCATGGTCATCCTGGGTGCGGCTAACGCCCAGCTGTAGCTGATCGGTCAGGTCGTAGTTCAGGCGCGCGCCGAGTACATTGTATTCTTCGGCATCGCCTTCCACGTTATAGCTCACGCGAACAAACACCGGATTCAGGCTGTCATCCACCGTGGGCACCACATCGTGGAAGCGAATATCACCGGTAAAATAGTTCACCGAATAATCCACGTAACGGGTCAGCGGCGTGGTTTCGATGACCAGCCCCGGGTTGTTGCGGTCACGGACAATAATTTCCACGGTTTCACTGTCGCGGGCCGGGTCGTTGCTCAAGGTAAACAGCAGCGCCGTACCATTACCCGGCAGCTCTTCTGTCACCTGCTCCATATCCGGGCGGGCAGCGAACACCTGGAAGCGGGCACGGCCGTTGTCGTAAACCCCCTTCAACCCGGTCAGGGTGCGCTGGGTCCGGCCCAGGTCGTAGAAATCGTTCTGCGGATCGGTGAGGTAGTCCCCCCACATGATGCTGCTGCGGTCTTTTTCCAGTTTCGCATACAGTTTGCTGCGACTGCGGGCATCGTAGCCGCGCACAGAGGCATCACCGGGGATCGGATAGTAATCTGCCGGGTTCAAATCACGGCGCACTTCGTCTTCGGTATCCAGATCCTTGTCGGTGTCGTAGGCCAGCGTCAGGTGGGCATCGCCGCGGACCTGACCTTTCATAAATACGGCAGCCCGACCATCCACACCGTCTTCAAATTCGTCGGCCACATCCGTTGGCGCATTACCGTTGTCGCGCAACCCACCGGCGCGGCTTTGCACCTGTAAAAAACCGGTTGCCAGCAACGGACGAAGAGGGGCGATCTGCTCAATCTGGATGCTGTCACTGAAACGGTCCAGAGTGGCGCGCAGACGCACCGGCCCGGTGTATTCCGTGCTGCGCAGATGAGCCAGCGCCACCCCGTCCACCAGTTTGATTTGATGTCCCGGTGTGCCGCTCTGCAAATCCTCTTCCAGCCACTGGCCGCGATCGGTTTCCAGTGTCACAAAGTGGCTGCCCAATGCCGGGTTGCCTTTGGCATCATTGAGACGAACACGCACACCCAGGGTTGAGCGCCCACCGTCTGCGGGCAGCGTATCGGATTCGGTTTCCAGGGTGATAGACTGCGGTGCAGCCGGGCGCACCACGGTTTTTTCTGCCATCACCCGCTCGTTACCGAACATGTCCCGGGTGCTGACTACCAGCGTGTTTTCCCCTTCACCCAGGGTAACGCCGTACCAGGTAACAACCTGAGCGCGCTCGCGCTTGTTGACCACCTGTTCGCCCAGCTGCGCCTTGGCTACCGTCTTGCCATTCACGCTCAGTACCGGATCCACCCCGGCACGTACCACTACCTGGAAACGACCATCACGGCTGACGCCCCCGCGAGGCCACAACCATGCACCCTGTTCCGCCTGCTCACGAGTAATGCTGGCCGCCGCTTCCTTGGTGTTCTGCATGATGGCTTCCGGGTTGGCCGGCAGTACCGCGGCCGTATCCGTTTTCTCGCCCTGGGACTGGGAGACTTTTTCCCAGGCAGCGGTGAGTCCGTCATCCCCGGTCTGGGTATAGACACCGCTACCCAAATCACCACTGCCGTCGGCCTGACGCAAAACCGGATTGATGGTTTGCTGACGCAGGGGATCAAAGCGAGCGGCTTCATCCAGCATCCAGTCACCGTTCATGGAGGCATTGCGGGCTTTGAGTTGTTCCGCCAGTGCTTTCGCCTCATCGCCGGCGGGACAAACGGCGGCAAAGTCCGCACGGTGATATTCACCGGAGCGCAAATCCACAAACCGGCTTTCCGGGTCTGCCGCGTGGCGGTTATCGATAGGCTTGAGTTTGACACCAGCCGGCAAGGTCAGCGGGTCCACCTTGATGGTATGCAAACCCGGGTTCAGGCCATAAACGCTGTACTGGCCGTTCTCGTCGGTAATCACCCAGGTACCGTCCTGCAGGTACAGCTTCACGCCACCAATGGGCCACTCGCCATCGTTCTGCAGGTTATTACAGTCCGCATCCACATAGACTTTACCGAACAGCATGGCCTTGTCTGACAGCACGCCTTCGTTGCGGATCTCCACTTCGGCTTCGTCCTGGTTGGAACGGTAGGTAAAGCCGGAAGCCGTATTGGCCTGGGCCGTGGCCCGGTTGATGCCGTCACTGTCCACCGCGGCGGCCGACAACCGCAAACCGTAATGCAGTGTCACCGTTTCACCCGCCTGCAGTGGCAGTGCCACTACAGAGCCATTACTGCGCTCGCGCTCCAGGCGGAAGGTCAGCTGTGGACCAGGACGGCCCGCCGGATCTGGCATTTCGATGCGCTGCCCGCCCACGTCCAGCCAGGCGCTGTCATTGATGTAGCGAAAACCATAGGGCAACTGATCGATAATCCTGCCGGCGTAAAGCGCATCGGTGTGGTTGTTGGTCAGGTTGATGCTGTAGGCCAACACATCACCCACCGCAGCGCTGTCCTTCTCCACATTCTTGTCCAGCACCAGAATCCCGGCAGCGGTATTGGCGCTCGGGTCCAACGGAATATTCACAAACACATTCGAGGTACCCAACAGGAACGCCCCGTTGTTACTGCCCGCCACCCGCGCAGCTTTACGCCCCACCGGCGCCTGGTAACCTTCCAGGCCGTAGGAGCTGTCATTCACATCCGAATAGAAGCTGCCCGCTGCAGCAGGAGACACCACTGACGGGAAGGTATAGCCCGCCGGTGGCAATACATCCAGGTAATAGCAGTGGCCCGGGGTAGCAAAGGGGTACTGGTAATCGCCCAGCACAGAGGTGTTATCCACGTTGGCGGTATTGGTGTTTTCACCATCCAGGCTCTCACCGGTGAAAGGGTCTGTGCCCACTTCATAGTCGCTTTGCGCCAGATCCGCACAGCTGCCCGCGCCACTGGCCGATAAGGTTTGCCGGGACTGGTACAGAATCACCTGCGCACCACCCACCGGGTTGCCGTTGCTGGAGTCAAAGACGGTCCCGGCCGGGTCCACCGCGGCCACATCGGACACCACCTCATAACGCTCAACATTGCCGGTGGGACCATAAATCGGCATCTGAAAACGGGCGGTCAACGTATCGCGGGCCTCACTGCGCAACGCACAGGCCTCATCCAGCACCTGACTTGTGGTGGTATTACTATTAAATTCCTGCGCCTGGGAGGTACTCGCGGTGGAGGGGCACTGGCGGCCGTAACCGTTTTCATCATTGCTAAGCACAAACGGGCGAATACTGCGGAATACACCGGAATCCGGTGTCGTCTCACTCATGACAACGCGCAAGGTGTCGCCGGTCAGGGCCGATTCCACGGTCACAATAATGAGGCGCTCACCGGAGGGTCCTCGCTCCAGGAAATCCCGTTGGGTCGGGGACAGGTTCAGCTGTGAGGCGTTCAAGCGCAGGTAGACGCCATCGGTGAGTACCTGATTGTTTTCAGCGGGCAACAGCGCATACATATCCGCTAGCTGGAAGTCGCTGTCCTCGCTGTGCCGCGGCGCCTGCCCGGAACCGGACACCTGTGGCGTGGGGCGCTCGAATACCAGCGTCGGACGAACCGAACCCGCCAGGGTGTTGCACACCGTATTACTGGAAAAGTCGTCCGCGCCATCGCCATCGGTATCAACAACCGCCTTGTTGTAAATCCGTGTATTGCTGGTCAACCCGGTGCCGACCTGAACACCGAAGGTAAAGCCGCCAGACTCATTGGATTCCATGGCCGACGCGGGAACCAAAACGCCAAAGCGGTCCACTGGCGTGGACGGTGACCACTGATCAAAGCGGATCCATTCATCATCCGCATCGCCGGAACGGTGCACCACCGCGACAGATTGAATTGGCGAGATACCGGTAGCGCTGCCCGGGCGTAGCTGCACGTTCGCCGGCAAGGCATCTTCCAGCATAACGCCCTGCTCCACCTGACCACTGATCAGGAAGCGCCTTTCTGCGGGGGCGCTGCTGCCGGTATTGGTATAGCTGATGCTGTAGTCCAGCGATTGCCCTTCCTGGGCAGGGTTATCACAGCTCTGGCTGCTCGACTTGGTCAGATTCAGGAAGGCGCCAGAGGCCACCGTGACACTGTCTTGCCGTGAGTCGGATACATCAGCATCCGTTTGCGACTCGGCCAGTACCGACACTCTCAGCACATCATTCTGACCTTGCCCGGACGTCACCGTGCCTGCCACCACGAGGGAAAGTGACGCGCCGGCAGGCAAGCTCACCGGCGCCGTAATTTCCGGTTCACCGGCATCGACCACACCGTTGCCGTTCACATCTTCATACAGACGCAAATTCAACAGGTCACCATCATCGCCGGCACTGTTCACCGCCGTCAGGCTGTAGTCATCGTCCACATTGCCGGTATTGGTCAGAACATGGGGCAGGTTAACGCGCTGGCCGGCGGCCACTGTCAACGCATTGTTGTTACCCAGCAGCACATCACGGTATGGCGCCACAACAAGTTGGGACACATTGGAGCTCTGCGTGACCACCTGCCCGGTAAGCGGGTTCAGGTAACGGACCTGGGCCTGGTTACGCAGAACGGTACCGGCCGGGGTGGCAGCCGCAATGGCGCCGCTGGCAATCGCCAGCAGCGTCATTACGCTGATTGTCCAAACCCCGATCCGATTCAATTCACGATTTCCTGTCGTTCCCACGCGGTGCTTGAGCACTTTTTTTGGGCCGCCCCAGCGGCCATGTTTTTAGAGCTTTCTCAGACGTTGCGCACAGCGCCTGAGAAAGCTCTCCCCCTTCCCCGCACAGGGGAAGAGGAAGAGCCCGGGAGGGGCTTGCTTAGTTCACTTGCACACAGAACTGTGCATTGGCGTTATCACCCGCTGGCAAATCACCCACGAGCCACTCCACAACAGGCGCGGTGCCGGAGTTGGCCACCGAGTTGTTGTCCGAGGCACGCACAGAGTCTTTGGCGGCCAGGAAGGAGGTGTACGGGGTGGTTTCATCAGTGATGGTCACGTTCTTCGCCGTAGCCGCACCTTCATTGGTTGCCGTCAGGCTCCAGATCACACACTGACCCGGCTCCACTTCCGTGGTCTGGGTAGCAGCGAACGGGCTATCGGGTGTCCAGGTCGGGGAGGCATCGTTACAGCTACAATCCGCATCCACGCCGGCCGTCTTGTTCAGACGTACCTGGCCGAGAATGACTTCGGTCAGGTCGGTGGCGGTGGCAGACGCATCGGCACCCGCAGTGTTGTCTTCATTGATGGCAGACAGGGTCAGGGTGTCCTGGGTGCCCTGCGGCGCATTGGCCGGCGCGAACACCGTCACCTGCAGTTCCACTTTCTCACCCGCTTCCAGCGTCAACTCCGGCGAGTTATCGCCGTCTGCATCCGCCACACCGATTTGTACCGGATTACCCGCCTGATCACGCACCCACAGCTGGCCAGCCGTGGCCAGAGCGGCGATCTGGCTCAGCTCACGGTAAGCATCGGGAGTACCATCGTTGTTGGTGTCCACATACAGCTGTGTGGTGTTGGTCCAGTCCGGCGCATTGGAGTTTGCAGCACTCAGCTCAACGGTTTCGGTGGAGTTACCGTCGTTGGAAAGCACGTGCGGGTAGTCCACATTACCGCCTGGCTGTACCTGGTTGGCACCGTCAGGAGTGATGCTGATATCACGGTTGGCAACAACGTCTACCGCATCCAGTTTGGAGTCGTTGATGTTGCTGTCAGAGGCGGAGGTCACGGTGAAGGTCACCGGATAGTCACCGTCGCTGTCGTTGGTATTAACCGCATCACCGCCGGTGTAGTCCGCTTCAGCCAGGGCCACGTTGGAAGACACTTTCACTTCCGCGGTGTAGTGGTAAACCGCGCTGGCAGGCAGGTTCGGGGTGGCCGTTACCACGGTGCCGGCATCAGCGGTGTTATCCAGGGTGCCATTGCCGTCGTTGTCGATACCCACTTCCTTGAATACCACCGTCCAGCCGGAAGGCAGAGAGGAACCCAGCGTATAAGACTGTGGGTTACCGGATTCATTGGCGACAAACAGGCTGAAGCTGGTGGTTGCACCGGCCGCAGCTGAATTAGTGGTGGTGGGTGTGCCGGTGTTGGCATCCGCATCCACTGCACTATCACCCAGACCGGTTGCCGTGGCGCTGTTGGCAATATCCACAGCCGCCGCATTAATGGTCGCGAGCACACCCTGAGTGTCATCACTTTGGTTATTGTCGCCAGCAGAGGTGGCAGTGAGCGTATAGGCATAGGGGCCTGCACCACTGGCCGACGCCGGCAGATCCGCTTTCACGGTAATATTCAGCGCATTCGCTGCATCTGGCGCCAGGGAACCGGTATCCGGGTTGCCATCGCCGTTGGTATCGGTGATTTGCACTGTGCCAGCCGCATTCCAGAAGCTGTAAGTGGTGCCCGCGGGGAAAGTGCTGCCCGCCGTATCCACGCTCAGTTCAAACACATCGTCGCCGTTACCGTTGTTGGTGATGGTGTGCTTGAAGTCCACCACGGCACCGCTGGCGGCGCTGGCGACGTTGAACACATCATCATCGGTGGTATCGGGGGCGATTTCGGTGTCGTCCGCATCCACGGCATAGGTCTGACCGATAACGGTGGTTACCGTGTTGGACGTCACCGGGTTATCCGGGGTGTTATCACCATCCAGGTCGCCCTGGGCGGCAAAGGTGTTCTTGATCTCAGTACCTGCAGCAGCAGCCGGATCAAAGCTGACGGTATACACCACAGACACGGTGGTGTTCACACCCAGGCTGGCATCGGTCAGCAAAATACCGGGGATACCGGTTTCACCGCTGGTGCCATCGCCATCCAGGTCTACACCGGCGGGCTCATCAATAGAGGCCAGAGCTGCCGGCGTGTACATGGTGGTCGCATCCGCCGGGATATTCTGGTCCGTACCGGTATTGTCTTCGTAGGTGTCACCATTGGATGCCAACAGACCATTCACCGTGGTGATATCCACAAAGATAGCGTTGGCCGGCACCGCATCGAAGATGTCTACCGCGGTCGCCGCACGGCCACCGTTGTTTTTCACCGTCAGGGTGTAGGTAATGGTGTTGGCTGTCAGATCAACGGACGCCGCCTTGGTGGTTACCAGCACGGCATCAGTGGTCACTGTCACCTGGTCGCTGTTGGTATCGTTACCGTCTGCGCCGTTAACACCGTCAGAGTCATAGGTGCCAGCATCGCCGTTGGTGCCGATATCCTGTACCAGGCCACCGTCATTGGCGTCGAAGCTGCCATCGCCCCGGGTCGAACGCACCAGCAAGGTGCCATCGATGGTGGCGCCCGCTGCGGTTCCGGAGGGAACCGGCACGGCCAGGATCAGCTCGACCTGGTCACCGGCATCAACGATCACTGACGTGGCGGCGCTTTCACCGGCATCGGGCTGACCATTGCCGTTGGCGTCGATAAACACCTGATAGCTACCCGCTGCGCCGGCACCATTCAGCCCGTCCAGGGTGAAGGTATCGGTGGCATTACCGGTGTTTTTCAGAGTGTGGCTGAAGTAAACGGTTTCACCCGGCGCACCGGATTTGTTGCCGTCATTTTCCAGCGTACCCGCATAGACTTCTGCAACGGTCACTACCGCTTCATTGGACTGTGCGGAGTAGCTGTTGCCGTTGGCATCTTCATAGGTAACGGTTGCCTTGTTCTTGATGTCCGTCCCTGCGTCAGTCAGCGCCCACGCTTGCCCTGCGGCAAACAATAGACCCCCAGACACAAGGGATGCGGCCATTTTCGAAGACAACACGCCCTTATTGAAGGCATGTTTCATGGCTTCATTCCTTTAATGGATTGTGTTTTGGATTACCCTCGGTTTCGAAAGCCTTGCGAGAGCGGCCCCTCGTTATTCACAAGCGGTCCGCCCCTCCCCATGCGGCCGATCGCAACGATCAAGCCGCTCGCACAAGACTTCCCGGGATCTTTCGATCCCGCGTCTGCTTCTCCCGGAGCTACTGCACCCGTACCCGGTAGCGGTATTCCTGCACTTGGTCAGGCTGCAGGCTGCCTTTCGGCTGCCAACGCACCTGGGTGTAGTCGCTGGGAGAAACCTCGACGTTCTTGGACTGGCCATTTTCGCCAGTAACTGTTTTGGTGACCGGCTCAGCCTGGAAGCTGTCGCCGTTATCAATGCTGACGGTGAAATCGGCGCTCACCTGGGTGGCAGCACTGTCTTTTAGATAAACGGTATTCGCCGGAACCGGTCCGGTAATAACCAGACCGGAAAGCGGCTGGTCACCGTTATTGGTATAAGTCAGGCGGTATTCGACAATGTCCCCGGGACTGGCCTGCTCGGCTTCCTCCACCACTTCCTTGCCGTCTTGACTGGTCACCAGATAAGAATCCATCTGGCTGGATAACGGAGCATCCGCCCAGACAGCAGCGGACATCAAGAGCATCAAAGCCGAAAAGAACAGTTTCATGAGCAACATTCCCGGTATAAATCAGGGGGCCACCCTGACCTTCACTCAATACATCGCACCGTGCGACATACCCCTATATGAAAATATTTTTTGTGATGAGGGTCCCATAAAAGAACCCTGTTACTGTAATTCTTTGTGACAGCATGCGCATTTTGCACAAAAAATGTCGTCTTTGGGTGAATAGAATGTAAAAAGACCGTAAACGAAAAGTGGAACTATCGCTCCAGACAATCCCCGAAAGGCGCGCAGCTAAAGGCTTACAAGGTTGTAAGCAAAAGCTTACAACCAATAAAAAACCCGCCAGTGGCGGGTTTTTTTGCGACGAACAGTATTCACATATCAGGGCCTGCCGTTTGCCCCCTTCAGATACCGGAAGAAATCACTGTCCGGCTCCAGAATCAGCACGTCTTCAGGCTGGTCGAAACTCTCCGTATAGGCTCGCAGGCTGCGATAGAAACGGAAGAACTCCTTGTCCTGATTATAGGCTTTCGCATAGATCGCGGCGGCCTCGGCATCACCTTCACCCCGTGAGCTTTGCGCCTTGCGATACGCCTGGGCCAGTGTCTCGGTGCGCTGACGATCCGCCGAGGCGCGAATTTTCTCCGCTTCCTCGCGGCCCTGGGAGCGGTGCGCCGCCGCATCACGCTGGCGCTCCGCCCGCATCCGGTCAAAGACCCGGCCACGGACCTGGTCCGGCCAGTCCACCTGCTTGACGCGGATATCCACCACTTCGATACCCAAATCTTCCAGGGTGGACTTGTTCACCTCTTCACGTACCTGGTCCATCAGCGCTTCACGCTGATCATTGGCCACGCTGGGGGCGGGTGACTCACCGTCTTCCTTGCCGGCTTTAGCCTCACGCAGTACCGATTCATCCAGCTGATCGGTCGGCACTTCTACCGTTTCCCCCGTAGTGGGGTCGCGAATAATAGCCTTGTCACCTTCCACTTTTTCCACGTCGCTCTCGCCGGCCACCACCTGGAATACGGTGCGCGAAGCAAACTCGTTACGCAGGCCTTCGTTTATCCGAGGGTCCAACAACTCACGGGCGCGGCGTTCCATCACCTGCGAATCAGAAGAACCGCCGCCCACGCTGACGATATAACGCTGCACATTGCTGATACGCCAGATCACGAACGCATCCACGTTGAGCAGCTTTTTCTCGGCGGTCAGGAATGACTGGGTGCGCACGTCATAAACCAGTGCACGCCCGTCCACCTTCACCACTTCTTCCACCAGCGGCCACTTGAAGTACAGACCCGGCTCAATGTCGGTCTTGTCGATCCGGCTGAACTGTTTCAGTACCGCCTTTTCTTTCTGGTTCACAATGAAAAAGGAATCCAGCGCCAACAACGCCAGCACACCCAGGGCCAGCAGCGCCATCCATCCACGATTATTCATTAGCGCAGCTCCTGGTTTCGGTTGTTGTACAGGCTGCGGCCGGTATTGCGGCCACTGCCACCATCATCCGCGCCGGCACTCGAGGTCGTGCCGGAAGGCGTCGCGTTCTGGTTCGGAGCCTTGACCTTGCCGTCCTGGTTCTTCATCAGCTTGTCCAGCGGCAGATAAATCAGACTGTCACCCTTGTTCACGTCCACCAGTACTTTACTGGTGTTGCTGAACACCTCGGTCATGGTTTCCAGGTAGAGACGTTCGCGGGTCACATCCGGCGCCTTGCGATACTCGGTGAGCAGGTCTGTAAAGCGATTGGCATCACCCTTCGCTTCGTCAATCACCTGCTGCTTGTAGGCAAAGGCTTCTTCCTCAATGCGCTGGGCTTCACCACGGGCCTGGGGAATCACTGAATTACTGTACGCTTCGGCTTCTTTCTTGAAGCGGTCTTCGTCTTCTTTCGCCTTGGATACATCATCGAAGGCATCACGGACCGCATCCGGCGCTTCAGTTTTATCCAGCACCACCTGGCGCAGCACCAGGCCGGTATCGTAACGATTCAGATAATCATCCAGCCGTTCGCGAACCTGTACCCGGATTGCCTCACGGTTATCCTTGAGCACATCATCCATGGAGGATGACCCCACCACATGGCGCAAGGCCGAGCTGGTAGCGTGTTCCAGAATTTCTTCCGGTTGCGCAACCTTCAGCAGGAACGGGCGCGGATCCAGCACCTGATATTGCACCTGCAGGGTCACGCTGACGATGTTGGTGTCCTTGGTGAGCATTTCTTCGGTAATCTCGTAGCGGCGGTTCTGCCCCACGTCCACCTTCTCGAACTGCTCCAGAATAGGCGCCCGCCAGTTCAGGCCCGGCTCCACGATGCGATCGAACTTACCGAACCGCAGCACCACGGCGCGTTCGCGCTGATCCACCTGGAAAAAACCCATCAGGCCGTAGCCGATAGCCACAATCACCAGCGCGATGACCAGCACCGGCCAGGGAGACCCGCCGCCACTGCTGCTTCCGCCACCGCCGGACTTGCCGCCTTTGCTGCCGAAAACATTGTTGATCTTGTCTTTCAGGTTTTTCAGGGCTTCATCCAGGTCCGGCGGCCCCTGGTCGCCACCACCACCCCAAGGGTCCTTCGGCTTGTTGCCGCCGGGTTCATTCCACGCCATGTAGATCTCCAGTCCGCCAGAGCCAACGGGCTCCAGCCTAATGATGACTCGCGTTTGACGAGCGTTCTGAATTGTAGGAAGGGGTGTCGTCACCTGCAACCGCAGGGGCCGGAATTACCAGCTCTTCCTCTTTTAATCCTTGTTCACGAAGCAGGCGCTCAAAATGCACCCGATTCACATTAATACGCAGTAACATGCTGCCGTCGGTAGCGGTCTGCTCTTCCAGCACCTCACCGGCCTCGTGCAAGCGCGCGCGCAGGCGCCCTGCTGAAGCCGGCAACCTTACCCAGCAATCCACCCAGCCCGCCGCCAGCCGCTCTGCGATGGCCTCAAACAACAGGTCGAAGCCGTCACCGGTCTGTGCGGAAATCCATACCCGCCAGGGCTGCCCATGCTCGTCGCGTTCAATTCGGGGAGGCTGATCCAGGTTATCGACCTTGTTGTAGACATGCAGCACCGGCAGCTTGTCGCCACCAATCTCTTCCAGCACTTCGTCCACCGCGGCCACATTGCTGTCACGCTCTTCCGCGCTGCAATCGGTCACATGCAGCAGCAGGGTGGCGTTGACGGTTTCTTCCAGGGTGGCCCGGAATGCCTGCACCAGCCGGTGTGGCAGGTGACGGATAAAGCCCACGGTGTCCGCCAGAATGGCGGGACCGACGCCCGGCACCTTCACCTTGCGCAGGGTCGGGTCCAGCGTGGCGAACAACTGGTCCGCCACATAGACATCCCCGGTGGTGATGGCATTGAAAAGGGTGGATTTCCCCGCATTGGTGTAGCCCACCAGGGAAATCAGCGGGGTTTCCGAGCGCTGCCTCGCCCGGCGCCCTTGAGCACGCTGCTTACGGACCTTGTCCAGCCGCGATTCAATACCGCGAATACGGTCACGCAATAAACGGCGGTCCGTTTCCAGCTGGGTCTCACCCGGGCCACGCAGGCCGATGCCGCCTTTTTGTCGCTCCAGGTGGGTCCAGCCCCGCACCAGGCGGGAGGACAGATGGCGCAACTGCGCCAGCTCAACCTGCAAGCGCCCCTCGTGGGTACGCGCCCGCTGGGCGAAAATATCGAGGATCAACCCGGTGCGATCCAGCACCCGGCATTTCACCACACGTTCCAGGTTACGTTCCTGGCCCGGGCTGAGTGCATGATTGAACAGCACCACGTCCGCCTTGTGCTCGCTCACCATGGCGGCCAGCTCGTCGGTTTTGCCGGTGCCGATGAACAGGGCCGGGTCCGGGCGATCGCGCTTGCCGGTTAACTCGACCACCGGCTGCACACCGCTGGAGGTGACCAGGTGATGAAATTCGTCCAGATCTTCACGCCCCATGGCATCGGGCAGCTCCAGATGAACCAGAATCGCCCGTTCACCAGCTTCGGTACGTGTTTGCTCTGTACGATCAAATAATTCCATAGGATCCGGATATGGGGACAGGTGGCCCTAGTTTAAACCAGGATGACGGTGGAAAGGCAGGAAATACGTACAGGGCACAACGCACAGAGCCACCCGAAGGTGGCTCTGTGTGACTCAGGCGCAGCAAACAGTGTTACTGATTGCCATACCCTTCGTCGGCAGCCGGGGCAGCCGTTGCCCCTGCGGCCATGGCCGGGTTACCGGTTGCGCGCGGGTTACGGGCCGGCACCACGGTAGAAATCGCGTGCTTGTACACCATCTGGCTGACTGCATTTTTCAGCAGCACGACATATTGGTCAAAAGACTCAATTTGCCCCTGCAGCTTTATTCCGTTCACCAGAAAAATAGATACCGGAATACGCTCCTTACGCAGCGCGTTCAGGAAAGGGTCTTGTAGCGAGTGCCCCTTTGACATGGCAGTTCTCCTTGAAATAACAGTAAAAAGTAGCGCCCAACACTTCGGGCAATCAGCGCGTTAAAGCAGCGAAACCGTCCCAAACGGCCACCACCTTCGCCCGGTGCGCCACCGGGCAAATTTTTGTCAACAACCCAAGCAAAAGGTTCCGGGTCCCGACCCATCCATGGCCGCGACACCATTCCCAAGCAACGTCGCCGACCTATGCAGTCATTGCATTATAAACCAAAACGCATGCTTTCTGGGCTAACTAAACACAGATTTACAGTTCTTCGCAAGCAGCCCAAACAGCGCCTCTCGCTGTGACAGATCATTACTGTCGAACCACTGCAGATCCGGCCATTTTCGCAACCAGGTGAACTGGCGCTTGGCCAGCTGGCGGGTGGCAATAATGCCCCGCTCCACCATGGTGCCGTAGTCGTACTGGCCGTCCAGATATTCCCACACCTGGCGGTAGCCCACCGCCCTGATGCCCGGTAACTCCGGATGCAGTTGCGGCTGCTGCCGCAGCCCTTCCACTTCGGCCAGCAAACCCGCGTCGAGCATGGCCCGGAAACGCAGGGCAATCTGCTCGTGCAGCCAAGCCCGGTCCCGGGGCGCCAGCGCCAGGCTAAGCACGGGATACGGCAACCCACTGAACTGACTCAAACCATCACGGTTCTTTATGACAGTTGTATGATGTTCCGCATGGAACGCGGACAACGGTCTCCCGGTAAGGCGAAACACTTCCAGCGCTCTCTGCAGTCGCTGCCGATCCGTGGGCTTGAGCCGCGCCGCTGTCACCGGGTCCACCTCGGCCAGCGCCTGATGCACCGCCGGCCAGCCCTGCGCATCGGCCAGGGCCGCAATCTCCGCCCGCACCTGCGGGTCCGCTTCCGGCAACGGCGCCAGCCCTTCAACCAGGGCCTTGAAATACAGCACCGTGCCGCCCACCAGCAACGGCAGCTTGCCGTTGGCGTGGATCTGTTCAATATGCCTGAGCGCATCGGCGCGAAAATCCGCAGCGGAATAGGGCTCGGTCAGATCACGAAAGCCCAGCAAACGGTGCGGCGCCAATGCCAGTTCCTCTTCAGTGGGGCGGGCAGCGCCAATATTCAAGCCCTGATAGACCAGCGCCGAGTCCACATTGATAATTTCGATGGGCAGGGACTGCACCGCCTCGATAGCCAGCGCCGTCTTGCCGGAACAGGTGGGCCCCATCAGCAACAAGATAGGCAAGCACGCTTCAGGCATCACGCTGACACGCAAAAGACCGCGCGCCCTCCGCGTGTTGCCTGTCTGCGTATCGCGTGCAAGCGGCCATGATTCACTGCCCCCGCATGAACAGTCGATCCAGATCCTTGATGCTCATCTGGGTCCAGGTGGGGCGGCCGTGGTTGCACTGGCCGGAACGCTCGGTGGCTTCCATATCGCGCAGCAGCGCGTTCATTTCCGGAATCGTCAGGCGACGATTGGCGCGCACACTGCCGTGGCAGGCCATGGTGGACAACAGCTCATCCAGTTTCTGGGCAATGCGCTCACTGCTGCCTTGCGCCAACAAATCCGACAATACATCGCGCACCATGGACTCGCTGTCACCGTTACGCAGCAAGGCCGGCACTTCACGCACCACCAGGGTTTCCGGGCCGGCGCGTTCTACCGCAAAGCCCAGGCGGGAAAACACCTCCGGCTGTTGCTCGGCGAAATCCGCTTCCCGGGAGGACACCGCCAGCGACACAGGCACCAGCAATGGCTGGCTGCGCACCTTGTCGTCCGCCCAACTCTGCTTGAGCCGCTCATAGGTAATCCGTTCGTGGGCGGCGTGCATATCCACCACCACCATGCCTTGCTGGTTTTCCGCCAGAATAAAGATGCCGTGCAGTTGCGCCACCGCGTAGCCCAGCGGCGGCACGGTTTCATTGTCGCTGGCCGGTGGCATCACCGCCGGCGCCGACTCACCCACCTTGCCGCCAACCAGGGCTCCGTAGGCATCCGCCTGACGGGCGCCCTGACCGTAGCCAAACGCGCTGCCCCCCGTGGGCGGATAAGCCTGCCCGGGAGACGGTGACAGGGACGACATTCCGCCCCCCATTGGCGAAGACAGCGACATATTGCCTTGGCTCGGCGCCATAGCCGCCTCCATGCCAGCGGCTGGAGCGCCTTCATCCACCACCGAACCCGCCAGTTCCTGACCCGGGCGCACCCCGGCAATGGCACGATGCAGGGAGCTGTAAAGAAAGCCGTGCACCATCCGCTGCTCACGAAAACGCACTTCGTGTTTGGTGGGATGAACGTTCACATCCACCATGGCCGGATCCAGTTCCAGAAACAGCACATAAGCCGGATGACGGCCATGGTAGAGCACATCCGCATAGGCCTGGCGCACCGCGTGGCTCACCACCTTGTCGCGAATCACCCGGCCATTCACATAGAAATACTGCAGATCCGCCTGGGAGCGGGAAAAGGTGGGCAGCCCCATCCAGCCATGCAGACGCAAACCATCACGCTCCACGTCCACCGGTACGGCCTGCTCCATGAAGCCCTTGCCGCACAGCTTGGCCACCCTTGCCGCCCGCAGAGTATCATCCAGCCCGGCGGGCAGTTGATGAATGACCTTCTGGTTATGGGTGAGACGAAAAGCCGTATTGAACTCACTCAGGGCAATGCGCCGAAAGACTTCTTCGAGATGATTGAATTCGGTTTTTTCGGTGCGCAGGAAACGGCGTCGAGCCGGCGTATTAAAGAACAAATCGCGCATGGTCACGGTAGTGCCACGGGGATGCCCCGCCGGCGAGACCGTCGGCGCCATATCGCGCCCTTCCACGGTAACCTGCCAGCCTTCCGCTTCGCCTTCCACGTTACTGGCCAAGCTCAGTCGAGAAACAGAACTGATCGCCGCCAGAGCTTCACCACGAAAACCCAGGGTGCCAATGGCTTCCAGATCATCCAGCCCACGAATTTTGCTGGTGGCATGGCGGGACAGGGCCAGCGGCAAATCATCGCGTTCGATGCCACTGCCGTTGTCGCGTACCCGCAACAGCTTCACCCCGCCTTGCTCCACATCCACACTGACGGATTCCGAGCCGGCGTCCAGCGCATTTTCCAGCAGCTCCTTGAGCACAGACGCAGGGCGCTCAACCACCTCACCGGCGGCAATCTGGTTAGCAAGGCGGGAATCAAGCAGCTGAATCTTGGACAAAACAAATCCTTTAGAAAGTTATCTGCCCCGACACACAACGCTCACCCGGCACGCTTGGCGTTTAGCGTGCCGGCATGATGCGTGCTGCATGCCAGCGGAATATTATGAACGGGGAATTTTCAGCACCTGGCCAACCATGATGCGATCACCATTCATGTTGTTGGCCGAACGGATCGACTGCTCGGAAACACTGTACTGCCGGGCAATTTCCGACAGTGTATCACCGGGCTGAATACGATACTCATCACCCTGCTCACGGCGCTGGGCCGCATACCAGCTATTGGGTGCCGGGTGGCTGCGGAAATAGGCATCGATGCCGTTAAGCACCGAACGGGCCAGCTTGGTCTGGTGCGCCGAGGAGCGTAAATTCCGCTCTTCGGTGGGGTTGGAGATAAAACCGGTTTCCACCAGGATGGAGACCATTTCCGGCTCTTTCAGCACCGCAAAGCCCGCTTGTTCCACTTTGTCGCGGTTACCATGCAGCTTGGTGACTTTACCCATTTCCAGCAGCACCTGGCGGCCCAGATAGAGACTGCCGGCCATGGAACCGTTCATCTGCAAATCCGCCAGCACACTGTAGAGCGAACTGTCGTCTTCCTCTTCTTCATACACCCCGGCCACGCGGTCAGACTCGTTGGCAATCTTGGCAAGATAGCGGGCACGGGCACTGGTGGCGCCCCGATTGGACAAGGCAAACACGGAGGCGCCATGAGCGCGGGCATCGGTGAAGGCATCCGCGTGAATGGAAACAAACACATCCGCGCCGTGCTTTTCCCGGGCGATCTTGCGTCGCTCGACCAGTGGCACGTAGTAATCCCCATCGCGCACCATCACTGCCCGCATGCCGGCTTTGTCATTGACCAGCGCTTCCAGCTTTTTGGCGATCTGCAGAACAATGGTCTTTTCATAGGTGCCGCTGGGACCACGGGCACCCGGGTCCTCCCCGCCATGCCCTGCATCAATGGCCACAATCATCAGCCGCTGCGCCTTGGGTTCTGCTGGCGCCTGCGGTTTGGGCTTGTCGGCCTTGGCGGTTTGCAGCTCCTTGTCGAACAGATCCACCACCAGACGCCAGCCGTGGGGTTCAATAGGCTTGAGCAGATTGGTGCGGGTACGTACGGACTCTTTCATGTCCAGTACCACACGGGTTTTATCGGTGTGCTTGCCCACCCGGATATTGGCAATGGGACTGCTGGCGTAATCCAGCGTTTTCACGTCGAAATCCAGCGCGGCGTCCTGCAGATCCAGCACAATGCGATCCGGGTTGGCCAGCTTGTCGAGCTTGTGGTCCACCGGTGCGGGCAGGTCAAACACGATCCGGGTGTGATCCGGCGCCCGGTGCAGGCGCACGGAGTCGATGGTGGTCTGGGCAAACGCCAGCGAACTCCAGCACAGGCCTGCCAGAGTGAAAAGAACTGTGGCTACGGTCTTCTTATTGTAAATGCGTAATCTCATAGGCGTTTAATCGCTACCCCATTCCAGGGTCGCTTTTCTTCCGTGGCCATTCACGGCCAGTGTAATGGTCAAATCCGGCGTTGGCACCACTCCAGCACCCCGCTCCGGCCACTCCAGCAAACACAGGGAGCCAGCATCGAAATAATCCCGCACGCCGATCAGTTCCAGTTCTTCCGGATCCGCCAGACGATACAGGTCAAAGTGATAGATATGGACGCCAGCAATCTCGTAGGGTTCCACAATAGTGTACGTCGGGCTCTTTACGGCCCCTTCATGCCCCAGACCACGGAGCATACCGCGAACCAGGGTGGTTTTCCCTGCACCCAGGTCCCCTTCAAGATAAACGCAGCCGCCCGCCGCCAGGCGGCGGCCCAATTCAGCGCCCAGCAACAGGGTCGCCGCCTCATCCGGCAAATCGTAAAACTCCTGGCTCATTGGCGCCCCGTCTCTTTCTGCCATTCGCATTCCTGCAACCCGTGATTCAATTGTTGGCGCAATCCATCCAGCAAGTCTGTGGCCAACAAGCCACGCTCACCCTGCAGCGCCGCACAATGGTCCGCCGCGCGGGCATGCACCATGGCACCAAACCGGGCGGCGTCGAAGCTATTGAGGCCCTGGGCACGCAGGGCCGCAATCACCCCGGTAAGCACATCGCCCATGCCGCCGGACGCCATGCCCGGGTTGCCATCACGAATCAGCGCCCGACCCGGCCCGGCGTCCACGGGCTCGCCCTGCACCAGAGTGCCCAGCCCCTTGAGCAGCACGGTACCGCCATAACGGGCAGACAAACCGTCCAGCGCAGCAAACCGATCCTGCTGAATGTCGCCAGCGGACACCCCCAGCAGCCGGCCCGCTTCGCCGGGGTGCGGGGTGAGCACCCAGTCCGCCGAGCCGATATCGGCCTGCCCGGCGATCAGGGTCAGCGCATCCGCGTCCACCACCATTGGCTTGCCCGCTGCCAGAGCGGCATCCAGCAAACCTTGGCCCCACGCATCCAGCCCCAGCCCGGGACCAATGGCAATCACCGTGGCCGCCTCCATCAACGCGGCGGCGTCTTCCGGGCGATCCACCCCGCGCACCATGATTTCCGGCTGGCGGATCAACGCCACCGCCACATGAGCCGGACGCGTAATCAACGTCACCTTGCCCGCCCCGCAACGGGCGGCGGCCTGGGCACTCATGACCGGCGCGCCGGCAAAACCGTGATCGCCACCAATCACCAACACATGGCCGTAATGGCCCTTGTGCCCATTACGGCGACGAGCTGGCAGACGGTGCTGCAGCGTCTCGGCGCTGGGACTAAGGCAGTCTGGCTGCAGCTGGGCGTAGACATCCCGCCCCACCTGCAAATCGAAAAAACGCAACGCGCCACAATGCAACGGCCCTTCGCCAGTGAGCAGACCGCGTTTGAGGCCAATAAAGGTACAGGTCATCTCAGCCTGCAATACTGCCCCCAAGGGCATGCCGCTATCGGCGCCGAGTCCCGAAGGAATATCCAGTGCCAATACCGGAAGCGACAACCCATTCAGGGCGCGCAACAACGCGGCCACGTCATCACGCAGCGTACCGTTAAGACCGGTACCCAGCAGGCCATCTACCAACAGGTCCGCAGAGCGCGGCAGGTCCGAGAGGGTCAGCGACTGCATGGGAATAGCTGCCGCCTGGCAGCGCCGGGCCATGGTCAGGGCATCGCCCTTGAGCTGATCCGGCGGGGTGATAAACCAGATTTGTGGCTGCAGGCCAGCCTCGGCAGCCAACCGGGCCACCACATAGCCATCGCCGCCGTTATTGCCACCGCCACACAGCACGGCCAGCGTACTGGCCTGGGGCCAGCGTTCGCAGAGCGCATCGAACGCGGCCTGTCCGGCCCGCTCCATCAAGTCAGCGCCCGGCGTGCCAGCGGCAATGGCCAGCCGATCCAGCTCGCGGGTCTGCGCCGCGGTGTATAAAGCAGCAGGTAGCTCAGTCACCTGTTATCCTTCGCGTTATTTCGTGCGCCCCCGCTTACCGGGGCGCCACAACACATTTCCCGCCATTATACGCACGAGAGCCGGCTGCCCCGAAACGTCATGGATCTGAATCAACTGAAAGCCCAAATCCAGCAATGGGGCCGTGAACTCGGCTTCCAGCAGATCGGTATTGCCGATACGGATCTGCACGCGGAGGAAGCGCAATTGAAAGCGTGGCTGGCGAAAGGTTATCAGGGGCAAATGGAGTGGATGTCAGCCCACGGCAACAAACGCTTTCGTCCGGGGGAGCTGGAACCGGGCACCCTGCGGGTGATTTCCGCGCGCATGGATTACCTGCCCCCGGACACCCAGCCGGTGAAGTTGCTGCAACAGAAAGACAAAGCCTATGTGTCCCGTTATGCCCTGGGCCGTGACTATCACAAGCTGATCCGCAAACGCCTGGCGATTCTGGCCAGCCGCATTCGCGAGGAAGTGGCGGACAGCGAGCTGGCACGGGCCTTTGTGGATAGCGCCCCGGTGATGGAGAAACCGCTGGCGGCGAAAGCCGGGCTGGGCTGGCAGGGCAAACACACCCTGGTGCTGAACCGGGAAGCGGGAAGCTGGTTTTTCCTGGGCGAGATCTACACCGACATTGCCTTGCCGGTGGACCCCCCCGGCGAAGACCATTGCGGCAAGTGCAAAGCCTGCATCACCGTCTGCCCCACCGACGCCATTGTGGCGCCATACGAGCTGGATGCCCGGCGTTGCATTTCCTACCTGACCATCGAACACGAAGGCAGCATCCCGGAGGACCTGCGCAAGGGGATCGGCAACCGTATTTTCGGTTGCGACGACTGCCAGCTCATGTGCCCCTGGAATCGTTTTGCCCAACACACCGACGAAACCGATTTCCACCCCCGCCACGGGCTGGGCGACAGTGACCTGGTCTCACTGTTTTCATGGAGCGAAGAGGAGTTTCTGGAGCGCACGGCGGGATCGGCGATTCGTCGCGCCGGGTATCTGAAATGGCTGCGCAATATTGCCGTGGCGCTGGGCAATGCGCCCACCTCCGAGGACATCGTGCAGGCGTTGAACACCCGGGTGGATTACCCGGATAAGACGGTGCGTGAGCATGTGTTGTGGGCACTGGAGCAGCACGGCGCTGCCAATCCCTGACAACGCTTCGGCCAACTTTCGCGCTGACGCGCGGTTCGCACCTCGAGAGGTACTCCTACAGGCGCTCCGGATCCGGGGTTCCGTAGGGCGAAGACAGGCTCACGCCTATTCACCTTCACCCTGCGTTTCTTTCCCGTTTTGCATGTCAGCGTGTTGCGTGAAGCGTGAAGCGTGAAGCGTGCCAGCGGCGCCGATCAGGCGCTAATAAAATGCTCGCGGTAATACACCAGCTCGGCGATGGATTCGCGGATATCATCCAGCGCCAGGTGCTTGTTCTCTTTACTGAAGCCCGGCAGGATTTCCGGCTTCCAGCGCCGCGCCAGCTCTTTCAGAGTGGACACATCCAGGTTGCGGTAATGGAAGAAGGCTTCCAGTTTCGGCATGTAGTTGGCCAGGAAACGGCGGTCCTGGCAGATGCTGTTGCCGCACATGGGCGACATGCCCGCTTCCACGTACTGCTCCAGAAACGCGATGGTCTGAGACTCTGCGGCCGCGTCATTCACCATGCTGGCTTTCACCCGCGCCACCAACCCGGAGTTGTTATGGTGAGTGGTATTCCATTCGTCCATGCCATCCAGTAGCGCATCGCTCTGATGCACCGCCAGCACCGGCCCTTCCGCCAGCACATTCAACTCGGCATCGGTAACAATGGTGGCGATCTCAATGATGCGATCGTTTTCCGGGCTCAGGCCGGTCATTTCCAGATCGATCCAGATCAGATTATTGCGCTTGTCGGTCATGGGCTCGGCATCTCTTTGCTACGCGGAATGTGGCCTCCATGGTAGCATGCCCCCATTGTCATACTAGATCCCATACCCGAAGACAGGACCGCAATAACCCGTGGCCAAACGCAAACTCAATCGCCGCCAGCAATGGCGCATCGAAAAGATCCAGGCGGAAAAGCGCGACCGCGCCAACCGTCGCACCGACCAGCAGGAAACCCTGGTGGCCGACGATCTGGGCGATGAGCAACACGGGGTCATCACCGCCCACTTCGGCCAACAAGTGGAAGTGGAAAGTGCTGACGGTCCTGGCGCTGACAACCGAACAACCCGCCGCTGTCACTTCCGGGCCACCCTGGAGCAACTGGTGGTGGGTGACAAAGTGATCTGGCAGCCCCCCAAAAGCGAAGGCCTGGGTGTGGTCGTCGCCATTGAGCCCCGCGACACGGTGCTCAAACGCCCGGACCTGTACGGCAACCTGAAACCGGTCGCTGCCAACGTGGAGCAGATGCTGGTGGTGTTTGCGCCCTTGCCTACCCCCTCCAGCTCGTTGCTGGACCGTTATCTGGTCGCGGCGGAACTCTCTGACATTCCCGCCACCCTGGTCCTCAACAAGGCCGACCTGATCGACGAGACCCTGCGTCCGTTTGTGGATGAACTGTCCGCCATGTATCGCACCCTGGGTTATCCGGTGCTGGAAGTATGCGCCCATCAGAGCGAAGGGCTGTCGCCACTGCACGAAGCGCTGATTGGCAAAACCAGCGTCTTTGTCGGGCAATCCGGGGTAGGCAAGTCCTCGCTGGTTAATGGCGTATTGCCGGAGGCCGACCTGCAGGTGGGCGAGCTGTCCAGCAACTCCGGCCTGGGCCAACACACCACCGTCACCGCCCGATTGGTCCACCTGCCCACCGGTGGCCAGCTGATCGATTCCCCCGGCATCCGCGAATTCGGCCTGTGGCACATCGGCGAAGACGACCTGCTGCACGGCTACCGGGAGCTCTCCGAGCTGGCGGGTTACTGCAAATTTCGCAATTGCTCACACCGCAACGAGCCCGGCTGCGCACTTATCGCTGCCGCCGACAATGGCGACATCGACGAAGAACGACTGAGTAACTTCTACCAGATTGCCGACACTCTGGACGAGGAAGGACGGGAACGCTATTCCAGTTGACAGCTGTTAGTGGACAGTTGACAGCGAAACCCGGCTACCAGAACGCCGTTATATAAGGAATAATGGGCCGCTCCAAGACGCGCTGTTTTGACTTTTAGCTGTCAACTTTCAACTGTCCACTATCAATTGTCTTTTATGCTGCCATTGCTGCTCGAACCCGCCGAACTCGCCAATCGCCTTGACGCCGACAAGCTGCTCATCCTCGACCTGAGCAAGCCCGCCGTTTACGTGCAGGCCCATGTGCCCGGCGCCATTCACCTGGACTTCAAGCGCTTGCAGACCGGCGCCCAGCCTGCGCCGGGCATGATCCCCTCGGATGACGCCCTGAGCGACCTTTTCTCCGAGCTGGGCCTGACCCCGGACACCCACGTTGTCGCCTATGACGACGAAGGCGGCGGCTGGGCCGGGCGACTGCTGTGGACCCTGGACGCCATCGGCCACAAGCACTACAGCTACCTGAACGGGGGCATCCACGCCTGGCTGGCAGAAGGTCACCCCACCAGCAGCGAAGCCCACGACCCAACCCCCAGCGATTATGAAGTGGGCGCCCATGATCCTCTCACCGAAGTGGACCTGGATTATCTGCTGGCCCACTATCAGGATGACGACGTGGTGATCTGGGATTCACGCTCCCTGGACGAATTCGACGGTGTGCGTGCTTTCGCCCAGAAAGCCGGGCACATTCCCGGTGCTCGCCACCACGAGTGGACCGAGCCCATGGACAAGCAGAACAATCTGCGACTGCGCCCCCTGGACGATATCCGTGCCGAACTGGCCACCCTGGGCATCACCGGCGACAAGGAAGTGATTACCCACTGCCAGACCCACCACCGCTCCAGCTTTTCCTGGCTGGTGGGCAAACTGCTTGGCTTTGAACGCATGCGCGGTTACGCCGGCTCCTGGGCGGAATGGGGCAACCATCCAGACACCCCGGCAGAAAAGTCCGATGCCTGACGCGGCCAAATCAAAAAGCCCCAAACCGGGCGGCTCGCACCACACCCCATTAATCACAAAACCAAGGATTTCCCCTTGAACAACTGGCGCGACAAACTGTTTGTTACCCTGCAATACCTGGTTCCCCAGCACGGCCTGTCCCGGCTGGTGGGCATGCTGGCCCGCAGCGAAGTGCCGTGGATCAAGACCACTTTCATCAACCAGTTCATGAAGCGGTTTGGCATTGACTTGTCCGAAGCGCAAATTGAAGACGCGGACCAGTTTCCCACCTTCAATGCCTTTTTTACCCGGGCCCTGAAAGCCGACGCCCGGCCACTGGAAGCCAGCGGCGACAACGACATTGCCTGCCCCGCGGACGGCGCCGTTAGCCAGCTGGGCGCCATTCGTGCCAATCAGGTATTCCAGGCCAAAGGCCACGACTACTCACTGTACGACCTGCTTGGCGGAGACAGCGCCCTGGCCAGCGAATTCACCAACGGCCAGTTCGCCACCATCTACCTCTCCCCCCGCGACTATCACCGGGTGCACATGCCCTTTACCGGCACCCTGCGCGAAACCCGCTACGTGCCCGGCGATCTGTTCTCGGTGAACGAAGCCACCGCCAACGGCGTGCCCAACCTGTTTGCCCGTAACGAACGCCTAGTGTGCATCTTTGATACCGAGCAAGGCCCCATGGCCGTGATTCTGGTGGGCGCCATGATCGTCGCCGGCATCGAAACCGTGTTCAGCGGTCAGGTGACACCGCTGCCCAAACAGGTGGTCACCACCGACTACCTGCGCACCGCCCCCATCACCCTGAAAAAAGGGGAGGAGCTGGGGCGCTTCCTGCTGGGCAGCACCGTGGTCATGCTGTTCCCGGAAGGCAAAGCCGGGTTTGCCGACGACCTGAAAGCGGGTAGCCAGGTGCGGGTCCGCGGCAAACTGGGAGCTTACACCCACTAGGCAGCACATCCCCGCCCCCGCCGCAATGACCCCGAATGCGGCCAATCGGGGCGGGTATCCCCCCTGACATCAACCGCGGTCCGTACGGCAACTGTGCCCGCCCGCATCTTCCCTACAATGACCGGCCGTAGATCTTTAGCCGGTAGAATCCATGCTCACAGACACCCTGCAACAGGCTGTTCAAACCCGAACCCGCCCCTGGCGACAACGCCTGGACAATGGCCGTGCCCGTCTATTCGATGCCCGGCAACTGAGCCAGGCGGAACAGACCCCCTACGACACTCTGTTCGATGATGGTCTGGTGAAACTGCGTTACTACCCGCCCTTGACGGAAAACGCCATCCCATTATCCGACGGCACTGTGGTCCCGGTGAGCCAGACCAGCCAGCGTACTCCGCTGGTGCTGGTAGCTCCGCTGGCGGTGAACATGCTGATTTATGATCTGTTTCCCCAGCGAAGCCTGGTGCGTTATCTGCGTGCACGGGGTTTTGAACTGTACATGGTCGACTGGGGCCGCCCGGGTCGCCATCACAATCACCTGAGCCTGAGCAGTTACTTTGCGGACTATCTACCCAAGCTGCTGGTGCAGGTCCGCCAGCACAGCGGGCAGAAAACATTGAGCCTGCACGGCTGGAGCTTCGGCGGCCTGTTCAGCCTGTGCTACACCGCCCTGGGCAATGACCCGGATATCAAGAACCTGGTATTGATCGGCGCGCCCACGGATTATCACCGCAACGGCGCACTGGGCGGCCAGTACCGTGCCCTGAGCCGGCGCGCCAAGTGGATCCGCAAACGCACCGGCCTGCGCATTCACAATGTGCCAGCGGACCTGCTGCGCTCACCGGGCTGGGTAAACAGCCTGGCGTTCAAGCTCACCAATCCGATAGGCAGCCTGCAGGGCTACTGGAGCCTGCTAAAGAACCTGCACGACCGTGACTTCGTCTCTTCCCACGCCACCAACGGGGCCTTTCTGGATGACATGGTGGCGTACCCCGGCGGCGTCATTCAGGACATTGTTCGCTATCTGTGGACTGATAACGTGGTCGCTCACGGCCAGCTGCCCATGGCAGGCACCAACGGACACCTGAACCAGGTCACCGCCAACGTACTCAACATCACCGGTGCCAACGACCCTATTGTCACCCCGGAATGCAGCCAGGCCATGAAACCGTTGATTCGCAGCAAGGATAAAACTTTTATCACCATTGATGGCGGGCACATGGGCATCCTGGGCAGCGCCGCTGCGCAGAAACAGAGCTGGGGACGCATTGCGGACTGGTTGATAGAGCGGGATTAAATAGCTGCGACGAGCTGCTAGTGACTAGAACAACGCGGGTTAGGCACGGTGCCTCACGGTGGCCGCTCTGCCCGCAGGATCCAGTTGAAAGTTCAAAGTTGAAAAGGAAAACCGGAGCGACACCAGCCTCTCCGTTGGCCCTACTGTAGGAGCCCAACTTGAGGGGCGAACCGAGCGGAGCGAGGCGACAGGAATCCAGGTCTACCCGCAATGTTTCCTGAAACCTGTCGAGCCCAAGGAACTTTTCTGGCTTTACCTATCTGTTTTTCGCAACTCGCAACTTGTCATATAACAGTCATTCTTGCCGCCTAGTCTGAAAGACGTTTCCGCTGACGACAGTGTTCGCTTTCATGCCTCGCCTGTTGATTCTTTTCCCGTGCAGTCACATGGGCAATCTGCTGATTGCCCTGCCACATTTACGCGCCATGCTGTCGACACATCCGGATGCCTTGCTGGTGGTTGATGCGCGCTACCAAACATTGGTGAAGCAAAGTTTACCCGGCGAAAAGCGGCTTCTTTTTTACCCGGAACAGGCACTCTCTTCGTCCCAACCGTTATGGCAACGGATAAAACACTATCTGATGTTTGTTCATGCCATGCGACGTTTTCGCGCAGACCTTTGTATAGACATTGAAGGCGAACAGAAATCCGCCACGCTGAGCCGGCTGTCCGGTGCGACAACACGCATCGGCCCACCGCGCCGCCATGGCCACTGGTTCTATAACATGTCGCAGGAACCGGACTGGCAAGGGCACCGCTGGCAGGGATACGCCAGCCTGAGCCAACCGGCGGCAAGCGCGCCAGCGCATTACCTGCCGCTGGTCGAATGCACTGACAGCAACGCGCGCATTTGCGCCTTGCTGCCCATGCACGCCGCTGATACACGGCTGATCGTGCATGTCGGTGCAACCAAGACGTACAAAATGTGGCACGCGGAACAATTCGCCTCCCTGTGCCAGCAGGCACGTCGAGCCGGACTCACCCCCATACTGATCGGGGCCGGTCACAAGGACCGTGTGCAAATTGCCCGCGTGCAATCCTTTCTCTGCGAACCGGTGCTGGATCTGTGCGATCAACTCAACCTGTCGGAATTCATCGCACTTCTGCAACACAGCCGAGCCTATGTGGGTAACGACAGTGGCCCCATGCATCTGGCCGCGGCCTGCGGTATTCCCACCGTCGGCCTGTTCGGCCCCACCAACGACAACCTCTGGCGCCCGCTATCACCCCACGCCCGCGTATTGCGCTGGCAAGCCTGCGCTGCGGAATGCGAGCGCAGCAGCTGCGTGCAGGACACCTACCCCTGCCTGCAACGCATTACTGTGGATCAAGTGATGGACACGCTGTTGGCGCTGGGCGTGCCTGTCGGCACACATGCCAACACATCCCGCCGCGCGGTATAACAGGCCAGCCCCCCGCTTTGATCAACAGCATGATCACCAATAAGACGCTTGCCTGAAGCCGGAAAAAAGAAAACGCAGCCCGTCTCCGGACTGCGTCATTGTCAAAAAATGGATCTGCCTTTGTTGTTGTGGGAATGCGTTTTCTGCCTCCGATTACAAACCGTCGAACAACCCGGCCAACAAGCCAGTGATCGGCGACAACAAATCCAGCAAGGGCGCCAGCGGGCTCAACAAGCGCTCATCAAGCTGCTCTGTGACTTCCCGCACCACCGTGAGCAACACCGATGACAAGGCATCGCCTGGCAAGGTGGTGTATTCCTCGGCACCGGGAATCTGGTTAAGCCACAACACATCATTCACCAGGTGTTCCAACGTTGCCTGCACCGTACCCACCAGCTGCTCACCGGTAGCACTGCTATCCAGCATCACCAACTGCTCCAACGTATTGGCCAGCCCCAGTGATACCGTGGAAAGCACGGAAGCAAGCCCGGCGAAGACCGGCACTTCCCCTGGCACCTGCTCCTCAACACCATCCAGAATATTGTTCAGGTTGCGTGACAGAGACACCAGCGGCGCAGCAATAAAGGCAATGTCGTCTACGGTGCTGCCGTCGCCGCCCAGGCCCACATCGCCGCTACCCGTACCGACGCCGGCGGCCAGGGCATCAAAGGCGCTGCCAAGCTGGTCAAAGGGTGCCGGCAGGCCACTGGTATCGATGGCCTGCAACTGCTCGGAAGCCGCCAGTACCGCCTGTACCGATTGCGTCATTTCACTGCTGTCGCCTTCCAGGATCGCCGCGGTTGCCGCATCCATGGCATTGAACAGGATGTCCGTACCGGCAATGATCTGGTCGAACACCTGACGCTGCTCTTCCGGCAGGTTGGCCCCCACTTCAGTAAAGCCGGACACCAATGTCTCACGCAGTTCTTTCAACGGGCCGGTGAAGTCCGCATCGAAACCATCCGGCAGCGGTAACGGCAATGCACCATCACCCAGCGGCTGGCCGGAGAAATCGTTGTTGCCACTGAGCAGCACCATGGGCTGCTTCTCATAGCAATGGGTATAGGCCGGCGTCAGCTCACCGCCACTGATGACACCCAGGCCTTCCGCTTCCGGGTCCACCGTATAGGCTTCGATGCAGAGCTGAGCCGGAGCCATGGTTTCGGCATTCGCCTCTACCGCTTTCATCCAGAAAAATCCGTAAACATCCCCTTGCTGAAACCGGGCAGTGTTACGCTCCGGATCATCAATGGATCGAGTCTTGCCTGCAGCACCACTGACAACAAACTCCGTGCGCCCACAGGACGGCACGGCATTAAGCACCTGTAAATCGTGGTCATGACCGGCGAAGAAAAAATCGGTCTGGTCACAGACCGCTTCTTCCATGAACGCCTTCCAGCGCTCACCGGCCAACACCGGTAACAGTTCACTGGGTACGCCATCGTAGTTGCCCGCGTTACCGTGACTGCCATTGGATAAATACGGATGATGCGCCATGCCAATCCGGAACACCGCATTGGAACCGGCGATGGCATTTACTGCCCAGTTGCGCTGGTCCACACCGTAGGTGTGATAGGCGTAGGCAATATCCGGGTCAGCAAAGCCTCCCGCAATGGGATTGGAATCCAGCGCAAAGAAATCCACCAGAGGGCGCTCCCCCTGAGAGGTATTGCCCGCACTGTGTTTGAAATAACGATCAGGCATATTCCAGCGGTCGGACAGGCGGCCATCAAAGTAGGAATAATCCACCTGGAATTCGCCACGGGCATTGCCCGCCCCGTCGCCTCCCACGTAACCGGTATTGTCATGGTTACCCAGCACCATGTAGAACGGCAGCTGTACCGGCTCAAACGGTTTTTCGAATTTTTCCGCGAACTGGGGATCATCCACGCTGGTGACCCCGGACTCATAAATGTTGTCGCCCAGCCCGACCACCAGATCGCACCCTGCAAAGGCCATGTCACCGATAAATTCATCCTTGCCGTCACAGACATCGGCTATCGCCTGCCCCACGGCATACTGGCCCGCAGAGCCGCTACCGGAATCGCCAATCACAATAAAGCGTACCGCCGCTGGCGGGTTACTGACGGTTTCGCCGCCGCCATCCGGCTCACCGTCCCCTTCACCTTCCCCACCACCATCACCGGGGCCATTGGGGGTTTCCACATTACCGCTTCCGGCATCCGCATTCGCACCACCAGAGGAGCCTCCTCCGCCGCAGGCCGTCAGGGTAATCGCCGCCACCAGGGGTAACAGTTTCCAGTAAGCGTTCATGAGATCACCTCTTCAGTATTCAGCACGGGGGGATGGGAAAATGCGGTGCGCAACGTGCGCTGTCTGGACAGGGGCTGGTCTTCGATGATGCGGCTATCACCACTTTTTACCGTCACCACCTTGGTTTTTGCCGTATTGATTTGTCCACGCAAATCGTAGGACTCAATGCTTTGCGCGTAGTAGAACTCACCTTGGGCACGCTGGCGGGTGACATCCACCAGAATGAAACCTCGGGATTTGGCTTCCACATAGCGGATATGCGGATTGGCCACGGGAATCACCACGCCGGCAAGCTCTGCCACGCCATCCGGAAAACCGGGACTGGTCACCGCTGGCGTAACAAACTCCGCTGCTAACGCTTTATCAAATAGATCACCCAACAGGGTGCCTGGATTGCGATAAATTTCGCTGGCCCAGGAGGTGTGGATATCGCCGGTGAGAATCACCACGTTGTCGATATCGTTATCGTCGATGTGGTTCAGAATTTTCAGCCGATCCGCCGCGTAGCCATCCCACTGATCCATGTTGATGGCAGACAGATTGCCACGCAGTTGCGCATGGCGTTCGCTCAGCGAAGGAATCTCGGCGATATTGAGTTGCGCAAACATCACCTGCTGACCAATGAAGCGCCACTGGCTGTTCGATTCACTCAAGCTGTTGAGCAGAAAGTCCATCTGCTGCTCGCTGATCAGGTGTCGATCCTCGTCGTTACGTCCCGGATCGGCGGGTATGCTCAATTGCTCATCGCGACCTTCCAGCCGGGTATCCAGCATGGTCAGATCAATCAGGTCACCGAAGGAAAAGTTGCGGTAGATCACGCTGTGATTACCTGGCTCACGGGGCCGGATCGGCAACCATTCGAAGTAGGCCTGCTGGGAAATCTGTTTGCGGGCAGCCCAATCCCCTTCGGTCAGCGGATCATGATTGCCCGCCCCGTCGCGGTAGCTGTTATCGGTGGATTCGTGGTCATCCCAGACAGCAATCATCGGGAATTGCTGATGCACCGCTTGCAGATCTTCGTCGGTTTTATACTGCGCATGGCGTTGACGATAATCCGCCAGGGTGATCATTTCGTGGGGAGGCTGCGGATCGCGCTCGGGAAAATCACCGTACTCGCCGGCCCCGTACTCGTACAGGTAATCACCAAGGTGCAGGACAAAATCCAGATCCGCATGATTGGCCACGGCCCGGTATACGGAGAAAAATCCGTAGGGATAGTTGGCGCAGGAAACCACCGCAAAACGGGCCCGGTCGATAAACGTTTTCGACGCGGGGAAGGTGCGGGTGCGTCCCACCGGTGACACCTGATCGCCCACGGAAAACTGATAGTAATACCAACGATCCGGCTGCAGCCCCGTGGCATCCTGCTTCACGCAGTAGTCGCTGGACGCACTGGCGGTGGCGGTATAGCTGGCCACCGTTTGCTGCATGGCCAGATCACTGGCCACAGTCACGGTGACAGACACATCCTCTCCGCTGTCCCGATCCGGTGTCACCCGGGTCCAGAGAATGACACGATCAGACAGTGGATCTCCGGAGGCCACCCCATGCAGGAAAGACACGCCGGGCAGAGCGTCCGGGGCATCCGGTTCGTCCGGCAGACTGGGGGTGGGCGTATTGACCAGCGGCGCGGCTGAAGAGCTGCTGTCGCCACCACAACCCGCCAGCGACAATGCACCCCCAACGCCCAGCGCCTGCACGAGGGTGCGTCGTTTGCGATCCATGAGAATTCCCCCTAACCATAAAAGGCCATCGCCCTACGGCAACAGCACGTCAAGATTAGGCAGGAAATTGCACGGAAACAGTGGGCCTTGGGTAGTCGCACTGTAGTACTATGTAGCCCCCTGTAACCGCCCAGTTAAAGGTGACAAAACAGAGAAAAAGTCAGGAAATTTCGGTGATAGTGCCGATCAAACCAGCGCAAACGCCCCCGGCAAATGCTGGCGCAGAGTCAGCAAATTTTCTTCCTGCTCCGCCATTTCACCAAAACAATTGGCCATGGTGCCGGCGTATCGCAGGCCATCCTTTTCAATAGCCTCTGCGGTCAGCAAGGCGTGATTGATGCACCCCAGCTTCATACCGACAACCTGGATCACCGGCACATCCAGCTCCTTGGCCAGCCCGGACAACATCTCTCGGCTATTGAGCGGCACGCGCCATCCGCCGGCGCCCTCAATCAGAATCAAGTCCGCCGGGTGGGCACTCAAGGCGCCCCGCACATACCCCACCAACCGGGACAGACTGATATCTTTTCCCTCTTGCTGGGCAGCGATATGTGGCGCTATCGGCGCCTTGAATGCCACCGGGTTGACCATCTCGTAGGGCAGCTTCACTGAACTGGCCGCCATCAACTGCAGGGCATCTTCATTACGCCACCCATCCGGCGTCTCATCACAGCCCGCAGCAACCGGCTTGAGCCCATAGCAACTCAATCCGGCTTCCCGGGCTCGCTCCAACAGGCGACAGCTCACCCAGGTCTTGCCGACTTCGGTGTCGGTGCCGGTGACAAAGAAGATGCCCTTGAGGGCGGGGAGCGGTGGTTTTTGATCGGACATATCTGTTTTCGTCTTCTGGTTTCAGGGGCTTGATCTGGATTACGCCGAGTTTCGAGTTTCGAAAAGAATAAAACGGTTTTGCCTTTCGCAACTCGCAGCTCGCAACTCGTTACTGTGTTTTTTCCGCTTCCAGAAACAACACATTCCAGGTCAACGGCAAACCCTGTTCTGTTCGCCGGGTTTCATATTCTTTCACCATCGACTGCCAGGCATTCTTGCCGGTAAGACCGGACGCACCACTGACATGATCCGCGCCGGTAGCCTTGAGCCGGCGGGCGATGGCCTTGACCGAATCGTAGTATTCCACCATCACCTGTTGCTGCAAATGCGCATCGACAAAGCCCGCCTGCAGGGCGGCGCTCTGCCAGTCGTCAAAACCCGGCAAGGCGTTCACGTGGGGGCGGCGATTAACCGCCTGCCAGCTCTGCTGCAATTCCCGCAGGGAACCTGCCAACGGCACCGCCAGCAACAAGCGCCCCCCGGGACACAACACCCGGCCAACCTCTTTCAGGACCGCACGGGGATCACACCATTGCAGGGCAAAGCAACTGAATACCAACCCCTGGGAGGCATCGCTCACCGGCAACTGCTCCGCATCCGCGCAGAGAGGCTGGTAGTGCTCATTAAACCGGCCACGCTCTGCGGCTTCGCGCAGCATGGCCCGCGACAGGTCCACCGCCTGCCAGTGAGCCTCGGGCAACACTTGCTGCTGGGCCCGGGCAAAAGGTGCCGTGGCACATCCCAGGTCCAGCGCCGCATTCACCGGCAACCACTGCGGCAACCGCTGCACCAGTGAACGGCCCACCGCCAGCTGCAAAATCGCATGCTCGTCATAACTGCGCGCCGCCCGGCTGAAGTGGTCGCTGACCGCATGTTTATTCAGAGCGGACGCAGCCATCTCAAGCGACCAGTTGATATTCGCGATAGAAGTCATAAACCGCTCTCGTAAAAGTCTCCGGTGCCGACAGGAAAGGCACATGAGCCACCTGCTCGATCAGGGCCGTGCGGCCGTGATGAATCAGCGGTTCGCTGGCGGCCATGGCCGCCGCCGGGACAATATGATCGTTCTCGCCAAAGACCATCAACAGCGGCATGGCCAGCGTCGGCAAGACAGTTCGCATGTCTGCCTCGCGCAGAATGTCGAGACCACCGCGCAAGGCTTTCGGCGCGGGCAGCCCACAGAAATAAAGGATTTCCTTGAGCCGCGCCGTATCCTCGCGCATGGCCGCACTGCCCTTGCAGTTTAATGCGAGGAAACGCACCAGGGTACCTTCATGGTCCTCGTCAAACATTTCGGCGAACTTGCCAAGAATGTCCGGCCTCATGGCCGTATTCCAGCCCTCACCCGTCGTAAACCGCGGCGAGGTCGCCACGGTGACCACTGACTGCACCCGCGCCGGTGCCTTGTCGGCCATGGCCAACGCCACCAATCCACCCAACGACCAGCCCAGCACGTGGGCCCGCTCCGGCATGATCGCCAGCACTTCGTCCGCGAGAAAATCCAGCGTGTAGTCCCCGTTGGGCATGGGGCTCTGGCCCATGCCGGGCAGGTCCACCACGGTAACCCGGAACCGCTCCAGCAAGGCCGGCACAATGTCGTCAAAGACAATGGCATGCAGCCCCCAGCCGTGAATCAAAACGATGTCCTGCGCCTCGTCATCATTCACACCCGTGGCTTTGTAGGTATTGTGAAAGGGAATCAGTTTCGGCATAGCAATCCTGGTTAACTTGACGCCTGGCGCAGGGCGCCCGGCACAATAAATCCAATAACGGGTCAGGCGTTAGCCAACGCCAGCAACAGCGCATCCACATCCTCAAGCTCATGGGCGGCCGACAATGTCACCCGCAAGCGAGCCTCGCCTTCCGGCACCGTGGGCGGGCGAATGGCCGTGATCAGCAAACCCTTTTCCCGAAGCGCACCACTGAGCGCCATGGCGTCGGCATCACTGCCGATCAGCAATGGCTGAATCGGTGTGCGCGACGGCATCAAGGTGTAGCCCAGCTCACTGGCACCGTGTCGAAAACGGGCAATCAGTTCTGCCAGCTTCTCCCTGCGCCAATTTTCCTCACGGGACTTGTGGAGACTGACCCGTGTTGCCGCCGCCACCGCCGCCGGCATGGCGGTGGTATAGATAAACGTGCGGGCGAACTGTATCAGGGTTTCGATCAAATCATGGCTGCCTGCCACAAAAGCGCCGCCAGTGCCCAGCCCCTTGCCAAGCGTTGCCATGAGGATCTGGGTACGCGGGTTAACCCCCTGGACAAACAAGGACCCTCGCCCTTGCGGGTCGAGCACACCAAGGCCGTGGGCATCGTCCACCATCAGCCAGGCATCATGGGCTTCACAGGCATCGGCGTAAGCCGCCAGCGGCGCTTCATCACCATCCATGCTGAAGATGCCATCGGCCACCACCAGTTTGCGACGGGCATCGCTACGCTGCAGCTGACGGCTCAGGGCATCGGCATCATTGTGGGCAAAGCGCCGGAAGCGGGCCCCGCTGAGCAGGCCGCCATCCAGTAGCGAAGCATGATTGAGGCGGTCTTCGAAGACGGCGTCGCGCTTGCCCAGCAAGGCGGACATGACCCCCAGATTGGCCATGTAGCCGGTGGAAAACAGCAGCGCGCGTTCACGGCCAGTGTGAGCGGCCAGCGCCTCTTCCAGATCCTGATGGGGACGCTGATGACCGCAAACCAGATGCGACGCACCGCTGCCTACACCCCAGTCTCGTGCCCCCTGCCGGAACGCGTCGATAACATCGGCATCGTTGGCCAGGCCAAGGTAATCGTTGCTGCAGAAATTCAGGTACTGCTGACCGCCCACAACCGCATGCCGGCCACAGGGGCCGTCCATGATTTGCGGCTGGCGATAGCGGTGCTGCTCACGACGGGCCGCCAGGTCGGCGGCTAAATCAAAGGTCATTTCTAAGCCCCAGAGGGCGGACATTGGCCCATGCCGATAGCGGCCCTACAAAACCGGTCTCAATGCCCAGTCGCAGGCCGCCCGGTGTCCTTGTCCAGCACGTGCTTGGCCGCACGCTTGCTATCCATGGCGTTATAGAACAGCCCGACCTCCTCAGCCTGCTGCTCGGATACCTGCGCCTGGATGGCTTCTTCATGGGCTTCATCGGACGCTTCGTGACGCGGGTCCAGCGGGTGAATCCCCAGCCGCTTGAACAGGCGCTGATCGTGGTTGGCTTCCGGGTTATCGGTGGTCAGCAGACGTTCACCATAGAAAATGGAGTTGGCACCGGCCATGAAACACAGGGCCTGGGCTTCGTCGTTCATTTCCTGACGCCCCGCAGACAGCCGCACATAAGATTGCGGCATCAGGATCCGCGCCACCGCCACGGTGCGCACAAACTCGAACGGGTCCAGATCGTCCACGTCCGCCAGCGGCGTGCCTTCGATCTTTACCAGCATATTGATGGGGACGGATTCCGGGTGGTGCGGCAGGTTAGCCAACTGCTGCAGCAGGCCCACCCGGTCATTGCGTTCCTCGCCCATGCCGACGATCCCGCCGCAGCACACCTTCATGCCCGCATCACGCACATTGGCCAGCGTGGTCAGACGATCATTGTAGGTTCGAGTGGTAATCACCTGCCCGTAGTATTCCGGCGAGGTGTCCAGATTATGGTTGTAGTAATCCAGTCCCGCCTCGGCCAGCGCGCCGGCCTGACCTTCATCGAGCATACCCAGGGTCATGCAGGTTTCCATGCCCAGGTCTTTGACCTGACGGATCATATCCAGCACGTAGGGCATATCCTTGTCGCGGGGGCTGCGCCATGCGGCGCCCATGCAGAATCGCGAAGCGCCGTTCTGCCGGGCAGCCCTGGCCTCTTCCACCACCCGGGACACTTCCAGTAATTTCTCTTTTTCCAGCTCGGTGTTGTAGTGACCGGACTGGGAGCAGTATTTGCAGTCTTCCGGGCAGGCGCCGGTCTTGATCGACAGCAAGGTGCTCACCTGCACCGCATTGGGATCGAAATGAGCCCGGTGCAACGCCGCAGCCTGGAAGATCAGGTCGTTGAACGGCAGGGCAAAAAGAGCGTCGATCTCACTGCGTTTCCAGTCATGGCGTACAGCCATGTCCGTGGATGGCGATTGGGCGGTGCTGGCGATGGCGGGCATGCTTCATTCTCCTCGGGTAACGTCAGCAGGCTAAGGAGCCCCATGGCACCTGTCAACCTGAAAGCCGCAACAAAAGTTTACTGCAGCCTACTTTTTGGCCAAATCAGCCCTTCGCCCTGCACTCTCTGCGGCCAATCAGAAAGTGGGGCCCTGTGCGTTGATTGCCTGCACCTGCTGGCCCGGCTGTCTGTACCGGTTTGCCGTTGCGGGCTCCCCCACGGCAACGAGCAACCCGCCGAGGCGGATGCTGTGCCACCACTGTGTGGACGCTGTATTCGCCAGCCACCGCCGTTTTCCGCCAGCCAGGCGCCGCTGCAATACAGCTTCCCAATAGACGCCCTCATCACACGCTACAAACACCGGGCTGACCTGACGGTAGAGCGGGCCCTCGCCCCACTATTGGCAGAGACGCCGCTACCATGGGCAGATACCGATGCCGTATGCCCGCTGCCGGTCCATTGGCGACGGCGATGGCGCCGTGGCTTCGATCAGGGGCATCACCTTGCCAGACTGATGGGGCAATACTGGCAACGCCCCGTGCTGCCAGCACTGGTACGTCAACGGGCCACTGCCAGCCAGCAAGGGCTGAGCCGCCGACAACGGCAACGCAATCTGCGCCAGGCATTTCACTGTCAGCACCCTGTCGCCGGACTGCGACTGATTCTGGTGGATGATGTCATGACCACCGGCAGCTCTGCCCGCGCAGCGGCACAATGTCTGCTCGATCACGGCGCCGAGGACGTGCGGGTATGGACCCTGGCCCGCACACTGCCCCCATCGTTGGCCTGACGGCACCTTCGCCCCCCCCCTTGCCCAGGAACCAGCGGGAAAACAGGCACGCTACGTTTTTCATAGGCTCCCTAGGCCCCATAGCCACCTTTAGGCATAATAACGGCTTGTTCACGGAGGGAATCACATGACAAGAATAATAATCACCCTGGCCCTGTTGGCCCTGGGCTGTTCCAGTGTTCAGGCAGAAGACCGTTATAGCGGCGTCACCCTGATGCGTGGCACCGTGGTGTCCGTGGGCCGGGTGGACCCGACAGAAAATATCGGCACCGGTTTTTTTGTCGATGCCAATTACACCAGCGTGGCGTTGAATGCCGGCGTAGGCACCAAGAAATTTGGCGATTCGCCCATTCGCCGCGACTCCGGCGACGATGATCTTTCCGCTGCGGACGGCGAACGCGTTAACAATGCCTATGCCGGGGTGGGCTTTGGCCGCATTATTCAGGTTCAATATGGTTACGGCTCAGAAGGCGACCTGCTGCGCTACCGCTCCGACTTCAACTACCGTTCGGTGATTGATTTCTTCACCGGCAAGCGCACCCCCAAGGACCGCCTGACTCTAGGTGACCGGCTCACGTTCACCATCGCCGTGGAGCAATACCTGGACGACGAAGACGAGATTTTCGATAACGCAACCTGGGGCATTGGCCTGTTATTCTGATCCGTTGATGGATTAACGACTGACCCGGCCGGCCCCGGCAAGGAACACCATGGACATACACATTGCCCAGGGGCACAACCCGCCACACAACATCCATGGCATTACCGTGGTGATCGACGTGATTCGCGCGTTCACCACCAGCCATCACGCCTTTCGCAAAGGCCTTCGCTGTATCTGGCCGGTGGCCAGCGCCGAGCAAGCCTTTGCGCTGCGCGACGAACACCTGCCTGACGCCTTGCTGGCCGGGGAAGTGGAGGCACTGCCAATTCCCGGCTTTGATTTTGGCAATTCCCCTTGGGAAATCGATCAGGCCGAGCTGCAGGACAAAGAGCTTATTCTGCGCACCACCAACGGCGTGGCCGCCACCCTGCGTGCCCGCGACAGCCGTGAGGTGCTGGTGGCCGGGTTGATCAATGCGGAGGCCACCGCCAACTATTTGCGCAAACAGAACCCGCCCACCGTGGTGCTGGTTGCCTCTCATCCTACCGGCGATGAAGACGTGGCCTGTGCCGAATACATCCGTCATCTGCTGGGCGGAGACGGCATCACCTATGAGGCGGCCCGCGACCGCACCCTGAATGCCAGGGCAGCGCAGAAATTTTTCGCCGGCACTCACCCCCGGCTACGTCCCCAGGATATCGAAGCCGCCGCCAGCAGCGCAGGCCCGGATGCCCTGACCATGCACGTGCGCTTCGACCCGCAACCCTGTATCACGGCTCAATCAGCGCCCTGACATCCAGCGTCAATGATTCCGTTCTTTTTGATCAATGCGCCGCCACCATCGAGCTTGTTACTGTTGATTGAATTTTTACCCAACAGGACAGCCCAATGATCCAGTGGTCCGAACAACAGCAGATGATCCAGAAAATGGTACGCGACTTTGTGGAAAAGGAAGTCGTGCCGCAGCTGGACGATATCGAATATAACGGTGTTCCGCCCTACGATATCCTGCGCAAGATGATCAAAACCTTCGGCATGGATGTGATGGCCAAGCAATCATTCGACAAGCAGATTGCCCGTGAGAAAGCCATCGCCGCCGGCGACACCGTCGAAGAGAAAAAGAAGAAGGAAGGCCCCTCCGCCATGGCCGGGGAAGAAGCAGCCATGCGCATGATCCCCATTATTGAGCTGTGCAAACATGCCCAGGGCCTGGTCACCGCCATGGGCGTCTCCATGGGCCTGGGCGGTGGCGCCATCATGAGCAAGGGCACCACCGAGCAAAAAGAACGCTGGGCCTTGCCCCTGCTGACCCTGGAAAAAGTCGGCGCCTGGGCCATTTCCGAACCCAATGCTGGCTCCGATGCCTTTGGGCAGATGAAAACCCTGGCCAAGCGCGACGGCAACGGCGGCTACATCATCAACGGCAGCAAGACCTGGATCACTAACGGTCCCTACGCCGACACCATCATCCTGATCTGTAAACTGGATGAAGACGGCGTGCCGGCGGATCAGCGCAAAATTGTCTCCTTTATTCTCGACAGCGGCATGGAAGGCCTGACCCAGTCAAAGCCCTTCAAGAAAATGGGCATCGGCTCCTCCCCCACCGGGGAGCTATTCCTGTCCGACGTAAAAGCCGGCCCGGAGCGCCTGTTGGGCGGCAGCGAAGACAGCTACGGCCGCAGCGGTGCCAAAGGCACCTTCATGCAGGAACGGGCCGGGGTTGCGGCCATGGCTCTGGGCATGGTGGAGCGCGCCCTGCAGCTGAGCACCCAGTACGCCAGCGACCGGGTGCAGTTCGGCCGCGCCATTGGCCAGAACCAGCTGATTCAGCTGAAACTGGCCAAGATGGAAGTGGCCCGCACCAACCTGCAGAACATGGTATTCCGCTACATCGAGATGACCGCCGAGGGCGCCCAGATGACGCTGGCCGAGGCTTCCGCCATGAAGCTCTACGCCGCCCAGGCCGCCATGGAAGTGGCCACTGAAGCGGTGCAAATCCACGGCGGCTACGGCTACATGCGCGAGTCCCGCGTGGAACAGCTGATGCGCGATGCCAAAATTCTGCAGATTTATGCCGGCACCGATGAAATGCAGATTATCGCCATTGCAAGGGACCTGCTGGGCCGCGTGTAGCCCACCACCGGGTCTGTGGCTGGCGCCCTGCCAGCCACAGCTCGCCTCCTATGTAAGCAATTGACTACCGCCAGTGTAAGCATATTGACCACTGCGCCCTGCGTGATGGTTTTTGTGGTCTTCATCACACAATCTCCCCTGACTACACTCATTCATTATTCGTAGTAAGGTCCGCCAAACCGCCTTTTCAGAGTAGTACGTATGTGCCGCTTTCGAGATGCGCTGCCGGGCCCAGGGTGACTTCATGAAAGTACGCTATAGGGCAGACCGGCTCGCCGTTGCTCTGGTGTTAGCGGTATTCGGTATCCAGCTTGGCCTGTTCTTCTTCAGCCACGGGCTGGCCACCTGGCTGGGCATGCTGGCTCTGCTGCCGGTGCAGGTGTCCTGCGGCGCCATCTGCCACAACCATCACCATGTAAATACCTTTGTCAAACGCCCACTCAACCGGTTGTTTGAAATGGTCCTGTACCTGCAGACCGGCACCAGCCCCTTGAGCTGGACGCTGCACCACAACATTGGCCATCACCAGCTCTATCTGGATCCGGACAACGACCCGTCCCCCTGGCAACAGGCTGACGGCAGCCTGATGCCGCGCTGGCGCTATGTGCTGGTCAACACCCTGCGCATCTACCCGGAAATTCACCGCATCGGCCGCCAGCACCCGGCACTGTACCGTCGCTTCCTGCGCCTGCTGGTGCTCGCCAATATCCCGTTGATCGCAGCCTTCATGCTGGACCCGCGTAACGCCTTTATCGTCTTCCTGATTCCCATGATCGGCATGCTGTTCATGTTGCTGGACAACACCTACGGGCAACACGCCGGCACCGGCTATGAAGACCACTTCCACGCATCTCGCAATGTGGAACTGAAACGCTATAACCTGCCGTCCTGGAACCTGGGTTACCACACAGCCCACCACATGCTGCCTGGCCTGCACTGGAGCGAACTGCCCGCCCTGCACGCAAAAATCCGCGACCGGATTCCGGATCACCTAATTACCGAAAACGTGCTCTTGCAGTGGGAACCCGCCCGCCAGCAGCGCGAAGGAGAAGGACTTCCCTCATGATACGTGGCCTGATTCTCTGTCTGATCATGCTCTCTGCGGCGGCCGCCCGTGCCCAGGATTGCTATTACTACTGGGTACACCAGTGCATCGAAGTGGTCGACGCCAGCCAGCGTCAACTCAAGCAATTTGTGCTGATTTCCCCGGCAGTCAATTACCTGAGTGTGGACGAAGGCAGCCAGTGCAGTGCTGCCGTGAGCCGTCAGCAAGCCCCGCTCACCCCCCAGCTGCTGGCTGCCTTCAATGACGCTGCCAGCAGGATTGATGCCTGTGAAGCCCCGCTCACCGAGCTTTCCGCCCGCGCCTTCGACAAACCCCACAAGGCCACCTGGCACTACAACCGAAGCCGTAAAGCCAGCCCGCGGAAAGTGGTCATCACGGTGGAAAACGCCCCCATTCTTTAGTCAGCGGTTAACCGCTGCACTATGCAACGGGTATGCTATGATCAGTGTGCTTTTTTATATCCGGGGCGAATAATGAAAATAATCAAAACTGCCGCGTTGTCCTTGAGTTTGCTCCTTGTTGCCTGCCAGGGCCTGCAAGGCGAGCGCCAGGGCGATTACTACTTTTCACCGGCCGGCGCCTACATCCTTGATCTTGGTATCAACACTTTCCGTGGCGAAGTGGTTCTGGATGAGCGCTGTGACCGCAACGGCGGCTCCACCACCTTCTGGGATGGCAGTGGCCGCCTGTTCCGGGTGGATTACCTGAACGTGGAAAACCACCCGATGATCGAAGCCCCCCGCTTCGCCTCGGACCTGACGCTGCTCAATCTCAGCCTCAACAGTTACCTGCGTGAAGTGGTTGCCAAGGCCCCCATGATCACCAGCGCTGAAGCCTCCTACCGGGAATTCCTGGACGATGCAGATCCGAAGGCGTTGTTTGCCATCATTGGCATCAATGTGGATGCCGCCAAGGTGAAAGATGACGAGGTGGAAAGCGGCACCTACTACTACGGCTTCATGCTGTTCAAGCGGGGCGACCTGATCTATGTACTGCAGCACCGCCAGCCTGTGCTGATGCCGGAAAAGATGAAGTCCGTGCTGCTGAACCTGGCGGCCGGCATGGAAATTCCCGGCCGGGTTCGCGATGACACAGACATGGAAAAGCTACGCCGCGCCCTGAAAAAGATGGCTCCCGGCGGCACCGATGGCGACCCGGTGCGTTTGTGCGAACCCACACAGGGCTGAATTGATAATGGCTAATGGATCACTGACAATCGGGGTAACCGATTCTGTCATCCATTAGCCAGATTGGATTGATCGCCATGAGCACCCTGAAAACACAACAATGCGAAGCCTGCCGCGCCGACTCTCCTCTGGTCAGTGACCAGGACCGTAAAGAGCTACATCCGCAAGTACCCGACTGGATGCTGGTGGAAGAAGACGGCATCGAGAAACTGCAGCGGCACTTCACCTTCAAGAATTTCATCCAGGCGCTAGATTTCACCCATCGGGTGGGCGATCTAGCGGAACAGGAAGGTCACCACCCCGCCATTCTCACCGAATATGGCAAGGTCACCGTCACCTGGTGGACCCATAAGATCCACGGACTGCACCGCAACGATTTTATCTGCGCCGCCAAGACTGACGCGCTGCAATAAGACAAGCTACAAGATTGGATAAGAGCGGGCGAGACGTTCCCAGGGTTTCCTTTTCCTCTTTGCACCCATCGTTCGCGGGCAGGATGGTTGTCGAGTGGCATACCCAAAGCCGCGTTGCCGCTTGTCCCTTGCCCCTCCCTCCTTTGACCTTTTCCTCCACAACTCTGATCAGAACGGCGTGCACCATCCATCCCGGTCTTTGCTAGCATCATCGGTAACCGAGGAGATAACAGCATGGCCCTGAGCGAAGAACAGAAAACCATCATCAAGACCGCCAGCGACAAGACCTTTCCGTTTGTGGAGCGCTGTGAAGTGCAAACGCTGGAAGTGGAGCGCGGTTACTGCAAAATGCTGATGCCACTCAAACCCAACCTGAATCATGTTGGCATCATGTACGCTGGAGCGCTCTACACCATTGCCGAACTGCCCGGCGGCACCATCTACCTGACCTCATTCGACACCAAGCGTTTCTATCCTATCGTCAAAGACATGTCGATTCGCTTCCGGCGCCCGGCCACCACCGACGTGACCGTGGAAGTCACCCTGAGCGAAGAGGAAATTGCGCGTATCGAAAGCACGACGGAAGAAGTGGGCAAATGTGATTTCGAGTGGGATGTGGAGATCAAGGATGCCAACGGCGAAGTGGTTGCTATTACCCACAACGTCTACCAGCTAAGAAAGATCGGCAGTTAAAGCTGCGAGCTACAAGCCTCAAGCGGCAACGCGGGCTGGGATGATGCCACACAGGGATCGCCTTGCCCGCGAAAGATCAGTTGAAAGTTCAAAGTGAAAAGTTGAAAAGGAAAACCCAAGGAATTTTCCCGACTTCTCCTATCGAATCGAGCGTAGCTCGTAGCTCGTAGCTCGTAGCTCGTAGCTCGTAGCTCGTAGCTCATAGCTCATAGCTCATAGCTCATTCAGCGTAAGTGCAAAACCCGTGAGGCCCAAGATTGACCGTGGTGGAACATTCCCACTCAATTCTCTGCATTCCACCTTCCACCGGCCATGTCGTGAGTTGATGCCCATCAAGACGGCCTGCCAGCTCCAACTTCAACATCCCACCATCCAGTAAATACGCCCGCTTTATGCGTTTTCCGGTCACCTGCTCCTGAGCCACGCCCATATCCGTCAGGCTGTCTGGCCAGGTACCACCGGACAGATAGTATTCCGTCATATGCATGCGCAAGGCATTTACCGTGCTGAACGTCTGGGCCAACTCGGAACGGTCTCGGCTGCTGCTGAATAATTCCCAGGTTTTCGGGTCAATCCCCGGTGGCGGCGCATCTTCGGGCTCACGGGGTGATACCGGTGTTTCAGGAATGGCAACACGCCGGGCAAGAGCATCGATATCCCCTTCATAGCGGGCACGCAGGGAGCAGCGACTGCCCGTCCAGCGCTGCCCCTGCAGGGACGGTGTTTCGGTTTGCAGCTGGGTGAGGTAAGCGTCCCGGAGCAACGATTCCGGCCGGTCCTGTTTCTTGTATGCCTGTTGGCGCTGCCGATATTCATCGGTGGCCGCAATCACACTGAGTAAGCTGACGTGAAGCTCTTCGGTCATCAACTGCAAGGCACGACCGCAGACCTGCTGCTCGGTTTCACCCTTCCCGGCCCGTTCCACCTTGGCCAGTGCCAGAGACATGGCCATAACCGGCGCCCCCAGCGCCAGCAACATAGCCACAATAACAATACGCATCCCTTCCCCCTTTGCTCCCCTTACAAACCAGCCCAGCGCGACCTGCGGCAACCCCAAAGCAGCATCAGCATGGCGACGCGCTATTTTTTGTTTTTAGCGTCTTGCGTCATGCTTCTGGCATCCAGCGTTACTATTTCTGACTCAACTCTACAACTGACTCAATGAAGACCTTGGCGTGCTCCGGGTCAACTTGTGGTGTAATGCCATGGCCAAGATTGAAAATATGCCCGGGGTGGTCACCAAAATCATTGAGAATACGCTGCACTTCCGCACGGATCGCCTGCGGGGAAGCATACAGCACGGCCGGATCCATATTGCCCTGCAAGGCCACCTTGTCACCCACACGACGGCGCGCCTCACCAATATTGATGGTCCAGTCCAGGCCCAGCGCATCGCATCCAGATTCCGCCATGGATTCCAGCCATAACCCACCGTTCTTGGTGAAAAGAATCACCGGCACCTTGCGGCCTTCATGATCGCGAATCAGGCCATCAACAATCTGCTTCATGTATTTCAGGGAAAACTGCTGGTACGCCTCAGCGGACAGGGCGCCTCCCCAGGTATCAAAAATCTGCACGACCTGGGCGCCATGGCGAATCTGCGCATTCAGGTAGGAGGTGACCGACTGTGCCAACTTGTCGAGCAGGGCATGGGCCACTTCAGGCTGGCTGTACACCATGGCCTTGAGATGACGAAAATCCTTGCTGGAGCCGCCTTCCACCATATAAGTGGCCAACGTCCAGGGGCTGCCGGAAAAGCCGATCAGGGGAACACGGCCATTCAGGGCACCACGAATGGTGCTTACCGCTTTCATCACATACCCAAGATCGGATTCCGCATCAGGAATCGGCAGCGCGGCCACGTCGGCTTCCGTGCGCACCACTTTCCTGAATTTCGGCCCTTCCCCGGTTTCGAAGTACAGCCCCAGGCCCATGGCATCGGGGATGGTCAGGATGTCGGAGAACAGGATTGCCGCGTCCAACGGGTAACGCTCCAGCGGCTGCAACGTGACTTCGCAGGCCAGGTCGGCATTCCTGCACAGATCCATGAATGAACCCGCATGTTCACGGGCTGCCCGGTATTCCGGCAGATAGCGACCCGCCTGGCGCATCATCCAGATGGGCGTGCGGTCCACCGACTCGCGGTTCAAGGCACGGAGGAAGCGATCGTTTTGCAGGGGAGCGAAAGTCATGTGGGTTCCTTTGGAAACGCTTCACGCACCACGCTGCACGCAACGCGCGAAAATCAAAATCTTCAACATCATATAGAAAAAGGGCCTGCAAAAGCAGGCCCTTTTAGCGTGATGCGTGCAAGCATGGCGCTTGCAGCGTCTCACTTAAACATCCAGATAATCAAGAATCCCTTTAGCGGCTTCACGGCCTTCCCAGATGGCGGTCACCACCAGGTCGGAACCACGCACCATATCACCGCCGGCAAAGATCTTCTCATTGCTGGTCTGGAACGGGAAAGCTTGTTCCTCGATCGCCATAACACGGCCGGAATCATCGGTATTGATGCTTTTCGCATCAAACCAGTCCGCCGGGCTGGGGCGGAAACCGAACGCCACAATTACCGCATCCGCCGGGAGAATTTCTTCACTACCGGGAATAGGCTCAGGGCGACGACGACCATTGTTGTCCGCTTCGCCCAGCTTGGTTTCCACTACCTTGACGCCAACAACCTTGCCGTCTTCACCCACCACTTCGATGGGCTGGCGGTTGAACAGGAACTGCACGCCTTCTTCTCTGGCGTTGGTCACTTCCTTGCGTGAACCAGGCATGTTTTCTTCATCGCGACGGTAGGCACAGCTGACGCTTTCTGCCTGCTGGCGAATGGACGTGCGGTTACAGTCCATGGCGGTATCACCACCACCCAGCACCACCACACGCTTGCCCTGCATGTTGATGAAATCGGCTTCGTCTTTTTCAAAGCCCAGGTTGCGGTTAGCGTTGGAAATCAGGAAAGGGAGCGCCTCAAACACACCCTCCAGCTCTTCACCCGGGAAGCCGCCTTTCATATAGGTATAAGTGCCCATACCCATGAAGACCGCATCGTATTCGGCAAGTAGCTCATCGATGGTGATGTCTTTGCCGACTTCTACGCCCAGACGGAATTCCACACCCATGCCTTCGAACACTTCACGGCGCTTGGCCATGACCGGTTTTTCCAGCTTGAACTCGGGAATACCGAAGGTGAGCAGGCCGCCGATTTCTTCATAACGGTCGAACACCACCGGTTTCACGCCGCTGCGCACCAGCACGTCGGCACAACCGATACCGGCAGGGCCAGCACCAATCACAGCGACTTTCTTGTCGGTCCACACCACCTTGGACATGTCCGGGCGCCAGCCCATGGCCAACGCCGTATCGGTAATGTACTTCTCGGTGGCACCAATGGTCACCGCACCAAAACCGTCATTCAGGGTACAGGCCCCTTCACACAGACGGTCCTGCGGGCACACACGACCACAGACTTCCGGCAGGGAGTTGGTCTGGTGACTCAGCTCCACCGCTTCCAGCAGGTTGCCTTCGCTGATCAGCTTCAACCAGTTGGGGATGTAGTTATGGACCGGACACTTCCATTCACAGTACGGGTTACCGCAATGCAGGCAACGGTGTGCCTGATGCTCTACTTCCCGGGTTTCAAACGGGTAGTAAATTTCTTCGTACTTGTGTTTGCGGTCCTCAATATCCTTTTTCTTCGGATCGTGCCGGGGCACGTCAAGAAACTGGAAATTATTGCTCAAACGTTCAGCCATGGTATCCCCCGTTATGCCGGATTGGCGCGCGTGCTCTGCAGCAGGTTTTCCAGGCTTGCGGCCTTGGGTTTAACCAGCCAGAACTTGCGGCTCATGGCATCAAAGTTGTCCAGAATGTACTGGCCCCATTCGCTGCCGGTCTCTTCCACGTAATCTGCGATTACGCCGCGCAAGTGACTGCGGTGAGACTCGGTGGCTTCGGAACTGATGCGATGCAATTCGATCAGTTCCGGGTTGATGCGGTCGAAGAAATCATTGTCTTCGTCCAGGACGAAGGCGAAACCGCCGGTCATGCCCGCACCGAAGTTGTGGCCAGTGCGACCCAGCACGGTGATGGAACCACCGGTCATGTATTCACAGCAGTGATCGCCGGCGCCTTCCACGATGGCATGGGCCCCGGAGTTACGCACCCCGAAACGCTCACCCGCGGTACCTGCGGCATAGAGCTTGCCGCCAGTGGCGCCGTAGAGGCAGGTATTACCAATAATGGCCGTTTCCTGACTCTTGAACGGGCTGCCATTGGGCGGGCGAATCACCAGCTTGCCGCCAGCCATGCCTTTACCCACATAGTCGTTGGCATCGCCTTCAATGTACATGTGCAGACCACCGGCATTGAACACACCGAAGCTCTGCCCGGCGGTGCCGGTAAAGCGAACCTTGATCGGCGCTGTTTCCATGCCCAGGTTGCCATGTTTCTTGGCAATCTCGCCAGACACACGGGCACCCACGGAGCGGTCACAGTTGGTGATCTCGTAATGGAAAGAACCACCGGACTGGCTTTCGATGGCGGTCGCCATGTCCTCCACCATCTTCTGGCTCAGCACCGCCTTGTCGAACGGTTCGTTACGGCTCACCTGACAATGGGTCGGCTTGTCTGCCGGCACCAGGTCATTACGCAGAATCGGGGTCAGGTCCAGCTTGCCCTGGCGCGTTGTTTCACCTTCCAGCACTTTCAGCAGGTCAGTGCGGCCGATCAGGTCCGGAATGCTCTTCACGCCGAGCAGCGCCAACAGCTCACGCACTTCCTTCGCCACAAAGGTGAAGTAGTTGATCAGCAGTTCCGGCGCACCAATGAAATGCTCTTTACGCAGATCTTCACGCTGGGTAGCCACGCCGGTGGCGCAGTTGTTCAGGTGACAGATACGCAGGTATTTACAGCCCAGCACGATCATCGGCACGGTACCGAAACCGAAGGACTCGGCACCCAGAATCGCCGCCTTGATCACGTCCAGACCGGTCTTCAGGCCGCCATCTGTCTGCAGGCGAATTTTGTCGCGCAGATCGTTACCGCGCAGCGCCTGATGCGCTTCCGCCAAGCCCAACTCCCAAGGGGAACCGGCGTAGCGGATGGAGGTCAGCGGGCTGGCTGCAGTGCCACCGTCGTAACCGGAGATGGTGATCAGATCCGCGTAGGCCTTGGCCACACCGGACGCTACCGTACCGACACCGGGTTCCGACACCAGCTTCACAGACACCTGGGCATCCGGGTTGACCTGCTTGAGGTCAAAGATCAGCTGGGACAAATCCTCAATGGAGTAAATGTCATGGTGCGGCGGCGGTGAAATCAGGGTCACACCGGGCACCGAGTGACGCAGGCGCGCGATCAACGCATTCACCTTGCCACCGGGCAGCTGGCCACCTTCACCGGGCTTGGCACCCTGAGCCACCTTGATCTGCAGCACTTCGGCGTTGACCAGGTAATGCGGGGTCACGCCGAAACGGCCAGAGGCAATCTGCTTGATCTTGGACACACGCTCGGTGCCAAAGCGGGCCGGGTCTTCCCCGCCCTCGCCAGAGTTGGAACGACCACCCAAACGGTTCATTGCCGTAGCAATGGCTTCGTGGGCTTCCGGACTCAATGCGCCCAGGGACATGCCGGCGGAATCAAAGCGCAGCAGAATATTTTCCAGCGGCTCCACCTGATCCACGTCGATGGCGTCCACGTCATCGCGCAAAGCAAACAGGTCACGCAGAGTCGCCACCGGGCGCTTGTTGACCAGCTCGGCGTACTCTTTATACGCGTCGTAGTCACTGTCCTGGGTGGCACGGTGCAAGGCGTAGATCACGTCTGGATTGAAGGCGTGATACTCCTTGCCGTGGATATACTTGAGGATACCGCCCGCATCGATGGGCTTGCGCTGCTTCCAGGCGTCCTTGGCCAGGTTTTGCTGGTCTTCCTGGAAATCCTCGAAGCCCGCCCCTTGAATCCGGCTGGGCACGCCACGGAAACACAGCTCTACCACTTCGCTGTTGATACCAATAGCTTCAAACAGCTGGGCACCCCGGTAAGAGGTAATCGTGGAGATCCCCATTTTGGAAAGGATCTTCATCAGGCCCTTGTTGATGCCTTTACGGAAGTTCTTTTGCAACTCCACCGCATCGCCCAGCAGCTCGCCGGAGCGCACCATATCAGCGATCACATCATAAGCCAGGTACGGGTACACCGCTGTGGCACCGAAACCGAACAGCACAGCGAAGTGATGGGAGTCACGCACCGTGGCTGTTTCTACGATGATGTTGGCGTCGGAGCGCAGACCTTTTTCGGTCAGGTAGTGATGCACCGCGCCGGTGGCCATCAAGGCGTGAATGGTGAGCTTGTCCTGGGCAATACCATGGTCCGTCAGCACCAGAATGACATTGCCATCGCGTACCGCCGTTTCCGCCTGCTGACACAGATCCAGCACCGCCTGCTTGAGGCCGATCTCAGCGTTGTAGTGCAGGCTCAACTTGGCAGTCTGGTAACCCGGACGCTCAATATTGATCAGGTTGGTGAACTTGGAGTGCGACAGCACCGGGGTAGACAGAATCGCCCGATCGGCGTGGTCGGCGGTCTCTTCGAACACATTGCGTTCGGCACCCACACAGGTTTCCAGGCTCATCACGATCGCTTCGCGCAGCGGATCGATGGGCGGATTGGTCACCTGGGCAAACTGCTGACGGAAGTAGTCGAACAGGGAGCGCTCGCGACGGGACAATACCGCCATGGGGGTATCGTCCCCCATGGAGCCGGTGGCTTCCTGGCCAGACTCGGCCAACGGACGCAGCACCTGATCACGCTCTTCAAAGCTGATCTGGAAAAACTTCTGGTAGCTGAGCAGGTCCTGTGGATCCACCTCGTCGGTACGGCCCACTTCGTGGTCGTAATCCGCTTCGATGCGCAGGGCGTTGCTCTTCAGCCAGTCACGGTAGGGGTGACGGACTTTCAGGCGGTTATCAATATCCTTGGTGTGCAGGACTTCACCGGTTTCGGTGTCAATGGCCAGAATCTGACCCGGCCCCACACGGCCCTTGGCCACCACGTCTTCCGGCTTGTAGCTGTACACACCGATTTCCGAGGCCAGGGTAATAAAACCGTTTTTGGTAACCACCCAGCGAGCCGGGCGCAGACCATTACGGTCCAGCATACAGACGGCGTAACGGCCGTCCGTCATTACCAGGCCAGCCGGGCCATCCCACGGCTCCATGTGCATGGAGTTATATTCGTAGAAGGCGCGCAGGTCCGCATCCATGGTTTCCACGTTCTGCCAGGCAGGCGGAATCATCATGCGCACGGCGCGGAACAGATCCATGCCCCCGGCCAGCAGGATTTCCAGCATGTTATCCATGCTGGAGGAATCGGAGCCGGTACGGTTAACCAGCGGGCTCAGTTCTTCCAGGCCCGGCAACAGCTCATTCTCGAACTTGTTTTCCCGGGCCAGCGCCCAATTCCGGTTACCCTGCACCGTGTTGATTTCACCGTTGTGGGCCAGGTAACGGAACGGCTGAGCCAGCGGCCACTGGGGCAGCGTGTTGGTAGAAAAGCGCTGGTGGAAAACGACAATGGCCGTTTCCATGGCACTGTCCCCCAGGTCCGGGAAGAACACCGGCAGATCCACCGGCATCATCAAGCCTTTGTAAGACATCACAGAGGCGGACAGGGAACAGATATAGAAGTAGCCGTCGCTTTCGATGGCTTTTTCCGCATGGCGACGGGCAAAGAACAGCCGACGGTTCAGCTCCTGCTCGGAGTTGCCATCTGCCGCCACCATCACCTGCCAGAAGCCCGGCAGGGACGCCCGCGCCAGATCACCGAGGCAAGACGGGTCGGTGGGCACTTCGCGCCAGCCGAGTACGGCAACACCCTGAGCCTCCAGAGCCGCATTGATAGCGCTCTTCTGCTGCTCGGACTGATCCGCGTCCGGGTGGGTAAATACCATCCCCACGCCGTAGTTATCCGGCAACGTAATGGATTGCTCTTCCGCGACCTTGCGGAAGAAAGAATCGGGTTTCTTAAGCAACAGACCGCAGCCATCACCGGTTTTTCCGTCGGCATTAATGCCGCCCCGGTGTGTCATGCACGTAAGTGCTTCAATAGCAGTTTGCAGAAGCTCGTGGCTGGCCTGGCCCTCCATATGGGCAATCAGACCAAAACCACAGTTGTCCCGGAATTCTCCGGGCTCAGTGAGCCCCCGCACCAGCGTTGAGTTCTGCTGCATGAAAACCTTTCCTCTTGAAATTCAGAGACTTACAGAAGGCAAATGGCGTCAAGAAAATGGTGACGGCAAAAAAGGGATATGCATTCTACACATTGCGCGCTTGGGCGACAAATTGAACAGTCACCCAAGGCGCTTTTTCATGCTCAAAGTTCGCCGCGAACATCGCCCATTTTGCGAGGAAAAGGCCCCGCTGAGCGCAACTTTGCCGGCAACGTCGACTTTGCATCAAGCGCTGCCTGGCGACTGGAATAGTCCCCGGCGAGCACCAGAAACACGGTTTTTCCATTCCGTTTGGCCGGATAATAAGCACCTTTACGGTCCAGCTGGTCCAGCACCGCACGGGCATTGGCCTCTTGGCTAGTGGCAGTAATCTGCAAAAACCAGCGATTATCATCCAGCGCCGCGAGCCAGGCCGCCTGATTATACCCGGAGGTGTCGGTCGTCGGTTTTTCCTGCGCGGATGGCGAAGCAGCCTTGCCCTCCTCCGACTTTGGTTCTGACGGCGCAGAGTCGGCCGGCTTGTCGGGGGGCGGCGCTACCGCAACCTCCTGTTGCGCCTGGGCCGGTGACGACTGCATCACCGGATCGGTCACCGGCGTCAGCTCCACATTGCTGCTCGGCGCAACCTCAACGTTGCTTTCTTCATCTTCCGGCTCCGCCCCTAGATCCTCGAGACGCGCCACCGGCTCCATGGTCGGCTTCAGCGGTGTCACCCCGGGCTCCTGGGACCTAGTCTCTTCCGGTTTCGACGGCACCGACTCCGGCACAGGCAAAGCCAACTCGCGGGAGGCCTGCGCCGCATCCTCATCATCACCGCCAGAAAGCACCGACCACAAGAGGATCACCACCAACAACAAGCCCACAACAGCCGCCCCGTGACGCCAGGGCGCAGCGGCACGGGACGCTGCCGCCGTATCAGCCGGCGGCACTGGCGCTTCGGCATCAGCATGATCATCGTCATCTTCATCACTGGAACGCGCGGAAAAACCCGGCATGTCACTCATTTCGTCATCGCCATCGGCCTCGCCCGCTTCAGCGGCGCTATCCGGGCTGTGCGTGGCAGCCCCCACCGGCACCGCTGCAGCGGAGTCCCGGGTACCCTGCAACAGCCCCAGCAGAGCACCCGGCAACCCCTCACTACGGTGCGCCAGCCGCTCTGACTCAGCCTCATCCAGCTCCTCACCGGCAACAAACCAGGCAAACTCCTGCACGTCATCAGCATTCAGTGTCGGCAGATCCAGCACATCATCCACGGTAAAGTCCACGGACTTGAGCGCTTCAACGGTACCCGGCAGCCCGCCGAACAGGTAGCACAACCGCACCCCCAGCTTCTGCTTGAGGGCCGCCATGGTGGTCAGCGCATCCGCCCGCACGTCTTCACTGTTATCCACCACCACCACCAGGCGACCGTTACTCAAGGTGTCACGGAGCACCTGAGGCAGCTCGGCGCGGTCGATATCAAAATGACGCAACAACGCATCAACCACCGCATTGGCATCATGGGGCTCACTGCCATCGATGCGAACCACTTCCATGTCGGCCAGCAGCGCCATCACTGCCTGCCCGAGCAGAGTAGACACACCGCTGCCCGTATCGCCTTCTATAGCCACTACCGACCCCAGCCCGGCATGGGCGGTCATGGCATCCAGGAAATCCCCTCGCGAGGCCCCGCTATAGAAACGTTCGTCATCATGCTCCACAAAAAGCCTCCAGCGTTTTTTGCAATGCCGCTTCATCATAGCCGGCTGTTACCACAGCCTTACCCAGCGCGCGCAACAGCACAAGGCGTAACTGGCCGTTATGAACCTTCTTGTCCATGGCCATAAGATCGACAAATTGTTCCGGCGTCATACCTTCAGGAACAGCCACCGGCAAGCCCCAGGTCGACAGCAGTGCCACGACATCCGCCTCCAGCGAGCCCTGCACCCAACCCAGCTCGGCCGACATGCGGATCGCCATAAGCATGCCCACCGCCACGGCTTCACCATGCAGCCACTGACTGTAACCGGTGGCCGTCTCGATCGCGTGACCGAAAGTATGCCCCAGATTCAACAGTGCACGATTACCTTGTTCGGTCTCATCGTCTGCCACCACCTGCGCCTTGTTTTCGCAGCTACGGAAGATGGCCTCGGAGATGACCGACTCCTCTCTGGACAACAGTTTGCTGTTGTTGGTTTCCAGCCACTGGTAGAAATCCGGATCACGGATCAGGCCGTATTTGACCACTTCCGCGTAACCGGCAGCCAGCTCCCGCTCGGGCAGCGTGCCCAGCACATCGGTATCAATCAGCACCAGGCGCGGCTGATGAAAGGCGCCAATCATGTTCTTGCCGCGGGGGTGATTTACCGCCGTCTTCCCCCCCACGGACGAGTCCACCTGCGCTAACAGCGTGGTCGGCACTTGAATAAAATCCACACCACGTTGATAACAGGCCGCCGCAAAACCCACCATGTCACCGACCACACCGCCACCCAACGCGATCAACGTGGTCGTGCGCGAATGACGTTTGGCCATCAAGGCATCAAAAAGCGTTTCCAGGGTTTCCAGGGTTTTGTATTTCTCACCGTCAGGAAGGATCAACGTATCGCACTGAATCGCGGAAAATTGCGCTTCCAACGCCGCCAGATACAACGGGGCGATCGTTTCATTGGTGATAATCATCACCTGATTACCGCGCACCTGCTCGGCCAGAGGAAAAGACGACAGCAAGCCGGCCCCGATATGAATAGGGTAACTCCGCTCGGCCAGGGCTACCTGAAGTGTGCGCATTACAGCTCCCACAAAATAATTCAGCAAAACAGGCCAACAGCAGCCCGACAATTCCCTGCATTATCCTTGTGGGTGAGAGTCCAAACAAGCGAGCACGTCATCGGCGACCTTTTTCAGGTTACCGGATGCGGTCGAGACGACATGGTGAGCCACCTGCCGGTAGAGCGGATCACGCTCAGCGAACAGGGTCTCAAGCCGCGCCCTGGGGTCTGCCGTTTGCAGCAGCGGGCGGCCTTTGTCATTGCGGGTGCGCGCCAACTGAATGTCTACCGGCGTCCACAGGTAGACCACACAACCGCGCTCATGGAGAAAGGTGCGATTTTCCGGGGTAACGACCACCCCGCCACCGGTGGCCAGCACGATGCCGGACTCCCGGGTCAATTCGTCGATGACATCCTGCTCTCTCCGCCGGAACCCCGCCTCACCTTCCATATCGAAGATCCAGGGAATGTCCGCCCCGGTCTTCTCCTCAATCACACGATCAGAGTCGAAAAACGGGCGATCCAGCAGCTGGGCAAGATGCCGGCCCAGGGTGCTTTTACCTGCACCCATGGGCCCGACAAGAATCAAAGGAACAATAGAATTAGTCTTGATCACCGATTAGCCAAAGCATCCTTCATCAACCGTGGCGTAATAAAGATCAGCAGTTCCTGCTTGTTATCACGATTCACGGTCTTCCTGAACAGGTTACCAATCCACGGCAAGTCACCCAGGAAAGGCGTCTTGGTCACGGAATTGATCTTCTCCTGCTGGAAGATACCACCAAGCACCACTGTCTCGCCATCATTGACCAGCACTGAGGTTTCTACCCGGTTAGTATTGATCGCCGCAGAACCGTCTGAACTGAAGGAATCATTGTTCACTTTCAGCGTCATGATGATATTGCCATCTGGCGTGATATGTGGGGTTACCTCAAGACGCAGCTCCGCTTCCACAAAATCGATGGACGTAGCGCCCGAGGACGTGGCCACCTCAAAAGGCACCTGCTGACCGGATGCGATCACCGCAGGCTGCTGATCCGCTGTTAACACCTTGGGAGTAGCCACCAGCTCACCATGACCTTCCGCTTCCAGAGCGGAAAGCTCAAGCTCGATCAGGCCAGAGGCGAGAGAGGTAAAGCCGACAGCAAACCGGGATGCATTGGCAGAATCCACACCCAAGTCGACGATCAGATCGTCATCGTTCTCGATATCTTCAAATTCATAATCATCAGGGCCGAAATCCACATCATCAGGATCAATAGCCGGGCTGGCCGCAAAGGCTGTTCCGTCAATATTAGTCTGGTGCAAATTACGCAGAGACTGCAAACGGCCCGACACACCATAGGTACGACCATCCTGAAGCATACTCTCGGTGTCAAAACCCAAACCACCCCAACGCACACCGAATTCATCCGTTACGTCATTGGTTGCCACCACAACGCGGGCCTCGATAAGTACCTGCTGAACAGGAACATCCAGCTGGTCAATCAGCTCACGAATCTCCTCCAGCTTTGCCTGGGTATCCTGCACAATCAGCGTATTGGTGCGCTGATCGACAACAACAGAGCCACGACTGGAAACCAGCGCCTCGCCTTTACCCCCAGCGTTGGCAATCAACCCTTTCAGCTCCGAGGCGTTGGCATAATTGATATTGATATATTGGGTACGCAAGGGCGCCAATGCTTCAATTTTCTTCTGGCTTTCCAGCTCCAACTGCTCACGGGCCGCAATCTCATCTGCGGGCGCGACGAGCAAGACGTTACCCACCTGACGCTTATCCAGCCCCTTGGTTTTCAGAATCAATTCCAGCGCCTGATCCCAAGGCACATTCTGCAAACGCAGAGTGATGCGCCCATCAACCGTATCAGAGGCCACCAGGTTCAAGCCGGTAAAGTCGGCGATCAGCTGAAGCACCGAACGCACTTCAATATCCTGGAAATTCAGGGACAACTTTTCGCCAGTGTATTCAAACGCGTCTTTTTTCTTTCGTGCCGCTTCCGCCTTGCTCACCGGCTTAACATTAATACTGAACTCGTTATCCGCTTGGTATGCCAGATACTCCCACACCCCGGTCGGCTCAATAACCACCATGGTGCTACCCTCGGCTGACTGGGTCTCCACCATCTTGACCGGCGTCGCAAAATCGGTCACATCCAGTTTCCGCACCAGCTCATTGGGCACACCAGCCCCGACAAACCGGGCCACAATCTTGCCGCCCTCTTCCTTCACATCGACCGGAATTGAGGGCTCAGACAGCTTGATAATCACACGACCTTCGCCGCTATCACCACGCCGAAAATCCACACCGGTTACAGCCGCTTCGCCACTGTAATCGTCACCTTGGGTGACCTGATTCTGCTTATCCACCTGATCGTTACCCAGGAGAACGACCAGATCATCCCCTTCGGCACGAGTAGAATACCCGGTCAGCGATTCCAGATTAAAAATAAGTCGTGTTCGGTCTTTTGCTTCAACGATAGTCACGCTGCGGGCATTACCCGAACCGAGATTTTGCCGCTTGCCTGCGATATCCGTATCGGCGCCAACAAGGTCCAGAGCAATTCGGGCAGGCTGCTCAATACTGTATCCCTTTACTTCCGGCACCCCCCCTTCAAACTTCAAGCGCACTTCCATGCCATCACCGGACAGGGAGTTCGCTTCGATCGACTTCAGCGTATCTGCGCCCGCAACCATAGAGAGAACCGACAGCACCCCTACAGAAAACAGCCCCGCCAGACGCCGGGAAGCGCTCTTTTTTATTGTCAATTTTGCACATTTCATAACTGGGTCCCCAGCGACTATTATTCGGAAATCGAGACGTTACTGGCGCGTTCCACCCAGCCATCTCGACCATCCGGTACGATTTCAATCAAACTTACCTTGGCTTCGTTAACCTGCTTGACCAAGCCAAAATTCTTCCCCATATGACTACCCGGCTTGACCCGAGTAACAGCCCCCGAAGGGTCAGCAACAAGCGCCTGGAGCGGCTCGCCAGGCTTGCTAATGGTCCCAACCATTTTCAGCGTATCCAGCGAGAATCGCTCCAGGTATTCTTTCGGGCGCCCCATATCCGGCTCTACCTTTCGGCCATCTGGCACGACCAGCAGCTCCTGATCCTGCGGCGGACTGAATGGAGAGCGAAGCTTGTGGGCCGCATATGAATAAGAAGCGATAGGCTTGAATTCAGGTGGTGGCTCAATCCGCCCCCGAGGCCTTGCCTTGATTTCCTGGAGTCGCGCATCCAGTTCTGACAAATTTGCACTGGAACCGCACCCGGCAAGACCGAACAAGGCGACGCAAGCAACAGAAAGAAAGACTAATTTTTTCATTATCCCACGCCCCCTTATTTATTCTTGCCAGAAGAATTTGCGCCGCCCGCAGCGCCATCCTTACTCGAATAGCGGTAGGTCTTGGCCGTAATGTCCATTCTCAGCAGCCCCAGAGCAGCCAACTCTTTATTACTATCCGATGGCCGCGTCACAGTAAAATCATGCAGCGTCACAATACGCGGCAGCGACGCCACACCGGACACGAACGAACCGAAACCATGGTAATCACCGATCACCTGGATATTGATTGGGAGTTCTGCGTAAAACTCCTTTTCAATTTCATTTCTCAGCTCAATGTTTTCAAATTCCAACCCACTGCCCAACCCCGTATGGGTGATATCCTCAAGCAAGCCGGGCACCTCGGTATCCTTGGGCAGCTGCTTGAGCAGGGCCCCAAAGGTCTGCTCCATTTCCGCCAACTGCTTACGAAACTGATCAAGGTTGTGGGCTTCAAACGCTTTCTTTTCATACCCTTGCAGCAAGGTCGCTTCTTCTCTTCTTTGCTGCTCAAGCGTCTGATTGGCATCACTGATCGACAGGAAATAACCAAGAACGACAACAATAACCAGTACAAGAATGGCCGCCCCAATCTTTATTGGCGTAGGCCAGCCTCCCACATTCTCAAAATCCAGGCTGTTGAGTTCATCCATCAACTCGCCCAGATCCAAATTTTTCAGCTCAGAGGCTTTCATTGTTTTTCTCCCTCTTTATTGCTGTTCAGAGAGGCCTGCTTGACGGTTAATGTGAAGCTGTTGGCCTGAGAGCCATCTTCAAGCGCCGTCACATTTTGCAGATTCGCACTCTGGAACCAGGATGAGTCACCCAGGTTGCGCATCAGACGGGAAATCCGATTGTTGCTTTCGGCCACGCCATCAATGGTATAGAGGTCTCCAACCCGCTTGATTTCGTTGTAGAAAACACCATCTGGCAGCGTCTTCACCAATTCATCAAACACATACACAATGGTCGGCCGGTTGCCCTGCAGGTTCTGAATAACCTCCATTCGCGCCACCAACTCATCACGGCGAGATTTCAGGTCCTTAATCTCTTTGATCTTTTCATCCAGCTCAGCCGAACGAGTCTGGATATGGCTATTGCGGGCGCGCTGATCGGTAATTTGCTGATCCACATACCCTTTCCACATCCAGAAAATGCCCCCCCCTACAATCGCCGCGAGAACCAACATCATGACGAATTCCTGTTGGCGCTGTTTGCGGCGCTCTTCGCGCCAGGGCAACAGGTTAATTGTTGTTGTCATTGGTCAAAGCTCCTCAATGCCAGGCCGCAGGCAATCATCAATGCCGGGGCATCATTGGCAATGGCAGAGGCACTCACCTTGTTTGCCAGCGCCATGTCACTGAACGGATTGGCCACAGAACAGCCCGCCCCCACTTTTTCCTGAATCAAATCGCCCAGATCGGCGATCGAGGCAGAGCCCCCTGCCAGCAGGATGTAATCCACTTCATTGAACTGGGTGGAGCCATAGAAAAACTGCAGGGAGCGGTTCACCTGCTGGACAATGGCGTCCTTGAAAGGCTGAAGCACTTCGCTTTCGTAATCATCTGGCAGCTCGCCGGTTTTCTTGGCAAGGCCGGCTTCTTCCATGGAGATACCGTAGCGACGCTGGATTTCCTCGGTAAGCTGCTTGCCGCCGAAGAGCTGTTCGCGGGTATAGACACTGCGCCCCTGATGGAACACGTTCAGCGTGGTCATGGTGGCGCCGATATCAAAAACCGCCACGGTTTCCAGCTCATCCGAGTTCGGCAAACCGGCCTGGATCAACTGGAAAGCCCGCTCCATGGCGTACGCTTCCACATCCACGGCTTTCGGTTGCAGGCCACCAATTTCCAGTGCATCGGTGCGCATCTCCACGTTTTCGGTACGCGAAGCCGCAACCAGCACTTCCACCCGCTCATCGTTATTTTCCACCGGCCCCACGACCTGAAAGTCCATGCGGACTTCGTCCATAGGGTAAGGAATATACTGATCGGCCTCGGACTTGAGCTGCATTTCCAATGCATCCTCGTCCAGATCCGCATCCATTTCGATAAGCTTGGTAATTACCGCAGAACCGGACACCGCCACCGCCGCGGTTTTCACCCCGGGGCGCGCACGGCTGACCAGGCGGGCAATGGCATCGCCCACACCTTCCACGTCGCTGATGTTTTTCTCGACAACCGCATTGGCCGGCAGGGGCTCAACCCCATAGCTCTCGACCTTGTAGCGGCCCCCTGATTTGGACAGTTCCAGCAGCTTGACCGCCGTGGAGCTGATGTCGATCCCCAGTAGTGTCTGGGCCTTTTTTCTGAGGAAAGGCAGCACTGTCGTCGTCCCGTCTGGTTATTATTGAAGTGTTTTTTCTTGCTAAAGATACACTTACACGTTTTTTATGTCGAATCACTTTAGGAGTTAGTAATAGCAGAACAGATATTAGATCACAACAAGCATTCCGCCATATAATGACCCACTTCACGGGCCGGCTAGGCCTTTCTACCGATCCCAGCCAGTAGTTGCCGAAAACATGCGTTTACCCTCCTGGATCCGATACCTGCTGTTACTCCTTATTGCCGGCGCCGGTGGCAGCCTGACAGCCCTCGCCGCCAGCTACCTCTATCTGGCTCCCCAGCTGCCCCCGGCAAGCCAGATTCGCGAGGTGGAATACCAGATCCCCCTGCGCATCTATAGTCGCGATATGAAGCTGATCGCAGAATACGGGGAAAAACGCCGCCAGCCAGTGACTTACGACGAACTGCCGCAACCATTGATCCAGGCGGTACTGGCCGCGGAAGACGAGCGCTTCTTCCGCCACAACGGCGTGGACCTGAAAGGCCTACTGCGTGCCTTTGTGGAATTGGCCCGCTACCGGGAGATTCGCTCCGGGGGCTCCACCATCACCATGCAGGTGGCCCGCAACTTCTTTCTGGACCGGGAACAGCGCTTTCTGCGCAAATTCAACGAAATCGTGCTCGCCATCCAGATTGAACGGGTCCTCAGCAAGGAAGAAATCCTTGAGCTTTATCTAAACAAGATCTATCTGGGGCACCGGGCCTACGGCGCCGAAGCCGCCTCCCAAGTGTATTATGGCAAGTCTGTGGGCGAACTTACCCTGCCCCAATGGGCCATGATTGCCGGGCTACCGAAAGCCCCTTCAGCCTATAACCCGATCACCAACCCCCAGCGCGCCCAGGTGCGACGCAACTGGATCCTGCATCGCATGGAAGAGACCGGCGCCCTCACCGCCGAGCAGCGCGAGCTGGCCCAGGCTGCCCCGGTCAGCGCCCGCTTCCATGCCGCCTCACCGGAAGTGGACGCCGCCTATCTGGGCGAGATGGCCCGCCTGCAGGCCATGGAATTAGTGGACGCCAACATCTACACCGACGGCATCCGCATCATCACCACGGTAGACAGCAAACGCCAGCAGGCTGCGGTCAACGCCCTGCGCAACGGCCTGCACAGTTATGACGAGCGCCACGGCTACCGGGGCCCGCTGGCACAGCTGGACATCAGCGACGCCCCGGCCCTGCCCTCACCCTCCGACGCGGACAGCGAAAAGCCCCCGGAAGACAGCACCGACAAGCCCGTCGTTGCCGAAGAGGCTGAACTGGAAAAGACCATCACCGGTCTTGACCCGGATGTCGCCGCCTGGGCAGAACGCATCAAGGACCAGCGCCGCATCGGCCCCCTGCAGCCGGCCATCGTTACCGCCGTAGGCGACAAGGATGCGGAAATCCTGTTCCGGGACGGCAAGCGCAGCCCGCTTGCCTGGAATGATATTCGCTGGGCGCGCCCCCAGCTCAACAACAAATATGTCGGCAAAGAGCCCACCCGGGCCGGTGATGTCCTCAGTAAAGGGGACGTCATCTACGTCCGCCCCGCCGGCAGTGGCGACGAGCGTCACTGGCGCCTGGCCCAGCTCCCCAAGGCCCAGTCCGCCCTGATTTCACTGGACCCGTCCAATGGCGCCATTGTGGCGCTGCAAGGCGGCTACAGCTTCTCTACCTCCAACTTCAACCGGGCCGTACAGAGCGAACGCCAGGCCGGCTCCGTGTTCAAGCCGTTCATCTACACCTCCGCCATGGAAAACGGTTTCACTCCGGCCTCCATCATCAACGACGCCCCAGTGGTCTTTGATGACGACAAACTGGAAACCGCCTGGCGCCCCACCGGCGCCAGCGGCAAGTTTTATGGCCCCACCCGCATGCGCGAAGCCCTGTACCGCTCGCTGAACCTGGTCTCCATCCGCATCCTGCGTCAGATCGGCATCAGCCAGGCCATGGGCACCCTGAAACGCTTCGGCCTGCCGGCAGACACCTTCCAGCGCGATCTGTCCCTGGCACTGGGTAGCGCCAGCGTGACCCCCATGGACATCGCCTCGGCCTACAGCATCTTTGCCAACGGCGGCTACCGGGTAGCCCCCTGGAGCATCGTGCAGATTGAAAAGGATAACGGGGACGTGCTCTGGAAAGCTCCAGAGGTGATTTTCTGCGAAAGTCCCTGCCGGCCACCGCAAACCGATAACGACGCCCAAGACAACATGGCTGAAGTCGACACTGTCGACACAGCCAATAGCGACAGCGATGACCGCACCACCCAGCCCCACCAACCACCACCGGTCATGGCCCCGCGTGCAATCGACGCCCGCATTGCCTGGCTGATGAACTCCATACTGCAAGACGTGGTGCGCCGCGGCACCGGCCACCAGGCTAACCGCCTGGGCCGCCGGGACCTGGCCGGCAAAACCGGGACCACCAACGACCAGGTAGACGCCTGGTTCTCCGGCTACTCTCCGGACTTGGTCGCCACCGTCTGGGTCGGCTTCGACAATCCCGCTTCACTGGGCTGGGGTGAGTATGGCGGCAAGGCCGCCCTGCCCATCTGGATGGATTACATGGGGCCGGCACTGGAAGGCGTTCCCAACCGCCAGCTGGAACAACCCTCCGGCATCGCCACCGTGCGTATCGACCCGGACAGCGGCCTGCAGGCCCGGCCGGAGAACCCGGACTCCATTCGCGAGTACTTTATCCGCAGCCAGGTCCCCGACATGGAACCGGCGAGAGGGCCGGGCGGACACAGCGCACCGGAGCAAATATTTTAAAGAGACGCAACATGCATCACGCAACACGGAAAGGCGTGAAGCGTGCTGCATGATGCTTGCAGCCATAAAAAAACCGCCTTTCGGCGGTTTTTTTATGGCTCGCGTTTGTTGCTACAACTCCGGGAAGATCTCGTCCAGCGAGTTCAACGGGTAGTGTGACGGGTAGCCTTTACGGGCCACACCGCAGTCCACCGCCGCCCGCGCCACAGCCGCAGACACCTTGCCCAGCAAACGCGGATCGTTCGGCTTGGGAATAATGTAATCCGCACCAAAGGTCAGGGGCTCACCACCGTAGGCATCCAGCACCTCCTGCGGGGGCGCGGTGCGCACCAGCTCGGCGATGGCATGCACTGCGGCGATCTTCATTTCCTCAGTGATGGACGTGGAGCGCACATCCAGCGCCCCGCGGAACATGTACGGGAAACACAGCACATTGTTCACCTGATTGGGAAAATCCGAACGACCGGTCGCCACAATCGCATCCGAACGCGCCGCCTTGGCCACCTCCGGACGAATCTCCGGGTCCGGGTTAGCCAGTGCGAAAATGATCGGTTTGGGCGCCATTTTCTTGACCATGTCCGGAGTCAGCATATCCGGCCCGGAAACACCGATGAACACATCGGCGTCTTCAACCGCATCATCCAGGGTGCGCTTGTCAGTATCGTTAGCCAGCGCCGCCTTGTACTGGTTCAGGTCATCGCGACGGCTATGAATCACACCCTTGCGATCCAACACCAGGATATTTTCCTTGCGCGCGCCCATCTCGATCAGCAGGCGCACAGACGCCACACCAGCCGCCCCGGCACCCACACACACGACCTTGATGTCTTCGATACGCTTGCTCTGAATTTCCAGCGCGTTGATCAGACCGGCACACACCACAATGGCGGTACCGTGCTGGTCATCATGAAACACCGGCACATCACACTGCTCTTTAAGAATGCGCTCGATCTCAAAACATTCCGGCGCGCGGATATCTTCCAGATTGATACCCCCAAAGGTGCGATGGATACGCATCACCGTATCGATAAAGGCCTGGGAATCTTCCGCATCTACTTCGATATCAAACACATCGATACCGGCAAACAGCTTGAACAGAATCCCCTTGCCTTCCATCACCGGCTTGGACGCCAGCGCGCCCAGGTTACCCAGACCAAGAATCGCGGTGCCATCACTGATGACCGCTACCAGATTGCCCTTGGAGGTAAAACGATAGGCCAGTTCCGGCTCCCGGGCGATTTCACGCACCGGTTCTGCCACACCCGGGCTATACGCCAGGCTCAGATCTCGACTGGTCGCCGCTGGCTTGGTCACCTCGACGCTGATTTTCCCCGGCCGCGGTTTGGCGTGGTATTCCAGGGCCGCCGCTTTTAAATCCTCGGACATGCTGGTCTCCGCTTCCCTAGTTGGGATATACAGTGTGTACGCAAGTACTTAACGTAAAAAGCACCCGGCAGGGTGCTTTTTACAATAGGCGCTGTGAAGACGCCGTATCAGTCCTTCTTGCTGCGCATCATGCCAAAGCGCTGCTTGAACTTGTCGATCTGGCCACCGCTGTCGGCTTGCTTCTGCTTGCCAGTATAGAAAGGATGGCAGGCGGAACAAACGTCCAAATCCATGGCGCCACCTTTGGTGGAACGGGACTCGATAACGTTGCCACAGCTACAGGAATAGGTCGCTGTCTGGTAATCGGGATGAATCTCTGCTTTCATTGCTAAGCTCCATTTTGTGTCGCTACCGGCCTCTACGACAGGCACCACACGGCTTGCGCCTGGGAAAAAGAAGGCGAATCATAACAGCTTGTCCCCATTCCGCAAGCGCAAAGCCGCCGCTGGCTCCAGGAAATTCCGTGTCACCGAAAAACACCCTGCAAATTGCCCTGCCCGTGCCCCTGCCCGGGTGTTTTGACTATGCACTGCACGGCACCGTCGTGCCGCCCCGGGGCAGCCGGGTCAAAGTTCCCTTCGGGCGACGTACCCTGATTGGCCTCGTGCACGGCCATGCCCCCAGCGACTACCCGAAACTCAAGGCAGTGCAGGCGGTACTCGACAACGAGCCGGTAATGCCCGACGAGCTCTACCAGCTCTGCGAGCGAGCGGCCCGCTATTACCATCACCCGCTGGGCGAGGTGCTCAATTACGCGCTGCCCACCCTGCTGCGCCAGGGCCAGGAAGCCCAGGCCAGCCTGGAAAAACGCTGGCAGATCACCGAACGCGGACAACACGTCAGCGACGACCAGGTCAGCCGCGCCCCCCGTCAACGGGACGCCCTGCACACCCTGCGCGACCACCCCAAGGGGCTCAGCAGCGCCATGTTGGCGGCGCTGGAGGTGAGCACCTCCGCCCTGACCAGCCTGCGCGACAAGGGCTGGGCCGAGCAAATCCAGGTGGACACCCGGCCTGACGCAGCCAAAGAGACTCTGGCCCAGGCCCCGCTGGCGGCCAATGCCGAGCAGCGCACCGCCATTCAGGCTATCCAGGATGCCGATGGTTTCACCCCCTTCCTGCTCGACGGCATCACCGGCAGCGGCAAAACCGAAGTCTACCTGCAAGCCATGGCGCCGCTGCTGGCCGCCGGCAAGCAGGTCATGGTGCTGGTACCGGAAATCGGGCTCACCCCGCAAACGGTGCAACGGTTCAAACAGCGCTTCGCCGTCCCCGTGGTCACCCTGCATTCCGGGCTCACCGATCGGGAGCGGCTGGATAACTGGCTGGCCGCCCGCGAGGGACAGGCGCGCATCATCATCGGCACCCGTTCCGCCATCTTTACCCCGATGCTGAATCCCGCCCTCATCATTGTGGATGAAGCCCACGACAGCTCCCTCAAGCAACAAGACGGTTTTCGCTACCACGCGCGGGATCTGGCCACTTGGCGGGCCCAGCAACTGGACATCCCGGTGATACTGGGCAGTGCCACGCCGGCACTGGAAACCTTGCATCTGGCCCGAGAAGGCCGATTCCAGTGGCTCAAGCTGTCACAGCGCGCCACCGACCAGAGCCGGCCTCCCATCGAAATCGTTGATGCGCGACTGGCCGCCCCCGGCAACCCCCTGCTGCCCCTGTCGCTGCAAGCGCTGAAGCAATGCGTGGAGGCAGGCAATCAGGGGCTGGTATTTATCAACCGGCGTGGCTACGCGCCGATGATTCTCTGCCATGACTGCGGCTGGCAGGCGGAGTGCAAACGCTGCGACAGCTTTCTCACCTGGCACCGTAGCGACCGCGCCCTGCGCTGCCATCACTGCGGTTACCAGCAGCGCGTCCCCAGCCGCTGCCCGGACTGTGGTTCCAGCGCCATCCAGGAAGCCGGCAGCGGCACCGAAAAACTCACCGAGCTGCTGGAGCAATCCCTGCCGGTACCGGTGATCCGCATCGACCGGGATGCCACCCGCCGCAAAGGCGCCCTCGATGCACACCTGGCGCAGATCCAGAAAGGCGAACCCGCTGTCATGGTGGGCACCCAGATGCTGGCCAAGGGCCACCACTTTCCCAAACTGACACTGGTAGTGATTCTGGATATGGACGCAGGCTTTCTCAGCGCCGACTTCCGTGGCCCGGAACAAGCCGCCCAACTGCTATTGCAAGTAGCCGGCCGTAGCGGCCGTGAAGGCCAGGGCCGAGTGATTTTGCAAAGCCGCCACCCCGATCACCATTTACTGCAACTGGCGGCCAGCGGTGACTACCCGCAACTGGCCACCACTTTGCTGGAAGAACGGCAAATGGCCGGACTGCCCCCCCACGGCCACCTGGCCCTGTTCCGTTGCGAAGCCATGGCCATGGGTACCGCCATGAACTTCCTGCAACAGCTAAGCATCATCGCGGTACCACCGGATGTCCACATCCTTGGACCGATTCCCGCCCCCATGGAAAAACGGGCGGGCCGTTTCCGCACCCAGCTACTATTGCAATGCGCCCAGCGTGCGCCCCTGCACCAGGCACTGAACCAATTACTGGAACAGGCCCGCAAACTCCCCGAAGGCCGCCAGTGCCGCTGGCACCTGGACGTGGACCCAATCGACATGCTGTGACAACGCTGGACGCCGGAGCCCCGCAAGGTGCGTGTTACGTGAAGCGTGCTGCGAATCCTCGCCTTTTCCCGTACAATCGCCGGCCAGTCAACCGGCCCAGAGCCCTCCACAAAAGAATGTCATGAAAGAACGCCTGATACCCCTTATTGAAAGCGCCCTGGACACCCTGATCGACGACGGCACCCTGCCCGCCGACGCCAAGCGTCCGGTGCAAATCGACCGCACCAAGGACAAAAGCCACGGCGACTTTGCCACCAACATCGCGCTGATGCTGGCCAAGCCCGCCGGCATGAAGCCACGTGATCTGGCGGAAAAGCTGATCGCCGCCCTGCCCAGCGACAGCGCCGTGGCCAAGGTGGACATTGCCGGGCCCGGCTTTATCAATTTCTTCCAGGCGGACGACTGGCTCACTGGCTTGCTGGAATCTGCCCTGGCCGACGACTTTCTCGGCATTGACCGGCCAGAGCAACCCCAGACTGTGGTGGTGGACTACTCCTCGCCCAACCTGGCCAAAGAAATGCACGTGGGCCACCTGCGCTCCACCATCATCGGCGACGCTGTGGTGCGCACTCTGGAGTTTCTCGGCCACACCGTGATTCGCCAGAACCACGTGGGCGACTGGGGGACCCAGTTCGGCATGCTGCTCGCCTACCTGGAAGAACAGAAAGCTGAGGAAGGCGAGCGCGAGCTAAGCCGCGAGCTGGCCAACCTGGAAACCTTCTACCGGGCCGCCAAACAACGCTTCGACGAATCCGATACCTTCGCCGACCGCGCCCGCGCCCTGGTAGTAAAACTGCAGTCCGGCGACGATTACTGCCTGAACCTGTGGGCAGAATTCAACCAGGTATCCCTGAGCCACTGTCAGGCCATTTACGATCGCCTCGGTGTCAGCCTGACCCCATCGGACGTACGCGGCGAAAGCGCCTACAACGATGACCTGGCCCAGGTCGTCGCCGACCTGGACAGCAAAGGCTTGCTCAGTGAAAGCCAGGGCGCCCAGTGCGTGTTCATGGACGCCTTCAAAAACAAGGAAGGCGAGCCATTACCGGTAATTGTGCGCAAAGCCGACGGCGGTTACCTCTACGCCACCAGCGACCTGGCCGCCCTGCGCTACCGCGCCGGCACCCTACAAGCTGACCGCATGCTGTACTTTGTCGATCAGCGTCAGGCACTGCATTTCCAGCAAATGTTCACCCTGGCAAAACTGGCCAGCTTTGTGCCCGAGCAGACCGAGCTGGCGCACATGGGCTTTGGCACCATGAACGGCCCGGATGGCCGCCCGTTCAAGACCCGCGACGGCGGCACCGTCAAACTGGTGGATCTACTGGACGAAGCTGAACAGCGAGCCTTTGCACTGGTGCAGGACAAGAACCCACAGCTGGATGAGGCCGAACTACGCACCATCGCCCGCTCGGTGGGCATCGGCGCAGTCAAATACGCCGACCTGTCGAAGAACCGCAGCAGCGATTACATCTTCAACTTCGAACAAATGCTCAGCTTTGAAGGCAACACCGCGCCCTATCTGCTGTACGCTTACACTCGCGTGGCCAGCGTATTCCGCAAGGCAGAGCGCGACATGAACAGCGTAAACGGTGACTTCCTGCTCAACGAAGAAGCCGAACAAACCCTTGCCGCTCGGCTAGTACAATTTGGCGAAGTACTACAGAACGTAGCCGACAAGGGGCAGCCGCACCTGCTCAGCACCTACCTGTACGACGTGGCCGGCCTGTTTTCCAGCTTCTATGAACACTGCCCGATCCTCAGCAGTGAAAACGAAAGCATCCGTAACAGCCGCCTGAAGCTGGCCGCCCTCACCGCCCGCACCCTCAAACACGGCATGGAACTGCTGGGCCTGAGCCCACTGGAGCGCATGTAATGGCGAAGAACACCCGTCGCGGCGCCAGCCGCGGCCCCGCCCGCAAGAAGAAACCTCAACGCCAGGTGCCCGGCTGGGTCTGGCTGTTTACCGGCCTTATGGTCGGCCTGTTCGTGGCCTTTCTATTCCATCTGGGTAAAACCCAAATGGCTCAGGGTGGCAGCACGCCCGTGGCCAACAGCAGCGACAAACCCGCGCAATCCAAACCCGAGCCCAAACCGGAACCCAAGCCGGAGTCCGGGGACGACTCACCCAAATTCGATTTCTATGCGGTACTCCCCAAAATGGAAGTGATCGTGCCGCAAAACGAAACCGACAGCGGCACACGCACCAGCAAGCCCAGCACCACCGAGAAACCGGCCAATACCCGCAAGCCGGAAAGCAGCACCCGCAACAACGAAAAATACCTGCTGCAGGCGGGTAGCTTCCGTCGCAACGAAGATGCGGACCGCCGCCGGGCCGAACTGATCCTGAAAGGCTTCGAGGCGAGCATTCAGTCAGTCGACCTGGACAGCGGCGACAGCTGGCATCGGGTCATGATCGGCCCCTACAACAACCTCAACGCCATGCACCGCGCCCAGGATCAACTGGCCGGCAACGGCATCGAGACCCTGCCGATCAAAATGAAAAAGTAGACGCCAGCACGCTTCACGCACCACGCCGGCACGCCTTCTTTGCGTGTCGCGTGCTCGCGTGCAGCATGTAAGCGGTCTTGATCCTTGAAATCCCCCACCTGCGCCCACACTTCCTTTGCTACGCGTAAAAAGGAGAATTCCCGTGGAGCAGTATCGCGGTACAACCATTGTTTCTGTTCGCCGAGGTAACAACGTGGTTATCGGTGGCGATGGCCAGGTCAGCCTGGGCAACACTGTCATGAAGGGCAATGCCCGCAAGGTTCGCCGGCTTTTTCACGGCAAGGTGATTGCCGGCTTCGCCGGCGGCACCGCCGACGCCTTTACCCTGTTTGAACGCTTCGAAGCCCAGCTGGAAAAGCATCAGGGCCATTTGGTCCGCGCTGCCGTGGAGCTGGCCAAGGACTGGCGCACCGATCGCGCCCTGCGCCGGCTGGAAGCCCTGTTGGCAGTAGCCGACAAGGAAAGCTCACTGATCATCACCGGCAACGGCGACGTGATCGAGCCGGAAAAAGATGGCCTGATTGCTATCGGCTCCGGCGGCCCCTTCGCCCAATCCGCGGCCACCGCCCTGCTGGACAATACCGATCTGCCAGCCCGCGACATCGTCGCCAAGGCGCTCACCATTGCCGGTGACATCTGTATTTACACCAACCACAACCACACCTTCGAAGAGCTGGACGGTTAATCATGGCTTCCCTGACACCCAAAGACATTGTTTCCGAACTCAATCGCCACATCGTCGGTCAGGACGCGGCCAAGAAAGCCGTGGCTCTGGCGCTGCGTACCCGCTGGCGCCGCATGCAGCTGCCCGCCGAAATGCGCGCAGAAGTGGCCCCCAAGAACATCCTGATGATTGGCCCCACCGGGGTGGGCAAAACCGAAATCGCCCGCCGCCTGGCCAAACTGGCTGACGCCCCCTTTATCAAGGTGGAAGCCACCAAATTCACCGAGGTGGGCTACGTGGGCCGCGATGTGGAATCCATCATTCGCGACCTGATGGAAATGGCCATCAAACTGCTGCGCGACAAGGAAATTGCCCGCGTCGGCAGCCAGGCCGATGATGCCGCCGAAGAGCGCATCCTCGATGCCCTGCTCCCTCCCGCCCGCAGCGACGACGGCAGCCATACCACCAGCGCCAGCACTGACAACAGCACCCGCCAGATCTTCCGCAAGAAACTGCGCGAAGGAGAACTGGACGACAAGGAAATCGAAATCGATCTGCTCAGCCAGCCCGGCGGCGTCGATATCATGGCCCCCCCTGGCATGGAAGAAATGACCAGCCAGCTGCAGCAGATGTTCTCCAAAATGGGCGGCAGCCAGCAGCGCAAGACCCAGAAACTCAAGGTCCGCGAAGCCTATCGGTTGATCCGTGACGAAGAAGCCGCCCGCTTCGTCAACGAAGACGAACTGAAAGTGCAGGCCATCGACGTGGTGGAAAACAACGGCATCGTCTTCATCGATGAAATCGACAAAGTGGCCAAGCGTGGTGAAGGCGGCGGCACTGACGTGTCCCGTGAAGGGGTGCAACGTGACCTGCTGCCACTGATTGAAGGCTCCACCGTTTCCACCAAGTACGGCATGGTGAAAACCGATCACATTCTGTTTATCGCCTCCGGCGCCTTCCACCTGTCTCGTCCCAGCGACCTGATCCCCGAACTGCAGGGCCGCCTGCCCATTCGCGTGGAGCTGAGCCCGCTGAGCCCGGACGATTTCCAGCGCATTCTCACCGAGCCCAACTGCTCACTCACCGAGCAATACAAAGCGCTGCTGGAAACCGAAGGCCTGAATCTGGAGATCACCGACGACTGCATCCGCCGCATTGCAGAAGTGGCCTGGCAGGTCAACGAACGCACTGAAAACATCGGCGCCCGGCGCCTGCACACGGTGCTGGAAAAGCTGCTGGAAGAAATCAGCTTCGACGCCGACTCCCTGGCCACCCAGTACCACGACAAGCCACTGGTACTGGACGCGGAAGCCGTGGATCGCTACCTGGGCGAACTGGCCGACGACGAAGACCTGAGCCGGTATATTTTGTAACCGCCACACGCACCACGCATCATGCACCACGCTTTTGCGTGGCAGCGTGATGCGTGGTGCCTGCCAGCGCCTCACTTTGCTATTATCCCCGCCGGAGGGAACACCATGACCGCCGGCGAACAACTGCAACACTATCTCGAACGTTTTTTTGCGCTGCGCCAGCACGGCGACGATGCGATCTTTGTGGCACGACTGCGTCGGCTCCAGGACTGGCAAGGCGAACGCCTCAGGCACACCCATACCCACCTTCTCGATGACCCGGTCACCGCCGAAGGCATCCGCTTCCTGTTGGACGAAGTCTACGGTGGCCGCGAGCTGCTGCCGGTAGCGCGGGAAATCCGCCGCGCTCTGCCCAAAGCCATGAAACTGCTACCCGACAAGGTCATGGCCACCTCTGCCGCCGCACTGGAAGCTGCCATCCTTACCCAGGAACTGGACGAAGCGGTTACCGACATCCTCGCCGATCAGCTCGATCAGCCCATCAATGAAGCGATCTACCTGGCCGGCTTCCGCCAACCGGCCCACCAGGACGACCGCCAGCGGCAACTGCAGCTGGTGGCCGAACTCGGCCACCGACTGGATCGCTATATCCGCTCACGCATGCTCCACGCCACCTTCCGAATGGTTCGCAAACCGGCCCATGCGGCGGGCTTTGCGAACCTGTATGATTTCATGGATCGCAGCTTCCGGGTGATGAAGCCCGTGCCCAGCGTGGGCCTGCTGCTGGAACAGCTGGCCGCGCGCGAAGAGACCATCATGCAACGCGTATTTGCTCATCACCCTGCCCCTTTCGAGGACTGACATGAACGACAACACACGCGACGACGTGGCAGACGCCAACAAGATCACACACTTCGGCTATCAACAGGTGCCGTGGCAAGAAAAGCAGCAGAAAGTGGCTGGCGTGTTCCGCTCGGTGGCAGGCAAGTACGACGTAATGAACGACCTGATCTCCATGGGTAGCCATCGCATTCTCAAGCGCATGACCATCGAGCTGGCCGGCATTCGCCCGGGCCACAAAGTCCTTGATCTGGCTGGCGGCACCGGCGACCTGGCGATCAAGTTTTCCCGGCTGGTCGGCGAAACCGGCCAGGTGGTGCTGGCCGATATCAACGATGCCATGCTGGACGTGGGCCGCGACCGCCTGTTCGATGCCGGCTGCAGCCACAACACCCAGGTCACCCAGGTCAACGGCGAGTGCCTGCCGTTTGAAGACAACAGCTTCCACTGCATCACCATTGCCTTCGGCCTGCGCAACATTACCGACAAGGACGCCGCGCTACGCTCCATGCTCCGCGTGCTGAAACCCGGCGGACGCCTGCTGGTGCTGGAGTTCTCCACGCCCACCAACAAACATCTTGCCAAGGCCTACGACACCTATTCCTTTGCCGTCTGGCCCAAACTGGGCAAGCTCATCGTCAACGACGCCGACAGCTACCAGTACCTGGCAGAATCCATCCGCATGCACCCAGACCAAGACACTCTGCAGGGCATGATGGACACCGCCGGCTTTGCCCGCACCGAATATTTCAACATGATCGGCGGCATCGTGGCCCTGCACAGAGGATTCAAGTTTTGAGCCTGAAAGACCAGTCACGCTCTCCCGGCCTGCTGTCCACCACCGCCCTGGCCACCGTGGAGCGAGCCATCAACACCGCCCTGCGTTCCGATCCGGCCAGCGCCGATCGCCTGGCCGTCCACGCCGGGCGCCTGATTGCTATTGAAGTCACACTGCCCCCCATGGCTATTTACGGACTGATCGTGGAAGACGGTGTGGAGCTCTACCACCGCAGCGACGCCACCCCGGACGTGGCAGTGAAAGGCAGCCCCATGGACCTGGCCTCCTTGCTACTGAACTGGAAGACCCGGCCCGGCGTCATCGGCGGGCCGGTGGATATCACCGGCAACCGGGATTTTCTGCAAGAGCTACAACAGATCGCCAACGACCTGCAGATTGACTGGGGCGCGATCCTGGAGCCCATTACCGGCTCCGAACTGGCCCAACAACTGGATTACAGTGCCCGCCGTCTGTTCGGCTGGGCGAAGCAAGCCGCCACCCGCCTGACCGAACAACTGGGCGATTATGTGGGCAACGAATCCGGGCTGATTCCCAGCCGCCGTGACGTTTACGAATTCGGTCAGGACGTGGATGAACTGCGCATGGACGTGGACCGCCTGGATGCCCGCATCCAGCGGCTGAAAACCCGCGCGCCGTCCGCATCACCCTCTTCGTCCTCATCGCCACAGGATTCCGGGAGCGCACCCCACTGATGCCACCGATTACCCGCATACTGGTGGTAGTCCATGTGATCTGCCGCTACCGGCTGATATCCCTGCTGCCCGCGCATCCGGCCAAGAGCCTGCTCCTTGTCCTCCAGTATCTGGTGCCCGCCAGCTGGCTCGGCACCGGCGAGCTGAGCGAAGGCGAACGCCTGCAAAAAGCACTGGAACGGCTGGGCCCGATCTTCATCAAATTCGGCCAGCTGCTGGCCACCCGCCAAGACATGCTGCCGCCCGAGTGGACCGCCGCCCTCGCCCGTTTGCAGGACCAGGTCGCGCCGTTCGACGGCGAGCAGGCAAAGGCTCTGGTGGAAGCCAGCCTGCCGCAACCGTTTGACGAGGTGTTCCGCGACTTTGACACCCAGCCCATGGCCGCCGCCTCGGTAGCCCAGGTACACGCTGGCACCCTGCACAACGGCCAGCAGGTGGTCGCCAAGGTGCTACGCCCCACCATTCGCCCGGTGGTGGAACGGGACCTGAAAGTCATGGCCTTTGGTGCTCGCTGGCTGGAGCGCCTGTGGCGCGATGCGCGCTATTTCCGCCCGGCCCGGGTGGTACAGGACTACCGGGACATCATCCTCGGCGAGCTGGATCTGGCCGCCGAAGCGCGCAACAGCGAAACCATGCGCCGGCATTTTCTGTTCAGCCCACTGCTGCATATCCCGGCCATTCACCTGGCGCTTTCCAGCCCCACCGTGATCATCATGGACCGCATCCATGGTATTCCGGTGAACGATATCGAGCGCATCAAGGCCGCCGGCATCGATCCGAAAGTGCTGGCCGAACGTGGCGTGGAGATTTTCTTCGCCCAGGTGTTTCGCTTCAATTTCTTCCATGCGGACATGCACCCGGGCAATATCTTCGTTAATCCTAAACACCCGGAGTCGCCCCAGTACATGGCGATAGACGCCGCCATCGCCGGGCGCCTGTCCAAAGACGACCTGAACGTGCTTGGGCGCATGGTGCTGGCGGTGATGCGCGAGGATTACAGCGCGCTGGTCGATGCGGTGATCCGCGCTGGCTGGAATACCGCCCCCATCGACCGGCCCCGGTTTGAACGGGCAGTAATCGATATCATCGAGCCCGTCCGCTCCGCCCAGCTGGATCAACTGGAATTCGCGCCCCTGATAATGAAGCTGTTCGATATGGTTCGCGCCTACCATATCGAAATGCCAGTGCAGTACATCCTGCTGATGAAAACCCTGGTGCACATCGAGGGGCTGGGGCGCAGCATTTACCCGCAGCTGGATATCTGGAACACCGGGCGGCCATTGCTGGAAGCCTGGATGCTGGCCGAATACGGCCCCAGCGCCACCCTGAAGAAACTGCAGAATCGCTTGCCCGAATGGACCGCACAGCTTCCCGATATGCCCGACCTGCTGCGCGATGGACTGGAAAGCCTGCGCGACCAGCCCTACCAGCAGGACCGCCTGGAAGCGCGTTTCGAACAACAACTGGTGCGCCACCGCCACAAGCTGTTTGCCGGGCTCGCCGGGCTCGGTTGCGCTGGCGCCGCCCTGTGGTTGGCCAATCCCTACAGCTGGGCGCTGGCCGGCGCTGCCGTGCTTCTGGGAAGCTGGAGCTGGCGCCGCTGACAGCCGGTGCCGCAAAGAAAAAAGTGCCTATGGCGCCTTTGCGCACCCTGATAAACTGGGCCCCCTGCGGGCCCGGGCAATAAGGAATACACTATGTCAGAGATACTCAGCGAGCTGCACCAAGTACTGGAATCGCGCAAGGGCGCCGACCCGGACAGTTCCTATGTGGCCAGCCTCTACGCCAAGGGCCTGAACAAGATCCTGGAAAAAGTCGGAGAAGAAGCGGTGGAAACCATTCTTGCCGCCCGGGATGCCGAAGTCAGTGGCGACAACCAGGCTCTGATCAGCGAAACCGCCGATTTGTGGTTCCACTCCCTGGTGATGTTAGCCAAACTGGGCGAACACCCGGACAAGGTTCTGGCAGAATTACAACGGCGCTTTGGCCTGTCCGGCCATGATGAGAAAGCCGCACGCAGCAGCAAACACTGACGCACATTTAACGCACATTAACGCGGCCCCTACTTTTTCGGAGAGAAAGTCATGTTTTCCGGCATCAGCATTTGGCAGTTACTGATTCTTCTGGCCATCGTGGTCCTGTTGTTCGGCACCAAGAAACTGCGCAACATCGGCGGTGATCTGGGCGGTGCGGTGAAAGGCTTCAAGAGCGCCATGAAAGAGGGCGAAGACGAGCAGGAGCAGAAACGTCTGGCTGACGACGAGCAGCCTGATAACGAGCAACAAGCCGAGCAAAAAACCGAACAGAACAAGGAAAAGGACAAGGCCTGATTCCTGCCGCCTTTTCGGCGACACAGTCCGGACCAAATCCTGCTAAACCGAGGTTGCGATGTTCGATATCGGCTTTGCCGAACTCACCCTGATCTTCATTATCGGCCTAGTGGTACTGGGGCCGGAGCGACTGCCCACCGTCGCCCGCACCCTCGGTCACTGGATCGGCCGTGCCCGCTCTACCTTCAACCACCTGAAGAACGAGCTGGAACGTGAAGCCGTGACCCAGGACATGCAGGAGCGCATGGAAAAGCAGATGCGCCAGATGGGGCTGGATGAAGACAGCATCCGCGAAGCCAAAGACAGCCTGCTAAGCCCGGAACAGATCGCCCGCTCACGAGCACCGCGCAACGAACAGGCCCCTGGCGACACCCTGAACACGAATAACGCCGACCAGCGTACAAACGACCAGCCCCAGGACTCCACTCGCAATGACTGATGCCAGCAACGACGCCGGCCAGCCGCTGATTGCCCACCTGCTGGAACTGCGCAATCGCCTGCTCAAGGCCATGGTCGTCATTTTTATCGTTTTCCTGTGTCTGTTCGCGTTTTCCCGCGAGCTCTACACCTTGGTGGCCAAACCGCTGATGGACGCCATGCCTGCCGGCACTAACATGATTGCCACCGGCGTGGCCTCGCCCTTTCTGGCACCGTTCAAGCTGACCCTGTACCTGAGCGTCTTCGCCGCCATGCCGTTCATTCTCCACCAGGCCTGGGCCTTTGTGGCGCCCGGTTTGTACAAGCATGAAAAGAAATTGGCGATACCGCTGCTGGCCAGTAGCGTTCTGCTGTTCTATGGCGGCGCCGCCTTTGCCTATTTCGTGGTGTTTCCATTGATGTTCCAGTTCTTCACCGCCATCGCCCCGGAAGGCGTGGCCGTGACCACGGACATCAGTAGTTATCTGGATTTTGTACTGGCCCTGTTCCTGGCCTTCGGGTTGGCGTTCGAGTTGCCCATTGCCATTGTGCTGCTGGTGAGTACCGGGGCCACCACGGTGGAAAAACTCAGCAAGGCCCGCGCCTATGTGGTGGTGGGTTGCTTCGTGATCGGCATGCTGCTGACACCGCCGGACATCATCAGCCAAACGTTGTTGGCGATTCCCATGTGGTTTCTGTTCGAGATGGGCCTGCTCGCAGCCCGGATGGTAAAGAAGCAGGCAGAGAATCCGCCCGCCTAGGAGATTGAAGCCGCCTCCTGAACAGGGAGGGGGGGCGTCAGCCCAATGTCGGATTACGCCTTTAGGCTCTCTGTGCCGCTACATTCGTAGATCCGTAGGTCGAATTAGCCTAAAGGCGTAATCCGACATCCAAAGCTAACTCAACCTACAAAGCCCACTAGAATCGATAGCCATTGTCAGGCGTGGAAATGGGCGCTGGCACAGGTAACGCTGGCGGCTCCTCACCCTCGCCGGACGACTCGGGCACCTCTTTCGCTTTCGTCACCTTGGCAGCACAATCATTGTCCTGCATGAAATCCACCAAGCGCTGCTGCACCGCCGGATCCCGGGCACTTTCCGTGTGTCCGCCACGCAGTTTCTGGAAGGTTTTGGGTTGCTCTGCGGCCGCGTACAGCCGCTCGCCGTGGGCGTAGGGAATCACCGGGTCATCTTCACTGTGCATCACCAGCAAGGGCGTCGGCGCAATGTCAGCCACCCGCTCCTCCGGGTCCAGTGCGCGGTCCGGCATGGCGGGCACTACCATCCAGCGCAGTGGCCACAGCAACCAGCTACGCTTCATCACATCGCTGGTGATATCCCGGTAGCTGGCAAACGCCGCCTCCAGAATCACGCAATCTGCCGCCCCGGCATTGGCCTCTTCGCCCAACACGCTGGCGGCCATGGACGCACCCAGGCTCTGCCCGAATACCACCAGCGGCGCACCTTCCGTGCGCTGGGCATGGCGTAGCCAGTCCAGTCCCAGTTGCACATCATCGAAAACATCCGGCAGCCGCGGCTTACCTTCCGACAGCCCGTAGCCCCGGTAATCCAGCAGGAAGACGTTATAGCCCCGCGCCGGCAGCCACTGCACATTGGCCAGATGGGTGCTGATATTCTGGGCGTTACCGTGCAGAAAATAGACCGTGCCACGGGCCGGCGCATCATCGGCCGCCGGTAGCCACCAACCGTGGATACGCATGCCGCGCGGATGTATCAGTACAATATCTTCGTACTGCAACCCCTGGTTTTCCGGGTTCTGCACCCACGGAGACATGGGGTAGAAAAACAGTTTGCTGCACCCTGCCAGCAGCAGGCCCAGCAGCAACGCTGCGCTTAATCGTAATACCATCGCCATTGGAGTTTGAACTCGTCATCGTAACCACCCCGTCTGTTCTCGCGCTCCAGCGAAGCGCGCAAGCCGTGCTGGCGGGTCATTGCCCACTGCACCGCAAACTGGGAGGTGTATCGATATTCATCGTTGGTGAAATAATGCCCCACACTACCTAACTGCCACTGCCAGTCGCCACGGTGATACAAAATGCCCGTGTCCAGACCGGCCCCCGGGGTCAGGAAGGTGCCGAACTCGCTATTATTCTCCATTCGCACGCTGGTTAACAGATACGGCTGCCAGTTCCCCCACAGCCAACTGCCGCCAGCACCACCTTGCATGTAACGCACCAGCCGGCGGCGACCCGCCCAGGCACGCTCCAGGCCACCTTCCACGTACCAGCTCAGAGGCTTCATAAACCGGTTGCGCGGTGCCAGGGAACGGATGCTCACCACGTCCAGCTCTTCCAGCTTGACCTGCCCGGACTCGGTGCTACGCAAAGTCAGGTCCAGCCCTTCGATCTGTGCCCCACGCAGAAAGCCGTATTGATTGTCGAGCAAATCATGGTAGGTGAGCCGGTAAGTCAGCTCGCCAAAATCCTGCTCGCCTTCGCGCTGCCCACCACTAACCCCCAGCATCTGGGTGCCGTGCCCTTTTTCCGGTGGCTCGGGGTTCTCGGTTTCCGGCACCGGTGCGGCGGGCAAGCTGTTCATCAACGTCAGTAGCGCAAAGGAGCGTTTCGCCACATCCGGGGTTCGCTCTTCCTTGCGATGGGTCAGCCTGATGTAGCGATAAGCCACCGCCGCCATAATCGCCCGGGTTTCTTCCGGTTCAGCCCTAAAGGCAGGCGATTCGGCCAGGTCAGGGTCATCCGCCAGCGCCCTTGCCAGTTTTTGCTGCGAACCATCCAGTTGCCTGCGCAGATTATCCAACTCTACGGATTTGGAGGGCCGATAATGGCGGCTGTTAATAATGTCGCGTTCATCCAGCGCGCGCACTGTGTTCACCGGCACTTCGGCAAACCGCAACTCGCTGAGCAATTCGGATCCCGGACGCGCCACTTCCACCAGCTCTAGCAGGCGAAACGAACAATTTTCATCAAAAAAGTAGTAATCGAAGTTGATGTCTTTCAATTCCCAGAGATGATCAATCAGCCAATCGATTTCCGTCTGATCAAGATCCAGGGTGTATTCCCACATATCCCGGTTTTCCATGTGCGAATATTCCTGAATCTTCTGCACATAGGGCACCAACGCAAAACGGCCGGGGTAGCCGCCAGCCAAACCGCGATACATATAGAAAAACGAATTGTCAGTTTCGGTGAAAACCGCACCAAAATTCACCGCCCAGGACAGCCACACCGCACTGTCTTCACCCTGGTCCAGGCGTAGCAAGGTATGTCCGAACATGGACGAAGGGCTGTTCAAATAGGCTGCGGGGAAAACCAGCACCGCACGGTTGGCATGAATCGCGCCGCGCCATTCGTTGTAGTCAGCGCAGTGTGAAAAGGGTGCCTCGTCCTGCCAACCCAGGTGCTCGGACAGAAAACGATAGCGCGCCGGAAAACGGCAACGCGCCAGGGAACCCGCCGCATGAAGAGCCCTCTCGGTGGCCTCAAGCTCGGCTAACGGGTCGGTCTTCCCGGAATCGGCGAGAAAAAACGTATCGTCATCCACATAACTCTGGTGTTTGTCACGCAGAGTCGCACCGGGGTTGATATGCAATAACGCCTGCCAGCGAGGAGTTTCCGCCAGTTCGGCCAAGGTAGGGGTTGCAGCAAACGCCGGCATAAACCAGCACAGCAGCACACAGAAAAGACCAGTGCGCATCCGGATTCATCCGTCTAGATTAACAAGCCGACAACAGTGTCAGAAAAGAGGATCAAAAAAACAAAACCCCGCCAGAAGCGGGGCCCTGATGGAACTTTTTGCCAATTAGGCCAGGTACTTGGACAGCGCCTGATCCTGCTTCATTACGTCAGTGATGCTTGCCATTACGTCAGCAGCGGTCACGTCCTGGTTCGGGAAAATGGTCGCGAAGTTTTCATGCATCAGCGCATTGAAGCGTGCACGGTCTTCAGCCTGAATACCCATGGAAACAGACAGGGCAGTCAGGGCTTCACCGTCGCCGGTAGCCATGTCCTGGGCCACTTCTTCCATTACACCCGTCATGCCCAGCAGGCTTTGGCCACTGTAAGTCAGGGCGCCGCTGGTATCACAACCGTTAGTCCCTGTGGTTATGCCGAAAGTAGCGTTACCGGTCGAACCGTTAAAGGTGACACCCAACAGATGCATGGGCATGCCGGATTTACCTTCGAACAGCAAATTGCCCCAACCACAGCCCGGACCACCCGGAGCCACAGCCATGGCCGATGTTGAAGCGCCCAGCAGAGCGGCAGCGATAAGTGTCTTTTTCATCCTGAAATCTCCCAGTCTTTATTTAGAATCCTAGGGGGAGCGCGCTGGTCTTCACTGCCAATCATCAGCGTTGCGAGACCGCTTACGTCCCCGCCGCATTCTTTGCGGCTGGTTTCATCATAAACAAGGCGTATGCCGTTGCAATCGATAAAACGGCACGCCCGTCACACTGAAAGCATAAAAGTCACCGGGCCATCATTCACCAGATGCACCTGCATATCCGCGCCGAACTCCCCCGTCGCTACCGATGGATGCTTTTCTTCCAGCGCCTCGACAAATTGCTCATACAGCCGCCGCCCCTCCGCCGGTACCGCTGCACTGCTAAAACTGGGCCGCCGGCCATTGCGGGTATCAGCGGCCAGGGTAAATTGCGACACCACCAACAATGCCCCCTGTACATCCCGAATATCCAGATTCATTTTCCCTTCCGCATCGCTGAACAGGCGATAGCTCAGTACCCGTTCTGCCATGCGCACAATGGCCGCATCGTCATCACCCTTCTCGATCCCCACCAACAACAACATCCCGTGGCCAATCGCGCCAACGGTTTCCTCTGCCACAACCACGTGGGCCTCACGACATCGCTGAACAAGAACTTTCATATTCACCTGCTGACTGAACGAGATTCTGGCTGTGTGCCTAGAGGAACAAGGGTATGTATAATCGCCCCTTGGACAAGCGCCCCCAACGATTTGCCATGCCGCTGGGGCCGCAACGTGCCTCCAAACGCCAGGGAACGGGCAATGCGGGGCACAGCAGACACTCGAAAATCATTATAACCATCTGCTTTTAGTCGTTCATTTCGCCGGGTCGGCATGACACCCGGTGCGAGCAGTCGGGGAACCATGCCAGAACTGACCATCACAGTGAGCCACTGGGCCGCCTGGGCGCCAGGGATAAGCAGCCCGCCGCAATGGGCACGCTGGGTGCCGGGCCAGCCCCCGGGCGAGGGCACGCCAGATGTGAGCTGGTTACCGGCGCTGCAACGGCGGCGCCTGTCTCCTCTTGCCCGCAGCGTTTTCCATGTGGTCAACGAAATTGCCCAGCAACATGACGTGAGCACCTTGCCCACCGTGCTAGCGTCCCGGCATGGCGAAATCGCCCGTACCCAGACCCTGCTGGAAAATCTGGCCGATCGGGAGCCCTTGTCTCCGGCCACCTTCAGCCTGTCCGTCCATAATGCTATTGGCGGCCAGCTCAGCATTGCCCTGGGCAACCAGCAACCGGTCAGCTGCGTGGCACTGGGCGAAGAAGGGCTGGGCTCCGCGTTGCTGGAAGCGGCCTGCCTGCAGGACGGCGACACACCCGTGTTGGTTTTGGTCTACGACGGCCCCCTGCCGGCATACTATCTGCCCTACGGTGACAGCGAGCCCTTTACCTGGGCCATTGCCCTGCTGCTGGGCGGCGACGGCCCCCGCTTCCGGCTCAGTCCCGGGCCAGCCAGCCCCGACACAGTCGCGCAGGGGCCGCACCTGGCCCGCGCCCTGGCCCGGGGCGACACGCATATTGCCCTGCCCGGTCAACGCAGCGGCTGGCAGCTGGAGAGACTATGAGTTTAACCTCGCAAACCGAAACCCCGGGGCTGCCGAAAAGTCTGCGCCTGGTCAGTACCGCCATCAGCTTTGCCGGCTTTGGCGCTGGCGGGTTGGTGATCGCCGTATTGATGACACTCAGCCGGTTGCTGCCCGGCTCGCAGCAAAAGCGGGCCCAGCGCGGCCAGTTCATCGTGCACACCGCGTTTCGGCTGCATATCTGGCTGATGGAAAGTCTGGGAGTCATGCGCCTGCAGCTGCGCGGTGAAAACAAGCTGAACCAACCCGGGCAACTAGTCATCGCCAATCACCCCAGCTTGATTGATGTGGTCTGCCTGATCAGCCGGATCCCCCACGCCAACTGCATCGTCAAACACCAGCTCTTCAATAACCCCTTTACCTGGGGGCCGGTCACCGGTGCCGGCTTCATCAGCAACAAAGACCCGGAAACCATGATCAACGAAGCGGTGGACTGGCTCAACGCCGGCGGCACCATGGTGATCTTTCCGGAAGGCACCCGTACCCGGCCGGGCGAACCACTGCGGTTTCAGCGCGGCACCGCCAATATTGCCCTGCGTGCCAACTGTCGCCTGAGCCCGGTGACCATTCGCTGCACCCCGACCACCCTGACCAAGGCCGAACCCTGGTACCGGATACCGGCGCGGCGTTTCACCATGGACCTGCAAGTGCAGGACGATATCGCGCTGGCCCCCTTCAAGGATGACGGCGCCTCCCCCCTGGCGGTGCGCCGCCTGACCCGTTTTCTGGAACAGTACTTCAACGAGGAGATCAACGCCGATGAGCGACACTCTGGAACACGAACTCAAGGCGCTGATTATCAGCACTCTGGATCTTGAGGATATCACTCCCGCAGATATCGACAGCGAAGCCCCGTTGTTTGGCGACGGTCTGGGCCTGGATTCCATCGACGCGCTGGAGCTGGGTCTGGCCATTGCCAAGACCTACGACGTAAAAATGGATGCAGACAACGAAGAAACCCGTCAGCACTTTGCCAGCATCAAGGCCCTGGCGGCTTTTGTACAAGAGAACCGGTGATAGCCATGCAGAACTATGACGATATTTTTCCGCTGGTGCGCGACATTCTGGTCGACATGTTTGAACTGGACGCGGAGCAAATCCAGCCGGATGCCAAGCTCTATGACGACCTGGATATCGACAGCATCGACGCCGTCGACCTGGTGGTAAAAATCAAGGAAGTCACCGGGCGCAAGGTCAAACCGGAAGACTTCAAAAGCGTGCGCACCATTGATGACGTGGTGATCGCCGTACAGAAACTGCTGGAAGACTGAATGCTGCGCGGCACCTTGCTGACCCTGCTGATCGCCCTCACTCTGGCCTACCCGCTGGCGGTTTACTATGGGCTGCAGCACGTTTCGCCACGGATAATGGCCGCCGCGTTGGCCGCCATTATCGGCCTGCGCCTGCTGGCTGATCGGCAACGCCGTTTCCTGCCGGTGGGCCTGGTGCTGCTGGTCTTCAGCGCGGTGGCAATCTGGCGCGATGACCTGACCACGCTGCGTCTCTACCCGGTACTGGTAAACCTGGTCATGCTTGGCCTGTTCAGCTGGACCTTGCTGTTTCCGCCCTCATTGATCGAACGCCTGGCGCGACTGAAAGAGCCAGACCTGCCACCCAGCGGCGTACGCTATACCCGCCGGGTGACCCAGGTGTGGTGTGGCTTTTTTGTGCTCAACGGCAGCATCGCGGCTTATACCGCCCTGTACAGCAGCCTGGCCACCTGGACCCTGTACAACGGCCTGATCAGCTACCTGCTGATGGGTACCCTGTTCGGCGGTGAATTTTTGCTGCGCCTGCGTATTCGCAAACAACCCGCGCCATGATGATGCTTACTCACCTGTTCCCCTCATTAGCCGATGACCATCTGATTGGCTGGCACCAGAACCAGCCCATCCGGGGCGAGCAGCTGCGCGCGGATGTGGCCGCACTGAGTGGCCAGCTGGACACATTCCCGGCGCGCCACTGGGCGGTCTTTCATGGTCACGCCTACCCAACGCTGGTGGCGCTGCTGGCCCTGTGGCAAACCGGGCGCAGCGCCTGGTTGCCCGGCAATAATCTGCCCGCCACCGAAGCCGCGTTGGCCGATCACTGCCAGGGCTTCCTGGGCGAATGGCAAACACCCACCCCCCTACCCAATGGCGACACGTTGACTCTCGGCAACGCCAGCCCGGACGCCGAACTGGTAATTTTCACCTCTGGCTCCAGCGGCGAACCCAAGGCGATCCACAAGCAATACCGCCAGCTCCTTAATGAGCTGGACACCCTGGAACAGGCCTTCGGCCACCGGCTCACCGCCGACACTGTGTTCGCAGGCACCGTCAGTCACCAGCACATTTATGGCCTGTTGTTCCGGCTGCTATGGCCCCTGGCCAGCGGTCGTCCACTGGTCAGCGAACAGCTGCAGGACCCTCTCAGCCTGCTCACCCGGGCCCAGTCGCAGCCTACTGCCTGGGTGGCCAGCCCGGCGCACCTGAAACGGCTACGCCACGATCTGCCCTGGCAAAAAACTCCACCGCTGCAGGCGATCTTTTCCTCCGGCGGCCCACTGCCCCGTGACATCGCCCTGCAGATGGCACAACAACATGGCCAACCGGTGACTGAAGTCTATGGCTCCAGCGAAACCGGCGGCATCGCCTGGCGCTGCCAGCAACCGGATGACGATAGCTGGGCACCGTTGCCCGGCATCCATGTAAAGACAGAACACGGGCGCGCCACCCTGTACTCCCCCCATCTTCCGGACGGCCAGCCCTGCCCGCTGGATGACCAGATAGAAGAGCAGTCCAACGGCCGTTTCCGGCTTGGCCCCCGCAAGGACAGCATCGTGAAAATTGAAGGCAAGCGCCTGTCGCTCAACACCCTGCGCAGCGCCCTGAACAACGCCGAGTGGGTGGCCGAAGCCGATGTCATCGTGCTGCCCGACCAGCGACTGGGCGCCATCGTGGTGTTGACCGCCGCCGGCAGACAGGTCCTGGCCGAACAGGGTCGTCGCGCGCTCAGTCAAACGCTGCGCGCGCACCTGGCACCGCACGTGGATGCCGTGGGCCTGCCCCGCCGGTGGCGCTTTGTGGCGCGCTTGCCGGAAACCCCCCAGGGCAAACGCCCGCTGGCGCAGTTGCAGGCTCTGTTCACCAGCAGCCAGTCCCTGCTGCCCGAGCCGCTACCCGCAGAACCCCAGCCCGACCTCGCGGACAACACCGTTACCCTGGCCCTGCCCATCGACCACGACCTGCCCTGGTTCAGCGGCCACTTTGCCCAGCAAGGCGTGCTCCCCGGCGTGGTACAAATCGATTGGGCCGAAGGCTTTGCCCGGCAACACTTTTCGCTGCCCGGCACCCTCAGCCACCTGGAAGTCATCAAGTTCAACAGCCTGATCACCCCCGGCAACCCGGTGCAACTGAAGCTGGAATGGAAGCCGGACAGCGGCAAGCTGTTGTTTGCTTTTCGCAGCCTGGACGATGACCGCCCACACAGCAGCGGCCGGCTGGTGTTCCACCCGGACAGCCCGTCATGAATGCCTGCATCGTGATTCCGGTATTCAATCATGGCGCCACCCTGGCCGGTGTACTGGCGCAGCTGCAACCGTTCGGGCTGCCGGTAATATTGGTGGATGACGGCAGCGATGCGGATACGGCCCGCACCTTGCGACAGCTGGCCAACGGCCATCCCGAACGCATCACGCTGTACACGCGCACGGAGAATGGCGGCAAAGGCGCGGCGGTGATGGACGGCCTGCGCCAGGCCCGCCAGCTCGGCTTCAGCCACGCTCTGCAGATTGATGCCGATGGCCAGCACCGCAGCGCCGACCTGCCCCGTTTTCTGGACGCCGCCCGCACCAACCCGAATGCGCTGATCACCGGCACACCGCAATACGATGCCTCCGTGCCCAAGGGCCGACTGTATGGCCGCTACCTGACCCACGTGTGGGTCTGGATCAACACCCTGTCGCTGGATATTCGCGATTCCATGTGTGGGTTCCGGGTCTACCCACTGGTCCCCACCATGGCCATCATCGACCGTGTGGCCCTGGGCAAACGCATGGAATTCGACTGCGAAATCCTGGTCCGCCTGCACTGGCAGGGCACGCCCATCATCAACCTGCCCACGGCCGTCCAGTATCCGGAAAACGGGCTCTCCCACTTCCGCTTGCTGAAAGACAACCTGCTGATCAGCAACATGCACGCCCGCCTGTTTTTCGGCATGCTGGTGCGCCTGCCATGGATCCTGTGGCGACGAATTCCGGGGCGGCGGCTGACATGAGTAACGGCAAGACCTGGTTCCACTTTGAAGAGCGCGGCGTGTTCTGGGGCATGCGCCTGATCCTGGCCACCTACGGCTTGCTGGGCCGCGCCGTGTGCCTGTGTCTGGTCAACGCCGTGGTGCTCTATTACTGGCTCAGCCACAGCAAGGCCCGCGCCGCCAGCACCGATTATCTGCAGCGCATCGCGCAACATCCCAACAGCACCGTGGTCGCCGACCGCCGCACCAGCCTGCGCCACTTTATGCAGTTCGGCGCCGCTGTGGTCGATAAATTTGCCGCCTGGCGCGGCGATATCACCTTCGAACAGGTCCATATTCCCGACCGCAGCCCACTGGAACGCATCCTCGACACCGGCCGCGGCGGCGTACTGATCGGCGCCCACCTGGGCAACATGGACGTGTGCCGGGCCATGTCGCAAATGCGCGACGACATCCGCCTGAATGTGCTGGTGCACACTCGCCATGCGGAAAAATTCAATCGCCTGCTGGGCGAAATCAGTGACAACGTGAACCTGGCGCTGATTCAGGTCAGCGAACTGAGTCCGGCTACCGCCATCCTGTTACAGCAACGGGTGGATGCCGGCGAACTGGTGGTCATCATGGGCGACCGGGTGCCGCTCAGTGGCGGCCAACGCACTGTGCCCGCCCCGTTCCTTGGCGAGCCGGCCCCCTTTCCGCAAGGCCCTTTCATTCTCGCCAGCCTGCTCAAGTGCCCGGTGCTGACCCTGTTCTGCACCCGCGAAAAAAACCATTTCCAGATTGAATTCCGGCCCCTGGCCGACCGCATTATCCTGCCCCGCCGTGACCGCAACACAGCCATGGCCGGCTACATTCAGGATTATGCCGCGCAGCTGGAAGCACAGTGCCTGCGCTATCCACTGCAATGGTTCAACTTCTACGACTTCTGGCATCAGGATACCCTCTGACCGTGACTCAACCGCCCACCCCAACCGTTACCTTCGATGGCGCCCCGGTGACCCTGGAACAGGTCTGCCAACTTTCTCGCCGGCAGGCCAATAGCCGGCTCGGCAACGGCGAATTCCAGCAACGCATTGAGCGCGGCGCGACGTTTCTCGAACGTCTGCTGGCCCGCGAAGGGGTCATCTACGGTGTCACCACTGGCTACGGTGACTCCTGCACCACCGCCATTCCGGAAGCCCTCACCGGGCAACTGTCGGAGAAAATATTCACCTTTCATGGCTGCGGGCTGGGCGCACACTTTGATGCACAAAGCACCCGCGCCATTCTCGCCGCCCGCCTCACCAGCCTGTGCCGGGGTTATTCCGGAGTGCGCTATGAGCTGCTGCAGCAACTGCACCGGCTGCTCGACGAAGACCTGCTGCCCCTGATTCCCCAGGAAGGATCGGTGGGCGCCAGCGGCGACCTGACACCGCTTTCCTATGTCGCCGCCGCCCTGGCCGGGCAGCGCCAGCTACGACAGGGGGAGCAGATTCGCGAGGCATCCGAAGTCTTTGCGGAACGCCACATCCCCCCCCTGACCCTGCGCCCCAAGGAAGGTCTGGCGGTGATGAATGGCACCGCGGTGATGACCGGCCTCGCCTGCCTGGCGTTTGACCGGGCCAACTATCTGGTTTCCCTGGGCACCCGCATCACCGCCCTGGCCAGCCTGGCCATTCAGGGCAATGCTTACCATTTTGATGAAGTGCTGTTCTCGGTGAAACCGCACCCGGGCTCCCAGCTGGCCGCCCGCCGCCTGCGCGCCGACCTACAAGCCAGCAACGCCCCCAGCCACGAAGCCCGCCTTCAGGATCGCTACTCCCTGCGTTGCGCCCCCCATGTGCTGGGCGTGCTCAGCGACACCCTGAGCCAACTGCGCAGCTTCGTGGAAGTGGAACTGAACAGCGCCAATGACAATCCGATTATTGATGGCGACAACGAACGGGTGCTGCACGGCGGGCACTTCTACGGTGGCCACATCGGCCAGGCCATGGACAGCCTGAAAACCGCCACCGCCAGCGTCGCCGACCTGCTCGACCGGCAACTGGCGCAGCTGGTGGACGTGAAATTCAACCACGGTCTGCCCGCCAACCTGTCCGGTAGCAGCGGCCCCGGCGCCTGCCTGGACCACGGCTTCAAGGCGGTACAAATTGGCGCTTCGTCCTGGACCGCAGAAGCACTGAAACTGACCATGCCCGCCACCAGTTTTTCCCGCTCCACCGAGTGCCATAATCAGGACAAAGTCAGCATGGGCACCACCGCCGCCCGCGACGCCCTGCGAGTGCTTGAGCTCAGCGAGCAAGTGGCCGCCGCCGGGCTGCTGGCCAGCTGTCAGGCCGTGGAACTGCGCCTGGCACAGGACGGGCGCGACATTCACAGCCTGCCATCGGCCCTGCGCGATACCCTGCTAGCGGTGCGCGAAGACAGCGCCCGCATCAACGAAGACCGGGCTCTGGAACCGGAACTGCGTCAGCTGCTCAGCCGCATCCGCCAACAACACTGGAACCTGTATGCCGACACCAGCGAATAAACGCCTGCAACACAGCATCCAGATTGAGGTGCCCTTCCACGATGTGGACATGATGGAAGTGGCCTGGCACGGCCACTATGTGAAGTACTTTGAAGTGGCCCGCTGCGCGCTGCTGGAGCAGTTCAACTACAACTACCTGCAAATGCGCGAGTCCGGCTACGCCTGGCCAGTCATCGACCTGCACCTGCGTTACGCCCGCCCGGCCCGTTTTGGCCAGACCATCACCGTCACCGCCACTGTGCGCGAGTGGGAAAACCGGCTGAAGATCAGCTACCTGATCAGCGATGAAAACGGTCAGCGTCTTACCCGTGGCCACAGCATTCAGGTGGCCGTGGATATGACCAACGAGGAAATGCTCTACGTCAGCCCCCCCGTTCTTCTGCAACGGCTGGGTGTGGAAGGGGAACAGGAATGAAGCGGCGCGCCCTGCAATGGATGGTGACGCTGACCCTGCTGCCGTTATTCGCCCACGCCCTGACACTGGCGGAGATTGAGCAACAACTGGACCCGGCACCGGTCTTGAACGCAGATTTCCGCCAGCAGCAACACCTGGCCATGCTGTCGCGGCCACTGGTCTCCACCGGCTCGCTGTTATTGATCAAGGGCCACGGCCTGCAATGGCAAATGAAAGCACCTTTTACCAGCGATCTGAAACTGATCGACGGCACCCTCTACAGCAACGGCCAGGCAGACAGCCTACCCGGTGGCGACGCCTTTTCGCGACGGCTGATGATGGTTCTGTCCGGCGATTTTTCCGCCCTGGACAACGCCTTTGAGATTGAGGCCAGCGGCCAACCGGAGCAATGGACCCTGACACTGGAACCGCGTAACGCCACTCTCAAGAAAGTCCTGCACGGCCTGTCCGTTTCTGGCGGCCGCACCCCGGAACAGTTCCGCTTGAACTATCCCAATGGCGATTACAGCGTGACCACGCTCAGCAATATCCAGCTCACCGATACCCCCACGGACGACGAGGAGCAGAGGCTTGCGCGCCCCTGATCGTCTTGCCGGTTTTCGCCTGAACCGCCCGCTGGGTGCAGCACTGTGGTGCCTGCTGATTCTGCTCGGCATCACCCTGGCCGCCTCTGGCCTGCGCTCACCCCACTGGCTGAACAGCAACCTGCTCGCCATGCTGCCACAGGACACCGTGCCCGCAGCGACCCGGCAGGTCAGCGATCGCTACCGGCAAACCTTGTCCTCGACAACCCTGTGGCTGACCCCCGGCGACAGCCCCGCCGACGCCGCCCGCCGCACCGAACAACTGCGCCGGGCCCTTGGCGGCAGCGCCCTGTTCGACGAGATCGGCCCGACCCTGTCCGAGCAGGATCTGCAGCAACGTTACCGGGCGCTGGCCCCGTACCGCTATCAGCTACTCACCCCCACCGACCGGCAAGCCGCGCTCTCGCAACCGGACGCCCTGATTCAACAGGCGCTGGCACGGCTCTATCGTCCCTCCGGCGCCTCCAGCCAGCAGTGGCAAGCGGATCCACTATTCCTTTTCGAACGCTACCTGGCGTCCCTGTCGCGCAATAGCACAGCGCTGCATAACGGCATCGCCATGCTTTCCCACGGCGACCGCTACTGGGGCATGAGCCTGGCCAGCACTCGCCACGACAGTTTTGCCATCGATCAGCAAACACAGCTGGATGCGTTCCGCCGGCAGATGCAACAGGATTTCCCCGACACCCTGTTCACTGGCATGCCGTTTTATGCCGCCGCAGGTGCGGTGAGCGCGGAACGGGAAATTCGCACCGTGGGGCTGTTTTCGCTGGTCTGCATCGTGTTGCTGTTTGTGCTGGTGTTTGCCAGCTTGCGCCCCTTACTGCTGGCCCTGATCAGCATCGCCAGCGGCGTCCTCTGGGGGCTGGCCGCCAGCCTGTGGCTATTCGGCGAACTGCATCTGCTGGCGCTGGTGTTCGGCGCCAGCCTGATCGGCGTGTCGGTGGATTACAGCATTCATTATTTCTGCCATTTACGCGGGCAGCCGGACGCCGCCCCCATTACGGTCCGCAACCGCCTGTTGCCACCGCTGGGCCTGGCCCTGCTCAGCAGCGTGCTGGGCTACTCCGCCATGGCCTGGGCACAATTCCCCGGACTGCGGCAAGTGGCCGTATTCTCCATCAGCGGGCTGGTGATGGCCTGGCTCACCGTGATGCTGCTGTTCCCGGCATTGAGCCGACAAACCGGCGCGACCCTGTCGCCCTGGGTGGCTCGTCTGCACCGGATCATGGCCCACTGGCAGCGCCTGATCCTGCGTTTTCGATGGCTGGCACTGGCCGCCGGAGCGGCCATCGTGTCCGGCATGCTGTGGCTGTCTGCAAGTGACGATGTGCATGATTACCAGACGCCCCCGGCACACCTGCAGGCCATGCAGACCCAGCTTGGCAAAATCACCGACAACGCACCCGGTGCCTATTTCGTGGTGCACGGTCGCGATATCCAGCACTGGTGGCAACGGGAACAACAACTGCACGACGCACTGCAGGCCGCCCATATCGATAGTGATGCCCTGTCGCGCTACTGGGTACCGGCGCAACAACAACACACGATCCATACCGCATTGGCCGACGGTGTTTTCCAGCACCCACGCTTTGCCCGCTTCAGTGACACCGTGGGCATGACTGACGCTGCCCGGCAAAAAGTGCAGGCCGATTTCGACCAGCCGGTAACGCCCCTGTCGCTGCCCGACTGGCTACAACGGCTGGACAACCCGGCCCTCTCGCAACTGTGGCACGGCTGCGACGATCAAGGTTGTCGCAGCCTGGTGCTGGTTCGCGGCAAGGTGGATTCACCGCACGAGACACCACTCGCCACCTTCAACGCGCCGGATCAGGGCATCACCCTGATCGACGACGCCAGCAGCATCAGCTCGCTGATGGGTACCCTGCGTGACCACCTGCACCTGCTGCTGATTGCTGCCTACGCCCTCAGCGCCATGCTGCTCACCCTGGCCCGAGGCCCGGTGTTTGCCCTGCGGCTGCTGGCGGTACCCGCGCTGGCCAGCCTGGTAGTGCTGGGCAGCCTGGGCTGGCTCACCGGCCACTACGGCCTGATCCATGTGCTCGCCCTGTTCCTGATCCTGGGTATTGGCATCGACTACGCCATTTTCTATCAGCAGGATGGCCATACCCCCACTGCCACCCTGGCCGTGCTGTTTTCTGCCACCACCACCTCGCTAAGTTTCGGCCTGCTGGGGCTGAGCGATACCCAGGTGGTGCATGATTTTGGCTTCAGCGTCTTTATCGGCATTGTGGCCGCGGCCTTGCTGGCACCTCTGTTTGCCGTCACCCCTTCACCTTTACCCCCTGCTTCGGAGAACAGACGCCCCCATGACCGACACTGATGTTCTTGTTATCGGCGCCGGCCCCGCCGGCACCATCGCCAGCACCCTGTTGAAGCGGGCCGGACACCGCGTGGCAGTGGTGGAAAAACAGCACTTCCCGCGCTTCTCCATCGGTGAAAGCCTGCTGCCACAGTGCATGGAATACCTGGAACAGGCGGGCATGCTGGCGGCGGTGGAAGCCGCCGGTTTCCAGAAAAAAGACGGCGCGGCGTTTGCCTGGGGAGAGCGTTCCACCCAGTTCCGCTTTGATGAACAGTTCACTCCCGGCTGGGGCTACACCTACCAGGTAGAACGCGACCGCTTTGATGCTCTGCTGGCCGATCAGGCACAACAACAAGGCGTGCCGATCACTTTCGGCTGCTCACTGGCCGCCATCGAAACCGCCCACACCGGTATCATTGCAACCCTGGAGCACGAAGACGGCCAGCAACAGACCGTGCGAGCACGCTTTGCTCTCGATGCCAGTGGTTTCGGTCGTGTATTGCCACGGTTGCTGAACCTGGAAAAGCCGAGTAATTTCCCACGCCGCACGGCGGTCTTCAGCCATATCGATGACCACATCAGTGACCCACATTTCGATCGCAACAAGATTCTGATCACCGTGCACCAGCAACGTCAGGACGTCTGGTTCTGGCTGATTCCGTTCCCCGATGGCAAAGCCTCAATTGGCGTAGTCGGCCCGGATGACTTTTTTGCAGGCCTGCCCAGCGATAACAGCGACTGCCTGAACGCCGCGGTGGCCGGTGATACCCGGCTGGCTGCGCTATTATCCCGTGCCACCCTGCGCATGCCAGCCCGGCGTCAGGGCGGCTATTCTGCGTCAGTACGCAGCCTGCACGGTGAGGGCTACGCCCTGCTCGGCAATGCGGGGGAGTTTCTCGACCCGGTGTTTTCCTCCGGCGTTACCATTGCCATGCATTCCGCCAGCCTGGCCGCCGGCGTACTGGACCGCCAACTGCGTGGCGAAGCCACCGACTGGGAGCGGGAGTTCGCCCGCCCGCTACAACAAGGTGTGGACACCTTCCGCAGCTACGTGAGCGGCTGGTACGACGGGCGCTTTCAGAACGTGGTGTTCCACCCCAGTCCGCCGGAGGAAATCAAGCGAATGATCTGTTCCATTCTGGCTGGCTACGCCTGGGATCAGAACAACCCCTACGTACAACACCATCAACGGCGGCTGACCGCCCTGGCGGAAATATGTGCCGACTCCCTCTAACAGCGTCGCTGCTGATAGCGCTCCTGTTCAGCCTGCTCGGTGGCTGCCAACTGCTGGCACCGGCAGCGCCGCCACTCGCGGCCCCACTGCACCATGAGCATCAGCTGGAGCACCTGCTGACCCTCACCCATGATGGGCAACAACTGCGCCTGCGCTGCGTGCTGGAAACCGGCAACGGGGAAACCCGGGTCGTTGCGCTGAATGAAGCCGGGCTGGTGCTGGTGCAGATGCGCCAGAACGAGCAGGGCCTGACAGTAGAGCGCTCCGCACTGCTGCCCGATACCTTCCCCGCCGAACAGGTGATGGCCGATATTCAGCTGATTTTTTGGCCGGCCAGCGCCATCCAGGCCTCGCTGCCCACCGCCTGGTCACTGAGCGTCGAAGCCAATTCCCGCACCCTGTACCATAACGGCCAGCCGGTAACACAGGTGCACTATCAGGGCAGCCCCTGGCAGGCCCCCTCGGCGCTGAACAACCTGCGTTATCGCTACCAACTGAATCTGACGCCCTTGAGTCCAGACGCAACACCATGACAGACGTATATCTCAATCAGGTTGGCCTTCTTTGTGCCCTGGGCAACGACCGGGAAACGGTGCGCCAGCGCCTGCTGGCCGGCGACCGTAGTGGCCTGCAACTCAGCGACCAGTGGCACCCGGAGCACCCCAGCCCGGTAGGACAGGTGCACGCCACCCTGCCAGACATCCCGACAGCACTGGCTCGCTTTGCGTGTCGCAACAACCAGCTACTGATGGCGGCGCTGGATCAACTTCGCCCTCAATGGGACGGCCTGACTCAATCAATCCCCCCCAGTCGTATCGGCATTGTGCTGGGCACCAGCACCTCCGGAGTCGACAACGGCGAGCAAGCCATGAAAGCCTGGCGGACTCAACAAGCGGCCCCCGACAGCTACCATTATCAACAGCAGGAACTGGGTAATGGCGCCGACTTCCTCGCCCGCTTGCTGGGCGTTGCTGGCCCGGCACTGACCCTGTCGACCGCCTGCTCATCCAGCGGCCGTGCACTGGCCACCGCCCGCAGCCTGATCCGCAAAGGCGTCTGCGATGTGGTCATCGCCGGCGGCGCCGACAGCCTCTGCGGACTAACCTTGCAGGGCTTCAGCAGTCTGGGCGCGGTGAGTCCGACACCTTGCAATCCGTTCAGCGCAAATCGCGACGGCATCAACATCGGCGAAGGCGCCGCCCTGTTCTTGCTGTCGGCTACCCCCGGGCCGGTGCGACTGAGCGGCGTGGGCGCCAGCTCCGATGCTCACCATATTTCCGGCCCCGACCCACATGGTCGAGGCGCCGTCGCAGCCATGGCCGCCGCGCTGCATGATGCTGGCCTTGCCCCGGACGACATCGACTATCTGAATCTGCATGGCACCGCCACGAGCCAGAACGACATCATGGAAGCCAGAGCCGTTCATGAGCTGTTTGCCGGGCAGGTTCCCTGCAGCGCAACCAAGGCACTCACCGGCCACTGCCTGGGCGCAGCGGCGGCTCTCGAAGCGGCACTGTGCTGGCTGTCACTCACTGCCGACCAGCCTGCCTGGCCGCCCCATTGCTACGACGGCCAGCGCGATCCAGCTTTGCCGCCCATTAACCTGCTGGACGGCAGCCAACCGGCACCAGCTACCGCGCCACGGCGCTGCCAGAGCAACGCCTTTGCGTTCGGCGGCAACAACCTGTCACTGATCCTGGAGACCTGCCCATGAGTCCCCCTGTGCAGCAATCCGGCGAATTCCCCGCAGTGGCCGATCTGCTCCCCCACAGCGGCGCACTGGTACTGCTGGACCGCATTGTGGCCGCCGATGATGAATCCCTCACCGCCACCGCGCAGGTCACCGCCGACGGTTTATACAACCAGGGCGACACCGTCCCCGCCTGGGTCAGCATGGAATATATGGCCCAGGCGGTGGCGGCCTTTGCCGGGCTGTCGCCTTACCACAGGGGGGAAGCCATTCCTCTGGGTTTCCTGCTGGGCAGCCGCCGAGTCGAGTTTAATTGCCCGCGTTTTCCCGTAGGCAGCACGCTCACCATCACCGTGGAAAAAATTCTGCAGGATGACAGCGGCATGGCCGTGTTTGAATGCCACCTGAGCGGTGATGACGCTCACCCCCAACGCATTCAGGCCAGTGCCCGCCTCAATCTTTACCAACCCACCGACAGCGATGCATTTTTGCGAGACAACAATGACTAATCCTCCCCGCCCCACCGTTCTGGTTACCGGCGCCAGCCGTGGCATCGGCAAAGCCATCTGCCTGCGCCTGGCCGAACAGGGCTACGATCTGGTGGTGCATTATCGCCACCAGGCAGAACTGGCCGAACAGGTGGCAGAACAAGTACGCCAACGCGGCGGCGAGGCACGCACGCTGGCTTTCGACCTGGCCGACCGCAGCGGTGCCCGCCAGGCGCTGCTCGATGACGTGGAATCCCATGGTGCTTACTACGGCGTGGTCTGCAACGCCGGGCTCAGTGCCGACAACGCCTTCCCGGCACTCACCGACGAGGAATGGGACAGTGTTGTGCACACCAATCTGGACGGCTTCTACAACGTCTTACAGCCCCTCACCATGCCGATGATCCGGCGGCGCAAACCCGGCCGCATCGTGGTGTTGTCGTCCGTGTCGGGCATCATCGGCAACCGTGGCCAGGTTAACTACAGTGCCGCCAAGGCCGGCCTGATCGGCGCGGCCAAGGCACTGGCTGTGGAATTGGGCAAACGCAATATCACCGTTAACTGTGTGGCCCCCGGCCTGATCGAAACCGACATGACCGATGAACTGCCCCTGGATGAAATCAAGAAAATGATTCCTGCCCGGCGCGTGGGCCGCCCGGAAGAAGTGGCCGCCACGGTAGCGTTCCTGCTTTCCGAAGACGCCGGCTACATCACCCGCCAGGTGATTGCCGTCAACGGCGGCCTGTGCTGACAGGCGCAAAAGCCCCCCGCAGCGGCTGTGTTAACATGGCCGCCCTCAGTCCAGCAGGAAAGAATGGAGAACAGGAATGCGTCGTGTGGTGGTTACCGGTATTGCCGGCATTTCCCCGATTGGAAACGACTGGGATAGCCTGCAAGGCAACCTCAAGGCCGGTCGCACCGGCATTCGACAAATGCCGGACTGGGTACACTACGAAGGGCTAGGCACCCAGCTGGGCGCCCCTGCCATGTTCCACCCGCCAGCGCATTTCGATCGCAAAAAAACCCGCTCCATGGGCCGCGTGGCACAGATGGCCACCCACGTCAGCGAACAGGCTCTGGAGCGCGCCGGCCTGCTCGGCGATCCGCTCCTGAAAAACGGTCGCACCGGTGTGGCCTACGGCAGTTCCGCCGGCAGCACCGCCGCCGTGGCCGACTTCGGCGGCATGTTGATCCACCGCTCTACCCAGGGACTGAATGCCAACTCTTATCTAAAAATGATGGCTCACACCACGGCAGTGAACATTGGCGTCTACTTTGGCCTGCAAGGCCGGGTGCACACCACCAGCAGTGCCTGCACGTCCGGCAGCCAGGGCATCGGCTATGCCTGGGAAGCCATACGTTTCGGCCTGCAGGATGTGATGGTCGCCGGCGGCGCGGAAGAACTGTGCCCCACCCAGGCGGCGGTGTTCGACACCCTGTTTGCTGCCAGCCAGGACAACGACCACCCATCACGCTCGCCGCGCCCCTTCGATCGCGACCGGGACGGCCTGGTGATTGGCGAAGGCGCCTGCACCCTGATTCTGGAATCACTGGAGCATGCCGAACAGCGCGGCGCGCCGATTCTTGCCGAGCTGGTCGGCTATGGCACCAACAGCGATGGTCGCCATGTGACCCAGCCCAACCACGCCACCATGAAACAGGCCATGGTGCTGGCACTGGAAAGCGCTGAGCTGCATCCGGACCAGATTGGCTATGTCAGCGCCCACGGCACCGCCACCAGCCGCGGCGATGTGGCAGAAAGCCAGGCCACCGCGTCCCTGTTCGGGCCACGCATGCCAATCAGCACATTAAAGAGTTTTACCGGCCATACTCTGGGGGCCTGCGGTGCACTGGAAGCCTGGACCGCCATCGAAATGATGAATAGCGGCTGGTTCCACCCCAACGCCAACCTGGAAGAACCGGACCCGGAGTGCGGCGAGCTGGATTACATCCGCGATGAAGGTCGCACGCTGGATTGCGACTATGTGATGAGCAACAACTTTGCCTTTGGCGGCATCAATACTTCACTGATTTTTCGCCGCTGGAGTGAATAGAACACCGGATGCCGGATACCCAAAAAAGGAAAGAACCCAAACAGGTATCCGGCACGGACTAACACCGATCAATAAACTTCATCCAGCAACTCTTCCTAAATGGAAGCCGACAGGTTAACGACCCAACGGTTGTAGTTGCGATGAATCTTGCCTCCGCTCTCATCCAGATTCTGACTGCTCTTGTAGATGATGTCGTAATCCGCCTGCGTATAAGGAATAGACACCACGGCCTGGTGCGTACGCACCTGAATGGACGCTTCCACTAACCCGGGTTTAACCACGCTGGGCACCCACCCTTTCTGGATGCTGCCTTTCATGATCGCCTCCTGAACCTGCTGCAGGCTTAACGTTTCCCCTGCTTGTGTCTGCGGGATAGTGCGATCATTCAGATCCATAATGGGCGCACTGGTACACGCTACCATCGCCATCGCGAATACCATCACCAACAACCCTTTCTTCATTATTTTCTCCTTGAACAGTTTCCCGTAACAGGAATGAACGCTACCGCGCATTCTCCCCAAGCTCAATTCACAATCCACCGTTTTCATTTCGCGCCAAGGATGCGTTCCATCATTCGGCTCACACTTGCCACCAGCGCCTGGGCCACGCCCGGATCCATAGAAGAATGACCACCATGCTCGACCCAATTGAGCACGCTGTTTGGCAGCACCTGATGCAACGCCAGCGCCTGCTCCGGCGGGCAGACAAAATCCCGGCTGCCATGCACAATTTCCACCGGCACGGCACTGCCGGCGCAAGCCTCAAGCAACGGCTGCTCCACAAAGCCATCGGCAAGGAAATAATGGGTTTCCTGGCGAGCCATGCACAACTCGTCATCACTACCCGGCCCCGGTGGCTGGGTTGGCATCAGCGCCAGGGTGGCTTCCCAATTACACCAGGCCCGGGCATAACGGCGAGCATGCTCGCCTTGCAACCCCTGATAATAACGTTCCAGCAAGCTGCCGCTGCCCGGCGGCGCTTGCTGTTGCAAGGCTTGCCAGGCCTCCGGGAACATTCTGGCCGCTCCCGCTTCGGTATAAAGCCAATCGCGATCCTGGCGACGACACAGAAAAATGCCACGCAACACCATGCCCACAATACGCTGTGGACACGCCGCCAGATAAGCCAGCGCCAGTGTCGCGCCCCAGGAACCGCCAAATACCATCCAGCGTTCAACCTGTAACGCCTGTCGAATCTGTTCGAGATCTGCCAGCAAATGGCTCAAGGTATTATCATCAATAGACGCCAGTGGCCGGCTTTGACCAGCTCCGCGCTGATCAAACAGAATAATCCGAAACCGTTGCGGATCGAAAAAACGCCGCAGCGCTGGAGAGCAACCGCCACCGGGGCCACCATGCAACACCACCACGGGAATACCCTGCGGATTACCACTCTCTTCCACATATAACTGATGCCCCTGCCCAACCGGGAGGTAGCATTGCCGATACGGCTCGAGAAAAGGAAATAAGGCCATGAGTCAGGTTCTGACAGGAAGAAGAATTTCAGCATACCTGTTGCTGATTTTGCTGCAAGGGCTGCTGGTGGCGTGTGATAACACGCCCCCGGAGCAGGCCATCAAGGATGCTCTTGCTGAAATCGAAACGGCCATCGAAGACGGCGACACCGGCACAGTGATGGATAGGCTAAGCGATAATGTGGTCATTGAACGGCGCGGCAGAACCCTGCAACGCAAGGACATTCACCGCACCCTGGTGGGCATTTTCTTTCGCTACCCGAACCGCAACCTCACTTTTACACGCATCCAGATTGATCTGGACCCGGTGACAAAAAAGCAGGCCAGGGTGCAATTTACCGCACTGGCCTGGGGCGGAAAAAATGTGCTCCCGGATGATGCCGACAGCTACCAGATAGACAGCCATTGGCAACTGGACGGAGAGTGGAAAATAGAGAGCCTGACAGAATAAACCGTGCGCGTTTTGCGTCCGGCACTCTCAACACACCCAACACACCCAAAAAAAGAGGCCGCGCCCAATCTGCAGGCACGGCCTCTTGTGTTGTCGATCCGGAACCCAGCCGGGGGAGATGAAAAGAAAAGTTAACCTTCAGTCTTCATCGCCGCCATTGAGCTGGCTTTCCATATCCAGCTCCTTGATCTTGCGGGTCAACGTATTGCGTCCCCAACCCAGCAGCGCCGCCGCATCACGCTTGCGCCCGCCGGTGTGCTGCAAAGCCACTTCGATCATGGTTCGCTCAAACCCCGGCACTGCCTGCTCAAGGATACTGCGCTCGCCCTGAGCCAGCGCCCGGTCGGCCCAGTTGCGCAGGGATTTGAGCCAGTCGCCGCTCACATCCGTGCCCTTGGCGGCGCCGGTTTCTTTCAACTCCGGGGGCAAATCATCCACCAGCACTTCCCGCCCGGATGCCATTACGGTCAACCAGCGACAGGTATTTTCCAGCTGCCGCACGTTGCCCGGCCAGGTTTGCGCCGACAGATATTTTTCCGTGTCCTTGTGCAGAATTTTCGGCTCCACCCCCAGCTCGCTGCCGGCACGCTGCAGAAAGTAATTGGCCAGCCGGGGAATATCTTCCCGGCGCTCCGCCATACGCGGAATATGGATGCGAATAACGTTAAGGCGGTGAAACAAATCCTCGCGAAAATCGCCTTCTTTCACCAGCTTTTCCAGATCCTGGTGGGTGGCGGCAATAATGCGCACGTCCACGTGAATCGGCGTGGTCCCACCCACGCGATAGAATTCACTTTCCTGAAGTACCCGCAACAAACGGGTCTGGGCTTCCAGTGGCATGTCGCCGATTTCATCCAGAAACAGGGTGCCGCCATTGGCCTGCTCAAAACGGCCCACGCGCTGATTATTGGCGCCGGTGAAGGCTCCCTTTTCATGACCGAACAACTCTGACTCGATCAGGTCTTTGGGAATGGCCGCCATGTTCAGGGCAACGAAGTTTTTCTCGCGCCGCATGGAATGGCGGTGCAAAGCCCGGGCTACCAGCTCCTTACCGGTACCGGACTGACCATTAATCAACACCGTCACATTGGAGTGACTCAACCGGCCAATGGCACGAAACACTTCCTGCATGGCCGGGGCTTCACCGATAATTTCGGTGGGCGCTTCTTCAACCGGTTCAGGAAAATCGCCACGGGACTCTTCCCGATGCTTGATGGCCCGGCGCACCAGCGCCACCGCCTCATCCACATCAAACGGTTTCGGCAGGTATTCAAACGCGCCCCCCTGGTAGGACGCCACGGCAGAATCCAGATCGGAATGCGCCGTCATGATGATCACCGGCAAATCCGGATTCTTGCGCTGTAGAATTTTCAGCATCCGCAACCCGTCCGTGCCGGGCATGCGCACGTCGCTGATCAGCACTTCCGGTTCCTGCCCGCCCTGTTCCAGGGTATTGAGCGCTTCATCCGCATCTTCAAAGCAGGTCACCGCGTAGCCTTCCTGGCCCAGCGCCTTTTCCAACACCCAGCGAATGGAGCGGTCATCATCCACAACCCAAATACTGACACTCATGACCTGCTACTCCTGTTGTTTCCATCGCCACCGCAATCAGCGGCCGGCTTGTATGGCGTCGCTCTGTTCAAAGCAGCGCAATTAACGCTATGTCGGTTTCTCTGTTTCATCCAGCTGCTCCATGGGCAGCAGGATGCTAAACACGGTTTCGCCCGGCTGACTCTCGCACTCGATCAATCCCTGATGCTGGCTGATGATGGACTGTGCAATGGAAAGTCCCAGCCCGGTGCCGCTGGCACGGCCACTGACCATGGGATAGAACAGGGTTTCCTGCACATCCTCGGCAATGCCCGGGCCGTTATCGATAATGTCCATGCGCAACACCAAACGGTGTCGCTGGGCGCCAATGGTGAACTGGCGCAACACCCGGGTACGCATGGTGATGCGCGGTGCCGGCGTCTTCGATTCCAGCAACGCCTGGGTGGCGTTGCGGATAAGGTTCAGTAATACCTGAATCAGCTGGTCCCGGTCGGCGATCACATCCGGCAAGCTGATGTCGTAATCGCGCCAGATCGCCACGCCTTTGGGGTATTCCGCCAGCAGCAATTGGCGCACATGCTCCAGGCACTCGTGCACATTCACGGCACGGAACTCGGGCGGCTTGCGCGGGCCGAGCATGCGGTCCGCCACCGACCGCAGCCGGTCGGCTTCATCGATAATGACCTTGGTATACTCGGTCAGCTCCGGGGCAGGCAGCGCCCGCTCCAGCAACTGGGCCGCACCGCGGATGCCACCCAGCGGATTCTTGATTTCATGGGCCACACCCCGCACCAATGCTCGCGTAGCCTGGTGCGCATGAATCAGCGCTTCTTCACGACTGATCCGCAGCAAACGATCCAGTGACTGCATTTCCATCAGCAGACACAAAGGCTGGCCCGGTTCGTTAATCGGGCTGACCGAATAATCCACCATGATTTCATGACCCGGCGCCACCGACAGCCGCGCTTCACGCTGGGTGAAGGGGTGCTCATCATCAATGCACTGCTGAATGGCGAGGCGGGCTTCTTCATCATCAAAAAAGTAATCGGGCAGAGGCTGACCGACGGCACGGCTGGCGCTGGTCGCCAGCAACATTTCTGCCGCCGGGTTCAGGTAGCGCACGCACAAGGCATCGTCCAGCATGATCACTGCGGTACGCAGGTGATCCAGTAGTCGTTTGTGCAACGTAATGTCACCCATCAGAAATTGGCCCATAACAGGGCATAAGCAATTATCAGGCCATCTGTAGATCAGCCCGAAAAAGCGGGTATCAGCGGCCTGCAGCACAGGCGTAAAAGCCTGCTATTGATGAGTTTAAAGGGAAGGAGGGGCGAAATGCACCATTATGGTGCATTATTAGTTACTGCGGATGCTCCGATTCGGTTTTGCCGGCTGGGCTGCGGTGCCCCGATCTGCACCACCGCCCACGCTGGCAGCGCCCCCGGTTGAAGCACTGCCTCCCACATTGGCCGAACCACCACGGTCCGCTGCACCACCGACTTGCGCAGCACCGCCGTTACTCCCGCCACCGGGGACATTGCGGAAATCACTGACCGTGCTGCGGTGAATGTACACTTCCACCGGCTCGGAGGTGATGCGGGTTTCGCCCTCCTCACTCACTACTTTCACGATCAGGTTATGCACTCCGCGTTCCGGCGCATCCAGCTGCAGGGCGGGCTGCTCCACGCCATTATCCAGCAACACCAGGCTATCGCCGGGCTGCAGCCCGGGCTGCAAATTCACGGACACATACACAGCATCGGTCGGGTTACGCAGCGTAGAGCCGCTTTCCGGGGAAGTAATCGTCAGCGATGTGTACTCCTCTACCGAGGGGTCCGCCGCCTCTTCCTCTGGCGCCGACAGCGCCTCCGGCATTTCCACCTTCTCGATTGGCACTGTATTGGTGGTTTTCAGTTTCACTTCCTCGGAGCGGCTGCTCTCTCCGGGTTGATCGGTGAATACCACATTGCCCTTTTCATCGGTGGTCCGGTAAATCTTCGACGCCGGCGCGTCGGAGGCCTCCGCCCTGTTGGCGCCATCCCCATCTTCCGCCGTGGCCGCCAGACTTAATCCAGAGACCAGACCCAAGGCAACCACCGCAATCAGCGACTTTTTCATTGTTATCTCCCTATGACTGCCCTTGATTCTGGCCCGGCTGGGCCGCCCAGAAAAGGGGGAAGCGCACAAAATAGCACGCTTTTTTCCAGCAAAAAAAAGCCCCCGACAAGCGGGGGCCTCTTTTCTGCTGTTTCCCGAAGGATATTAGCAGGAGTAGTACATATCGAACTCAACCGGGTGCGGGGTCATGTTCAAACGCTCAACCTCGGCACGCTTGAGTGCGATGTAGCCTTCCAGCATGTCCTTGGTGAACACGTCACCTTCGGTCAGGAAGTCCATGTCTTCTTCCAGACAATCCAGCGCCATGGTCAGAGTGTGAGCCACGGTGGGGATGTCTTTGGCTTCTTCAGCCGGCAGATCGTACAGATCCTTGTCCATGGCATCGCCAGGGTGCATCTTGTTCTTGATGCCGTCCAGGCCAGCCATCAGCAGGGAAGCGAAGCACAGGTACGGGTTCGCAGACGGATCAGGGAAGCGCGCTTCCACACGACGGGCCTTGGCGCTGTTCACAAACGGAATGCGGATGGACGCAGAACGGTTGCGAGCAGAGTAGGCCAGCATTACCGGCGCTTCAAAACCGGGCACCAGACGCTTGTAGGCGTTGGTGGAAGCATTGGTGAATGCGTTCAGGGCGCGGGCGTGCTTGATGATACCGCCGATGAAATACAGCGCTTCGTCAGACAGGCCAGCATAGCCGTCACCGGCAAACAGGTTTTTGCCGTCTTTGCCCAGGGATACGTGCACGTGCATACCGGAGCCGTTATCACCGATCAGCGGCTTGGGCATGAAGGTAGCGGTTTTACCGTAAGCATGTGCCACGTTGTGTACGCAGTACTTGAGGATCTGTACTTCGTCCGCCTTGGCGGTCAGGGTGTTGGCGCCAACGCCGATTTCGCACTGGCCCGCGGTGCCCACTTCGTGGTGATGCACTTCGATTTTCAGCCCCATGGACTCCATGGCAGAACACATGGCGCCACGCAGATCGTGCAGGCTGTCTACCGGAGGAACCGGGAAGTAACCCCCTTTCACGCCCGGACGGTGACCGATGTTGCCGCCTTCGAAGTCTTCGTGGGACACCCACGCCGCTTCTTCAGAGTGGATGTTGTACATGGAACCCTGCATGTCGGATTTCCACTGCACGGAATCAAATACGAAAAACTCAGGCTCCGGACCGAACAGGGCGGTATCCGCAATGCCGGTCGACTTCAGGTATTCCTCGGCACGACGGGCAACGGAACGCGGGTCGCGCTCGTAACCTTGCATGGTGGTCGGCTCAAGAATGTCGCAGCGCAGGTTCAGGGTAGCCACGTCGGTGAACGGGTCCATTACGGCGGACTCGTCATCCGGCATCATTACCATGTCGGATTCGTTGATGCCCTTCCAACCAGCGATGGAGGAGCCATCAAACATTTTGCCGTCCTGGAAGAAATCTTCATCGATTTCGCCAACCGGAAGGGTGACGTGCTGCTCCTTGCCAGAGCTATCGGTGAAGCGCAGGTCCACCCATTTCACATCGTTTTCTTTGATCAGTTTGAGGGTCTTAACAGACATTATCGTGCGTCCTCCTAAGGAACAGCGGGTTTGTCTCTGACTCGTCGTGCCACTCTGGGTAAGCGCAACACAAAGAGCCGGTATTCTCGGCCACTGGGCCAGCTTTGCCAATAGGGAGGCAAATACCGTGCCAGCCCTTTTTTAGCGCATTCCCCGCCTAAATCGCAGAAACCAGGGAAGATGATTCATTTTGGTGCACAGCAACGGTGCACTCAATAAGTGCAAAGCACTAAAATAGTGCACCATTGTCTTCGCCCACTCGCAGCACCACAAAAACCTCGTTGCCCTGCTCACCCATTTCCAGCACCTCGTGGCCGTTAATCCGGCACCAGGCCGGGATATCGCTCAACGCGCCGGGGTCGGTGCAGACCACTTTCAGCGTGTCGCCGGTGGCCAGGGTTCTTACCTTGTTCTGGGTCTTGATCACCGGCATGGGGCACAGCAACCGGCGCACATCCAGTTCGTGAAGGGGAGAGGTCATCGTCGAATCAGCCCACATTCCAGCTGGCCAGTACCGCATCCGGCTGTGCCGGCGCCACGGTAATCTCCCGCGCCACCCCGTCAGGGCTACGCACCTCCAGGGTCACCGTCTCTTCAACCCGCCCCTTGGAGTAACGGGCCACAATGGCAGCAGCCTGCTCCAGCTCCGCCTCGCTGCCGAATTCGCCATCCACCAGTGCCAACGGCCCCGGGCAGCTCACCGTGGTGAGGCTGGTGAACTGGTAGCGGTAGCCTTCCAGAAAGCGGTTCTCGCCTTCTTCGCGGCTGATGATCAGCTTGTAATGGGGCTGCGGGCGCAGGTGACGACCCACTTTCAGCAGCATGATGTCATCCAGCTCGTAGCGACGCTCATTGCGGGCCTTCCACAGGTCGGCCAGCTTGTTGGAATAGGATTCATCGGTCAGGAAACAGCAACCGCCGGCGGGCTGGGCAAAGTCATCCAGCCCGAACTTGGCAGCCAGCGCCATCTGCGGCTTGCGATTGCGCCCGGAAAAGTCGTGCAGCTCATCGCGATTCACCCAGCCTTCGCGCTCGGGCAGGGTGGGCGGCAGGTTCTGGGCACACAGGGGGCGCAGCAGGCGATCATCCGCACCGGATTCCTGGCTAATGATCGGCATGGTTTCCTTGCGCTGGCTCTTCGGCCGCTGACCAATCACCTCACCGGTAACAATAAAATCGAAGCCCCGGTCGCCCGCCAGCTCACGGGCCTTGTTAATCATCAGCGTGGCCTGGTTGACCATGAAAATCTTGCAGTCCAGGCAGGGATTCAGGTTGGCGCCGTAGCCATGCTTGGGGTTAAGCACCACATCCTTGTACTCCTCGGAGATATCAATGATGTGCATCTTGATACCCAGCTGCTCAGCGACCCACAAGGCGTTGTTGCGCTTTTCCTTGTCCTTGTCCTTTTTGCGGATGGCATGGGTATGCCCTTCCACGCAGAAGCCGGTGTAGAAGTTGACGCCTTCCACCTCGATGCCCTGCTCCTGCATGACTTTCACCGCCAGCATGGAGTCCAGTCCACCGGACACCAGAGCAATGGCGCGGCGCTTGATTGGTTGGCTTGCCTCTGTCATCGAAAAACCTGCGTTGCTGTGGGGACAGCTCAAAAATTGGGCGGCGCAGTATAGCAATCGCGGGCCGAGGGCGCATCCTCCCGATGGCAGCCACACCGACCGGCTGTCACCCCATCGTCATGACGATCACCCACACTCGGCACCCCATGTGATTGACCTTGCTTTGCTTTATGCGCTCAAGACTTCATTGGCTGCTGATGGTGTCGCTGTTTACCCTGATCGCCGCCGCGCTGGGCTGGTGGTGGCATACCCCCCACGGCCCCTGGCTGGTTCATCAGGAGCCCCTGGCCGGGCAGCGCATCTGCGCTGTGGGAGACGGTGGCTGGGGCAATGCCCCCTCCATGGCCGTGGGGCAGGCACTGGTGCATCTGGAATGTGATCAGGTGCGCTACCTGGGGGATCTTGTGTATCCGGACGGCATCACCAGTGCCGACGATCCCCTGCTGGAAAGTCGCTTCCTCACCCCCATGAAACCGGCCATGGACGCGGGCATTCCCTTCTATCTGGTGCTGGGCAACCATGACTGGAAAGGCAGTGGCGAGGCCTGGCTGGAAGTGGCGCGGCGCTACCCACAAGTACACTTTCCCCACTTCTACTATTTTGAACAATGGCCGGACGCCTGCGCCTTCAGCCTGGAAACCACCTGGTTCGAAAAATGGTATTACTTCCGCCGCCAGGGCAGCTGGCTGGAACAGGCGAAGGAAACGGCCCGCCTGCATGGCTGCCGCTTCAGCCTGGGTTTTGCCCACCACCCCATGTTCAGCACCGGCTCCCACGGCGATGCCGGCGAGATGATCAACCTGTCACTCAAGCCAAAGCTGCTCGGCCACCTGGACCTGCTGGTGGGCGGCCATGACCACGTGCTGTCCGATGAGGGGGAATACCAGGGCACCCGTCAGCTGATTTCCGGGGCCGCCAGCATCAACAACGACCTGGGGCATCCCAGTGAACAGCAACGCTTCACCCGCGCCACTCACGGCCTGGCCACCATTGATCTGGAGGATGATAGCGGGACGATGCAAGCGGAGTACCGTTTTTACAGTGTGCAGGGGGATCCACAGGATCCATTGATCACACTACTCTGGCAGGGCACCCAACAGGGGGAAGGGATTCGCTGAAAGCGGCTGACGAAAGCAGCAAGCGACAGGCTTGCCGCTTGCTGGTCTTTATTCTTCTTCCGCCGGCACCGGGCCGGCCACCGCAAATTGCTGTTTGGCGAAGGCCACCCGTTCGGCCACTGGACGGGTTTCGTCTTTCAGGGCCTCAAGCTGTTTCTCGATAATCTGGCAACGGCGCAGCAGGCCATCGTCCATGGCGATCTGGATATTCAGACCCGGACGGGCATTCAGCTCCAGCATCATCGGCCCATGCTCGTGATCCATCACCAGATCCACCCCCAGATAGCCCAAGCCAGTCAGGTCGTAGCAACGGGCCGCCAGCTCCAGGCATTCCTGCCAGTCCGGCACGGTCAGCCCGGCCACCGGGTTGGCGGTATCCGGGTGACGCTCGATTTTCAGGTTGTGCCAGGTGCCATCCAGCGTGACCCCGGACGCCAGATCCAGGCCCACACCAATGGCGCCCTGGTGCAGGTTCGCCTTGCCCTGGGATTGCCGGGTAGGCAAGCGCAACATGGCCGCCACCGGGTACCCCTTGAGCACGATGATGCGAATATCCGGCACCCCTTCGAAGCTGATCCGGTTGAACAGCTCGGTAGAACGCACCCGGTATTCGATCAGCGCCTGGTCGCGATGACCGCCGAGGGAATAGATACCGGAAATGATCCCGGAGATATGGTGTTCAAGTTCTTCGGTGGTAATGATGCGCCCGGAAGCGGAGCGGAAATAATCCTCGAAGCGATCGGCAATCACCATGATGCCGTCACCGCCGGCCCCTTGCGCGGGCTTGATCACGAAATCCCGGTGCTGCTCCACTACCCGGTGCAAGGTGCTGATGCCCTGCTCGGTGGCGATGGTGCCGTACATGTGCGGCACACGGATTCCCGCATCCAGCGCCATTTGCTTGGTCTGAATCTTGTCGTCCACCAACGGGTACAGGCTGCGTTTGTTATAACGCAGTATGTAATCGCCATTGCGCTGATTAATGCCCATAACGCCACGGGCGCGCAGGGCCTTGCGGGTTTTCGACCAGAACATCAGCGTTTATCCCCGTCCACCATGGCACGGAACCGCAACAGCTCGGTGAGGCGATAGCCCCGGTAGTGCCCCATCAGCACCATAATTGCGGCCAGGCACAGCAACACGCCCGGGAAGGTGAACACGAAATACACCAGCGGCTGCCACACCATCAACAGGTGACAGAAGATGGCGGCCACCAGCGTGCCCAGTGCCACCTTCAGCGACTGGGTACCACCGCGCTCTTCCCAGACGATGGAGGTCCGCTCGATCACCATGGTCAGAATCACCATGGGGAACAACGCCACCGACAAGCCCGAGCCCATGCCCAGCTTGTAGCCCAGCAGGCTGATCAACGCCATGGCAATCACCACAAAGGTAAGCACCACGGAAAGCCGGGGTAATAACTGTAATTTTAGATGCTCGAGATACGAGCGCACCGACAAGCCGATGGCGGTGATGGAGGTAAACAGCAATACCCCCCAGACTACCTGGGTTTCACGGAATGCCAGGGCGATCAGCACCGGAGTAAAGGTCCCCAGGGTTTCCATACCGATCAGCGAACGGATAAACAGCACCAACATAACGCCCACCGGGATCATCACCAGGATGCGGTACAGCTGCTGGGCAGGTAAGGGCAATTCGTAAAGGGAGAAATCGATAAAACTGCTTACGTCTTTCAAACGCAGGGACTGGGCCAGCTGCAACGCGCTCATTTCGTTCTCATGCACGCTGAAACTCACGTCCGCAGACTTGCCGCCTTCGATATTCAGCAGCGGCCCGGGACCACTCCACCAGACCAGACGGTCTTCCGGCAGGCCCTGCTGGCCATTGAGCGGATTGAAATAAAGCCATTTCTTGCCGTTAAAGCTGCGTAGCCACAGCTCCGGCTGCTGCTCCTGACTCTCCGCCAGGCGCAATGTATGTACCGGTTCAGCGGGGATATGCGCCACCGCCAACAGCAGATCAATCACGCTGGCCCGATTCTCCGGGCTCACATCGCTGCCCAGCAGCAGCTGGACATTATCGTTTTCCAGCTCATTGACCCGCTTGATGGTCTCGCTGATAAAGGTTTCCACATCCGCCGAGTGCTGGCGAATCGGCTCCAGCAGAGCGTCAGCGGCCAGCTTGTCCGGGCCGTCCAGTGTCGGAGCCGGGCGGAATTGGGGGCCGGGGTCATTTTCCGGAGCATCCGCATAACGCGGCGTGAGCATGAGGCGGTAATAGAGGTACTGGTTGCCTTCGGCGCGACGGGACGACCAGGTCACTTGCCGGTTGCCTTTCTCCACATTCACGTTCACGCCGTAATTGTTGGAGATAAAACTTTCATTGAGGGTGGTATAGCCCACTCCCAGTGGCGGCACGAACATGCGCACTTTGACGGGCTTGTTGGCCTTGGCCGAAAAAGACACCTGAGCATCAACGACCCACACCGGGTCCTTCTCGTCCTGGCTGAGCGGCACATTTTGTACCAACAGCTGGTAAGCGATACTGCCGCCCCCCAACAAAAGCAGGAAAACGGCAAGCAGCCGCGCTTGCAACTTCACAGAACCCATTATAGCGCCTCGGCAGCCTCCATTGTCTCGTCGTCGCTCTCGACAACCTTGTCTTCACTATTGTCTTCACTGGCCTGACAACCGGGTTCGCCCACCGCCATCGATAGCGATGGGTCCACCAATGCGCCCAGGCCTTGCAGCGCTTCGGAGCCCATTAGCAACGGATAACGAAACTCGCTGCGGTCTGTCAGGTTAACTTCAATCTGTTCCTGGCGGTTGCCCATGCAAACCGTCAGGGTTACCACCGGACGACGGCTGTAGTCCCTCTCACCCGGCGACACACTTTCTGCCCGTCGCTTGATGCGCACATGCCCTGACAGTGGCAGCTCCACATCATCCCATTGTTCCGCGCTAATACCCCAATCTTCCCGGTCATCGCGGTCGATGGACAGGTCGAACTCGACCATTTCCACGCCATCCTGCTCAAAAGTACGGATGTAACGAGCGCTCAGGGAGGCAGAATCCGCCCCCGTATCCAGCTTGGCAGGTACCGTAATGCCCAACTCCTTGATATGCACTTTTTCGTGCAAGCCATAAATCATCTTGCCGGATGAGTCGTCAGCCACCACCACCAAGGGCGCCAGCGCCAACAGCAAAGCAAGGAATGTGCGCATTATAACAACCTGATTGTAAAAGCATTACAGCCTGATCACGGGATTTCCGACCCAGCCTCTGACCGGTCCCCCGGAAAATGGTTGCGCCATTCTAGGCGATCATTGAGCCTCTCGCAGGCTCAACCGTGAAATTTTGAACTTGTTCACAATTGCCAATCTTACGATAAAGGCTGACCGGCGGGCTATCACCCACACGCTACGCTGCTATAATGCGCGCCCCTGCGAAACCGCTGGCACGGTTTCGCCCACCATATTTGGAGCAACACTAGTGATTGAACGTCTGCGCAATATCGCCATCATCGCCCACGTTGACCACGGCAAGACCACCCTGGTGGACAAGCTGCTGCAACAGTCTGGCACCCTGGGAGATCGCGCCGGCGACATCGAACGGGTCATGGACTCCAACGACCTGGAAAAAGAGCGGGGCATTACCATTCTGTCCAAGAACACCGCCATCCAGTGGAATGACTATCGCATCAACATCGTGGACACCCCTGGCCACGCCGACTTCGGCGGTGAGGTAGAGCGGGTTATGTCCATGGTGGATTCCGTGCTGCTGCTGGTAGACGCAGTGGACGGCCCCATGCCGCAAACCCGCTTCGTGACCCAGAAAGCGTTCGCCGCCGGCCTCAGACCCATCGTCGTGATCAACAAGATCGACCGCCCCGGTGCCCGCCCGGACTGGGTGATGGATCAGGTCTTCGACCTGTTCGACAACCTGGGCGCCACCGACGAGCAACTGGACTTCCCGGTGATCTACGCCTCCGCCCTGAACGGCATTGCCGGCCTGGACGCGGATGATCTGGCCGACGACATGACCCCGCTGCTGCAAGCCATCGTCGACAAGGTGGACTACCCGAACGTAGACGCGGACGGCCCCTTCCAGATGCAAATTTCCTCTCTGGACTACAACAGCTACCTGGGTATCGTCGGTATTGGCCGGGTCAAGCGCGGCAACATCAAGGCCAACAGCCCGGTGAAAGTGATCGGCGCCGACGGCAATGTCCGTAACGGCAAGATCCTCACCATCATGGGTTACCACGGCCTGGAGCGCGTCGATGCCACCACTGCGTCCGCTGGCGAAATCGTCTGCATCACCGGCCTGGATCCGCTGAACATTTCCGACACCCTGTGTGATCCGCTGAATGTGGAAGCGCTGACCCCGCTGAGCGTGGACGAACCCACCGTCAGCATGTTCTTCCACGTGAACACCTCACCTTTTGCCGGCCAGGACGGCAAGTTCGTTACCAGCCGCCAGATCCGTGAGCGCCTGGAAGCCGAACTCAAGCACAACGTGGCCCTGCGCGTTGAAGAAACCGGCAGCGCCGACCAGTTCCGCGTCTCCGGCCGTGGCGAGCTGCACCTGTCGGTACTGATCGAGAACATGCGTCGCGAAGGCTTCGAGCTAGCCGTAGGCCGCCCGCAGGTAATCATCCGTGAAGAAGACGGCGTGAAGCAGGAACCCTACGAAACGGTTGTGGCCGACGTGGAAGAACAGCATCAGGGCGCCATCATGGAGCACCTGGGGCTGCGCAAGGCCGAGATGACCAACATGGAACCGGACGGCAAAGGCCGGGTTCGCCTGGAATTCCTGGTACCAAGTCGAGGCCTGATCGGTTTCCGTAGCCAGTTCCTGACCCTGACTTCCGGCACCGGCATCCTTAACAGCACCTTCAGCCACTACGGCGAGCACAAGGCCGGCGACATGGCCAAACGCATCAACGGTGTGCTGGTATCCATGGTGAAAGGCAAAGTGCTGGGCTTCGCCCTGTTCAACCTGCAAGAACGTGGCCGCATGCTGATCGACCCGAACGTGGACGTGTACGAGGGCCAGATCATCGGCATCCACAGCCGTGGCAACGACCTGGTGGTCAACCCCACCAAGGGCAAGCAGCTGACCAACATGCGCGCCTCCGGCACCGATGAGAACATCGTTCTCACCCCGCCGATCCGTTTCAGCCTGGAACAGGCGCTGGACTTCATCGAAGACGACGAGCTGGTAGAAGTGACCCCCAACTCCCTGCGTATTCGCAAGAAGCTACTCACCGAAACCGAGCGCAAGCGCGCCGGCCGGTAAGCAAGAGGCGCAACCACGCTGCACACAAAAAACGCCACGCCTAAAAACGTGGCGTTTTTTTGTGTTCATCGCGTATCAGAGTGAATAACTCGCTTCTCGCCGTCTGATGGGTTTATCGCGAATACCCGGCACTTTGCCAAACGCTCGACGCCGAAGGCCTGACGTAAAAGCTCGTAGCCTGAGTAGCTGTCGTTATTGCGGCATCTCCTTTGAGGGGTATTTTGAGGTTTTTCAGGAATAGTCAGGGCCATCATTCAGGGAATAATCGGCTAATGCATTTTGCACAGAGAGCATCGCGTCCAAGGGTTTCAGCTTTTGAATGCAAGCGTCTGTCGTCGGGCATCCAGCGTCCAGCGGTTGCCAGCCGATGATGATGAGACAAGGCCTGAAACCGGCTGATCACTCACCTTTTTGGTGTCAAGCGCATCGTCAGCGCGCCTTTAACGCAATAACATCAACACCAGCACCGCGCCGATCACCAACCCCACTATCAAACCCGCCATAAATCCCTGCCCGGCCAGCGGTGCCGCACCGATAGTGGACGCCCCCTCTCCCGGATCCGCCGGCTGACTGGCCTCGAACTCAGCAATCACTTCCCGGGCCCGCGTTTCATCGTTGGCGGCCACCCATACTGTCGCCAGGCCCGCCGCCGGCAGCTCACCCATGCCGCCCTGCAATATATCGCCATGCACCTGGGCCATGATATCCACCTGGTCCAGCAGGTTGGCCAGCATATGGGCTTCAATCATGTGTCGCGCCTGAAACACACACTTCACCAGGCCTCTCCTTTCGTTACGGGTTCACCGGGGTTTTCTCCACCACTTCCAGCAGTGTATAGCGCAAGCTGCTGCCATCCGCCGGTGGCGATTCCACGTTTTCGACCTTCACTCGCAGGGTGTATTGAAACCCCTCTTCGTAAGTAAAGCCCTCTACGTGGTTATAGAATAACTCCCAATTGGCATCGACCTCCTGCTTGACCCGCAAACACTCCATTACGCCGACACCAATACATGCCGAGCCATAGGGCGCCACATAAAGGAGCTGCCCGGGCTTGTCCTGCGGCGAAGGCTCATTGCAACCAGCCAGTAAAAACAACAACACCAAGGTCCCGCGTTTCCACATCATCATCCATGTCCTGTTATTCTTGTCGTAGCGCTTATCGTAGCTCTTACCCTAGTGCCGATCAGTACCACGCCCACCCCGCCAAGGCAAAACCCGACATGCTGCATATCGCCCTGTTCGAGCCGGAAATCCCCCCCAACACCGGCAACATTATCCGCCTGGCCGCCAACACCGGCGCCCAGTTGCATCTGATTGAGCCATTGGGGTTTTCCCTGGAAGAGAAGAAACTGCGCCGCGCCGGCCTCGACTACAGCGAGTTCGCCGCATTACAGGTGCATCGGGATTTTGCCGCATTTCAGGAAAGTGTCGCTGGCCAGCGGCTGTTCGCCATGACCACCAAGGGTAGCCGCTCCCATAGCGAAGCCTGTTTTCAGGACGGAGATGTTCTGTTATTCGGGCCGGAAACCCGCGGCCTGCCGGACCCCATTCTGGAAAGTCTGCCGCCAACACAGAGATTGCGCCTGCCCATGGTGGCGGATAGCCGCAGCCTTAATCTCAGCAATGCCGTTGCCGTAACGCTCTATGAAGCATGGCGACAACGGGGATACGAAGGGGCAGCGGATAGTTAATAATGAATAACGTCACGGGATAGATTTTGTCCGTATTGAAACGCAAGAGGCCGCGCCCATACTCTGGGCGCGGCCTCTTGCGTTCCGGCATAACAAACGCTGCACGCGCAGCTTTTAATTATCCGTTATTAACCATTAATTGCAGTTTACTGAACGGTCTCGCCCGCCGCCGCCGCATTTTCCTGTTGCTGCTGACGCTGCTGCTGATACAGCGCATCGAAGTTGATCGGCTGCAGCACCATCTGCGGGAATGACCCCTTGGCCACCAGGTCCGACACCACTTCACGCACATACGGGAACAGCAGATTCGGGCAATACGCGCCGAGCAATTGCGCCCGCTCTTCGCCTTCGATGCCTTTCACGGTAAAGATGCCTGCCTGCTTCACTTCCACCAGGTAGAACGTCTTTTCTTCGGCTTCGTCCTTGGCGGTCACCGTCACGGTGATTTCCACTTCGAACTCATCACCTTCACCAACACGGCGGGCGCTGTTGTTCAGCTGCACGTTCACCTTGGGTTTCCATTCCTGCAGGAACACTTCCGGTGCACCCGGGCACTCGAAGGACGTGTCTTTCAGGTAAATACGCTGCAGTTGGAAAACCTGTTGCTGTTCATCAGCCATGTTCTTCTCCTGTTACTGGCCTGCTCCGAGCAGAGCATCGAGCTCCCCCGCCCGCTCCAGAGCAAAAAGTTCATCACAGCCACCGATGGCGTGATCATTAATGAAAATCTGCGGCACCGTGCGGGCACCGCCGCGCTGCATCATGACTGCACGCTGCTGGGGCTCGCGATCCACATCGGTATCCTCGAACACCACATTCTTGCTGTTCAGCAACTGCTTGGCACGCACGCAAAACGGGCACCAGGCAGTGGTATACAGTTCGACCTTGGCCATCTCTGCCTCCTGCTTACTCTTTAACCACCGGCAGGCTGGCTGACCGCCAGGCGTTCAGGCCACCCTGAATGCGATACAGGTCGGAAAAACCCTTGGTGCGCAGCTGCCGCCCCAGATGTGAGGCCTTTGCCCCCATATCACAAGTCAGGATGAGGGGTTTGTCCTTGTATTTTTCCAGCTCTGCAATACGATCAAGCGCCTGCCCGGCGGGAATATTGATGCTACCGGCAATATGCCCGGTGCGGAACTCATCACTGTCGCGCAGATCCACGATCACCGCGTCTTTCTGGTTCACCATGTTGGTGGCCAACTGCGGTGTTAGAGACTGGCCGCCACGGCGGGACTCAAGCACAAAAAACAGTGCCCACAACAGGAAAAAGGCGGACACCAGAATATAATGGTTGCTGGCGAATTCAATCAGATTGCCCATGGAAACCCCGGATCATTAGCGTTGGCTCTAATCGGCGCCGATGGTGCGCGCCACTGCTTCCCCCCGGGAAAGAAAGCCGAAGGAAAATCGGCGCCAAGTATACACATCCCCGGGCCGTTAAGGTAAAACCGCGCCATGACCCGACGATTACTACTGCTTCTGCTGCTCCCGACCCTGCTCCCTGTTAGCGGTGCGGCGGACACTGCGCCCAGCAAGGCCCAGCTGGAGAAACTCAAATCCCGCATCAGCGAATTGAGCGAGGCCCAGAACCGCGAATTGCGCGAACGCGATTCCGTACAGGCCAGCCTGCGCGAGGCAGAACTGCGCATCAGCCGGCTGACCCGGGAACAACGGAGCCTGGAAAAAAAGGCCAGCACCGCCCAACAACGCCTCAAAAACCTGGAAGCAGAGCAGGCAGTGCTAGCTGCAGAGAAACGCACCCAACTGGACTGGCTGGGCAAAACCGTGCGCGCCAGCTACCAGGCCGGCCGCCAGGAACGCATCAAATTACTGCTCAACCAGGAGCAGCCCGACCAGATCGCCCGCCTGCTGCGTTACCAGGAATATTATCAGCGCGCCCGTACCGACCGCCTCAAGGCCGTCAATGGTGAGCTGGATGAACTCAAAGCCATTGCCCTGCGCGTGGACAAGGCCCGCCAAGCCCTGCTGGACAAGCGTTCCGACGTTCAACGCCATGCGGACAAGCTGCAAACCGCCCAGAAAGAGCGCCAGACCACACTGGCATCACTGAACCGCTCACTGGATGACCGTGGCAGCAACCTCAACCAGCTCAAGGCTGACCAACAACGCCTGCAAAAACTGCTGGAAGACATGCAACGCAGCCTTAATGACATCCCTGCTGACCTGGGTGGCAAGCCCTTCGGCAAGCTGGCCGGCAAACTCCCCTGGCCCGTGGAGGCGCGCATTTCCACCGGCTATAACAGCCGCCGGGAAGGAGCACTGCGCTGGCAAGGCGTTATTTTCAATGCCGCCCCCGGTACCCCGGTCCGGGCGATCCATTCCGGCCGCGTGGTGTTCGCTGACTGGCTACGCGGCTATGGTTTGCTAACCATTGTTGATCACGGCAACGGCTACCTGACTCTTTACGGCTATAACCAGAGCCTGTTGCGCGAGGTCGGCGAATGGGTATCCGCCGGTGACAGCCTGGCCCTGGCCGGGAATTCCGGCGGCAACCGGACCAACGGTCTCTACTTCGAGATACGTCACCGGGGCAAGGCTGTGAACCCCACACGCTGGTGCAATCAGCGTGTTACACTGCCGCCATTGGCGCAAAATTGATGATGAACTTTGACACGCGCACACCTTTTTCCTGTGCCCGCCGGGGATCCTGAATGCCAACAACCATCCTGCCCACGTTCCGTTCTGTCGCGCTCACGGGCCTGCTTGCCCTTAGCCCGTTCACCGCACTTCACGCCCAGGACCCTGCCCTTGATGAGCAAGCCCGCCAGCAAGGCGTCCCGGTGGACGAGCTGCGCGCCTTTGCCGAGGTCATGGAACGCATTCGCGCAGCCTACATTGAGGACGTGGATGATCGTGAACTGCTGGAAGCCGCCATCCGTGGCATGCTCCACGATCTGGACCCGCACTCCAACTACCTGACCCCGGACCAGTTTGACGACCTGCAGGTGACCACCACCGGCGAATTCGGCGGTCTTGGCATCGAGGTCACCATGGAGGACGGCTTTGTCAAAGTAGTCACTCCGGTGGATGATTCCCCGGCCAGCAACGCCGGCATTCTCGCAGGCGACCTGATCCTCAAGATCGACGACACCTTCGTGAAAGGGCTGACTCTGGGCGAAGCCGTAGAGCTGATGCGCGGGGAAATCGGCACCAAAATCAAGTTGATGGTCCTTAGCGAAGGCGACGAAAAGCCCCGCCAGGTCAGCCTCGAACGTGACCGCATCCAGACCCACAGCGTGAAATCAAAAATGCTGGAACCCGGCCTGGGCTACCTGCGCATTTCCCAGTTCCAGAACAACACCGGTGACGACGCCCGCAAAGCGCTGGAAAAGCTCAACAAGGACACCACTCTTAACGGCCTGATTCTCGATCTGCGCAACAACCCCGGCGGCGTACTCAACGGTGCCGTGGAAGTCACCGACCTGTTCCTGGATGCCGGCCTGGTGGTGTACACCCAGGGCCGCGACAAGGCGAGCCGAAACGACTTTGATGCCAGCGCCGGCGATGCACTGAACGGCAAACCGCTGGTGGTACTGGTCAACGGCGGCAGCGCCTCCGCATCGGAAATCGTGGCCGGCGCCCTGCAGGACCAGGAGCGCGCCATCGTGGTGGGCAACCGCACCTTCGGCAAAGGCTCAGTACAAACGGTATTACCATTGAGCAAGGACCGCGCCCTGAAACTCACCACTGCCCGTTATTACACCCCAAAGGGGCGCTCCATTCAGGCAGAGGGCATTGAGCCTGACATTGCCGTGGATGTGGTCACCAAGATCGAAGTACGCGAAGACATGCACCTGCGCGAAGCAGACTTGCCTCGCCATCTGGATAATGAAAACGGCGACAGCGAGAAAGAGAAGAAACGCAGCTCCCTGGCCGAAGACGATTACCCGCTGGCGCAGGCGCTCTCCATTCTCAAAGGTGTCGTCCTCACTCAGCGCCCCGCCCACGCCTCACAACCCGACCAGCCTTGATGACAGGCCGGTTACTGGCCCTGGGGTGGCTGCTACCGGGGCTGCTGTTAAGCGCCAGCGCGCTGGCCACGCCCCGCATTGCCATCATCATTGATGACCTGGGCTACAGCCGGCAACACGGCCAGGCCATTGTGGACCTGCCCGCGCCGGTCACCTGCGCGGTGATCCCCTTTTCCCCCCATGCCCACCGGCTCGCGGAGCAGGCCAGCCTGGCCGGCAAGGAAGTTCTGGTGCACATGCCCATGGCCGCACAGAGTCATCTGAAACTTGACCGGGGCGGCCTGCAGGACGGCATGGATGAACCTCAGTTACTGAACGCGGTGCGTCAGGCCCTGAGCCAGATTCCCCAGGCTCGCGGCCTGAACAACCATATGGGCAGCGCGCTCACCGAGCAGCCACAGCCCATGGGCTGGCTGATGACAGAATTGAAGGCACACCAGCTATTCTTTGTGGACAGCCGCACCAGCAGTCATTCCGTGGCACAGCAGGTGGCCCGGCAGGTAGGACTATCCCACGCCGGGCGCGACGTCTTTCTGGATAATGAACGCAATCTGGTCAGCATCAATGAGCAGTTCAACCGGCTGATCCGGCTGGCCCGGCAACGCGGCCAGGCGATTGCCATCGGCCACCCCTACCCGGAAACCGTGCACTACCTGCAGCAGGTACTGCCCTTGATGCAAGACGCCGGCATTGAGGTGGTGCCGGTGTCCACGCTATTGAGCACCCCGGCGGTGACCACTGCCACCACCGGGAGCGAAGTTCACGCCGGGTCCTGATCCCGGCTCTTGCCAATACCCGTGAGCCTGGCGTAGCCGATCATCAAGAAGCCGAAAGCAAACATCAGCACGCCATAAACAGCCGACGGCACAGACATGGCCTCGGAATGCAGCAGGGTCAAGGTCACCATCAAGCCCAGCGTACCGTTCTTGATACCCAGCTCGATGGCCACGGTGAAGGCCTGATCCCGGCTCAAGCCGATCACCCGGCCCCCCACCATGCCCAGAATGATCCCGGCCACATTAAGAATAATGGCGGACACTCCCGCTTTTTTGAACAGCTCCAGAGCCTCTTCACCCAGCTCCACCAGCAGCAGCGCAATCACCGCCACCATCACCGCCAGCCCCAGCAGCCCCACGGCTTTCTCGCCTTTTTCGGCCCAGTTTTGACGAAAGTGGCGAATAGCCATGCCGATGGCCACCGGCAACAAGATAATCACGAACAGGGTAATGATGGTGCGCATCACGGGCAGTTCCAGCGCTTTGGCGGTGTCCTGAAAACGCTCCAGGCCCCAACCGGTAAAGGCAGGCAACGTGACAATGGTAATCAGGCTGGCCAGTACCGTGAGCACAATGGACAGCGCCACATCACCGCGCCCCAGATAGACAAACAGATTGGAGGTTGTACCGCCCGGGCAGGCGGCAATCACGATAAGGCCCACCGCCAGCGCTGGCGACAGGTCCAGCGCCAGTGCCACGCCCAGGGCGATGAGCGGGAGCAGGAGTATCTGGCAGACCAGGCCATAGAAGGTGCCACGCGGGGCAATGACAACTTCGCGGAAATCTTTGGGGGTCAGGGTCATGCCCATCCCCACCATGATCAGAAACAACGATAACGGCAGCCCGATATCAATCAACGCACCTGAACCCATTACAACTCTCCCGTGATTTTTTTATGGTCTTTCAACGGGGGCAGCGCCCCCAAAACATCGAGAGTAAAACAGGGTTCCATTTATAGCCAGTACGTAGCGGCTAAAGTTGTGACAGGAGGTTAATCCAAGCGAAAGAAGGCCGGGCGATGATCAGCCCAAGCGCATTTCCACTCCGGCCGATTGCATAAATTCCTTGGCCTGTTGCACCGAATATTCGCCGAAGTGGAAAATCGACGCCGCCAGCACCGCATCGGCGCCGCCCTGCTGCACACCATCCACCAGATGCTGCAGGTTGCCCACCCCACCCGAGGCAATCACCGGCACCGGCACCGCATCGGAGATGGCACGGGTCAGCGCGATGTCAAAACCGTTCTTGGTGCCATCGCGATCCATGCTGGTCAGCAGAATTTCACCGGCACCGTAGTCGGTCATTTTGCGCGCCCACTCCACCGCATCCAGGCCCGTGGGTTTGCGGCCACCGTGGGTGAAGATTTCCCAACGGTTGGTATCGCTTTCCGCGCTGACTTTTTTCGCGTCGATGGCGACAACAATGCACTGAGAACCAAACCGCTCCGCCGCTTCACGAACAAACTCCGGGTTATGCACCGCCGCCGAGTTGATCGCCACCTTGTCCGCACCGGCGTTCAGCAGGTTACGAATATCCTCCAGCGCACGCACGCCACCACCCACGGTCAACGGGATAAACACCTGGCTGGCGATCTGCTCCACCGTGTGCAGCGTGGTATCGCGCCCCTGATGGCTGGCGGTGATGTCCAGAAAGGTAATTTCATCCGCCCCGGCATCGTTATAACGCTTGGCAATTTCCACCGGGTCACCGGCGTCGCGGATATCCACGAACTGCACGCCTTTGACCACCCGCCCGGCATCAACATCCAGGCACGGAATAATGCGTTTGGCTAACCCCATAATACGTCCCCGGCGCTCAGACGCCGCTCAACTCATCGGACAACGCCTGGCCTTCGGCAAAGTCCAGGGTGTTTTCGTAGATAGCACGGCCAGTGATGGCACCATTGATGCCCTGGTCAGCCACCGCACACAGGTTGCGCACGTCGTCCAGGTTGGTAATGCCGCCAGAGGCAATCACCGGAATCGACATAGACTGGGCCAGCCGCACGGTGGCATCCACGTTCACGCCCTGCAGCATGCCGTCGCGGCTGATATCGGTGTAGACGATGGCAGACACGCCGTCATTCTCGAACTGTTTCGCCAGCTCGATCACATCCACATCGGTCACGTTCGCCCAGCCATCGGTGGCCACTTTGCCGTCTTTGGCGTCCAGGCCCACGATGATGTGACCAGGGAACTGCTCACACATGGCTTTGACGAATTCCGGCTCATTCACCGCCTTGGTGCCAATGATGACCCACTGCACACCGGCATCCAGGTAGGCCTGGATAATTTCCGGGCTGCGAATGCCGCCGCCAATCTGAATCGGCAGGTCCGGGTGGGCCTTGGCAATCGCCTTGACGATTTCACCGTTCACCGGCTCACCGGCAAAAGCCCCGTTCAGATCCACCAGATGCAAACGGCGAGCGCCACGCTCCACCCAGTGGCTAGCCACGGCAACCGGGTCGTCGGAGAACACCGTGTCGTCTTCCATACGACCCTGCTTGAGGCGTACACATTTACCGTCTTTCAGGTCGATGGCGGGAATCAGTAGCATCAGAATCTCTTTATCTAAATTCATTAAAGGCACGCAGCCCTGTGGGTTTGTGCGTGCGCGTCTTACGGTTTCCAACGCAGAAAGTTTTCCAGCAGCGTCAGACCGGCGTCAGCACTTTTTTCCGGGTGGAACTGCACGGCAAACACATTGCCCTGGACTGCGGCAGCGGCAAAGCTCAGGCCGTAGTCGCAACGCCCGGCGACAGCTTCGTCGGGCAGGCCGGTGACACAGTAACTGTGCACGAAGTAAAAGCGGGCATGGTTATCGATCCCCGCCCACATAGGGTGCGCCATGCCATGCTGCACCTGGTTCCAGCCCATGTGCGGCACTTTCAGGCGGGCGCCCGTATCGCTGAACTGCTCACCGAAAAACGTGACCTGGCCATCGAAAATACCCAGGCAGTCCACGCCGTTATTTTCTTCACTGCGGGCCATCATCGCCTGCATGCCGACGCAGATTCCCAGCAATGGCTTGCCGGCTTTCGCCACATCCCGGATCGCCTGATCCAGACCGGTGTCTTTCAGAACGGCAATGCAGTCACGAATGGCGCCCACACCAGGAAAGACCACCCGGTCCGCCGCCCGGACCTGGTCCGGGTCGCCGGTGATGATGATGGTCTGGCCATTGGCGACCTTTTCCAGCGCCTTGCCTGCGGAGTGCAGGTTACCCATGCCGTAATCAATAACGGCAACGACTTCACTCATATTCGGGAGCCTGTGCTGTACGGTTACTCGCTTTCGCTGAGGGTACCTTTGGTGGACGGGGTAATGCCGTCCATACGCGGGTCCGGCTCCACCGCCATACGGAGCGCGCGGCCAAAGGCCTTGAATACGGTCTCGGCCTGGTGGTGGGCGTTCTTGCCGCGCAGGTTATCGATATGCAGGGTAATCATGGCGTGGTTAACGAAGCCCTGGAAAAACTCGTAGAACAGGTCCACGTCGAAGCCACCGATGCTGCCCCGGGTGAAGTCCACAAACATTTCCAGGCCCGGACGGCCAGACAGGTCCAGCACCACCCGTGACAGGGCTTCGTCAAGAGGCACATAGGCGTGACCGTAACGGCGCACCCCTTTCTTGTCACCGATGGCTTTGGCGAAGGCCTGGCCCAGCGTGATGCCGATATCTTCCACCGTGTGGTGGGCATCGATGTGCAGGTCACCCTTGGCCTTGATGTCCAGATCGACCAAACCATGACGTGCCACCTGATCCAGCATGTGCTCAAGGAACGGCAACCCGGTATCCAGCGTGCATTGGCCGGTGCCATCCAGGTTGATAGTGGCTTGAATCTGGGTTTCCAGGGTGTTGCGCTCTACAGTAGCGCTTCGCTTGCTCATCTATACCTCCCAGGCATTGGACCGGCTATTATACGCAGCCTGAGAGCCTGTTGACACCATTGCAGCAGCACCGACCACCCAAACCAGCGGAGTTTCACCATGCCGATCAGCGTTCAGGCCCACCCCCTCTCTCAGAAAGAATGTCAGGCCTTTGCCAAGGTGCTGCGTGATGCCCCGCAATACCGCCAGAAACTGGCGGATGCGGTGGCTGACGGACATGGGCGCCTGTTTGCCGCTCACTTCAATGGCCAGCGCGTGGCTATCGCCCTGATAGAAGAAAACCAGCCGCAGCTGGCCTGGATGGTCGTACACCCCGCCACTCAGGGGCGCGGCGTGGGCAAGGATTTTCTGCGTCTGATCGGCCAGCAGCTGGGAGAAACGCTCACCCTGCCCGAACACTGCCAGGGAACCTCTGAATAACTCCTTGCATGCTCAGCGTGGCCTATAACTGAGCCAGTGGCAGCCGGATATACAGCGCAAACCCACGACCGGGGCCAGCGCTTTCCGCCCAAAGAGAGCCGCCCACCTGCTCAACCATCACCCGCGCCATGGCAAGCGACAGACCAAAGCCTTCTTCATGGTGGCGTGACCCCATCACGAAGAACGGCTCAAGGATGTGCTCCAACTGCTCCGCAGTAGCGCCTCTGCCTTGATCACGAATGCAGAGTTCGGCATGGCCCGACGGCACATCCACGGTACTGCTGACTTCCACGCTATCGCCTTCGGCACTGAAACGCAGCGCATTATCCAGCGCCATGGTCAGCACTTCACGCAACTCCCCTTCACAGGCGCGCACCTGCAAATTTGGTGAAATCCGGTTACGCACAGCCACACCGCAGGTCTCTATCCGCGCCGCCTGGTCACGCAAAATAGCGTCGAACATCCACATGGGCTGACAGCTAGCCTGAAGCGGCGGCTGATGGCGGTCGGAGAGATCAAAATAACGCAGTGAAGTGCTGACAATCCCCGTGAGGCGCCGCTGCCCCTTGCGCACCATGGCCCACACATCCACTTCTTTCTCACCCGCCCCCTGGCTGGATTGCCCTAGTGAATCGGCAGCGCCAATCCAGTTGATCGGCGTATTCAGCTCATGGCTGATGTACTGCAGGAACATGGATTTGTCCTGGTTCATCTGTTCGATATCCGCCAGGTGTCGCTCCAGGTTTTGCTGCGCCTCCACCGACAACTGTTTGCGCTCACTTTCCAGAAACCGGATCCGGTCGCCCAGTGCCAGCGATAACATCACCACCACCCACAGCGCGCCGAAATGCGGCAGGTAAGGAACAATCACGCTATAGGGAATCAAGCCCAGATTGCCGATGGCATACAGGAACACGGTCAGCAGGAATACCGACCAGGCCAGCACATACAACCGCGCCACCCGGAACCCCTGGCGCCACACCACCCAGCCCAGCCAACTGAACAGCACCACGGTCATCATCACCACCACCGTGGACAGGTGATAGGAATACGGCGGCGGGATCACCCATTGCAGCAGGAACGCCAGCCCGATCAGTATCAGATAATGCTTCAGCAGCCGGTCATAACGTGGAAAACGTTGGGCCAGCTGCAAAAACTGCCGTGAATACAACGCCAGCGAAAGCCCGCAGGTATAGGTGGTCAGCCAGAAGTATTCGTTAATCTTGGGCGTGTCCGGCCACAGGTATTGAAGCCCGAAACCGCTGACGCAAATATTGAAAAACAACACCCCGGTGAGAAACACCACAAAATGCAGATGCACATTGTCCCGCAGGGACAGATACAGCAGCAGGTTGTAAATCAGCATGATGGTCAACGAGCCGTAGAACAGCCCCTGCAGCAACTGCTCCAGATACGTGTACTCCACCAGCCCCTTGGCGCTATAGAGCATGGGCATCATGTTCAAGGCGCCCTTGCCGCGCACCTTGATATAGTATTCGCTCACCCCGTCAGGCAGTGATTCCAAGTTGAACACAAAAGAGCGGTGATCCATGGGCCGGCGGTCGAAGGGGCGAGTGTCCCCCACCGCATATTCCCGGAACTCGCCACCAGGCTGCGGCACGAACAGGGTCAATTCATCGAGAATCGGATAGCGCTCCACCAGAAACCAGCTACGCCCGTCCATCTGACTGGCATCCAGCTGAAAACGCAGCCAGATGGTGCTTTTGGTAAAACCGAAATTCAGCGTATTGCTGTCACTTTTGCGAAACCGGCTGGCGAACTGGTCGCGAATCTGGCTCAAGGTCCAGTTCCCTTCCGGGTCCTCAAGCACATCCACCCGGGCACCCAACTGAACACTGTCCCCCGCCGAAACCAGCGCAATGGGTTCGGCACGCGCAATACCGCCCACCAACAACAGCGCCATCAAGACAACAACATGGAACTTTCGCAAACGCTCTTCCCCTAACGTCACAATAACAGTCACGAATAATGCTACGGTATGGTCATTGAATCCCCACTGCTATAATCACGGTCCAACGACCAACGCGCAAGGAGTGCTACATGGGACGCCTGTTAAAAATTTTGCTGATCACTTTGTTTGCCATCATTGTGCTATTAGCCATCGCTGTTTTTGTCATCACGCAGGTGATTGATCCCAACGAATTCAAGCCGGAAATCGAGAAACAGGCGCAAGAGCAGGCCAACCTGACACTGGATATTCAGGGCGATTTGGCCTGGCAGTTCTGGCCCTCGCTGGGCGTGAGTCTGGGACGCACCGAAGCCCGCATTGCCGATGACGAAGAATTGTTCGCCGCCCTCGACGAAGCCAGCGTCAGCGTTGCCGTATTGCCGTTGCTGTACGGCCAGGTGGAAATGGACGGCATCACCCTTGCTGGCCTGGACGTGAACCTGGTAGATGGCCCGGACGGCGCCAACTGGGAGCAGATCGGCCCGCAGACACCAGCAAACGACACCGCCGCTGAAGAAGAACCCGCGGCCGAAGACGAGGGCAGCAGCAGCCTCGACATTCCGCTGACCATTCCCACAGTTGTAGTCAGCGACGGCAAGGTCCGCTACCGCAGCACCGCCGATGGCACCGACATCGTCGTCGAGCACTTTAATCTCAACGCCCAGGACGTGAACCTGGACGAGCCCTTCCCGTTGCAAATGTCCTTGCGCTATCAGGACCAGAGCGACATGCGCGTGGACATGAATCTGGACACCGTATTGGCCGCCGATATCGACAATAACCACTTCGTCCTCAACCCGATGACACTGGATGCCAATATCGCCGGCGCCACCACCATGCCGGTGGATGTGCACCTGGAACAGAATCTGGATGTGAATCTGAACGAGGACACTGTCTCCATCAAGGACCTGCTACTGCAGGCCGCCGGCACCGAAACCAAAGGCAACGTGGATATCACCGCCCTCACTGGCGATATGCAGCTCAGTGGCAAGCTGGCCACCGCGCCCTTCGATGCCAACAAGGTGCTGGAAGCCATTGGCGAAGCCCCCATCGAAACCACCGACAGCCAGGCGCTGAGCAAAATTGCCCTGGACGCCACCCTGGGCGGCGAGCCCGGCAGCGTCATGGCCAACCCGCTGACCCTGACTCTGGATGACAGCACTCTCAGCGGCAGCGCTGGCCTGGCCAGCCTGGAAAGTGGCAAGATCATCTTTGACCTGGTGCTCGACAAGATCACCCTGGACGGCTACATGCCCCCCACCAGCGGCGAAAGCGAAACCGCCGCCGCTGGTGGCGGCAAAACCGGTGGCACCGCCAGCCTGTCCAGCGACGAGCTGATCCCCGTGGACACCCTGCGCCCACTGTTGGTGGACGGCAAACTGGCCATTGGCACCGTGAAATACGACAGCATTACTGCCAGCGACATGAAATTTGCCGTCAGTGCCAAGAACGGCGTCCTGCAGCTAACCCGTGCCAGCGGCAGCACCCTGGGCGGTAGCTTCAGTGCCAAAGCCAAACTGGATGCCTCCGGCAACACCCCGAAAATCACCGCCAGCAACACCGTCTCCAGCGTCCAGATCCAGCCGCTGGTACAAATGGCACTGGAGGATGATCTGGCCAAAGGGGTGTTCGACATGAACGGCAGCTACAGCGCCAGCGGCAACAGCGAAAAAGCGCTGATGAATTCCGCCAAAGGCACCATCGATCTGTCCCTGGCTGACACCACCGTGCGCGGCCTGAATCTGTACAGCACCCTGGTTGGCGGCGTGAATGACATGCTCGGCCAGTTCCAGGGCCTGGCCACCGCCCTGATTCCCAGCCAGGAATCCGGCAAACTGCCCAGCGCCCTGTCCGAGGACACCAAGATTCTCGACCTGAAATCCAAGGCACGGCTAGACAAGAACGTGGCCTACCTGGATAGCCTCTCTGCGGTACTGCAAAAAGGGGAAATCACCGGTAATGGCTGGATGAATATCCTCAACCAGGACTTCGACCTGAAAATCGGCATGCAGTCGCCGGAGCTGGGCACCTCCAAATACCTGACTGGCACCACCTGGCCACTGCGCTGCGAAGGCAACCTGGGCGGCAGCCCCGCCAAATGGTGTGGCCCGGACAAGGATGGTTTCAAGGACATCGGCAAACAGGTCGCCGCCAACGCCACCAAGGACAAGCTGAAAGATAAATTCGGCATTGAAGGCGAAGGCGACACCACCGAGGAAGTACTCAAGGATGCCGCCCAGAAAAAGGCCAAGGAAGAAGTGAACAAGCAGCTGCAGGACGGCCTCAAGAAGCTGTTTAATTAAGAGACGCTGCACGCTTCACGCAGCAAGCGACACGCAGGCGGAAATGAGCAAACGCTCATTTCCGCCGTTTTTTGTCCGGAGCGTCATGCCCAGTACATCCCTCACCCCGCAAGACTTCAGCCTGGCTCTGCTCGACTGGTACGACCAACATGGCCGCCAGGATCTGCCCTGGCAGCATCCGCGCACGCCCTATCAGGTGTGGGTATCGGAAATCATGCTGCAGCAGACCCAGGTCAACACCGTCATTCCCTACTTCGAGCGGTTTATGGCGCGCTTCCCGGATGTCAAAACACTGGCACTGGCGGAGCAGGATGAGGTGCTGCACCTGTGGACCGGGCTTGGTTACTACGCCCGCGCCCGCAACCTCCATAAATGCGCCCAACAACTACTGGAGAACTATCAGGGCGAGTTCCCGAACACCGTAGAGGAAGTGGCCACGTTACCCGGCATTGGCCCCTCCACCGCCGGCGCCATTCTTGCCCAAAGTCGTGGCGTGCGCGCACCGATTCTGGATGGCAACGTGAAACGGGTGCTGGCCCGGCTCCACGCGGTACCCGGGTGGCCAGGCAAGAAGACGGTGGAAAGCCGGCTCTGGGAGCTGTCTGAACACTACACACCCGACGCACGGCTGGCGGACTACACCCAGGCGATCATGGACCTGGGCGCCACCCTGTGTCGCCGGGGCAACCCCGACTGCGCTAACTGCCCGGTAAACCGCGGGTGCGAAGCCCACGCTAACGGCAACCCCCAGGATTACCCCGGCAAAAAACCGAAAAAAACCCTGCCAGTACGCACCACCATCATGCTTATCCTGCGCGACCGTAACGGTCGGGTCTGGCTGGAGCAACGCCCCCAGCAAGGCATCTGGGGCGGCCTGTGGTGTTTTCCGCAAACCGACGATGTGGCACAGATGAACGACGCCCTGCAGGCCCGTGCGTTCGATGCCCGTGCTGATAGCCAGCCACTGGACCCGTTCCGGCACACCTTCAGCCACTATCATCTGGACATCGTCCCACTGGAAGTGGCCGTGGACCCAGCCGGCCCCCGTGACAGTGACGGTCGCTGGGTGGATCCGCAGTCTCCCGGCACGCTCGGCCTGGCTGCACCGGTGAAGAAACTGCTGGCCAGCCTCGACGCCCCACGCCAGTCACGCATGTTATAGTCCACCTCACATGTACCCGCCTACGGAGTTGCCATGAGCCGCACGGTAATGTGCCGCAAATACCAGACTGAACTGGACGGCCTCGACCGCCCCCCGTTCCCCGGCCCCAAGGGGCAGGATATCTTCGAGACAGTCTCGAAAAAGGCCTGGCAGGAATGGCTGCACGAACAGACCATGCTGATCAATGAAAAGCACCTGAACGTGATGGACCCACAGGCACGCGCCTTCCTGGACGAGCAACGTGATCGTTTTCTGAACAACGAAAACTACGAAAAAGCCGAGGGATACGTGCCACCTGCTCACGATGCGAACAAATAAACGCCCATGGCTTGACGCCTCCGGCCCAAGCCGCTTTAATACGCGCCCTGATTGCCCGGATAGCTCAGTCGGTAGAGCAGGGGATTGAAAATCCCCGTGTCGGTGGTTCGATTCCGCCTCCGGGCACCATACAAGAAAGCCCCGCTCACACGAGCGGGGCTTTTTTTATGCCAGTTGAAACAATTCCCCCCACCCCACCGAACCCGCATTCTGGCCTCTACCCTCGCCCGACCTTCTGCGCTAACGTGCACACATCTCTCGCACTCCAGACAGGCCCCGTCACGTGTCCCGTTTTCTTGTCTTTTCCCTTTCGCTGATGCTGTTAGTCGGTTGCGACCAGACCCCCACCGGGCGGGATCAGCTGGCCCTGATGCCCGATACCATGATGGCGAATTTTGGCCGACAGACGTTCCTGCAAATGCAGCAACACATTCCGGTGAGTGACGACGAGGCCGCCAACCAGGAAGTGCAGTGCGTCGCCCGACAGCTACTCACCCATGTGGGCAACCGGTTTCCCGGCGACCCGATACCGCAAAGCTGGGAAATTGTGGTCTTTGCCGACCCGAGCCCCAACGCCTTCGCTTTACCCGGCGGCAAGATCGGCGTCAACGAGGGCCTGCTGGCCGTGGCCACCAGCGACGGCCAGCTGGCAGCAGTAATCGGCCATGAGGTAGGGCACGTGCTGGCACGCCACGGCAACGAACGGCTCACCCAACAGCTGGGTATCCGCACGGTGCTGTTTCTGGTTGGCCTGTTCAGCGAAGGGGATGCGGATTCTGAACGTATTATCCAGGCGCTTGGCATGGGCGCACATCTGGGGATTGCCCTGCCGTTCAGCCGGGCCCACGAGGAAGAGGCGGATTTGATGGGGCTGGAACTGATGGCCAGCGCCGGCTTTGATCCGCATGAAAGCGTGCAGCTGTGGAGAAACATGGCTGCAGCGGGGGGCGAGCAGCCCCTGGAGTTTCTGTCCACCCACCCCAATCCCGGCAGCCGGATCGGCGCTCTGGAAGAGAAGATGCAGGTGGCGCTGCCGCTGTATCAGAAGGCCACACCAACGAATTGCAGACCACAGTAATTCAGAAGCGAGCAACGTGTTCCGAGCAGCAGAAACCTGACCTCATGATCTTCTGGTTTTGCCTTTCGAAACTCGCTTCTCGCAACCCGAGGCGTTCTTTGTCAGCCAACAGCCGCCTCTTTCACTGACACGACCTCTGCTGCCGGCTGCCAGTGATAATCCTTCATGCTTACCGTCCAGGTCCGTGCCATAAACTGGAAAGTGGCATGGGGCCACAGGGCCGTGTTACGACCGTCGGCCTGCTGGTACCAGCTCATGCAGCCGCCGTTCTGCCATACCGTGCCTTTCAGTTCATCCTGCAACTTGTCGTTGTATTTGTCCTGCACGTCCTGCTTCACATCCAGCCAGGCATCACCGCGCTTATCCAGTTTGGTAATGGCATCCATGATGTAGCGCACCTGACTTTCAATCATGAAAATGATGGAGTTATGCCCCAGGCCAGTGTTTGGCCCAACCAGCTGGAACATATTTGGGTAACCGCTGACGGTGGTGCCCAGATAGGCTTCCGATCCTGCTTTCCAATCGTCCTGCAATCGGTGCCCCGGCAACCCGGTAATGTCGAAATCCTTCATGTAAATACGCGGATCCACGATAAAACCGGTACCCAGTACCAGGCAGTCTGCCTGCTGCTCGCTGCCATCGCTGAACACGATGCTGTTTTCACGGATTTCTTTCACGCCTTCGGTAACTAGCGACACATTGTCGCGGTTGAAGGTGGGGTAATAGTTGTTGGAGATCAGGATACGCTTACAGCCCAGTGTGTAGCTTGGCACCAACTTGCGGGCAGTGGCCTTGTCTTTCACCTGGTAATGAATAAACGCTTTCAGGGCCGGCTCGGCCAGCTTGGCCAGGCGCGGATTGAAAATCGGCAGCACCCGCGCTTCGTTGCTCAGGTACAGGCGCAGGCGATGCAGCTTGCGCAGCGCCGGGAAGCGACGGAATACCCACTTGCTCAGGCCGGAATAAGCGCGCTCATCGCGGGGAATGATCCATGGCGGCGTGCGCTGTACCACGGTCAGCTGGCCCGCTTCTTTGGCCACGTGGGGCACATACTGAATGGCGCTGGCGCCGGTACCGATGGACACCACTCTCTTGCCGGCCATGTCGTAATCGTGATCCCACTGGGCGGAGTGGATGATCTTGCCTTTGAAGTTTTCCATTCCCTTGAAATTGGGGAAGGAAGGCACGTGCAAAGGGCCACTGGCCAGCACCCAGTGCTGACAAATCACCTGAGAGCCATCGGCAAGGTCCAGCGTCCACAGGGCCGCCCTGTCATCAAAATGCGCACCGGTCACTTCGCTATTGAAACGGGTGTACTGACGCAGGCCGTGCTTGTCGGTGACGCCCTGAATGTAATTGTGAATTTCCTGCTGGCCACTGTAGCGGTGGCTCCACTCCGGATTCCCTTCGAAAGAGAAGGAGTACATGTGCGACTGCACATCACAAGCCGCCCCGGGGTAGCTGTTGTGATACCAGGTGCCGCCCATACCACTGCCTTTTTCCAGCAGCACAAAATCATCGATTCCGGCTTCGCGCAGCTTGATGGCCATGCAGATACCACCGAAGCCACCACCGACGATGGCGACTTTGACGCGGCGGGTTTTCACATTGATACGGGCCTGACTTGTCATAGGTATTCTCCTTGGGATGCCGATGCATCTATCAATGCATGCACTCTAGCCTTGCCAGCGCCCTGTGAATACGTGTTAACCTGACTAAAAATTGATAATTCCGGCCATGTCTGAACGCTCGATACTTGCACTGATCTACACCATCGACCTGCTCGAGACCGAGAAGGGAATCGACTGTGGGCCAGTGTTGGCCCGCCACGGGCTGGACCGGGACAAGCTGGACCCCAACAGCGAGATCGGCCGGGATCGGGAATTGCTGATCTTCACCGAGCTGCTGCCACGGGTAAACGACCCCATGCTGGGCTTCGAGATGGGCAGCCGGTTCGGTTTTGCCGGCTACGGCCAGCTGGCCATGCTGCTGATGACCAGCGAAACCGCCTTCCAGGGTTTCCAGTTCGGGGTGAAATACCAGGCCCTGACCTACTTGTACGGCGAAATCGCACTGGTGCCCGGCGAGCAGACGACCGCCCTGGAGCTGTACCCGATCCCCTTGCCGCCTGAAGTGAGCCGCATTCTGATCGACCGGGACATGGTGGGCACCTTCAAGCTGATTAATGACATTCAGACCCAGCTCAATCTGGACCTGAAACCGATGGAGGTGTGGATGCCCTACCCACGCCCCACCCATGCCAAGACTTTCGAGGACTATTTCGGCTGTCCGATTCGTTACGATCAACCCTATTGCAAGGCGGTGATTCGCAACCAGGACATGGGTACTCGCATGCTTGGCTACAACAAAATGGCTCAGGACATGTATCGCCAGCAGTGCGACGCCATGCTGGCCCGGCGCGAAGCGCCCACCGCTGACCTGGGCGGGCGCGTCATGGCGTATCTGAACCTGTTTGTACGGACCTTTCCCACCGCCGAGCAAGTCTCTCAGGCATTCGGCATACCCGAGCGCACTTTCCGGCGCCAGCTCAGCAAGGAAAACCGCCCTTTTCAAGGCATCATGGATCAGGTCAGGGAAGACAAGGCCCGGCGCTACCTAGGGGATTCAGAGCGCAGCGTGGCGGAGATTGCCGAATTGCTCGGCTACAGCGAGTCCGCCGCCTTCGTTCGGGCTTTTGAGAGGTGGACAGGGACTACGCCAGCTCGTCATCGCAATGGCCTGAAAGGTCAATCGTAGAAGCGCTACTTGAGGCGCGAAAACGAGCGTCAGCGAGTAACGAGTTTCGAGTTGCGAAAGGCAAACCCCAAACCCTTCCGGTTTGGATGTGTTGGTTTTCGAAACTCGCTTCTCGTGACTCGAAACTGGGTTGTTCGCGCCTCAAGCGGCGCTCCCACAGACGCTTCGTAGAAAAGGTCAGTCCTGACGAATGCGTTCAACGATCTTGGTGGTAGAAATGTCATCGATAAAATCGAGCACCTTCACCTCGCCGCCATAGCCTTTCACAAACTCGTGACCCACGACCTGATCCACACTGTAGTCGCCGCCTTTCACCAGCACATCCGGTTTGATGGATTCCAGCAATGGCTCCGGCGTATCCGTATCGAACGCCACCACCCAGTCCACCGCTTCCAGCGCGGCCAGCACCGCCATGCGGCGCTCAAGCGGATTAATCGGCCGGCCCGGCCCTTTCAAGCGGCGAATCGATTCATCACCGTTGACGGCCAGCACCAAGCGATCCCCCTGCCGACGAGCCGTATCCAGATAGCCCACATGGCCAGCATGAATGATGTCGAAGCAGCCATTGGTGAAGACAATTTTCTCCCCCTGGGCGCGGGCATCCTCGATGGCGATCAACAGCTGTGCTTCGGTCATCACTCCACGGCCCAGCCCACCTTCCTGGTGCACCGCCCGTCGCAGCTCTGGCGCAGACACCACGGCAGTACCCAGTTTGCCGACCACGATACCGGCGGCGATATTGGCCAGCGCGACGGCATCTTCCATGGCAGCACCCGCCGCCAGCGACACCGCCAGCACGGAAATAACGGTATCCCCGGCGCCGGTCACATCAAACACTTCCCGGGCCCGGGCCGGCAGGTGCAGTTCTGGTTGGCCATCGCGTAGCAGGGTCATGCCTTTCTCGCTGCGCGTGACCAACATGGCTTGCAGATCCAGATCACGGATCAGCTGCTGGCCCTTGGCAATCAGGTCCTGCTCATCCTTTACTGCCCCTACCACCGCTTCAAACTCACTCAGGTTCGGCGTCAGCAGGGTCGCCCCGCGATAGGGCTCAAAATCGGTACCCTTGGGATCCACCAGCACCGGCACACCCGCTTCACGGGCCAGCGCAATCAGGCCGGGACAATCACGCAGGGCGCCTTTGGCATAATCCGACAACACCAGCGCCCCACAGTGAGATAACTGCTGCTTTACCTGCTCGGCAAACGGTGCTGGGTCCTGGTTGTGGAACGCTTCCTCAAAATCCAACCGCAGCAGTTGCTGCTGACGACTGATCACCCGCAATTTGGTAATCGTGGGCAGCCCGTCCACTTTCTGGAAGTGACAGCCCACTTCCGCCGCCGCCAGCCGCTCTTCCAGAATCGAGGCGGCTTCATCATTGCCCGTCACCCCGACCAGCTCTGCACGGGCGCCCAGGGCGGCCATGTTCAATGCCACGTTGGCGGCACCACCGGGGCGGTCTTCCAGCTCGGTAACGCGCACCACCGGCACCGGTGCTTCCGGCGAAATGCGGCCGGTGGGGCCGTGCCAATAACGATCAAGCATGACATCGCCAGCCACCAGAACGCGGGCCTGGGCAAAAGAGGGAATTTGCGGGTTTTGCATCAATGTCTCCAAAAGACAACAGAGCCGAATTGCCCGCAATTGTAGCATAGCGGTGGAGGCAAACAGGTTCTAACAGTACACTTCGCGGCACGCCGCTACCTGCTGACCGGGCACAACAATTACGCATCGCCACGCTGTCAGGGTATCATTCAGCAACTCTTGGCCAATTTCGGAGCAACAGGACACTCTATGCCGCCACTGCCCCCCAACATCATGCAAGGTCGCTGGTTACGCTGGTGGCTGACATTGTCATTTGCGGTGATGTTCAGCGGCGTATTCCTGTTCAACTCCCGCATCGGCCTGCTCAACGTGCTTGATGTGCTGTTCTTTCTGCCCGGACTGACTCTGCTTACCCGCGCGGTGGTCAGTGGTGACCACCGGCTGATGACCTCGCCCTTTCTTGTTCCGCTCTATCTGCTACTCGCCTGGGCCCTGCTCAGCCTGGCCTGGGCAGAGGAACCCAACTCCTCGCGGACAGTGCGCGGCGTGGTGCAAATCGTGGTCATGGTGGGCCTGTTCCGCTGGCTGCACCTCTATTTCCGCAACACCTTCAAGCAAGCCATGGCCAACGGTGCCCTGTGCGCCATGGTCGTGGCCACGGTGGTGATGGTCAGCTATTACACCACCCAGCCGTTCAGCAGCCCTCTGTTCAGTGAGCCTGCCAACCTGATTTTCCGCATGCCTTCCCTTGATCCCTCCCTGGCGCTGATGGCCATGGTGGCACCAACCTTCATCCTGCTGGCCCAAGGCATGGAAGAAGGCGCCTCAGGGAAAGGCGGACGCCGGCTGGTCGGTGCTGCGGTCGGGTTTGGTTTCTTGTGTCTGACGTCGTTACCGCTGGGGTTGATGAGCCTCATGCTCGGCATTGCCTGGCTGATCAGCCGCGGTCCGCGCCGCTTGCTGAGCCTGATCCCGCTGGTGGCGGCCCTCTACCTGATGGTAGAAGGCAGCCACAGCGTGACAGTGATCAACTACTTTACCCACCCTCTTATTGGTAACGGGTTGAACCATGAAACCCTGAACGGTGTGCTGGCCCATGATGGCGGCCACTTACGAACACTGGCGCACCCGCGCAACATCTTCCTGCTACTGATCCACGGGCTGGGGCTGATTGGCCTGGTGCTGTTCATTGCGAGCTGGGCAAGCCCACTCACCGCACTACTGCAACGACAGATCAACTGGCATGAGAATGCCGCCTACACCATTGCTGTGGTGCCCGGCCTGTGCATGACATACGCGGCCGGTGCTTATTTGATGGTGCCATTTCAGGCCAGCTGGCTGAGCCTGTGGTTGCCGCTGGCGCTGTTGCTCGCTCGCCTCAGCGAACGCCCTGCCATCCGCCCGAACAGCCGCTGAGAGCCTCATGGGAAAACGTACCAACCGCCCCTCACGGCTCTCCGATCCTCGCCTTTATCCAAGCTGGGTCGGTGCTGGCCTGTTCTGGCTGATCGGACAACTGCCCTGGAATCTGCTGCTCGCAGCAGGACGAGGCCTTGGCCAGCTCGCCTGGCATCTGGCAAAAAACCGCCGCCATGTTGTGCAAACCAACATCCGACTTTGTTTTCCTGAATTAACCCCGCAAGAACAGGAAGCATTAGCCCGCCGCTGCATGATCAGCACCGGTGAAGCCATTCTGGAAATGGCCGGCAGCTTCAGCAACCACCGTATCAAGCTGGCTGAGCGGCTGTCCATCAAAGGCATGGAGCACATCAGGAATGCCCAAGCGGCGGGGCAGGGGGTGTTATTGCTGGGCATGCACTTTAACAGTGTGGATGTGGGCTCGCGCCTACTGAGCTACGCCCTGGATATTAATGCGGTCTACCGCCCCAACGACAACCCGGTGATTGACCGCCTGATTAACAAAGGCCGTCAAAAATACGTGGAAGGGGTCGTTGATCGCATGGACATCCGCCAAATTGTGCGCCTGCTGAGAAACGGAAAAGTTGTCTGGTACGCCCCGGATCAGGACTATGGCACCGCCCATGCGGTCTATGTGCCTTTCTTCGGCATCCCTGCCGCCACTATCACCGCCACCAGCCGCATCGCCCGCATGGGCAAGGCCGTAGTCATCCCCTGCGCGCACTATCGCTTACCCGGCGGCCGCTACGAAATCGAATTCGGCCCGGCGCTGGAAGACTTTCCCTGCGGTGACGATGAACAGGACACCGCTCGCATCAATAGCACCATTGAAGGCTACGTGCGCAAATGCCCGGAGCAGTATCTGTGGGTGCACAAGCGGTTCAAGCACCAGCCCGCTGGCCAGCCGAAGCGTTATTAATGAGTTCACTTGAAACCCGTACCGACCGTTTTTTTTCTGTCTGGCTAATCATCGGATTCCTGCTCTATGCGTTTGGGTTTTTCCTCGCACCATCCAGCAAGGCGCAATATCTAACCCTTTATATTGGATTGATTTTGCCGGCCCTGTATTTCTCCTTCTTTCACTTCAAGCAGTATTTCCTGGAAAATGACAAGACCCTGCTGTGGATCCTGTTTATCACTGTCGCCTTGTACCTCCCCTCTGCCTGGGCAGACGGAGATACACTGGACACGCTCCGCAAGAACCTTAAAGGGGTATTGTTCGTTGTATGCCTGTCAATCGCGGTACGGCACACCTACCTCACATCGCCTCGACTTATTGGGCAATTGCCTGCTGCGCTTCTCGGCTGCGGGGCAATCGCGCTCGCCCTGTTCTATATTAAATTGGCGCAATCAGGAGTCGTGGGCGGAGGCGTACCAGGAATGGGTAACCTTGGAGAAAATCCCAACGAGACAGGGCTCGCGCTTTCAGTTGCATTGATTATTCTTGCTAGCTCCATGGCTCGCAAACCGTCCCCAGCAGGCATACTACTTTGCCTGACATTTCTCATTGCCATTTATCTGGCCTATAGCAGGGCCGCTCTCTTGGGGCTCGCCGTTACACTGCCGTTCATGCTACTCCACCAATACGGCAAACCTCGGGCCGCCACGACCTTTCTTGTATGCTGCAGTGTAGGCGCCATCGCCGTAGCAGGGATGATGCTGATGGGAGAGCTGGATGCCGACAAACTCCTGAGCCGGCGCCCCAGCCTGTGGAAGGATTTTCTTTCGCATAATCCCGGCTTTCACTGGGCCTGGGGGGCCGGCCTGCCAGGCAGCATTACGGTTTTCTCTGAAATATTGCAACGCAAGCTTGAACCGCACAGTCTGTATTTCGCCCTAGGCCTAAGAGGAGGAATTCTTGCAATTACACTATTCCTTGGACTGGTGCTTGCAGCTGTCATTAGACATGGCATCAAACCCTCTTCAAATAGCGTCTGGCTCTATATACTAATGTTCGGCATGATTACCCAATGTTTTGAGGGCGTTTATCCAGTAAGGCCGCCGAACAGCTTCTGGCTGTATACTTGGCTTCCACTCTTTATGTTGTTGCTTACTACCAACAAGAATCCGGATCGCTGAATGTCTGCGCAAATACAACGCTATAATATTCTTGCTATTGCGCAACCCGCCGAGGTCCAGCGCAGAAGGCATCTGGACGAAATGCTGTCGCCTCTTGGCATGCAGTATCAGCTTGTCAAAACATCACCACCGGTGCCTCAGAGCCAGTGGCACGAAGTCGGTTTCGATCATGAAAAATCTCGCTCTATCCTGGGACGAGACCTTTCCTGCGGAGAAATCGGCTGCTTTCTCAGCCATCGCAATGCCTGGAAGATTGCAGCCAATGCAAACTCGCCCTCCTTGATACTGGAAGGCGATGCAAAACTGGACCAGGATTCGCGAAATGTCTGCCAGCTGCTCGCCCAGCGCGCCAGAAGCTGGGAACTGGCCATGCTGTATTACTCCAAATGCGTACCTTCTGTCTGGCAGCAACAACGATTGGACGATACGTTCCGATTAGCGAAGTTTGCCAACCGCCGGGCATACTGCCTGGCAGCCTACATGGTCACCCCTGAAGGGGCGCAAAAACTACTGAATATGAGCGAAACATTTTACTTGCCGGCCGATGATTTTGTTTCCGGGGGATGGATCAGAAAAGACCTGGATATGTATGCCGTGATTCCTCAGGCGGCCGGCCTTTGCGAAATTCAATCGTGCCATTCCAACCTGGAAGTCGGACGGCAAAAAAACAAGAAGCGCAAACACAAGAAAAAAGATAACACTCAACTTCTACGCCGGCTGGAGCTCTATCTGAGAGAGCTGGGTCAGCGATATCGCTGGCCACGTAAAAGCCTTTAGGGCGACCCTCCCTGGTCAAGCGCCTTGATAACTCGAGCGGGAACGCCACCGACTAACGTCAGGGCCGGAACCGGACGATTGACCACCGCTCCCGCTGCCACAACCGCGCCATCCCCGATTTCGACACCCGCAGTAATTATCGCGCCAGCACCGATCCATACATCCTTGCCGATAGTAATGGGCGCACCGGTAGTGCCGCGGCGACCCTTTTCATTCAGATAAAGGCTGTGTTGCGCGCCCTCGAAACATACACGCGGCCCGATACGACACCGCTCTCCCAGTGTTATCGACGCTTTCGGACAAGCAAACCGCACCTCGGTATTAATAAAGCAGCCCTTGCCAATATGCACCTTCCCGGCCCCTCCGATGGGACGAAGCGTCACAGGTCCATACACCGTCGAACGGCCCTGCATATCCATGCCTGCAGCCTTGAGCAGTAGCCAGCGAATCTTGTCGCTGAACTTCAACCGCGGAAGATGATTAGCCAGCCCCAGAAACAGAAACTCCCGCCACTGCTGCATGGCTATAACCCCCTTGCCCTGAAATAACGGCGCCGCTTGCCCACAAAACGAAACTTTTGCTCAAGATGCTTCCAGAATTCCGAGGAATCCGAATACCGACAAGGAAAGTCGTTCGCTTCGATACCCTCAAGACATTCCTTCCACTGGTTATCTTCCTCGTAACCATGCTCGACCAGATCGGCCAGCAGCTGAGGATAACGCTCCACCTGCTGCTTGAGACGTGGCAGGTGCTCTTTCCAACCAGCAATCCTGGATAAATCCACCTCACGTACGCCGCCGAGCGCGTTCTGTGCATCCTCACCTGCGCGGGCAACTTCATGGAAGCGATTGAAATCGTGCGCACGCGACAGAAAGGGAAATTGCGCTTCTATTTGCGCCTGTACCTTCATGGGATCACGGACCAGATCCTCATAACGCAGCAACAATACACGAGGGTGTTCGGCAATCGCTGCCGCACCTTTCTCCGCCCGCTTCCATACCGGGTAATTGCAAAAGTACATGCCTGGCCAGGCCTTGTGCATGCTGCAAATCACCGAGCGGGGATCGCGCAACATGACGATCACATGCAAGGCAGGATCACGCTCAAGCAGTGGCGCCATCCACAACACGTCATTGGGTTTCTTGGAAAGGCGCAATCCCTGTTCATGGGGCGCCACCTTGAAAATGGTTTCTTCATGATCAGAGTGCCCCTGATGGGGGTAGCAGGCCACCAGCATTTCCGCCATCAATGTCGTGCCACTGCGCGGACAGCCCACCACATGGAGATTGATCGCATTCATTTACCTGCTCCCAGAATCTTTAACCGGTCACGCCAGGTGATCGGAGGGGCCGGCTGAATCTCTGCCGAAAGCAGCTCTGGAAATGCTGCCGCCCGGTCGACCCAGCGATGCTGCTTTGTCACCAACGCCTGCCCTGCACGGGCTATACGCTCTGCTGCCGGAGAATCTGACGCCAGCCAGGCAAGCTTCTCCTCCAGCTCTTGCTCGCTGTCATACAGGACCACATTTTCACCTTCGACAAAACCCAGTGCAGCCTGCTCCTGCTCGGGCTGGCGCCAGGCAACCAGCAAACAGCCTGCTGCCATGGCTTCAAAATTCTTGATCATATACTCGCCGAAACCGATATCCGCGCTGACAAAACAACGGATCTGGTTAAGCAAACGGTTATAGGGTTCACCAGGGTCCGCACGCAACAACGCCACCCGCCCCAGTTTCTCTTGGCGCAGAAGGAACCGTTTGCGCTTCTTGTATACCTTGTTCTTCACCCTGCCCACGAAAGCGGCAACCTCTGTTCGCGGGATACCGAGATCGGTAATGACCTTGTTGTCATAACCCTTGGGCAAATAGCAGGCATCAATGCCTTCGCTTCGTAACTGGTTAGCCAGTTGCGATCCAGACACAATAATCCGGACCTCACCGAGGTCTCGCAGCACAGAAGGATAGCGTTTGTACCATTCACTGGAAGACACATTGTTCTGACACACATCGTGATCAAACACGACCAGCCCGGGGGCTCGCTTCAAACACTGGTAGCGTTTACCAAGACGACGCAGATTTGTGTCTGCGATAACCCTGTCGTAACCGCTGAAATCTGCCCCATTGAAATACGCCTCAAGACCGTGCTCCCGTGTCACTTCCACATGATCGAAGTCAAACACTTCCCGGGCCGCCTCCCACAACGGGCGCGTCACCATCAACTTGCCATCGGTGGACACAATCAGGGTCTTCATAACCAGCTCTCAATCGATTTCAGTCGGGCCTGATAATAACTTTCGAATTCCTGCTCTGCCCCTGCTGCCAGTGCCTCACGGGGCTTCCAGCTCTCAAACAATCGCTTACGCTGTGCCTCCAGAGCGTGAGGCAGTGCGCCCCCCGGGAAGCGCACCATGCCATCCAGATCGATAACCTGCAGGACACCATCAACAAAAAGAAAATTAGTGTACTTGCTATCCCCATGACTGAAACGCATCAAAAGCATGGTTGCGAAAAAGTCGGCCATCTGCCTGAGCGCTTTCTCCCGGAACGGCCCGCCTTCTTCACAAATCTCAGGCAGCATGCGCCCATTTACATGTTCACAGACAAGATATTCTCTGCCCGTCAGCCCCTTACTTTTCTCCGACACGAAGCACAATGCCCGGGGAGTATGAACATGCACAAGCGTCAAATAGCTCGCATTCATCCAGGAATTCCGTGCCCGGCTGCGAAACTGTCTGGCCAGTCTTTTGGCAAAACTCTTCAGGTTATAGCGCTTGATCACTACCGGCTCTGCGCCGATATCGACACGCCATACCGTGGCGCTGTTTCCATCCTTTAGGTTCTCACTGCCGGGCAAGGTGTTATCCAATCCCCTCTCCAGCAAGCCCTTCACTTTTTCCAGGTCGCCACGTCGACACATACCCGTAAGGCCTGGCACATGAAGCTCCGCAAACTCGGTACAGTCGCGCAAGGATTTCTTGACCAGTTTGCGCAAGCGCTTGTCACGGACCTCCGCCAGCTTTCGGGCAATGTCTCTGGCACTGAAAATCCCGCCATACCAACGAGCGACCCTGTCAGCAGAGGGCAAAGACAAAGGCGGAAACTGGGCCAGAAGCAGGGCAAGATTATCCAAAGCGGTGCGAGCAGAGGGCGGGCCTTCTGACACCTGGATATCACCCGCATCAATTACGTACCAGTTATCACCATGCTGAATAAAATTATTCAGATGGATATCCCGCTGCAGCGCCCCGGCCTTGTGCATCCGGGCAGTCAGCTCCACCAGAGACTGCAGCAAGACCTGATGCCCGGGTTCATCCGCCTCCTTCAGAACGATGCCAGCAGAGCGCTCACCCAAATGCTCGAGCAGCAACATCGCCCCCTGGTCTTCCTCTTGAGCGACCAGAATATTGGGGGCAGGAATCCCTCGTTGTTGCAGATCCTCCAGAACACGCTTTTCACGGCTGAATTCCGTCATGGATCGAGAGGCCTGCGAAAAAATCTTGATGACGACCCGCGCCCCCGCTGCAGTCTGCCCTGCATAAATGGCTCGCCTTGAAGGCATGAAACGCAGCAGCTTTTCCACCCGAATTGCCGACTCACCCACTATCAGGGTCGCGGGCAACCCCGGCGTGCGGGTCGCCAGCAACATCTCCACAGAAACCTCAGGTGCTACCGCCATCAGATATCTTTCCCCGGGTGCTCGTTGAATTGCAGGGGCAACCGGGGCTCTACCTCAAAATAGCGGCGATAGATTTTTTCTGCCTCGCGACGCGCAGCGCCCCAGAGCGACACATCCTCCAGAGCCTGACGTAATGGCAAACCGGAATAAACCCGAATGAAACGCAATATATCCCGCCGCGTCATGCCGAAGCGGGCAGTAGAGAAATACAGCCCGCCCAGATCCTTTATCTGCCAGCGTCGCGGCACTTTGCTGCGAACCTGAGAGCGATGAAGGTCGATAAGATACATACGCCCAGTTGCCACTTGCTGCTGCACATCCTCCTCGGGCATGAGAAAGTGCGCAAGATAGAAATCCCGGTGGTTGATACCGGCCTGATGCATGATCCGGGCAATATCCGCAACCCTCTCAATCAGGGCGCGCTTGAACTGCGTTGGCATCTCACCGGCTTGCACCCAGCGCTCCCCCACATCTTCCAGACTCAGCGTTTTGGTAAGATCATCGGTAACGATAAACGATTCAATCGAAGCCGGGTTGACACCGCGACTTCCAAACCCCGCCACGGTCATGGTGTCCAGTCCAGCGGCACGAACCGCATTAATGGCTCTTACTTCATCCATGGCGCCCAATACCGGCAATTTACCCTGGGTGAGGTTCTTGAAAATTTCTTTCCAACCGATGCCACCGTGGTATTTGAGAAAATAGCTTCGCCCATCACCATGAAAGCGAAGTGTTCTCCGTCCCTCACGGGCCCGGAAAATATCACCGTCCTGCCGGGCAGCCTCGGCAAAGGGATCACCCTCACCCCAAAGGGCATCAATATCCTCGCGCAAAAACAGTTTCACCGGCCAACCTCCACGGCATCGACTACGTTCTGCGCCAGACGATAAAGCGCCGGCGAGGAGCCATACTCCAGCCCCGCCGCCTGCCATCCCCCCGGCACACTGCCTATCATTTCCTGTAGCGTCTGGTTGAGATCACGCTGGCTAAACGGCGACGGGATCACTTCTCCGGAGCCCGCCTCCTTCACATAACGAGCATAACCGCAGGTATCCGTCGTCAATACCGGCAGACCCGCCACAGTGGCTTCTATCAACACCATACCCGCGGATTCCCGGTAGGCTGGATGCAACAACAAATCTGCGGCTTGCATGAGTGCCGGCACATCGTCACGGGGACCCAACACGACAACCCTGTTTCGGATGGTTTCGTCCACGCCACTCAGGTATGGCTCGGCATCGTCGTTCCCGACGATCATTAGCTTCGTGCTATCAGGCAATTTCGTAAACGCCGCCAGCACCCGATCCAGGCCCTTCACCTTGAAACCAGACCCCAGGAAGAGGATAAGCGACTCGTTATCGGCGACAGCCAGCTCGCGACGAACCTGGTTTCTGAGTTCCTCATAATTCTCCGGGCGGCGTCGATCCGGCTCAATGCCGGGCGGCAGCACCTGATAGCGGGAAGCAGGCAGAGGGTAATGATTCAGGTACTGATCCCGCTGATCGTCATTGAGAAAAAGCAAATGGGGGCCCGTGGCCGCCACTACCTGCTCTTCCAGTTTGAGATAGGCAGCATAGCGGGGTAGCCAACGTACAAGGGGGAACTTGCCCGCCACGTGAGCAGCAAAGCAACTGTCAGCAGCAAAATACACATCCAACCCGGGAAGGCGGTTAAAGCCCAGCACCCGGTCATAGCCCCCGGCTTCGACCGCCCGCTGTACGGCGCCCGCAAAACTGGCCATACGTCCATGATTGCTTCGCCCGGACACAGGTAGAACATGAAGGTCCACGCCCTCAATGAAATCCCCCTGCCATTCACTGACGAGGGCCTCAACCTCGTGACCTCGGGATACCGCTTCACGGGCAATACGAGCAAAATCCCGCTGCAAGCCGCCCCAGGGGAAATAGTGATAGAGCACCATCGCCAGCTTCACGGATTCTGCCTCCGCAACGTCCGCCAGACCGCAGCCGGCTTCAAGGTACTGAAACAGGGCGGCTCCACACCCTTACCCAGCTCCCCACGGTAAGTGCATTTCTCCTGCACGCAGGGCGCGCAGGGAAAATCCGCCGCCAATGACGAAGCACGCATGCCCAGCACCCCGGTCAGCATCGGGTCGGTAGGACCATACAGAGCCACACCCGGCAAGCCGGCAGCGGCGGCCAGATGTGCCAGCCCGGTATCCACGGCGATAAAGGCATCCCAACTCAACAGTTTGTCGGTCAGCGCATCCAGCCCCATTTTGGGCAACACACAAACGCGCTCCAGCCCCGCGGCCAGCCGCTCGGCGCGAGCCTTTTCTTCGTTATTACCCCAGGGCAGATGGACACGGTGGCCGTCGCTACTTGCCAACTCAAGGAGCTGACGCCAGAAGGCTTCCGGGTAATGTTTGGTGGGCCAGGTAGTGCCATGACAGAACACCAGTTCTGCCGGCTCACTCAAGGGCGTTGGCACATGCTCACGGGGTAGTCCATAGTCTGGCGCGGCATCGGGAAGGGCGTAACCCAGAGCCAGGGAAAACAATTGGCGAACCCGCTTAATGGCGTGCTGACCGCGAGCCACAGGGAGCGGATGATCCAGTACTCTGGCCGACAACCCCTCCCGCGCAGAGTGCTTATCAAGACCGAATTTGGGACCACGGGAGAGGCGCGTAACAAACGCGCTTTTCAGCAAGCCCTGGGCATCAATCACCGCATCATAGGAGGTTGACTGAACGGCGGACTTGAAAGCCGCCCACTCCCCGGAGCGGCGCGCCTTGATGGGATGCTTACGCCAGCGGCGCAGGGCACAGGGAATGACAGTGTGAACGGCAGGGTGACGGCGGGCCAGGTCGGCAAAGCTGTCTTCCACCACCCAGTCCACCTGCAGATCAGGAATGGCAGCCCGCGCATCGGTGAGAGCCGGCAGGGTATGGATCACATCCCCCATGGAGGAGGTCTTGATCAGAAGCACACGCATGAATTAGCGACCTACCTTGTCTTTAAACTTTCGCTCCAACCGGTCCAGAAGTGAGCGTCCAGCAGCACCCCCCAGGGGTTGAGCAAGGTATTCCCGCAGAAATCTCAGCCTGTCCCGGTCAGACAACCCTTTTGTTCGCCTCGCCAGACTTTCGAGATCCCGCACACGGGGGCGCCAGTGCTGATAGTGCGGCCGGCAACGTTCCAGGTCGATAAACCGGGTATCATATCGCTGCCGCAACTCAGACCAGGCAACAAAAACATGCTTGGGATACAGATTTTGATGAGCCAGCCCTTGCTCATGCAGCAACCGAACTGCCGCCGCCACATCCCGAATCAATGCAACCCGACGCCCCAAAGGCAGCTGGCGAAAAGGCGCACTGTCCAGACTTTGAAAGTTCTCCAGGCCCAGACTCACCAGCATGGCTTCCTTGTCCCCGCTCACATTGTTCGCAGAAAAAAACAACGGCTCTACCACGGGCACACCCATCTGCCAGCAACGCATCATGGCCTTGTACTCCTGATACAGTGTTGCCTGGCCGCGAAATGGGTGCCTCACACTGCGCCGCACGTAGTTGCGCTGGTGTTTGATATACACCCTTTTCTCAACACCGTCGGGATCAGTGACCACAGCACTAAAAACCTGGCTCAGCCCGCGTCCCCTCCGATTCGGTTTGTCGACCAGAGTTCTGTCCAGAGCCAACCAATCATCAATGGTTGTGAGGCCACATCCTTGTAAAGCCTGTCGCCAGTGGGGATGGAAATAACTGGCGCTCAATTCCGTTTCTATCACTCATCTCCAACCAATTGCTCCAGAGCCTCAATAACCTGCGACGGTGGCAGTTGGCGCAAGCAGTTCAAGTGACCCAGCGGGCATTCACGCTCGAAACAGGGACTGCACTCCAATCCCAATCGTACCACTGCCACCCGGTCGCCCAGGGGAGGCGTAAAGCCGGGAGAGGTGGAGCCGTAGACGGACACCAGTGGCCGCTTCAGGGCGGCCGCAATATGCATCAGGCCAGAATCATTACTGACCACTGCCATGGTGGCCGAGAGCAGGTCCACAGCCTGCTCCAGGGACGTATTCCCCGCCAGCACCACCGCATGTTCATCGGCGCCATTCGCCAACGACCCGACGATAACATCGGCCACGGGCTGGTCTTTTCCGGAGCCAAAGATCCACACCTGCCCGCCACGCTCGATCCAGTGCTGGGCCACTGCAGCATAATGATGCTCCGGCCAGCGCTTGGCCGGACCGAATTCAGCCCCGGGACACAGCCCCAGCACCGGGCGGTCCAGATTCAGATTATGCGCCGCCATCGCCCCATTGCGCGAATCGTCACTGACCTGCAAGTGCGGGGCGGTAATATCTTCCAGCCCCGGAACCGGTGCGCCTTCCGGCAACGCCAGCGCCACAAAGCGCTGCACCATCAAGGGGTAGCGTTGCTTGTCCAGTTTGCGCACATCGTTGAGCAGCCCATAGCGCATTTCGCCGCGCCAGCCGGTGCGCACCGGGACCTTCGCCGAAAACGGCACCAGCGCAGACTTGAGCGAATTGGGCAGCACATAACTTTGCTGATAGTGGCCGCGCAAGGATTTCCCCAGTGCGTGCCGCTCCCCAAGACGCAAATCGCCATGGTCAAATGGCAACGCCAGCGCCTCACGCACTTCAGGCATGCGTGACAGCAGCGGCCGGCACCAGGTCGGCGCCAGCACATCGATAGCACAATCGGGGTATTGATGACGCAGTTCGGAAAACAGCGTTTGCGCCATCACCATGTCGCCGACCCAGGACGGGCCGACGACAAGGATGGCGGAGGGCGAGTCGGTCAAGGTAGCCGGCATCCGCCTGTTTAGCTCACGTAAGTGAGCCAGTCTCCATAGTCGTCATCCAGCTTGCCGCGCACCAGATCGAAATACACCGCCTGCAATTGCTCGGTGACCGGGCCACGCTTGCCTGCACCGATGATGCGGCCGTCCAGCTCACGAATCGGCATCACTTCAGCGGCAGTCCCTGTGAAGAAAGCCTCATCGGCGATGTACAACTCGTCGCGGGTAATCCGCTTTTCGCGCACCGGGTAACCGCGCTCTTCGGCCAACTGAATGATGGTTTTGCGGGTAATGCCATCCAGGCAAGAGGTCAGTTCCGGGGTGTAGATGATACCGTCACGAACCAGGAACACATTCTCACCGGAGCCTTCCGCCACATACCCTTCGTTATCCAGCAGCAACGCCTCATCGGCACCGCCGGACAGCGCTTCGTTCAGCGCCAGCATGGAGTTCATGTAGTTACCGTTGGCCTTCGCCTTACACATGGTGATGTTCACATGGTGACGCGTATAGCTGGATGTGCGCACCTTGATGCCCAGCTCCAGTGCCTCCGGTGACATGTAGGACGGCCATTCCCAAGCCGCCACCATCACATGCACTTTCAGGTTGTGGGCACGCAGGCCCATGCCTTCGCTACCGTAAAACGCCATCGGGCGCAGGTAGGCGTGAGGCAAATTATTTTCACGAATCGCTGACAGATGCGCCTCGTTGATCTGCTCCTTGGTAAAGGGCAGCTTCATGTTGAGAATATGCGCACTGTTGAAAAACCGGTCGGTGTGATCCTGCAGGCGAAAAACAGCCGGGCCGTTTGCCGTTTCGTAGGCGCGCACGCCCTCAAAAACGCCCATCCCATAATGCAGGGTGTGCGTCAGCACGTGCACTTTGGCCTCCTGCCAGGGAACCAGCTCGCCATCCAACCAGATAAAACCGTCTCTTACAGCCATCGACATGGCAGTGATACTCCCAGAACTAAGGACCCTTGAGCGAACGCCCTACAGGTCGAACCAATGCTTCCAGATCGCTCGCACGCCTTCACGCAAATCGCGGAATTGAGTGTCGTCGACAATGGATTTCTCTTTGCGCAACGAGGCGCGATGAGCCGCGGACCGGTAAGCCAGGTAGGCTTCCCGCAGCAGGCCGGCATCCTGTGCCGACATAATGTCCAATGCGGCCAGTGTTTCCAGCAAGCGCACATTATCGGTGAAGCGGGTCAGTTCACCGTGGGAGGAGGCCCATCTCAGAACCCCGTATTGCACCATAAATTCGATATCAACGATACCTCCCGGATCCTGCTTGAGGTGAAAAGTGTCCGGGGTTTTGTCGGCCAGGTGATCCACCATCTTGGTCCGCATGGCCAGCACGTCTTCGCGGAGTTTGTCCTGCGGGCGCGAATCACACAGCACCTGATGGCGAATATCGTTAAAGCGGGTGCGCGCCCGGCTGCAACCGGCCACCACCCGGGCACGCACCAGCGCCTGATGCTCCCAAGTCCAGGCATCGTTGCGCTGGTACTTTTCAAACGCATCCATGGAACTCACCAACAGCCCGGCACTACCGGACGGACGCAGGCGCGTATCCACTTCGTAGAGCTGGCCGCTCATGGTGCGCGTGCCGATGATATGCACGATGCGCTGCCCCAGGCGGGCATAAAACTGCTCGTTAGAGACAGATTTTTCCCCGTCGGTCATGCCGCCACTGGCCGCATCGTGCAGGAAAACCAGGTCCAGGTCGGAATTGTGTCCCAGCTCGATGCCTCCCAGCTTGCCATAGCCCACCACCACAAAATCCGGGCTACAGGGCTGACCATCATCCCGCGACGGGCGACCGTGGCGCTCGACCATGGGCTCCCAGGCCAGCATCACCACCTGATTGAGAATACTCTCGGCCAGCCAGGTCAGGTAATCGCTTACCTTCATCAATGGCAGCACTTCGGTCACTTCCGACGCCGCCACCCGCAACAGATGAGCCTGCTTGAAATTACGCAGCACCTCCATCTGCTGTTCCAGATCATCTTCTGCCACCCGCAACAATTGCTGACGCAGCTCGTCATCCAGCTCTGCCCGCTCCGGCGGCGAGTAAAGGGTACGCACGTCGAGCAGTTCGTCGAGCAATACCGGGTGCCGGGTGAGCCGCTCGGCGATCCAGGGGCTGGCGCCAGACAACTTCACCAACTGGGTCAACGCACTGGGATTTTCCACCAGAAGTGCAATGTAGGCACTGCGTCGCAATACCGCTTCCACGAAGGCGATCAAACGCGTGGCCGTCGTTTCACCATGCCCCTGGTAGCCCAGGGCTTCGAGCATCAACGGCATCAACCGGTCCAGCCGCTCACGGCTGATGGTCTGCATGTTTTCTACCGACCGACTATTGCGGAACACATCCAGCTTGGCATAAACGGCATCGGCATCCTGCACACCGATGGCACTGAGCTGTGCTACCGCAGCATCGTCATCCAGCTCGCCCAACCACAGATCCAGCAGCTCCTGATCGGCCCCCTGGGCCGCATCGGTTTCCTGTTCCGGGTCGGCAATCACCTGGCTGAAATGATGGCGCACACTTTCCCGGTAACGGCGCAGCTTGCGCTCAAAGGCGGCACGGGCAGAAAAACCCATGGCAAACGTCAGCCGCTGCCAGCCCAGTTCATCATCCGGCAAGCGCTGAGTCTGCTTGTCCGCCACCGCCTGCAGGCGGTGCTCCACATCTCGCAGGAACAGGTAGGCCTCGGTGAGCTCATCGGCCACATCGTCGGGCAGCAGCTCCAGCTCGACCAGTTGCGGTAAAACCTTGATCAGATTCGGCTCACGCAGGGCTGGCAGCTGACCACCACGAATCAGCTGAAACGCCTGCACAATAAATTCCACTTCACGAATACCACCGGCGCCCAGCTTCACATCGGCCTGCATGCCCTTGCGATTCACTTCCCGCTCGATCAGGGACTTCATTTCCCGCAAGGACTGGAAGGCGCCGTAGTCGATATAGCGGCGATAAACGAAGGGATTCAAGCGCTTGATCAGGCGATCACCGGCCTGCAGATCGCCAGCCATGGGCCGCATCTTGATCAGCGCATAACGCTCCCATTCACGGCCCTGGGTTTCGTAATACCCTTCCATGGCATCGAAACCGATCGCCAAAACACCGCTCTTTCCCCAAGGACGCAGACGCATATCTACCCGGAAAACAAAACCGTCGGCAGTGGTCTGATCCAGCGCCTTGATCAATTGCTGGCCCAGGCGAACAAAGAATTGATGGTGGGTTGGCGCGCGGCGCTCGCCTTCTATTTCACCCTCGTGCTCGTAGGCAAAAATCAGGTCGATATCGGAAGACAGGTTCAGCTCGTGGGCGCCCAGCTTGCCCATGGCCAGCACCACCAGCCTCACGGGGTTACCGTCCGGGTCCAGCGGTGTACCACTGCGCTCACAGGCCCAGCCGTACAGCACCGACAGCGCCTCGTCGATAAGGGTATCCGCCAGCAACGACAGGTCCGCCACGGCACTGTGGTAATCGCCGATCCGAGCCAGATCCCGCCAGACAATGCGCACCATATGACGATGACGCAGACGGCGCAGGGCCCGTTTGAGACTGTCCTCGCTGTCGCATTGCGCCAGCAGGGTGCGAATTTCCTCTTTCAGGGACGACGCCGCCAGCGCCTGGCTAAGGTCACTGGCCAGCAGCCACTCCCCCAGCCCCGGATCGCGCTGAAACTGGGCCGCCACGTAGTCAGAGCCCGCCCATACACGGGGCAAGTCGGCCAACAGGCCATCGGGGATACGGTGCCCGGATTCGACAAAGTGCATCCAGTGCTGGCTGACCAGCACCGAGAGTTCATCCGGCAGGGAGTGATATTGGGGTTCATTCATGGGCGGCTATTGTCGTACGGCGAGGGGAAAGCTACAAGCATGACGCCTGACGCCTGACGAGAGCTCGTTTTTTTGGCGTCACGCTTCCGGCATCGGGCATCAGGCGTTCATTCAGCCCATCAGGATATCCTGTGACGGCGTAACCCGCATGACCTCTTCAATGGTGGTCAAGCCTTTCGCCACTTTCATGGCCCCGCTGATACGCAGCGGCTTCATGCCCGATTTCAGCGACGCCCGGGTGAGGGTTTCCAGGTCTGCGCCACGGGTGATGTGATTCTTCAGAGTGGTGCGCAACGGCATGGTTTCATACACCCCCATACGGCCCCGATAACCCGTGCCCCGGCATTCCAGGCAGCCCACCGGCTGATACAGTGTCTCCGGCATCTTCATCTTGAAGGGGCGAACCAACTCATCCCAGGCCAGCGGGTCCGTTTCACTAGGCGCCTTGCAGTTCGGGCACAGGGTTCGCACCAGCCGCTGTGCCATCACTCCCAGCACCGTGGCACTGATCATGTAGGGCGGCACGCCCAGGTCAATGAGGCGCGTCACCGAGGACGGCGCGTCATTGGTGTGCAGGGTCGACAGCACCAGGTGGCCGGTCAGCGCCGCCTGAATGGCCATATCGGCGGTTTTCAGGTCGCGAATCTCACCAATCATGATGATATCCGGATCCTGACGCAGCATGGCCTTCACCCCCTGGGCAAAGTCCACATCGATATTGGCCTGAATCTGCATTTGGTTAAAGCTGGGCTCCACCATTTCGATCGGGTCCTCAATGGTGCAGACATTCACCTCGCTGGTGGCCAGCTGCTTGAGAGTGGAATACAGCGTGGTGGTTTTCCCCGAACCGGTGGGGCCGGTCACAAAGATGATGCCATGAGGGTGGCTGGTCATCTGGTTCCAGGTATCGTGATCCTCTTTGCTAAAGCCCAGCTGCTCGAAGCTGCGCACCAGCACGTCCGGATCGAACACCCGCATCACCATCTTTTCCCCAAACGCGGTGGGCAGCGTGGAGATACGCAGTTCGATCTCATCCCCTTCCGGCGACTTGGTTTTCAATCGCCCATCCTGGGGTTTGCGCTTTTCCGCCACGTTCAGGCGGCTGAGGATTTTCAAACGGCTGGTCACCGCCGCCATGATGGCCGCCGGCAATTCATACACATCGTGCAAGACACCATCGATGCGAAAGCGCATCTTGCCGGTTTCCCGGCGCGGCTCCAGATGAATATCACTGGCCCGCTGGGAAAACGCGTACTGCAGAATCCAGTCCACAATATTGACGATATGCTGATCGTCCGCGTCGTGATGCCCCTTGCCCACTTCCAGCAACTGCTCGAAGTTGGTAATGCCCGACATTTCCTGGCCGGTATTGCCAGCGGCGCCGGCGATGGAGCGGCTCAGGTTATAGAACTCGATCCGGTAGCGGCGCATTTGCTCCGGATTGACCAGCACCACCTCCAGCTCACGATCGCGCAGCACCTGCTGCAAATGGGGTTGCCAGTCACGCACAAAAGGCTGATCGCAGGCCACCACCACCTTGTCACGGTGCACTTCCACCGCCACGATGCCGTGGCGCTCGGCGAAAGCGTAGCTCATCACATTGGTGACCTGATCCACATGCACCTTGAGCGGGTCAATGTTGTATACCGGCAAACCGCTTTTGGCCGACAGCCACTGGGTCAGAAAGTCCACATCCAGCAACTGATGGGTATCGGTCCGGTCCGTGAGGCGGTATTTGGCCAGCACCTGAATGGCGTGCCAATTCAGCTCTTTCTTCTCGCGCGGCGTGGTAGAGATGACGTTGAAGTCTTCCTGGCTGACGCGGCCTTCATCCAGCAACTCGCGCATCAACCAGCGCACATCAATCAGCAGGCCGTCCAACTTGGCGGGATCAGCGGGGGCGTTAGCGCTCACTTTCGTCACTCTTTCTACTCTCCCAAATTCTTCACAGCACGCGGGCGGCGCCCGCACCACAACGGAGAAACACAAACACAGCCCCGGTGAACCGGGGTCATCTCATTATTCTGGCGTAGCCAAAGGCGGGCTATCAGCCTCTTTACTGTAACCCTAACACTGAACCCCTGACAGCCCCGTCCGCTTTCTCTATACTCGCGACCCAATTCATGACGGAACTGTGACATCGTTGTCACCGGCCCGCCGCCGCTACCCGCCAGCAGCGAATAGCGGCATCATGGGAAGCTGTTTCCAACCCTAAAACTTGGACCCGAGGCGCCTATGTCCTTTGGAAGCTCCATTGCCGGCCTGTTCGGCCGCTCGCCAATTAAACCCCTGCAACAGCACTACGACACCGTTCACGACTGTGCCCGCACACTCGCAGACTTCTTCGCTGCCGTGACCGAAAGCGACTGGGACAAAGCCCGCGCCGCCCGCAAACGCATCGCGGAGCTGGAAAACCAGGCCGACGAGCTGAAGAAAGAATTTCGACTGAACCTGCCCAAAAGCCTGTTTTTGCCCATGCCCCGCACCGATCTTCTCGACCTGATCAGCGTGCAGGACAAGGTGGCCAACAAGGCCAAAGACATCTCCGGGCTGATGCTCGGCCGGCAGATGACGATTCCCGCGGTACTGGCTGATGTCATGCTGAGTTATGTACAAGGCGCCATCGACACCTCCGCCCAGGCCCAGAAAGCCATCAATGAACTCGATGAGCTCATCGAAACCGGCTTCAGTGGCCGCGAAGTCCAGATCGTGGAAGAGCTCATCGAAGAGCTGGACCGGCTGGAGCGCAACAACGACGAGCAGCAGATCACCATCCGTTCCACCCTGTTCAAGCTGGAAAGCGAACTGCCCCCGGTGGATGTCATTTTTCTCTACAAGATCATCGAATGGGTAGGCGATCTGGCTGATCGCGCCCAGAAAGTGGGCGGCCGCCTGCAGATGTTGGTCGCACGCTAGGAGAGTTCTTATGGAGTGGATGTTAGAGCACAGCTATCTGATGCTGCTGCTGGCCGGGGCCTTCGGCTTCCTGATGGCCTGGGGCGTGGGTGCCAACGATGTGGCTAACGCCATGGGCACCTCAGTAGGTTCCGGCGCCTTGACCGTGAAACAGGCGGTAATGATCGCCATTGTCTTTGAATTCTGTGGCGCCTATCTCGCCGGTGGCGAAGTGACCGCCACGGTACGCAAGGGAATCGTGGATGCCGGCGTCTTTGCCGAATTCCCCCACTATCTGGTCTACGGGATGATGTCCGCGCTACTGGCCGCCGGCATCTGGCTGATCGTGGCCTCCTGGTTTGGCTGGCCCGTTTCCACCACCCACTCCATTGTCGGCGCCATCGTCGGCTTTGCCGCCGTAGGCGTGGGTGTGGATGCGGTCCACTGGGGCAAGGTAGGTAACATCGTCGCCAGCTGGGTCACCTCACCGCTTCTCGCCGGCTTTATCTCCTTCGCCCTGATCAAGAGTGTCCAGAAACTGGTTCTCAGCCAGGACGATCCGTTCCAGCGAGCCAAGCGCGTGGTGCCCTTCTATATGTTCCTGGTGGGCTTCGCGATTAGCGCTGTCACCTTGCTGAAAGGGCTCAAGCATATCGGCCTGGATATCAGCTATGGCGCCAGCCTCGGTTGGTCCGCAGTGGGGGGCCTTGTGGTCGCCCTGATCGGCGCAGCCTTCCTCAGCCGCATTCAACCGGACCCGGAAGCCGATAAGGATTTCCGCTTCCACTCCGTGGAGCGCATCTTTGCGGTACTGATGATTTTTACCGCCTGTGCCATGGCTTTTGCCCACGGCTCCAATGATGTGGCCAACGCAGTGGGGCCACTGGCTGCCATCAACAGCGTCATCGTCAACGAAGGCATGATCGGCGGGGAAGCCACCATGCCGGGCTGGATTCTGCTGGTCGGCGCCATGGGCATCGTCTTCGGGCTGGCTATTCTCGGCGCCCGGGTCATGGCCACGGTGGGCAAGAACATTACCGAGCTGACCCCCAGTCGGGGCTTTGCTGCCGAGCTCGGCGCTGCCGGCACCGTGATCCTGGCCTCCGGCACCGGCCTGCCCATCTCCACCACTCACACCCTGGTGGGGGCGGTACTGGGCGTAGGCATGGCCCGGGGCATCGGTTCGCTCAATTTGCGGGTGGTGAGCACCATCTTCACCTCCTGGGTCGTTACCCTGCCCGCCGGCGCCTTGCTATCGATCCTGTTCTTCTACTTCTTCAAGGGACTGTTTGGGGCATAGAGAGACGCCTCACGCTTCACGCAGCAGGCAACACGCTAACGCCGCCCTTCGGGCGGCGTTTTTGTTTAACATCAAGCGTCCGGCATCTGGCCTCAGGCGTAATTCGCTGGCTATACTGACCAATCAACCACTTACCACCCCAATTTCAGGGAAACACGCCGTGCCCAGCATCACTCCCGACAGCCAGGTTCACTGGTTCCGCAATTCGTCCCCGTATATCAATGCGCACCGGGGCCGAACCTTTGTGGTCATGCTGTCCGGGGAGCTGCTGGACGGCCCGCGCCTGCCTACCCTGATTCACGATCTGGCACTGCTCAATAGCCTGGGCATCAAGCTGGTACTCGTCCATGGCGCCCGCCCACAAATTAGCGCCCGGCTGGCAGAATCCGGTATCGAGTCCACCTTCGAGCAACACATGCGCATCACCGACAGCGCCGCGCTGGATAGCGTCATGGCGGCGGTCGGCGCATTGCGCCTGAAGCTGGAAGGCCTGTTCTCCATGGGGCTGGCCAACTCCCCCATGCATAACGCCAGCATCCGCCTGGTCAGCGGCAACTTCGTGGTGGCCAAACCGGTAGGCGTGCGCGGCGGTTTCGACTATCAACACACCGGTGAAGTGCGGCGCATCGACGTGGATGCCATTCGTCAGCAACTGGGTAACGGTAACGTGGTGCTCCTCTCGCCGGTTGGCGGCTCGCCCACCGGCGAGCTGTTCAACGTCAACGCGGAAGAAGTGGCCTCCACGGCCGCCATCGCCCTGGGCGCCGACAAGCTCATCATCATGGGCGAGCACCTGCGCCTGGCCGATCCGCAAGGCGACCTGGTGCGCGAACTCAGCCCCCAGCAAGCCGGCAAACTGCTGGCCGGCGATCAGTACGAAGATAACGGCGTGGACCGGCAACTCACCGCCGCCTGCCACGCCGCCAGCAATGGCGTGGCCCGGGCCCACCTGCTCGATGCCCAGGTGGACGGCGCCCTGATCAAGGAACTGTTCACCCGCGACGGCTGTGGCACCCTGGTGACGAGGGAAACCTACGAAACCATCCGTGGCGCGCGCATTGAAGATGTCGGCGGCATTCTCGAATTGATCGAACCACTGGAAGAAGACGGCACCCTGGTGCGCCGCTCAAGAGAGCTACTGGAAAACGAAATCCAGCGCTTCGCCATCATCGAACGCGATGGCATGGTTATCGCCTGCGCCGCCCTCTACCCCTTCCCCGAAGACAAGACCGGCGAACTCGCCTGCGTCGCCGTTCACTCCAGCTATCGCAAAGGTCAACGGGGCGCCCAGGTACTCGCCTACCTGGAACGTCGGGCACGGGAACAGGGCCTGCACAGCTTGTTCGTGCTCACCACGCTCACCGCGCACTGGTTTCAGCAACAGGGGTTTGAAGCGGCAGGCGTCGAAGCACTGCCAGGAGCCCGGCAGTCGCTGTATAACTGGCAGCGGAATTCGAAGGTGTTTGTGAAGGGGCTTTGAAGGTTATCGACGGTTTTCTAACGCTTGGCTTTGCGGCGTGCCGGAGCGCAGCGTAGGCGCGTCCGCCAACAGCCACTGGTTAAATAATGCCGAGTTCCCTTCGCATCTCCCAGAAGATCTCGTCCTTGATCTCTTTAGTTTTAGCACCTGCGCCTGACTCAATACTCTGCATAAACTCGGCAATCTCCTGTTGAATCGCTGAATTATCACGGATGAACCGTTCTGGGTTTTGATTTAAGGATCCCATGAAAGCAACGGTCTCGTTCTGGACTTGCTCCAACGCCTCTGTGTAGCTATCGAGCAGTCTCAGGAGATTGTCGCCAGCTTCGAGACGTAAGCCATTAATCTCGGTTTTGAATTTAAGGAATCGATCACCAATATCCTTCTGGCTGATCAAAGTTGACTGAAAATATGCGATTGTATTTTCCTCACTCGGATTTCTTATTAGATCAAGCATCTTCTCCCCAAGATCGGAAAATATCTCGTTGCGCGCGGCCTCTGAACTTTCGTCGATGTACTGAAAGTATTTTTTATACTGGGATAGCTTCCCCTCGTATAGCCTCTTTTTTTTATCGAGCTCAAGCTCGAGATCGTGTCTGAGCTTTTCCATATCAACGTCGTATTCGTGCTTTATCGAACGAGATAGGCGCTCCTTCAACCAAAACCACGCGACCACCTGCACTGCGATAGCCAGGGTTCCGGATGCGGTAACTGTCAGGAAGTCCATGTTTCGTCACCTTGGCATTTAACAGGTATTAGGAAGCCGGCTCGAATATCCAATGAACGTGCCGGCTTGATATCACAGTTACCAATTCTGTATATCGAAAAAGAAAACCTTGTTTGTGAGCATGTTACACAGCCCAGACTGATCGCATGATTCAATATGTTGAATTCTTCGTTTCCCCGGACCAATAACACTGTCCAAACGCCAAATATTTCCTCTCCGCTTTAACGCTTCCATTCTTCCTCACAAACACCGCATAAAAGCTCGGCGGCTTCAAGGGAAAGCCAGAACACTTAATGTTGTGGCGACAAGCCGGAAGCCTCTCCCATGCGATTTCTCTCAGGCTTTCGTGTTTAACGGGAAAATTCAGCCTATCTCAGCAACTTACAAAAATATGTAAGCCAAATCCTACATATTCAACTTACGGGCGGGTGAACAACGGCGCTTTGCGATCCTGGGTATCGCAGCGATAGTCGCCAGTCTCATCGACACCGTTCCCGCCGCCTCCAGACTGCACTATCTACGACCTCCGCTGCGCAAACTCCCGCAACAACAGCAAAGTGCACCACGGCGCGACAATGATCTTTATGGCATCGCCATACCCACCGCCGAGTTCGCACCTCGAGAGGTGCTCCTACAGGGGCAGTGACTAGCTACAGCCCGGGCCCTCTCTGGGTTACAATGCTCGGCTTATGTCCCGCTATTGACCATAAACGAGGTTCCCATGCCGCAGTATCGCTCCCGTACCACCACCCATGGCCGCAACATGGCTGGCGCCCGTGCCCTGTGGCGCGCAACGGGCATGAAGGACGGGGACTTCGGTAAGCCGATTATTGCCATCGCCAACTCCTTTACCCAGTTCGTGCCTGGGCACGTGCACCTGAAGGACATGGGCCAGCTGGTGGCCGGTGAAGTGGAGAAGGCCGGGGGCATCGCCAAGGAATTCAACACCATTGCGGTGGATGACGGCATCGCCATGGGCCACGACGGGATGCTCTACTCCCTGCCCAGCCGCGACATCATTGCCGATTCTGTGGAATACATGGTCAACGCCCACTGCGCCGACGCCATTGTCTGCATTTCCAACTGCGACAAGATCACCCCCGGCATGCTGATGGCGTCCATGCGCCTGAATATTCCGGTGATCTTCGTGTCCGGCGGCCCCATGGAAGCGGGCAAGACCAAACTGGCCGAGGGCAAGCTGGATCTGGTGGACGCCATGGTCATGGCCGCCGATGACAGCGTGGACGAAGAAACCCTGAACGAAGTGGAGCGCTCCGCCTGCCCCACCTGCGGCTCCTGCTCCGGCATGTTCACCGCCAACTCCATGAACTGCCTGACCGAAGCGCTGGGCCTGTCCCTGCCCGGTAACGGTTCTCTGCTGGCCACCCACGCGGACCGTCGCGAGCTGTTCCTGGAAGCCGGCCGTCGCATCGTGGATATCACCCGACGCTATTATGAGCAGGACGAAGACGCCTTGCTGCCACGCAATATCGCCTCGGTGAAAGCGTTCGAAAACGCCATGAGCCTGGACATCGCCATGGGCGGCTCCACCAACACCGTACTGCACTTGCTGGCAGCGGCGCTGGAAGGCGAAGTGGATTTCACCATGGAAGACATCGACCGCCTGAGCCGCAAGGTGCCGTGCCTGTCGAAAGTGGCCCCGGCCACCCAGAAATACCACATGGAAGATGTGCACCGCGCCGGTGGCGTCATGGGCATTCTCGGTGAACTGGACCGGGCCGGCCTGCTCAACCGGGACATCCCCATGGTGCATTCAGCGTCCGTGGCCGAGGCCCTGGAGCATTACGACATCATGCGCACCCAGGACGAAGGCGTGAAAAAGATGTTCACCGCCGGCCCGGCAGGCATCCCCACCCAGACAGCCTTCAGCCAGGACACCCGCTGGGACAGCCTGGATGACGACCGCGAAAACGGCTGCATCCGCAACTACGAAAACGCCTACAGCAAGGACGGCGGCCTGGCCGTGCTGTACGGCAACATCGCCGAGCGCGGCTGCATCGTGAAAACCGCCGGGGTGGATGATTCCATCCTCAAGTTCACCGGCCGCGCCCGGGTGTTCGAATCCCAGGATTCGGCGGTACGCGCCATCCTCGGTGATCAGATCGTTGCCGGCGATGTGGTGGTGATTCGCTACGAAGGCCCCAAAGGTGGCCCGGGCATGCAGGAAATGCTCTACCCCACCAGCTACCTGAAATCCAAAGGGCTGGGCAAGGAGTGCGCATTGCTGACCGATGGCCGTTTCTCCGGCGGCACCTCCGGCCTGTCCATCGGCCATGCCTCTCCGGAAGCGGCAGAAGGCGGCGCCATTGCCCTGGTGAATGAAGGCGACACCATCGATATCGATATCCCCAACCGCACCATCCGCCTGGATATCAGCGATGAAGAGCTGGCGCATCGCCGCACCCACATGGAAAACCGTGGCAAGCTGGCCTTCAAGCCCAAGGAAATCCGTCCACGTCGGGTCTCCACCGCCCTGAAAGCCTACGCCGCACTCACCACCAGTGCCGACCGCGGCGCAGTGCGTGACTTAAGCCAGATCGGCGAATAAGCTGAACGATCAAGGCGACCGCAGGGTCGCCTTTTTCTTGTCGGCAGACATGGAACGCCACACAGAAGGAGACCTTCGCGAATGAGCCTCAAGCATAAATTAATGCCACTGGTCGCCAGACTCATTACCAGCGAAGGCCTGCAGCAATGTCGCCGCCGGCTGCTGGAATGGCGGCGCACACTCAAGCGCCAACCCCACCAGGCCACCTTCTATTTCCGTATCGATGATCCTTACTCGGTGTTGATGGCGCAGGTAATGCCCCGCTTTGCCCGGCATTTCGGCATTACTATCACCCCCCGGGTGATGCTGTATCTGGACCAGCAGATGTACCCCGCTGCCGACATGCTCGCGGAGCTCGCTCCCCGTGACGCCGCCAAGCTGGCCACCCTGCATGGGCTGGATTTCCCCGAAGACTGGCAACTGCCGCCCCGAGAGGTCAGCCTGGCCGCCACCCGCTGCCTGCTGAAACACGAAGGTGACGAGCGCTTCTGGAGCCTGGCCGCCGCCCTCGCCGATGCTTTGTGGCGCAACGATCACGACAAACTGGAAGCCCTGCTCAGTGAGCATGGTCAACAGGCTGCCGACCGGGCCCAACTCTCTCTGGAAGCCCGCCGTGACCAGTTCCTTAACGACGGCCACTACCTCACCGGCACCCTGCACTACGCCGGCGAGTGGTACTGGAGCGTGGAGCGGCTGGATCATCTGGGCCACCGGCTTAACGATCTGGGCCTGGGTAGTGCCGACTGGCCACTCCCCTACGGCCGCGCCAAACGGGCCCGCCTGAAAGACACTCCGGAAGCCCTTAAAGGCACCCCGCTGGTGCTGTATTTTTCCTTCCGCAGCCCCTATTCCTACATCGCCCTGGCGCGCACCTATGCACTGGCCGACCACTACGGGCTGGACCTGAAAATCCGCCCGGTGCTGCCCATGGTGATGCGCGGGCTCACGGTCCCCAAAGCCAAGCGTTTCTATATTCTCAAGGACGCTGCCCGGGAAGCCCGCCTGCACGCGGTGCCGTTCGGCAAGGTCTGCGACCCGGTGGGTGCCGGCGTAGAACGCTGCATGGCCATCTGGCCCTTTGCCGAAAAAGAAGGCCGATTGCGCGAATGGTTGCGCGCCGCCGCCACTGGCATCTGGAGCCAGGGCATCAACGCCGCCAGCGATAACGGCCTGAAGTTCCTGGTGGAAAACGCCGGGCTGGACTGGAATCGGGCTCGCCGCTGGCTGGATGACGACGATTGGCGCGAGCAGGCAGAAGCCAACCGCGATGCCATGATGGCGGCAGGAAGCTGGGGCGTGCCGAGCTTTATGACTCAAGATGACATGGTCTGGGGGCAGGACCGTTTTGCGATAATCGAGAACAGCCTGCTAGCCTCACGAACCGATGACAAGGACTGAGATACCCTCGCCTTCATTCCCGTAGGAGCGGCGCTTGAGCCGCGAAGCCTGAGGCCTTTGCGCTAACAGCTTCGCGGCTCAAGCGCCGCTCCTACGGTATAACAACGGAGAAAACGTAATGACCATTGCTTACTGGTGCGTGCTTGCCGCCATTTTCCTGCCGTATCTGTCCACCGGTATCGCCAAGTTTCAGGGCGGGTTCGGCGCCAGACAAAATCACAACCCCCGCGAATTTCTGGAAACCCTGGAAGGCGGCCGCAAGCGTGCGCACTGGGCGCAACTGAACGGCTTTGAAATCACCCCGGCCTTTGCCGCCGCCGTGATCATCGCCCACCTGGCGGCCACCTCTCCCCAGGGCACCATTGATGGCATCGCCCTGGCGTTCGTGCTCAGCCGAGTCATGTTCACCGTTTGCTACGTAGCCGACTGGGCCAGCGCCCGCACCCTGGTCTGGGCCTTCGGCATGGGTTGTATCGTGGCGCTGTTCGTTGGCGTGGGCGGATAACTTCAGTCGCGAGTAACGAGGAGCGGGTTGCGAAAGGCAAAATCCGGAACAGATAATTTCGCTTTTACGGTTTTCGATACTCGGTACTCGCAACGTTTCCATGCCCCAGACCTTCACCATCACCGTCAACGGCAAGGGCGACTTCCCCTGCCGCACGGACCAAACCATCGTCGACGCCGGCCAGCAGGCCGGTTTCGGCTTCCCCGTTGCCTGCCGTAATGGCGTATGTGAACGCTGTATCGGTCGCCTCAGTCATGGACAGGTGCAACAGAAAAGCCGCACCATTCACGCGGGCGATGCCAGCAGCTCCCAGGTGTTATACTGCGTCGCCCTGCCACTCAGCGATTGCGAGATAGATGTGCCCGAGGTAACCGCGCCCGGCGAACTGCCGGTCCACCAGATTCATTGCCAGATCCAGCAGATCGACGCACTGAACCATGACGTCAGTCGAGTATGGTTGCGCCTGCCTGCCGGCAAGAAAATCCAGTGGCACGCGGGCCAGTACCTGATGCTGAACCTGCACGGCGAAAGCTATCCGTTTTCCATCGCCAACCATTGCGATGGCCGCGATATTGAGCTGCATGTCCGCCATGGCGATGACAACAGTGCCGCCCAGGACATCATGGCCAGCCTGCAGGCAGACAGCACCGTCAGCACAACCCTGCCCGCCGGCCTGCGTTTTATCGACAGCGCCCCGGATCAGCCGGTGTGGTTTATCTGCGGCTCCACAGGTTTCGCGCCGGTGAAAGCCATGATCGAACGCCTGATAACCCTGAATTTCACCCAGCCCGTGCGGCTGTTCTGGGGCGCACGCACCGACGCGGATCTGTATCTGCCCCACCTGCCAGCCCAATGGCAAGGCGCCCTGGCCGACTTCGATTTCGTCACCTCCCTGTCGGACATTCGCCACCCGGATCACGCTGAAGGACTGGTCCATGAAGCCGCGCTGGAAGCGCTCAGCGAACCCGACCTGCCCCTGTTCTTCCTGGGCGGCTCCCCACCCATGGGCTGGGCGGTGTTCGATGCACTGGTCGCCGAAGGCGTGCCCGCCGGCAACATCCACTGCGACGTGTTCGATTACGCCCCACGGGACTGACTGCTACGGCCTTGTGGGAGCTTGCCTGCAAGCGAATGCCATGACGGAGCATTATTCATATCTCGTGCAAGCAAGCTCCACAGCGCGCGGCTTGTCGTTTGTAGCCCCTAACTGCTCTAATGTGGCCATATACCTTGGGAAGGGCCGACATGGCGCAGGACGCGAACCACTCTAGCCAGACATTATTGCTGCCTTGCCACGAGTGCGACCTGGTTTCCGAGGTGCCCCCCCGCCACGATGGCCAGTGGGTGCACTGCCCTCGCTGCCAGCACCCGCTGATGCGCCCGGCAGACAACGACCAGCTCACCCCTGCCCTGGCGTTCACCGCCCTGCTACTGCTGACGCTGTCTTTATTGTTTCCCTACCTGGGCTTCGAGAAGAACGGTATTGAACGTGCCATGACCGTTACTGACGCGGCCTACGAACTGGCGATTTATCACCATCCGGCTCTGGCTGTCATCGTCATCGCCACCATTATTGTGATCCCTGCGCTGTACCTGTTGTCGGTGTGCTGGATCCATATGAGCCTGGCCAGCCCCGGGCGCCTGCCGGGCAGCCTGTTTCTGGCTCGCTGGTTGCCGCGCATGCAGCCCTGGATGATGGCCGATGTCTTCGCCATCGCCGCCCTGGTCAGCCTGGTGAAGATCATCGCCATGGCCCATATCCAGTTACTGTCCGCCTTCTGGACCTTTTCCGGATTCGCCCTGATCCTGCTGATCACTGTCACCCGCATGAACACCATCGGCCTGTGGCAACGGCTACTCGGGGATCTGCAACAACCGCCTCACACCCAGGCGGGAAAAACCGCCCAATCCCAGGGACTGATCGGTTGCCAGTGGTGCGGCCAACTTCAACCCCTGGAACAACCCCATCGCTGCCATCACTGCCACAGCGCTCTCCATGATCGCCACCCTTTCAGCCTGCAGCGAGTCTGGGCCCTGCTGGTCACCGCCATTCTCTGTTGTTTCCCGGCACACCTGTTCCCCATCATGATCACCACCAGCCTGGGCAAGACCGAACCCTCTACCATCATTGCCGGCGTCATGCTGTTTCTGCGCCACGGCGACTGGCCCATCGCCCTGATCATTTTCACCGCCAGCGTACTGGTGCCCTTCGGCAAGATCCTCGCCCTTGGCTGGCTATGCATTGCAGCCCGCCGGCAGCAGGCACTGGACATGGCCAGCCAGATGAAGCTCTATCGCCTCACTGAATGGATTGGCCGCTGGTCCATGATTGACGTGTTTGTGGTCGCCATCATTGTGGCTCTGTTCCAGATGGGCAATATTCTTACTGTCACCCCCGGCGTGGGCGGGCTGGCATTTTCTGCCGTGGTGATTTTCACCATGCTCGCGGCACACCAGTTTGACCCACGCCTGATCTGGGATCGGCAGCTTCAGCTGCAGCAATACTCAAAACGACGCTCCGCACAACGTCAGCCACCCACCCTTGAACCGGAGAAACAACCTTGAACCAGGCCGACTCGCCACCGTCACATCGCCGCCCGCGGCTGTCTGCCGTCTGGCTGATTCCGTTGGTGGCCGCACTGATCGGCCTGTGGCTGGTGTTCAGTTACCTCTCCAGCCAGGGTCCGGTCATCACCCTGGAGCTGGAAGACGCGGAGGGCATTAACGCCGGCAAAACCGCCGTTAAAATGCGTAATGTGCAAGTGGGCGTAGTGGAAAGCGTCAGCCTGTCCGAAGACCTGAGCCACACCCTGCTCAGCGTACAGATGCAGGCCGACACCGAACGCATGCTCACCGATGACACTCAATTCTGGGTGGTCAAACCGCGGGTCGGCCGCGAAGGCATCAGCGGCCTGAGCACAGTACTGTCCGGTGCCTATATCGAATTACTGCCCGGTAGCAGCAGCAAGAAAGCCAAAACCTTTACCGTCAAGAACTCACCACCTCCGGAAAAAACCGGTGACGGCCTGTTCCTGAAACTGATCAGCGAGCCGGGCACCAACATCAACAATGGCGACCCGGTGAGTTTTCGCAGCCTGAAAGTGGGCCGTGTGGTGGAAACCGAATTCGACCCACGGGCGAAACTGTTCCGCCACCGTCTGTTCATCGAAAAACCCTACGATGTCCTGGTCACGGACAGCAGTCGTTTCTGGAAAGTCTCCGGCATCGGCTTCCAGCTCGACGCCCGCGGATTTCAGGCCCAGCTCAGCTCCCTGGAAGCCTTGCTTGGTGGAGGCATTTCCTTCTCCGTCCCTGATCCCAACATGAGCACCGGCATCCCGGTGGATGATGATCACCAGTTCGTGCTCCACGACAATCAGGAAAATGCCCGCCGGGCGCTCTACACCCAGACCCTGGATTACGTGTTGCTGGTGGAGCGCAGCGTCCGCGGCCTGCAGGCAGGGGCGCCGGTGGAATACCGCGGCATTCGCGTCGGCACCGTGGAACGGGTGCCATGGGCCTTTGGGGCAGAAGGCCCCAATGCCATGACAGACAGCCCCATTCCGGTATTGATTCGCCTGGAACCACAACGGGTCAACCACCAATCCGGTATCGCCTTGCCCACATGGAAAAAGGAAATCAGCCAGATGGTGGACAACGGTCTGCGTGCCAGCCTGAAAGCCGGCAACCTGCTGACCGGCTCCCTGTTTGTGGATCTGGAATTCCATCAGCACGCCTCCGCCGTGGATACCACCCTCACGTATCGCTCCGTGCCCGTTCTCCCCTCCGTGGAAAGCGGCGGCCTGAGCAAACTGGAAGACCAGCTTCACGCCCTGCTGAAAACCCTCAACGGCTTGCCCATGCAGGACATGGCCAACAACCTCAACAGCAACCTCAAGCACCTGTCAGGCGTCACAGGTCGCATCGAAAGCCTGCTGGATGATCCCGCTCTCAATGCGCTTCCCCAGCAAATTTCCGACAACCTGATCGCCCTGGAAAGCACCCTGCAAGGCTGGCAGGCTGGCGGCGATGGCTACCGGGAACTGCAAGGCACCCTGCAGAAGCTCAATCGTTTGCTTGATGACGCTGAACCGTTGCTCGACACCCTGAACGAACAACCCAACGCATTGATCTTCCAGCGCCACCCTGCCGCCGACACCCAACCTCGAGGTGCACAATGATCCGCCTGCTCGCCATCACCGCCCTGCTCGCCGGCCTGTGGGGCTGTAGCCACGCCCCCGAAGCATCGCCGCCGGGCTACCTGCTGCCCTCCGCCACGCAAGCCGCGCATTCACCACTAACCATCAAGGTGCGCCTGGCCAACTACCTGAACCGGGGCGGCATTGTCATGCAACTCAGCGACAGCGAGATACAGGTCGCCCGCCACCATCGCTGGGCCGAACCGTTGACCACGCAATTACAACGCGCCCTGGAAGCCAGCCTGCCCCACGCAGACGAAAAGACGCTCACCGTGGAGCTGACCCGTTTTCAGGGGCTGCAAGGCAAAGACAGGGATTCCGCCGTCATCACCGGTCGCTGGGCGCTGACAGGAAACAATGGGGACGCAACACAGGGGCGTATTCAATGGGAAGCCGCGCTGGACAACGGCGGCTATGCCAATCTGGTGAGAACGCTGGATCAGGGTTGGCAGGCAGTGGCAAAGGATATTGCCACCACCATGGATTGAAGGGGGGCTTGCCTGCATCCCCTAATGCGTTGTCGGATTACGGCCTTCGGCCTAATACGACCTACAAGGTGCTGCGGTTTTTGTAGGTCGTGTTAGCCGCGTAGCGGCGTAACCCGACAAAACGACATTCAACACTACTGCACGCTTTTATCAGGTAACGGCAAGGCCGGCAGGCTGCCTTCCAGTTGCGCCATACGGCGATCGAAGGCAGACATGGCCTTGCTGGAATCCCCCAGCGCCCGGTACAGGCGCGCCAGTTCTGCCAGCGCTGTAGCACTCTGGCTGGAATTGGCCGCGGCCTCGAAAAAGCCCTGGGCCTTGCCCCACAGACGCGCTTTCAGTGCAACGCGCCCGGCCGTGATCAACACCGCCGCATTGCCCGGCCGTTCCGCCAGCCACTTTTCCAGCACCTGCAGCAGATCGTCCGGGGGAATATCATCGATAGCTTCCAGCACCGGCGGCAACCGGTCGTCCCACTGGTGGCCCAATTGCTCGCGGACCAGGTTGAGGGCACCGCGGCCGCCACCCAGTTGGGCCAGAAAACCGGCATAACGCGCCACCATGGCCGGGTCGTTCTTCAATGACACTGGCACATCTTTCCACAGCTTGCGCAGTTCATCCCGACGACTATCGGCGTCATTGAAGCCCGGCTTGCGGGCGGTTTCCTGCAGCCATGCCAACCAGGCCCGGCGCTCACGACGAATCTGGTTGGCCTCACCAAAGGCCCGCTTCAAGCGCGGCATCAGGGCACACAGGGTCTGCCAGTCCTTCTGGCTTTCCAGCACGTCGGCATAGGTATTGAGAATACGCTTGTTGCGCGGCGCCATGTCCGCCAGCACCTTCAACTCGCTGCGAGCCTGCTCCGGGTAACCGTCATCCAGAGCGAAGCGCGCCTTCATCAGGCCGGCGACCAGGCGGCCACGCCGGTCAGTGCTGGCCTGTTCCAGATAGTGCTGCGATGCCTCTACCTTGTCCTGTTCCTGGGCAGCTTGTGCCGCCAGCAACCAGGCCACCAACGGCCAGTCACCATCCTCACCGGCGGCCACCAGCAGGCGTTCCGCCTTTTCCTGTTCGCCATCCACCAGCTGCAAAAAACCACTGCGCAAACGGCGCTCTGCCACCGCTTTTTTCCAGCGGCGGGTAGCACGTACTGGCTCCATGGCATTCCAGGCCGCATTGCCCAGCAAGGTCAGCACCACCAACGCCACCGCGCCAAGCAGGGCCATCAGCACCACAAACCCCAAGGTGGTATCCACCGACACGGAGTCACGAATGATCAGCACATAACCAGAATCCGCCGCCATCCAGCGCCCCAGCGCCAGCGCGGCAACCAGCGCGATAATAATCAGCAGGACGACTTTCTTCATGCGCCGCCCTCCTTGCGCTTAAGGGCTTCGATAGCCGCCAGCCCATTACCAATCTGGGGCAGGGCCTGGGCCACACTGGCGCCGCCCATTTCTTTCAGGGTCGCCTGCATTTGTGCGGCACGGGGATCATCGTCCCGGAACCATTGTTTCAGGGTGCTGCGGGCATTTTCGACGGCCTGACCATAGGCCTCAGCGCGCCCCTGCATCAACGCCAGCTGTGCCTGCTGCAGACTGCCGTCCAACGTCAGACGCACCAGCGAGGCCTGCTCGCCCGACAACGGCAGCGGTACCGCCCCTTCATGGCGACGTACCGTCACTGGCATCCGGTCCAGCACGTCCTGCCACCAGGCTTGATCCACATCCGGGGTAGCTCGCTCCGGGGGCGATGCCTCCGCGGGTACCGCCAACTCGGCGACCAGCTCACGCAAGGCACCCAGGCGCAGCACCATGCCCTGCACGTCCACCTGGCTGGCGCCACTGAGGGTTTCCATGTCCAGTGCCAGCGCCTTGCGGGCCGGCAGCACGGCGGGATCATCCAGGCGGGCCAGGGTTTCGTCTGCGGCCTTCAGCAGCCGGCGCGCGGCCAGCGCATCCTGAGTAAGCAACAAACGCTGGCTGGCCAGGCTCGCCAGGGCTCGCGCCTCATTGATCAGCCACAGGCGCTGCCCACCGCTTTTCAGGTCGGTCAGGGCCGCGCGGTCTTTGGTCATTTGTGCCGCCAGCTTGGTCTGTTCTTTCTCCAGCCCGGACAGGGCCGCTTGCACCTGGGCTCGCTGACTGGCCAACTCGCCCTTCACGGTCGTCACCTGATCCGCCAGGCTGCTTTTTTCGCTTTTCAGCCGGGTGAACTCCTGCCACCCCCACCAGCCAGCCGCCCCAAGTGCAGCCAGCACCACCAGTACCAGCAGCACAGTCAAAAGGCTTACCCCGGCCTGGCGGGAAAAAGGACGATCCTGCGTCATGTCAGCTCCGTTGTTGTCATAGTGAGGCGTGCGGAGTCTCTCCCCCCTTGCACCCCCGGTGTGGCGATACCCGATAGCATTGCAAAAACCTTAAAGTGAGCGCCCATTGCTGTCCAATCATTAACGGTTAGATCGGGTAAAAAGGTTCATCGCGGCCGGGGGATCCTCCGGGGCACAGCCTGAGACAGCGAAAGAAGAAGGGGCTTCCCTTAACGCCCGGCGTCGCCAGCGACCAGTGCCGCCAGCATATCTTCGTCATGGGCACTGGCTGCCACCCGCACAGGGCCACCGTGGCTGGCCTGTACTGCCGCCGCCACCCGTGCCCCCGCCGCCACCACCCCACAGCCTGCAGGCAACGCTGCCTGTAGCGCCTGCCAGCCCTGCACACTGGTAATCATCACCCAGTCGGTCTGGGCAGAAAGGGTAATGCCGCTGACCCCATGGCGCCGGTAAAAGGCCAGCGCATCAACACGGGCGCCCCGCGCTTCCAGGCTTTGCGCTAACAACTCACGGCCGCTGTCGCCCCGGCAGATCAGCACCTGTTTTTCGTGCAGCTGTTGCAGGCAGGGCAACGCCAGCACCGCTTCGGAATTAAAGCCGTGTTCCGGCACCGTGGCGGGCAAGTGCCAGGATGCCAGCTCCGCCGCCGTAGCCCGCCCCACCGCCAGCCAGTGCACACCCACCGGCCACTGAGGCCACAGGTCCGCCATGGCGGACAAGGCCAACCGGGCAGCATTCACGCTGGCAAAAAACACCGCGTGATAACGGTCCAATTCCATCAGGGTGCGTTGCATGGCGCCATCCACCGGCACCGGCTCTATTATCAGCGCCGGCTGGTGAAGGGGCTGAAATCCCGCCTCCACAAGCAGGGCCATCAGCCGTTGCTGCTGGCCCGCAGGGCGGGTAACGACGACCTGTTGCTGCCGTCCTTGCTCGGTCATTGGCGTGCGTACAGGGCCTGCAAAATAGCATCTGCGCCCTGGGCCAAGAGCTGTTCGGCAATATCGATACCCAGTTCCGCGCCGTTAGCCCGTGGGGCCGAACCTTCCGCCCGCAACACCCGGCTACCATCTTCCTCGGCCACCAGACCGCGCAGCCACAGCTGGCCATCTTCCAGCAACGCAAACCCGGCAATGGGGACCTGGCAGCCCCCTTCCAAACGGCGGTTCATGGCACGCTCTGCCACCACGCGATCCCAGGTATCCACATCGCTCAACGGTGACAGCAACTCAATGGTGCGCACATCCTCTTCGCGACACTCGATACCCACCGCGCCTTGCCCCACCGCAGGGAGCGATTCTTCCGGCGGCATTTCGTAGCGAATGCGATCGTGCATTTCCAGGCGCTTCAGCCCCGCCGCCGCGAGAATAATGGCATCGAATTCACCGGCATCCAGTTTGCCCAACCGGGTCTGCACATTGCCGCGCAGGCTTTTCACTACCAGATCCGGGCGGTTGGCTTTCACCTGGGCCTGACGACGCAGGCTGGATGTTCCGACGCAAGCACCGTGGGGCAGCGACGACAGGCTATCGAAGGTATTGGAAACAAACGCATCCCGGGGGTCTTCACGCTCACAGATCACCGGCAGGGCAAAGCCTTCCGGCAGCTCCATGGGCACATCCTTCATGGAGTGCACGGCGATGTCCGCGCGCCCGTCCATCATCGCTTCTTCCAGCTCCTTGACGAACAGGCCCTTGCCACCAATCTTGGCCAGCGGGGTATCGAGAATCTTGTCACCCTGGGTCTTGATCCGCACCAGCTCCACCGCCAACCCTTCATGCAGGCTTTCCAGACGCTGCTGAACATACTCGGCCTGCCAAATAGCCAACGGGCTGGAACGGGTGGCGATACGCAAGATTTCGCGGGACATGGGGCATCCTGTTGTTCAGTTAAAAAGTGGGTCCAGTCTACAGGAAAGGCGCGCACGGGCCGAGACGAGGCGTTGAAAGTTCAAAGTTTAAAGTTCAAAAGCGCGATGAACGCCATCAGGCCCTGAAACATCGAAGCCGCGTCCGGAGTCCGGACGCGGCTTCGTGATTTCGGATTGGCAATTAGCCAACCCGCGTTTCAACTTTGAACTTTCAACTCAGTTCCCGTAGACCACCACGGTAAATTCCGCCAGCACCCCAAAGAAGTTCTGGGATTCATAGTCCACGTGGTGGATTTCGGTGATCCCGCCATTGCGGGCGGCGGTCTGGATACTGGCATCACCGGAGGCAATCACACCGAGGATGGAGCGAGCGCTGGCGCGGCCCACACGGGTGGGTTTTTCCGAGGAAGCCGTGGCGGCCATGGGCGCTTTCACATTGCCGTACAGAAAGCCGGTAACCGGCATGGTGGCGCTGGCACAACCGCTGAGCACTACCGCGCTGACCAGAAGAAGGAGTGTCTTTTTCATCACAGAGGTCCTGTTTTTGTTATTCGTTGTCGTTCCGTTCTTTGTCGTTCGATGCAACAGGTCCAAGGCTAGCATGCAGCCCGGACCGTGTTAATTACCCCGCGCCCCCCGTTACAGGCTTTGCAGCACCCGCCGCAACCCGGCCACATGGCGCCGGCTCACAGTCAGCCGTTCGTCCACCCCGCGCAGACGCACCTGATGGTGCCCGGCGGTGGCCATTTCCATGCCTTCTATATAGCGGAGTGCCACCAGCGCATTGCGGTGGATACGCACAAACTGGTCACCGAATTCGGTTTCCAGCTCTTTCAGGGTCTCGTCGATCAGCACTTCGCCTTCGCTGAAGCACACCGTCACGTATTTCTGGTCGGCCAGGAAGTAACGCACATCGTCCACCGGCACCAGCTCCAGCCCCCGGTGGGTACGGGCGCTGATATGGCCGCGACGGCGCGGTTTTTCTTCGCTCACCTCATCGCTGATTTCTGCCAGTTGCACGCGGTTCAGCGTCTTCGCCTTGGTCAGCGCAGTGGTCAAGTCGGCCGCATTAACGGGCTTGAGCAGGTAATCCACCGCGTGCACCCGGAACGCCTGCAAGGCATGCTCATCATAGGCGGTACAGAAAATCACCGCCGGCGGGCTGTCCATCTTGCCCAGGTGCTCCGCTGCCTCCATGCCATCCATTTCCGGCATGCGGATATCCATCAGCACCACGTCCGGCTTGCAGGACTGGGCTTCAATGATGGCTTCACGGCCATTGGCCGCCTCTGCCACCACCTCGGCGTTCTCGATTTTATCGACCAGACGTTTGAGCCGGTCCCGAGCCAGTTGCTCGTCATCGCAGACAAGTACCCGCATAAGTCCCATCCTTTTATTGCAGCGGATATCGAATTTCGATCTCGTATTCTTTTTGTTCCGGGCGGGATTCTACCGCCACTTCGTCACCGTACAGGGCTTCCAGCCGGTGACGTATATTTTCCAGCGCCATGCGGTTGCCTTTGTGATGCCCATCGCCTTCCGGCTTCGGATTGCTCACCGACAGTACCAGATTTCCATTGTGCGCGACGGCACGGATGGTCACCATCCCGCCCGCCGATAATGGCTGTATGCCATGATAAATGGCATTTTCAAGCAAGGGTTGCAAGGTTAATAGCGGAATCTTCAGGGATTTTGCGTCTACCTGGATATCCCATTCCACCTGCAACCGCTCGCCCATGCGCAGCTGCTCAATATGAATATAGCGCTGACACAACTCCAACTCTTCTTCCAGAGACGCCTCATTACCGCTGTTCTTCAGGCTGGCGCGAAACAGTACGGAGAGATCTTCCACCACCTGCTCGGCACCGTCCGGGTCCACCGCGATCAGGCTGGCGATAATGTTCATGGAGTTGAATAAAAAATGCGGGCGAATCCGTGACTGCAGCGCCTGAATGCGCGCCTGCAGCTCCGCCTGGCCCTTCTGACGCAACTGCTCCTGCACATAGAAATAGCGCATGACCAACCCGGCAATAATCGCCGCAATCAGGCCATTTACCGGAATATCTGCCGACCACAACCCCGTTTCCAGCGCGCCACCGCCGACCCAGGCCATCACCAGCCGGGCAATAATGCTGAACAACAAGGTGTCGGCCACCACCAGTAACACCACCACGGTGGAGGTCCAGGCAGGCGGCAGGCGATTCAGGCGATTGCGCAGCTGGCAAATCAGCGCCGCAGAGCTCAGCCCCACCCACTGCACAAACAGGGAGGTGATCGCCAGCCGGCCAACGCTGAAGTCATCGTAGTAAGTGGCCACCAGCGTCACCACCAGTGCCATCAGCTCGGCCACCACCACCACCACCAGCACCGCACGAGTGCTACACAGGTCAGGCAGAAAACTGTTATTGGCCGGGACATCCATGGCCACGAATGCTCTCCTTATACGGAAAAACAATTAATTATTAGGATGTTATACCTGAACGAACCGCCACTCCCAAGGAATACTGTCTCCCTGCTATACTTGCGCCCCCGCAAACCAAGCGTTGAGCAAGTACGATGACTGACAAGCAGCAGAACAAACTCTGGGGCGGCCGCTTCAGCGAGTCCACCGACCAGTTCGTGCAGGAATTCACCGCCAGTGTGAACTTCGACCGCCGCATGTACCGTCAGGACATCTACGGCTCTCAGGCCCATGCCACCATGCTTGCAGAAGTGGGCGTGCTCACCGATGAAGAGCGCGACGCCATCATCCAGGGGCTGCGCGAAATCCAGCTGGAAATCGAAAACGGCGAATTCCAGTGGTCCGTGGCACTGGAAGATGTGCACATGAATATCGAAGCGCGGCTCACCGACAAGATCGGTATCACCGGCAAGAAGCTGCACACCGGCCGCTCCCGCAACGACCAGGTGGCCACCGACATTCGCCTGTGGCTGCGCGACGAGCTGCTGATTCTGGAAGAACAGTACCTGCACCTGATGGTCGGCCTGCTGGACCTGGCCGAACGTGAAGCGGCCACCATCATGCCCGGCTTCACGCACCTGCAGACCGCCCAGCCGGTGACCTTCGGGCACCACTTGCTGGCCTGGTTCGAAATGCTCAAGCGCGATCGCGAGCGCCTGTTGGACTGCAAGAAACGGGTTAACCGCATGCCGCTGGGCGCCGCCGCCCTGGCCGGTACCACCTACCCGATCAACCGTGAACGCACCTGCGAGCTGCTCGGGTTCGACGGCGTCTGCGAAAACTCGCTGGACGCCGTAAGCGACCGGGATTTTGCCATCGAATTCTGCGCCCTGGCCGCCCTGACCATGACGCATCTGTCACGGATCAGCGAAGAACTGGTGCTGTGGACCAGCGCCCAGTTCAATTTCATCAACCTGCCCGACCGTTTCTGCACCGGCAGCTCCATCATGCCGCAGAAGAAAAACCCGGACGTGCCCGAGCTGGTGCGCGGCAAGACCGGCCGCGTCAACGGCCACCTGGTCAGCCTGCTGACCCTGATGAAAAGCCAGCCACTGGCCTACAACAAGGACAACCAGGAAGATAAAGAACCGCTGTACGACACCGTGGATACCCTGAAAGGCAGCCTGCGCGCTTTCGGCGACATGGTTCCGGCCCTGGAACCCAACCGGGAAGTGATGCGCGAAGCCGCCCGTCGCGGTTTCGCCACCGCCACCGATCTGGCCGACTACCTGGTGCGCAAGGGTATCGCTTTCCGCGACTCCCACGAGATCGTCGGCAAGGCCGTGGCTTATGGCGTGGAGAAGAAAAAAGATCTGGGAGATATGTCCCTGTCTGAGCTGAAGCAATTCAGTGACCAGATCGACGACGACGTGTTCGACGTCCTGACCCTGGAAGGCTCAGTCAGTGCCCGCAACCACATCGGCGGCACCGCCCCCGACCAGGTCCGCGCGGCCGTGGCCCGTGCCCGCGAGGCGCTGGATAACACCTGATACTGACCATTCGGCAAGGCGGGCAGATTCAAAATCTTCCGCCTTGCCTCTCTGGAACCGGTCTATCCGTTATCCCAGATCTTCGCCATTGGCTTCCGGCTGATACTCAACAGCAAGAATTTCCAGTTTCAGGGTCTTGCCGTTGGGCGCCGGCCAGTCGATGCTCTGCCCCACCGACAAGCCCAGCAACGCGGCCCCCACCGGCGCCAGTATCGACACCCGCTCCGGACCGTTATCCTGCGGATACACCAGCGTCAGGCTCATTTCCCGGCCACGCCCCTGCTCCCGGCAACGAATCCGCGAATTCATGGTAACAACGTCCGCCGGCATGTCCCTGGGCTCTACCACCGTGGCCCGCAACAGCTCTTCCTCCAGGCCATCGGCCACTTCCCCATCCACATCAGACAGCAGCGCCTCCAGACGGGCAACGTCTAAACGGGACACGGTAATGACGGGAAGCTCCATGATTTTCTCCTTAAAGTAAAACGCCCCACACAGGCACGCACAGGCCAACAATGCTGAATACATTCAGACACAGGCGAGGCACACACAGAAGGGGCGAAACGATCAACAGAAATGGGTCCACATTACGCGGACTATGCAGTGATAGTAGTCGTGATCCGTTTTTTCTCAAGCGGCGTTATCGGACACCACCACACATTACCTCCAGAGTCACGAACCGTTATACTCACACCCCAGCAAACGGAGTACCCCATGCGCCCATTCAGCCTGTTACTGTTCCTGCTCCTGGCCGGCTGTGGCCAGAAAGGCCCGCTGTACTTTGATCAGGAACGCAACGCGGCAACACCAGCCGACAGCAACCAAGCGGCGCAAGCCGACGCTACAGACAATGACGACCCCCAAGACGAAGACGACGCCAACGCGTCCGGACAGGAATAATCATGGACCCCTTTCAGTACCGCGACGGTGAATTGTTCGCCGAAGAACTCCCCGTAGAGCAACTGGCGGATCGCTTCGGCACGCCGCTCTACCTGTATTCCCGTGCGGCCCTGGAGCGTCACTATCTGGCGTTCGATGAAGCCTTCGGCGACCACCCTCATCAAGTGTGCTACGCGGTGAAAGCCAATTCCAACCTGGCGGTGCTGAACGTGCTGGCCCGTTGTGGCGCCGGGTTCGATATCGTCTCCGGGGGCGAACTGGAACGAGTACTGCGTGCCGGCGGCGATCCAGACAAAATTGTCTTTTCCGGCGTAGGCAAAACCGCCGATGAAATGGCCGCAGCCCTGAAAGCCAACATTCATTGTTTCAACGTGGAATCCGCCGCGGAACTGGAACTGCTGAATCTGGTGGCCGGCGAACTGGACATGGAAGCGCCCATCGCCATCCGGGTAAACCCGGACGTGGACGCCCAGACCCACCCCTACATTTCCACCGGACTGAAGGACAACAAGTTCGGCGTGGATATCACCAAGGCCCCGGCCCTGTACCAGCGCGCCCACGACATGCCGCACATTCGCATTCTCGGCATCGACTGCCATATCGGTAGCCAGCTCACCAAGCTGGCGCCGTTCGAAGATGCGCTGGAGCGGGTACTAAAACTGCTGGCGCAACTGCAGGAACACGGCATCGAGATTCATCACCTGGATCTGGGCGGCGGCCTGGGCGTCACCTACGATGACGAAACCCCGCCGGACCGTGCCGCTTACGTGCAGGCCCTGCTCAAGCACATTCCCGGCGAGCTGCCCGTACACATCGAACCGGGTCGCTCCATTGCCGCCAACGCCGGCCTGTTCATTACCCAGGTGCTGTTCCTCAAACCCACCGAGCACAAGAACTTCGCCATTGTCGACGGCGCCATGAACGACCTGATTCGCCCCAGCCTCTACTCGGCCTGGCAGAACATTGTCCCGGTAAAACCCCACGACGCCGATTGCCGTGAATGGGACATCGTTGGCCCGGTGTGCGAAACCGGGGACTTCCTGGGCAAGGATCGCACTCTGTCTCTGGAAACCGGCGACTTGCTGGCCGTGCGCAGCGCCGGCGCCTACGGCTTCGCCATGGCCAGCAACTACAACAGCCGCAACCGCCCCGCTGAAATCATGGTGGATGGCGACCAGGCCTTTGTGGTGCGCCAGCGGGAAACCTATGACGAGCAACTGAAACTGGAATCACTGCTCCCCTGAAGCACGACCTGGCAGGACACAGAAAACGGGCTTCGGCCCGTTTTTTGTTTTACGCTTTGGCTGACACGGTCACGCTCTGGATTGGATCCTGCACATCATGAGTTTCCGCTCCTCCCTGCCATCACTCTTCTTGCCAGTGCTACTGCTGGCCAGCGCTCCTGGCAACACGGCAGCCAACAACGCTGTTAACCGGGCCGTGCGATTGAGCCTTGCGGAAAGTTTTGTCACCGCCAACCTGCTAACCAGCGGCGACGCGGTGCGCTTCGGCTTTTGGGACTTCGACCCCAACACCCTGCTGAACCTGAACGATGACAACTTCGGCTCGCTGGAATCCCAGGAACTGCGCCAACGCATCACCACCTTTAGCTTGCCCTACACTTGGCAAACCCCTCTGGCAGAAACCGGCAATACCTTGACGCTAGGCGCCAAGGCTGCCTATGTGGAAAACGCTCAGGAAACCCAGATCATCAGCAGCACCAGCCAAGCCAAAGACGAAATCAAGAGCTCGGTCAGCTCCCTGAGTGCCGGAGCGGCATTCAGCCGTCGGTTGTCCACCCACTGGGACATTACCTTTTCCACCTACGCGCACTGGATGCGTTACCGCAACGACACTCAATTCAATACCGCCGATTCCCAGGCCATCGCCCCCGCCATCAACGGGCTTATCACCAACTACAACGCGGATGCCTGGCTGCTGGAGCCCAGCAGCCGGCTCACCTACTTCATCGGCGGTGAGCATGCCGAAGTGCAGCTGTTCAGCGACATCCATTATGTCGCCGGGCGCACCTTCAACATCGACCATACCGCTCACGACGTGGCACCAGAAGCTTGGTATTGGTCCCACGGCGCACGCTGGAAACACCCTTTCGTCACCCGCATCCTGCCCGGCCAAAACGTGTGGATGCAGGCATCACGCTACGATCTGGGCGGCGATCTGGAAGGCTCCCTGGGCAATCATTATTACTACGAGGCAGGCGTGGGGTGGCTGCTGGATATGGGCAACCGCATTCCTTTCGTGGACAACATCGGTATCGGCATCAATCTGAATTACGGCAGCCTGCTGCGCGGCGGCACGCTGGTGCTGCTGTTTAACGAGGGGTAGCGTGCGCTGACCGGTCAGGCGGGACAAGTCGCAGCACCTTGATCCCCAGCCAGGCATAGACCAGCGCCAGCACAGGGTTGATCAGATTGAAGAAAGCATAGAAAAGATAATCCGTCACCGGTACCAACAACACCGACTGCATGTAGGCGCCGCAGGTATTCCAGGGAATAAGCGGGCTGGTGATGGTGCCACCGTCCTCCAGGGCACGGGACAGGTTCACCGGGGCCAGCCCCTCTTTTTCATAAGCCTCACGGAACATGCGCCCGGGCATGATGATCGAGATGTACTGGTCGGCGGTGAGAATGTTACTTCCGAAACAGGTCACCAGTGTGGCCGCAATCAGCCCTGCTGCGCCTTTTACTGCGGCTAACAGCCCTTCGATCAAACGGGCCAGCAAGCCTGCGTGCTCCATGACGGCACCAAAGGTCATTGCACAAATAATCAGCCATACTGTGTTGAGCATGGATGCCATGCCACCGCCGGACAGCAGGTCATTCAACGTGGCATCACCGGCTTCCACGGTGATGCCTTGATAAAAGGTCTGCCACACCACTTTCAGGGCCGCCACACTGTCTGGCACAGCCACGCCGGCTTGCGCGGCAATCGCTTGCGGCTGAAAAATCAGGGCCCACACTCCGCCCAACAGCGCCCCCAGAAAGATAGCCGGCAATGCCGGCATCCGCTTGAGTGCCAGCACCAACAGCACCAGCAAGGGCAACAGGTGCAGCACGGAAATATCAAACTGGCTTTCCAGCCCCTGCAATAGCGGGGTTATCCGGTCTACGCGGTCACCGGCAACATCCGCATTCAGCCCCATGACCAGAAAAATCAGCAGGGCAATGCCAATGGAAGGCACCGTGGTCCATAGCATCAGGCGAATATGTTCGAACAATTCCGAACCTGCCACCGCTGGCGCCAAATTGGTGGTTTCAGACAACGGTGAAATTTTGTCGCCAAAATACGCGCCGGAGACCACCGCACCAGCAGCCACCGGCAACGACAACCCCAGACCGCTGGCCACCCCGATCAACGCCACACCCACGGTGGCCGCCACGGTCCAGCTTGAGCCGATGCTCAGGGCAATAATCGCGCAGATCAGGCAGGCCGCTGCATAAAACAAGGAAGGGTTCATCAGCTCAAGGCCGAAGTAAATCAGTGACGGCACAATACCCGCCAGCCGCCAAGTGCCGATCAAAGCCCCCACGCTGAGCAAAATCAGCACAGCCCCCAACGCCACCGAAATACCTTTGATCATGGCGGTTTCAATATCCCGCCATGCCATGCCGTTCTTGAAGGCGATCAGTGACGCCAGGCCAGCACAGAACAACAGGGCAATCTGATTGGGGCCGGACGATGCGCTATCACCGTACAGGTACACCGCCGACGCCAGCAGGCCTACCAGCACCACCACAGGAAGCAGGGCATCAAGCAATGAGGGGCGGCGATATCGGGATTCAGTCATAGCGGCAACATTCTGCGGCTGAGCGTCGGTTATGCCTGACGGATAGCCAGTAAGCACTCACCGTCGGGGCAGAAAGCGGCGCAGTCTATCAGCGGTAAGGCAGGGCAGCAGCACCGGTCGTCGGAGATGCCAGCGCGCGACACAAGCCGGCAGCGCCGTCCCATTCCGGCTGGAGCGTCATTCCGCTTTTTCCCCTGTCAGTTGCTTCACCAGCGTATGCCCATTGGCATCACACAGCGCGTCTTTCAATAACGGCATGGCCTGAGCCATGTGCTGGGCCAGCGTGTAAGGCGGGTTGATAATCAGCATGCCGGTGCCGGTCATGCCACGGCCGGAAGCATCCGGGCGCACACAACACTCCACCCGTAACAGGTTGGGAATGCCGGCTTTCACGAAACGGCGAATAAAACTTTCTGTGCGGTTGCGATCCAGCACCGGATACCAGATGGCATAAGTGGCGGTGGCAAATTTTTCCATGGCCATCTGCACCGCAGGCAGCACGCCGTTGTAATCCGCCTCCATTTCGTAGGAGGGATCAATCAGCACCAGGCCGCGCCGATGCTGTGGCGGAAGCAGAGCCTTCAGGCCTTGCCAGGCGTCCTCTTTAAGTACCTGCACGCGCTTGTCGTCAGCAAACTCACGCTTGAGCAAGGCAAAGTCGGTGGTGTGCAGCTCAGTGCATTGCAACACATCCTGCTCGCGCAGCAGCCGGGCACTGATCTGCGGCGACCCGGGATAGTCGGTCAGCCGGCCCACCGGGTTCAGCTTTTCCACCAGCGACACGTACTGGTCAATCACCCCAACCCCGGTGCGCTTGCCAAACAATTTGGCAATCCCTTCCTGGTACTCACCTGTCTTCTGCATGTGCTCGCTGGCGATGGCATAGCTGCCTGCGCCGGCATGGGTGTCATGCACGGTGAAAGGTTTGTCCTTCTTTTTCAGGTACTCGATGATTGCCACCTGCACAATGTGCTTGAGCACATCCGCGAAATTGCCGGCGTGGTAACTGTGACGGTAGGAAAGCATGACGGACACCTGAACAAGAAATGGAAAACGCCTCGCGGCGACAGAGTCGCCGCGACTAATGGGCGATTGTACCTTGCCCGGCAGGCCGAGGGTCTGTTTTTTGACTCATCAACGGGAAGAATCAGCACCATAGGCATTTTGCGCCACCCCGGGCACTGATTTCAGCCCCGCGAGGCCGTACAATGTCCTTTTAACAACCACGTCAGCGGACAACGGCATGAACCTGCGCTTTACCAAAATGCACGGCCTGGGCAACGACTTCATGGTCATCGACGGCATGCGTCAATCTCTGCCAGAAACCGGCCTGCCACTGCCTGCGGACGAAATTCGCCGCCTGGGTGATCGCCACTTTGGCGTGGGTTTCGACCAGATGCTAATCGTGCAGCCGGCCCGTGCCGCTGACGCGGATTTCCGCTACCGCATTCTCAACGCCGACGGCTCCGAAGTGAGCCAGTGCGGCAACGGCGCCCGCTGCTTTGCCCGCTTTGTGCGCGAACAGGGGCTCACCGACAAGCGAGAAATCCGGGTGGAAACCGCCGCCGGCCAGATGACCCTCACCGTCACCGAGGATGAGCAAGTCACCGTGGACATGGGCGCCCCCCGCTGGGCACCCGATGCCATCCCCATGACGGCCAAAAATGAAGCGGACAGCTATTTCCTGGTATCCGGCACGCAGGCCTGGGAAGTGGGTGCAGTGGGCCTGGGCAACCCCCACTGCACCCTGCTGGTAGAGAACGTGGATACAGCCCCGGTGGACTCTGTCGGCCCACTGCTGGAAAGCCACGAGCAATTCCCCGAGCGGGTAAACGTGGGCTTCATGCAAATCGTTAGCCGCAACGAAGTCCGCCTGCGCGTCTACGAGCGGGGCGCCGGAGAAACCCTTGCCTGCGGGTCCGGCGCCTGCGCCGCTGTCGTTATCGGCCAGCGCCGAGGCTGGCTGGATACCGCCGTCACCGTGCACCTGCCGGGCGGCGCCTTGCACATCTGCTACGATGGCCAGGGCGGCATCCAGATGACAGGCCCCGCCAGCCATGTCTATGATGGCGCTATTGAGATCACTCTTTAGCTGGCGATGACAAAGACCAGCAACGTCAGTGCCGACTGACCCGAATGATGACAAAGGACAGGATTGATGACGGATCAGACCCCAGCCAGCGCCGACCAGGTCGCCGCCTACCTGCGTGAACATGCCGATTTCTTTCAGCATCGCCCGGAGCTGCTGGAACTGTTACGCCTGCCCGATTCCAAAGGCCAGGCGGTATCGCTGCTGGAACGTCAGGCGTCGATTCTGCGCGAGCGCAACACCGAGTTGCGCGACCGGCTCAACGGCCTGCTGGATGTGGCCCGGGAAAACGATCACCTGTTCGACAAGACCCGCCGCCTGACCCTGTCACTGTTGGAGGCCCGCGGCGCCGAAAAACTGTTCCGCAATCTTCTCACCAGCCTGAGTTCGGACTTCCATTGTGATCAGGTGGCGCTGATGCTGTACGACCGGGAAGTCCCTATCCTCGGCGACCTGCGTAACCAGATCCGCTGCGTGGACAGCGACGCCCTGCCCAGCGCCCTCAACCATCTTCTGCGCAGCGGCAAAGCTGTATGCGGTGCCATGCGCACGGAAGAAATGGAAGCGCTGTTCCAGGACAATGCCACCGACATTCGCTCCGCCGCCATGGTGCCACTGGAATATCAGGGCCGTCTCGGGCTGCTGGCCATTGGCAGCAAAAGCGCCATGCACTTCCGCAGCTCTCTGGGCACGCTGTTTATTACCCATATTGGCCAAGTCCTGAGCCGTCGCCTGCACGAAGTCGTGCGCCAGTACCCTCATCAAGCAGCCAAGAAAACCAGCGATATCAGCTAAACGAGAGGCGCTAACCGTGGACAGCGACAGCACTGGCACAGCGCCAACGGTCAACGCCTTCCTGACTCACCTGGCCAGCGAGCGCCGTCTTTCCCCGCATACCGTCAGCAGCTATCAGCGAGACATCATCGAGGCCCGCAAGATCCTCGGCACTCAGCCCTGGGATACCCTCACCGTCCATGACATCCGCAGCCTGGTCGCCTCGCTGCATCGCCAGGGGAAAAGCGGTAAAACCATCCAGCGCATGCTCTCCACCCTGCGCACGTTCTTCCGATACCTGATGCGCGAAGGGCTGGCCCGTGATAATCCGGCCATGGATATTCGCGCCCCGAAAAGCGGCAAACGCCTACCCAAGGCACTGGATGCGGATCAGGTCAGCCACTTGCTGGATGCCGGCACCAACAGCAGCGAACCGCTGGCCCTGCGCGACCAGGCCATGATGGAACTGCTCTACGCCTGCGGCCTGCGGCTGGCAGAGCTGTTGAGCCTGAATCTGGACAACATCGACCTGCGCGATGGCCAGCTACTGGTCACCGGTAAAGGCAACAAGACCCGCCAGCTACCCGTGGGCAAACCCGCCCTCACTGCCGTACGCCGCTGGTTGAAAGTGCGCACCTTGCTGGTCAAAAGCAACGAACAAACCGCCCTGTTCATCAGCAAAAACGGCCGTCGTCTGTCGCCATCCAGTGTGCAGCAGCGGCTCAAACGACACGCTCTGAAGCGCGGGCTCGATGACCACCTGCACCCGCACAAACTGCGCCACTCCTTTGCCACTCACCTGCTGGAATCCTCCGGCGACCTGCGCGCCGTGCAGGAGCTGCTCGGCCATGCGGACCTGGCCACCACCCAGGTTTACACCCATCTGGACTTCCAGCATCTGGCCCAGGTTTACGACGGCGCCCACCCCCGCGCCCAGCGCAAAAAAGACGAAGACGAATAAACCCTCCCCCTGACGCCAACAAACCTGTGTGCTGCAGCTACCGGTTTTACGATAAACTAGCGCCCATGAGCACACTCAAGCTGATTACCTTCGATCTGGACAACACGCTTTGGCCCGTGGATGAAGTAATCCGCAAGGCCGAAAAAGCGTGCAGTGACTGGATTGCTGACCGGCACCCGGATGCCGCCCGCGCCCTCAACGCAGAACGGGTGCGCATGGTGCGCACCACCCTGCTCAAGGAGAACCCCGGCTACCTGGATAACCTGACCTCTCTGCGTCAGGACGCCATGACCCGGGCCTTCATGGATGCCGGCTTCAACGATGCCGAAGCCCGCAAGATTGCCCTGGACGCCTTCGCAGTGTTCCATCAGGCTCGCAACCAGGTATCGTTCTTCCCCGGTGCCCGCGACGTGCTGGAAACACTGGCCGACAGCTACCAGCTCGGCGCCCTCACCAACGGCAACGCAGACCTGCGCCAGATCGGCATCGCCGACCTGTTCGCGTTTCACCACTCCGCGGAAACCATCGGCAAACGCAAACCCGCCCCGGACATGTTCCATGCCGCCCTGCAATCCGCCGGGGTTCAGGCCCACCAGGCCGTCCACGTGGGAGACCACCCGCTGGAAGATGTGCACGCTGCCCGCGAGCACGGCATGCACAGCGTCTGGGCCAACCTGATTGACCTGCCCTGGCCGGTTGAACTGGAGCGCCCCCGTCACCATATCCACAACCTGCATGAGCTACCGGATCTGGTGCCGCTCTTCGATGACTGACCGCGGATGATTTCCCCATGAGCCAACGCGCCCAACTTGCCTCGCTACTCGATGACCTGCAAACAGAACTGGACCAGCAGGGCCTGTGGGCCCCGCAACCGCCCGCCCCGTCCGCCTTTGACAGCAGCACGCCATTTTTTGCCGACACCATGAACTTCAGCGAGTGGCTACAGTGGGTCTTCATCGCCCGTTTCCGGGCCATTCTGGAAGCGGACCATCCCCTGCCCGGACAATGCGATATTGCCCCCATGGCTGAGGAAGCCCTGAAAGGTATGGAGCAGGACGTGACAGGAATCATCAGTCTGATCAAGCAATTCGATGATCAGTTTTGAATGAACTGGCAAAGCGCCTGACACGGGCTGATGCCAGCCCGGCCTCGCTTCAACTTATACTCCAGCCTCTGCCATGCGGCAGGAGCACCGTAGAAAAGTCGCGGCGTGAAACGTCTCTACTTTTCCCAATCCAGTCGAGCGTAGCTCGTAGCTAGCGAATAACACTATCTTTCAACAGCGCCCGCCACTGGCTTTCCTCGTCGCCGGCGGACAGGGTCCACAACCACTGGCCACGGCTATCCAGCGCTTCCAGGGCAGTGACCACCTCCCCATCACCCGGTTTGCGCAGGCGCCACAGGCTGTCCATCTTGGCCATGTCCAGCGACACCAACGCACCGTTATGAGCCAGATGGCAATGGCTTCCCTGCCAGCGCGGCGAGGACCAAGGCGCGGTCATGCACAGGCGCACCCCCTGATTGCCCACGCACAAGGTGGTTACCGTGTCCCGGACAGCAGCCTCAGCCAGCACCGCGGGCAAGGTTTCCGGCCGCACCTGGCAGGCGAAACTGTCACGCACCGAACGGTACAAAACGTCGCGCTGCTGGTCGCAGCGCTGCAACAAGCCGGCAAAACCCTCGTCATCCGTGCTGCTGGCCCAGTCCCGTTCCAGCTGACTGAGTGATCCGAGGTCTCCGGCCACACTGCGCGGCAACACCGCCGGCAAGTTGAGCGTTTGCTGGTCCGGATGGAGCATGGCGCACACCAGCTCTTCGAACGCCAGGCCACCACTGTCCGGGGCCACCGCCATCTGCTGCAAGGGCTGCCCGTTACGATCAAAGAAAACCAGGCTACGGGCCGGCAAGGCGCCAGTGGGTTCCAGCACCGCCAGGACCGAATGCCACTGCCCGACCTGCAAGCTCTGCCGCAAACGACAGCGCTCCCCCACGGACTCCAGCCACCATTCACCAGGCACCCCGGACTCACCATCCTGCAGGGTTGGGTAATGCATGTTCTGGGAAATGCGCGAACCACTGGAGAAGGTCGTCACCACCAGTGAACCCAGCCGGTACAACGCTTTGAGAATTGCCAGCGGCTCATCCTGCAACCGCAATACCCGGTCACCGAGTGCGGCGCCACACTGCCTCAACAGAGGAGATGTGGCCGGGGCCGAGGGCCATGCCATGACAGACATACTGCCTCCAAAAAAATAGCGCAGCAGGCAACATGCTTCACGCCACAACGCGGTGACAGAGTCATAACTATTGCCGCTTACTGCCGTGCCGAAAGAGTGGGCGCGGCTGGCAGACAACATAATGACAACAGGTCCTGCGCGTTGCGGCAGGTGGCATACTGCATGCCGAAGGGCCTTAAATTAGGTGTGGAAAGCTGGCTGCGGCTGGCGGATCCACGTCAGGGAGAACAATGAGAAGCGGCATGCGACACGCTCAACGTAACAACACGCACAAAGCGCTTCTGATTTTCAAAGCCCGAATCCCGCGTGAAAAACGTGAGCGCGGGGCAAGGCTTTTAAAAACCGACTATCAACGACCGTGTTGTTGCGTATAGCGTGTTTCGTGCGGCGTCACTTGGTCAGGATCAATTTGTTGTTGGACGTACGGCGCAGCTGGTAACGCTCACCGGCATGCTCGATCCACAACTTGCCCTGGTGGTTAAGCAGCAAACCGCTGGCCACACTGCTTTCCGCATTGATGGCAACCTGGCGCGTGGTAGTGGCAACGTTTTTCTTTACCTGAGACATGCTGACCTCCTTTTCGTATATGAGAATCATTATCATTATTGATTGGACAGTCGTCAACGCCTGTTTTTCATTTTCTGATGAAGATCTCATTTCAGTGGTCACTGCCCTGACCTGCCCACCCCAACCTCCCCGCCGCCATCGTTAAAACACGCTGCCAAAGACCACTGGGGTATCGATAACTGCAGTGCATCAAAAACTGCAAAACGCTACCCAACCCCCTATCGAAAGCCACCCACATTGGCGTTAGACTGAAATCATGAATATTGCGACGGCACACTCCATGACCGAATCTCCACAGGAACGCCTGGCCGCTATTCTTGATAGCCACCAGCCTTCCTCCATTTTGACTGTCAGCCTCAACCCCATTCCTGTCGTTGCCCAATGGTGCAAAGACCACAACTGCACCCTGCTGGAAATTCAGGAACAGAACCCGTTCCCCGCCCTGGATGACATTAACCGGGTAGACATGGCCATCGTGGCGGATCAGCTGGAATACATGCCCCAGCACGACGGCGAGGCACTGATGGGGTTGCTCCGCAACCTGCACACCGACTCCATGGTCGCCGTGTACCAACCCACCCTGGCTCCGCAAAGACTGCGCTGGCCGGCCAACGGGTTTCTGGCTCTGGGGTGTCGTGAACAGGGGCATTTTGCTGAAGACGGTCGCGAGTTGAACATCTATAGCTACGATCTGGATAACTACAATTTCGAACGCAAGTGGAATAACCCGCGCTTCTGGGCCAACCCGGAAAACTGGGGAAAATACTGGTGGTAGCCCCAGCAGGGCGCTGCGTTCTGGAAATGGACGCAGCGCTGTCGTATGGTTGCGCCGTCGACTGAATTGATGGCTCACCATGATCGGACACCGTTTTCGCGAAATTTTCATCTTCTGGTGGCGGCACCTTGGCCCGCTGTTTCTGGTCACCGCACCCTTTGCACTGATTACTGAAGCCACCCAATGGGTCTTCGGCCCATCGTTCGTGCTACCGGAAACCGAAGGGGCGGCCCTGCAATTCAGCGGCATTAGCCTGGCCATTATTTTGTTGGTACGCCCCCTGGCCGAAGGCGCGCTCTATGTACAGCTGTCCGCCAGCAGCAACGGGAAACCACGCGGGCTGCTCGCCTGTACGGCGCCGGCGTTACTGGTCTACCCGCCCCTGCTGCTTACCTATGCATTGATGGCGGTTGGCGTGTCACTGGGCTGGATGGCCCTGTTCTTCCCGGCGGTGTGGGTCTATACCCGCCTGTGTTACGCCCCTCTTCTGGTGATCCTCAAACAACAAAACCCCATAGAAGCCCTGCGCCAGTCCTTCCGGATGACACAATCACAGCAATGGCCGCTTCTACTAATCCTGGTACTGGTATTCCTCGCCTACCTGATGATGAGCAGCCTGGTCGCCAGCGCTATCCTGGGTGTGGTCAGCCATACCACCGCCACCTCGTTACTGGCCGCTCTGCCGGTATCGCTGATGAGCGCTCTGGTGAATATTGCTGTGTTCCGTTACTGGTCCTTAAGCCAGCCCGACGGCCCTTCCGGGGCCGCCTGACGGCGAGATAGCGGCGCTGGACCCAAGTCGTCATGGCAAGCGGCCATTTTGATGGCATACTGCCCTGACAGGTGCTGGGAACAACCTGCTAACGACGCATCAACCGGGGAAATTTCGTGCCACAACACACCATGCATTTAAGCTGGACCGCCCACGGCGATCAGGAGCATTACCTCTGGCACCTTGCAGACGGCAATGAAGTGCGCGTGGTCGATGGCCACCACGGCCATCAGGAATTCATGGAACCGGAAGAAGCCTTCCTGGCCGCCCTGGCCAGCTGCCACCTGCTCTCGTTCCTCACCGAAGCAGCCCGCGAAGGGTTGTCAGTGGCCAGCTACGATGACGATCCCCAGGGTGTGCTCGGGCAAAACGACCAGGCAAAGATCTATATGCAAACCATGGTGCTACAACCGCTAGCCACCTTTAATGGCGAGCAACCGGACATCGCCAAAATCCAGGCTCTTCACCAGCGCGCCCACGAAAAATGCTTTATCGCCCAGTCAGTGAGAAGTGAGATTCGGATCGAACCGCGCCAGTAACAGCAGTTACAAACTGAAAGTTGAAAAGGAAAGCCGCGTCCGCCTGTATGGCTGCACGCGAAAGATGACATTTGCTGAAACGGAAAGCCCCAAAAAAAGGCCACGTCCTGATTCCGGGCGCGGCCTTTTTCGGTTAGGGGCATACCCCACTTCAACGCGTTTAATCGTTACACTTTCAACTTTGAACTCATTTCCGCTCGTAGACCACGAAGGAATAGTCGTAGGGATTCGGGCCTTCGGCGGCGAAATCTTCGCGGCCAATCTCTTTCCATTCGGATCTGTCGTATTCCGGGAAAAAGGTGTCCCCGTCCACGTCAGCGTGAACCTCGGTGAGATAGAGCCTTTCGGTCTGCGGCAGCGCCAGCGCATAGATTTCGGCCCCGCCCATAATCACCGCTTCTTCCTGTCCTTCAATGAACGCCACATTCTCTGCCATGGTGATGGCGTCACCCACGGTGGCCACCACCTTGGCGCCCTCAGCCTGATAATCCGGCTGGCGGGTAATCACGATATTGGTGCGCCCGGGCAGCGGCCCCTTCAATGATTCCCAGGTCTTGCGGCCCATGATCACTGGCTTGCCAAACGTCACCTGCTTGAAGTACTTCAGGTCATTGGGCAGATACCAGGGCAGCTTGTTGTCGCGACCGATCACATTGTTGCTGGCCTTGGCGACCATCATGGAAAGACGAATGGACATTTAAACCTCGCAGCAGGCAACACGCTTCATGCCTCACGCGTGCTGGCGTGTTGCGTGAAGCGTGAGGCGTCTCTTAAATCGCCACCGGCGCCTTGATGTGCGCGGCGGGTTCGTAATTGCTGACGGTGAAATCGTCAAAGGTAAAGGCAAACAAATCTTTCACCGCCGGGTTCAGCGTCATTGTCGGCAGCGGGCCGGGCGTGCGGGCCAGCTGGGTGTCGGCCTGCTCCAGGTGGTTGGAGTACAGGTGCGCATCGCCCAGGGTATGCACAAAGTCGCCCGGCTGGAGGTCACACACCTGCGCCATCATCAACGTCAGCAGCGCATAGGAGGCGATGTTGAACGGCACCCCCAGGAAAATATCCCCGCTGCGCTGATACAACTGACAGCTGAGCTTGCCGTCGGCCACATAGAACTGGAACAGGCAGTGGCACGGTGGCAACGCCTGCTTGCCCGCGGCGGCATTGGCATCCGGCGAAATGGACGGGTCCGGCAATACCGCCGGGTTCCAGGCGCTGACCACCAGGCGTCGGGAGTCCGGGTTGCGCTTGATTTCTTCCAGCACCTCGCTGATCTGGTCAATCACTGTGCCATCCGGGGTTTTCCAGCTACGCCACTGCTCACCATAAACCGGGCCCAGCTCGCCCTCAGGGGTCGCCCAGCCATCCCAGATGGATACCCCGTTTTCTTTCAGGTAGCGGATATTGGTATCACCGGACAGGAACCACAGCAGCTCATGAATAATCGAGCGCAGGTGCAGCTTCTTGGTGGTGAGCATGGGAAAACCCTGGCTCAGGTCGTAACGCATCTGATAGCCAAACACCGCATAGGTGCCGGTACCGGTACGGTCTTCCTTATAGGTGCCGTGCTCGCGGACGTGACGAAGCAGATCAAGATATTGCTTCATGGCTTCACTCCTCGCTCATCGTTTCGATACGCCCAAACCAGCATGGCAATACCGAGAATAATCATCGGGATGCTCAGCAGCATACCCATGGTCAACCAGCCGCCAGCCAGATAACCGATGTGGGCGTCCGGCTCCCGGAAGAATTCCACAAAGGTGCGTGCGCAGCCATAACCGATACCGAACAGGGCCGTCACCGCCCCCGCCGGGCGCGGTTTGGCCGAATACACCCACAACACCAGAAACAGCACCACACCTTCCAGCATCATCTCGTACAGCTGGGAAGGATGCCGCGCGATCTGCAGCGGATCGGTGGGAAACACCATGGCCCAGGGGGCATCACTGGCGCGGCCCCACAGCTCAGCATTCATGAAATTACCGAAGCGGCCTGTGGCCAACCCGATGGGTACCATGGGCACCATGAAATCCGCCACCTGAAAATACCGTTTGCCGGTTTTCCGGGCGAACAACCAGAAGGCCACCAGCACCCCGATGGCGCCACCGTGGAAACTCATGCCCCCGGTCCACACCGCAAACAGCCACAGAGGGTCAGCCAGGAACTTGTCGATATTATAGAAGAACACGTAGCCAAGCCGGCCACCGACGATCACGCCCATGGCACCGTAAAACACCAGATCGCCCACCTGATCCTTGGTCCAGCCGGAATGAGGCTGCTTCGCCCGGTACATGCCCAGCAACCAGGCCGCAGCAAAACCGAACATATACATCAGGCCGTACCAGTGCACTTTCAGGGGGCCGAGGGCGAACGCCACCGGGTCGATCTGCGGGAATTCCATAGGTTGTTATCCAAAAGCCAGTTTGAGGCCAAGCACAAAAAGCACCAGAGCGAAGACCTTTTTCAAGGTGGCGGACGGCAGCCGGTGGCTGAGCCGCGCACTCAAGCGCGCAAACGGGAAGCTGGTGAGCACTATACCGGCTGTGGCAGGCAAAAACACATAGCCCAGCGCCCCATCCGGCAAGTGCTGCTCATTCCAGCCCGCCACCGCAAACCCCAGTGTGCCGGCAATCGCAATCGGCAGCCCACAGGCAGAGGAAATGGCCACGGCTTCCTGCATTTTCAACCGGCACCAGCTCAGAAACGGCACCGTCAACGAGCCACCGCCGATACCGAAAATGGCGGAACCGGTTCCGATCAGCAGTCCAGCCAATCCCAGCCCCGGCGCCCCGGGCACTCGTTGCGGCAGGCTTTCATCCACCGCTTTACGCCCCACCAGCAACATCTGCAGGGCAATCAACATGGCAAACAGACCGAACAAGCGGGTCAACAGTTCCCCTTTCATGGCATCGGCAATGAAGGCCCCGGCGAAGGCCCCCAGCACAATGCCTACCCCCAAACGCAATGCCACCGGCCAGCGCACGAAGCCGGCCTTGTGATGCGTGCGCACCGCGCTGATAGAGGTAATGATGATGGTACTCAAGGACGTGGCCACCGCCATCTTGGCAACCAGCTCATCGGGAAATCCCAGGCCGTGAAACAGAAAAATCAGGGCCGGCACGATGACCACGCCCCCACCCAATCCGAGCGCCCCGGCCAGCAGGCCAGCGCCCACACCAACCCCCAGACAGATCAGAAACAGTTCCAGCACAACCTCTCCAACACAACTCGCGGCAAGGCAGGTATGCTAGCACGGGTGAATGCCGGACGCCGGACGCTCGAGGCCTGACGCTGCCCCCTGTCAGGGCCCAACCATTGGAACAACAACCCAACAGTGTTGGTGGCGTCAGGCGTGCGAGAGACAAAAGAAGGAAAACCCATGTGCATTGTTCTGCTCGACTGGCAGCCTGGATCAAACACACCATTGAAAGTAGCAGCGAACCGGGATGAGTTTCATGCACGGCCGGCGGAAGCGGCGCGCTGGCGCGGCGACATTTTCTGTGGGCTGGACCTGACCGCCGGCGGCACCTGGCTGGGCATCCACCGAAATGGTCGCTTCGCCGTCGTCACCAACTACCGCGAGCCCATCACTGACCGCCAACCCGGTGAACGCTCCCGGGGCCTACTGCCCTTCGCCTTTCTGGAAGGGGCACAAACCCCGGAACAGTTCAGCCACAGCCTCGCAGAAGAGCAGCATCACTACGGCGCCTTCAACCTGCTGGTGGGCACCATGAGCGCAGACACCACCCTCGACAGCCTGTGGTATCTGGGCAACCGTGGCGCGGCGCCGCAGGCGGTCCAACCCGGCATTCACGGCCTCAGCAATGGCCTGCTGGACGATCCCTGGCCCAAGGTAGAACGCGCCAAACAGAACCTGGCCGACGCCACCGCCGCAGGCGGGAATCTGGAGCAGCTACTGCAGGTGGTTAACGATCATTATCAACCCAGCGACAGCGAACTGCCCGACACCGGTGTGGGGATGGATCTTGAGCGGCTGGTGGCGCCCGTCTTTATCCAGTCGGAAACCTACGGCACCCGCGCCAGCAGCGCGGTGATTCTGGACCGTGACCTTGGGCCGCAAATGCTGGAGCAAGTGTGGCAACCGGACGGCCACGCCGCCGGCCACCCGAATTGCAGCTTCAGCAACGCTTAACCGCTGTCTGAGAAAACCTTGTTGCCGGCCGGCCCTTACTCCTCGCCCAACATCACCCCGGCATAAAAACGCACCATCCGCGGGTACTGCTCTCTGGACAGGCGTTCGTTGTGGCCATGGAAGCGTGGCAAGTCGTCTTGACTCAGGGCAACAGGCATAAAGCGGAAAATCTGATCGGACACGGCCTGATAATGGCGCGCATCCGTGCCGGCGATCAGCAGGAAAGGCGCCACCACCGGTTGCTCCGGCAGTGACCTCGCAAGGCCCGCCAAACGCTCAAAGGCAGGGGAAGGAATCTCACTGGTCGGTGACGGGTCAGACAGAAAGGTGTCCAGGGGCGTCACGGTAATCGAATCCGGCAACTGCTCTTCCAGATAGGCCAGCAAGGATTCACGGCTTTCCCCCGGCGCCAGGCGGAAGTTGATGGTCGCTTCGGCAGTGGCGGGAAGTACATTATCCTTCACCCCGGCACGCAACAGCGTGGGTGACATGGTGGTGCGAACCAGGGCATTGGTTTCCGGTTTGCCGGATAACTGCTTCACGATTAACGGCTCAAACAACCACAGATTGGCAAACACCATTCGCTTGGCAAACGGCTGGTACGGCGCGACTTGCTGCAGCATTTTGCGGGTAGGCTCGCTCAACCCGGCAGGGCGAGGATTATCCTGCAAGGCCGCAATCGCGCTGGCCAGATCCCCCACCGCCGTTTTCGCTGGCGGGCGGGAGGAATGCCCTGGTTCCGCGCGGGCTTCCAGAGTCACGGTCATGTAGCCTTTCTCGGCAATGCCGATCAGCGCCACCGGCTGCTCAATGCCCAAGGTGCTGCCGGGCAACATCATGCCGCCCTCATCCAATACCATGCCGAACCGCAGATCCTGCTCTGCCATCCAGTCCGCCATGCGGCTGGCGCCTTCACTGCCACCGGTTTCTTCATCGTGACCGAACGCCAGCCAGACGTCACAGGCCGGCGTGCGACCTTCCGCCAGCAAGGCTTCGGTGGCTTCCAGGATCGCCATCAGGCTGCCCTTGTCATCCATGGCACCACGGCCCCAGACAAACTGTGAATCCACCACGCCGGCGAAAGGCGGGTGTTCCCAGGCATCCGGGGACGACACCGGCACCACATCCTGATGGGCCAACAGCAAGACAGGCACACAATCATTGCCGGAGTCCCAGTGGTAAAGCAGGCTGTGACCAAAGGTTTTCAGCGTGAGCGCCTCATGGCTCAACGGGAAAGACTGGCGCAGGAAATCATGGAAGCCATCAAAGGCTTGCGGCTGATTCGGCAAAGTAGCAAATCGCAGGGCACGGGAGAGACGTGCCGTCATCTCGGATTCGTTCAATGCAGATTCAAAAACCGGCAGAGGGATAACCGCTTCGCTGGGCTCTTTTACCTTCAAGGTGTTGAACAACAGCACCGCCAACAACACAAGCAACGCCACCACGATCAACAAGAACGCGCGCTTCATGACTCTCTCCCGGTTAACTTTTATTGTTTTAACGCCGACACGATCCATATTCGTGTCAGGACAATACCTTGCGATTGCGCAACAAATCGCCCAGCCCGGCCTTGGTGAGTTGCAAGTCCACGTAAGAGGCAATCACCTCGCCGTTATCCATGGCCAGCACTTCATTGAGAAGACGGCGGACAAAGCTGATATTCACTTGACGAATAGCGGCTTTCACTTTCAACAGGTTGGATGCATTCATGGAGAGCACGTCCACGCCCATGGCCATCAATAGCAAGGCCGCGCTGGGCTCCCCTGCCATCTCGCCACAAACTGACACCGGCGTGTCTTCTTCGCGAGCCTGCTCCACCACATGCAGCAGCGCATGCAGCACTGCCGGGTGATAGGAGTTATAAAGTGCTGCCACCTGGCGATTGTTACGGTCCACCGCCAACAAATACTGGGTCAGGTCATTGGTGCCCACGGACAAAAAATCCACCCGCTGAGCCAGTGCCCGGGCCTGATATACCGACGCCGGCACTTCGATCATCACGCCCACTGGCGGCATGGACACATCCAGCCCTTCGTCCCGCACCTCCAGCCAGGCACGGTGAATCAAATGCTGCGCTTCTTCCGCCTCAATCACGCTGGTGATCATGGGCAACATGATGCGCAGATTATTCAGCCCCTCGCTGGCCTTGATCATGGCACGCACCTGCACCATGAAAATTTCCGGGTGGTCCAGGGTGACACGGATACCGCGCCAACCCAGGAAGGGGTTTTCATCTTCAATAGGGAAGTAACTCAGGGATTTATCGCCGCCGATATCCAGGGTACGCATGGTCACCGAATGGGGAGCAAATGCCGCCAGTTGTTCGCGGTAAATCACCCGCTGCTCTTCTTCCGACGGGAAACGATCGCGGACCATAAACGGAATTTCCGTCCGGTACAGGCCCACCCCTTCCGCACCCCGCTCCAGCGAGCGATTGATGTCAGTCATCAGGCCGGTATTTACCTGCAATTTAATCCGCGAGCCGTCCAGGGTTTGCGCCGGTTCATCGCGCAGTTTTTCCAGGCCGGCCTGAAGGCTCTCTTCCTCGGCAATAATTTCCTGGAACTGTTGCTTGAGCTCCGGCGAGGCATTGGCCACCACCCGCCCCCGGAAACCATCGACGATGATTTCCTTGTCGTCCATTTGCTTGAGGGGCAGATTCTGTGCGCCCACCACGGTGGGAATCCCCATGGCCCGCGCGACAATGGCCATATGTGAGTTGCGCGAGCCACGGGTGGTAACGATGCCGCGCACCCGCTCACGGGGCACTTCCATCAGCATGGGCGCGGAGATGTCTTCGCCAAGCAGAATGCATTCGTCCGGAAAAATCACATGGCGGCGGGTCTGGCTCTGCAGCTGCGCCAGCACCCGACGCCCCAGATCACGCACATCCGCCGCCCGCTCACGCAGATACGGGTCATCCATCATTTCGAAATTACGCACATGGGCATCGACCACCGTGCGCAAGGCGCCCTGGGCCCACTGCCCTTCGCGGATCTGGGCGATCACTTCCGCTGGCAGAGCGTGGCGGTCCAGCATGCGCAGATAGACATCAAACAACGCTTGCTCTTCCGCCCCCAGCGAGCGAGAGGCCCGCTCGGCCAGATCACGGATTTCCTGACGCACACGCACCAGCGCATCGTCCAGCCGGGAAATTTCGTCGCTCACATCAGCAACGGCACGATCCGGCACGGAGGCCAGGTCCGCCTCCGGAAACAGCAACACGCCATGGCCAATGGCTGCGCCGGGGCAACCGGGCAGGCCGTCATAGAAGCTGGGCAAATCGCCACTGCCACCCAACTGGTCGAACAACACACCCGAGGCATGGGCATGGGCAATAACCGCCGACAGTTGGGCGGAGATGGTCACCAGAAAGGCTTCTTCGCTCTGGTCGAAACGGCGCACATCGCGCTGCTGGACCACCATGACACCAAGCACCTTACCGTGGTGCATCACCGGCACACCCAGGAAAGCATGGAAGGCATCTTCCCCGGTTTCTGCCAGATAATGGAATTTCGGATGGGTAAAGGCGTCTTCCAGGTTGATAGGTTCTTCGCGCAGGCCCACCTGCCCCACCAACCCCTCCGACAGGCCCAGACTCACCTTGCCCACGGCTTCCTGCTTCAGCCCTTCCGAGGCCATCAGCATGTAGCGCTGCTCTTCCTCGTCACGAAGATAGATGGAGCACACTTCCGTGCCCATGGCATCGCGAACCCGCTTGGCCATCAAATCCAGCGCACTGGGGATATCCGCTGCGTTGTTCACTTCCTGAACAATTCGCCGCAGGGTATCAAGCATCAGACGTGTCTCCAGAGGTAGACGGGTTTGGGGAACGCACGCCCGGCGTTCCCTTCTTCAGGGCCGGGGCCAGTTCACGCAAGGCGCGGGCATAGACCCCGCGCTTGAAATGCACCACCTTGCGAATCGGATACCAGTAATTGACCCAGCGCCAGTCCTTGAACTCCGGACTATCGCTGGCGAACAGGTCAATGGCCTGCTCCTCCGCCGTCAGCTGCAACAAAAACCATTTCTGCCGCTGGCCAATGCAATGCGGGCGATTACGGGGCCGGCGCAGAAAACGGCGCGGCAGACGATAGGTCAGCCAGCCTTCCGTGCTGGCAATAATGTCCACATGCTCCGGCAGCAGGCCCACCTCTTCTTCCAGCTCGCGAAACAGCGTTTCTTCCGGGGTTTCCCCGGGCATCATGCCGCCCTGCGGAAATTGCCAGGCATCACGGTTGCCCACCCGGCGACCCCAAAATACCCGGCCATCCTGGCCGGCAATAATGATCCCGACATTCAGCCGAAACCCTTTGTCATCAATAATGCCTGTCATGTTGTCTCTTCGAGTCCACGCGCAATCGTGGACTCTGGCTCCTTGTCAGCCCATTAAACCTTGCCGGGCAACCTGCGATCAATGCACAACCGTGCAACAAACGCACCAAAACAAGCACGAAACCAATGAAACCGTCGGTATGACTTGTCATCGGCTTCGCATAAAATGACCTCTTCATGTAAGGAGGGGCCATGACGCTCGCGATTTTCGACCTGGACAACACCCTGATCGGCTGCGATTCCGACCACCTGTGGGGAGACTGGCTGGTAGAGAAAGGTATTGTTGACCAGCAGCTCTACAAGGAAACCAACGACCAGTTTTACGTGGATTACCAGAATGGCCGCCTGGACATCATGGCCTACCTGCGTTTTTCCCTGAAAGTGCTGGCTGATAACGACATGGCCCAGCTGCATTTCTGGCGTGAGCAGTTCCTGGCAGAAAAGCTCGACAGCATGTGGCTGCCCAAGGCCGAAGCCTTGCTGCAAAAGCACCGTGACCAGGGCCACACCCTGATGATCATTACCGCCACCAATGACTTTGTGACCGCCCCCCTGGCGGATCGCCTTGGCGTGGATCACCTGATTGCCACCGTCGCAGAGTGCCGCCGCGAGCGCTATACCGGCGACGTAGCGGGTACGCCCAGCTACCGCGAAGGCAAAGTGGAGCGGCTCGCCGAGTGGCTCAGCGCCAACAACGAAACCCTGGAGAACAGCTGGTTCTACAGCGACTCCCACAACGATCTGCCGCTGCTGCGCAAAGTCGACAATCCGGTGGCCGTGGACCCGGACAGTGCCCTTGAGCGCGAAGCCCGAGAGCAGGGCTGGCCCGTGATCAGCCTGCGCTAACCGGAATTGTTTATGCGTTTTTTCCTTATGGCATTACTGGCAGGCCTGCTACTGGCCTGCGATAACGGCAGCAAAGACGACACAGAGTCGGCCCCCGGGCCTGCCAGCGCCCACACCCTGACAGACATTCCCGCCGCAGAGTGGCAGCAGCAGGCCGACGAACGTTTCACGGCCGCCGCAACAGCATGGCAACAGGCCCTGACCCGGTTCGAGCAAAGCCCCAATGCCGATAATCTGGCAGCACTACGCGACGCCCTCAGTCAGTGGTACCAGCGTTTTGCCAGCCAGTACCTGCTACTGGCCAGCCGCGCCTGCCAGCAGGACGGAAGCGCCAACCGGCAGGCGATTCTGGCCCGGCTGGATAGCTGGCCGCTGTATCCCGGCTACCTGGATGCCCTGCCCGAATGGCCGGAATCCGGCCTGATCAGTGACCCGTATCTGGAATTGACCCGCCAGAACCTGCGACGCCAGCATGGCGCCACCGACCCGGCGGAAGCCAGCCTCGGTTTTGCCGCCCTGGCCGTGGCCCTTGACGGCACCACCGGCAGCCCCAAAGCGCTGACCGCATTCAGCGGTGAAGAAGGCCCCCCGGCCCGGCGTCGCCAGTACCTGAAACTGGCGGGTGAACAGCTGGTGGCAGATCAGCAGCAGCTATCATTGAATCGCCCGCTGAACGAACTGGCACTGCAATGCGGCCTGATGGAAACCCTTGCTCACTGGCAGCAGCTGCAAGACCCGGCCAGTGAGCAGGAGGACGGATTGCTGATCCCTGCGCTGAGCACCTCCATCAATGAAACCGGCCTGCTCAACGCCGTACAGACCATGGACCCTGCGGTCCTCGCCCGCTGGGACCAGATCAACCCCGGCATTGCCGGCTCAATCAAACAAAGCGAAGAGAAAGGCTGGGCGCCCATTAAGGCCTGGCTCACCACAGTGAGCATCACTCGCCAGATGCCGGGCTCCACTGAAAGAGACACAAGGTCGGATTAGCCTGAAAGGCGTAATCCGACATTATTCGGTTTAAGGTCTTGCGCCCTTGGCTAACGTCGACCCAGGAAGGCGGACAAGCAAGGCCATACGCCAAACACTAAAAAGCCCCGCCGGGCTCTCACCCGGCGGGGCTTTTTACTTCCAGACACACTCTCTTGGAACGAGCGACCTTAGAAGTTGTAGCGACCGAAGACGCCGTAGGTATCACGATCACCACCAACGATGACGCGGGCACCCAGATCCACCGCCTGGCTCACCTTGAAAAGGCCCTGGCCGTAAACGCCCAGGTCGTCATCGTAGAGATCCTGGTAGGCCAGACCACCGGACAGTTCCAGCTTCTCAGTAGTGGCATGACGCACACCACCACGCACCTCGAAACCGATTTCATCGTCGTCATTGCCCGGGTCATAGTCACGATCATCGTAAATAATGTCGGCACTGGTGACGAAATCCAGGCCACGCTGCAGCGGGGTATGGAAACCAATACCACCGGAAATTTGGCTACCGTCGAGATCGCCATTGCGGCCATAGTCGCCGTCAAAGAAACCCAGGCTACCACGCAGGAACAAGTGCTCATCCAGCGCAAAAGACCCTTCAGCGCTCAGCGAATCCACGTCCACATCGTTATCCAGATCCCAGCGATCGTAGGCCAGCTGGCCGTAGCTGTAGGAAAAGCCGTTATCACGGACGGCGGAAGTTTGTTGCGCCGCCATGGCCGGAGCAGAAACGGCCAGAGCAATACCTGACACAAGCAATGTTTTCTTAAACATAAATCGTCCTCACTGATATCGAAAAGTTCGGCATCCAAGATGGTCACACTATGTGGTCTTATTGAGCGCAATGCATTGTGATGGTTCCGTTTTTATGACGTTTTTATAAAAATTTTCAATGTAACCAGCAATTTATAGCATGGCTATTGACCTTGGGGTCACCCCAAGGTTTAACACTGTATGCTGACATATCCCCTTGGCATCAGACTGCTTCACAGGAGCTACCATGCCGACGCAAACGCGCACACAGACCCTGCCCATCAGCGGCGCCACCTGCCAGGGGTGCAGCCGCACCATCACCTCCGCGCTGGAACAGGTCAGCGGCGTGGAACGTGTGACCGTAGACCTGCAAGCCCAACAGGTCGCCGTCACCGGTTCTGCCTCGCGCAACACTCTTCAGAAGGCGCTGATACAGGCCGGCTACGGCGCTGACATGAATGATTCCGGTCATGAACACGATGACCACAACGACGATAACGGCACCACCAGTGAACCGGCATCGCAAACGGCGCAATCAATACAGTTGAACATCAGCGGCGCCACCTGCGCGTCCTGCGTGCGCACCATTGAAAGCGCGTTGCGTGGCACACCCGGCGTCCACGGCGCGGACATGAACTTTGCCGATCGCACCGTTCAAGTCACCGGCACCGCCAGCACCAACGCCCTTATTAAGGCAGTGGAAGACGCCGGCTATGGCGCCAGTGAAGCCCGTGACGATGACAACGATGAGCAGGAAGCCAAAGAGCGGGCACACTACCGCCAGCTGCTACGGCACATGTGGCTGGGGCTTGGCTTGGGTGTGCCGTTGATGGCCTGGGGCTTGCTTGGGGGCGACATGATGGTTCGCCCCGGGGAAATCAGCCAGTGGGTATGGCTGGGCATCGGCATTGCCACCCTCGCCGTACTCGCTACCGCCGGCCGGCATTTTTTTGTCGGCGCCTGGAAAGCCTTCCGCAATCATAACGCCAACATGGACACCCTGATTGCACTGGGCACTGGCGCCGCCTGGCTGTACTCCATGGTGGTGGTCTTGCTGCCCGGTGCCCTGCCAGAAGCCGCCCGGCATGTGTATTTCGAAGCCAGCGCCATGATCATCGGCCTGATCAATCTCGGCCAGGCACTGGAGGTTCGTGCTCGCGGCAAGACCAGCGCCGCAGTAAAACGGTTGTTGGACCTGGGCGCCAAAACCGCCCGCGTGATCCGCGATGGCCCGAATCAGGAAAAAGTGGAACAGGACATCCCGGTGGAGCAGGTGCAAAACGGCGACACCCTGCGCGTTCGCCCCGGTGAAAAAATTGCCGTGGACGGTACCGTCAAGGAAGGCGAAAGCCGCATCGATGAATCCATGCTCACCGGCGAGCCCATGCCGGTAAACAAGGCACCGGGAGACACGGTCAGCGCCGGCACCCTCAACGAAGGTGGCACCCTGCTCTACACGGCCACGGCCGTCGGTAAGGACACTGCGTTGTCCCGGATTGTTGCACTGGTCAAAAAAGCCCAGGGCAGCAAGCCCCCCATTGGCCGCCTGGCGGATCAGGTGTCGGCCATTTTTGTTCCCACCATCATGTTGATCGCCATCGCCGCCGCGCTGGTGTGGTTCAACGTGGGTCCGGAGCCGCGCCTCACCCATATGCTGATCAGCGCCACCACCGTGCTGATTATTGCCTGCCCCTGCGCGCTGGGCCTGGCCACGCCCATGTCGGTGATGGTGGGCGTCGGCAAGGCGGCCGAATACGGCATTCTGATTCGTCAGGGCGAAGCCCTGCAGACCAGCAGCCAGCTGGACACCATCGTCCTCGACAAGACCGGCACCATCACCGAAGGCAAACCTGCCGTCACCGATATCATTTGCGCGCAGGGGCAACAGGAAGACACCGTGCTTAAACTCGCAGCCAGCCTGGAAAGCGGCTCTGAGCACCCGCTGGCCACGGCGATTCTCAACGAGAGCAAAGAGCGGCAGTTATCGCTGGCCGACGCCACTCAATTCCAGGCCCTGAACGGCAAGGGGGTCATCGCCACCATCAATGGCAAAACGTACCGGCTGGGTAACCGCCGCTGGTTGGAAAGCGAAGGGGTAACCATCAATCTCGACAGCACGCCCCTCACCGACAAGGGTGCCACCCCGCTGTTTCTGTCGGAGCAAAAAAATCTGCTGGCCATTATTGGCGTGGCCGACCGCATTAAAGATGACTCCAAAGCCGCCATTGCCCGCCTTAAAGCGCAAGGGCTGAAAGTCATCATGATTACCGGAGACATTGCTGCCAGCGCCAACGCCATTGCGGAACAGGCTGGTGTGGATGACGTCATGGCGGAAGTGCTGCCGGAAGACAAGGCGAAAAAAGTGGCCGCCCTGCAAAAAGAGGGCCGCACCGTGGCCATGGTGGGCGATGGCATTAACGATGCCCCCGCCCTGGCCCAGGCCGATGTGGGCTTTGCCATTGGCACCGGCACCGACGTGGCCATCGAATCTGCTGCCATCACCCTGATGGGCGGTTCACTGCACGGCGTTGCCGATGCCATGGCGATTTCCTCCGCCACGGTGCGCAATATCAAACAAAACCTGTTTGGCGCCTTTGTCTATAACAGCCTGGGCGTACCAGTGGCTGCCGGCATACTCTATCCGCTCACCGGCAGCCTGCTCAGCCCGGTGATCGCCGGCGCGGCCATGTCGCTCAGCTCCGTCACCGTCGTCACCAACGCCAACCGCTTGCGGTTTTTCAAACCCAAACACAACCAGGAAACAAGCGCATGACACCGGAGCAACTTGCCGCACAACTGCGCCACCCCCAGGGTGAAGAAGGCAACAAGGTCGCAGACAATATGGATGACCGAAACAGCCCGGTGATTCTCGCGGCCTACCAGGCTCTGGCCCCTGCGGACGGCGACCGGATTCTGGAAATCGGCCCGGGGAGTGCGGGCCACCTTCCGGGCTTGTTAGCGCAGGCGAGCAACCTGCACTACACCGGTCTGGATGCCTCCCGGGATATGGTCTTGCGAGCTCGCGAACGTTACCTGGGTGAAACCCGCGCCGCCTTTATCCACGGCGAACTAACCCAAGCGCCGCTGGCCCCCGCTAGCATGGACCGCATTGTTGCCGTCAACGTGGTCTATTTTTGGCAGCCTCTGCCTCTCGCGCTAAATGTGTTGAACCTGTTATTACGCCCCGGCGGCACCCTGGTGCTGGGCCTGCGTGATCACAACAGCATGGCCAACCTGCCGGTGTTCAAGCACGGCTTTTCCACCTACCACGGCCCCGAATTACAGCAGGCCCTGGAGCAGGCCGGCTTTACCGACACCACGCTGGACACCTTTGCCGAAGACAGTGTGGATGTACTCGGTGACACCATGCACAAGCGATCAGTGATACTCACCGCTCGCAAACCCCAGGAGGCGGCATCATGACTATTTTCATCAACCTGGCCGGCCTGATATTGATGGCATTGGTGGTCTGGTGGTTCTGGCTATCGCACCGCAAAAGCACCGCACAGGCCACCACACAGGAAGCCACCATTATTGTCGAAGACGGGGTCTACTCTCCGGCCTCCATTCGTGCCAGGGCAGGGCAATCCCTGACCCTGCATTTCGACCGGCGCGACCCGTCCCCCTGCGCCGAGCAGGTGATATTCCAGGGGCTGGACACCAGTGAGTTTCTGGAAACAGACTCAATCACCACTCTGACCCTGAACAATCTGCCTCAAGGCAAGTACCGCTTCACCTGCCAAATGCAAATGTACCAAGGCACCTTATTTGTGGAATAAAGGGGAAAGACATTCCCGGATACACTGCAACACCAACCAAACAGGAAACGCCCATGAAAATCTGGATCACTCTTTTTACTGCCTTGCTACTGGCCGCCTGTGGCGATAACGAGCCGGCCAAACCCAGCGTGGCAAACACAGACGCCACCGCACCCGCCGCTACCGCCACCAGCGACAGGGTGCTGGAAGTGTATAAATCCCCGACCTGTGGCTGTTGCGGCGCCTGGGTTGAGCACATGGAAGCCAACGGCTACACCGTCAACGTGCACGAACAGCAGAACCTGCAATCCATCAAGGAAAAAGCTGGCATTCTGCCCGGCACCGGTTCCTGCCATACCGCCTTTATCGACGGCTACGCCATTGAAGGCCATGTTCCCGCCAGCGACGTGGACCGCTTGCTGGACGAACGCCCCGAAGGCAAAGGCCTCACCGTTCCCGGCATGCCCGTGGGCTCCCCCGGCATGGAAATGGGCGACCGTAAAGACGCCTACGACGTGCTGTTGTTTGATGAAAACGGCACCGAGGTATTCAGCCACCACCCGGGAAACTAGACCGAGTTCAAAGTTAAACGTTGAAAGTTCAAAAGCGCGGGAAAGAGAGCTCCATATTTTATGCCCTGCCCGCGCCCTTAACGCTGAACCGCGAAGTCCCGAGCAGCCATTCAGTCACGGGCATCAACTTCGCGTTTCAACTTTAAACTTTGAACTTTCAACTGCTTGCCGCCCAATCGCATCTCACTGCTGCGCTGCTCTTCAACCTGTCATACCAACCCGCTAAAGTGTCTGCTTTGCGTGTAACGAGACCCTGAATGCTTCCCTTCCATGACTGGCTGTTGCTGGCCAGCATCTGTGCCCTGGGGGCCATGGCCCCCGGCATCAGCCTGGCGGTGGTGACCCGCCATACCCTACACGGAGGCCATCGGGCCGGCGCGATCGCAGGCGTGACCCACGCCCTGGGCATCGGCATCTGGGCGGCAGCCACCGTCACCGGCATGGCCATCCTGTTCCGTCGCTACCCGGTACTGGAGCAGCTTTTTTCCCTGGCCGGGGCCCTGTTCCTGTTATGGATGGCCTGGAAAAGCTGGCAGGCAGGCCGCGTGCCCCTGCCCCCCGCCGATTCAGGCGAGCGCAGCAACGTGCTTCATGGCGCCGCCCGGGATGGCTTTCTGGTGGCCTTCCTCAATCCCAAAGTCGCGCTGTTTTTTCTCGCTGTGTTCAGCCAGTTCCTGGAAGCAGACATGGCCCACGCTGCACGGGTCCAGATCGTACTCACCGCCATGTTCATCGATGGCGGCTGGTACATTCTGGTGGCCATCATGCTGGGGCGCAGCCGCTTGCTGCCCTGGTTACGTGAACACCACCATTGGGTGGAGCGCGCCACCGCCGTGCTACTGGTGATCATTTCTGCCAGCGTGGTCATCAACACCTTGACCCAGAACCGCTTGACCTTGGGGTAACCCCAGGGTCAATAATGTGACTATGTCGAGTGTATTGAAAAGACAGAGCCGGGCAATTATCGCCACCTTGCTCGCCGCCACCCTGATGGTGGTGAGCAGCTTGCTGTCTGCAAACACGCTCACCATGGCCATGGCCATGTCCACGGCTACCGACAACCCCATGCCGCCCTCCTCCATGACACACTGTCACCACTCTGCCGACACGGCCAATGGTGACATGACCGCCGGCCACGACATGACGCAGATGCAGATGAACGGCTGCGAAGACAGCGACAGCTGCCAGTGCATTACCCTGTGCCAGATCACCGCCGCCAGTGACGCTGCCTTTGTGGCGAATGCCTTTATCCCCTCGCCCCCCGGCACGGACTCCCTCATTACAACGATTCACGCCGGTATTCATCGCCTGCCGTTACGCCCACCGTCCCTGTCTGTTTGAGCTGATTTTTTTCTCAAACAAACAGGAGCATTCCAATGAAAACGCAATCGCAGATTTCCCTGCCACGACGTCGTTTCGTGCAGGGCCTGGCACTGGGTGCCGCCGGGCTGGGGCTCGGACTCAACGCCCGTCAACTACTGGCCAGCCAGGGCCACACCGGCGCCCCGATTCTCACCGGTGATACGTTTCACCTGACCCTGGGCGGCGTCGACGTCAATATCACCGGTAAAACCCGCCCGGCCACCACCATTAATGGCGGTATCCCCGGCCCCACCCTGCACTGGAATGAAGGTGACACCATCACCCTCAAGGTGACCAACCTGTTGCCTGAGACCAGCTCCATCCACTGGCACGGCATTCTTCTGCCCTTCCAGATGGACGGCGTACCCGGGCTCTCTTTCGATGGCATCGCCCCCGGTGAAACCTTCACCTATCGCTTCACCGTGAAACAAAGCGGCACTTACTGGTACCACAGCCATTCCGGCTTTCAGGAGCAAACCGGGATCTATGGCGCCATTGTCATTCATCCGCGCGCCCCTGACCCACACACAGCGGACCGTGACGAAGTGGTTTTACTCTCTGACTGGAGCGATGAAGACCCTGAGCATATTTACGCCACCCTGAAAAAGCTCAGCCATTACTACAATTTCAATGAACGCACCGTATTCGACACGCTGAGTGACTTCCGCAACAAAGGGGTAATCGAAACGCTCAAGGACCGGCACATGTGGAACACCATGCGCATGAGCCAGAGCGACCTGGCGGACGTGACCGGTTACACCTATACCTACCTGATGAATGGCCAGAGCCCCGCCAATAACTGGACGTGCCGATTCAATCCCGGTGAACGTATACGCCTGCGTTTTATCAACGCCAGCGCCATGACCTTCTTCGACATTCGTATTCCCGGCCTCGACATGACCGTGGTGGCCATGGACGGCCAACCGGTAAAACCGGTGGATTTCCATGAATGCCGGCTGGGCGTGGCCGAAACCCTGGATGTGATCGTGGCCCCGAAAGCCGATCAGGCCTACACCCTGTTCGCCCAGAGTATCGACCGCAGTGGCTTCGTACGCGGTACGCTAACACCGGATGCTGCCCTTTCCGCTGTGGTCCCTGAGATGGACGCGCCCCCGCCGCTGGGTCACACCGAAATGGGCATGGGCGCCATGGACCATCAATCGATGGACCATGGGAGCATGAATAAAAAGGCCATGGACAAGGACACCATGAACCATGACCACATGCAGCATCACGGCATGGGCCATGGCGATATGACTAAGGGGAGTATGGCGCACCACGGCACCGCCCATGCCGACCCCGTTCCTTTTGCCGTCGACAGCAACAACCCGGACCTGCCACCGCGTGACAGCGCCATCGAACATCCCGCCAGTGAATTCGGCCCCGGCGTCGACATGCGCGCCATGGCGCCCGGCGACATGCTTTCCGATCCCGGTATTGGCCTGCGTGACCGGCCCTGGAAAGTGCTCACCTATGCCGACATGGAAACCCTCGGCAGCACTCCCGACAACCCCATCGACAGTCTTCAACCGGACCGGGAAATCGTGCTGCACCTGACCGGCAACATGGACCGGTACATGTGGAGTTTTAACGGCATCAAGTTTGCCGATTCCGTGCCCCTGGAACTGTTCCACCACGAGCGTGTACGCATCACCCTGGTGAACGACACCATGATGACCCACCCCATCCACCTGCACGGCCTGTGGAGCGACCTGGAACTGGGGGACGGGAAACTGCTGCGCAAGCACACCATCACCGTCAAACCCGGCGAAAAACTCAGCTACCTGGTACGCGCCGACGCCCTTGGGCGCTGGGCCTATCACTGCCACCTGCTCTATCACATGGAAGCAGGCATGTTCCGGGAAGTGCGCGTGGTTGATGGCAGCACCAGCCCCGCCGCTGCGTCGACGCCTGATACTCACACACAGGGCATGCACGGCACACATGGCCAAGATCATGGAGGGCACCGCTCATGAAAACATTGATGACGCTCCTGGCAGGCAGCCTCACACTGGCGGCCACCTCACCAGCCCTGGCCATGAGTAAAAACGAACCCCGTTTCACCCGTGTCACCGTCGATCAGCTGGAAGCCCGTGACAGCGATGAAGGCACCGTCATGGCCTGGGAAGCCAGCGCCTGGCATGGCGGCGACCTGAATAAGCTGTATTTCAGCACCGAAGGCGAGCGGTTAATGGATCCGGAGCACGACGACGAGGATGCCGGTACCGAGGGCGCAGAAACCCGCCTTGCCTGGAACCGGGCCTTTGCGCCCTTCTGGGACTGGCAGCTGGGTGTGCGGCGGGACTGGCAACCGGACGACCCCAACCGGGACTGGGCCAGCATCGGTGTTCAGGGCGTCGCGCCCTACCTCTTCGAAGTGGACGCCAATTTGTTCGTGGGTGAAGACGGGCTCACCAATCTGCGAGTCGAGGCAGAGTACGAACTGCTGATCACCCAAAAGCTGGTGCTGGTTCCGGAAATAGAGGCCAACTTTTATGGCAAGGAAGACAAGGAACTGGGCATCGGTAACGGCCTCACGGATATCGAAGCCGGGCTACGCCTGCGCTACGAAATTCGCCGTGAAATCGCCCCCTACATCGGCGTCAATTGGGAAAAGCAGTACGGCGACACCGCGGACATGACACGGGCTGCCGGCGGGAAAACGGAACAAGGCACCGTTGTCGCCGGCATCCGTTTCTGGTTCTGACGATGAGCGGCAGGAGCACCATTCATGGGCTCCTGCCGACGCTCCGCTGCAAGGTCGAAGTCCGAAAACAGGTCGGCTTCCCCAGCAAATCAAGCGTCGCTCATCGCGCTCGACTTACCCCGAACAATTATCGTATTCGTCCGTTTCCAAACTGCGCAGCTCACCATTATTCTGAATCTGGATATCCAGATCCCGCAGGTGACCATCACCGATACCGTAAATCCAGCCGTGGATGGTCAGCGGCTGATCGCGGCGCCAGGCCTCCTGCACCACGGTAGTGTTGGAGACGTTGATCACCTGGCGCGCCACATTCAGCTCACACATCTTGTCCACGCGCGCCGAATCATCCGGCAGCTCGGCCAGATTCTTGCGATTGCGCAGATACAACTCGCGGACCTGTCGCAGCCAGTTATCAATCAGTCCATGGGGCACATCTTCCATGGCAGCCTTGATACCACCGCAACCGTAATGCCCCACCACCATGATGTGTTTGACCTTCAACACATCCACGGCGAACTGCAGCACTGACAGCAAGTTCAGGTCGGTGTGGTTAACCAGGTTGGCCACGTTGCGGTGAACAAACAGCTCACCAGGCATCATGCCCACGACTTCATTGGCAGGCACCCGGGAATCGGCACAACCGATCCACAGATATTCCGGGTTCTGCTGTTCTCCCAGCGCCTTGAAGAAGCCGGGGTGGCGCTGTTCAATTTCGTGGCGCCATTTTTCGTTGTTGGAAAACAAATCAGGTAGGGATTTCATGGTCTCTCGCTACGTTATTTGCCAGACGCCTGACGACGAAAGTCAGACGTTAACCACCAGTCATATTCATGAATCGTACCAATTGCTCACCCGGACCCAAGGTGAAGTCGTGGCGCTCGGGTTTGATCGCCATGGCGTCCACAATGGCTTCGCGAAGGGGGGTGTCATCATCCGGGTAGGCGCGCAGCACAGCGCGCAAATCCACACTGTGCTCGTGGCCCAGGCACAAAAGCATACGCCCCTCGGCCGTAATCCGCACCCGATTACACAAATGGCAAAAGTTTTGTGAATGAGGCGAAATAAAGCCGATGCGGCTGTTACTGCCCGGCACCTGCCAGTAGCGTGACGGTCCTCCGGTTTTCTCCGCCAGCGGCACCAGAATTAACTGCGCCGATAGCTGTTCACGAAGCTCCGCCGAGGACACAAACGCCAACTCCCGATCGTGCTCGGTGATATGCCCCAGAGGCATTTCCTCGATAAAGGCAATATCCAGCCCCCGCGCCAGCGCGAAATCTACCAGTGCCGGCACCTCGTCGTGGTTGCGGCCACGCATGATCACACTGTTGAGTTTAATCCGCTCAAAGCCTGCGTCCCGCGCTGCATCGATGCCGGCAATCACCTGCTGCAGATCGCCGGTTCGGGTCAATGCCCGGAAGCGTTCCGGGTCCAGGGAATCCAGGCTGATGTTAAGCCGGTCCACCCCCGCCGCCTTCAATGCCTGCGCGTGGCGGGGTAAGCCGGCGCCATTGGTGGTCATGTTCAGTTCACGCAGGCCGTCAATGGCACCAATATCGCGCACTAACCGCGCCACATCCCGGCGCACCAGGGGCTCCCCACCGGTCAGGCGAATGCGCTTTACCCCCAGCTGCACCAGTACCCGCGCCAGCCGCCCCATCTCTTCCAGGGTCAACACCTGAGCGCGGGGAACAAAGGTCATATCCTCCGCCATGCAGTACACACAGCGGAAATCACAGCGGTCCGTCACCGACAAGCGCACGTAATCAATGGTGCGCCCGAAGCGGTCCTGCAGTACCGGATTATCAGTGGAAACATCAGCATTCATGCCGGTACTGTAGCAAATGCGGGGCCAATCCGGGCAATCACGGCCCTGCACGCCCGTCGGGCCGGCTCGGCTCTGGTTGGTCAGGCCCTTGCCGGTCTTGTTAGAATGTTCGCCGACCTGAATACAGGGCGCGATCAGGCCATGAAAACATCATGACCGCCACGCCTCTTATTCCGAATTCATCTACCCCTAAAGGGTTTCCATGCAAATTTCTGAAAATGCCGTAGTGTCCATCCACTACACCCTGACCAACAACGCCGGTGAAACCATCGATTCTTCCGTCGAGCGTGGCGAGCCCCTGGCGTACCTGCACGGCGCCGGCAATATCATTCCGGGCCTGGAAAATGCCCTGGTAGGCAAGGCCGCTGGCGACAAGCTGGATGTCACCGTTACTCCGGAAGAAGGCTACGGCGAGCGTCACGAGCAGCTGATTCAGCAAGTGCCGAAAACCGCGTTTGAAGGCAACGAAGATAACCTGCAGCCGGGCATGCAGTTCCAGGCGCAGACCGAAGCCGGCCAACGCGTCTTCACCATCACCGCCGTTGAAGGCGATGAAGTGACCGTCGATGGCAACCACCCGCTGGCAGGTGAAACCCTGAACTTCGCCGTGGAAGTGACCGACGTACGCGAAGCGTCCGACGAAGAGAAAGAGCACGGCCACGTACATGGCCCGGAAGGTCACGATCACTGATCGCTGACGGCTCGCACGAAAAAGGCTCCTTCGGGAGCCTTTTTTGTGCCGCTCTGCGGCTGCAACAGTCTCCACGCAACACGCCTCCGCGCATAGAGAAGCTCACGTCACGAAAAGGCTGACTTCGGCGTACCCTCCTATACCTGTCCGTCTTGGTATATCCTTGGGCCTTCGTTTCCATCCGAATATCCGTATGTCTCACCCCGGCCCCATTGGCATCTTTGACTCCGGCATCGGCGGCCTATCCATTGCCCGCCGGATTCGAGAGCTGTTGCCCAACGAAGACCTGCTCTATGTAGCGGATTCCATCCATGCGCCTTATGGGGAAAAATCCGAGCACTACATTCGGCAACGAGCGGATGCGGTTACCCGGTTTCTCCTGGAAAGAGAGGCCAAAGCCATTGTGGTGGCCTGCAACACCGCCACTGTCTCTGCCATTAGACAGCTGCGCGCCGATTACACCTTGCCGATCATCGGCGTGGAACCGGGCATCAAGCCGGCCGCCCTGCAGAGCAAGAGCGGCGTTATCGGGGTGCTGGCCACCAGCCAGACTCTAAAAAGTGAATCGTTCAACAACCTGAGCCGGTTGTTTTCAGAAAGCGTGCGCGTGGAAATCCAGCCCTGTCCCGGGCTGGTTGAACAGATTGAAGCGCTGGAGCTGGACAGCAAAGCGACCCAGACCCTGGCCGCCCGCTATGTGCAGCCCCTGATCCAGAAAGGCGCGGATCATATCGTCCTGGGCTGCACCCACTATGCGTTTTTGGCGCCGCTGATTCGCCGGGCAGCGGGTGCCCACGTGGAAGTAGTTAATACCGATATGGCAGTAGCCCGCGAAACCGTGCGACGACTGCAGATGCACAATTTGTTATCAGATAGCACGCAAGCAGGCAGCGCCACATTCTGGAGCAGCGCCGAACCGTCACTGGCTCACCGTCAACTTTCTGAACTCTGGGGCGAACGACTCATCGTCCACCCCATGGGCTAGGGCACATCAAACAGCGTCTTTAATCGACGGCAATCACCTTGTGAAGGCCGGTGAAATGCTTCCCGTTTTCGCTACATATAAAAACGCCCGACTCCTGTGAAACGGAAATCGGGCGTTTCTGTTACTTCACGTGCATGTGTCTTGCACGTTCTGAATCATCGCTATGGCGTTACAATATTGAACCAGAACTCGAAGTCATCCAGGCAGGAGACCAGTTCGCTCAGCTTGTCCTGATCCCCGTCGATATTGACATCACCCTCCTCGATGGCTTTCTCCAGCGTAGTTTCCTGAAGCATGAAACCATTCAAGGTATCTCGATTCATTTTGATGGTGGCATCGGGATCATCAAATTGGCTGTCTTCGGTGTGATTCAGTACGCCGTTCACCATTTCCACGGCAAACTTCTTGTCCCTGTCTGTGAATACGAAATTCAGCTTCAGGTGTTTGCCTTCAGCTTTCTCGGTATTGAGACGCACACCCAGGAAATCGAAGAACAGGCTCTCATCCATGGCACGAACGGTATCCGGGCTGGCAGTATTGGGCGTCGGCAATTGCGCCACACCATTACGCAGTTCCTGGGCGCCGCTCAGGTAGAAATTACGCCACGGACCGCTTTCTGCCTGATAACCCATCTGCTCCAGCGCGTCGGCCTGCAGGTTCTTGGCTTCCTGGTTATCCGGATCGGCGAAGACGGCATGATTGACCACTTCCGCTACCCAGCGATAGTCCCCTTTTTCGAAGTAGTCACGGGCCTTGTCCAGCAACGCATCCACGCCGCCCATCATCTCCACGTAACGCTCGGCCGCATCCGCCGGAGGCAGTTCATGCAGGGTCGCCGGGTTGCCGACAAACCAACCCAGGTACATCACATAAGTAGCCTTCACGTTGTGACTGATGGAACCGTAATAACCGCGGTTGGAAAAGTTCTTGGCGATGGCATCGGGCACTTTGATTTTCTCAGCGATCTCCAACATGGTGTAGCCCTGATTGGCCATGCGCAGGGTTTCATCATTGATGAAGCGATACATATCCCGCTGCGTGCTGATATGCTCATTGACCTTGTCCTTGCCCCACACTGGCCAGTGGTGCATGGCGTACATCACTTCCACTTCATCACCCCACATATCCAGCGCCTGATTCAGATACTTGGACCAGGCCAGCGGGTCACGGATCTTGGCGCCGCGCAGCGAGTAGGTGTTGTGCAGCGTATGAGTCGAATCTTCAGCGGTATTGAGCGCTTTCTTTTCCTTGATGTAATAGAGCATCTCGGACGGCGCCTCTGAACCTGGCGCATTCAGAAACTCATACGTCAGCCCGTCAATCTTGTGGACTTCACCGGTCTTTTCAATGATTTTGGTAGGAGGAATCAGAGTAACCGTACCGGCTGAGGTGGTGGTCCCCAACCCGGCGCCCACTTGACCTTGCGGGCTGGGCGGCAGCAGGTTGCCATACATGTAACTGGCGCGGCGACTCATGACATTACCGGCCATCACATTCTCGGCAACAGCGGCATCCAGAAAGCCCACCGGCGCATAGATGTCCACCTTACCCGCGTTGACATCTGCTTCATCGACCACACCACGAACACCACCATAGTGATCCACATGGCTGTGGGTATAAATCACAGCGACCACCGGTTTTTTCGGGCGATGCGCGTAATAGAGGTCCAGCGCCACCTTGGCGGTTTCTGCAGACACCAACGGATCCATGATGGTCAGACCTTTCTCGCCTTCCACAATCGTCATGTTGGACAGGTCGAGATTACGAACCTGATAAATCCCGTCGGTCACTTCAAATAACCCGGAAATATTCAACAACTGGGATTGGCGCCACAGACTCGGGTTAACCGTTTCCGGTGCTTCCGAGCCTTCCTCAATAAAATCATACTTGGCCGGATCCCATACCGGATTGCCTTCTTCACCCTTGATCATTTCCTTGGGAAGCGGCGCAATGAATCCCTTATGGGCCAGCTCGAAAGACGTGTTATCCGAGAACGGCAAATACTCTTTAAGGGCCTCGTTACTATCCTTGGTGGCCGCTTCCGCGGGCTTGGGCCCTTCTTTCTCTGCCGGAGCCTTGTCAGATTTTTTCTGCGGCGCCTTTTCCGCCACCGCCGGCTGGCCGACCTCTTTCTGTTTCCCGGCGGATTGTTCGCCTTCATCACCACAGCCTGCAAGCATCAGGCAGGCTGTGAGACTGGAGTAGAGCAGTACGCTTTTCATAACGGCATTCCTTGTTGGAGAGTCCTTGATCAAGGTCCGGCAATAGCTGTACCCCTATGCCCACCTGAAAATCCATCATCGCGAAAGGTATTCAGGGTGTAAAGATTTGCTATCTTCGCCCTCCAGCCGGCTGATAGCCAGGAAATACCGGCGCTAGCGGGAAGGTATGCAACAAGGAGCCCAGCATCCAGCACGCTTATGTCAATGCAGTGAAACACCGTGAATAGCCCTGCACAGAGAGTCAGTTCACGAAAAGCAAAAGACGAACCGCTTGAGCGTAATGCTCTGGCTTCATGGTCAGCACTGCAGCCTGAAGGAGGGAGTGGGCCTAGCTAGGGAGCCCTTGAGATGGTTTCCTGCAATATCGTCATGTCCATATGGCGCTCCACCATATCGGCAAGCCGGTCCAGTTGCTGCTCCCGGTGAGCGGCATAGTCTACGCCGCGATTATCGTGCAGACCGCCCCAGGCAAGGATGGCGTTGCCACTGTCTGCCACATCAAACAAACCGTGCAGGTAACACCCCATCACCTGGCCATCCTGACTCATGGCCCCATCATATCGGTCACCCAGCATCAGCATGGGGCGGCTCAGCGCCTCTCCGCGGGTAATGCCGTTATGAATCTCGTAACCTTGAACAGGCGAATCTGAGGCCAGAAGTTTCCCCTTTGTGTTGGCAAGCTGTTTGCCCGCTATCAACTCGGTGTTCATGGCCAGCCAGCCCAGTCCCTGGCTGCTACCGGGATCACTCTCCAGCCCCTGAGGGTCATCAATCCGCTCGCCGAGCATCTGAAAGCCACCGCAAATACCCAGCACCTTGCCGCCGTAACGCAGATGCTTTTCGATTTGTTTGTCCCACCCCTGTTCACGCAGGAAGGCCAGGTCCGCACGGGTGGCCTTGCTGCCGGGGAGGATCACCAGATCCGCCGCCGGCCAGGGCTCGCCCATTTTCACGAACCGCAGATTGACCTGTGGATGCAGGCGTAAAGGATCAAAATCATTGTGGTTACTCATGCGCGGCAACAGCGGCACTACCACATTGAAGGCATCAGTTTCGTGTTCGCCCTGCTCATCCACCGCATCTTCCGCATCCAGCGTCAGACCATGCAGATAGGGCAGCACACCAAACACGGGTTTACCGGTGCGATCTTCAAGCCAGTCCAACCCGCCCTGCAGCAAGGAAATATCGCCACGGAAACGGTTGATGACAAACCCCCGGGTGCGCTGCTGTTCGCTTTTCGACAAAAGATCCAGCGTACCGGTGAGATGGGCAAAGACACCGCCGCGATCGATATCGGCAACCAGAATAACCGGGCAATCCACCATCTCGGCAAAGCCCATATTGGCAATGTCATTCTCACGCAAATTGATTTCCGCCGGGCTACCCGCGCCTTCCACGATGACCACATCATACCGGGAAGTGAGCGCCTGCCAGGCCGCCAGCACCGCTTCACTGGCGGTCTTTTTGTAAGCGTGATAATCCAGCGCCTGCATATTGCCCAGCACCTGGCCGCGAATGATCACCTGGGCGCCCATGTCGGTCTGCGGCTTGAGCAGCACCGGATTCATATCGCTGTGCGGCTCTACCCCGCAGGCCAACGCCTGCAACGCGGTAGAACGACCGATCTCGCCGCCATCCACGGTCACCGCGCTGTTCAGTGCCATATTCTGCGGCTTGAACGGCGCCACCGAATATCCCCGCTGCGCGAACCAACGACACAACGCCGCCACCACGGTGCTCTTTCCTGCATCGGAGGTGCAACCCTGCACCATCAGGGTCCGCATGAGAAAAACCCTGAGTTAAAAGTTAAAAGTTCAAAGTTGAAACGCGTTCCATCTCTCTTGATTACGTCAACGCCATCACCGCGCCTAGTGGCATTGACGGGGGCACAGACATGAAAAACAGAGAACTTCTCCCGCGCTTTTAAACTTTGAACTTTACACTTTGAACTGCTCTTCACAGCTCCACGCCCTTCTGCGCTTTCACCCCCAGGTCCTTGAACGCATGCTTCACCACTTTCATTTCGGTGACGGTATCTGCCAGTTCAATCAGCTCCTTTGGCGCATATCGGCCGGTGACCACGGCGTGCTGCATGGCCGGGCGATTTTGCAGGTCGTCCAGCACCCGATCCAGATCGAGGTATTCGTAGCGCAATGCGATATTGAGTTCATCCAGCAGCACCATGTGATAGCTGTCATCACGCAGCATGGCACTGGCGATATCCCACGCCGCACTGGCGGCCGCCACATCCCGCTCCCGGTCCTGGGTATCCCAGGTATAGCCTTCACCCATCACGTGATAATCCACATTGGGCAGATCACGGAAAAAGGCCTCTTCGCCGGTACTGAAGGCGCCTTTAATAAACTGCACCACACCCACTTTCATGCCATGACCCAGTGCCCGCGCCACCATCCCGAAACCGGAACTGCTTTTGCCCTTGCCCGGCCCGGTCAGCACCAGCAGGATGCCCTGTTCCTTGTCCGCATTGGCAATGCGTTGCTGCATGATTTCCTGTTTCTTTGCCATGCGGTAAGCATGGCGCTCTGGGGTTTTCGCATCATCACGCATGGTCGGATCCTGTTTGAGAGGGGGTATTGTGATCAGGGGAAAGGGGGCCGGCACGGAATTGCCCGCTAAAAATATCCGCCACGACTTGCGGCGCTGAAGGAAAATAACCATGGAAGAAGCTCGCCACCAGGCCCTTGTCCTGATAAACCGACTCGCCTTCTGTACCCGTTTTTTTACGGCTAAAAATGGCCGGCGTCAGGGGTGTGGACAAACTGCCATGGTGAAAAGTGTGGCCACGTAATTCCCCGCGAGGAGTGGCCAGCGCCTGCATTCCCAACCCGTGCAGTTTCTTTGTCAAAAACGCTTCACCCGGCAAGAGTCCGAAACCGGCATGGCGCTTTTCCTCACCGTCTACCAGGGTCGCCATACAACTCATCAACCCGCCACACTCCGCCAGAATCGGTTTGCCGGCAGCATGGTGGTCGCGAATGGCATCGCCCATAGCGGCATTCCTCGCCAACGCTTCCCCGTGCAGTTCCGGGTAACCGCCAGGTAGCCATAACGCATCGACATCAGGCAACGCGGTTTCCTGCAGCGGAGAAAAAAACGTCAGGGTCGCGCCCATCTCCCGCAGTGCATCCAGATTGGCCGGATAAATAAACGCAAACGCTGCATCACGGGCAATACCGATACGGCAGCCCTTCAACAAGGGTGGCAACGGTTCGGGAGCGGGCGCAGAAAAATGCACCGTTTGCGGCAGTCGATCCAGACCTGCGTCTTGCAACACCGCAGCAGCCTCATCCAACAGTGCATCCAGATCTGCCAACTCGTGGGCCTGCACCAGCCCAAGGTGTCGTTCGGGCAATGTCATGGCCGCATGTCGTGGCACCGAGCCCAGCAAGGTCACACCCGCAGGCATTCCCTCGCGTACCAGATCGCCATGGCGCTGGCTGGCCACCCGGTTAGCAATCACCTCGTTAACGACCAGATCATCGCGGTAACTCGACAAGCCCAGAGCAATGGCACCGAACGTTTGCGCCATGCCCCAGGCATCAATCACCGGCAACGCCGGGATGCCCGCCAGCACCGCCAGGTCGGCACTGGATGGGGTGCCGTCAAACAAACCCATGGCACCTTCTACCAGAATCAGATCGGCGTCTTGCGCGGCCTGTGCCAGCCGCCAGCGACATTCATCCTCACCGGTCATCCAGGGTTGCAACTGGTACACCGGCGCGCCGCTGGCCTGCTCCAGAATCATCGGATCCAGATAATCCGGACCGAATTTGAACACGCGGACCCGGCGCCCCGCATTGCGGTGCAGCCTTGCCAGTGCTGCGGTAATCAGGGATTTTCCCTGCCCGGAGCCGGGTGCGCTAATCAACGCCGCCGGCACCGAGGCATTCAATAAGGTTGGCATCGTATAACTCATCGCGTTTGATCGCCCCAGCGACTGCTGACGCACTTACCCCGGCACGAACACCGGCACTCCATTCACTTGCCCTACCACCAGTTTCTGGTCGTAAAGACGCTCCAGTGCTGCCGGCACCAACATGGTTTGTGCCGGGCCGAAACACAGCTCCCCATCCGGATACAGCAACAACAAGTGATCACACCAACGGGCCGCCAGGTTCAGATCGTGCAAGCACATGAAGACAGCAGCGCCGTTATCTGCCTGCTGATCCAGCAACTCCATGACCGCTACCTGATGATGCAGATCCAGATGATTGGTGGGCTCATCCGCCAGCCAGATGGTTGGCTGCTGGGTCAGCGCCGTGGCAATGGAAACCCGCTGCCGCTCACCGCCGGACAAGGTGCTCACCAGGCGATCCTTGAGCAGGTTCAACGACAACGCAGACAACGCCTCTTGAGCGAAACGAATATCCTCAGCGCTCTCGCGTTGCCAGGCAGACAGAAAAGGATGGCGGCCTATCAGAACCGTTTCCATCACCGTGGCAGGGAAGCTGTCCTGACGCTCCTGGAACACCACCGCCACCTGCCGGGCCACCTCTCGGCGCGACAGGCTTGCCAGCGGTGAACCATTGAGAATCACCTGGCCACGTCGCGGTGGCCGCAAACCCGCCAGGGTATGCAGCAATGACGTTTTGCCAGCCCCATTTGGCCCCAACACGCCCCAGCGCTGGCCGGATTTCACCTGCAAATTAAGAGGCTCGCCATCCCCGCGACCCGGGATATCGACAATCAGATTTTCAATGTCCAGCACCGCCATGGCGCTCTCCGTTCGGGTTGCAGGGGGCCTTTGCCCCTCATCAATCAGCGACTGCGATGCAGCAAAAACAGGAACGTGGGCACACCCAGCAAGGCCGTTATCACCCCTACCGGCAACTGCTCCGGCGCCATCACCGTGCGTGCCAGCGTATCGGCCACGGTCAGCAAGGTGCCGCCGGCCAGCACACTGGCAGGCAAAATGATGCGCTGATCATTGCCCAGCAACAGCCGCAGCATATGCGGCACAATCAAGCCGACAAAGCCCACACTGCCCGCCGTGGTCACCGCCACTGCGGTCAGCAGGCTGGCGAGGATATACACCAGCCACTCCAGCGGCTTTACCGCAATGCCCAGCGCCGCCGCCTGTAACGGCCCCCGCGCCAGCACATTAAGACTGCGCCCCAGTGGCAACGTGAGCAGCACCGCCGGAATCAATACCAGCCAGGCGCCATAGGGCGCACGGGCGTAACTCAAATCGCCCATCAGCCAATACAGCATGCCCGGCAGTCGATCCGCCGGACTCATGGTCAACATGAAGGTAATCACTGCGCCCCAACCGGCGGCCACCACTACGCCAGTCAGCAACAGTCGCGTCGGGGTCCAGCCTCCGCCACCTTGCGCCAGACCAAACACCAGCAGGGTGGACAGCAAGGCGCCAGCAAACGCTGAGCCGGACACCAGCGCCAAACCGCCACCAATCAACATGGCCCCCAGCGCACCAACGGCCGCACCACCGGAAATACCCAACACATAGGGGTCCGCCAGCGGATTACGCAACAGCACCTGCATCAGGGCCCCGGCCAATGCCAGCAGCCCCCCGGTAGAAAAGGCCGCCAGCGCACGGGGGGCACGCAGCGACACGATCAGCTCCCGGTACAGTTCACTGCCGCCACCGGTCGCCACCGCCCACAGGTCCTGTAGCGAAATCGACACACTGCCCACCGCCACCGACAACAACAGCGCCAGCAGCCCCAAACCCGTCAGCCCCAATAGGGCGGGAAGCGCCCGCTGCTTACTGGCGGGCACGAGCAGAATCCAGGTGCCGGCACAGGGTACGGGCACCTGTCAGCATTTGCGGCGTGGGCCGCTGCAATGTGGAGGGCGAAACAAAAAACAGATTGTCGTTTTTCACCGCCTGCAAGGTGGCAAACTGCCGCCAGGGATCCAGCCAGCCGGGGTCATCTTCGCCCATGCCGCCCGCAACAATGGCCTGTGGGTTTTTCTCAAGCACCGACTCCTTGCTGATACGCGGCGCCAGCGTGGGCAGATCGGCGAACACGTTTACTCCGCCACAAACCTGAATCGCTTCACTGATCAGATGCTCACGGTTCACCGTCATCAACGGCTCTTCCCACACCTGATAGAACACGCTGACTTTCGCCGCATCCGCGTAACGCTCACGCAGGGCATCAATGCCGGCGCGGAAAGCATCCGCTGCCCCCTTGCCAACCTGTTCCGTCCCGGCCAGCCGGGCAAACCGTTCCAGCGTGGTGCTCACATCCGCAAAGCGGCGTGGTTCGCTGTAATACACCGGCAACCCCAGCGCTTTCAGCTGCTCCACCTGAGGTAGCGGATTGCCACTGTGCCAGGCCACAATCAGGTCCGGATCCAGCGCCAGCACGGCTTCCAGATCCAGGCGTTTGTAACTCCCCACCCGCGGTAATTTTTTCGCCGCTGGCGGGTAATCGCTGAAGCTTACCGCCCCCACCATCTGTTCACCGGCCCCTGCCGCAAACAGCAGCTCGGTAGCGCCCGGAGACAAGGCAATGATGCGGCTGGCCGGCTTGTCCAGACAGAGTTCACGCTGGGTATCGTCGGTGACACACACCGCCGCCATGGCCGTGTGAAACAGGGCCAGCATTGGCAGCAATAACCCCCAACGTAAAACGCGCATCCACTCACTCCATCTGATTGTTCTGCACTACCTATCGTAGCGCAGGCTCAACATTACCGAACGCCCTGCGTTCATATAGTTCCAACCACCAAAATTCTGTGCGGTGGTGTATTCCTTATCGAGCACGTTTTTTACCGCCAGGCGGGTGGACCAGTTGGGCGCGAAATTCCAGCCTGCCCGCAGATCCAGCAGGCCAAAGCCGGACAGCCGCACGTCGTTATCGGCATCGTTATAACGGTGGCCTTGCAACACCACGCTGCCGCCCAGCGAGAACTCTCCCACGGCCCGATCCAGATCAAAACGGAAACTGCGTTGTGACTGGCGCTGCAGCACCAGGCCGGTGTCCCGGTCTTCCGGATCCTGGGCGGTGAAGGCCGCCCCGGCGCGCCATTGGTTGATATCCACGCCCACGGCCAGCTCCGCACCACGAATACGCGCCCGGTTCACATTGAACGGTGCGTAACGCCCCCCTTGCAAGGCATAGGCAATCAGGTCATCCACGTCCGTCTGGTAGGCGGCAATGTCCCAGTACCAATGCTGATACTGGCCTCGCATTCCCACTTCCGTGCTTTGTGAGCTTTCCGGGTCCAACTGATCGTTGCCAAACCCCGGGAAATACAGATCATTGAAGGTCGGCGCGCGAAAGGCGGTGCCATAACTGGCCCGTAGCCGATGATTCGCATCCAGCTTGTAGCCCACCGCCAGGCCGCCGGTGGTCTCGCTGCCATAGGCTTCGTTATCATCGTAGCGGCCGCTGGCCTGCACATCGAAGGCACCGAAGTTCAGCAACAGCTGAGCAAAACCCGCCGTGTTTTCGCGCTCGTCTTCCGAATACAGCGTGATGCTGTCCACCAGGTCCTGCAAGTAATCGGCACCGACTACCAATTGGTGGTTCCCCAGCGCAAAAATATTCTGCCAGTTCGCCGCCCGGCTGCGGGTATTAAAGATGCTGTCCCGATCGCCGTCGGTGAAATTCTCATTCTCGTCACGGGCATCGCTGAGGATAAGTTTGCTCAGCCAGCTTTCCGTCACCCACACCTGCCCTTTCACGCCCGCAATCTGCATGGCGTAATCGGTCACTTTTTCCTGCTCGGGGGTGCTGCCTTCAAATTCGGTACTGCCCGCCGCCCGAAAACCGAACACGCCGATTTCCGCATCGTTATCAAAACGGTGAGTGACCCGAGCCACTGCCGAGGTATTGTCATAACCACGGTCTTCACTGCCCTCACGGATTTCCGTGCCATCGGTATCGAAGCGGTCCACCGCCACGTTATAACGGGTGCCGTCCTGTTCGCCCTGGGCCCCGGCCGCAACCCGGCGACTATTGAAGGATCCGCCGCCCAATTCCATCCAGCCAGTCTGTTCATTGCTCAGATCACGGGCACCCGGAGTAAAGACCTGCACCACCCCACCCACAGCATCGGCGCCATAGAGGCTGCCACGGGGCCCACGCACGATTTCGATACGGTCAATCAACGTGGTCGGCAAGAACTGCCATGACGGGCTACCGGCGGTGGCGGAGCGCAGACGCACCCCATCAACCATCAATAACGTGGAGCTGCTCCCGGTCCCCCTGAGGTACACACTGGTGGCTTTGCCGAAGGCACCGTTGCCGGTGATATCCACACCGGGCTGCCCGCGCAGCATCTCGGTCATGTCCTGTGGCTGACGCTCGCGCAACTGTTTCTCATCGATCACCGTCACCGACGACAGTGACGCTTCCGTGGTGCGGCTGGTCAGCGTCGGTGTAACCACCACCGGGTCGAGCATCGAAACTTGCAAAGCCGCAGCATTATCGGACTGCGCGGGTTCAGCGTAGGCAAACAACGGCCACGCGCACAAAGACATCGCGGCACTGACCGCAACGGAACGAAACAACATCGGAAGATCCCCCTCTGCCGTGCCCACCCGCACGGCCTGGATTTAGCCGCAGCAGAACAAGCACAGGGAGACAGGCGCGAACGCGCCGATATACCCCGCCATCGCCCACCGCAACGCCTGGTTGGAAGTCGCAGAGGACTTCCTTACCTTCTGGCCGGTCTCCGGGCTGATGAGCGAGGAGCAACCTCTCGACAGCCGCCTTCCCATGCAAAAGCACAGTGGCGTTTCGACCGTCGTTAACTCAATCACCGTTGCGGGGGCAGCGTCGGATTTAGAGCCAAGGGCTCCCACCGACTTCCCGTTTAACCCGCCCTGTGTTCAGGGAAGGCACCGAAAGGTGGCGCGAAAATACCAACGGCGGGGGGAACAAGCAAACACAAAAGTCTTTTATGAAAAGAACTCACGTCGCCTTGAGCAAAGCCTCAAGCCGACACAGACAGCGCTGAACGCAAACGATCCCATTGCACCTCACTGCCTGCCAAGCCAAACCGCAAGGCCGCTGGCTCGGTAAAATAACGTACCAGAACGCCCTGCCGTGCCAGTGACTCAAAACGCTCCTGCGCTTGATCATCCGGGCACCAGGCAAACAGGTCACTGTCTCCCTGGGGAGACAATCCCGCAGCGCTCAGCACCCCATCCAGGCGTTTACGGTCCTCACGCAACCGCTGGCGCTGCTGTTGCTGCCAGGCCCGATCCTGAAGCGCCTGCGCCATCACATACCGTGCTGGATGGCTCATGGCCCACGGGCCCAGCGCAGCCTGCATGGCCGAGCACAACGCCGGCTCAGCCACCATCAGTCCGGCCCGCAATCCCGCCAAACCGAAAAACTTGCCCAATGAACGCAGCACGATCAACCCGGTCTGATGCGCCTGCGCAGCCAGCGAAGTACCGTTGCTGGCATCCAGAAACGCTTCATCCACCACCAGCCAGCCTCCCCGTCCCGCCAGTTGTTGATGCCAGCCCCGCAGGGTCTCGGCGGGTAACAACGCGCCGCTAGGGTTATTGGGATTCACACACACCAGCACATCCAGACGCGGCAGCGTGCCTGCAACCGCCGTTGCCGCCAACGGCACCACATCATGCCCCGCCTGCTGCCAGGCGCGGGCGTGCTCGGCATAGGCTGGCGCCACCACCCCGACCCGGCAAGGCCGCCGCAAGGCCGGCAAGGTTTGCAGCGCCGGCTGACTACCCGCCACCGGCAGGCAACCGGTATCGACAGGCAGCTTTAACCAGTCACGCGCCACGGCATCCAGCCCGTCGTCCTCTTCCGGCAGCCGCTGCCAAACGGCATCAGGAATGGCTGGAATGGGGTAACCGTACGGGCTGATCCCGGTGGACAGATCCAGCCAGTCGCTGCGCGGGATCCCCCATTGGCGTACTGCCTGATTCAAACGCCCGCCGTGCTCCAGCCCGCTCACACCAACACTCCCGCTATCAAGATCACACACCACAACCCCAGGCTGCGCTGCACCAGCACAATGGCCGCGTTTATGCTGTTCGCATCTGCCGGCCGCCCTGCGCCCAGCAAGGGTTTGTCTTTCCAGCCACCGTGGTAAGGCGCAGGCCCACCCAGCTGCACCCCCAACGCCCCGGCACCGGCGGCCATCACCGGCCCGGCATTGGGGCTGTCGCAGGCAGGCGCCTGCCGCCGCCAACAACGTAACGCCAGGCCACAACGCCCCTGCAATCCGCCGATCAACGCATAACTCAGTGCCGTCAGCCGCGAAGGCACCCAGGCCAGTACATCGTCCAGTCGCGCGGCAGCCTTGCCGAAGCGTTCAAAACGGGCCGTGCGATATCCCCACATGGCATCCAGCGTATTCACCAGCCGATGCAATACCGCGCCGGGCAGCCCTGCCACCACAAACCAGAACAGGCTGGCGAATACCGCATCGGCACCATTCTCCAGCATGGATTCGGTGGCAGCCCGGGCCACGCCGGTGGCATCCAGCGCCTGGGTATCACGGCTGACAATACGCGCCACCTGCTCCCTGGCCGCGGGCAAGTCCTGCTCCCGCACCGCTTTCGCCACAGCACGGCCATGCTCACCCAGACTGCGCATGCCGATGACCAGCCACAGACCCACTACACTCACCAACCAGGCGCCCCAATTCGGCAACAACAGCAACAACAGCGCGACAAGAATCACCACCGGGAACACCAGGAGCACCAGCGCGCAGGCGCCTTTCGCCACACCGCCCGGTACGCCACTGTTGCAGCGCTGCTCCAGCCACGACGCCACCCGGCCAAAGCCCACCAGCGGATGCCAGCGGCGAGGCTCGCCCACCAGTGCATCCAGCACCATCGCCGCCACAGCCGCACTAATCAGGGAAACAGAAAGCATCATCGCCACGTCTTTGTCCGGTATCGATGGCGGGCAGTGTACTTGACACGCCCGGTTGCGGGGCAGAGGATTTGCCGCTTTCCGGCCCTGCGCCGCCCCGAACCGGAGACGCCCGTGAGCACGCCTTCCCCCTGGCAACAGCCGATTGCCATCCCCAGCGACAGCCACCGGCAAGCCGCCCTGCACCGCCAGACCCAACTCACCAAGCCCACCGGCTCACTGGGCCGCCTGGAGTCTTTGGCCGTCGAACTCGCCAGCTTACAGGCCACAGACCAGCCCCGCGCAGAACGCATCAGTATGGCCGTGTTTGCCGCTGACCATGGCGTCTGCGAAGAAGGCATTTCCGCCTTTCCTCAAGTGGTCACCGGGCAAATGATTGCCAACTTTGTCACTGGCGGGGCGGCCATCAGTGTTATGGCCGAACAACTGAACGCCGATCTGGACGTCATCAATCTGGGCACCGTCGCCTCCCCTCCCATTAGCGACGGCGTTATTGATGAACAGATCGCCCCGGGCACCCGCAACCTGGCTCGACAAGCCGCCATGACCGACACCCAGTTGCAGGCCGCTCTCGCCGCCGGAGATCGCGCCGCCCAGCGGGCCGCCGAGCGAAACGCTCACCTGTTTATTGGTGGCGAGATGGGTATAGGTAACACCACCAGCGCTACTGCCCTGGCCTGTGCGCTGTTGGACGAAGACGCGGCTGCCCTCGCAGGTCCCGGCACCGGGCTGACCCCAGAAGGGGTTTCCCACAAAATCGTCGTGATTACACAGGCGCTGGCCCGTCACGGGAAACACTCCGACCCATTGGCGGCACTGGCCTCATTGGGCGGCTTTGAAATCGCCGCTCTGGCCGGCGCCTTTATCGGCTGCGCGGTGCGTGGCATCCCGGTATTGGTGGATGGTTTTATTGTCACCACTGCGGCCCTTGCCGCCTGCCGGTTACGCCCCGAATTACGCAGCTGGCTGCTATTCGCCCACCAGTCCCGGGAGCCAGGCCATCAGCGCCTGTTACGGGCACTGAATGCCGAACCTTTGCTGGATCTGTCCTTGCGATTAGGCGAAGGCAGTGGTGCTGCTGTAGCGGTACCGTTATTACGCAGTGCCTGCGCGCTGCATAACCGGATGGCCACCTTTGCCGATGCCAGTGTGAGTAATCAGAACGGATAAATTGTCGGATTACGGCTACGCCTAATACGACCTACGTGAGCGGGAATAGATACCAATGAGCACCACGTTTTTTGACTTGATTCGCCATGGTGAACCGGCTGGCGGTCAGATGTATCGGGGCCACAAGGACGACCCCCTGAGCGAGCTGGGCTGGCAACAAATGCGTGATGCCATCGAAGCAGAAGATCAGTGGGACCACATCCTCACCTCGCCGCTGTTACGCTGCCGGGAATTTGCCGCCGAACTGGCCCGCGAAAAAAACCTGCCTTTCACCGTTGCCCATGATTTCAAGGAAATCAGCTTCGGCGACTGGGAAGGCAAAACCCGTGAGCAGGTGGCACAGGAGTACGGCGACCACCAGGCCAACTTCTGGCGCGATGCAGAAAGCCACCCGCCGAGCAATGCGGAAACCATTCAGGATTTTCATCAACGCATCGGTGACGCCTGGACGCTATGGCAGGAAACACTGCAAGGTCAGCGCGTGTTATTGGTTTGCCACGGCGGCGTCATTCGCATGGTGCTGAGTCATGTACTGAGCATGGCACCCAGCAAAGCCATGGCCGGCTTCCAGGTACCCTACGCCTGCCGCTCCCGGGTGCGGCTGGATCAAACGGAATTTGGAACCCTGAGCTGCCTGGTCTCACACGGCTAGTATTTTTGTAGGAGCGCCACTTGAGGTGCGAACCGAGCGTCAGCGAGTGACGAGTTGCGAAAAACAATAAAAACCAAAACCTTTCCGGGTTTTGATTTTCGAGACTCGCTACTCGTAACTCAAAACTGTGTTGTTCGCGCCTCAAGTGGCGTATTCGCTTCGCTCACCCTTCGGGCCGACCTACGGTCGTTACTTCGCTACGCTACGTTCCTACAGAAAAGTCTAGCCCTTCAACGTCTGCGCAATCCCTGCCACCGACAGCAACACCGTATCGCACTTTTTTGCCAGTGACTGATTCAGCCAGCCGAGCTCATCGGCGAAGCGGCGGGTGAGCGCATCCATGCCAATAATTCCCAGCCCCACTTCGTTGCTGACGATGACTACATTGCCGGGGTACTGCCCCAGCGCCGCCAGAAAACTGTCCCGCTCCCGGACAAAGGCAGCGTCCCCGGCATGCAGCAAATTACTCACCCACAGGCTCATGCAATCGATCAAGACACAGGGAGCCGGTGACAAGGTGGCCTGGCGGTTCAACAAGGCGCCCAGATGCAGGGGCTCTTCCACCAACCCCCAGCTCGCCGGTCGTCGCATGCGATGGCGGCGAATGCGGTCACTCATTTCACCATCGCCCGCAGTGGCCGTGGCCACATACACCACCGGATCGTTTTGTTCGGTAACCCGCTTTTCTGCCAGTGAACTTTTACCGGAACGAATGCCCCCGAGAATCAGACTGTGCGGCATCAGTTTTTCTTCACAAATTGCGTCAGAATGACAATGCGCTGGCCTTCTACCCGGCCTTCAATGTGCTCGGGGTTATCCTGAACCAGAGAAATATTGCGCACCGCGGTGCCGCGCTTGGCGGTAAAGTTGGCGCCTTTCACATTCAGGTCCTTGATCAGCGTGACCGAATCACCCGCTTCCAGCACGGCACCATTACTGTCGCGGTGCAGCTCCCGCGCTTCTTCCGGTTGGCCTTCGCCGGTGGCCTGGGCCCAGGCCAGGGTGTCGTCATCCAGATACAACATATCCAACAGGTCCTGCGGCCACCCCTCTGCCTGCAAGCGCGTCAACATACGCCATGCCAGCACCTGCACCGCCGACACCGGGCTCCACATGCTGTCGTTCAGGCAGCGCCAGTGGTTGGCGTCTTCATTACCCGGATTGTCCAGTTGGGTCTGGCAGGTTTCACACAGCAGCACACTCTGCTCGGCCGTGCCATCCGATTCCGGCTGTACCGCATACACTGCCAGGGCATTACCCGCGCTACACAATTCACAACATGAATTGGCGCGGGCAAGCAACGAGGATTCCAGGGTCATGTAACACTCCTTTTTTGGGCGCGCAGTATAGCGGATTTGATAGCCCCGAACCGGGCGCAGGTGACAGCAATGGCTTTTGGCCATTTCTGACCCGGTAACAGATTTCTCGGGTCTATCCGCCCAGCAACCCGGAAAACGATAAAAACGGTAACGTACCGCCCGGCGATACCGTGCCGCCCACCGGCACCACCGCCAGACCATCGGCCCACACGGCAGAACTCAACATTCCCGAACTCTGATTGGGGTGTTTCTCCAGCACCAGCTTGCCGCTCTTTTGTACACAACGTACGCGCAGATATTCCTGCCGCTTGGCCGGTTTATTGATGGTAAAGTCCACCGGTAAAATTATCGGCTCAGGCAATACAATGTCAGCACCACAAGAGCGGCGCAGGGTGGGCAGTACCAGCATCAGGTAACACACCAACACGGCCGACGGGTTGCCCGGCAAGCCAAAAAACGGAATGTCATCAATACGCCCGTAAGTGAACGGCTTGCCCGGCTTGATTGCCAACCGCCAGAAATCCAGTTCACCATGTTCCGCCAGCACCGCTCGCAGGTGATCCTCTTCACCCACGGAGACGCCGCCGGTGGAAATAATCACATCCGGGCGCTGTGCGGAATCGGTGAGCAGCCGAGTGAGGGTATTGCGAATAATGGCCGGATCATCGGGCAGGTGCTCGCGCTGCACATTCACAAACCCGCTTTGTTGCAACAGCTGCGTCAGTTGCGGACCATTACTGTCGAAAATTTTTCCCGGTAGCGGCGTTTCTTCCGGCGACTGAATTTCATCACCGCTGGTTAGGATCAGCACGCGCGGCGCATTCACTTTCACCGCCGCAACACCCACTGACGCAATCAGCCCCACTGCCTGGGGCGTGAGGCGCTCGCCACGCGGCATCACCACGTCATCGCAACGGGCATCCTGCCCCGCCGGGCGAATATTCTGTCCGGCAGTAACCGTATCCTTGCCCGGCAACCGCACCCGGGTTTGCGCAATTTCACAGTCTTCCTGCATCAGCACGGTATCCGCACCCGCAGGCACCGGGGCACCGGTAAAGATACGCGCCACCTGCCCCGGCGCCAGGGTCGCCGGCGCATCCCCCGCCGCCGCCCGCAGCGGCATGGGCCGGGTCAGCCCCGGCTCGCCCAGGTCCGCATAGCGCAGCGCCACCCCATCCACGGCGGCGTTATCAAACGCCGGCACATCCACCCGGGAGGTCACCGCCTCAGCCAGATATTGCCCCTGACAATCGGCCAGCGGAACCTCCCGGACCGCCCGGAAGGGACGCGCCGAATCCAGCAGGCGCGCCAACGCCTCTGCCACCGGCATCAATGTCTGTTTGGATTCCTGCACGTTTCCTCCATGGTGCCGTCGCGGCGGCAGTTTTATCGGCGCACCTGGGCCACAAAATTACAGGGACGGTGCCGGGCATCCAGCTGCTCCTGAATGATGCGGTCCCAGCCGGTGGCGCAGGCATTGTTGGAACCGGGCAGACAGAAGATCACCGTGCGATTGGCCAGCCCGGCCAGGCAGCGGGACTGGATAGTGGAGGAACCAATGTCCTCCACGCTGACTTGGCGAAACAACTCACCGAAGCCTTCGATATGTTTGTCGAACAGGACCGACAACGCCTCCGGAGTAGAGTCTCGCCCGGAGAACCCGGTACCGCCGGTGGTGAGGATAATCTGGATGCTGTCGTCGGCAATCCAGTCGGAAACCACCTTGCGCAGCTGGTACACATCGTCCTTGACGATCTGTCGAGCGGCCAGGGTATGGCCCGCGCCTTCCAGGCGCTGCACCAACAGGTCGCCAGAGGTATCGGTTTGCGGGGTGCGGGTATCACTCACCGTCAGCACCGCCAGCGCCAGGGGCTCGAATTCAGCCGCAGGTTTGGACATACACATCTCTCCTTAACAATGCCGCAATGCTAGCACGTGCCATGCCAGGGCGGCTGGACAGCACAGCACGATTTGACCGTTGCCGACAGCCTCTGTCCTGAGCTGCACAGCAGAGGTAGATTTATCCTATACAAAGTGTTTATCGGAGAACCGTCATGAACCGTATGGAAGTCGCCCAGCAAGAGGCCGCACAACTGCCACGGATGCCCCAACGCAAGCTGGAGGCTATTCCCGGTGACTATGGCTGGCCGCTACTCGGACATACCGTGCCGTTCCTGAAGGACTATCACAAACTGGTCACCAAGCACGCCGCGCAGCACGGGCTGGTCTTCAAAGGCTCGGTACTGTTTCAGCGTGGCGTGACCCTGCTCGGCCCGGACGCCAACGAGTTTGTGCTCAAGGATCCTGAGCATGCGTTCTCCAGCCGCGCCGCCTGGAACCCGATTCTGGAAAAACTGTTTACCGACGGGCTAATGCTGCGTGACTTTGCTGACCACAAATTTCACCGTCGCATCATGCAGCAGGCCTTCAAGAAACCGGCCCTGGCCAGCTACCTGGACCGCATGAACAGCCACATCGGCAGCGAACTCGGCAACTGGCCCACCGGCGAAGAACTGCGTTTTCTGGACCATATCAAATCCCTGTTACTGGACGTGGGCGCGCAAATCTTTTTCGGCCTGGAAATGGGCCCGGAGTCCGACAAGGTCAACCAGTCCTTCATCGATGCCACCGACGCCTCCCTGGCGGTGGTGCGCCTGCCGATCCCCGGCCTGCTGTGGCACCGCGGCATGAAGGGCCGACGTTATCTGGAAGAATTCGTCACCGGACTGATCCCCCGGAAACGCGCCAGCGAGACCCCGGATTTTTTCAGCGAACTGTGCAAGGCGGCCGACGAGGAAGGCGGCCTCTGCGACCAGGACGTGATGAACCACATGATCTTCTTGCTGTTCGCCGCCCACGACACCACTACCAGCACCCTGTGCTCCATTATCTACATGCTGGCCAAACACCCTCACTGGCAGGATGTACTGGTCAACGAAATGGAAGGGCTGGGCAAGGACACCCTGGACTATGACGACCTGGGGAAAATGGAAAAAACCGGCTGGGTATTCCGCGAGACCCTGCGTATGCGCCCGGCACTGACCACCTTCCCCCGCCGCACCGTCAAGGATGTGGAATACCAGGGGTACACCCTGCCCAAAAACACCCTGGTCAACGTGTCCACGCTCTACACCCATTACATGGAAGAATACTGGAGCAACCCGACCACCTTCGATCCGGAACGCTTCAGTGACGAACGCGCCGAGCACAAGCAGCACTTTTACCAGTGGGTTCCCTTCGGCGGCGGCCACCATAAATGCCTGGGACTGAACTTCGCCGAACTGCAAACCAAGACTTTCTTGTTCCAGTTTCTGAAACGTTACCGCGTCAGCGTCAAACCCGGCTATGAACTGCCCACCCAGCAGGTACCGCTGATCATGCCGAAGGATGGGTTGCCGGTGGTGCTGGAGAAGCGATAAAACAGTTTCGAGTGACGAGAAGCGAGTTTCGAAAATCCGAACCGATTTTGCTCTTCGCTTCTCGCTTCTCGCTTCTCGTAACTTAAGATTTAAGATTGCTGAAACAAATGCACATCCCGCTGCGGGAACGGGATGGTGATGCTGGCCTTGTCGAAGGCGTATTTCACCTGCTCGAACAAACCAAAATACACCGGCCAGTAATCCTCCGAATTGACCCACACCCGCGTCAGCATATTGATGCTGCTATCCGCATGGGCTGAGACAAAAATATTCGGATCGAATTGTTCACCGCTGAGAATACGGTCGTCATTATCAATAACCGACTGGATTGCGGCCCGGGCCTGCTCGATGCTGTCGCCGTAACTGATACCAAATTCGATATCCACCCGCCGCTGCGGCTCCACAAAAATGTTCTTGATACAGCCATTGGACATGAGCCCGTTGGGAATCACGATGCGCTGGTTATCGTAGGTAATCAGGATGGTGTTGAAGATCTGGATGTCCCACACCCTTCCGGTATATCCCTGCGCCTCGATAATGTCCCCCAGGCGGTACGGCTTGAAGAACAGAATCAGCACCCCACCGGCAAAGTTGCCCAGGCTGCCCTGCAGCGCAAGCCCCACCGCCAGGCCAATGGCGCCGAGCATGGCAATAAACGAGGTGGTTTCCACCCCGACCATACCTGCCACGGCCACCAGTAACAGAATTTTCAGCAGCACGTCGATGAAGCTGGTAAGGAACTTTTGCAGGGTGTCATCCACCGCCTTGTGGCCCAGCACCCGATTCATCCCCTTGATCACCCGCTTGATGATCCAGAAGCCGACCACCAGCGTAACCAACGCCAGCACCACCTTCGGCAGATAGGCCATACTCAGCTCGATCGCCTTGTCCAGATACGGCTGGATTTGCTCCATATCCATGATTCCCTTCCTTAGTGAGTTATGTAGACCGTTAAATTACCACCAAGGCGTCAGCCGCAAACCGTCACTACGTCTGAATTTTCCAATATTTACCCTTGTCCCATAGCCCTCAGGGGAATGAATCCCCCGGCGGATTAACGCTATACTGCGGGCTCATTTTCCACCGCACAGACAGCCATGAAATACGCCATCCTGCCGGTCACCCAGTTTCAGCAGAACTGCTCTTTCCTGAAGTGCGAAGCCACCGACAAGGTCGCCATCGTCGACCCGGGCGGTGACCTGAACCAGATACTGGCGACCCTGAAGCAGGTGGGCGGCACTCCGGAGAAGATCCTGGTGACCCACGCCCACCTGGACCATGTGGGCGCCGTGGCCGAGCTGGCCGAAACTTTGGGGTTGCCCATTGAAGGGCCGCACCGCGATGACCAGTTCTGGATCGACATGTTGCCCCAGCAAGCACAGATGATGGGCTTTGCCCCTTCACCGCCGTTCACCCCAAACCGCTGGTTGGAAGGCGGCGATACCGTCACCGTGGGCAGCACCCAGCTGGAAGTCCGCCATTGCCCCGGCCACACACCCGGGCACATCGTGTTCTATCAGCATGAAAGCAAACTGGCCGTGGTCGGAGATGTGCTGTTCAACGGCTCCATCGGCCGTACCGACTTCCCCAAGGGGGATTTCGACACCCTGATCACCGCCATCAAGGAGCAGCTGCTGACTCTGGATGACGACGTCTCCTTTATTCCCGGGCACGGGCCCATGTCCACCATCGGCCACGAACGTACCCACAACCCCTTTGTTTCAGGCAAGCACGGATAGAACATGGATTCAGTAGTAATGAAATGGGGACTCACCGTCGTCATCGCTATTCTGGGTTGGGCCCTGTCCATCCTGCTGCGCGGCATCACCAAACGGCTGGGTCGGCGCCGCAATTACTCCCGCGCCCGTATCTTCCAGACAGCCGTAGTCATCAACAGCGCCAGCCTGATCATCAGCCTGATCGCCATTGGCGTGTTGTGGGGATTGAAAGGCGACGGCCTGATGGTGTTTGCCACCTCACTGATGGCGTTGCTCGGCGTGGCGTTGTTTGCCAGCTGGTCCATGCTCAGCAACGCCACCGCGGCCATTATTCTGTTCTTCAGCGCGCCCTATAGAGTGGGGGACCGCATTCGCCTGCTGGACGGCGACAATACTGTCACCGGGCAGATTCGTCACATGGGGCTGATTTTCATCACCATTCAGGATGAACTGGGCCACCGCTACACCCTTCCCAACAACCTGCTGCTGCAAAAAGCCGTGATCCGCCTGCGCGGCGACACCCTGCCCCGGGATCAGAAACACATGCGGGCAGATTAACGGTCACAACGCTCGGCTCGTGCCCCTGTAGGAGTTCCCTTCCAGGGGACGAACCGAGCGCAGCGAGGCGACAAGCTTTCAGACTCTATTTTGGGTAGGCGGTCTTGATGGGGCAGAAAAGACAGAGCGAACTGCAGACGATGTGCGGTTCGTCCCCTGGAAGGGAACTCCTGCAACGGCTCCGTAGCGACCTCCAGGGAGCCACGCAAGCGCGTCGCTACATCCTGTAGCCAAAGCTCAACATGTACTGGGTACCATCGTAGGGAAAATCCGCAACGGCATCGTTGAAATCCATCTCTACGGTCTGCTCGCGCACCACAAGCCCGAACTCCGCGTTGCCGCCCACGGAAAAAATCAGCCCCAGCGAGGCGTAAGCCCCATAGCCAAAACTGAAATCCCGGTCATCCCCGTTCACCACCACCGCCGTACTCAGCGGCTGGGGATAAGGCTTTTCCTGCTCCTGCTTCAGTGAGCCCATCAACAACATGGGGCCACCGGAGACAAACAACCGCGCGCGATCACTGAAATTGATATCCCCGTAGCCACCCAGCAGGGTGCCGAACAGGAACATCTCGTTCTCCACCTTGACGTTCACGGTGGCGCCGCCATTCACCACCCCCGAATAACTCACTGAATCGTTCTGCCAGCTGACCAGCGCACCGCCTTCATAGCCGTAACGAAAGCGATCGCCGCCCCCCAGAATTTTCTGCACCCCGCCGGTGAAGAACGGCAAATCATCGTAATCCCCGTCCAGCGTGGCGCCATTGGCGGTCACCGTGGTGTCTTCATCGCTCAGCTGCAGCTTGCCCGCCTGCAGAAACATATATTGAGCATCCTGGGCCCAGGCCGGCGCCGCCAGCAGCCCACCCACCAGGCTGATAATCCGCAACCCTTGTCTCACCGGTCTTCCCCTTCTGCAGCACCTTGAGAGCACCAGCATAGTGCAGATTTTCCACCAAGAACATGAACCGGTTACCGCCGCATTCAGAGTCCGGTAAAGTAGCAGTAACGGAGAATACCCGGCCCCACGGAGGGAACCGGAAACCCATAAAGGAACGACCATGCGGACCCTGCTGCTTCCCCTTATTACAGCCTTGATTGCCGCCGCTGCCCTGCTCGGTGGCTGCCAGAACAATCAGGAACCTGGCACCGCCACACTCCCGGATGCCTGCTCCCAGCCGCCGGAATCCGGCATGTGCAAAGCTGCATTCCAGCGCTATTACTACGATGCCGACACCGGCAGCTGTCAGGCCTTTATCTGGGGCGGCTGCAAGGGTAGCGTGCCGTTTGAAACCATGGAGGCTTGCACCCAGGCCTGTAATGCCACCGGCAGTCCGGCTCCCGCCAAGGGTGCCCCCGTCAGCACATCCGCCACCAAAGAGGCCCAGCAATGAGTAACACCAGCACCGCCAGCCTGGCACGTGTCGTCTACGTACTGCACCTGGTCGGCCTGATCACCGGCGGGCTCACGGCCATCGTCGGCGTCATCATCGCCCACCTTCATGCCGGCGAAGCCTCGCCACCGCTGCGCGAACACTTTCGTTTCCAGTACCGCACCTTCTGGATTGGCTTGCTGTACTGGTTCATCGCCGGCATCACCACCCTGGCCCTGATTGGCTGGCTGCTGATGGTGGTGATCACCATCTGGTGGATCGTACGCTGTGCCCGGGGCCTGAGCGCCCTGAACCGCAACCAGCCCCCCGGCAAGATCGACACCTGGGGCTTTTGATAGCACTCCGGACCATCTGTCATATAAATGACACAGATGCCGGCCAGACTGGCCGGCTCGCGCCCCTCAACCCGCTCCCAAGGAGAAGTCATGTTGTCCCTGCGCCTGCTTACCCTCACCCTCTGCACCCTGTTTCTCGCCGCCTGCGCCCGCAGCCCGGTAGTCCAGCTGTACGACGGCCCGGCCAAAGCCGACAGCCAGGTGCTCACCGTGAAGGTGCCCAGCGAAATTGAAGTGTTCACCATCAACGGCAAGGAAGTGGAAGGCGTGAACACCTTCTTCGCCACCGATTTCAAGGAACTGAAACTGGCCCCCGGCCGCTATGAGATTCTCGCTTACTACAAGGAGCTGTGGCAGCTGGATGCGGACAACCATGAAATCGTGAAAAGTAACCCGGCCAACTTCACTATCGAAGGCGCGCCTGGCGAGGAATGGCTGCTGGGGTTCAATACGCCACAGGACGTGGACGAGGCACGCGCCATGGAAGACAGCTTCTACGGTTGGGTGGAAAATACCAAAACCGGTGAACGCGTAGACGCGCAAAAGTCTGAGCTGATTCTTAATCGCGGCTTTCTGGCCCCCATCACCGGCGAAGAAGTCACCACGGCCACATCCAATAACGTGTCGCCACAGGCAGGGGCAGAGGCAACCACAACCGCTGCCAACGCAACAAAAGGCACTAGCGTAGCACCGGAAGCCAACTACCTGGACACCCTGAAAGCCCAGTGGAAACAAGCCACCGCAGAAGAGCGCCGCGAGTTTTTACAATGGATTGCCAAGTAAACCTGGCACCACAGGAGAAATGCTCGGCAGATAGCTATAGCTCGAGCCCCAACGGTTTACTGTTCTAGATAGACCCAACACCTGCAGCTACTCCCTGTGGCTGCAGGTGTTGTTCTCACCAGCATTCATGCCCAGATCCAGGCAAACCCGGTGCCCACCAGCCACAACCTCGTTGCTGTAATGCCACTGCAGTCGTTCGGCAAGCTGAGCGGTTAACTGCATACCAAGACCGAACCCAAGGTCGCTTTCAACGTCATCTTCCCCAGCTTGATAATTATCAATATAAACACTCGCGGACTTCTGACGGATAACAACCCCCCCCGCCCAAGTATGCTGAAACGCATTCCTGATCAGGTTTCCAATCACAATCCTAGCTGCCGCAGACGGCAACGCCAACAATAGGGCTTCGGTATCCACATTCACAGTCACCGCTTTATCTCGTAAAAGATAGCGATGCTCGTCTACCAAATCCCGGATTAGCTCATCCAACGCGACGGTATCGCATGGCAATTTTTCCGCTTTATCCCTGCTTAACCAAAGAAGGGTCTCCGTCAGATGTTTCATTGTGAGGCTCGCTCTATCGATCCGCTCAATGATTGACAGCAAGACACTGCCATCCGCCGGCAACTGTGCTTTAGGTAATGAATAAATCAACTCGGTACTATTGCGAATAACGCTGATGGGAGTACGTAATTCATGGCTGGTGTGTTTCAGGAAGCGGTGTTCACGCTCCAGATTACCTTCCAACGAAGACAGGCTGGAACGAACCAATTCCGCCAGCTCATTCAATTCTGGGTAGCGAAAGTCCGGAAGTGGGTCACGCAAGGATTGAGTATCCAGAGAGCGCGCCCAACGCCCCAACCTGGATACAGGCCTGCCTATTCTGCGGGCGGCCAAAAGCACAATTAGCGCAACAAAAAGCGCTGAGGCGGCGCTGATAACAATGAGACCATTCAGATTTTCACGAATGGTGTTGCTGACCAGGTCAGAAACATGTTTTCGGTAAATAACATGACTAACAAAAAGAACGTCATTATCAACAGTAAAACGCATTGCAAAATACATTCTTTCCCGTTGACCTTGTTCATCTTCTCTGTGATTTTTCCTCAATACCCCATCCGCCTCGGGCGGATCAATAATAACCTGACGCACATCGCCAGGCTGCTCTTGCCAACTTGATGTCACAAAGAAGAAACGGCTTTCAAGCGAGGGCGAACCACCATCATCCTGTGATCGATAGCCCTGCGCCGCTCTCTCCATGGAAGCCACCATGGCGCTGTCCATACCGAGCATTAGGTAATGCGCTGTCAGAAAAGAGTACCCCCCTACCATCAGCAGACCCAGACCGATAAACAAGGCAGAAATCTGCCATTTAAGCTTTATTTTCCTAATCAACCGACGGCTCCCTCAGCGCAAAACCACGACCTGAAACCGTTTGTATCAGTGACGTTTCGAATTCCTTATCCACAATCTTGCGGAGGTTATGCATATGTACCTTAAGGCTATTGCTGTCCGGCAAATCATCACCCCAAACTGCTTCCTCCAGCTTATTTCGACTAACTGTTGCCGGCGACTCACGCATCAGTTTTTCTAGAAGCCGCCAAGCGATAGGAGACAACTTTAAAAGAACGCCATCACGAGTGGCCCTCTGAGCTGAAATATCCATCTCAAGACCAGCCAATGAAAGGCGCTGAACCTGACCGCTTTTACGCTTGGCCAGGGAGCGGACTCGCACCAGCATTTCCTGCAATTCAAACGGCTTTACAAGGTAATCATCAGTGCCCGATTCAAATCCATCGACCTTATCAGACAACTCATCACGTGCAGTCAACATCAGGATACTGGTGTCATTCCCTTCTCTTCTGACTTCTCGGCAAACACTCAATCCATCCATCCTGGGAAGATTAAGATCCAGAAGAATAACGTCATAGTGGTTATTTCGAATTAATTGCAAACCACTCACTCCATTGCTTGCGTTATCGCAGCGAACACCATGGATATCAAGATACTGAACAATCGTCAGCGCCAAATCTTGATCATCTTCCACAAGCAACACATTGAGCATTAGACGCTCACCTCTCCATAGGATGGAAGCACCTTCCGCATACGCTTTAAATGGTCAACAATATCCATCTGAATCTGCAGAAGAGCAGGAATTAGTATCAATGTAATCAGTGTGGCAAAAAGAATACCGTATGCAAGTGAAACCGCAGCAGGAATAAGGAACTGTGCCTGATGCGAAGTCTCTCCCAAAAGAGGGTACAAGCCCGCAAAGGTAGTTGCAGAGGTAAGAATAACCGCACGCATCCGGCTGGTTGCTGACTCTATTACCGCTCGCGCAGCCGAAACACCTTCTGCACGCAAATCATTATAACGTGACACCAATAACAAACTATCATTTACCACTACCCCGGACAGGGCGATGATTCCATTCAGCGACAAAATCCCCAGAGAAAGGTCATTCATCCAGTGTCCCAGCAGAGCACCAACAATCCCGAAGGGAATCGCCATCATAATAAGCAATGGTTGCACATAAGATTTAAGCGGAATCGCCAGCAACATATACATAAGCAAAAGCGCGACAAGGAAAACATTCACCATGGATGACTGGGTTTCCTGCTGCTGCTCAGCCTCACCGGCAAAATGAATGTCCACACCAGGAAAAGCGCTTTCCACTTCCGGGACTACGTCTCTCTTAAGCAAATCCACAAGTTCTGTTGCAGACATCATATCCTTGTTAACGTCGCTGGAAATATACGCAGCTCTCAGGCTGTCAATTCTAGTAATCGTGCCTCGCGTATACCCCATACTGACATCTGCAACACTGGACAGAGCCAACACTGACCCGTCCGGAGCTCGCACCCTTGATTGCAGAACATCCACGATGGACTCCCTGTCCTCCTCAGGAAATCGAACTTTAACTTCAATTTCATCTTTATTACGCTGATAACGCTGTGCTATCTGACCACTAAACCCCTGCATAACCTGCTGAGCCAGATCGTCGGTAGTCAGACCCAGCGCTTCGCCCTGAGCATTAAGCTCAAACTGTAATTGTGGCTGGCCAGGCGAAAGATTATCTTCTATTCCACTGACAGCAGGGATAAGTTCGAGCTTAGACCGAAATAATTCACCGGCACCTGTTAAAAGATCGTCATTGTTCGCTCTAATTTCAACACGCAACGCATCAACGGTTTCACGTCGACTCTGAATACTCAAGGTTCGAGCACCCTCAGGATTGCCAGCGAATTTTGTCCACACCTTAACGAATTGATCCAGATTGTATGGCGCGTCATCAACAAGTTGAACTGTCACCGTTCCAGACTGATCACCGGATGTCGTTATCTGTAAATGCTCAATGGCACTTAAACCCTGATCACTACGCAGATCACGATCAGCTTCTCTCGCTGCCGCCTCAAGATGCAAAAGTGAGTTATGTGTCAACCCGTAGCTTGCATCATTTTGAAGCGTGACATTCGCTCGGGCCGTTTCTCCAGCTACATCCGGGAAGAAGCTTGTTCGTATCGCACCATCAAAAGGCATTGCAATAACCAGAACCAAGACAACCAAAAAGAGCACAACCACGGTGTATCGAAACCGGACAACAACCTGCAGTAAAGGGCTGTAAACCTTGCTCGCCAGGCTTTCCATAGCACCAGACGCGAATGACTGGATACGGCCCCACAGACGGCCCAGTCGATACTTTGATCTTGTCGTCGCCGTTTTCAAATGTGCCAAGTGAGCAGGAAGAATAAGTTTTGACTCAATAATAGAAAGTATCAGACACAAGCTCACCACAGCGGCAAACTGGGCATAAAGCTTTCCAAGATTCCCCTCTATTTTTGATAGAGCAAAAAACGCAACAACCGTCGTCAACACACCAAACAAGGTTGGCATTGCAACCCTCAACGTCCCCCGAATAGTGCTTTTCAGAGTATCACCTTCTTCACGACGAACCGTGTAAACACTCTCACCTACAACCACCGCATCATCTACCACAATCCCCAAAGCCATAATAAAGCCAAAGGTGGTAAATTCATTAAGGGTCAACCCGAGGAACGGCTCACCCATAAAATATAGAGTTCCAAAAAAAACAAATGGCAACCCCATTCCAACCCAGAACGCCACCCGAAGATTCAAAAACAATGCCAGCAGTGAAAAAACCAGAATAATTCCAAAAATGGCATTATCAATAAGCAAATCTAGACGCTGATTGATCGATGTGCTCCGATCGTACCAGGTGGAGATCTTCACAGAATCGGGTACACGACCTTCATCTCTCCACTGTTGCACCACCTCCCTGGCACCATTCACCGAGTCAGCAATATCATCTGTTCCCGTGGTAACGATCTGCAGCGCAATGCTCTCCTCACCATCGAAGTGCGATAATGCTGAAGATGTATCATCAAAAGTATCTCGAATTTTCGCCACATCACCCAGAAGAATCCGGTCACCATTAGATGTAACTAGCAGCGGTATTTCAGAAAAATCCTCTTTATAATAAGCCTGCTGTGATGCTTTCAGCTGCAAATAAAGGTTTGAATTACGCAACACCGCTGTCGACGCATTGCTCGATGTATCATTGATTGCCGATTCCACATCAGAAATCTCCAACCCATAGGCTTCAAGGCGGCCTTCGTCGATTTCAACGGCCATCATTGGGTCAAGCCACCCGGAAATGGAGACTCGGCTTACATCGTCATGGGCCAGAAGATCCGTTTTCAGATTATCCGCCAACGTCTGCAACGTTGTCCTATTGGCATCTCCATGTATCTGAATCCATAGAGAGTGCTCCTCTCTCTCTCCCTTACTAATCACCGGATTATAAGCAGAAGCCGGAAAATTCGAGATAGCATCGACCTGGGTTTTCACATCACTCAGCAAAGCATCAAGGTCGTAGTCCGATGTTTTCTCTACGACAACCGTAGCCCCAGTAGTGGTCGCGGTACTTGTAATGCTTTCGATACCAATAACACCTTCCAGAGCATCCTCTATTTTTATCACCAGCCCTTCTTCGGACTGTTTCGCTGAACCACTCTCATAGTCCACCGTAATGGTGATGGTGTCCGGCTCCGTGCTAGGAAAGGCTTCTTTCTGCAGAGTCCCCAGCGCCATTACGCCAAGCACAATAACCAACACCATCAGCAGGTTTGCCGCCACGGGGTTTCGAGCAAACCAAACGACAATACCTTTATCAGAAAATGAATCAGACATTATCACTTACCTCCATGGGCTTGACCGCCATACCCTGAAGGTAACTGCTCAAGGGTTGAACAATGACTTTTGTCGGGCTACCAACCCGCTCTTTCGGGGGGAATATATAAATATGGTCGCCACTGGAGAAAACAGGTTCGGCCGCAAAACTGGATAATGTACCCTCTTCACCCACGTACCATACCTCTCCTCTCTGACTCAGGGCTGTAGCAGGCAATTCCCAGAGCCCATCGATCTCCTTACCCGGCAGGCTAACCTGAACGAAGGTTCCAGGGTAAAGTGAAGATGAAAGATCAAAAGGCGTATCTACAGCGATTATCAAAGCGCGCTGGCGGCTTTTTGTGTCTACGTTCTTAATGCTCCGGGCAACGTATCCCTGCCATTGCTTTCCGCCTTCCACACTGATCAGGGTTGCAGGGTAACGTTCATCTTCAGTCATGAAGGTTAAATCCGGCAACTGCTCCCACTTGTCCATCGACAGGCTGACACTCACCTCGACTTTATCCGTACTCACCAGGCTGGCCACCTGACCACCAGCCTGAAGATAGCTACCGGGAGAAACATTACGTTCCGTGACCAGAGCATTGAAAGGTACCGTAATACGGGTTTGCTCAAGGTTATAGCGAGCAGCATCCACGGAGAATTGAGCTTCCTCCACAGCGGCCTTTGCCGACGCAAGCTGAGGCTTCCTCAACAGAAGATCAGAATCGGGCTCACCATCCAATCCGGAAGCTCGCCATTCCAGCATCGCTTGCTCACCCTGACGCTCTTCTTCCAACAAAGTCACCTTTGCCTCGGCCAGCGTACTTTTGGCAGACGCCAAAGCCTGTAGATAGGAGCTGTTCTCCAGCTCGACCAAAATCTCTCCTTGCTCAATTCGATTGCCAGCTTCAAAAGCGGCATCCACGGCATGCACCCGACCACTAACCTGCGCATTGAGCGCCAATGTATAATGAGCCACCGCCTCCCCATAGCCCGTAACGGTCGCCGAATATCGCCCCGGACTTACCTCCACCACTGTTACCGTGGTTGGCATGACTTGCTCTTCCGGACCTTTTAAAGGGCGCTGACCGAACGCTTGCGCCTTGTCATAAATATAAAATACTGCCGCCACCAACAGGAGCAGGGCGACAACCAGAGGCAGCACCCGCGTTACTTTTTGATTCATGGATTTACTCCCAGTCCTAGCGCAAGCCCCAGATCTATCCGGTTGGCCAATCGCAGATATTTGAGTTCATCAAGTTGCGCTTTCAGGTCGTAGGTATCCTGCTGGACAGACAGCAGGTCGAGAATATCGACCAGCCCGGAGCGATAACTTGATTGATAATACGTAAGGGTGTCTTCCTGGCGATTCAGAGCATCTGAAATATGCTGCTCCCGAATGCCCAGTGATCGTTCCAGTCCAATGGCATCCTCCACCTCTTGAACAGCCGTCAGCAGTGTTTCACGATAAGACTGGTACGCTTGAGCCGTGGTCAGCTCTGCCGCTTCTGCGGCAGCGCGCAACTCCCCGCCACGAAAAAGCGGCATGGTGAGCTGCCCCAGAAGGGTCCAGATAGGGTCTTTCAGCAACGCCTCGGTAGGGGAATCCGCCACATCTTCCAGTGCCGCTTCCAGGCTGATGCTCGGCAACAAATCTTTGTATGCTGCACTGGATCGATAATCCGCCGCCTCCACTGCCTGGTAAGCAGCGATCAAATCCGGACGTCGATTCAGAGTTTGACTAGGCAGTTCAGCTAAAGGAGTAAGCACCGCCGGATAGCGCCCCGGCGCCTCACTGCCTGAACTCGGCACGTCACCCAGCAGAAGACGCAGGGCTCGTTCATTCTGGGCCAAGCTTTCGCGGTAATTTTCCAGTGTTGCTCGGGCGCTAAGTGTAGAACTACGAGCGCTATCCAAATCCTCCAGAGGCCCCAAACCATTTCGGTAGCGCTGCAGGATCAAGGTTTCATTGCTCTCCAGCGTCAACAACCGTTCCTGCTGAATCGCAATAGCATGCTGATCCGCAATCAAGCCGAGCCAGCTCCTCATTACATCTGCAGCGAGGGTATCCCGTGCCGCCTGATAAAGAGCCAACTGCTGCTCTACATCCTTGCTGGCAGCGGAGCTCTCATCGGCAATTTTCTGCCACAGATCCAGCTCCCAGCTGACGGATATGGAACCGGTATAAATTTCATCCTCACTCTCCGCCTTACTGCCGGATAGCCCGGCATCCACATCCGGAAGACGGTCTGAACGGGCCTGCTGCCACTCTGCTTCCCTGATACGCAAGGTCAGCAAAGTCTGCTGCAAGCCGGGGTTGGCCTCTATCGCTTGCTGAACAAGACCTGAAAGGGTATCTGACTGGATTAAATCGGATAATGATGAAACCGAGCTGCCATCGGTCAGCGTGGACCAATCTGGAACCTCCTGGACCAACGAACCGGTTTGCGCAACATAATCATTGCTGCCTCGGCTAGTCGCACAGCCCGCCAGCACAAAGGCCAGCATCCCGACAAGCATGAAATGAAAACAGCCCCTAACCACAGTGGGATTCTCCTTGATGACGACGGTCTATCTACGCCATGAAAGATAATGAAGCCCAGGTTAAGACACGGTTAAAACGGCTTTACTGCTCTCTCGTGCTGACTTACTCCCCCTGAATGGTAGCCACCAAGCGCCTGGCACCACCGTGGTCGCGGTGCTCGCACAGATAAATGCCCTGCCAGGTGCCCAGCGCCAACCGACCATTGCTGATGGGCAGGCTCAGTGAAGGGCCAATCAGTACGCTCTTGATATGGGCAGGCATATCGTCCGGCCCCTCCAGCGTGTGCTCATAGTAAGGCGCGTTCTCCGGCACCATCACGTTCAGATGACGCTCCAGATCACCACGCACATCCGGGTCCGCATTCTCATTAATGGTAAGCGAAGCGGAGGTGTGCTGAATAAACAGATGAAGTAAACCAACCTGCAAGTCCGCCAGCTCGGGCAGACCGCGCAACACCTCTGCGGTAATAAGATGGCAACCCCTGTGCCTACCCGACAAGGTTAAGTTCCGTTGCAACCACATATGCTTTCTACCTTTTATTTATGAAGGTGCACCAAAGACCCTGTCATATAAGCCTGCCAATGCTTCATCCTCACACTGGCGGCAATAATCTTCCATGTACAGTTGCGTCTGGGCTCGGACCTTCATGAAATGCGCCTTGAAATAATCCTGCAAGGAAAACGGCATTGCCACCGGGGCAACCATCAACCCTGCTTGATATAAAAACCGAGAGAGGCCTTTCGACGTCCACCGCATGGCCCGTTGCTGAGCTGGCGCCTCCCGTTTAGCCAGGCAGCTTAACAACGCCTTTTGTGCCGCGACCAATTGCGTCAACAGTTGCCGGTCGCGACGCAGCTGAGCAAAGCGCCAATCACTGTCTTCCAACGCGCACAGGAATGTCATCAGCACTGCATTGGGTAACCGCGACGCCGATACCGCATCGTCGACTCTCTTGCTTGCGATACCCGCTTCTCGCAACAGCGCCTCCACCCCCATCACCCGCGCGCCGCCAGACAACGGCATTGCCGTGGGCGGTAGATAGAAGGCAACACGTATCGCCTCACCCGTCTGCAGGGGCGCCTCACCGGGAAGGGGATGATAATAACTGATCATATTGATCATCCCCTTCACCACGTTCTCTTCGCTCCAATACTCACCAAGCAATGCATAATCCGTTTCGCTGGGTTGCAGCATCAGCAAGGTGGCATCGGCTATCGCGTCTTTAACGATGCCAAACGGCAATGCACGCAACGCATCAGAGGATATCGCCAGAAACACATAATCCCACTTCTCCTCTGCCACATGATTCCACTTTGACAACAGGGAAAAATCCGAGAAGTGACGGACCTCATCTTTTACCAGGCGGCGCTTTCTTATCATCGAGACACCGGACTTCAGACCATTACGGTGTTGCTCCTTAACGAAAAAAGTCACACGATGTCCGGCCATGGACAAATACTGCCCATATACCAGACCGACGGCTCCAGCGCCCACAATCAGGATATTCATTGTCAATCTCTACACAACAGCACGCCATTCGGCATTTGCCGTCCAGATTAGAGATTCCTTCGACCGTCGGATACGGGACAAGCAGGCCAATAACAGCAGTACGATCGGCATAAACACAAGAAAGGTGAATGATGAAACTCAATAACCAGACCATTGTCCTCACCGGCGCCTCCAGCGGCATCGGCGCAGAAGCCGCCAAAATCATGGCCAGGAAAGGCGCCACACTGTGCCTGGTTGCCCGCCGCGAGGAACAGCTCCACGAGGTGCAGAAAGCCATTGAGGAGCAAGGCGGCACAGCCTTGATTTATCCCTGCGATCTCAGCGACAACGCGGCCATCGAGGCCTGTGCCGCGCGCATTCTCACTGAACATACCCGCATTGATGCGCTGGTGAACAACGCCGCCCATTCCATTCGCCGCCCCATCGAGCAGTCTTTCGAGCGCCTGCACGATTACCAGCGCACCATACAGCTGAACTATATCGGCGCCGTGGCCATGACCCTGCAATTCCTGCCTCGCTTCCAACAACAGGGACACGGCCATGTGGTGAACATTTCCAGCCTGTCCACGCAGATTCCGATCCCGCTGTTCTCCGCCTACCTGGCCAGCAAGAGCGCACTGGAGTCCTTCACCCGCTCGCTGGAAGCGGAGATGGGTCATCACGGCATCAGCACCACCGTGGTCTACTTCCCCATGGTGCGCACGCCCATGTCTTCGCGCACGGCTATCTATAAGTACATGCCGATGATGCACGTACAAAAGGCGGCGGGCTGGATTGTGGAAGCCTGTGAAAAACGCCCGGCGCGCATCGCCCGCCCCATGGGAAAACTCGGCAGCGTGCTACTTGCCGCCGCACCAGGGCCGGTAACGCGCCTGCCCCAACCCTTGTTTCGCGGCATGGATAAAATGCTCGCCAGCCGGTTAAAGAAAAAGCGTTAAAGGCAGGAGCGAGTGACGAGAAGCGAGTGGCGAAATTCACAATAAAAGCATTTCAAACCCGCTTGGTTTTACTTCTCGTAACTCGCTTCTCGCAACTCGTCACTGTCTTTCTAACTCACCACATTGATCGGCGAGCCTGCCTGCCATTGACGAATATTCTCCACCACCCCATCCAGCACCCGTTGCCGGGATTCCCGGGTACCCCAGGCGTTGTGTGGGGTAATCAGCAGGTTGGGGATGCCGCCGGCAAGCAACGGATGGTCCGCCGGCGGTGGCTCGCTGCTGAGCACATCCAGGCCAGCGCCACCGAGTTGACCACTGCGTAGCGCGTCTACCAGCGCCTGCTCATCAATCAGGCCTCCACGGGCGGTATTCAGCAGCAACGCGCCGGGTTTCATCTGCGACAGAAACGCCGCATCCACCAGCTTGTCGGTCTGCGGTGTTAACGGGCAATGCAGGCTGATCACATCCGCCGCCGGCAACAGTTCAGCCATCGGCACCCGCCCGGACGGATTGCCCTGGGCCTGAAACGATTCGGCAACCTTCACCGTCATGCCGAACGCCTCCGCCAGGCGGGCGGCCTCCCGCCCCAGATCCCCGTAACCGATCACCCCAAAGGTTTTCCCCGCCAATTCCGTCATTGGATGGTCAAGCAGACAGAACTGGGGCGCCTGACTCCATTGCCCCGCATGCACATCCTCATGGTAGGCAGTCAGCCGGGCCGCCAGCGATAGCAACAGCGCCATCGTATGCTGCGCCACCGACGCGCGGGCATAGCCCGTCACATTGCACACGGTAATGCCCTGGTCCGCCGCCGCCTGCAAATCCACATTATTGGTACCGGTGGCACAAATGCAGATAAGCTTGAGGGACGGGCAGGCTTTCAGCGTGGCGGCATCAAGTACCACCTTGTTGGTCACCACCACCTGCACACCGTCCAGCCGGGCCACACGTTGGTCGGCGCGGGTCTGCGGGTAAAGGGTCCACGACAACATATTGTCGAAGGCGGTGAAATCCAGCTCGTCGGGAACCAGGGTATCGGTATCCAGAAAAACGCCTTGCATAACCTGTCACCTTTGGGGAAGAAGGGAGACCTGCCATGCTAACGGATTTGCTGGAAAAAATGGGCTTTGACCTGCCTCAACAGGACTGGGAAAAGCCCGTCGTCGGCGTCAGCGCCTGCCTCACCGGCCAAAAGGTAAGGTACGACGGCGACCACAAACACAACGCCATTCTGGTCCACCAGCTGGGGCCCTTGCTGCGCTTTCGGGAAACCTGCCCGGAAGTGGCCATTGGCCTGCCCGTGCCGCGCCCGCCCATTCAGGTGGTGCAGCTCGACGACCAACTGCGGGTGCGCGGCGTGGACCAGCCACAGCAGGATGTCACCGACGCCCTGGAAAACGTAGCCGCCACCCTGCAGCCTCCCCTGAGCGGTTTTGTGCTGAAAGCCCGCTCACCCAGTTGCGGCTACCTGAGCACCCCGGTGCACAACCCTCAGGGGCAACAGATTGGCATGGCCTCTGGCGCCTTTGCCCGCAAACTCCATGAGCTGTTTCCACGCATTCCGCTGGCCAACGAGGAAGACCTGGAAAAACCCGCCTTCCTGCAGGCGTTTTTGTTGCATGTGTATTGCTACCACCAATGGCACCACAACGAGCAACAGGGACAGTGGCTCAATCGAATGCAGCAACAAACCGAACAACTGGACGAACCGCTACTCAGCGGCATGCGACAGTATCTGGAAAAGCTCGGGCAGGCCATGCATTGAAATCAAGATGTCGGGTTACGGCCTTCGGCCTAACACGACCTACGAATAAGAATGCGAGGTTCTTGTAGGTCGAATTAGGCCGAAGGCCGTAATCCGACACCACAGCCGGAATCGTTTCCAGGCACAAAAAAACGCACGGCCCGAAGACCGTGCGTTTTCTTTTTACCCGTACCGCCTTGTCACGATGCCTTGCGCAGCACCTGTTCATTAAGGTGCGTCACCTCATAGTCATCCAGCTCGAAGGCACTCAGCTTTTTCTTCAGCGCCGCCAGCGACCAGGGCCAGGCGGCAAAGTTACGGCCGTTCTGGTCCAGGTAGTAGCTCTTGCAGCCACCGCTGTTGAACACCGTGCCCTTCAGGTGTTTTTGCACCTTGTCGTTGTGCTGTTTGAGCACATCCGGGCGAATGGTGATTTTGCCAATATCATTGGTCTTCACTTTCTTCAGCCCATCGATGATGTAGTCCAGCTGTGCCTCGGCCAGGCCGATAAAGGAGTCGTACACCAGAACGTTCGGCCCCAGCACCAGAAACGCATTCGGCGTATTCTCCAGGGTCGCGCCCAGATACGCTTCCGGCGAGCTGTCTTTCCACAGGTCCGACAACCGGTCACCGTTGGCATTCACCACCTTGCTGCCAATCGGCGGATGCGACACGTCAAAACCAGTGCCCCAGATAATGACATCCACTTCATGGCGCTCACCGTTAGCGGCGATAACCGTGTTGTCATCCACTTCCACCAGGCCATGGGGAATCAGGTTGGCGTTATCCGCCTGCAGGGCCGGGTAGTAATCGTTGGCGAACAGGATGCGCTTGCAGCCCAGAGTAAAGTCCGGCGTTACCGCCTTGCGCAACGCCTTGTCACTAATTTGCACGCGCAACAGCTGCTTCGCCGCCGTGCTGACAGGCTTCAACACATTGGGATTACGCAGGCCAAAATTGATGGCATTCAGGGACGTGGCCACCGCCTTGCGCCAGCCACGCTGAATCACCGGCAACGCTTCAATAGTACGCTTGCTTCGGTCACCCAGGGGCAGGTCCGGCTTCGGCAGCACCCAGGGTGCGGTGCGCTGGAACACGAACAGCTCTTTCACCTTGGGCTGAATTTGCGGCACGAACTGGATCGCCGAGGCACCGGTACCAATCACCGCCACCCGCTTGCCGGTCAGATCGTAATCATGGTTCCACTTGGCGGAATGGAACATCTCGCCTGTGAAGCTTTCCAGCCCCGGCAGATCAGGGATTCTGGACTCCGTAATCGGCCCGGTGGCAAAAATCACCGTCCGCGCCAGGTACTGCCCGCTGGACGTATCCAGCACCCACAGGTGGCGGCTTTCATCCCAGGTAGCAGCGTCCAGCGAGGTATTGAATTCAATCAACCGGGTGATGCCAAACTTGGCGCTCACGTCTTCCAGGTAATCGAGAATTTCCGGCTGCTTGGCAAACAGATGGCTCCACTTGCTGCTCAACGCAAACGAATAGGAATACAGTGAAGACGGCACATCACAACCACAGCCCGGGTAGGTATTTTCCCGCCAGGTGCCGCCCACGCGATCCGCCTTCTCGATAATTTTGAAATCGTTATAGCCTTCTTTTTTCAGCTTGATCGCTGCGGCGATACCGGAAATGCCGGCACCGACGATAAAGGAATCATGAATTTTTTCGCCCGACGCCTTGCGCGCAGCGGTCTTGGTCTTTTTTGCAGCGGCCATGGTTATGCCCCCTTGTGACTGACAAAGCGATAAGAGAAACCCAGGAACTTGGCGTACAGGTTGGGCGACGCCCGCTTCATCATCCAGAACAGCTTGGCGTCGACCTGGGGCGTGGTGTACAGCTCGCCTTTGTCCAGACGGTTCAGGGTCAGCCTGGCCACATCGTCACTGGTGGTCATGGCGTAGTTCATCAACGCATGGTCCGCCAGCCTGGAGTAACGGCCGGGGATACGGCCGTTCTTGATGATGTTGGTCGGCACCAAGGTCGGGCAGAGTACATTCACGCGAATGTTGTCCCTGGCCAGTTCCGAGAACAGGGTTTCGGACAGGGCACGCACACCGGCCTTGGTCACGTTATAGGCGCTCATTTCCGGTGCCGCCGTGTAGGATGCGGCGGAGGCCACGTTAATGATCGCGCCACGACCTTGCTTCTTGAAACCGGGCACAAAATAGTGACAGCCATGGATTACGCCCCACAGATTCACGTGCATGCACCACTTCCAGTCATCCAGGCTCAGCTCATCGAACTTGCCACCCAGGCCCACGCCGGCGTTGTTGATGATCATGGTTGCCGGGTGGCCCAGCAAGGCTTCAGATTCCTCAGCCAGTTTTTTCACCTGCGCTTCTTCACCCACGTCGCAGTGAATGGCGAAGCCTTTAGCCCCCTGGGCTTCCAATAACGCCACGGTTTCCTGTGCCGCTTCCAGATTCACATCCGCACAGACCACGGCACCGCCACGTTTGGCCAGTTCCAGTGCAAAACTCCGGCCGATACCACTACCGGCACCGGTCACTACCGCATAGGCGTTCTTGCTGGGTTTGGCAAAACGCTGCTTCAAAAAAGTCATCATCTTGATTATCTCAACAGGTTATCGACGGCACGCCCCGAAGCGGGCATGCCACGAAAATCAGGCGCGCAGTTTCGGCACGAATTCCTTGACCAGATACGGCGATAACAGACCCGTCTTAGGGTTCAGCAGCTTCTCCTTGTAATACTCAAGGTAGGCCGTGGTGTCGTGATCGTTGGGATGAAAGTCGCGACGCAGGTAATCCAGAATGTGCTTAACCGTGCTGCCGTAAACGCCCTCTTTCGGGCCAGCCAGAAACACCAGGCTGGTTTTCACGTCTTTCCAGAAACGCAGGCTCAGCAGCTTGGTGGGCTTGCGGTACACCGGAATGGCGGCGCCACCCAGCGGCACCAGGAACATGATGGTAAAGGCCGCCAGCGCAAAGCCACTCACCCGCAGCGGGTAGTTACCGGATAAGGTCTCGTAGACATCATAGGCAATGTCCTTGTGCTCGGACTCTTCCAGCATGTGCCACATCCACAGGGCGCGCTGCTTTTCATCACCGGTTTCGTAGAAGACGGCCTCGTTCTTCATCATGTATTCGGCCAACACTGCCGTGAAATGCTCAATCCCCGCCATCAGGGACAGCTGCATGCGGTTAGGCAGTTTCTTGAAGCCATACTCGAACACGTTGTCTGCCAGGAAACGGTAGAGCGCCACCGGGTAGCGATGCTCGGCGAGGGTATCGTTAAACTCGTCGTGCATTTTGGAGTGAATGGCTTCCTGGCCAATCAACGCCGTCACCCGCTGCTTCAGCACCGGGTCCTTGAGAAACTGGCGGTGGTAGCGGGCCGTGTCGATCACCAGCTCTTCGCCAAAGGTCAGGAAGATCGACAGCGCCTGAAAGTACGCAGTGGCAAACTCCGTATCTTTAAAGAAGGTGGTGTCGAGATCCTTGGCATCAAATTTGAAATCCATATGCCGGATGGGCACCTCGGGAGCGTTCCCGACGGTTTTCGGCGCGTATTGATGAAGGGTTGCAGTACTCATGAGGGTCACCTGTGTACGTGAGGCCAACGCCTGTAAAAAGTGGCTGCCGCAGGCAACGCATCACCTACACCATCCACAGTTACATTGATGGGTGACACAGTAAAGCGAATGCTTGTTCGGATTCAATTCGGATTGATTTTCCGCCACGGCACAAGCCGCACAAAACCGAAGAGAAGAAGGGGTATTACCTGGAATAAAGGGGACCCGGGTAAGTAAGCGCAAACAAACACGATCAACTCTGGCCACTTTTTGTCGGCCAGAGTCGGCCGTCATGAACAGAAAACAGGCAGGAAACCCGGCGACGAGCGCCGGGCATGGATCAAAGGATCAAGGTCAAACCGCCAGTAACCACGGCAAAGAGCACCGTCAGCCAGACCAGTGTCCACCACGGGAACGGCGGCGGTGGCGGCTCCACTTCCAGCTGCTTTTCCAGATAATTCTTCAGCAGCTTGGTGTTGCGGGTATTGGCCTTGTAGATGGCATCAAAAGCATCGCCCACCACCGGCAACAAGCCACCCAGGAAGTCGATGCCCATGTTGCGCAACATGCGCAGTTTTACGCCTTTGCTGGCGCCTGCGCGGTGAGCCTCCACCAGCACATAGCTGCCCAGCACCAGGCCCGCCGCATCACCAACGATCGGCACCAGGCCAATAATCGCTTCGGCGCCAATCTGAAACTTGGTAAAGGGAATGCCAATACTGCTATCAGTGAAGCGACTGAATTTTTCCAGCCGCGCCAGCGCGGCTTCCTGCTGCGCCTTACTCGGGTTTGCCATTAGATCTCCACGTACAGCTGACCGTCTTCTTCGGTTACTGGCCAGGTTTCCAGGGCTTTCTCACCCCGCACCACATTCAGCATCTGCACCCCCGGCGGGAAATTCGCCCACTCGGAGACTTCACCGGTGCGGATATCAAACTTGGCTCGATGCAACGGGCACTGCACACACTGGTCCTTGAGAATCTTGCCTTTGCCCAGCGACGCAAACATATGGGTGCAGCGCGCCTGGGTGGCGTAGAAGCCATCACTCAGGTGGTACACCACCAACTTGGTGTCCCCCGCCTTCATGGCACGGCTTTGTCCTTCGGGTAGATCCTGGCTGGCACAGAGTTCATAACGCATGGTGCTCTCCTTGCTGGCTGTGAAAAATCTGCTGGCTACGAAGCCCCTGTAGGAGCACCTCTCGAGGTGCGAACCTTGCGCAGCAAGGAAATCGCCCGCAGGGCGATCAGGCATTACCGCGCTCGACAGGTTTCATTCATCGCATTGCGGAATCCCGGAAATCTCTGTCGCCTCGCTACGCGAGGTTCGTCCCCTGGAAGGGAACTCCTACATGAACGGCGCTTCGCTACTCCAGATACGTATACCCTGCCAGGCCCTCACGTACCAGCGCGATAAAGCCTTCCTGCTCGGCATCATTCAAATGCGCCTGGCGGCAATGCTGCTCCAGAGACGCCAGCAGCTTGTCGGTATCGTAGTTCACGTAGCGTAGCACCGAGCTCACCGTATCGCCGTGAATGGCGTGGTCGAGCACGATGTTGCCGTTGTCATCCACGTCCACATCCACGGAATCCGTATCGCCGAACAGGTTATGCATGTCGCCGAGGATTTCCTGGTACGCGCCCACCATGAAAATGCCCAAATGCCCGTTGAGCTGCTCCGGCAGCGGCAAGGTGGCCTCCACCCCTTCGCCATCCACGAACTGGTCGATGCGGCCATCGGAATCGCAGGTAATGTCCTGAATCACCGCCCGGCGGGTAGCGGGTTTATCCAGACCGGACAGCGGCAGCACCGGGAACACCTGGTTGATGCCCCACACATCCGGCACCGACTGGAACACGGAGAAGTTCACGAACAACTTGTCCGCCAGGGTTTCGTTGAGGCTATCGAGCAGTTCGCGCTGCTGCTTGCGCAGCGGATTCAGACGACCGCGCAGGGCCAGCAGGCAATTAATGTATAACTGCTCACCCCGCGCCCGCGCCGCCAAACCCAGCTCACCGGCAATATAACGCTGGTGAATGTCCTGCCAGGCGCCGGTCACTTCCGAGAAGCGCTCCAGCAAATTGCCCGGCTGGCCACTCAGCACCTGTTGCAGCTCCCACAATTGCAGCAGCTCAGCCGCCTCATCCGCAGCGGGCGCCTCCACCACCACCGGCGCCATCTGCTCCTGATCGGTGATGTTCACCAATAGCACCGCGTGGTGGGCAGTCAGCGCCCGGCCGGATTCGGAAATAATGTTCGGCTCCGGCGCGCCGTGCTCCGCGCACTGCTGCTGCAGGGTCTGCACGATATGGCGGGCGTAGTCGGCCACGCCGTAGTTCATGGAACAATAAGAGCGCGAGTGGGTGCCTTCATAATCCACCCCCAGGCCGCCGCCCACATCCACGGTTTCCACTGCCGCGCCCAGGGCGCGCATCTCGGTGTAGTAACGGGCCGCTTCGCGCATGCCCGCTTTAATATCCTGAATATTGGCCACCTGGGAGCCCAGGTGGAAATGCAGCAGGTTCACGCAGTCCAGTCGCCCGGCGGCGCGGCAATGCTCGATGGCCGCCATCAGCTGCGGCGCACTGAGGCCGAACTTGGATTTCTCGCCGCCGGTGTTCTGCCAGTTCCCCTTGCTGATGCTCATCAGCCGCACCCGCAGGCCAATGCGCGGCGACACGCCCAGCTCATCCGCCAGCGCCAGCAGCGCCGGCAGCTCGGACATTTTCTCCACTACGATATGCACGCGGAAGCCCAGCTTCTCGCCCATCAACGCCAGGCGCAGGTATTCCGCATCCTTGTAGCCATTGCACACGATGGTGTCACCGGGGTTGGACAGGGCCAGCACGGCCAGCAGCTCCGGCTTGGAGCCCGCCTCCAGGCCCACCCGCTCACCCTCATCACGGGCGCGCAGAATTTCGTGCACCACCCGGCGCTGCTGATTCACCTTGATCGGGTACACCGGCGTGTAATCGCCCTGGTACTGGTGGCCGTCGATGGCCTCCCGGAACGCCCCGGCCAGCAGTTTCACCCGTTGGCGCAAAATCCCGGAAAAGCGCGCCAGCACCGGCGCCCGCAACCCGGCCGCCCGGCAACTTTCCAGCACCGCTTCCAGCGTCGCCTGGCCGCCCTGCTCGCCATTGGGGCGCACACACAGCTGGCCCTGGTCGTCGATACGGAAGTAACTGTCGCCCCAGCGATCCACGTTATAGATGTCGCTGGCGGGTACGGGAGAGTTATCGGTCATTACCTGTCCTGAATAAGGGTGTCGTCTGGGGGCATTATGCCTGCCGGAGCGCGGCACTCGCACCCCTTTTTCCTGCTTTGACAGGCGCACGATAGGACTTACAATCGCGACTATCGTTCACCCGTCGAACACCCTATTTGCCTCCACCGGAACCGCCCATGAGCAGCCCCAAGAACAACTGGTTTTACGAGCACTTCGACACCGCTGGCACCGCCTTTGGCCTGCGCCTGAAACAAAAGCTGGAAGAAGTGCAGACCGAGTATCAGCACATCGAGATGTGGGAAACCGACACCTTCGGCTACCTGATGACCATCGATGGCGCCACCATGCTCTCCACCCGCGACAACTTCCTCTACCACGAGATGATGTCGCACCCGGTGCTGTTCAGCCACGCTAACCCCAAGCGCGTCATCATCATCGGTGGTGGCGACTGCGGCACCCTGCGTGAAGTGCTGCGGCATCCGAGCGTGGAAAAAGCCACCCAGATCGACATCGATGAAATGGTCACCCGCTACTCCGAGAAATACTTCCCGGAACTGTGCGAGTCCAACGGCGACAGCCGCGCCGAACTGCTGTTCGAAGACGGCGTGCAATACATGCGTGACTGTGACGACGGCAGCGTGGACGTGATCATCGTGGATTCCACCGACCCGGTGGGCCCGGCAGAAGGCCTGTTCAAGGCCGACTTCTTCCGCGATTGCCACCGCGTACTGGCCGAAGGCGGCATCATCGTGCAGCAATCCGAATCCCCGCTGCTGCACAGCGATACCATCATCAAGGACCTGCACGCCAACATGCGCGAAGCCGGTTTCACCAGCACCCAGACCCTGCCCTTCCCGCAGCCGGTATATCCCAGCGGCTGGTGGAGCTGCACCATGGCCGGCAAGAACACCGACGTGAGCCAGTTCCGGGAAACGGATGCTACCGGGAAAGGATTTGATACACGGTATTATTCAGCGGCGATTCACAAGGGGGCGTTGGTGATGCCGCCGTTTATGGAGAAGGCGATTAAGGGCTGAGTTGAAAGTTGAAAGTAATGCCCTTGTCTTCGCTGGAAGCAAGGGCATTATTTATGAAGAAGACTTTTGGGAAACGGGAGACCTAACCCTCACGCTTCCATATCCCGTGAAATGTTGTTTTTTAGCTATCTTTAATGCCCTTTCTTACTGCTCGCCTCCTGGTGGCTCTAGCAGGGCTTTTTCCTATAAGTCTTTCGACTTCTTCTCGCACTATTTCGACAGAAAATTCCGGCTTAACATCTGCTGTCAGATGGTGATGATCCGTTTCCAAATCTATAACACCAACATTTCTTAGTGCCGGATGCGAGAAAAGCATAGCCAGCTTTTCATTCATTCCTGTATTTTCCCCATGCCCAAGACAGATGTCTATGTCCCTATCCGCATGATCCCGAAAATAGTTTTTTGAAATTCTACCTCTATCTATCCTTTGTACATATCTTCGCAGACTTTTCATCTCTTCAAGGATAAACTCCTGACCGGAAACCTCTCTTTGATCAATTTTTGCCACCTTGAACTCACCAAAGTGCTTCAAGAATGTGGTGTAATTTTGATCAGTCGTAGCCTTCTTAAAAGTAGCCTGTATTTTATCCGATAATTTTTGCTTGAACTCTACTATTTGGCTAAACCTTAAGTCCCTCGGGTACTCAAGATGCTCTATTGCCGAAGTATCAAAAGAATATGTAGTCTCATCATCTTTTATAATTATGGTAGGCTTATCAAACGCTAGGCGAAGCCCCAGCTCAAACATTACATTAGGGTTTTTACAACTCACATCGCATACGACTATCGGGTTGTCATAGAGATTCTGTATTATCCGTTTGTGAATTATACCCACCTCATCCGCATTACTTACCAAATTCCCTTCAAAGCCAGCATCATCTATAGACTCGTTGACGATCTCAAGAACTTCCGACCAATGAGACTCTGCGCATCCATCGATGCTTGATATTGGCATTACGATGCCGCATATCTTTTTTTCTTCACTTTCAGGCACTGCAAACCCCTTTACTATTTGCATTTAATTAATTACTACGCCTCATATAACTTTGAACTCAAGATTCCTTTGCCTTAATTTAACGAACCACATCATCAGAGGCCGGCTTCCCCCGTGACCTGCAACTTCTTATCGCACGGAGCAAGACCTGATCCTATCCCCTTCCCTGGAGCAGAAATAGCGGGATTTTTTCGTGCCTGTCATAAGAGGTGTGCTTCCTCGAGGCTACTCGTCTTGCATTTCCGTCTCCTGTGGAATTACTGGCGGACGCTCCTGTAAACGCCATCTACGAACGACATTTTCAACGTATTCGGCATCATTGTCAGCTGCAGCCCAGCGTGCTGAGAAAGGCACATCGGCGCTCTGCGGTTGATGCTCTTCCGCTAGATCGTTGAAGCACAATCGGACCGGCACAACTGTTCCCTCCCCAACGACCAACGCCTCTTGCGTTCTCAAGGTCGGAAGAATGTTAACGAGACTACGCACGGAATCGGGCAAGGCACGTTGAACAAAATTCTGGTCCCGCTCATTGCTCATGCGCAAAGCCACCAGTGTATTGCATTGCGAGAGAATAGACTCGGCCAGTTCGGAAGGCCGCTGCGAAATCAGCCCAAGGCCAACGCCATATTTACGGCCTTCCTTGGCGATGCGCGACAAGGCTTTTTTTGTGGGCTGAAAGGCGGCGTCATCGCCGCGTGGCGCGTAGCGATGCGCTTCTTCACATACCAGAACGATGGGCACCTGCACCGGTTTCGGGCTCCAAACCGCGAAATCGAATATCATCCGGCACAGCACCGAAACCACAACATCGACCACATCCGAAGGAACGCCCGACAGGTCGATGATCGAGAGCGGCTTCTCGGAGACCGGTATACGCAGATATTGCCCGACGATATCCTTCAAATCGTCCTGCACACCCGCATCCGGCCTGATCAGAAACGAAAACCGGCTGTCCTGTTGCAAGGTTTGCACTTTGTTTTTGATCTTTAGATAAGGATCTTTCTTCGATTCCTGCGGCGGCATGCCCCTCTCTACATGCTCAAGCAGCTTGCTCAGTGTGTAAGGAACAGGAGTATCAACGGTTATTTTTTCAGCATCTATCCCCTGCGTTCCAAAATCCCGCCGCGCAGCCAAGATGGCGTCCTTCAGAATATTTGTTTGGCTAGTCGCCACGAACTCCGTTTTACCGATAAACAGCGCAACACTTTCTTCGAAGTTCAGAAGCCAGTGCGGCAAGTTAAGGCTTGTAGGGTCAATAATCTCTGCATTGTCGGGAAACGCTCGACGGTATTCGTTATGCGGATCGAGAAGAATCATGTGCGCTTTTGGTGCGACACCGAGAATCGAACGGAGGAGCACGGTGACTGAGCATGATTTTCCCGACCCGGTCGTACCTAGCACGGCGAAGTGCTTACCGAGCAGGTCGTCCGTAAGCAAATAGACAGGTAGCGACGCCGCCTGAGAAAGACTTCCGACATGAATACTGGGCTTATCCGGCCGATGATAGATGCGTGCCAACTCCGTAACGCTAGCGACGAATATCCCCTGTCCAGGAAGGGGATAAGTTACAACCCCGCGCTGAAATGCAAACTCACTTTCACCGAGGCCAGTACGGACCGCTTCGCCAAACAGCTCGATCTCCAGCCACTTGGCATTAGAAGCCGATTCAGGGTGAGCATTGCTATCGCCATCGAGCAAGGTCTCCGTCATACGCAGTGCAGTCACCACGCCGAATACAAGTTTGTCTCCCGCTTCTATTTTCACGATGGAGCCTACCTGGCCCACCCTATAGCGTCGGCTCCTGTAAGTACGGTGTAGATCTTCAACAGTGCCCTCCAGCTCTCCGATGACCTTCGATCCAGAAACTTCTACAACGCGACCGATTTTTAGAATTGGATTACTCATTCTGATTTCCCCGCGATGAAATCGACCAGATTCTCGAACTTCCAAAGGTCGGCCTTGAGAACTTCCTTAGCAGCATCGGGATCAAGAGCATGGCCAATGAATGCTCCGGTCTCATTATCGCCTATGAAAGCGTTAAACCGATAATCACAACGATCGCTAAAAGCGGTCAGGCGGTCATCCTGTTTTCCTCGATCCTTTTCAGGGCCGATAAAGGCAATTACTGTCAGGTTGCTGTTGCTTGAATTGATGGCATCGCAGATCGCTTCATTGATATGCTCATCATTAAAACTGTAACCAAGCACGATCAGGCAGTTATTGACCCCCGAAATCCGTAGTCGGTTTCTGAATCTGCCAATCAATGTCTCGTAGACACCGTACTGAGTTTGAAGATATTTCTGTTCGGAAGGGTAGACAACAATCGGCTCGTCCGCCGCGTCTTCATTCGCATTACGTCCGCGCCTCACACAAGCGCTAGCGTCGCGTGTCCAGTTGATCGAGCCGTGGAGTTTGAAAATTCGGTATGCTATGCCGACACTGGCTTCATCGAATGCTCCCACATCAAACCAGCCGCGGTTGGTGCCCCGGAAACCATCGGTATATGGAAGCCTCAAGGAATCAAGACTAGCCTCCAACAGCGTATCGTAATTCAGACTAAAAACATCGCGGGGCCCCCGGTCACGGGGACCTCGTAAGCGCTGCAAAAATCTTTCGTGGTATAAACCGGCCTCCCAGTCGTCCGCGACTTCATTAACGATCTTCTTCTTGATGTCGGTAAGCCAAGCATCAATCTCATCAATGCTCAGACTGTGATCGTCTGCGTTGGTAATGGTATCTAGAATATCCCTATATCTGACTAGGTAGTTGATCAGATCTTCGATGGTTGCCTCACGGTCGCCGGAGGCTTTAAGTGCGGCGAAATGCTCACTGAGCTTCGGGTCGACATCTTTGAGGACATTCTCGGTCAGCTCCCCGATTAACGGCTTTCCTGCGCACCGGCTACATCCCGCCCCCAGCAAGAAGCAAGTGTCGTTACCCATCAGCCATTCAGTAATTTTTTCTCGCACATCAGTTGCCATTCTTTCTTCCCCCGCAAAAACCGCTACCGATAGTTTCTATGATTGGAGTTCATATCTTGCACCGCGCGCTAAACCAAACGAGAGAAGCAAATTACAGGAGCCAGCCCAGGCCAGCATAAAGATAAACAGACAGGCATCCCTTCCCCCGATTCGCTTTCGCAGGCCATGCCACCCTGGCTGACCGGTTGTTATTTGTGATCCAGTTCCGAATCTACACAATCCATCCGCACAAATAAATGCACATGAGGGAAAGTCTGTTTACGGCTGTTGCCCGGCCTTGTCGGCGGCGGCGAAGTGGGCCATCTGGTCGGCGTGGGCCTTGATAAAGGCTGGGCGGGCGGTGGCGCGGGTTATATAAGCTCGGCAGGCCGGGTGATCTGCCAGGCCGTCGAAGCGGTCTACCAGGCGCAGTACGTCGGCCATAAGAATGTCGGCGACAGTAAAGGTATCGGTGAGCCATTCGCGGCCGGTGAGTGTGGTTTCCATATGCTGGAGACGGGCGGCGAGGAAGGCGTCCAGGTGTTGTCGGCCCGGGGTTGACTGGTTATCTCCCGAAAATTGGTAAAGAGACCATGGCAGGCTGGCGGCTTCCACGGAGTTGAGGGCGGCGAACAGCCAGCTGATGACCGCACTGCGGGCGTTCGGGTCTGCCGGCATCAGCGATCCACTGCGTTCTGCCAGATGCAGGAGAATGGCACCACTCTCGAACAATGAGAGATCACCATCGGTGAGCCAGGGCACCTGCCCGAAGGGCTGATGCGCAAAGTGATCGGCTCCCCGTTCGTGAAACGGAACACTCTGCACCTGATACGACAACCCGGCCTCTTCCAGCGCCCAGCGCACGCGCAGGTCACGCACGTAACCCCGTGGCATGTCGGGCACCCAGTCATAGGTGGTAAGAACAAGATCCGCCATAGCGCGCTCCCTCGCGTTAGTCTCTTTTCAAGACCCTGAATCTACACAAGATCGCAGCGCAACACACATAGCAAACACGCCTCCCTATCACGAAAAGACAAAAGCCCGGGACACGTCACACGCGCCTCGGGCTTTTCTTTTCCTTGTAGCTCGTCGCTATTTTTTTACTTCTTCCTCAACAAAATCCAGCCGGTCCTGCCCGAAGAACATTTCATTGCCCACAAACATGGTCGGCGCGCCGAACACGCCGCGCTTGATGGCAGCTTCGGTATTCACCTTGAGCTGCTCTTTCACTTCGTCGCTGGCGGCCTTGTCCAGCCAGGCTTGTGCATCCAGCCCTGCCTCGTTGAGCACACGGGTAATTTCGTTGGCGTCTGACAGGTTGCACGGCTCGCGCCACATGGCGTTATAGAAGGCGGTGATAATGGTGTCCTGCTCCGGGGTGCCGGTGGCGGCGGTGATGATGCGCATGGGGGTGATGGTGTTCACCGGGAAGTGCGGGTTCATGGTGAGCGGCACCTGGTAGCGCGCGGAGTAGCGAGCCAGATCGCGCATCATGTACATGCCTTTGGCGGGAATGGTGCCGGGGGCTTTATTGCCAATGGCCTTGAAGATTCCGCCCAGCAGGACGGGCACATACACCAGCTCGGCACCAGTACGCTCACACAGGGCGGGCAGCTGGCTCCACGCCAGGTAGGCAGTGGGGCTACCCACGTCGAAGAGAAATTCGATTTTTTTGCTCATTGGTTTTTCCTTTCAAAGATTATTGTTGGCGTCACCTTCTGTGACCTGCGGGTAGGCGGCGCGATGGGCGGAGTTAAAAGTTAAAAGTTGAAAGTTGAAAGTTGAAAGTTGAAAGTTGAAAGTTGAAAGTTGAAAGTTGAAAAGCGCGAGACGAATCATCATGTTCTTTTATACCGTGCCCGCGCTTCAAACGGTTTGAGCGCGAAGCCAAGGCCTTTGAGTGATATTGGCCGGACTGCGCGTTTTAACTTTGAACTTTCAACTTGTAACTGCTTGTTGTTGCGTGCCGCGGCTCTTAAAACGTCTCCATCCACGGGCGCAGGTCAATTTCGTGGGTCCAGGCGTCGCGGGGTTGTTGGTGGAGCATCCAGTAGGTGTCGGCGATGTGTTCCGGGTTGAGAATGCCATCCTGTTCTTTCTGGGCATACTTGGCTGGAAAGTTATCGCGGATAAAGGCGGTGTCGATGGCACCATCGATGATCGGGTGCACCACATGAATCCCTTCTGGCCCCAGCTCCCGGGCCATGCTTTGCGCCAACGCGCGCAGGGCGAACTTGGCGCCTGCGAAGGCGGAGAAACCCTTGCCACCGCGCAGGGAGGCGGTGGCGCCGGTGAAGATAATGGTGCCCTTATTGCGCGGCACCATCACGCGAGCAGCTTCGCGGCCCGCCAGGAAACCGGCGAAGGCGGCCATCTCCCAGACCTTGCGGTACACCCGGGCGGTGGTCTCACGGATGGAGAAAAACACATTGGCGCCGATGTTGAACACCACCACTTCCACCGGGCCCACCTCGTTTTCGATGGTATCGAACAGTGCCACCATCTGTTCTTCATCGCGGGCATCGCAACCAAACGGGCGGGCTTTGCCACCGGCGGCTTCGATTTCCTGCACCAGCGGCGCCAGAGCATCGATGCTGCGGCGGGTGACGCAGACGGTGTAGCCTTCGCGGGCAAAGCGTTTGGCGATGGCGCCACCGGTGGCATCGCCAGCACCAATAACCACAACGGCAGATTCTGACATGGGGCCTCCAACAGGGTCGTTGTGCGAACAGTTAGTTCCTATTTGGAACTGATGGTCGGTTCTTTTTGGGAACCCGTCAAGCGGGTATGATCAGAAAATGATCCCGGAGGTTTACTATGCGCTGGCAAGACATCGACCAACAGCCCTGCTCACTGGCCCGTTCACTGGCCATTATTGGCGATAACTGGACGTTGCTGGTGCTGCGTGACTGCTTTCTGGGTGTGCGCCGCTTTGATGACTTTCAACAGCGCCTCGGCGTCACACGCCACGTGCTCAGCGATCGTTTGCGCAAGCTCACCGACGGCGGCGTGCTGGAAAAAACCGCCTACCAGGAACGCCCCCTTCGCCACGAGTACCGGCTCACCACCATGGGCCGCGACCTCTACCCGGTGATTGCCCACCTGGCCCAGTGGGGCGACAAATACCTGGCCGACGAGGCCGGCCCCCCGCTGGTGCGCGTGCATCGCCAATGCGGCGAACCGCTGGTAGCCAAACTGCAATGCAGCCATTGCGGGGACAGCGTAGAGCCCAAGGACATCCGGCTGGAAGAGAACCCGCACTGGGCCGGGGCATTGTTGCCGACCAAGGCGGGTTAAGAGGGTTTGTCGGATTACGCCTTTCAGGCTAATTCGACCTACCAAACCACGCTTCAGGTAGGTCGTGTTCACCCAAGGGCACAGAGAGGCGTAGCCGTAACCCGACAAAGCACCTACAACGAAGGCACGCTTAGCTGCATTTCGTTTTGCATGATTTCCAGTTGCGCCAGCACCCGTTGGCGCAACCAACTATGGGCCGGGTCCGCACTCTGGTCCCGGTGCCAATACAAGTGCATTTCCAGGCCGGGCAATTCACCGGGGAACGGCTTGAGAACCAGCCCCTGACGGCTCAGCTGTCCGGCCAGACTGGCAGGCATGGTGAGCAGCAAGTCTGTTTGCTGCACGGTGCTCAGCGCCGCCTGATGATGCTGACAGCGCAAACGGATATGCCGGCGATAGCCCTGGCGTGCCAGGCCAAAATCCTCCAGGCCCGGCCCTTCGCGACGGGACGACACCAACACATGCTGGGCCGCCAGATAGTCAGGCAGATCCATGCCTTCGGCCAACGGGTGCGATTCGCGCATCATCACCGCCAGCGGGCCTTTCAATACCGCCTGATGTTCGATGGTTTCCGGCAGTGCCAGCATCACATCGCAGGCCAGATCCAGCCGACCGCTGGCCAGCTCGGTAGCCATTTGCCGGCGGCTCACGGTGAGTGACTGCAACTTCACCCCCGGCGCCTCATCCATGAACTGGCTCATAAGCGCCGGCAGCAGCCGCCCTTCCAGCCCATCACGCAGGCCCAACACAAAAGTGCGCTCCGCCTCGCTGGCATCAAAACCGCCTTCTTCGCTCAGGCAACGCTGAAACCCGCCCAGCGCGTGACGCACCGGGCTGACCATGGCGCGCGCTCTGGCGGTGGGCACCATGCGGCTGCCCTGACGGACAAACAACGGGTCACCCAGGCGATCACGCAGGCGCCCCAGCGCGTGGCTGACCGCTGGCTGGGTAAGGTTGAGCACCTTGGCCGCGCGAGTCAGCGAGCCCTCGGTGTAAATGGCATCGAAGACCACAAAGAGGTTCAGATCAAATCGCGAAACATGCATCAGATTTATCCAGAATTATTGCAATGATTCATTGGATTTATTGAAACGTGGTCTCTAGCATCGGTCAATGGGCATCTATCATTCATTTTTGTAATACAGACAAACTATGAGCACATCGGCAAACACCACCACTTCTTCCCACGCGCAGCGGGTACTGATTACCGGCGGCGCCTCCGGGCTGGGCCGCGCCATGGCTGAAGCCTGGCTTCGCGAAGGCGCCCGGGTGCTGATCGGCGACGTAAATCAGGAGCGCGCGGCGGAAACCCTGGCGGCCCTGAAGGATCTGCCCGGGGAATTGCAGTACCAGTATCTGGATGTGCGCGACGCCGCCAGCTTCAACAATTCACGGGAATGGCTGGAACAGAACTGGGGCGGGCTGGATGTGCTGGTCAACAACGCCGGGGTGGCTGGCGCCGCCCGCATCGACCGCGGCGACATGGCCGACTGGGACTGGATTTTCGATATCAACGTGAAAGGCGTGGTGCGTGGCTGCAAGGTATTCGTGCCGATGATGAAGCGCCAGGGACATGGCCACATCGTCAACATTGCCTCCCTGGCCGGGTTGCTGAATGCGCCGGTAATGGGCAGCTATAACGTGACCAAGGCCGGGGTCATTTCCCTGTCCGAAACCCTGCGTTTCGAACTGGCCCCCTACGGCATTCACACCACTGTGGTGTGCCCCGGCTTTTTCCGCACCAACCTGCACGAGTCCATGCGCACCCCGGAACCGGGCATGATCGAAACCGTGGACAAACTGCTGTCCAGCGACGAGCTCAACGCCCAGCAGATTGCCGAGATGATCAAGCAGGCGGTGGCCAGGCAGCAGTTTTTCCTGCTGCCTCACAAGAGCGGCCGTCGCGCTTACTGGATGAAACGGTTCATGCCGTTCGTGTTCAACCGGATCATGCTGAAAGGCGCAGTACGCCTGCAGCGCAAACTGGAAAAAACCGAACAAAGAAAAGAGCACTGATTTATGCCGGTGATTTACCTTATTCGCCACGGACAGGCCAGCTTCGGCAAGGAAAATTACGACCAGCTTTCCGAGCCAGGCTGGGAACAGAGCCGTATTCTTGGCCGCGCCTTGCAGAACCAGTCACTGGGCTTTCCCCGGGCCATCTGCGGCACCATGCGCCGCCACCGGGAAACCGCGGAAGCCACGCTGGGCGAGCTGGGCCTGCCAAAAGAATGGCACACTGACACCGGCTTTAATGAGTACAACCACGAAGAGCTACTCGCCGTGGACTGGCCCCTGGCCACCGACCGCCCCGCGCTCACCGCCTGGTTAGCGGAACAGGAACAACCCCGCAAGGTGTTCCAGGCACGCTTTGAGCAGGCCCTGCGCCGCTGGCAGCGCGGCGAAGGCGACTACAGCGAAAGCTGGCCTGCCTTTCGTGAACGGGTGCTGGCCAGCACCTACAGCCTGGGCAACAGCCTGAGCAGCGGCGACAGCGCCCTGGTATTCACCTCCGGCGGCGCCATCAGTGTCATCATCCAACAGTTAATGGCTCTGGATGCGGAAGCGTTGATCACCTATAACCGCAACCTGATCAACACCAGTGTGACCCGCGTGCTTGTGAACGCTGGCAAGTTGCGGCTAGTGTCAGTGAACGAACACCTGCACCTGCCGAGCGAGCAGGTGACGTATCGATAGGCGGCGACACAAACGTTGTCGTTCGCGCCTCGAGAGGCGCTCCTACAGTAGCCATTAGCGAAGGGATAACCATGCCAACACGCAAGAATATTCTAATCACCGGCGCCAGCTCCGGCCTTGGCGAAGGCATGGCGCGTCTGTTTGCCGCCATGGGTCGCAACCTGGCGCTGTGTGCCCGGCGCATGGATCGGCTGGAAACGTTGAAGGCCGAGCTGGAAGAAAAACATCCCGGCATCAAGGTGCTGATCAAGCCGCTGGACGTGAACGACTACGATCAGGTGTTTGCGGTATTCGATGCCTTCCGCACGGAACTGGCTGGCATCGACCGGATTATCATCAACGCCGGCATGGGCAAGGGCCAACCCCTGGGCACCGGGTATTTCTACGCCAACCGCCAGACCGCCGAAACCAACTTCGTGGCTGCGCTGGCACAAACCGAAGCCGCCATGGAAATTTTCCGCGCCCAGAACAGCGGCCATTTGGTAATGATTTCTTCCATCAGCGCCATGCGCGGTATGAAGAAAAACCTGACCACCTATGCGGCCACCAAGGCCGGCGTGGCCATGCTGGCAGAAGGCTTGCAGGTGGAACTGCAGAATTCACCGATCAAGGTTTCCACGATTTTCCCGGGTTTCATTCGCTCCGAGATTAACGAAAAAGTGAAGAACACCCCGTTTCTGGTGGACACCGAAACCGGCTGCAAGGCACTGGTGAAAGCCATTGAGAAAGAAGGCAAAAACGCCTCCGTTCCCGGCTGGCCCTGGGGGCCGCTCGGCTTCGCCATGCGGAATTTACCGTTGGGGATGGTCGGGAAAATAATGTAGGGCAGTAACTCAACCCAGCGCCATCTATTAGGTCCCCTCTCCCTTGAGGGGAGAGGGACAGGGAGAGGGTGGAGCTACAACGTGCAGGAAGCACAAAAGGGAGAGTAATGGACTACCGCCACCGCTTCGCAAAGGATTTGCGAACCCACATGACGGACGCAGAGCGTATGCTCTGGAAACACCTGCGAGCCCACCGGCTAAATGGGCAGAAATTCCGCCGCCAGCAGCCGATAGGCCCTTACATCGTTGACTTCGTTCACCTGGGGGCGAGGCTAGTTATTGAAGCTGACGGAGGTCAGCACAATGGAGATGCGGCAGACCAGGAACGTGATGGCTGGCTAAAAGCAGAAGGCTATCGCGTGATGCGATTCTGGAACAATGACATCCTGCAGAGCACTGATGCGGTTCTGGAAGAAATCTTCAAGGCCGTCTCACCCTCTCCCTGTCCCTCTCCCCTCAAGGGAGAGGGAACCCTCCAGAAAGGCCCAGAGGAAAACGATTAACACTTCAGCTTCGTCACAGTTCAAGCATGCCTAACGCGCGTGCATCGGCTATTTCCATTTCATGATCGGCGCCCATTCGCGCCAGTCGTCTTCCGGTTGTTTGTACAGATCAAACCGCTCCCCCGCTTTCGCCAGCGGACCCGCTTCGGGCGGGGTGGCAAAGCTGATACCGCCACGGAGTAAATTTTCCAGGGAGCTGGCCTGCACTTCCGCGCCCTTGAACAAGCCGATGTCCACGGTCAGTCCGGAGCTGTTCCAGAAGCGGGTGTTGCTGCGCACCAGTCTCGCGTATTTCGGCTCGATAATGGCCTGAATTTCCACAAAACGGCCATCCTGACTGAGTTCACTTTCGCCAATGGTGCCCACCTGCAAGTCGCGGTAATAAATCTTGCGTCCTTTTTTCAGTGACCCCAGATGGTCTGCCACCAGCGTCACTTTCAGCCCCAGATTCGGCTGTTGCTCCGGGGGCGTTTCCAGCCCTTCAAATTCCTTTTCGGGCTCGCCTTCGCCCGGCTCCACGGCAATATATTTGCCTGACACCAGGGTATCCAGATTCCGCGCACCGGCGATGCCCAGTTCCGGTTCCACAATCCAGAACCGGCTTTTCTCCCGGGCCAGTTTTTCCGCATCCCGGTTCAGGCTGGCATGAACACTCACCTGCTTGAGATCATCGCTCAGGACAATTTCATCCACGCTGCCCACGGGCACGCCCCGGTAGCGCAGATCCACCCCCGGCTTGATGCCTGAGCCATTTTCAAAGGTGATTTCGATCTGCACGTCACGCTGCAATAACTGGTCGTACAACAACCAGCCCGCCACCAGCAGGCTGACCAGAGGCACCAGCCAGATAGGGGAAGGCCAGCGGGAATGTTTCACTTCAGGCGTGTCCATGGTCCGCTCCGTCAGGGTCTTGAATCCATAATTGTTGGGGGGAGAAAGCGTGGGCCGACAACATGGTCAGCACCACCGCCAGGGCGAAAGCGAGAATACCCGGCCCCGGTTCCACCCGGGCCAGATTGCCGAATTCCACCACCGCCGCCAGCAACGCCACTACAAAGACATCCAGCATGGACCAGCGACCAATCCAGTACACCAGCCGATAGGCACGGGTACTGATCCGTGGATTATTTTCGTGGGGAACCCGCCAGTAGATCACCGCCAGCACCAGCACCTTGAAGAACGGCACCAGCAGGCTGGCAATAAAAACAATAATGGCGATGCCGGGCATGCCGGCTTCGAACAGTTGCCAGATACCATCGGCAATGGTGCTGGCTTTGCCACGTCCGGTTTCAGTGACCGCCATGATCGGTAGCAGATTGGCTGGCACCAGCCAGACGACGGCGGCAATCAGCAACGACCAGGCCAGCGCTCGCTGCTGCCCCGGGGACACATCAGTCGCCATTGCGCGCCTCCAGTAACCGTTGCAGCTGATCAGGCTGTGCCAGGGTTTCCACAATCAACCGCAACAACACCGCTACCACCAGACAAAATAGCCCCGGCCCCGGGGTCACCGTGGCCATGTCACCCAGCTTGGTCATGGCGATAAGAATGCCGAGCAGAAAGATATCCGTCATGGCCCATTCCCGACTGTGCCGGTAAACCTTCATCCAGAAAGGGTCGGGCTGCCCTGTCGACGACGTATGATCGCGGGCAGCCCACAACAGGCGCCCTGCTGACAGCAGATTCAGCAACGGCATGATCACCAGCGTAAACAACAGCAGCACCCCGACAGGAAAGTAAACGCCCTCCATAAGCCGCAAGACACAATCCAGCAAGCTCGCCTCACGGTCCAGGCCGAGGTTTTCCAGGCGCATCAGCGGCAAGATCAGCGCCGGCAGCCACAACACGGCGGTGGCCACGGTCAGCGCAAGCAGGGAGTCGGGCCGCAACGCCCAGGCACCACTCAGCTGGGAGTCACAACGGGGGCAACGCCAGGCGCCACGGGCACGACGAGCAGGCACAGCAAGCTGCGTGCCGCAATCCGGGCACTGCAGTGCATCAGCAGACATCGGCTCCACTCCCCTGTGTTCCGGCACAGCCACCTCCTTGGAATAACCGTACCAGAATGACGGCAAAAGCGCCGAAAGAACGTGAAAGGGGCGGGAATTTTACGGAGTTTTAAAGAGATGCATCATGCTGCACGCTGCACGCAACAACGCGAGCAAGGTGATTCAGGTGTTGAAACGTAAGAGGCCGCGCTGAATATTACGGCGCGGCCTCTTACGTTTATATCACCACAGTCCTTGATCGTGTTGTTGCGTGAAGCGTGTTGCCTGCAGCGTCTCTTAATCCAAAGGCCCGGGGGTCTTTTTCCGTTTCACTGTGGCGAAGCCACCCTTGGTGTCCTGGGTGGGCGGCTTGGCATTGCGTTTGGGTCTGGCGGTTTTTTTCTTGGCACCGGATTTCTTGATGCCTTTTTTGGCATCTTCTTTCTTCTTCATTTTTTTCTTTTTATTGCCGGCGGCCTTGCCGTTGGACTTCAGGTTTTTCGGCCCCAGGAAGTTGCCACGCAGGGCTTCCACCAGACGGTATTCAAAGTTCTGGCGCAGGTAGCGTTGAATGCCGGCCATCAGGTTCCATTCGTGGGCGGCGATCAGGGAAATCGCGGTGCCTTCACCACCCACCCGACCGGTGCGCCCAATACGATGCACGTACTCGTCGCCACTGCGGGGCATGTCAAAGTTGATCACCAGATCCAGGTTATCCACGTGAATGCCACGGGCAGCCACGTCGGTGGCGACCAGCACTTTCACGGCACCGGCCTTGAGGCGATCCATGGCCAGCTTGCGGTCTTTCTGGTCTTTCTCGCCGTGCAGCACAAACACTTTCAGGTTGGAGGCCACCAGCACGCCGCCAAGCCGATCCGCCTGCTCGCGGGTGTTGGTGAACACCACAGCCTTCTCGTAGGTCTCGTTGGCCAGCAGCCATTGCACCAGCCGCTCTTTGTGCTTCACGTCATCGGCGGTAATGATTTGCTGGCTGACGGACTCGTTCAGGTCGCGCACGGAATCGAGCACCAGCGATTTGGGGTCACGGAGTACGCTGCTAATCATGTTTTCCATGGCGTTACCGCCAGTGGTGGCGGAAAACAGCAGAGTCTGCCGCTCGGCGCGGCATTCCGCAGCCAGACGCAGCACGTCGTCGTTGAAGCCCATATCGAGCATGCGATCGGACTCATCCAGCACCAGCATTTCCAGGTCCTGCAGGAGCAGGTTGCCCGCGTCCAGGTGCTCGATAAGGCGCCCCGGCGTGCCAATCAGGATTTCCGGGTTCTTGCGCATTTTCGCGGCCTGCACCTTGAAGTCTTCACCGCCGGTCAACAGCTCTGCCTTGATAAAGGTGTAACGGCCCAGTGCCTCTACCTGCTTGAGGGTTTGCTGAGCCAGCTCGCGGGTGGGCAGCAGAATCAGGGCACGGGTGTCGGTGCGCGGGCGGGAATACTGGAGCAGCTGATGCAGCATGGGCAGCAGGAACGCCGCCGTTTTACCGCTGCCGGTGCGGGCCACCACCCGTAAATCACGGCCTTCAAGCGCTGCCGGAATTGCTGCCGTCTGAACAGGGGTCGGGGTGGTAATTTCCAGCTCGCCAAGCGCCTTGATCAAGCGCTCGTGCAGGTTCAGGTCGGCAAACGAAGACATAACGGGCTAACTCCATGAATAAGGCGGCTATTGTAGCATCCGAGGGAGATTAAAGTGGAAAGTTAAAAGTTGAAACGCGGTGATCCGCACCTCTCAGCCGGAGGGGGTATCGCTTCGCGCTGGCAACATAGCTTGAACGCGCCCTCCGCCAACCAACCCACCAACAGCCCAGCTCGCGCCTTTCAACTTTTAACTTTGAACTTTCAACTCAGTCGCCTATCCGCGCAAAACGGGGTTGCACCTTGCCGTCCCGGTCCACTGTCTCGGTGAACATGGTCAATGGGCGCACCCACAGGGCCTGATCCCCGTAGAGCGGGTGGTAAACCACCACGGTTTCACCGGTCTCGGAATGGGTCGCCAGGCCAAGCACCTGGTACTCGTTACCCTTGAAATGCCGGTAGCGACCGGGTTGTAACTCGCTCATGGTAAATCTCCTGGCAACGGGCTGCGTGGCAGGCGCTCGGCAATGGCCGCCAGCACCAGCGGATTCCAGGGTAGCCCTACGTGGGTCCCCTGCACTTCCACATTTTCTGTCATCGGCCCTTCCTCTTCCTGGCTGCACTGCCAGGCTACGATGCCGTCCTCGCGGGTAAAGATGGCCGTGCACGGCACCGGCGGCGCCGCTATGCGTTGATTGAACGCATCCCGGTCCGCCGGCGGCCGGTTCGGGTTGAACAGATTGAAGAGCGTGGAGACATTGTTGGCCTCCGGGTCGCCATTGATGGGGCTACCCAGGGTGAATACCTGACTCACCTGATCCGGGAAGGCCCGCGCCAGCTCCCGGGCAAACACCCCGCCCAGGCTCCAGCCCACCAGGGCCACGGGTTGCCCGTGGCGGGTATTGATCGCCTGCAACTGGGTAACTAACAGGTTTTTACGTTTGCTGTTCATGCCCAGATTAGTGCCCTGGGCCCAGCCATAAACGTTATAGCCCAGCTTGCTCAATGCCCTGCGCAGTGGCCGCGTACTGGCATCGCTGGCGCCAAAACCTGGCACAACAAGCACTGGCTGGCCCTTGCCCAGCGGCAGCTGCCGATGGCCGAGCCCACGCAGCAGATAGCGCCCATAGGCCCACGCGGCGCGGCTTTCACCCAGCAGCAACTTGATGGATGGTGGTGCGATCGTTGTTGTCATTACTGGCCCTCCGGCCTTTTTCCTGGCGCCTGCCGCAGGCCGGTTTATTAACCTGCCGGCAACGGCGCATTTGCAACAATGGTAACCTGTCAGGAAGGGGCGGGGATGGCTGACTGGCGACAGCCTGCAGCCAGAGAGTCAATGATTTGCCGGGGAACGGTCTGCGGCGAATACAGTCATACCCTGCCAACAAGGGTGCACACGGCACCCCGTTTACGAATACGGCTTTCACGATCAAGGAGCGCCCATGAAAAAAGGACTCATCGCTTTTATTACCGCCTCACTGCTGAGCAGCACTGGCTTGGCCATGGCCAAATCTCCGGACAGCCCCAAAGTGTTTGGCTGGGTGGAAAAATCCACCCTGGTGCCCTGGGGGGTGGAATTGAAGACCAAGCTGGACAGCGGCGCGCTTACCTCTTCCCTGCATGCCACCGATGTGGAAGTGTTCGAAAAAGACGGTGAGGACTGGGTTCGCTTTACCGTGGATGTGGAAGACCAGGCCACCGGTACAAAAGTGGAAAAGACCTTCGAGAAGCCCCGCTATCGGAAAGTCACCATTCGTGGCGCCGGTGGCACGGAACGTCGCCCGGTAGTGCTGATGAAGGTGTGCATGGGCAACACCGTGTATGAAGAGCAGTTCACCCTGAACGACCGTTCGGACATGATCTATCCAATCCTGCTGGGTCGCCGCACCATTTCCCACCTGGGCTATCTGGACGTGACCCAGACCTTCCAGCATTCACCGCAGTGCGATGAAAACTCACCGGTGAAGATGGACAAGGACCAGCAGGACGATGAGGATATCAACGACTAACGCAAGATGCCTCACGCCTGACGCACCACGCAACAACGCGGGTTAACCCTCTTGAGGCTTGAAAGACTGTGCCCGCGCTGACACCTTCAGCGCGGGCACAGCTTTACTGAAAAAGATAACACCCTTCGCATTCTTACGTGATGAGTGCTACGTGATGCATGCAGCGTGAAGCGTGAAGCGTCTCTTTAAACTTCAAAATAGCCGTACAGGCTGTCCAGCGCTTCGCGCAGCACTGTGCCTTGCAGGCTGATACGGGCCTGCAATTCGGCGACCGCATCGTCCGCATCCAGCGCATCGATGTTTTCCTGCAATAGATCCAGCGGCTTGATCCGCTTGATCTCCAGCTTTTCGTTGATATCCAGTTCCAGCGAATCCTGCCACGCCAGATTGATACGGGTGGCAACCATGCCGGTTTCCAGGTGCGCGAGGATTTCTTCCTGCCCCAGATCCACGGCGGTGAACTTCACCGCCGCCCCTTCGTCCTTGACGCCTTTCAGTTCGCAACGGTCACCCAACGTGAATCCTTCCGGCAACAGCTTGGTATCACGCAGCCAGTTACTGAAGCTGGTGTAGGGGGCCGAGTTCGGCGCCGGGTACGCCACAGGCAGAGAACCGATGGCTTTACGCAGGCAGGCGATCACTTCTTCACCGCGACTGGCGGAGGAAGAATCCACCATCACCCGCTTGCGTTCGGTGTCGATGAGCAACGAGGTGCGGCGTGAACGGGTAAACGCCCGCGGCATCAGCTCGAAGGTAATCTGCTCTTTCAGATCCGCCTTTTCCTTACGCCCCACCTTGCGGCCTTCTTCCTGCTGGATGTGCTCCACTTTTTCATCCAGCAGCTCCTTGATCACCGGCCCGGGCAGCAGGCGAGCGGTTTCCTGGTAGGTGCAGAAAATAAACCCGTCCACCGCGTAGGCCATGGGGTCCTGCCCCTTGAGCGGCGGCACAAAGCCTTCCGTGCGTTCGGTCTGTGAACCGCACGGCTGGCAGCGGTTCTGGTCCAGAATTTCATCCAGTTCGGCCACGGAACAGGGGAAGGTTTCTTCGCCCACAAAGACAGTCAGGTTCTTGATCCACATAGAGTTTTCCAAAAGCAGGGGCAGTGAGAAAAGGCACTGCCGATAATGAGGGCGGCCAACGCCGGTCGGCCACAGTAGCGAAATGCCGGGGGCGGCTCAAGCGGGGAAACCGCTGAAGCCATGAATCAGGAAAAGAGAGCGCCGTGGAGAATCGAGCAAGGATTCAACGGGAACCCAACAGGGGGGTGCAAAGTCCCTGTAGTAGGGTTGCAGATTGTTTCCCGTCCCGGCGGCCACAAGCCAGCCGGGAGTCGTACGCTTTACAGGAGCAGACCATGAAAACGCTGACCTTCGATAATGGCGATACCCTGCCCATGCTGGGCCTGGGCACCTGGAAATCCGAACCCGGCGAGGTGTACAAGGCGGTGAAGAGCGCCATTGAAACGGGCTTCCGCCACATCGACTGCGCCCATATTTACGGCAACGAAGAGGAAATCGGCCAGGCCCTGAGCGATGTGTTTGCCGCCGGCACGGTAACGCGCGAAGAGCTGTGGATCACCTCGAAGCTGTGGAACAGTGATCATGCGCCGGACGACGTGCAGCCCGCACTGGAAACCACCCTGCGCAACCTGCAGCTGGATTATCTGGACCTTTACCTGATGCACTGGCCGGTAGCGCTGAAGCCTGGCGTGCCGTTCCCGAAATCCGCGGACGACATGGTGTCTCTCAAGGAGCTGCCAGTGGAAACCACTTGGGCGGCCATGGAAACACTGGTGGACAATAACCAGACGCGGCAGATCGGCGTGTCGAATTTCAGCGTGAAAAAGCTGCAGGATTTGATTGGCAAAGCACGCTACAAGCCCGCCATGAACCAGATTGAACTGCACCCCTATCTGCAACAGAACGACATGCTGGCCTTCTGCAAGGAACAGGGCATTGCGCTCACCGGCTATTCTCCACTGGGATCATTTGACCGCCCTGCGGGCATGAAAGCCGATGACGAGCCGGTGCTGCTCGAAGACCCGGTGATCCTGGAAATCGCCGACCGCCACGGCGCCTCCCCGGCACAGGTGCTGATTAGCTGGGCATTACACCGTGACACCGTGGTGATCCCCAAATCCGTGAACCCGGAGCGCCTGAAGCAAAATCTGGCCGCCGCCGAGCTGTCACTCAGTGACGCGGACATGGATGCCATCCGCACCCTGGACAAGCACCGTCGCTACGTGGACGGCGGCTTCTGGGCCCAACCGGGCAGCGATTACACCCTGGCCAATCTTTGGGATGAGTAAGCGCGCCCCCTAAAGAAAAGCCAGACTGTCCTGTAACGACATGGCCGATCCTGTCATCTACTGGTATTCCTTATACACACGTTGCTATCAGTACTGACAAGGATCGACCATGGATTACCTGCGCACCCCGGATTCCCGCTTCGAGCGACTGCTCGACTACCCCTTCGAACCGAACTACATGGATGTGGGCGGGTTACGCATGCACTACGTGGATGAGGGGCCCGCCGACGGCAAACCGGTACTGATGCTGCATGGGGAGCCGTCCTGGTCGTACCTGTATCGGCACATGATTCCCATCTGTGCCGCCGCCGGCCATCGCGTGATCGCCCCGGATCTGATTGGCTTCGGCAAATCCGACAAACCCACCGATATCAATGCCTACAGTTACCAGAGCCACATGGATTGGGTGAAATCGCTGCTCGATCAGCTGGATCTTACCGAGATCACGCTGGTCTGCCAGGATTGGGGGTCACTGATTGGCCTGCGCCTGGCTGCTGAAAACGAATCCCGCTTTCGCGCCATCGTCGTGGGCAACGGTATGCTGCCCACTGGCGATCAGCAGGCGCCAAAAGCGTTTCACCTGTGGAAGAACTTTGCGATCTACAGCCCTGTTCTGCCCATTTCCCGCATTCTGAATACCGCGACCTTCCGCAAACTGGGCCCGGACGAAATCCGCGCCTATGACGCACCGTTTCCCAACAGAAAATACAAGGCCGGGGCGCGGGCCTTTCCCAAGCTGGTACCAGTGACACCGAACGATCCGGCCAGCGATGCCAACCGGGCGGCCTGGACAATTCTGGAGCAATGGAAAAAGCCCTTCCTGACCACCTTCAGCAACGGCGACCCGATTACCCGTGGCGGGGACAAGTACATGCAGGAACGGGTCCCCGGCGCGCAGGGGCAACCGCATCAAACATTGGTGGGCGGGCATTTCTTACAAGAGGATTCCCCGGTGCAGTTTGCCCAGGCCGTGAATGGCTTGCTTGAAAAAATGGGCTAACCCGGGAACGCAGACCTGATTCGTGGGAGCCCGCAGGTGGGCTCCCACACCTGACAACGGTCAGGCAATTTGCAAACCGGGCTCGGCGCTGCTCACCCGGGCCTTCACGTCCATATTCGACAAAAACTGCCCGAAATTTCGCTCACGCCCCAACTCATCGTCAAACCCCTGAACACGGTCATAGGCCACCCGGCCGTTAATGATGGTGGCCGTCACGGCGTCATCGTTGCGCTTCACCAGGCGGTTCAGCGAGGTGCCTTCCAGCGGCGCCCAGGTGACTTCATCCAATTCATCGGTCAAGCCTTGCGGATTCACGATAACCACATCCGCCCGGCTACCCTGACGCAAGCTGCCCGCCTGCAAACCAAACCAGTCCGCCAGATCCGCGGTTACCGCATTCACGCCTTCTGCCACACTCATGAAGGGCAACCCGGCTTCGTCCGCATCACGAACATATTTCAGCAATCGCAGCGGGAAGTTGTACTGAGCGATGGATTCAAGGTGCGCACCGGAATCGGCAAAGCCCACATGGGTATACGGGCTCGCCAGCAGCTTGTGCATGATCTCCGGCCGATGGTTGCCGTAATTGGTTTTCCAGCGCAGATCATTGCGATACTGCACCGCCAAATCAAAGTAGGCGTCCACCGCATCCTTGCCTTCAACCGCACCGATTTCTTCAAAGTTTTTTCCGATCAGGGATACATCCGGGCAATCCACCACCCAGCAATCACTGAAATCCCGGTGCCAGAGCCCTTTGGTGAACAAGGCATTAACGTGCTTTTTGAACAGTTTGCGAAAATCGGGATCATCCACCTTCGCGTACATGGCATCTTCATCCTTGTAATCACGCAGTAATTCACCGGATGAAAATTCCTCAAACGCATTCACATTCAGCCCACTGAGATGCAGGGTGAAGGGCGCCGGCAGTGTTTGCCAACGGAAATTGCCGCGCAATATTTTATTGGCGACAAAACCACTCAACCGCGTCACCACGTTAAGCCAGGGATTGGATTTGAGATCCAGAGCAGTGAGCATGGAACATTTCATGGGGCGACGAAAAAGACCGTGGGCTTGCCACAAGAACCGCACCACATTCACTTTTTTTACCGCGTCCGGAGCACCCTGCATTACCGCATTTCGGCGACGCAGAATCCGGAACAACCGTTTGAATTCGTTCCAGCGTGCATAGGTAGACGGCAAGGGCCGCGACCAGGCTCGATCTCCATCCACCTTGTCCAGCCGGGTCGTCATCAGCGACATGCCAACACAGCCGGCATCCAGCGCCTCTTCCAGCAAGCGCTCCATGTCCTGCAATTCTTTTTCGCTGGGCTTTTCCGGGGAGGTCGCCCGCTCCAGGCCCATGACCGCCACACGAATATCGGAATGCCCCACAAAGGACCCCACATTCGGCCCCAGCGGCTGTTTTTCATAAAAATCCCGATAGCCCGTCGCGTCATGCCAACGCTTTTTCTCTTCCAGAATCGGTAACACCGCTTCACGGGGCACCGCTTCCACCCGGGTAAAAAGGTCCGAGCAATCTTCCGGCTGGGCATTGATCATACTGATCGAGCACGAACCAATCAGCACTGAGGTCACCCCGTGACGCACCGACTCTTTCAGTGACGGCGTGGCAATAACTTCCGCATCGTAATGGCTATGGGTTTCGATAAAGCCCGGCGTGACCCATTGCCCGGTGGCGTCATACACTTTGGACGCCGCATGGTCAGGCAACGGCACATCACTGATGGTGACAACGCGCCCATCACGAATACCCAGATGCCGGATACTGCCGTCCCGGCAACTGCCATCAAAGAACTGCCCATGATTGATCACAATGTCGTAAACGTATTGCTGCATGATGCTCCGCCGCGATGTTGTTGTTGGATGGCACGGAAAATGGCGTACACAATTAACAACCATAGAGTGGGCACAGGAACAGCACCCGGCCATTACGCGACAGGAATTGGTTAATCAGGGACAAGACGTCAGGCTGTAGCCACCTCGAGCATGGCCGATGACCAGAATTCCACCCGGTTGCGCCCGCGTTGCTTGGCCAGGTAAAGCGCATCATCGGCACGGGATACCAGTTGGGATTCCGTGGCATGCTCGCCGGCAAGCGCAGTGACCACCCCGAAGCTGGCACTGACAGTGAGCGAATCCCCCACATCAAGCATCACCGGGGTGCCAACCAGGGCAACGCGACACCGCTCGATCACTTTTTTGGCTCCCTCGTGGCCGGTATCCGGCAACACCAGTACAAACTCTTCGCCACCAATACGCCCTATGCGATCCGTTTCGCGCAGGCATTCACGCAACAATTCTGCCACTCGCACCAGCACCGCATCCCCTGCCGCATGCCCGTGACGGTCGTTGATCTGTTTGAAATGATCCAGGTCCATGACACACACGGAAAGCGCTTCCCCGCTGCGCCGTGCACGCGCCATTTCATGGGCAAACTGGTCAAACAGGGCGCGCCGGTTCGACAGCCCCGTAAGCGGGTCCTGCACGGCCATGGCGCGCACCTGGGCTTCACGGTATACCCAGCGGCGCAGCAGCAGAGACACCAACGTCAGCACCCCCGCTACGAAAGGCACCGAAAAGGCGACAGTACTGGCGATCCAGTAGTAGGACAGGGAGCCCTTGGCCGCCGGATCGGAACGGAAATACAGCGCGTAAATATCGTGACCTCGGGCCGCCAGCCAGGACAGCAACAACACCATCACGGTGCTCACGGTGAAACCCCAAATCACTGGACGGAAGCCAAACAGGATGAACCCCACCAGGGGCGAGCCGAGCAATACCATTCCCGTGATCGGGCTATAAAGCCCGAACATCAGGCCCAGCAACAGAAAGCTGACCCCAAAAAACTGCACAAAGGAGTGCACAAACAGCGGCGATTGGCGCCGGCTCTTACGTAATAGTGAAGCCCAGAAAATGAGCAGCAGATAGCCGCTCAAATTGAATAACAGCACCCAGGAAAGCTGCCCGGCCCCGGCCGGGGAAACGTACTGCGCGCCGAAGTCCGTAAAAAACGCGGTGACCAAATGCCAGACCAGATAGAAGGACATGTAGATGAACAGTAACACCGACAACAGCAGGCATTTTTCGCTGTCCTTCCAGTCGAGCAACCGGTAAATCGCAGGGGATTTCGAAGCGACTTTTCGCATACACATCTGTGACCTGATTCACGTCCGTTTCGGAATTATGTCACCCTGAAAGCCGCAGCGGAGCCAGCACGAACCACGCTGGTGCAGCCATTGCTACCAATGGTCGGAAAGCGGCGATAAAGTGAGCATCGCCATCGCATTCGGAACGTTATCGCGGCCGCGACGAAGTCATACGCCTTTGCCCCCTTTACCTCAACCGGGGTTGAGGCCGTACTCTCCCTTTTTCTGTTGATGAACCCGGAGCCTGCCATGCCTCTTGATCTGGATGCCTACTGCCAACGCGTCGGTTACACCGGTGAACGCACGCCCACCCTGGCAACCCTGCACGCCTTGCAACAATGCCACCTGCTGAATATCACTTTTGAAAACCTGAACCCGCTACTGGGCAAGCCGGTGCCTCTGGATCTGACCAGCCTGGAAGACAAGCTGATTCATCAAGGTCGTGGCGGTTACTGCTTCGAGAACAACGTGCTGTTTATGGCGATGCTGACGGCGCTTGGCTTTACCGTGAGGGGCATTACCGCCCGGGTCTACTGGAACCAACCGGAGGACGCCCAGCCTCCCCGCTCGCATATGTTGTTGCTGGTAACGGTCGACGATGAGGAATACTTGAGCGACGTAGGGTTTGGAGGCATGACACCGACAGCCCCGTTAAGGCTGCACAGTCAAGTAGCCCAAAGCACTCCGCTGGAAAATTTTCGTGTTCTTCCCCAGAACGATCATTACCGTATTGAAGTGCAGCTGGGCAGCGTTTGGCGACTGTTGTACCGGTTCGATCTGATGACGCAGTGGCCCATCGATTTCGAAATGGCCAACTGGTATGTGGCTTGCCATCCTGCGTCCAAATTCGTCAATAACCTGATTGCCGTGCGCACCGACGTGGACCGCCGTCACACACTCTTGAACGGGCTCTATACGGTACGCTACCCGGACGGGCGCAGTGACAAGCAAAACATAACCGACCCACAGGCGATGACTCGCCTGCTAGCCGATACTTTTCAGATTAATCTGCACGGGCTGGAGCAAGACCTGCAGACTACGCTGACCGATAAGACGCTGCTTTAACCGGTGCCTTTCCCCCATGTTAGAACCGTACTGGTAAGGCGAATTTTGCAGGTCGGGTTAGCCGTAGCCGTAACCCGACATCTGCCCGAACCAATAGCGAAAACGGTTAATGTCGGATTACGCCAGTAGGCTCTCTGTGCCCTTGGGTAAATTCGACCTACTTGGCAGCTTAAACTGGATGCGATTCATTCGGAGAAGGTATCGATGAATAACGCTTCCACCTTGTCTCTCGCCCAGGGTGTTTTGCGCAGAAACTTCAAGCTGGACTTCACTGACGGATCGCTGATAAAGCAATTGATGCGAATGCGATCGCCCAGCTCGTCCCAGCCATAGTATTCAACCAGGCGCGTCACCACGGTTTCCAGGGTGATGCCATGCAACGGATTGTTCGGTTGGCTCATCTGCGTGGCCCTTCAGTCTGCTTTTGAAAGGACAAAACCGTCGCGGGGAAAATGCACTTGAATCTGCCCCACCACGGGATCATCGCGACGAACCACCAGCGTGCGGTCATCGCAATAACACAGCTCACCGAACACCGGCTCACGGCCATAATCTGACGGTGCCACTCGCACTGCCTTACCCAGCAAAGATGTCTGCTCCACCTGTTCGGGCAGGGCCCGCGGCGTAGCCTGGCGAGCGATCTCCAAAGCCTCATCCGCACTGATATCCTTGCGCGTGCCCTGCCCGAAGGCTTGCATACGGTTCATCCAGGCCTCCACTTTCGGATGGCTGCCCGCAATATTTCGCCCGGCCAGATCACGGCGAAACCAGAGGCTGTGATAGGCGGAAAAGTCACCGGCATTGGGCGCATCACCAAACAGGAAATGCCCGGTCAGCAGGGTTTCCATATGATCCAGATGCACGGCCACCTTGCGACGCATTTCGCGGGGGCTGTCGGCTTTCACTTTCGACTTGCTGCCCATCTTGATCCGGTCCAGTAACAGGCGCCCCAGATCCAGCAGTGACGACTCTTTCAGTACCCGGCGCAACAGGGTGAAATTCCCGGCCGTGACAATGGAGGCCAGAAATATCTCCAGGTCCACCTCACGGACAAAGGCCTGCACCTCTTCACTGCAATTCTCCACCACCAGCTCGGGCTTGTTGCTCAGCCGGGCAATTTCGCGGCTGAGGGTGCGGGTATCACAAAAAACATCAGCGCCAATCTGCGCCACCGGAATTTTCCGGTAGCCGCTGGCCAGCGGCGCCAACTTGGGGCGCGGTGGCATTTCCGCCACAGTGACCGACTGCCATTGCAAGCCGGCATAACCCAACATGGCGCGGGCTTTCTCGGAAAACGGGGACAGCGTGTAGTGGTGCAGAATCAGTTCTGACATGAAAGCATCCTGAATTAAGTGATCCGTATGGCGGCAAGCCTCATATCCCCGCGCGACAAGGTCAAGCATCCATTGCCCTACCGCTGCGTTGGCAACCCTGTAATATACGCAACTCTTTGCTCTTTGCGCCCCTCACTGCCGACGGACCTGCAGATAATGAAATGGATTTACCGTTTATTGATTGCCGCCTTTATTGCTCTGGTTGTGGGGGGCGCCGTTTCCACCGCCCAGGACCACTGGCGCATGCATCAGGACGCCATGATCCGCATGCAGGAAAACCTGCTCAAGCAGCAACAAAAGCAGCAGGAGCTCAGCAACCGTATTACGCAGACCCGGGCCAAACCCACCCTCAGTGACCACGACCGCTGGTTGATTACCCACCTGGAAAAGGCCCGCGCCGGCCTAGACAAGATACTGGTTACCCAGCAGTCGGGCGTCTCCCGGCTGCAACGCAGCTTCCTGCGTACCTGGGTCGGCAACCTGGTGCTGTTCATCGCGCTGGCCGGGCTGGGGCTCGGCATAGTGACGCGTTCCGATAATGCCCTGAACAAGGAAGAGCAGCGCTGGCTGGCCAGCCGCCCGGAGGACATTCCCTCACTCAGGCTGGATCCCGGCGCGCACCGCAACGCGACGGCCCCTACCCGTAACGCCAGTAACTTTGTGACCGGGCGCATCCGGGCCGTGAAGGCTGACCGGCTACAGGTAAAGCGCAGCGGCATACTCAGCGCCATGGGCTTGAGCTTTATCATCGCCCCGCAAGGCGGGTTGATCGTAGAACTGTATTTCCTCTACGACGCGCTGATGGTTGCCCATACTCCGTTTCAACAACTGGAATGGGGCGGCATGATGCAAAGCCTGATGTTATCGATCCCATTCACCCTGGTGGGCCTGTACCTGCTGGCATCCAGCACCAGCCAGGCCAGCATCGATCGTCGCGAACAAATCATCACCCTGCCCGATGGCCCCCGTACCATTGCGTTCAGGAACGTGGAATCCATTCAGCTCAACCAGATACTGAGCACCGGCGAACGCAGCTACCTGAACAGCCAGATTCAGTTAAACCTGAATAACGGCGAGGTCCTGTCATTGCTCAGCCATGGCGGCAAGGAGCAGATCTATGTGGACCTGATCCGCACGGCCCTGTTTATGGACAAACCCGCAGTGCTGTCGCACCACTAGACGACCGGTCTAATTAGGTGATAAAGTGCCGCCCATGAATACGCAAACCGCTATCCGTCAGCCCGGCAAACACCGTGACACCCGCCAGCACCTGCTGGATACGGGCCGTGACATTCTGGCTGCCCGCGGTTTCAGTTCCGTCGGCTTGAGTGCCATCCTGCAAGCCGCCGGCGTGCCAAAAGGCTCGTTCTACCACTATTTCCAGTCCAAAGAACAATTTGGCCAGGCATTGCTGGAAGATTATTTTGCCAGCTACATTCAAGACTTGGATGCCCGCTTCGCCGATGATGGCACACCGGCCATCAGCCGACTGATGAGTTACTGGCAGGGCTGGCAGGAAAACTACTGCGGCCCGGCCGGCCTGCGCGACTGCCTGGTGGTCAAGCTGAGCGCGGAAGTCGCCGATCTGTCTGAAGCCATGCGCATCACTCTGCGCGACGGCACTGACCAGGTCATGGCGCGAATCGCCAACTGTATAGAGGCCGCCATCGCCGATGGCTCTCTGCCCCCGCAGCCGGCACACCAAACGGCAGGCAACCTGTACCAGCTGTGGCTGGGCGCCAGCTTGCTCACCAAGCTGCATCGCAATGCCGCCCCCATGAACAACGCCATGATGCTGACCCATAGCCTGCTGGCACGCTGACACCCACACCACATGAATGCGGCCTGCTTTCGAGCGGGCTTTTTTTACCACTCGAATATAGACGACCGGTCTAATTTAAATACTTTACCGACCAAGGATACCGCAGCATGAATAACTTCGATTTCTACAACCCCACCCGCATCGCCTTTGGCGAAGGAAAGATAGCCGCCCTCGACACCCTGGTACCTAAAGACGCCAAGGTCCTGGTTCTGTTTGGCGGCGAAAGCGCTCGCCGCACTGGCACCCTGGATGAAGTGGAAGCCGCATTGGGCGGTCGCCAGGTGCAACTGTTTGGTGGCATTGAACCCAATCCGAGTTTTGAAACCTTGATGGAAGCCGTCAGCGTGGTGCAGCGCGACGGCATCGATTACCTACTGGCGGTGGGTGGCGGATCCGTCATCGACGGCACCAAGTTTGTCGCCGCGGCCTCCGTATTCGAGGGCGATGCCTGGGACATCCTGCTCAAGGGCGGCACCAATATTCATCGCGCATTGCCGTTCGGTTCAGTGCTGACCTTGCCTGCCACCGGTTCGGAAATGAACAAGGGCGCCGTGGTGACACGCAAATCGCTGCAAGCCAAATTGCCGTTTCACAGCGAGCAGGTGTTCCCGCAATTTTCCGTGCTGGATCCCACCAAGAGCTTCACCCTGCCCCCTCGGCAGGTGGCAAATGGTGTGGTTGATGCCTTTGTCCATATCGTCGAGCAATATCTCACCTACCCGGCCAATGCACCGGTACAGGACCGATTCGCCGAAGGCCTGCTGCAAACCCTGATCGAGATTGGCCCACAGGCCCTGGCGGATCCGGAAAATTATGATGTGCGCGCCAACCTGATGTGGGTCGCCACCCTGGCACTCAATGGCCTGATCGGCTCCGGCGTTCCCCAGGACTGGGCCACCCATATGCTGGGCCATGAACTCACTGCCCTGCATGGCCTGGACCATGCGCAGACCCTGGCCATTGTGCTGCCGGCCATGCTCACCGAACGCAAAGACGCCAAGCACGACAAACTGGTGCAGTACGCACAACGGGTCTGGTCCATCCATGAAGGCAGCGAGTCAGAGCAGGCCGAGGCAGCGATTGAAAAAACCCGCGCCTTCTTCGAAAGCCTGGGCGTAAAGACCCGCCTCGGGGATTACCAATTGGCTGAAGAACATATCGAACCGCTGATCAACAGCCTTGAAGCCCACGGCATGACAGCGTTGGGTGAACATAATGATGTCACCCCCGACGTGTGCCGCCGCGTGCTGCACGCCAGCCTTTAGCCAATGGCTGAACAGTCTTGCGACAACGCCATCCCGATTCCGGGGTGGCACTGCGATGATAGAAAAGGAGAGCACCCCATGAATATTCTGATGATTCTCACTTCCCACGACCAACTGGGCGACACGGGCAACAAGACCGGTTTCTGGCTGGAAGAATTTGCCGCGCCTTACTATGTTTTCAAGGATGCAGGCGCCACCATCACACTGGCCTCCCCCAAAGGCGGCCAACCGCCACTGGACCCAAAGAGCGATAGCCCCGACGCGCAAACCGCCGCCACCGATCGCTTCAACCAGGATGCCGACGCCAAATCTGCACTGGCCAATACCAGGCCCTTGTCCGAACTGGATCCCCAGGCATTTGATGCCGTTTTCTATCCCGGCGGCCATGGTCCCCTCTGGGATCTGGCTGAAGATGCCACCTCCATTGCCTTGATTGAAGCCTTCAACAACAGCGGCAAACCCATCGGCGCGGTGTGTCACGCTCCCGCTGTCTTTCGCCACACCCGCCATAACGGCGAACCGCTGGTCAAAGGCCGCGCCGTCACCGGCTTCACCAATGGCGAGGAAGACGGTGTGCAACTCACCGACATCGTTCCCTTTCTGGTGGAAGACATGCTCAAGGCCAACGGCGGCGTTTATGAAAAAGGCGACGACTGGGCCAGCCATGTAGTCACCGACGGCAACCTGGTGACCGGGCAGAACCCCGCCTCATCAGAAGCAGGAGCAAAAGCCTTGCTGGCATTGCTTTCGTAGCAGGAAAATAAAAAAGGGCGCCAACAGGCGCCCTTTTTTATGGCGGTTTACGCCAGGCATCCGGCGTCGAGCGTTTGGCAAAGCGCCGGGTATGCGGGATAAACCAGGCCGATGGCGAGAAACATGTTATTTACTCTAATCCGCGAAGCACCTTTCCTATTCGTAGCTCAGGTCTGTGGCCTTGCCGCGAAAGACCCGGTAGATAAAAAACGTATAACAAAGAATCATTGGTAGCGTAATCACCGTTCCCCAGAACGTGAACAACAACGATTCCGTCGCCGATGCGGCTTCCCAGATCGACAACCGCCCCAGCACAATATCCGGAAACAGGCTGTAAGCCAGCCCGATACTCGCCAGCACACACATCACAATCAACGACAGAAACGCCAACCAGCCATACCCGTTGTGCAGAATCCGGTTGCTGTTAAACACCCAGATCAATCCGGCATACGCCAGCCCTGTGGCAATCGGAATGGGCATCAGACCAATGGCGTTGGGCAGGGTGAACCATTTCTCTGCAATCGTGGCACTGACCAGCGGCGTGGCAATGGAGATCAGCAATAAAAATGCCCCCATTGGTAACACTGCTAGCCGCCCCCAATGCACCGCCTTTTTAAATAGCGCCCCTTCAGTCTTGATCAGTAACCAGGAGGCCCCCAGCATGATGTAGAGTGCCGGCAGAGCCAGCGCAATTAAAAAGGCGAACAAGGTGTTGGTGGCATCCCCGGTGAGACCGGTCACAAAAGCGCCCAGCATCCAGCCCTGGGACACCGAGGCAATCAGGGACCCCACTGCAAAAAGCATGTTCCATTTGGCCTTGTGCTTGTCCCCTGCCTTGACCCGGAAATCAAACGACACACCGCGCAGTATCAGCCCCATAAGCATCAGCGTCACGGGCAGATAGAGCGAGGTCAGCACCAACCCATGAGCTTGGGGAAAGGCGATCAGCAAGATACCCACGCCCAGCACGATCCAGGTTTCGTTGGCATCCCAGAACGGGCCGATGGCGGCCACCATGACATCCTTCTCGTCCTCATCGGCAAAGGGCAACAGCAAACCGATGCCCAGATCATACCCATCAAGCACCACATAAATCAGCAGCGCCAACCCCATGGCGCCGGCAAAGAACAGCGGAAGCCAGTATCCCAAATCCATCACGCCTCTCCTTGTGCTGATTCATCGTCGATCCTTTCCGCCTTCATGGCCCGCTGCTGAGGCGTCAGTGTCAGCGAACGCGCCGGTTTGGTCGCCATGTACCGCAACGCGGCTATGTAGGACACCAGCAAAAAGGCATAGAGCAGCACATAACCAAACAGGGTTCCCATCACCGTGGCACTACTGTGATCGGCCACCACCTCGGACGTGCGCAAAAGCCCGCTGACAATCCACGGCTGACGGCCGATCTCGGTCACGTACCAGCCCGCCAATACCGCAACCCAACCCGAGAAGGTCATCACTGACAAGGCTCGCAGCAACCAGATCTGGTTGTCCCGGTTTTCATCACGCCGCCGGAACAGGCCCCATGCAGCCCACCAGCCGACCAACACCATCAGCATGCCCACGCCCACCATGACCCGGAACGACCAGAACACCGGCGCCACCGGCGGAATATCGTCGCCGAATTCATTCAGGCCCTGGATTTCCCCGTTCCAGTCATGGGTCAGAATCAGGCTGGCTCCATGGGGAATGGTAATGGCCATGTGGTTGGTTTTTGCCTCTTCATCCGGGAAGCCAAACAGCGTCAGTGGAGCCCCTTTTTCGGTCTCCCATATGCCTTCCATGGCAGCAATCTTGGCGGGCTGATGCTCCAGCGTATTCAAACCATGCAAGTCACCAATCCAAACCTGAAGTGGCGCGAGCACCGCCGCCATCAATGCGCCGGTACGCATGACTTTCCAGGTCGCCGGGCCGTCCACCTGACGTCTGGCTCGCCAGGCACTCACCCCCATGATCAGAAACGCCGCGGTTAACAGCGAAGCATTCAGCATGTGGGCCAGTCGATAGGGGAAAGACGGGTTGAAGATCGCCTCCCACCAGCTGTCCACAAAAAATACGCCGTCTTCCAGACGGAATCCGGTGGGGGTCTGCATCCAGGAATTCAGGCTGAGGATCCAGAATGCGGAGAAACTGGTCCCCACTGCCACCAGCGCACAGGACACCAGGTGAAGGCGGTTGGACACCCGATTTTTCCCGAACAACATGATGCCAAGAAATGAGGCTTCCAGAAAAAAGGCCGTCAGCACTTCATACCCCAGCAACGGGCCAGCGATATTCCCCGCTCGCTCCATGAACCCGGGCCAGTTAGTGCCGAACTGAAAACTCATGGTGATGCCCGACACCACCCCCAGGGCAAAACTGAGGGCAAAAATCTTCACCCAGAAAAAATAGGCATATTCCCAGGCCTTGTCACCGGAGAAGGTGTAGCGCAAACGAAAATAGAACAGCACCCAGCACAGGCCGATGGTGATAGTGGGAAACAGGATATGAAAGCTGATATTGGCGGCGAACTGCAGCCGGGCCAACAGGAACGGATCAAATTCCACCGGGGCGACTCCTTCCTTTCGTCCAGTGACGAAGTTTCATTCCTCCAGACAGTAGCACAGGGGGATGCAGGGTAAATGAGACAAAAGGTCCATGCAGGGCGCCACCGCACGTGAAGAAGACGACAAGAACCAACAGGTGTTAACACTTTGTATACACCCGAAACATTTCCCCGTCCTGTCCACAACACGTTATGCACAGCATCCACCGGGTTTAGCCAACAAAATGCACTTCATGAAACTGGCAATCCGTTTTGGCCATGCCAGCAAGTTCACTTTCTGGAGAGCACACCATGAAAACAAGAATGGGGCTGGTAGCCCTGGCCACCGCAGCCATATTGTCCCTGAGCGGCAATGCCATGGCACTGACCAAGCGAACCTTTTGCGTCTTCGACATCATCGGCGCCAATGGTGACACCTTTAACATCATGCGCGACTACAAGACTGCCGCTGTCGAGTGGGGCGTGGATGTAGAGCTGAAGCCCTACACCGATGAAAAAATTGCCTCTGAAGACCTGAAAGCCGGGCAATGTGATGCCGCCGTGCTAACCGGTATTCGTGGGCGTCAGTTCAACAGCTACACCGGCAGCATGGATTCCATTGGCGCCATCCCCAGCTACGATGCCATGAGAACAGTGATTGCGGTGATTGCCAGCAACAGCCCCAGCGTCAACCAGCATCTGGTTTCCGGCCCCTATGAAGTGGGCGGGGTTGCCCCGCTCGGCGCGGCCTTCCTGTTCCTGAAAGACAAGGAAATCGACACCGTTGAAGAACTGGCGGGCAAATCCATCGCGGTACTGGAATATGACAGCGCCCAGGCCAGCATGGCGTCCCGGGTCGGCATGTCGCCGGTCATGTCCGATATCACCAACTTCTCCACTCGTTTCAACAACGGATCCGTGGATATCTGCTTTGCTCCGGTAATGGGTTACTCCGCGCTGGAACTGTACAAGGGCATGGCTCCGGATGGCGGTATCCTTGACTACGTACTGGGCCAGCTGAGCGCTCAGGTCATTCTTAAAAAGGATAAATTCCCTGAAGACTATGGCCAGAAATCCCGAGCCTTCATGTTCAGCCAGTTTGATCGCGCCATGAAGCTGATTGATAACGCCAGCAATGAGATTGCCGACCGCTGGTGGATTCGCATTCCCGAGAAAGACAAGCTGCGTTATGACGAAATGATGCGCGAAGCCCGCATCGAGCTGACCAAGAAAGGGGTCTACAGCAAAGACATGATGTCCCTGCTGCTCAAGGTTCGCTGCAAGCAGGATCCCTCACGGGCGGAGTGTGTTAACCCGGTGGAATAACCGGCTTTTAACAGACGACTCCGATAAAACGCCGCCAGCATCCCTGGCGGCGTTTTCGTTTCACGTTGGTGCAAACGCCTCACCTTGAGGCCCCATTGCCCTGGCCGAACAGCAATTGAACGCCACCACAAAGCTGGGTAGGTTATTTAAGGAACCTCTGTAAAACTCCTTACATGCTCAGTCTTTCAGAGGTTCCTTAACGCACCGCCTGTGCGGCGCCCCACTTTCACTCTGAGCTGCAACGAGCCATGGCCCTGACTTCCGCGGATGTTCGCAACGCCGAACCACTCCAGAAAGACTACAAACTCCATGACGACAAAGGGCTCTACCTGTTGGTAGAAACCGATGGTAACCGTACCTGGAAACTCGGCTATCGATTCGACGGGCGCAGCAAAGTCATCACCCTGGGGCCCTGCCCGGAAGTCACTCTTGCTTTCGCCCGCCAGCTTCGCGATGAAGCCCGGGAACTGATCGCCGACGGCATCGACCCGATCAGCCGTTGTGTAAAGCGGGAAGTGTTCAGCCCTTCGGTGGAAACCTTTGAAGCGGTGGCACAGGACTGGTTGGAACGAGTCTACCGATTTGAAGTGTCCGAAGAGCAATTCCGGCGCACCAAGCGGCAAATGGAAAACTACCTGATTGCCAGCATTGGCAAACGGGTCGTCAGTGAAGTGACTCCCGAAGACCTGAAATCCCTGGCGGCCGCTCTTGGCGCCGAGGGGCACCTGGACAGGGGCAAGCGTGTTCTGGGCATCGGCAAGCGAATCTACACCCATGCCCGTGATACCGGCGTGGCCGGCTACCAGCAAACCGGCGCCCTGCGCCGCCGCCTCACCGGCTCCGGCACTGAACCGGAGTTTTTGCTCAGCACCCGTGAGCAGATTTTCAATCTGGCCAGCGGCGTTCTCGGCCAGTGGAGCCGCACCACCACTACCGCCGCCCTCAAACTCACTGTGTGGTTGCTGGCCCGCCCCAGCGAGATCGTCAACGCACGCTGGTCCGACATGGACCTGGACGCCGGCGAGTGGCGCATTCACCGCAAAAGCACTGAGAGCCCGACGGGTAGCAAGGTCCTCACCGTGCCTCTGTCGCGCCAGGCGGTAGAACTGTTGCGGGAAATCGAGCCCATCACCGGCCGCCAGGAGTACATCTTTCCCGGTACCCGCGATCGCAAAAAACACCTGGCCACCAGCACCCTTTCCGCGGCACTGAAAAAAGTCACACGGACCACGCCGGTTTCCACCGACAACCTGCGCACCCTGGCCGCCACCGCACTGGGCGAACTGGGCTATCAGGCAGAGCAGATTCAGTCCCAGCTGCTCAACCAGACCGGCGACGAACCGGCCGACCGGCAAGCCTACCTGGATAAACGCCGGGAGATGCTGCAGGCCTGGGCGGACTATCTGGACAATACCGCCATCGGCAAGGTCACCCGCCCACGCAGACTCTGATACCCTGTAGGCAGTCACATTCACTGCCATCTTTCAGGATATTGCATGCCAAGCCCGTTCGGCTTCCGTTTCGACAACACCTACCGCCGGCTGCCGCAGACTCTGTTTTCAGAGTGCTCGCCACAGCCGGTCAGTACACCGGCCTTTGCCCTGTTTAACGATGCGCTGGCCCGTGAGCTTGGGCTCGATAGCGAGGCTTTGTCGACGCACCCCGAATTTTTCAGTGGCAATGCATTACTGGAGGGCAGCGAGCCCATTGCCCAGGCGTATGCGGGCCACCAGTTTGGCAACCTGACCATGCTCGGCGATGGCCGCGCTGTACTGCTCGGTGAGCATGTGAGTGACAGCGGGCAACGCCGCGACATCCAGCTTAAAGGCGCCGGGCGCACCCCTTTTTCCCGGGGTGGCGACGGACGCGCGGCGCTGGGCCCCATGTTGCGCGAATACATAATCAGTGAAGCGCTACACGCCCTGAATATTCCGTCCACTCGCAGCCTGGCCGTCACCCTCACCGGTGACCGGGTGCACCGGGACACACTGCTTCCCGGCGCCATCCTGGCCCGGGTGGCAACATCCCATATTCGTGTGGGCACCTTCCAATACGCCGCCGGACAACAGGATCCCGCCCTGCTGGAACAACTGGTGGATTACACCATCGCGCGTCATTACCCGGAATTGCACGGAGCCGACAACAAGGCACTGGCCCTGTTCGACGCCGTGATGGATCGTCAGATAGATCTGGTGGTCAACTGGATGCGCGTGGGCTTTATTCACGGCGTACTCAACACCGATAACGTGACCCTGTCCGGCGAGAGTATCGATTTTGGCCCCTGTGCGTTTATGGACAATTTTGACCCGAACACGGTGTTCAGCTCCATCGATCGCCAGGGGCGTTATGCCTATGGGAACCAGCCCAGCATCACCCAGTGGAACCTGGGCCGCTTTGCGGAAACCCTGCTCGGCTTGATCGACGAGGACACGGACACCGCCATCGAAAAAGCCACCGCCTCGCTGAAGTCATTCAGTCAGCGTTACGAAGAAAAATGGCGCGCCATGATGAACAAGAAACTGGGATTGTTCGCAAGCGAAGCCGGGGACGACAAGCTGGTTGCCGATTTGCTCACCTGGATGCAGGCACAGAACGCGGACTACACCAATACGTTCCGCGACCTGATCAACGACGGCCTGCCTGACGGGGAGCAATACCAGAATGAAACCTTCCAGCAGTGGCACCAACAGTGGCGGGCGAGGCTGGCCCGCAACAGCAAACCCCTGGCGTCATCACTGTGCCTGATGCGTAATCACAACCCGGCGGTAATACCGCGCAATCATTTGGTGGAACAGGCATTGAATGCCGCCAGCGACGATAACGATCTGGCGCCAACCCGTGCCTTGTTAGAGGCGCTCGCCGAGCCTTATGCGGACCGGGACAGTGACGATCCTTATCGGCAATCAGCCGCACCCGGCGAGCAAGTGTTTCAGACCTTTTGCGGCACCTGAAAGAGCCCGCGTCTTGGCATTGTGTCGGATTACGGCTGCGCCTAATTCGAACGATCTGAAGCTCAATGTCGGGTTACGCCGCTACGTGGCTAACACGACCTACAAACGGGGCCGTTGTGGCCACACGGCCGCTATTGTCTGTAGGTCGAATTCACCCAAGGGCACAGAGAGCCTGAAAGGGGTAATCCGACATTCCGCGCTTAACGAACGCCCTCAGCCTTGCAGCTTGTCCATGGTCTTCAACTCAAAGTCACTGGCATCGTGACGCTCAAGCAGCTGGCTCGCCGGATCACCCCAGGCCCGGTTTACCATGCGGCCACGCTTCACTGCCGGGCGCTCGGCAATCTGGTTAGTCCAGCGCAACACATTGGTGTAGGTGTGAGCTTCGATAAACTCCGCCGCTTCATACACCTTGTTGGTGACCAGCGCGCCGTACCAGGGCCACACCGCCATATCCGCGATGGTATATTCATCACCGGCCAGGTATGTGTTATCCGCCAGGCGACGATCCAGCACATCCAGCTGCCGCTTGATTTCCATGGTGTAGCGATCAATAGGGTATTGGTATTTTTCCGGTGCGTAAGCATAGAAGTGGCCAAAGCCGCCCCCCAGCATCGGCGCACTGCCCATTTGCCAGAATAACCAGTTCAGGGTTTCGGTACGGGCTGCCGGGTCCCGGGGTAAAAACTCACCGAACTTTTCCGCCAGATAAAGCAGAATGCTGCCGGATTCAAACACCCGCTGGGTCGGCTTCACACTGTGATCCATCAGGGCGGGAATCTTGGAGTTGGGGTTCACGTCCACAAAACCGCTACCAAACTGATCGCCATCCTGGATATTGATCAACCAGGCGTCATACTCAGCCCCCTGGTGACCTTTCTCAAGCAGCTCTTCGAGCATTACTGTGACCTTCACCCCGTTGGGCGTGGCCAGGGAATACACCTGCAAGGGGTGCTCACCGACCGGCAGTGTCTTGTCGTGTGTGGGGCCGGCAATGGGGCGATTAATGTTGGCAAACTTGCCACCGCTTTCCTTGTCCCATTTCCAGACCCGTGGCGGAGTGTAGGTATCGTCAGACATGTTGGCTCCAAACAGAATGAGTGCAGTTACGATGACAGTCACTATGGCCACCCGCCCCGGTGTGAACAAGGGCAATCAGCCGATTGATTCCTTCAGCTGAATGAATCAATCCGCTTGCTGGGCCTTGCGTTGCTCGCGTAACGTTTTTTCCGCTTTCTTCGCATAGTCGGCACAATCCATCCGTGTCGACTGAGTGGCATCGGTATAATTCCAACCACTGGCACCGGGATGCGGCGTCAGCAACAGGTCGCAAGGTAATTGCTTCACGGTTTTGAAGGTACTGGTGAAAGCCTCAACGATATGGGGATAGCGCGGGTTATCCACCAGCTGATAGCCCGGCGCTGTCAGGCTGTCCACGTAGGCAATATCCACCTTTTCTCCGTCTCGCATGCTCTGCCAGGTCCAGGCCATGCTGCCGGGGGTATGGCCCGGAATAAAATGGACGGTGAGTGTGAGGTTACCCAGAGAGACCTGTTCGCCGTCCTGAATCTGCCGGTCCACCCGCACTGGCGGATAAAGGATATCGTCACCAAAATGAATATCGTGGGCGCCGCCATCCGCCATCAACATGGCCGTTTCTGCGTTGGCGACGAGCCGGGCGCCGGTGGCCCGTTTGATCGCCGCCAGTGAACCGGCATGGTCGCCGTGGCCATGGCTGACCAGAATCCACTTGAGGGTCTGCGGGGCCACCCCCACGGCCTCCATGTTGGCCAGCAGATGCTCGGCACTCTGGGGCATCCCGCCATCAATAAGGATGGCGCCCTCGCGGGTTTTCAGCAGCAGCGAGGTCAGCTCCTCGGTACCGATCTGCCAGACGTTATCGGCAATCTGCAGTGGCGCCCTGGGCTGTAGCCAGGCCTCCGGCACCGTGTAGGCTTCCAGCTGCGGCAACGGAGTTACCGGTTCAGCCTGGGCCACACTGACCAGCAGCAACCCGCATAACGTACTGCATCGAATGAATGTCATCGCTGTTCTCCCTGGAAAAACCCTTGGATGCACCTGGCCGGGTTTGGTTCGCCAGGGTTCACCCTTTTTGCTGCTGAAGCCATACCAGCAGCCCCTGACTGTTCAGGTTGATATCAAACCCGAGCGCCTCCTGCAGTTCATCCTCCGACAGGGCGACGCCATGGTCGCGGGCCTTGGCAAACAGGTAATCCTGCATGGCCGATTCCAGCCGCTGCAGCAATGTAGCCTCATCACCGGGAGCGGCTTTTTCTGCCAGTGCCACGTAATCATCCACCATCGCCAGCAACCGTTCGCCGGGCTCCCGGGGGGCATCCATGGCCCCATAATGCGTCAGGAACATGCGCTCCGGGTTCAGCGCCAACAGCTTGCGAATAGACGCTTTCAATGCCTGCGGATCGAATTGCACCGGGGTGGTCGTGGGCAGGATGAACGGGCCTTTTCCCGTCGTCAGGGGCGGATAGGCCAGCCCAAAGGTGTCACCGGTAAAAATACCGGCAGACAGCGAGTCATAAACACAGAAATGGTGGCGGGCATGGCCTGGCGTATCGTAAAAATCCAGACGACGGTCGCCGACCATCACATGGTCCCCATCATGCATTTCTCGCACGCGCTGCGCGTCCACAGGAATAATATCCCCATAGACCTTTGCAAAGGCTTCTTCTCCATACACAGCGGTAGCGCCGGCCTTGAGCTTCGAGGGATCAATCATGTGCCGGGCGCCACGGGGATGAACCAGCAAGGTCGCCTCCGGCAACGCCTGCATCAAGCCACCCACACCGCCGGCATGATCAAGATGCACATGGGTCGGGATGACAAATTTTACCTGTCCGGGCTCGATGCCCCGTTGCGCCAGCAAGGCAAGAATAATCGGCACGGTATTGTGGGTGCCGGTCTCGATAATCGCGCACTCATCGCCACCTTGCAGCAGATAACAGGCCGCCAGCCCTTCACGCATCATGGCGGTGTCGATACGGGTAATATGATGGCCGATTTCGGCGTAGGGCTGGGATGACATGGCGCGGCTCCTGGCGAATAAACAACAGCCACTGACTATAGTGGAGTTAGCGGCAAAGGGGCACTCGACACAAGTCCACGTTGACGCAAGAAGCATGATGGATGACGCATGACACATGTTTGATATGTAGAGGGTGCGGTATCAGTGGCGCCACCCTGTCCGCCTTGCTAAGCCAGTGCCAGCGACTCCCCCGTTAAACGGGATGCCAACTCGCCCGCCACAAACCGGGCGCGAGCCGACAGTGACCATTCTGCGCGATAAATCAGCCACAATGCATCGATCACACGGGGCCCCATTTCCACCACCCGAATGGCGTCCTGGTGGAAATACGCTTCACGGGCATAACGCGGAATCACGGTAAACCCAAAACCACGCGCCACTGGCTCCAGAATCAGGCCGACCTGATTCACAAACCCCTTGCAGGGAATACTGCGAATACCCCGATTACCGGGAAACACCCGGCTTAGCAGACGCGATGCCATGGCGTGCCCATCCGGGTGATCAATGAAACCCAGACTTTCAAGGTCTTCCCAACGATTAACTGTGGCCGTGGCGGGCACCACCAGGTCCAGCGGCTCATCGGCAAAGTGGCACGCCACCAGGCGCGGGTCGTCCGGTTTGAGCGTCACCAGCCCCAACTCAAAGTGATTGTTGCGCACACCTTCCAGTACATCCTGATCCGGTGCAAAGCGATGGCGCACAGACAACCCCGGATAAGAGGCCTGCACATCCAACAGCAGCGGATACAACGACAGGCCAATGCTGCCCGGCGTGATCAGGCTGATTTCACCCTGCCTGCCGTCCTCCCCGGACAACCGCAAGTTCAAACGTTTTTCCGCCTGCTCCATATCATCGCAATAGCCCAGCAACGCCTGACCTGCCGGGGTCAATTCAACCTGACGAGGGCGGCGAATCAGCAACGGCCCCAGTTGCGCTTCCAGGTGGCGGATATGCTGGCTCACCGCCGCCTGCGTCAACCCCAGCTGATCCGCCGTGCGGGTGAAACTGCCGCGTTCCGCCAGCACCACAAACGAACGCAACCATTGCGGATTTATCATAAGCAAACCTTATCAATACAATAAGCCGGACTCTGTTTAACTTATATCATGTTCCCCTTACGCTTTCCTCATGCTCGACAACGGCAATCGCCATCAACCATGAGGAGCCACCATGAGCCAGACGTACCCACGCAATTTTTCCCACATAGGCTTGTCCGTCACCGACCTGGACGCTGCCGTAAAATTCTACACAGAGGTGCTGGGCTGGTATCTCATCATGCCGCCGACCACCATCAGCGAAGATGACAGCGCCGTCGGCGTCATGTGCACCGATGTGTTCGGTGCAGGCTGGTCGTCATTACGCATTGCCCACCTTTCCACAGGGGATCGTATCGGTGTGGAAATTTTTGAATTCAACAATGCAGAAAAACCGGAAAATAATTTCGAATACTGGAAAACCGGCGTCTTCCATTTCTGTGTCCAGGATCCGGACGTGGAAGGTCTGGCAGAGAAAATCGTTGCTGCCGGCGGCAAACAACGGATGCCCGTGCGCGAGTATTTTCCGGGTGAAAAACCCTATCGCATGGTCTACATGGAAGACCCGTTCGGCAACATCCTGGAAATCTACAGCCACAGCTATGAACTGACTTACTCGGCTGGGGCGTACAGCTAAAGCAGAAAAGGCTGTGTCCCTTAAGCGCAAGGGACACAGCCTTTTCACCTCAAAAAAAGCAGCGCGATGAGCCTCAATATTAGCCTTTCGCTAATTGCAGAAGATCGCGCGCATAGGCATTGATATCAAAGGGAGACTCGTTATCCATGGTCGCCGCCACATGACTGGCCAATACATCGGCCATTTTTTCCAGCGCGGCATCATGGTCCAGGCCATTCTTGGTCAATGCCATCATCACCATCCCCGCCTCACGGGGGTGGCCATCCGCAATCTGGTTTTCCACGGCTTCAATCATTGCCTTCTGGGCAAATTCGTCTTCAGCCTGCTCCATCTCATTCATAACAACACTCATTCGCTCTGATTACTTTATTGCGTTCACAGGTTCAATCTTTCTGGCTACCGCAGCAACGATACGGATTAATAGCCCATGATAACTCGGAACCTCTACTCGACCGAGCAAGATGCGCCATTAATCATCAGGGTACTTGCTTCGGCAAAGGTCGGCTGTCCCTCACCGGCCCCACCCATTGCACCGGTTCTGCGTCGGCCAGCGAGCCGACACAAAGCATGCATTCGCCTTCCGGAGGTGCCGAACTTTCCACATAGCGCACGGTATGCCGGGCGCCTCCACGGTTGCTGGAATACTGCATCCTGCGGGATCGTTCTTTTCTATCCATGCTCACCTCCCTGATGACATCAATACACGCTTGTCACTCAACGCCAGAACCATCACGGCTTTCCGAACCGACCCGCACCCGCAGACCCGCGCGCTTTCTCTCCCTTGTTCCTGGCCAGCGCCACCGTCATCAGGCGCCGAAACTGTGGGCACTCCAGATGGCTGGGTGCCTGACACTTTGCCGCATGCCGCAGCCCGTCCCGCATGGCAGACAACCGGCGAATCGTGACGTCCAGCGAATCCGCCCGGTCGACCAGGGTTTGACGGTCAATCTGCGGCTCGCCACGGGCATCAAACATGGCGCCAATTTCGTCGAGTGAAAACCCCGCCGCCCGACCCAGCGCAATCAACGCCAATTGATCCAGCACTACAGGCGCAAACAGGCGTTTTATTCCCCGCCGCCCCGTGGACATGATCAATCCTTTCTCTTCGTAATAGCGCAGGGTCGACGCAGGCAATCCCGCACGCTGCGCCACTTCTGAAATATCCAGCACGGCCTTGACCTCAAGTTGACTTGAAGAAGTACGTTACCACCACACTCTCAACGAGGCACCCGAAATGGCCACTACTACAACCTGTTTTCTCGCTGCCCTGATCACCGGGATTACCGCCACTCTGGTCATGGATGGCTGGAGCGTACTACGTCAACGGGCCTTCGCCATTGCCGCCCCCAACTACGGGCTGGTCGGGCGCTGGATACTGCATATGCGCCACGGCCAATTCCGGCACAACCCGATCACCCAATCCGCGCCGGTAGCTGGAGAAACCGTCAGCGGATGGTTGGCGCACTACTTGATCGGCATTGCCTTTGCGAGCCTGGTACTGGCCACGGGAGGACTGGCATGGATTGAGCACCCTACTGCCGGGCTACCCATCCTGATCGGCCTGGTCACCGTGGCAGCCCCTTTCCTGCTCATGCAGCCGGGCATAGGTGCAGGCATCGCCGCCTCACGCACCCCGGCACCGAACAAGGCCCGGCTGCAAAGTCTGCTTAACCATGGCGTGTTCGGCGTGGGCCTGTATATCGGAGGCTGGGCCAGCCACCTCATCCTGTACTAGGGAGCCTCTGACAGGAAGAAAGCAAAAACGCGCGGGAAAATGCGATAATGTCACCAAGACAGACAGCAACGACCACGCCCGACCAACGGTGATACGCCATGACCACACTACTGCTGAATTTGCGCCAGGTACCGGACGACGAGGCCGAGGAAGTGCGCACTTTGTTAGATGAACAGCAGATCCCGTTCTACGAAACCACACCGAGCTTGTGGGGCATTTCCTCAGGAGGCATCTGGCTCACCAACCCGGCAGACCGGGAGCGCGCCAAGGCACTGATGGAAGACTATCAGGAACAACGCACCCGGCGGGAAAGGGAGCGGTTCGAGGAAGCCCAGCGCGATGGTACCGCACCAACGCTGGGTGGCCGCTTGCGCGATCAGCCCGGCCGCGCGCTGGGTGTACTGATCGCCGTCACGGTATTGATACTGGTGACACTGGTGCCCTTTCTGACGCTGGGAGAGCACTGACGCAGGTAAAATAGCCCCAACGTCTGCCTGCTGACTCAGGCGGAGAAGTAATCCTGCATCCAGGTAAATAACGTCTCCGCACTCACCTCGGCCAGATCCATTCGCTGAAAATCCTCGCCAGCATCCTCATCAATGCTGCCAAATTGGTAAAGAAGCACACCGGGCTGTTCATCGTGCAGGATCAGAACAATACGCCCGCGGGTCTGCAGACAATCAATGGTCATGGCATCGGCAGGAATACCCACATCACGCATGCCACGGCGCACACCGACCACTGGATTAATATGCTCATAGGTCTGCTGGATCCGCGTATGGGCGGCAGTGATCATATCGGACAAGACTTCAAGGGCGGCTTCTGACATCGGTGTCTCCTGGCACGTTAACGGCACAGGGTAGCAAATTGCGTAAAGCGACAACCACCGATAACCACACTGTCACGGCGAAACGCGATTACAGTAAAAGGTCTCCCTCAATGGGAACAAACCGGCTCGCCGCACGGGCCAATGAATCTGCTGTCAGTGGCGCGACGCCATAGACATCAACATGCTTGCCCTTGTCCACTCGCAACTTATCAACCAGCAGATCGAAATCACCGTCCCCTGAGACCAGCACCACGCTGTCCACCTGCGCAGCATACTCCAGCGCATCAATGGCGATACCCACATCCCAATCCCCTTTGGCGGAGCCATCCGCGCGCTGGATAAAGGGTTTCAGCTTCACTTCAAAACCGATAGCACGAAGAATATTCTGGAATTCACGCTGCTTTTTATCACCCCGGTCGATGGCATACGCGATCGCTTTCACCACCTGGCCCTCTGCTGTCACTGTGGACCAGAATTGGTTGTAATCGAAGCGGCGATTAAAGGCTTGCCGTGTTGTGTAATACACATTCTGCACATCAACGAGGATCAGTACTGTCTTCATCAGGCTCCCGGTTTTATTTATAGCAATGGCAGACGGCGCAATGCCAGGTGAACCACACTTCACCTATTGAGTCTTTAATTACGCCATTGCCAAGTCAGAATATGCTCGTTACCCACACCATAGAGATAACGACTGTCATTGGAGAACGTTAAGTCTTCCAGATAAACGCTGTCAGCGTTGAGGCGAAGCGGCGCGGAATTACCCCGGACATCCCAGAGAAAGACGGGGCCATTGCCACCATAGATCGCAAGCCAACGGCCGTCGCTCGAGGCGGCAGTGAGTCGCACAGATCCAGCGCCAGGCAGCACCGCTGAATACAACAGCTCGCTCTTATCCGTGTCGAACAGATGTACCCCTGCTAAAGGGCCTCCGTCTTTTTCTTCAAAGCTGAATGCTGTAGCCAACCATTTTCCCTTGGCGGAAACGATGCCTGGAAAGTTACCTTTCATCGCACGGGGATCCAGACCTGGCCATGGTGACGCACCCGGCAGACCGTCCCGTCGCGCGGGCACCTGCAACGAACGCGTGACCCGCCCACTCTCCGGATCCAACTCTGCCACGCCCTGACCGTCTTCTACCCAGGGCGCAGCACCGCCTGCGAGCAGCCGCAAGCCATTGGGAAACCACTCTTTGCGAGGCACCGGCTGTGGCGATGACAACATGCCACCCTCTAAATGGCGCAAATTGCTCACCGAATACGCAGCGATTACCGGATCCTCGCCATTCACCCACCACTGCGCAAAAGGCAGTCGCTGGCGATCTTCGGCGGGTAAATCCAGCGCGCTGACGCCTTCACCCTGCTGGTACTGGAACAGTGCCGTCTGCGCGCTATTTAGCGGTTGACCAGTGAACCAAAACCGCGAACCTTTCGGGTTTGCGTGTAGATCATCGGCGCCGCTCAGGCCCTGCCAAAGTACCTCCGGCGTGGGCGCCTCTGGCACCAGTCGCCAAAGCTGGGCAATCATCACGGTCTCGTCATTCAATCGCGCCTCCCGCTGTACGCCGACAATCAAGGCGCCATCAGGCAAGGAGTGCACTGCGCGCAAGGTCAGCGCATCCGTGGTGCGCAACGAACGAACTGCTGGCTCTATCGCTGCGCTTTCCGGCGGGTGACGCCAATCCGGCGCGGGCAATTCAGGCGGCATCGGCACCGCTGGTTTCCAAACTTCCGGCGATTCAGCCAGGCGCAGAGCGGCATCCGGCAGCGCTTGCGTCAACGCCGCCAGGGTCGCCTGAAAGTCACCACCGGGCACCAGACCTTGCTTGAAAAATTGCGGCGAGTCCGCCAACCCGCTGAGTATCTGCCGTGGCACACGAAGTATATGTTCACGCTTAACGGTCACGGCAGTAACCGGCAAGCCCATAACCAAGCGCAAATCCAGAATGCTGTAATCATCGACCCAGCGGGCATCGTCATCTACGCGCTGTTCGCGATAAAAACGTGAACGTTGCGCCTCCTTGCGAAAAACCGGCACCTGCAGCAACGCGTCTTCAGTGGCTTGAGTACGAACAGCAAGGCGCTGCAAACGCTGACGTCGCTCGGTTTCAGTCAATGCGCCCTCTTTCACTGCCTGCGCGAGAGCCGGCCCATACACACCGTCCACCAGCGCGGAGCGCAAATCGGGCTGAGCTGCCAACATGATCTGCTGCCATTGCGATACCAAATCGGCCAAGGGCAGAGACGCCTTTTCTACCGCATACCCTCGTTTCTCCCAGACTTGTTCCACCACCGGACGCACCGACTCAAAGGGTGCATCAATCAAAATCACCACAGATTCCGAGGCAGTGCGGCGGTTCTCGCCGAGAATCAAGACTGGCGTACGCATGCTCGCCGGGGTCCGCGCATTGAGCGCGGCACGATTCTCCTCAATACGCCAATCGCTTTGTGTCCAGGCCGGGAAGTCCATCTCAGCGGTAACGGGGCCGGTAATCAGCGTGGCCACCAGCATCAACGGTACAGATTTCCAGTTCCCCATCCTTGAACTCCTCATTCAATGCCACGCCTTGTTGCACGTTACTCTCCTCATCACCCTCATTGCCATGCATTACCCCTCAATCAGCCAAGCGGCCATTTTGTCCGCCAACGCATCCAGCACCCCGTCAGGGTCCATGGCGGGCGGAGCCACCAGCACCAGGTGCGTCAGCGTCCCGGCCACCGAAGTGGTCATCAGGTACAGAGTATGCTGCTGGGCGCTCAAGGCGTACTGTTCCCGCGTATAATCCAGCCCTGTCATCAAGACCTGCTGTAATTCGATTTCCAACTGCCGAGTGGCTGGCAGCTGGTGCAAGTAAGGCACCTGAAAAACCAACACACGCAATAACTCTCGATGCTTGCGCATTAGCCTGTAAATCGCGCCCAGAAAATATCGCATGGCGCTGTTTAAATCATTGCGACTGTCAGTGAGCGCCAACCGGCCTTCCAGCATGGCTCTGGCCTCTGTCACCATCTCCTGCACCAACCTCGCCACAATGGCATCCTTGCCAGGAAAGTATTCATACACCGAACCGATGCTGACCCCTGCCACTTCCGCAATCGCATTGGTGCTTAGTCCGGCATAGCCCCGGCTTTCCAAAATCCGAGCACATGCCTGCACCATGGCCTGCACCGAGGCCCTTGAGCGGGCCTGCCGCGGCTCCTTTTTGGCAGTAAAATCAGAGACATCCCAACGAATCCGCCCCATAAAACCCAACACCTTTGCAACGGATAAATCCGAGTATTTCCGAGTATATGCTCAGGTTACACTGGATGCATTAGTCACCCTGATACATCAAGCCGAGAGTCCACCATGTCCAATGCCGTGAAATTCAGAACCCCAAAAGTCCTGCCTTATGTAAACCGGCTGCGGGATCACTGGGCCTGGCACCTCAAACGTGCTGTTGCGCCCGGCAAAGCATTGCAGCAACGGGTCAACGGCAAGGTCATTCTGCTCACCGGCGCCAGTTCCGGCATTGGTGCGCTGGTCGCCGACAAGCTGGCCGATGCCGGCGCTACGGTACTGCTGGTGGCCCGCAACAGAGAGAAGCTGGAGGCGATTGCCAGCGCCATTCATCAACGAGACGGCCAGGCATTCGTATACCCTGGCGACCTGTCCGACCTGGAAGAGTGCGACCGCATCTGTCAGCAGGCCTTGCAGGATCATGGCCGGGTGGATGTGTTGATCAACAATGCCGGGCGCTCCATTCGCCGTTCCATCAAGTTCACCGTGGGCCGCTTCCACGATTATGAACGGACCATGCAGCTCAATTATCTCGCATCCATCCGCCTGGCCATGAACCTGTTACCCGGTATGGAAGCCCGCGACGAGGGCCACATCATCAACGTCTCCACCGTAGGCGTACAAGCGAACCCGGCACGGTTTTCCGCCTACCTGGCGTCCAAGTGGGCGCTGGAAGGCTGGACCTGGGTGGCCGCCAATGAGTACGCCCACACCAATGTGCGCTTCTCATCACTCAACTACCCACTGGTGCGCACCCCCATGATTGCACCGACCAAGATCTATAAATACATGCCGGTCATGTCACCGGAAACCGCCGTGAACTGGATGCTGGACATGATCATCACCCAGGACAAACGCAAACTGGGCGTGCTCGGAAAAGGAGCACTGGCCATGTATTACCTGTTGCCGAAAACATCCGAGTCCATCGTCAACTTCAGCTACCAAAGCCTCTATGAAGAGCCGCCCACTCATTACGTGTCCAGCAAAGTACGGGCCGGGGCTGTGGCCAATACCGGCACCGCCGACAATACAAAAAAACGCCGCGCATAAGCGCGGCGTTTTCCACCCTCAGCAGACGCACCACTGAGACGATCAGACCATTATCTGATGCTAACAATCCTGCAAACGTTGCAGTAATCCATCAATGTCCGCCTTGAGCTCTTTATCTTCTATCTTGTTCGCGCTGACTTTGGCATCCGCCAGGCTCTGAATCGCCGCATCAGTTTTACCCAGTTCTACCTGCAGCGTGGCCATGGAAAACGCGATTGATGAGAGATAGTCCTTCGCGTTCATATCGCGGGCTTTGCCCAGTGCCTTTTCGTACAGGTTCAACGCCACTTCCAGCTCTTCAGTGAAGTCAGCCAGGGTTTCCCATTGCTCAGGATGATCTTTATCGGTTTTTTCGTTGTCGGCACAAATCGCCTGCAGCTGGGCATACAACGAATCAAAATGGTCTTTATGCCCTTTTCTGTCAGCCTCCATCAGCTGCTCAGCCAGACCGTAAACCGCCTTGTGCATCTTGGTATTAATCATTATGACTCCACCGCCATCAACAAACCCTGTTCTGGTGGCTCAAACTACCTGTCCGGGGCTGACAAAAACAGTACTTACTGCCACAAAAAACCAGTGCTAACCTGCTGGCAAGCATTGTGATAAAGCGGACCTGACGCCCCATATCGCTTGGCCAAAGCCTTTACGCCCGCGCCAAACCGGCAACCCCGGTGCCGTCGTCGTTCCGCACCGCGAAAATAAACAATAAAAGGGAAGCTATCGTGGAAAACGAATTCGATTATCTCATTATCGGCGGCGGTTCCGCAGGGTGCGCCCTGGCTGGCCGGCTGAGCGAAAACCCGGACACCCGCGTCTGCTTGCTGGAAGCCGGCGGCCAGGGGGACGGCTTGCTGGTCAATGTCCCCTCCGGCGCCGTGGCCATGCTCGCCAAGCCCGTCAATAACTGGGTCATGGAGACCGTCCCACAGAAAGGATTGAACGGCCGGCAAGGCTTTCAGCCCCGGGGGAAATGCCTGGGCGGCTCATCAGCGATCAACGCCATGGTTTATATCCGCGGCCACCGCGAGGATTACGACCACTGGGCCGCATTGGGTAATGACGGCTGGTCCTATGACGATGTGCTGCCCTACTTCCGGCTTAATGAGCACAATGAACGCATCGACAACGAGTACCACGGCACCGATGGGCCGCTCTGGGTAAGCGACAGCCGTACCGGCAACCCTTTCCAGAACTACTTTCTGGATGCGGCCAGAGAGTGCAACATTCCCATTACCGATGACTTCAACGGCGCCGAGCAGGAAGGCGCCGGGGTCTATCAGGTCACCCAGAAAAATGGCGAACGCTGGAGCAGCGCCCGGGCCTACTTGTTCCCCCATCTGGATCGCAGCAACCTGACCGTGGAAACCCTGGCCCAGGTCCAGCGCATTGTGTTCGAGGGCAAACGCGCCGTCGGTGTGGAATTCAAGCAGGGCAAACAGCTTCGCAGTGTTCGGGCTCGCAAGGAAGTGCTGCTATCCGCCGGAGCCTTCCAGTCCCCCCAGCTGCTGATGCTTTCCGGAGTGGGCGATTCCCACGAACTCAAACAACATGGCATCCCCGTGGTGCACCACCTGCCCGGCGTCGGCAAGAACCTGCAAGATCACCCGGACTTCATTTTCGGTTACACCACCGACAGCACTGCCACCTTTGGCCTCTCACCGGGGGGCATGTGGCGAGCCCTGATGGCCATGCGCACCTACCGCAAGGAACGGCGCGGACTGTGGACGTCCAATTTTGCAGAAGCCGGTGCCTTTCTGAAAACACAACCGACGCTCTCCGCGCCGGATCTGCAGCTGCACATGGTTACCGCCCTGGTGGACGATCACGGCCGCAAGAAACACTACACCCAGGGCTACTCCTGCCATGTCTGCCTGTTACGCCCGCGCAGCCGTGGCAGCGTGCAACTGGCCAGCGCCAATCCGGACGATCTGCCGCTCATCGACCCGGCATTTCTGGACGACCCGCAAGACCTGGAAGACATGGTCGCCGGCTACAAGATGACCAGGGATATCATGGAAGCCCCGTCACTCAAGCGCTGGATGAAAAAAGACATGTTCACCGAAAACGTGAACAGCGATGAAGAAATCCGCGAGGTCATCCGGCAACGCACCGACACCGTTTACCACCCGGTGGGTTCCTGCAAGATGGGCACCGATGAAGCGGCCGTGGTGGATCCACAGCTGCGGGTTCACGGCATCGAAGGCCTGCGCGTCATCGACGCCTCCATCATGCCCACGCTGATTGGCGGCAACACCAATGCACCAGTGATGATGATTGCCGAGAAGGCGGTGGATATGATTCGCGGGCAGTCGCGGATTGGCTAGCGCCGCCCAAAAGCAGAAATGACCTGACAGCCAGCATGGGGGCAATCGCCCCCGGCACTATTGCGTAAAAATGCGCTTTACCTTAATTAAGGCTGGCGAGGATCAATCAGAATCTTGGCATGCAGCTCTGGATCACCCAGCGCAGTGAACGCCTCGTCCACCCCACTCAACCCCACGGTCCCGGTAATCAACGGGTCCACATTAACCTTGCCTTCCGCAATCATATGCAGGGCATCACGGAATTCGATGGGCATGTAGCCCAGCACAAAACGCAGGTCAATTTCCTTGTTGATCGCATTCACTGGCACAAAGTTGTCGGTCTTCATGCACACACCCACCACCACGACACAGGAGCGTAGCGGTGCCTCAGCAATGATGCTGTTAATGACACCCGGAACGCCCACGCATTCAAAAATCACCGGGCGTTTGGGCTCGGTGGCTCCGGCCACTTCCGCCGCTCGCCACAGGGGCTCCCAGGGAAACGGCGTCATGCGCAACATGGACATGCCATCCAGGGCCATATCGAACAGCTGCGGGGCATTGACCACAAAACCACGTTTCTCCAGGCCCTCATAGGGACTCCCCTGAGAGGGATCCACTACCACATGCGCCCCCATAGCCGTGGCGAGCTTGCGTCGTGTCGGTGAATAATCGCTGGCAACAATGTGGCGAACGCCTTTTGCCTTGAGCATGGCGATAACACCCAAACCAATCGGCCCACAGCCAATCACAATAGCCGTGTCCCGACGGCCGATCCCGGAGCGATTCACGGCATGTAGAGACACCGCCATTGGCTCGGTGAGCGCCGCATGATCATCGGAAATACCGTTAGTCACAGGAAAGGCCAAAGACTCTTCCACCACCACCTGCTCGGCATAGGCACCCGGTGCCGCCGTAGATAGCCCAGTCAGGTGCGCAACACCATTGCCCCGCCGCATCGGCATGGCCACAATGCGCCGCCCACCCTTCCAGCGGCGATGGGTCTTGGGACCGTAATCCGCAATCTCACCCACAAACTCATGTCCCAGCACCACATGCTCGTGGCTGCGCATGATATGCGGGTAACCAACGCGCTCTGTGGCCTCCGCCAGCTCATCAGCATGGTGACGAGCATGCAGGTCCGATCCGCAGATACCGCAGCGCAACACGTTAAGCAAAATCTGGCCTTTGCCGGGCTCCGGATCTGCCACGTCCTGAACCTCAAATTCACCGTGATGACATACAACTGCTTTCATGGCCCTTCCCCTCATCCCTGCGTTAACGTCAGCTAGCAGTTTCACTATGCCACAAGACAATAACAGGTCGGGCGGAGCCATTTTTATTTCGACGAATGGGGGGCGGGGATTGTTGACAACAGAACTCGGGCAGAACTCGGGGACACGCATAAATTTATAACGATGGGATTCACAGTAGCAAGCGGAGATTGTTCTTATTAGAGAGAGATTTCGGAAAGGTGCTATAAGTTGGGCTAATGAATAGAACTTGCTGAGCTCGACTCAAACGCACGGGGCAAGACCTGATCCCAATGTTCGCTTCAATCTTCTGCAAGCCATATCCTACAGATTCAACTTGCGCGCGGGTGAAAAACGGGGGAGGGTTATCCCCGGCCTGCGAGGCCGGGGATAACGGCTTATCGCTGCAATTCCGCCACATTCCCCCTCGAAAACACCCCATAAAGACTCGGCAACACCAACAACGTCAACGCCGTGGCCGACACTAGGCCACCCACAATCACCACCGCCAGTGGCCGCTGCACTTCACTGCCCACGCCAGTCGCCAGCAACATGGGAATCAGCCCCAGCATGGAGGTGAGCGCGGTCATCAATACCGGGCGCAGGCGCGACACGGCCCCTTCGAAGATAGCGGTGTCCAACGCTTCACCATCACGCAGCCGATGATTAATGGCTTCCACCATGACCACGCCATTGAGTACCGCCACCCCGAACAGGGTGATAAAGCCCACGGAGCTTGGCACGGACAGGTACTGGCCACTGAGGGCCAGAGCGAGAATGCCGCCGATCAGGGCCAACGGCACATTCACCAGAATCAGCGCGGCCTGGGCGACGGAGCCGAAGGCGAAGTAGAGCAGCAGGGCGATCAGGCCCACGGCCACCGGCACCACCATGGCCAGGCGTTGCTGGGCGCGTTGCTGGTTTTCGTATTGGCCGCCGATATCCACGCTGTAGCCGGGGGGAAAATCCACGTCGTTGTCGATGGCTTGCTGGATGTCGGCGACCACAGAGCCCATGTCGCGCCCGGCCACGTTGGCCTGGATGACCACGCGGCGTTGCACATCGTCGCGGCTGATCTGGGGCGGACCGGAAACCAGGGACACGTCGGCCACATCCATAAGCCGCACCCAGGCACCGTCCGCTGCCTTTAAGCGCAGGTTGCGAATCGCTTCTGCATTGTCGCGCGCGTTTTGTTCCAGCCGCACATAGATGTCGTAGCGTTCGTTGCCATTGATTACCTGCCCGGCGCTACCGCCGCCGAGCCCGTTGCTGACCAGATCCATAACCTGATCCACACTAAGACCGTAGCGACTGAGAGCGTTGCGGTCCGGGGTGACGACAAGCTGGGCTTCACCGGCTATTTGCTCCAGTTGCACGTCGGTGGCGCCCTCCACTTCCTTCACGGCCTGGGTGATGGCTTCGCCTTTGTCCTGCAGCACGCTGAGATCCGGCCCGAACAGCTTGATGGCCAGTTGCGCTTTTACCCCGGAAAGCAGCTCGTCCACGCGCATGGCGATGGGTTGGGAAAAGTTGAGCAGCAGGCCGGGGTGTTGTTCCAGTTTCTGCTGAATCTTTTCCTGTAGCTCAAGGCGAGTGCTGGCGCTTTCCCATTCATCTACAGGCTTTAGGCCGATATAGATTTCCACGTTGCTTACTGGTTCCGGGTCACCGCCGATCTCGGCGCGCCCTACCCGGCTAAGCGCATAGGTGACTTCCGGGAAAGTCATGATTTCCTTTTCCAGTTTTTCACCGACGTCCAACGCCGTATCGAGACTGGAGGACGGGGCCAGCGTCACGCGCAGCGCCAACGTTCCTTCTTCCAGCACCGGCACGAACTCGGTGCCGATAAAAGGCGTGGTCGCCAGTGCCAGGGCGAACAAACCGACCGCGCCACCGACTACCACTTTGCGAGCCCGCATGGCTTTGCCTAACAGGGAGCGGTAGCGGGCTTCCAGCCAGTGCATCAGTTTGTTGGGCTTTTCTTCCACGCCGTTACGGAACAGGAAACCCGCCAGTGCCGGCACCACGATCAGCGCCACCAGAACGGCGGCAGTCATGGCGAGCATGATGCTGATGGCCATGGGCACGAACATTTTTGCTTCTACGCCTTCGAAGGCGAACAAGGGCAGGAACACCACCAGAATAATGCTGGCGGCAAAGAACACCGGCCGCGCCACTTCCTGGGCAGCATCCTTCACCCTCAAGGCAATGCCGCCCTGTTGATCGTGGCTACCTTCTTTGCGGCTCAGGTGCTTGAAGATGTTTTCCACCATCACCACGGAGCCATCCACCAGCATGCCGATGGCCACGGCCAGGCCACCCAGTGACATCAGGTTGGCAGACATCCCCAGGCTGGCCATCGCCAACAAGGCCAGGCCAATGGAAAGCGGAATGGACAGCAACACCAACGCGGTGGCGCGGATGTTCATGAGGAACAGGGCCAGCACGACGACGATAAACACGAAGGCCAGCAGCAAGGCCGTGACCACGGTGCTCACCGCTTTTTCCACCAAATCCGCCTGGTCGTAGAACACCTCGAACTGTACACCGTCCGGCAGGGCCTGCTGAATACGCGCTTCGCGGGCCTTGATGCCATCGATGGTGGCCTTGGTGTTGGCGCCCATTCGCTTGAGCACAATGCCGGCCACCACTTCACCGAGGGCTTCCGGTTCGCCGTTGGCGTCACGACGGGTCATGGTCAGCGCGCCCTGCCGAATCTCGCCACCGAATTCCACCCTGGCCACATCGCTAACGCGCACCTGGGTGCCGTCCACTTCCTTAAGGGGAATGGCGGCAATGTCACCGAGCCCCTGCTCGCCGCTGCCCACCCAGCCCATGCCGCGAATGACCAATTGCTCAGCACCGCGATCCAGATACCAGCCACCGGCGTTGCGGTTGTTGGCAGCAATAGCATCCATGACCTGTTGCAGACTCAGGTCGTAGGCCAACAACCGGGTGGGATTAACGTTGACCTGATACTGGCGCACTTCGCCGCCGTAGCTGAGCACATCGGTGACGCCGCTCACGGGCATCAGCAGCAGTTTTACCACCCAGTCATTAAGGCTGCGCAGCTGCATGGCATCCACGTTGGAGCCGGGCTCGGCGGTGAGCAGGTATTGATAGACCTGACCCAGACCGGAGGTGTTGGGGCCCATTTCCGGAGTGCCGACGCCGTCGGGAATATCTTCCCGGGCGGCCTGCAATCGCTCGAACACCAGCTGGCGGGCGAAGTAAATATCGGTGCCTTCGTCGAACACCACGGTGACGATGGACAGGCCGGTCTTGGAGATGGAGCGCACCTCGGCTACCTGGGGCAGTGCGTACATGACCGCCTCGATGGGATAGGTGATCAACTGCTCCACTTCTTCCGCGGCCAAGCCTTCGGCTTCGGTGTTCACCTGTACCTGGACATTGGTCACGTCCGGGAAGGCATCCAGTTTCAGGTTGGGTAATTGCCAGCCGATAACGCCGATGGTGATGATCAGCAACAGCAACACAATGAGGCGGTTATTCACCGCCCAATCGACAAGTCGATTAAACATGACGGTGATCCTCAGTGATTGTGAATATCGAAACCGGACTTGGCCATTTCACTGGCCAGGAAGAAGGCGCCACGAGTGACCACGCGTGTGCCTGGATCAATCCCCGTGACGATGCGACGGTTTTCCAGCTGGCCATTCAGTTGGATTTCCACGGGTTTGTAGTGGCCAGACTCCTCTTCCACGAACAGTTGCCAGTCACCATCGGCGCTACGGGTGAGCGCCTCTTCCGGCACAGTGAGGGCGTTCTCCGGTGCCGCCAACGCCAGTGCCACATCGGCAAACATGCCGGGGTGCAACAGATGGCCCGCATTGGGAATCGCCACTCGTACCGCCAGGGTACGAGTGACGGGATTGAGGCGATGGCCAGACTGAATCACCTTGCCGTCCACGGATGTGCCACCCACGATGACGCGGGCCGAGGTGCCGGTGCTGATCTGCAAACCGGGGCTCGGCGGCAGGGCCGCTTCGGCCCACAGTTCGGATTCATCCACCAGCGTTACCAGCGCGCTGCCCGCGGTTAACCATTGCCCTTGCTGAAAGGCATCTTCCAACACCAGGCCATCGTCTGGCGCAGCAAGGGTATACACCCCTTTTTCGCTTTTTCCGGCTTCGATATCGGTGATGGCGCCATCACTGAGCCCATAGCCCTTGGCTCGGGCTCGCAGGGACTGGTACTGACTTTGCGCATCCAGATAGCGCTGGTTGCCCACGGTACGCCGGCCGAGATTTTTCACCCGCCGCCAGCCGTCCGCCGCCACTTGCAGTTCACTTTGCAACTGCGCCATGGCCGGACTGAACAAAGTGGCAATGGGGTCGCCTTTTTCCATGTGCTGGCCCAACGTGGCGCTGCGTGATTGCACCTGAGAGTCGATACGCACCGGCACCACCCAGGTGCGGTACTGGTTGCTGATAATTTCCGCCGGCACGGTCAGGGTCCGGGTAGCGTCTGCATCAGGCTGCAGGGTAATGACCTGCAGATTCAGCATTCCTTGCTGTTCGGCCGTCAGTTCCAGTGTCGCGTCTTCACTATGGGACGCTGCACTCCCTGCCTCCCTCCCATGAGCATGCTCATCATGGTCGTCGCTTTTATCCGGGGCCGCCTGCTGTGCATGCTGTTCGGCTTCGTTGCTTTCGTTGTGGGCATGATCATGGTTTTCTTCAGCCCAGGTCGGGTTCGCCAGGGTTGCCAGCAGGGCAAGGGCCAGCGGGGATTTTTTGACACGAGTTTTGGTTTTCATAAAAATTCCAAATTTTTTGTAGGAGCACCTCTCGAAGTGAGAAGCCATCTGAGCCTGAATCATTCGCAGCTCAAGAGATGCTCCGACAGTGATTTTGTTAGTTAGCGAGGCTATTCAGCCAATCGTTGAGTTGGGCGCTTTCATAGAGCCACTGCACCCAGGCCTGCTGCATGGCATCGCGCAGGGCGATGCCGGCCAGCCGGGTATCGAGCCGCTGATTCAAGGCTTGCAGATAGTTCTGAGTGGTGAGTTCACCCTGCTGCCAGACGCGCTTGAGTAAGGTGTCGCTGTGCGCCAGGCTATCGCCGGTGAGTTGCTGCCAGGTTTCCCAGCGCTGGCGGCGCTGCTGGTAATCGATCAACGCCCCGTCCAGCCTGGCCTGAATATCATTGCGGGTTTTCTCCAGCAGCGCGCGACGCGCTTCACTGTCCGCCAGCGCAGCTTCATAAGCTGGCTTGCCGGTATTGAAGAACTTCAATGGCAGGCTGAAATCCACACCCCACAGGTTTTCGCCATCTTCCTGGCCCACCCGCAGACCCAGGGTCGGGTCGGTGTTGCGTTGTTTGTCTGCCACCGATACTCCTCGCTCAGCCAGCGCCAGCTGTTGCTCGGCCAACTGAAAATCGAAGCTGGTGGGGAGCCGTTGCACGACTTCACTGGTGAGTGACGGGGCCTGCCAACGGTCCGCCGGCGGCAGGCTCACCGCGGGTTGTTGGCTGGCCAGCTGTTGACGCAATGTGGTGGCGGCACGGGTGGCGGCACTTTCCGCATCCGCCAGCGCCTGCTGGGCCTGCCCCAGTGACAGGTAGGCCAATTGTGCATCTACCTGCCCCACATCCCCCGCCTGTTCGCGGCGGCGAATCAGGTCGGTGAGATCGCGCAGCTGTTGTTCCTGCTCACGGGCGGCCGCCAATTGCTCCCGGGCGGCGGCATGGGCCACCAGCGCATTGAGGCTGTCCGCCAGCAGCCGGGCACGGGCCTTGTCGCCGCGCAATTGCGCCAACTGATCCTGCACGGCCACCGCGTCTCGGCTGGCGCGGGCCTTGCCGGACCAGTCCAGCGTCTGGCTAAGGCCGACGGTCTGGGTGATATCCAGGCTGTCTTCGTAGTCGATATTCAGTGAGGGGTTATAAAGCGGCTGCGCCAAAGCCCGGCTTTGCGCCAACAGCCGCTCCTGCTCCGCCTGGATGGCACGGCTGGCGGGTAGCTGGCTGACCTGGCGCTGCACCCATTGCGCCCATTGCGCGGGCGAGGAAGAAGAATCGGCCGCCGCGCTGGCATACGCGCACACGGCCAGTAACAGTGCGGCCACGCGCACTGCGGTCTGGATTCCCATGGGGAAACTCCTGATGTTTCAAAACGTCATTTCAAACATTCGCTGCAAACACCGCGCAGCACACGCCCACGGCGTAGTACGACAACGGAACAACGAATAACAAAAACGAAGAAACAATCAGGCTATCGGAGGGCGGAACGGGTTATCGGCCGGAGCATCCGGCAAGAAAGGACGCAGCGCCATTTGTCCCGAGGAGGGAGGCGCCAGGCGCAGCGGTTCGCAATCGGTGGAGGCCATGAAACCATGGCACTGGCAGCAATGATCGCCACCCTGGTCCAGCACATCAGCACTGGCCAGATCCAGCTGGACCTGTTCCAGCGAGGCGGCCACCCCACCATCATGCTCGTGATGCATGGCATCCAGCACCAGTACATGGGTACTGATGACAAGCAGCAATGTGTAAACCAGTGCTTTCATGGGATGCCCGCAAACGAGGGAAGCAAATAGACAAAGAGTCGCAACCTTGCGATACCCATAGACCGCCGTCAAGACAATCGGTTCCTTCGACACCTGTAGCTACAATCCGGTCATCCCGTTTTCCGGGCCAACACCGTATAGTGTCGGCACCGTTTCACCGGAATGAAAAGGAGCCCGCGTGAACCACATTGAGCAGATCAAAGATGACATTCTCGCCCACCCACTGCATCGGGCCTGCGAATTGGAATTGGTAAGCGCGGTGGATGGCCGCAGCGAAGTGCGTTTCCCGGTGAATGATTTCACCACCAACCCCCAGGGTGCCCTGCATGGCGGTATCGTTTATGCCTTGATGGACGTGGCCTGCTTTTTTGCGGCGGCCTCCAAATTACCCCCCGAACAGCACGCGGTGACCATCGAAACCCATAGCAGTGTGCTGCGTGCCGCCAGCCGGGGCGAACAGGTCGTGATCCGCGCCCATGTGGACCGCCTGGGCCGAACCCTTGCTGCCATGCGTGCGGAAGCCTATGCCATCAACGCGGAGCAACAGGAGCGCCTGATCGCCACCGGATCCGTGACCAAAGCTATCGTGCAGACCGCGTAGCCGATTTTTTTGTGCGTCCCCCCCGTTTTCCCCGTTTTTTTCCGCTTTCTTCCCCGCGATTGCGCGGTTTTCGTCCCTGCCGGATAAACGGCCATCCGGGCCGCATGACCGGCCCCTTGCGGCGCCCCGAATCAATTGTCAGTCCCTATAGCGGGGCGTATCGTAAAACCTGATACCCGTGTGCCAACCCTTTACCCGATAACAGCGTAAAAGGGCGGGCACAGTGTTGTTGAACGCATGCAGTCGCCGGCAGGACGCCAGCGTAGTAGCACGCCGTGAATGAGGGACTCACCATGTATCAGGTCATGGTCGTGGACGATGAGGAATACATCCTCAAAGCCTTGAAGCGCACTATCAATACCTACACCGACTGGGAAGTGGAAACCTACCAGGACCCACACGAAGCTCTGCGCCGGGCGCGCACTACCGTGTTCGATGCGGTGATCACCGACTATATGATGCCGGAGATGAACGGCCTGGAATTACTGCAGGAACTGCGCGACCTGCAACCGGACACCATTCGTATTGTGCTCACCGGAGTGATCGATATCGAGACGGTCATGTCCGCAATCAACAAAGCCGGCGCCTTCCGCTTTATCCCCAAACCCTGGGACGACGACCAGTTACTCGACAATATCCGCGAAGGCCTGAAGTTTCGCGATATCCTGCTGGAAAACCGTATTCTGGCGGAAACCGTGCGGGAACAACGCGAGACCCTGCGCAGCATGGGCTACGAAGGCTAATTTTTTCAGGCCGACAAACAACAACTCACGGCGCAGCGCATGAATAGCTTGCTCGACAAAACGGACATCGGCTTTGGCATGGAAGCCCAGGGGCTGTTCCTGGTGTCTTCCACGGTGATCCTGTTGATCATCATTTTCTTCCTGTACAAAACCTACCGCACCTCCATCAACGTGGAAGCCAAACTGGCCGAGTTTTCGTCGCTGACGGACAACCGCTTTGGCCGCAAGATGCACTTGATTGAGGTCAACGCAGACGAATACAAACTCAACAAGGCCCTGCTCGGCCCTCTGGCGCGCATCATCGACGAGTACTGCGTGCTGACCACCGATCGCCACGGCACCATCACTTTTGCCAACGGAAAATTTCTCGCCCTGAGCGGCCACTCCTTTTCTCACCTGATCGGCCAGAACGAGAGCTTCAATCATCCCGATGATGACTCACTGCCGGTGATGCAGTGCGACCAGGCGCTTTCCGGAGTGTGGAATGGGGAGGTCTGCAACCGCCACGCGGACGGCAGCCGTTACTGGATGAACATGTTCCTGTTCCCGCTTTCCTACATTTCCGATGAAGACGACGGCTATATTTATTTCGGTACTGACATCACCAGCATCAAGACCGAAAACAATCAACTGATGCAGGCAGTGAAAGACAAGGACCAGAAACTCAACCAGGTGGAAACCCTGCTGCTGCACTCGGAAAAAATGGCGTCTCTGGGGACAATTTCTGCGGGCATTGCCCACGAGATCAACAACCCCATTGCCTATATTTCTTCCAATCTGAATCGCAGCCGGGATTATCTCGACGCCATGGCCGGTGTTATTCAGGGGCTAAAGAAACGCATCAGCGAAGACAAGTTTCAGCAATTTCTGAGCACTGAAGAAAAGCTGAATGTGGACACAAGAAAACTAGCCTTCATGATGGAAGACTACCCGGCCCTGCTGGATGAAACCGATGAAGGGATTGAGCGGATAAAGAAAATTATTCGCGACCTGAAACATTTCTCCCATAACCGGCCCGATGCATTTTCTCCCACCGATATCGCTTCTTGCCTGGCCATTTCACTCAATCTGGCCAAGCATGAACTGAAAAACCGGATTACAGTGACCCACACCCTGCCCGACTCCCTGCCTTCCATTAGCGGATCGGCCAGCCAGCTGTCGCAAGTATTCATGAATCTTTTCGTCAACGCCGCCCAGGCCATCGAAGGCAAAGGCAGCATCGCCATTGCTGCCCACTACGATGAACAATGGTGCACCCTGACCATTACCGACGACGGACCGGGCATTGCGGATGAATCCCTGCAGCAAATTTTCGAGCCGTTCTTCACCACCAAACCCATCGGCCAGGGGACCGGGCTTGGCCTGTCTATTTCCCACGACATCATTCAACACCACGGCGGCACCATGACCGTGGAAAGCCAGCTTGGCACCGGCACCACCTTTACCATCCGGCTGCCCCTAAAGCAGACCGACCGGGCCGATGCAGCCTGATTTCGTTTATACCCTCACCACGCCAGCCGGGGTGCAACAACGCATCCCGATTACGCTGGTAGAGCAACACGGCACCATCGCCATCCCCGATACCTTTACCCCGCCAGACTGGGCCGCGCTGAGTTACCACCAATGCAGCCACTGCCCTCTGGATCCTGACGAACACCGCTACTGCCCCATCGCCCGCAATCTTGCCTATCTGCTGCCTGATTCCGCATTGGGTGATTCGTTTCAAGCGGTCAACCTGGACGTAGAAACACCACAACGGCGCTACCAACAGGACACCACTCTGCAACGGGCACTCAGCTCCCTGTTCGGACTGATTTGCGCGCTGAGCGACTGCCCGCACACCCGTTTCCTTCGCCCCATGGCCCACTTCCACCTGCCACTGAGCAGCGACACGGAAACCCTGGTGCGCACCGCCAGCCTGTACCTGCTGCAACGTTATTTCCTCAACCGCAAACAACCGGACGCCACTGTTTCACTGGAAGGGTTAAACGCTCGCTACGATGCGCTTAATGAACTGAATCGTTGTTTTACCGGGAGACTGCGCCAGCGCGGCGAATCCGATGCGCCGATCAATGCACTGGTGCTATTGCATGTCACCGCGCGGGAAATGCACTGGAATCTGGAAGAAGAACTGGAAAGCTTGGCGGCGTTGTTTTCCGGGAGTGATGGTTAATTAGGGATGTCGGATTACGCCGCTACGCGGCTAATCCGACACTCACCAGAAAACGCTGCCCCCATTCAATAAACAATCCAACCAACAACTCACGCTTATTCTTCCGCGCCCAGATAACGATTCAATACCGTGCGCCATTCCTGGGTTGGCAGCACTTGCAGCAGGGCCTGGTCCAGAGACTCTCGCAATGCGCTGCCGTTGGCCATGGCAAATGCGTAGCTTTCTTCACGGACCAGGGCGGGCAACACCAGTGCACTGGTGGTGCCGCGTTCGCGCAACATATAACGCATGACCGGTGCATCAGACACCAGCGCATCCACCTCTCCGATCACCACCGCGCGCAAGGCCTGCTCGTTATTCGGATAGGGCACAAAGTTGGTGCCCTGACCGGCCAGCCAGTTCGCGCCACTGGTGCCCTCCACCGCCGCCACTTTTACCCGTGGCAAATCGGCCGCGCCATTGATGCGCGACTGCAACTCATTAAGCGTCACACTGGAAGCGATAGCCGCCGTGAAACCAGAGATGGTGATTATGCTGACAAACATCCAGACCAGACCCAGAACCCGTCCGCCGGTACTCACCGGCGCTTTGTCACCATACCCGACCGTAGTCATGGTCACTGCCGACCACCAGAAGCCACTTCCAATCCCCTGACTGGCGGAACCCCCAAACTGTTCAGGGTTCTTGCGCCGCTCCAGCAACCAGATCAGCAAGCCCACCAATAGCAATACCAACACCAGAGCCAGTACTGCCGACACAAACTTCCAGCTAAACAGATTACGCAGGGTGGTCACCCAGCCGCTGGCTTCGTTACGCGTGGCGATCCCCAGGCCCGCCCGAAACATGGGCTGGGTAAAATCCAGACGTCGCTCCCGGTCCGCGGTCACACTGATTGCCCCAATCGCCACGTCGGCCTGCCCCTGCTCCACCGCGGCCAGCATCTCCGACACCGATCCATAGGGCCGCAAGCGATACTCATAGCCGGCCTTTTCCGCCACCTTTTCCCACAGCTCCACGCTAATGCCGTCCCAGCGTTCACCTTGCTGATAACTGAAAGGAGGCGACGCTTTGACCGCCACTGTTAATGGCGCAGCCTGGACGGTCGAAACCAGACCCCATAGGCAAGCCATAACCAATGCGAGTATTCTGTAATTCAACGGGTTCTCCTTTTTATCACCAGCAATGCGAAAGCCATGAGCGGACTCACGCGAGCACTGCCTCTTTTATTGTTCGTTAACCTGTTCTTTCTCGTGCAGCCTAGCGAGGCTCACGGCATTCTGCCAGATGAAATTCCCATGGCAGCAGGTACCGCCCTGCGTGATCACGGAAACCTGCCGTCACGAACGGCAGTATTCTCCGATCACTGGACACCGAACGCCCTCACTGTCGATCAGGGGCAGGCCCTGATACTGGCGCTTGATAATGCCAGCCCGGAGTGGCACCTGTTTGCGCTGGTGGATGACGTTGCATTGCGCGACCAGAACCTGATACATCAGCTGATGCCGGACCTGCGCAAGGACTACCCCAACACCCGCCTGAGCGAACCCGGTACAACCGTACAAATTCCTTGGCGTTTTGATATGGCGGACCAATATACGGTTCACTGCGTCCGCGTTGATCACCAACAACACAGCCCCGTACTAACGATTACCGTTCACCCTATCTCCCCCCACTAAGGGGCCTGCTATTAAATCGCGGGCAAAAAAAGCCCCGGCGAGTGCCGGGGCAAGGGGAAACCGGAAAGGATTCCGGTACAGACTCAGCGTTCTTCAGTTCGGTTCTGCATGCTCTTCCTTCACCCGGAACCAGGCCGCGTACAGCGCGGGCAGGAATAGCAGGGTCAGCGCAGTAGCCACAATCAACCCACCCATGATCGCCACCGCCATGGGGCCGAAGAACACGCTGCGCGACAGCGGAATCATGGCCAGCACTGCAGTCAGCGCCGTCAACGCGATGGGCCGAAAGCGGCGTACCGTGGATTCGATGATGGCATCCCAGGCGGTGAGCCCCTGCTCCATATCCTGGCCAATCTGATCTACCAGAATCACCGCGTTTCGCATGATCATGCCGGCCAGTGCAATGGTGCCCAGCATGGCCACAAACCCGAATGGCTTCTGGAACAGCAACAGGAAGAAAGTCACCCCGATGAGCCCCAACGGCGCCGTGATAAAGACCATCAACGACAACGGGAAACTGCGCAGCTGCAGCATCAGCAAGGTAATCACCACCAGAATGAACAGTGGCATCCCTGCATTCACCGATTTTTGCCCCCGCGCGGATTCCTCCACCGTGCCCCCCACCTGGAGCAGATAACCCGGCGGCAGATCTGCCTGCACCTGGGACAGAGTCGGCATGATTTGCTGCATCAACGTGGCCGGCAAGGCATCGTCTTTCACATCCGCCAACACCGTCACCGTGGGCAAACGATCGCGATGCCAGATGATGCCTTCCTCAAACCCGGACTCCAGCGTTGCCACCTGATTCAACGGCACGCTGCGTCCATTTTCCGTCTGCACCGCCAGGTTGCCCAGCAAGCCCAGCGCATGACGCTCATGACTATCGCCACGCACTTCCACATTGATCAGTTCGTTGTCTTCCCGGTACTGGCTTACCGCCACGCCGGAAAGCGACGCCTGCAACGCCGTGGACAAATCCGAGGTGGTGATGCCCAAGGTCCGGGCACGATCCTGATCCACAATCAAACGCACCACCTTGCTGGGCTCTTCCCAATCCAGATGCACATTGGCAGTGTGCTCGTTGTCGCGAACTTTTTCTGCCACCCTGCGAGCCAGTTCGCGCACCTGGGGAATATGCTCCCCGGAAATACGCAGCTGAATGGGATACCCCACCGGCGGGCCGTTTTCCAGCCGTGAGACACGGGTACGCACCGCCGGGAATTCCCGCTCCAGGATGTCCATTAACCATTCACGGACTTCCTCGCGCTCTTCCACGTTTCGGGTGAGCACCACAAACTGGGCGACACTGGCGGCGGGCAGTTTTTGATCCAGAGATAGATAAAAACGGGGCGAGCCGCTGCCCATGTAACCCACGTAATTTTCGATCATCTCGTTCTCGCCAAGCATGGCTTCAAGACGCAGGGCTTTTTCCTGGGTCGCTGTCAGCGAGGCCCCCTCTTCCAGCTTCATGTCCACCATTAGCTCAAGGCGACCAGAGGCCGGAAAAAACTGCTGGGGAACAAAACGGAACAAGACAAGAGAGAAAACAAAGATGCCCACGGTCAGCGCGATAACCGTTTTCCGGTATCGCACACACCACTCAACCCAGCCACGAAAACGGCGATAGAAGGGTTTCTGGTAAGGGTCGTGCACATCACCACTGGCATCATGACGAGCCAGGCTGGGCAACAGCTTTTCACCCAGATAAGGAACAAACACCACCGCCGCCACCCAGGACGCCAGCAGGGCAATGGTGACTACCTGGAAGATAGAGCGGGTATATTCCCCGGTGCTCGATTCTGCAGTGGCAATGGGAAGAAAACCCGCCGCGGTAATCAAGGTGCCAGTGAGCATGGGGAAGGCGGTACTGGTCCAGGCAAAACCGGCCGCCTTGATACGGCTGAAGCCTTGCTCCATTTTAATCGCCATCATTTCCACGGCGATAATGGCATCGTCCACCATCAAGCCCAGCGCCAACACCAACGCCCCCAGGGAAATCTTGTGCAGGCCGATGTCGAAATATTTCATCGACGCAAAGGTCATCGCCAATACCAGCGGAATGGAAAACGCCACCACCAGGCCGGTGCGCCAGCCCAGCGAGAAAAAGCTCACCAGCAACACGATGGCCAGTGCTTCCATCAACACCTGAACAAACTCTCCCACACCGGCTTCCACCGCCGCCGGCTGATCCGAGACTTTGCGTAGCTCCATGCCGATGGGCAGGTTTTCCTGCAATCTGGCGAAGGTCTTGTCCAGGTTGTCACCCAGCTTGAGGATGTCGCCGCCGTCCTTCATGGAAACGGCTATACCGATGGCATTCTCGCCCATGAATCGCATGCGCGGTTGCGGCGGATCACTGAAACCACGATAAACGTTGGCGATGTCGCCAAGACGCAGGGTGCGGTTTTCCACCTGAATGGGGAAGTTACGAATATCGTCCACACTGGTGAATTCACCGGAAACACGCAGCCGCACACGACTGCTGGGGGTCTCAAAGAATCCGGCGTCGGCGACAGCATTTTGTGACTGCAACGCCTGCTGCACCGTCACCAGCGGGATACCCAGGGAGGCCAGCTTGGTATTGGCGATTTCCACCCAGATTTTTTCATCCTGCAGGCCGATCAATTCCACCTTGCCCACGTCATCCACCCGTTGCAGCGCGAGCTGCAAGCGGTCGGCGTAGTCTTTCATGATGGCGTAATCGAATCCCTGCCCGGTCAGCGCATAAATGTTGCCGAAGGTGGTGCCGAATTCGTCGTTAAAGAAGGGACCTTGTATGTCCTGGGGCAGGGTATGGTGAATATCGCCCACCTTCTTGCGCACCTGATACCAGAGATCCTTGATTTCCTTGGAGCGCATTTCATCGCGAGCCATGAACATGACCAACGACTGACCGGGCCGGGAATAGGAGGTAATGCGCTCAAAGTCGCCGGTCTCCATCAGTTTCTTTTCCACCCGGTCGGTGATTTGCCGGGACACTTCCTCGGCACTGGCACCGGGCCACAGGGTGTTGATGGTCATCAGCTTGAAGGTGAACGGCGGATCTTCACTCTGGCCCAGGTTGGCATAGGAAATGGCCCCCATGGCACCGAGAAGAATCATGGCGTAGAGCACCAGGGTGCGGTTTTTCAGCGCCCATTCGGAGAGATTGAACGACATGGCCATACTCTCCTTATTGGTCCGCGTCTGGGCTTGGCGTCGCGTCTGCACTGTCATCCGCCGGTGCATCCGGGGCCGCCTGCTCGCCAGGTTCAGCCTCAGCCAGATCCAGCTGACGGTTCTGGCGATCCACCGGAATAACCCTCTGTCCTTCACGCAGCAACTGCGTGCCTGCAGTCACGATCCAGTCCTGTGATGTAAGACCGCGCAATACCGGCACTACCTGCTCCTGATAGGGCCCCACTTCTACCGGCGTTTTCTCTAATGTCAGCGCGTCCGGGTTGACCACCCACACATAGGTGTCGCCTTCCTCGGCAGTGAGCGCCGACAGGGGAATACTGAGCACGTCGGCATTGGCGGCTCCGCTGACAAAGACCCGGGCAGATTGGCCCAGATCTGCGCCGACAGTGGCATTTTCGAAAGCGACCCGTGCTTCAAAGGTACGCGAGCGGGGGTCTGCCGCAGGGGACAACTCGCGGATCTTGCCTTCGAATACTTCTCCGGGGCGCGACCACAATTCGATCGCCACCGGCATACCAATTTTGAAGCGGCCCACGTCCTGCTCCGGCAAATCGATCCGCACTTCGCGGTCGCCGTCGATTGCCAGCACAAACACCGCCTGACCAGCAGCCACTACCTGGCCAGCCTCCGCCAATCGCTGGGCAATCACCCCATCGCGGGGCGCTTTCAGCGATGCGTAATCCGCCTGATTACGGGCCACCTTCAAGTTCGCACGGGCCTGGCGTAACTGCGCCACACTGGCGTCATAACGGCTTTCAAAAGAGTCGAACTGGGAACGGCTGATCACATTGCGTTCCATCAGCTCGCGGTAGCGCTCCAGTTCGCTGCTGGCCAGCTTGTGATCGGCCTGGGCAGACGCCATCTGCGCCCGCACCGCATCCAGTTTCAGGCTAACATCGTCGGTATCCAGCTTGGCCAGCACCGTCCCTTCACTGACCCGGTCACCCACGTCCACCAGACGCTGGCTGATCTTGCCACCTATGCGAAACCCCAGCTCCGGCTCATAACGGGCACGAATTTCACCGGGGAACACGTCCTGACTGGCATCCGCCGACAGCGGCTGGGCCACCAGTGCCGGGCGGGCCGGCGCCTTGTCTTCCGACTCCGGATCGGAACACCCCTGCAGGGACAACGCCCCCGCCGCCATTCCCGTGGCGATCAGCCCCGACAGCACTCTCAACAGCCCTTTCGACAGCACAACAGAACGAAACATGACAGGTTCCCTCATTAACCCCACCTCTTTAGACGGATCCGCCCGTTAAGTCGGCGGATTTTGCCGGTCTTGGCTTGCCGGCATGCTATACTCGCCAGTATAGTAATTTTATTAAACTAAACCGTCCAGTATTGAAATATGACCGATACCGCCTCCCCTGATCAGCCCAATCCGCGCGGCCGCCCCAAAGACCCGGCCAAACGCACCGCTATCCTTGAGGCGGCGAAGACGCTGTTTCTGGGGCAGGGGTTTGCCGGCACCAGCATGGATGCCGTGGCGAAACAGGCTGGCGTCTCCAAACTCACGGTGTATAGCCATTTCAGTGACAAGGAAACGTTATTTTCGTCAGCGATTGAGGCGGAATGTCACAACATGCTGCCCGTGCCGATCTTCGAGCTGGACCCGGCACTGCCGATTCGCACCACCTTGATCAACATTGGTTTGGCGTTTCTCGAGCTTATCCATAACCCGGAAGTGATTGAGCTACAGCGGCTCATGGGCAGCCTGGCCACCCAGGACCCGGCCATGTCGCGACTGTTTTTTGAAGCGGGCCCGCAACGCACCATCACCGCCATGGAAAACCTGGTACGCAACGGCAATAACACGGGCCGATTGCAGGCGGACAACCCCAAACAGGCGGCAGAGAATTTCTTCAGCCTGCTGCAAGGCTGTGAGCATATGCGTGTGATTATTGGCTGTAACCAGCCGATGACACCCGATGAAGCACGCCCCCATGCCGAACAAGTGGTGGATATGTTCCTGCGGGCTTACGGAAAGGAAAGGGAATAAACGGATTTAGCAGCGTAGTCATGCATTGAAGGCAGCGGGGCCTTGGGCCCCGCCCTGAAAAGATCAGAAAGATTTTCTGACGCCGATGGAGAAGTGGTCGTAATCCAGGTCAAGTTTATCGTTGTCAATCTCGAGTTCGTGGGTCGCATCAACGTACCCCAACACCAGCTCTGGCGCATCAGGGGCGAAGGCGATGGCTACATCCACACCTAACAATTCCGGGTCAATATCCAGAGAGTCCGTGCCGATCTTGGTATCCGTGTCACCCATGTTGTACCAAAGTGATGCGGTCACCATTTCAAAGTTGGCACGGGCGCCGACCTCCAGACCATACCCCTCACCGGCAATACCAATGAACGTTGGCCGGCTGAACCCGACTGCACCATAAAGGTCGACCATATCCGCCACCGGAATATGCGCACCGACACCAATAAATGTCATGTCGTTGAACACAGCATTATCAGCTTCACCCAATGCAAACCCCAGGTCATCTTCATAGTCCAGCGACAAATGCCGGCCCATTACCATGACATAGTCACCGATCTCGAATCCGCCTTGTAGACCGAATCCCTGCTCAAGATCAAACGACTCGGACATGCCGCCCTCGCTAACTTCCGAGTCCCCGGATACAACATAGTCAAACTGCACGTAGTTGAACGAGGGCGCATCCGCAAAGGCATGTTGACCCGTGGTCCCCATCAGGGTGGCAAATGCAAGCGTTGCAATTTTCTTGTTCATAACTTTCTCCCTGTTATATAAAGACGAGCCAACGATGCCTTAAGCCCGACCACTGGCATCCCTGCCTCCAGACCATTGATAGCCCAATTGTAAAAAAACCGCAATATACAATACATTTACCGCACCAGACCCTTCCCCCGCCAACACTGATTCAAGACACGCCACGCAACGCTTTCACTTCTGCGGCATAAAGCAGAGCCCTGCCCCGACGCCGCTCACCCAGTTGCCACCAGATCACCCCAAGCCATCGCATCGCCAGACGATTCTCTACATTGCAGGACAGAGCTTGCTGGGCGATGCGTAACGCTCGCCCAAGCAAGCACTGGCGATGGCGGGGGAACCGCCTGGCGGCCCGTACAAGCGTTGCAATATGCCCCAGCTCATCGCCACTCACGGTGCGTTACCGTTCTCGGCACTGGCCGCACTCGCCTGCACTTTGGCGGCGGCCTTGCCAGGCACGGCAAAGGCATACCAGTCCAACCGGCGCGTCACCACCATCACCGCCGCCAAGGCGGCAAACAACAACAAGGCTCCCAGCAACAAGGCATAGTCTTCGGCCATAAGAATCCCGTAGATCAACCCTTGCACCAGCAGCAGGCTCAAGGCGAAAGTCCAGCCAGCGGTGAGGGAGCGCATGGCCGCCATCAGATAGACGCCGATCAGCGCACAGCACGATAACGCGGCCACCAGATACGCCAACACAAAATCTATATGTTCACTCAGTGCCACCAACAGCAGATAGAACATGGCCAGCGCCAGACCGACCAACAAATATTGCATGGCGTGTAATGGATAACGGCGCAACACCTCAAACAGAAAGAAAGCCGCGAAAGCCAGCCCGACAATCAGGTAGCTGTACTTCAGTGCCCGCTCACTGGAAAGCAGCCCGGTCACCGGCTGCACCAACCGCACCCGCAGAGCCTGGCCACTGTCACCGCAAGCCGCATCACCCCGGGCGCAGTGGATCACACTGGCCGCCGCCAGGCTGTTGGTACGCCACTGGCTAGTGAACCCTTCCGGCGAAATCTCCCGCTCCACCGGCAGCACCAGCCCTTCAAAGCTGGGGTGCGGCCAATCGGCCCGAAGTGACATGCGGGTTTCCTTGGCCAGCGGTAGCGTACCGAGTGATTCCGTACCGTTCAGGTTCAAACGTACCTTGACGGTAAAAGCCCCGGTCAAATCATCTGGCAGTGCCACAGCCACCGCATTGCCGCCCACGCCATCCGGCAACTGCTCGGTTTCCACCAAGGGCAACGGCACATCATTGACCAGGATTTGTGGCCGCTCCACCAGCCCACGCAAGTCCTGAATCTGCAATAGCAACAACGGCGCCTGTGACAACACCACCTGTTGCGGCTGACTCACTTGCTGCCAGTTGGCAGGAAACACGGCTTCGATGTGCAACAGGCTTCGGTATACCGGCACGCCGTAAATACCGCGATAGCGCATTTCACTTTGCAGCTCGCCATCAATGTTCAGAGTGTCCGGAATCTGGCTATCCAGTACCTGCCTGTGCTCGATGGCCGTACAGGTTTCACCACTGCGGCAGTCGCGTTTTTCCACCAATTGTTTACGGGTTCTGGGCACAACAATCAGCGGCCCACTGATCTGCTGCTCACCACTCACTTGCCGGGTAATCTGGTGTTTGACCTGCAGGGCTTCATTGCTACGGTCGGTGATCTTTCCCTGAATCATCAACAGCGGCACCACCAGCACCAGCATCAGGCCGGCAATGGTGAACATTTTCAATAACAGATTGGGTCGCATGGTTTCTCTCCCACAAATGACGCCTCCTATGGAAAAGCCAGTGTGCGAAACCTGCTTGGGTTTTTTGTGGGGATTGTGTGGGGAAACGTCGTTGCGAGTTTCGAAAACCGGGCCAGGTTTTTCTTCTCGCTTCTCGCGCTACCAGCGACGCGCCTACGGTAGGGGTTATGCGGGGAGAGTTAGCCTGGCTTGAACGCCCTGATGGGTGTTTTCCAGCTTGAGGCTGCCACCGTGCAGGCTGGCAATTTCGTTGACCATGGCCAGCCCCAGGCCTGAACTCTTTTCCTGGCCCGGCGCCGGCAAGGAATAGAAACGCTCAGTGACGCGTCCAAGCGCATAGTCAGGAATCATGGGGCCGGTGTTGGTGACTGTCAGGCAAGCCGCCTCCACATGCACCGTGATAGTGGTGTTTTCATTGGCAAAACGCTGGGCGTTATCGAGCAGGTTGAACAGGGCCAACTTGAAAGTTTCCGCTTCCGCCTGCAGGGAGCCCTCATTCACGCTGATATCCAGCTGCTTTTCGGCCAGCAACGCATAGCGGCTACGCTGCCACTCCTGCACCAACGCAGAAACCGAAACGGAAGTTTTGCGAGCCGGCAGGCTTTCCAGTTTTTCCAACCGTGCCATGGCCAGCAATCTATCCAACAGGTCACTGAGGCGCTGGCTTTCATGAATCACATTGTCGGTAAACCGCTGCAACGCGGGTTCCTTCACTTCATCCGCGAGAATTTCCCCGGCACCACGAATCGCCGCCAACGGGCTTTTCATTTCATGGGTCAGCAGGGTCACGTTATCTTCCAGCTGCGCCCGCGCCTCCAGACGACGACGCATGGCGGTGACGGCATCTGCAAGGTCACGAATTTCATCGTGGCCACGAAAGCGCGGCGGTGACGGACGTTCATCGTTGGCCACCGCTTCGGCATAGCGTCGCAACCGATTGACCCGGCGACTGAGCCACCAGGCCAGCAGCACACCCGACAACAAACAGACCAGTAGCGCCAGGCCGCCGTAGAGCATCAGATAACGTTCCGCACGCTGCACAAAAGGCTCAATGGCCCGCCCGGGTTTACCCAGACTGATGACACCAATCAGGCTGCCCTGATCACGAATCGGCGCGGCCACGTACATTATCGAGGTAGATGGATCCTGTGGATCACTGCGTGTAGTGCGGGCGCCATAGCGCCCCTGCAGGGTCAGGTGCACATCGTTCCAGCGGGAAAAATCCTTTCCTTCATCCTGGCCACGGGAATCAAACAGCACCGTGCCGCTGGGGCCGGTGATATACACATGAGTGTGGATGCGCGTTTTCTTTAACCCCCAGATATCCGCATCCGGCGTGCGCCCGGCATAACGATTCAAGGCATCGCGCAAAGCAGGAGTAATCACGATCTGCCCATCGCGGGCATCGCTGGCAACAATCTCGGCCAACAGGTTGGCCGCATCCACCAGGGTTTCTTCTGCAGACTGGCGCACCAGCGGCTTGGCCTGCCCAAACACCAGATCGAGCACGAACCAGCCCACCAGACCCAGGATCAGGAAATAGAATACCAGCAGGCGCTGACCGAGCTTCATGGTGTATCCAGCAGATAACCGATACCGCGCCGGGTCACGATAAGGTGGTCGCCATTCAGCGGGCGCAATTTGGCGCGCAAGGTCTTGATGTGGGTATCCACGCTCCGCTCGAAACTGTCTTCGTCGCTGTCGCAGATATCCAGCAACTGGGCACGACTGAATACCTGCCCGGGTCGCTGCACCATGGTCGCCAGAATGCGGTATTCCGAACGCGTCAGAGATAATTCGGTGTGCCGGAAGAAGACCCGAAAGCCACTGTCATCCACCTGCCACGGCGTTGCCTTATCGGTGTCGATATGGGCATCCGATTTCGGCGCCAGGCGTTTTAGAATAGCCCGAATTCTGGCCACGACTTCGCGGGGGCTGAACGGCTTGGTGACGTAATCATCGCCCCCCAGTTCCAGCCCCAGAATCCGGTCCACTTCATCCTGGCGAGCGGTGAGAAACAGCACCGGCAGCTCACTGCGCTGACGCAACTGTTTGAGCACATCAAAGCCATTCATGTCCGGCAGCCCCACATCCAGAACCACCAGATCCACCGCACTCGCCGCGACCGCGTCCAGTGCCTGCTGGCCCAAGGTCACGTGAGTCACCGCAAAATGCTCACGCTCAAGCGCAAACATCAACGGTTCGGCAATGCGCGGCTCATCTTCTACGATCAGTACAGCGGGCACTTGAAATATTCCTGGCCAGTAACCATGGCATGATAACCAGACCACGAAGGCGTTCCCATGCCAAGGAGGCATTTATGTTGGAACTGATCGACAATCTGCCCGGCGATACCGTTGGCGTCAGCGCCCACGGCGAACTCACCGCCGAGGACTACCGCAAAGTGCTGGCTCCTGCCATCGAAGGGGCTTTGAGCCAGCACGACAAGATCAATGTGTTGTATGAAATCGGCCCCACCTTCGAAAATTTCTCCGCCGGGGCCATGCTGCAAGATGCCCTGGTTGGCTTGAGACACCCGCTAAGCTGGCACCGGATTGCCATCGTCACCAGCCATGACTGGATCCGCAACACCGTGCAACAGGCCAGTGCGCTGATCCCCGGCGAGGTCAAAGTCTTCGAGTGGGCCGAACAGAAAGATGCGCTAAGCTGGCTGGCCAGTGAGTAGGAGCCACCGCAGGTAGCCCGGCGCTCACAACCGCGTCTACCCCGCCTGCCGGGCACCCAGTTTCAGCGCATCCAGTAAATCCCGACCGCCGCTGTGCAGTTCCTTAATGTCCTTCAGGAAAAACGTTTTCTTCACCCGGGTCTGCACCACCAGCACCCCATAGAGCACGCTGTCGTACTCCAGGGGAATGCCCAGATAACTGCGAAAATGTTCCTCGTCAGAGCCCGGCACATAGAAGTAATCCATGTGCGCCTGGATGTCCCGGGCCGCCACTGCACGGCGCGTTCGGGCCACCTTGCCGGTCAGCCCTTGGCTGTATGCCAGGGTGGCGCCCAGAACACGCTGATTGAGGCCACTGGTGGCAACAATTTCCAGCGTCTGCTGCTGACCATCAGCCTGATACAAGCTGCAGACCTGCACATTAAGCTTGTTTCTCACTGCATCCACGCGGGCATGCATAAAGTCCGGGGGTAAAGGCACGCGATTACCTCTCTGTTCGCCAGCGTTAATACCGACTCTGTATGCCTTTCAATATCTATGCCGGTTTGTTTATCGCGCGTCAGGCACATCACCACCACATGCTTTACACTGTACGCGTTACTCTTGCCGTGGAGCCCTGCGTTGGCCAAAAAAGCAAAAACCGAGGCCGAAATCGCGACTTTTCGTGAATCCGTGTGCGATGTGGCCACCCGGCTTTTCATTGAACGCGGGCCGCAGAATGTGACCATGCGGCAAATCGCCAGCGAAGTGGGCGTCAGCCCCATGACCCCCTATCGCTATTTCCGCGACAAGGATGAAATTCTGGCCACGGTCCGCGCTGCCGCTTTCAATCGCTTCTCCACCGCCCTTGAGACCGCCGTCGCCAATGCACCGGACGCCCGTAGCAAGGGCCGCGCCGTAGGCGATGCCTACGTGGACTTTGCCAAGGCCTACCCAGCGGCCTACCAGCTAATTTTCTCCTTTACCCAGCCCGATGAAGACCGTTACCCGGAACTGCAGGCCGCCAATGGCCGCGCCCAGGAAACCATGGTGGGCTATGTGCGCGATATGATTGAGGCGGGCCTGCTCAAGGGCGACGCCCAACTGATCGGGTATATGTTCTGGGCAACGCTCCACGGCATCGTGGTGCTGGAACTGGCCAGCGGCCTGCGCGGCATGAACGGCGATACCTTGCGTGAAAAGATCATGCGCACCCTCTATGCCGGCATGCAGGTCACGCCCCCTACCCTGGATTCCTGACCGTTTCGCTCAGTCTCGGTATCGGCCGGGCTTGACTCTATAAATATACGGTGTAAATTTTACTTCGTATATTTATCCCACCGGGCCCGTTTCCCGGTGGCCCGGACCCCGCCCCGCATGACATTCGGGGCTCAGATTGAGGACACCGTCATGTCTTTGCCCGTTGAAATTCGCTCTCGCCTGCGCCTGCCGGTGATGTGCTCACCGCTATTCATCATTTCCAACCCGGACCTGGTGATCGCCCAGTGCAAGGCCGGCGCCATCGGCTCGTTCCCATCACTGAACGCCCGCCCGCTGCCACAGCTGGACGAATGGCTGCACCGCATTACCGAAGAACTGGCCGCCTGGGATCGGGACCACCCGGACCAGCCCGCTGCACCGTTCGCGGTAAACCAGATTGTTCACCGCTCCAACGATCGCCTGGAAAAAGACCTGGAGCTGTGTGAGAAGTACAAGGTGCCCATGGTGATTACCTCCCTGGGCGCCCGTGAAGATGTGAACCAGGCCGTCCACGGTTGGGGTGGCATGGTGATGCACGATGTGATCAACAATCACTTTGCCCACAAAGCCATTGAGAAAGGCGCCGACGGCCTGATCGCTGTCGCCGCGGGCGCCGGTGGTCACGCCGGGCAGCTGTCCCCGTTCGCGCTGATGCAGGAAATTCGCAGCTGGTTCGACGGCCCGCTGGCCCTGTCCGGCTCCATCGCCAGCGGCCCCTCTGTACTCGCTGCTGAAGCCATGGGCGCAGACCTGGCCTACATCGGCTCCTTGTTCATCGCCACTCAGGAAGCCAACGCTGACGCTGCCTACAAACAGATGATCGTGGACAGTAACGCCTCCGATATCGTCTACAGCAACTTGTTCACCGGTGTGCACGGCAACTACCTGGCGCCCTCCATCGTTAACGCCGGCATGGACCCGGCCAACCTGCCGGAAAGCGATCCCTCGGCCATGAACTTCGGTTCCGGCGGCAATTCCGACAAGAAAGCCTGGAAAGATATCTGGGGCTGCGGCCAGGGCATCGGCGCGGTAGATGCAGTGCAAAGCGCCAGCGATGCCATTGCCAAACTCAGCGAAGAATACCAACAGGCCCGCCGCGCACTGAATGCGGCCTGAGCCAACGCGGATAAACAAGGAGAGACACCATGGCGAATATTGAAGCCTGGCACGCCGTCGTCAAAAGCCAGGACCCACAGGCGCTCAGCGAGCTGATTGCGGACCAGGCAGTATTCCATTCACCGCTGGTGCACACGCCACAGGTTGGCAAGCCCATCACCACGGCCTACCTGACCGCAGCCATGCACGTGCTGGCCAACGACAGCTTTCACTATGTGCGGGAAATCAATGACGGGCAGCATTCCGTGCTGGAGTTTGCCCTGGAACTGGATGGCATCGCAGTGAATGGCGTGGATATGATCACCTGGAATGACGACGGAAAAATCGTCGACTTCAAAGTAATGATCCGCCCCTACAAAGCCATTGAAGTGGTACGCACCAACATGGCGGCCATGCTGGAAAAACTGGGCTAGAGAAGAAGCACCGCCTTCAGGCACCGATCATATAGGTCCTGAAGGCTTCGGTGGCCGCCGCCACGGTTACCGCCACAAAGACCCCGCTGAACATGATCCCCACAATGGCTACCAGTATCGCCATGAACTTGGTGCTTTTACGCGACGGGCGCAGATCACCATACCCCACCGTCAGCGCTGTGATCATCGACCAGTAGAACGCATCAAACCGGCTCCAGCCTTCGCGATACCCCACCCATTGTCCGAGCCCGACAATCACCACCAGGAAGCCGGCAAAAAAAGGGGCGCCCAACACCATGGCTTTCAGGAACAGGGCGGTAAAGGCAAAGACGAAATCCATTCGTAACCACTCTACAGGCTGAACAGCACCCGGCAGAACCAGGTCTTCAGGTACGCGGTTTCCGCAATGGCCGGGTGCACCGGATGATCCAGCCCCTGCCCTTCATAGCCCACCACCTGAATACTGCGATCAATGTGTCGGGCACTGCTGTGCACCACATCAAGCAAACGCTCTGCGGGCATATGCATGGAACAAGACGCGGACACCAGATAGCCGCCCGGTTTTACCAAACGCATGGCCAGCTCGTTAATGGCGTGATAACCGGCCAGGCCATTCTTGAAATCTTTTTTGCGCTTGATGAACGCCGGCGGGTCCAGCACCACCAGATCGTACTTTTCCCCATCCGCGATCAACTGTTTCATGGCCGCAAACGCATCGCCCTGAATGCTGCCCACCGTGTCAGCGACACCATTCAGCTCTGCGTTGCGATGCACATAATCCGTGGCGACTTCGGAACCATCCACACAGGTTACCGATTCCGCTCCGGCCAGTGCGGCCTGCACGCCCCAACCACCACAGTAACTGAACACATCCAGCACGCGAGCGCCCTTGGCCAGGGCCTGCATTTTCTGGCGGGCAACACGGTGATCGTAGAACCACCCGGTCTTTTGCCCTTCCGCTAGCGGTGCTACAAATTTGGCACCGTTTTCCGTGAGGCTGATTTCGTCCAGCATCTCGCCTTTCAATGCCTTGGTGTAACGATCCAGCCCTTCAATCTCACGGGCGGCCGCTTCGTTTTTGGCAATGATGCGAGTCGGCGCCAGCACCGCATCCAGAGCACTGACAATCACCTCAAGGTGCGCTTCCATGGCACCGGAGCCGGTCTGCACCACCAACACGTCATGGAAACGATCCACTACCAGGCCAGGCAGGCCATCGGCTTCGCCGTAGATCAAGCGGTAACAGGCGTCATCAAACAATTGCTCGCGCAAGGTCAGCGCCTGCTCAATCCGCTTCTTGAAAAAACTGCGCGACAACGCCTGCTTAACATCACGGCTGTAAAGGCGAGCAGCAATCAGCGAATGGGGGCTAAGCAGGGCACGACCCAGAGGCTTGCCACGGCTGTCTTCCACAACACAGGTACCGGCAGACAAATCCTTGAGTGGGGTTTGCCGGGTATCAATTTCGTTGGCGTAGACCCACAGATGGCCCGCCTTCAGGCGGCGCTCTTCATTTTTGCGCAGGCGAATAACAGTCGGTTCGGTCATGGTGCATACATCAGCTGGCCGGAAAGGGAGGGATGATAACACAGGGAGAGAATGCCACGATCAACGACAGAGGCAGCTGCGCACGAACACACAAAGAGATCCTGTAGGAGTTCCCTTCCAGGGGACGAACCAACGGCTAACAGGAATGCTCGAAGGTTTGCTGGAGCCGGGCTGACTTCTCACGGCTCGTCCCCTGGAAGGGAACTCCTACAGCGTTTTCGTCGGTTTTCGAGAGCCAACAATTGAAAAAGCCCCGACCAACTGGCCGGGGCTTTTCGTGTTGCATGACGCGTGTTGCTTTTTGCGTCTCTTATTAACCCTTCACAAACTCAGGGTAGGCTTCCATACCGCAGTCTGCGATATCCATGCCTTCGTACTCTTCTTCTTCGCTGACGCGGATACCCATTACCACTTTCAGGATACCCCACACCACCAGGCTTGCGACGAACACCCAGGTGAAGATGGTCACAGCACCGATCAGCTGGCCAGAGAAGCTGGCGCCACCGTCATCGGTCAGCGGGTTAGTTACCGGCACCAGCATCAGGCCCAGGAAACCAACCACACCGTGTACGGAGATCGCACCTACCGGATCATCGATCTTCAGCTTGTCCAGAGTCAGGATGCTGAATACCACCAGCACACCACCCAGGGCACCGAACAGGGTCGCCTGCAGGGCAGTCGGTGTAGAGGGCTCGGCGGTGATCGCTACCAGGCCAGCCAGGGCGCCGTTAAGCAGCATGGTCAGGTCGGCTTTGCCGAACAGGATACGGCCAACGATCAGCGCAGCAATGGCACCACCAGCAGCAGCGGCGTTCGTGTTCATGAATACAACCGCAACCGAGTTGGAGTCGCCCACACTGGACGTTGCCAGCACAGAGCCACCGTTAAAGCCGAACCAGCCCAACCACAGGATGAAGGTACCCAGTGCCGCCAGCGGCAGGTTGGAACCCGGGATAGCGTGCACTTCACCGTTCGGGCCGTACTTGCCTTTACGAGCACCCAGCAACAGCACACCAGCCAGGGCAGCAGCAGCACCCGCCATGTGTACGATGCCGGAACCGGCGAAGTCAGAGAAGCCCAGATCGCCCAGGTTATACAGGCCGAAGACATCCGCACCGCCCCAGGTCCAGGAACCTTCCAGCGGGTAGATAACACCGGTCATCACGACCGCAAAGACCAGGAATGCCCACAACTTCATCCGTTCTGCCACAGCACCGGATACGATGGACATGGCGGTTGCAACAAACACAACCTGGAAAAAGAAGTCCGCAGAAGGCGCGTAGGTCGCCGCTTCTTCTGCACCGGCAACACCGTCACCCACAATCCCGGACAGGAAGATGGCGCCGTCGTACATGATGGCGTAACCGCATACCATGTACATGGTGCTGGCAATGGCAAACAAGGCCACGTTCTTGGTGAGAATTTCGGTGGTGTTTTTGGCACGCACCAGGCCCGCTTCAAGCATGGCAAAACCTGCCGCCATCCACATGACCAACGCGCCACAAATCAGGAAATAAAATGTATCCAGCGCGTATTTCAGTTCAAAAATTTGGTTTTCCACAATGCAACCCTCCGAAAATGGAAGCGTGTTTTCCTAAAGCCCTGGCATGGGTCAATTCAAAACACGGTAAAACTTAAATCGCGTCCTCGCCGGTTTCACCGGTACGGATACGAATCGCTTGCTCAAGGGAGGTAACGAAGATTTTGCCGTCACCAATTTTGCCGGTATTAGCGGCTTTCGCGATGGCTTCAATCACCTGGTCCAGGCTGGACTCGGCAATGGCCACTTCGATTTTTACCTTGGGCAGGAAATCCACCACGTACTCGGCACCCCGGTACAGCTCGGTGTGACCTTTCTGACGTCCAAAGCCTTTCACTTCGGTAACAGTGATGCCCTGCACGCCAATCTCGGAGAGTGCTTCACGCACGTCATCCAGTTTGAACGGCTTAATTACGGCAGTAACCAGTTTCATTTCTTTCTCCTCAGCTTTCACCGCGTCCGGTGACGTCCGTTTCTCTTCGAGCCCCGTTATGGTTCCCGATCCACAGCTTGCGCGAACGCTCTGACCCAAATAGTGCACGACCCATGCCAGTTTTAGAAAATCATGCTTTTTCAGGGGTTTACATCACAGCCCGGATTCAACATCCAGACCGAGCGCGCCATTATAGCGCACCACAATGGGGCGAGTTCCAAGTTGGTGCAGAACCACTGCCCGGCGCCACCCGGTGCCTCGCCCCCGCACACCGTGCTACCATCCGCGCATCATTACAAGGACGCCGTTGTCATGCCCGATCAGCCTTTTATCGACCGCCTTATGGCCGACATCAGCCGCCGCCTGCCCACCGACCTGGGTGGCCTGCGCAGCGAAGTGGAACGCAACGTGCGCAGTGTGCTGGCCGAAACGGTCAGCCGGCTGGATCTCATTACCCGGGAAGAGTTTGATATCCAGCAGCAAGTACTGCTGCGCACCCGGGAAAAACTGGAAGCGCTGGAGAAACAGGTGGCCGAGTTGGAGAAGTCAGCAGACGCTTGATCAGCGTTTGCGCCTACCGAACCTTCACTGCCAAAAAGCGAGAAACGAGTGACGAGTGACGAGTATCGAAAAACAAACCCACCCCGGGTTTTCGCTTCTCGCTTCTCGCTTCTCGCTTCTCGTAACTCGTAACTCGTAACTAACCAAGCCTGATCGTCGTAACTCCCCCTACAGACAGTCCGATTTCCTACGTCTGCCGCCACCAACCTCGCACAGATACGTAGGCCCTCCCACCGTACACTGCCTCACAACCCATTGAATTTGTGAGGAAACGTGACGCATGCGCTGCTATACAGCCGGGCACCGGTAGGCATTGAAGCCCGCACCGTACGAGTAGAAACCCATCTGGCGCCGGGCCTGCCCGCATTCACTATCGTTGGATTGGGTGATACCGCGGTTCGCGAAAGCCGCGATCGGGTCCGCTCCGCGCTGGTTAACAGCGGTTTCGATTTTCCCCAGAGGCGCATCACCGTGAGCCTGGCCCCGGCGGATTTGCCCAAGGATGGCGGGCGCTTTGATCTGGCTATTGCACTGGGCATCCTGATAGCCAGTGGCCAACTGGGTAACATCACCACCGATAACTACGAGTTTGTTGGCGAACTGTCGCTGAACGGCCAGCTCAATCCCGTTTCCGGCATGCTGCCTTCCTCCCTTGCCTGTCTGGCTGAAGATCGCACTCTCGTGGTTGCCATTGATAACGCCGAAGAAGCCAGCCTCCCCGGCACTTCGACCCTCGCCGCCGACCAGCTAGCCCGGGTCGCGGCCCATCTCACAGGCCAGCAGCGCCTGGAACCCCATCAGTGTCAGCCGCCCGCCAACCTGCGCCACCAGGGCGGCTGCCTGTCGGAAATTCGAGGTCAGCAAACCGCCAAACGAGTGCTGGAAATTGCCGCAGCGGGCGGACACTCCCTGCTTTTATGCGGGCCTCCCGGTGCCGGGAAGAGCATGCTGGCCTCGCGCCTGCCCGGGCTGATGCCGCCCATGCGCACGGCCCAGGCTCTGGAAGTTGCAGCCATTCATTCACTCAAACAGCCGCGCAACAGCCAATTGTTCTATCAACGCCCTTACCGGGCACCGCACCATACCTCCTCGGCAACAGCCTTGGTCGGCGGCGGCAGTTACCCGCGGCCCGGGGAAATTTCCCTGGCCCATCACGGCATCCTGTTTCTCGATGAACTCCCGGAGTTCGACCGCAAAGTGCTGGAAGTCATGCGTGAGCCACTGGAAACCGGTGAAGTCAGCATTGCCCGCGCCGCCCAGCAACTCACCTTTCCCGCCCGCTTTCAGTTGGTGGCCGCCATGAACCCCTGCCCCTGTGGGTATCTGGGGGATCCGGAAAAGAGCTGCGGTTATCGATGCGAAAAAGCCAAACGCTATCAGGGCAAGCTGTCCGGCCCATTACTGGACCGCATTGACCTGCATCTGGATGTGCCCGCCGTTGAGGCAAGGGAGCTGCTGGGTGACAAGGAAGGGGAAACCAGCGAAGCCGTAGCCCAACGGGTGCGCCATGCATGGAAACAACAATGGCACCGGCAACAGCGACTGAACCGGGAACTGGGCAGCGACAAACTGGAACCGATGCTGCGCCGGCACCGGGACTGGCTGGCGGAGGTCATGAACCGGCTGGGTTTATCGGCCCGTTCCCTGCATCGTAGCGCGCGGGTCGCCCGCACCATTGCCGATCTGGATAACAGTCCAGAGGTGGAGCGGGACCACCTTCGCGAGGCGCTAAGCTACAGACAAAATGTGCAGCAGGGCTGACACTGCCCTTTACCTGAAGCCTGCTTGCAAGGCCAAGGGGCATACCTTGCGACAACCTGCCCCCCCTTTCTTTTGCGACATGAAAGAAGGCACAACCCGCGACGTTACTGAACCTGCAACTCGACACGTCTATCCTGCCGGTAGCAGGCTTTCAATTCATCAGCCGATACCGACTGACAGCGCGATCCGGAAACCGCCGTGTCTTCGCCGTGCCCTTCCACCTGTAGCGTGGCAATGCTGCCGCCCTGTTCTTTCCACCAGGTGGCTACCGCCTGTGCCCGCTGGGCGGCCAGATGCTGGTTATAGGCGGCACCGCCCAAAGGATCACTGTAGCCATTCACTGCCACCACCGGTCCCTCAAGGCTTGCCACATTCTGATACCAAGCTTTCAGCGCGATCCGGCTTTCGTCAGTCAGGACGGCGGAGTCAAACGCAAAGGTCACCCGTAACCGTTCCGGTGCCACCGTGTCTGGCGCCACTTTTTTTGTTGATGCCTCACTCTTCACTACCACCACCGGCTCTCCGGTGAGCGCCACATCGCATTCCGGCACCGCCTTGTCTTCGGTCCAGTCCGCCGTCCGCCAGCAATTGCCGTCGGTGGTTTTTAACAACGCCCCCTTACCGTCGGTGCGATATCCCGGCCAGGCATCATCAGGCGCCTTGCCCGCGCAGCCGCCCAGAAAGAGACCGACACAGCCAGCCACTACGGCCAACGTATTGCATTTTTTCATGGTTAATTCCTTACCAGGTCAGGTTGGCACTGAGCAGCCCACCGTGGCTTTCGGTATCCCCACCAAAGCGCCCGCGGTATCCCAGCCATAGAGAAAAGTCGTCGGTCATGAACCATTCAGCGCCGGCATTGGCGGCCAGTTGGGTGTCGTCCTGGTCCGCGCCGTACACCGTGAAGCCCTGTTGAGCACCGGCAAAGCGAGCGGTCTGTTCTGTCTGGGTATCGCCAAAGGGTTGCACCACCGCCAACCCGCCTTCTGCCACCAGCCAGTCGCCCCCCACCACAAAGGCGCGGGACAGGTCCGCCCCCAGCCAGGCTTCGCCACTGTTTAGCTCACTGTCGTCCACAGTCAGGCCGGCGATGCCACCGCCGGTTTCGCGAAAGCCGTCCCGCTCGATACGGGTCATGGAAACCATCGCGTAGGGATGCAAACCATTTTCCCCCCAGGCCAGGTCCCAACCGGATTCCAGCGCCACCCGCAGGGCATCCACGCTGCTGTCCGATTCCGCCGGTGCCCCCATGACAATGCGCTGCTGGGACACATCGCTGCTGCCATAACTCAGATCGCCGCGCAGGAACCAGGCCCCCGCACTGCTCCAGCGGCCATACAGGCCAGCAAACCACGAGGACACATCACCATCGGCCTGACGATTGTCGTAATCCAACGTGCCATCCGCACTGCCCGCTGCAACACCTAGCAGCCAGTGATCCCACTGATGATCGACACCCAGTGCTAGCTGGTCTCCCCGGAAAGCATAGGCTGCATTGCCGATATCTCCCTGGCTATCTTCTTCAAAGCGGGAGGACTGGGCCTGCACCCAGACACCGTTGCGTTTGCCCACCGCACCGTCGCCCGCGGCCGGAGCCACCGGGCCGGCTGCGGCGGCCTGCGCATAAGGGTCGGCCGGAGCCACCGGGCCGGCTGCGGCGGCCTGCGCATAAGGGTCGGACGGCGCCGCCAGCGCCTGCAACTGCTGCGACAAACGGGCATCCATGCCACCACCGGACTGCCCGCCCACGTTGCGGCCACGCTGGCGCATGCCGATGGCGAAGCGCTGCTGCAGCTGCTGCCCGGCCGTCAAACCGGCCAGCAAGCTGTCACCACTAAACGCCTGGAAAGCATCAGCGGCCTGCGCCCTGCTCATCTGCAACACCTGCCGATAGAGACTGTGCGTCATGGCCATGCCATCCACGTTGTTGGCCACCGCTCGCTGATTATCAGTAAGGGCAGCACTGGCAAACGACTGGTCATTGCGCAGCAATTCCAGCGACGCGGTATTGCTGCCATAACTCAACACCGGGTTCAGAAACGCATAACTGGAGCTCACGTCATCAAACTGGCCATTGATGCCACCGGCGGCATTGAGAAAGGTATAGGTACTGAAAGGCTGGTAGGTGCCATCGTTGCCCACATGCAACACAGACCCTGCCAGATTCGCCTGCCCGCTGACCTCGATTCGGTCGCTGCTGGTGCTGGCCGGATCCACTTCCAGTGCCAGCTGGCTGCCGCTGTTGAAGGTCAGGTCGCCGTTGACATTCAAGGTGCCAATGGAGTTGCCCGCGGCCAACGTACCGCCGGACTCGATGGTGGTATCACCCACCTGGCCGGTACCGCCGAGCACGGCGTTGTTTTCTACAGTAAAGGCACTGTTGCTCCAGTTGCTGTTGGCATTGAGCCGCCCCTGCTGAATCACCGTGTTGCCCGTGAAGGCGGTGGCATCCTGGGCCAGAGAAACTTCACCACTGCCGGTTTTTTGCAGATCACCGCTGCCTGTTAGTACGTTGTCGAACACCCCATTTGCGGTTTGATCCAGCACCAGAAGAGTCCGGCTCCAGATGGCAGCGCTGCCAAAGGAATCCGTGTCACCGATCAAGGTACCGTTAAACAGGCCGAAATCGCCGTCAAAAAGGGCATTGTTGCCAGTCAGGCGAACCTCGCCCCCGCCGCTCATACTGATCGAGCCGGAGCCGAACAGGTCATTGCCCAGCTCGGCTTGCCCGGCATCCAGCAGCACAAGATCAGCGTTATTCTCGATGAAACCGGAGCCCAATGCGCTGACCTCACCCTGCACAATGCCGCCGACAATCATTAGGCCGCCGGAGAAATCATTGTTGCCTTCCAGGTCCAAGGCCCCGTGGCCCTTCACAATTAGCGCCCCGGTACCGCTCAGGTCGCTGCGGATAGTCGCATTCTCATACATCAAGAGGGTGCCGCCCTGGCTGCCCAGTGCCAGTTGATAACGATTGAAGAGGTCTATCATTCCTGGCCCCTCTACATGGAACGCACCGCCATCCAGGACAAGGCGGTTACTGGCATCCCCCAACGCGTCATACTTCACGCTACGCAAGGTGCCTGCAGCGATAACGGTGTCTCCGACGTAGTCGTTGCTGCCCCCCAGTACCAGCGTGCCTTCTCCGGTTTTCATCAAGCCGTTGCTGCCACTGATCACACTGTAGATGGCGGCCTCATAGCCACTACTGGCCGCACTGCCATCGCCAACACGGATCTCACCGTCCGCACCGGTCAGCGTGAGGCCATCACCTATCACGTTGTAGCCATCACTGGCAAACTGCAGGCCGTCGGCTTCCACCGCACCATCCGCATCAGATATCGTTACGGTGCCGGCATCCCCCGCGAAGATGGCAAAGCCCGGGCGGGGGATCATGGGGCCGGTGGCCGCGCCGGTGGCATCGGTCCAGACGGCATTGGTGGCCGTCCAGGTGCCATCCCCGCCGCCCTGGGTGGTACCGCTGGCCAGGCCATTGGCGTTCCAGAAGTTCAGCGTCAGGCCGCCAGTATTGAGCAGGTTGATCTGCTGGTTGCCGGACAGGTATTGCAGGCTGAGCGACGGATCCGGGTTGGCCAGTTGCAGGCCGCCGTTGCTTTCGGAGAAGGTGCCTGTGTAATCGAACAGGCGATACAGCCCCGGGCCGAAACTGCCGGTGTCGTTCAGGGCAAGCGTGGCGCCATTGATGGCCAGATCGCCATTGACGGTCACGCTGTCGCTGGTGCCCGGGGTGGCAAAGTCACTGCCCGGCGCGCCCATATCAAAATTCAGCAGGCTGCCCTGGGCCAGGGTGAGGTCGCCATTGACGGTCAGGGTACCCAGCCCTTCCCCCGGAGCCAGGGTGCCACCGGATTGCACCGTGGTAAGCCCCACCGAGCCACTGCCGCCCAGCAGGCCGCCATCGTTCACGGTAAAGGCCACCCCATTCATGGCGCCGTTCACGAACATGCCTCCGGCATTCACCGTGGCGTTGCCCGTCATGGAATGATCGGCAGAGAGAATATAATTGCCGGCACCGTTCTTGATCAGGTTGCCGGTGCCAGAGATTATGCCGTCGTAAAAATAGTCAGTGCCACGATTGATTTCCAGGGTGCCGGGAGTGCCACCAAATAGCACATCCCCCACGATGGAGCCTGTGCTGCCGCCCGTGCCAAGGGTAAGGTGCGCGCCACTATAAAGAGCCGTCACCCCTGTAAAACCGGTGTGATCTCCCGTCCAGGTAACCTTCCCACCGTTTTTTAAAAAACGCCCCTCACCCGATATCACCCCATCATACTGAGCGGATCCTGTTACACTATTGGCCGTAATCTGTGTGCCAGCCTCCAGCAAAATATCCCCAACAAAGGGAACAGCAGAGTTAACTGTTATGTAACCTGACATGATATGCGTCAGGCCGGTGTAAGTCTGTGCATTGCTCTTCTGGATGTCATTCACATTCCAGGTAACACTGCCGCTACCGATGATTTGCCCTTCATATTCATTAGCAAACCCATCGTCAATCAAAACATGTCCGTCGTTAAGAATATTGCCACCCAGGTTATCGGCGTTCCCCTGCAGCGTACCCTCTCGTACCCACCAGTCCTGAGGCCTGGTGCCCGTCAACATCCAGGTGCTGGCACCGGTTTTTTCAAAACCTTCAAAACCCTGAAAGGTGCTTCCCACCCCATTGGTATCAAAGGTGCCATCCACATCGCCCCCCAGCGCCACTACGTCATTGCTGCCATTGGCCAGCACATTGCCGCCCAGGCTGTAGCCGCTTTCCAGGGTCAGGCGATTGTCGCCGCCGGCGAAATGGATGGCCGTGGCCTGGTTGGCCCCGGCATTCACCGTGCCGGCCAGGTTCACCTCAAGGTTGGAACCGCTGATACCGTAGCCGCCGATGCCATCAGCCCCGGCCGTGCCACCGGCGCCGCCCTGGCCGCCATCACCGCCGGCCAACAGGGCGCCCGCCTTAATATCCAGGCGCCCATCCTGCAGGGCCAGGAACCCCACCCCGCCATCGCCACCGTCGCCACCAATACCGCCCGCACCGCCGTCGCCGCCTTTACCGCCAGCGCCACCGACCGCTTCAGACCCGCTGAAAAAGGTATAGTCGTCATCATCGGAGGTGGCCGTCATGCCGACGCCGCCATTGCCCCCGTGGCCGCCGTTGCCATAAAAGTAATCCGAGTGCCCCCCGGCGCCTCCTGCGCCACCGGCTGAATCAAGCGCGAAGTAAAAGTTACCGTCACCCAGCTCCGTCCCATCGCCCCCATTACCGCCGTTACCGCCATGACTGAAGGGGCGAGCAGCAATCCCCAGTGTTCCGGGCAGAGTGGGGAAAGTAAGACCCGTGGGCGAAAAAGGCGTGCCCGTGACATTCAAGATCCGCAGGTCCAGAAAGTTCCGGGCACCATGAATTTCCAGCTGCCCATCGGCTCCAGGGGGAGCAGCATCAATGTGTGTTCTCATCCCGAAGGGAGCAATGATCTGTTCAATATCCGCTGCCACGTCTTCCAGGGTGTCACCGGTGTTGATGGTGACCCTGTGGGTTGTCCCATCCACGGTGATAGAGAACTGGTCACCATTGTTGATCCCCGCCAGCGCCGTGAGATCCGTGGTATCCGCATCAACTCCTCTCGTCGTTGACACGGCAACGGGCGCACTGCCCGTGTACACCAGGCTCGCCCCATCCCCACCCTTGCCGCCAATATGCACACCGTCCTGGCCATCCTCGCCATGCCCGCCGGTCACCCCGTCATGGCCGGTGCCATCGGCACCATCCGACGCAGACCAGGCAGGCAGAGAGAACAACAACAGCAAAGAAAAAACCGCGCTGGAAACAGGGTAGAATCCAGCGCGGACAAGACAACGCCCCCCAATATGGCGCTGAGAAAACTGTGACATGAAGCCCCCGGTACATGATTTTCCACCAATAGCCCTGTAGGGTAGAAGCGGGGCAAGGCAAGAACCACGTCTCACTTTTATCACTTTCCGGTGTTTTATCATTTTCCCGTCCGGCTTCCTGCAAACCGCAACCCACAGCCGGACTGACAATAACAATGCATGGCACAGGATCATGGCGATTACTGACACCATCTCATCGCACGGCAGCACCCACACCCTTTACATGGCCGGCGGAGAAACTTTCGATATTCCCGGAGTACGTGGGCGCATGGAGCGCCTGGAGTTTGCTTCCGGCATCGTGCTGTACCGGCTGGAATATGAAGCGCTGGACGACTGCTTTCTGGAAATGCAGGGCGCCTTTAACGAGCCCTGGATCGGTAGCTCCCTGCATATTCAAGGACAATCCGAACTGCTTGCCCCCAACGGTGATCGCTACACGTTTGATCCCAACAATGCTGTTCTGATGCGTATTGACCAGCACGGCTCCCGCTTCCAGTTATTCAAAGGGCAACTGGTTCGCCATGTCGGCGCCGCCTCAACATTGAAAATGCTGCGCGAGCGTTTCGGCGGCACCCTGCCAGCCGCTATTCAAGAATTTGACCTACCCTACGGCGACAACGTCCATGTCCGCACACAAACGCCCAGCGCCCGGTTACGACAACTGGCTTCCGGGCTGTTTTCCCAGCACGCCAATGGCGCCTGCCGGGAGCTGAAACTGGAAGCCATTGCCAACCTGTTTTTGTCTGAACTGATTGAAGGGCTGGAAGATGCATCATTCACCGACGATGCCTTGCCCCTGTGGGAAGAGCAGGCCTACCAAGAGCTAATCGATCAAGTGCGCAGCAATCTGGATTCCCCGTTGTCCATTCCCACCCTGGCCGACCATGTTGGTTTGACCGAAAGTCGGGCGGACCAGCTGTTCAAACGAAAAAACGATAAGACTTTCGCAGAGTTCATTCGCAATGAGCGTATGGCGCTGGCACAACAACTGCTGGAAACCGGCGCGCACCCGGTGAAGGTGGTAGCCGACAAGGTGGGCTATGGTCACGTGAGTAATTTTTCCCGCGCTTACCGGGCCCACTTCGGAGAAACCCCGGCGCGAACATTGCGTCGGGCGACCAACGGGTAACGCCACCCTGAAAAAAATTTGCCTCCCTGCAGAAGCGTCTCTTGAGACGCGAAACGGGCACAGCGAGGCGAACGAAGGGTGTTTTCAGTACATACCTAACGACCCCATATACCTCTGATCGCCCTCCGCCGATTCCGTGCTTCGCACGGTTCGTTCCTCAAGCGGAACTCCTACAAAAATCGCTTTATACCCATGGTGCGACACCCACCCTTCTGGCACAAAAAAAGCCCCGCAAATGCAGGGCTTTTTTAGTTTTGCATGATCCGTGGTGCGTGAAGCGTGTTGCCGCTGCGAAGCAGCCTCACACTCCCCACTTGAAGAAGTCGCGCTTCTCTTTCAGGTAGAAACGGGACAGCACCATCTTGTGCACTTCGCTGGCACCGTCCACCAGACGGGCCTGACGGGCGTAGCGGTAGATCCACTCCAGCAGGGTGTCCTTGGAGTAACCGCGAGCACCACACAGTTGAATCGCAGTATCTGCTGCTTTGTGCAGCGTGTCGGCCACATGGATTTTTGCCATGGAAATTTCTTTCTTGGCAAAATCGCCCTGATCCAGCATCCAGGCCGCCTGCATGGTTAACAGACGCCCCACTTCGATCTCTTTGGCAACATCGCCCAGCATCCACTGCACGCCTTCGTGCTCGGCCAGTGTGGTACCGAAGCTCATGCGGTTTTCCACATAACTTGCCGCCTCTTCCATGCAACGCTTGGCCAGACCCAGCCAGCGCATGCAGTGCGTCAGGCGCGCGGTACCGAGACGAATCTGCGTCACCTTGAGACCGTCGCCCACTTCCAGCAGACGATTCTCGTCGGGAATCACCAGGCCATCGAACTTGAGTTCACAGTGACCACCATGTTCTTCCGGACCCATGATCGGAATGCGGCGCACCACTTCCCAGCCTGGCTGGTCGGCATCAAACAAAAACGCGGTCAGACCCTTGCGCGGATCATCGCTGGTCTTGGCGATCAGGATAAACGTCTGCGCGCCTTCGGCACCGGTAATAAACCACTTGCGGCCCTTGATGATCCAGTTATCACCTTCACGTGTAGCCGAGGTGTAGGTCAGGGACGGGTCGGAGCCGCACCCGCCATCGGGCTCGGTCATGGCAAAGGCCGAACGCACCTTGCCGTCGATCATGGGTTGCAGCCAGCGCGCTTTCTGCTCGTCGTTGAGAATCTTGTTAAGCAGGATCATGGTGCCGTCATCCGGCGGCGCACAATTGAACACCACCGGTCCGAACGGGCTACGTGCCGCCTCTTCATACAATACCGCCATGCCGGCCACGCCCACGTCCAGGCCGCCCCGTTCTTCTGGCAACTGAAAGCCCCACAGCCCTGCGGTTTTGGCTTTTTCTCTCAGCGCATCAACCACGCTTTCCTTGAAGTTTTCATGCTCATCGTAGTTCGCCTTGTCGCTTTCCAGCGGCATGATTTCCGCTTCAACAAACGCCGCCACTTTCTGGCGCAGGTTTTCAATTTCCGGGCTCAGGGAGAAATCCATGATCTGTCCTCGGTGAATTCAGTGAGATGCTGTTTAAAGTGTATTGCAGAGGTGACCGCCATCCACGGCGATGATGGCTCCGCTCATGTAGGAGGAGGCGTCAGAAGCCAGCAGCAACAGCGGCCCAACCAGTTCGTCGATGTTGCCCAGCCGACGATAGGGAATGCGCTTGAGCATTTTCTCGGCCAGCGGGCTGTTGAAAAAATCCCGGTTGATGTCGGTTTCCACATAGCCCGGACAAATGGCATTGCAACGAATGCCGTAACGGGCGCAATCCAACGCCAGGGATTTGGTCAGCTGCACGACCGCGGCCTTGGAAGCAGTGTAAGGCGCCACTCGCCCTCCCACTCGCAGGCCAAGTATGGAAGCAATGTTCACCAGGCTGCCGGGGCGCTCATCACGCTTCCACTGCTGGATGGCAAACTTGGATACCGCCCAGACCCCTTTCAGGTTGGTATCGACCACCCGATCCCACTCGTCTTCAGCAATATTTTCGGTGGGCCCTTCATGGGAGACACCGGCATTATTCACCACCACATCCAGTGCTGGCATGTCGGCAAAGGCGGCCTCGACGCTGGCGTGATCGCTCACATCCATGGGCACCACCGTGGCTTCACGGCCCAGGTCGCGTACAGCCTTTGCGGTGTCCTCCAGCTTTTCCACACGACGGGCGGCCAGCACCAGGTCCGCCCCTTCTTCAGCGAGCGCTATCGCAAAATGTGCACCAAAACCACTGGACGCACCGGTAATCAGAATTCGCTTACCGGCCACACTGAATCGCTGGGACATAACTTCCTCATCCTTTTTTGCATGAGGAAGAGAAACTAACCATCCCGCCCCACAGCCACAAGGACGAAAACGCTCAGAAAGACGATGACAACAGCAAGGACAGGGCGTGACACGTATCCGGGGTGGCACCGGGTAGCGCCAATGCCTGCCGGACAGGCAGCCATTGCACGGCCACCACTTCATCGCTGAGGGAAACAGAATCCGGGCAGCCCACCGTCGATGACAGGGCGCCCCAGACACGGTGATGGGGGTTGGCAAACCAGAACCACTGCCAGCGGGAGAACTGGCGCTGCAGCCCCAGCTCTTCATACAACTCCCGCGACAGCCCCTGAGCCACACTTTCATCCGGGCGCATCACGCCGCCCGCCGCCAGATCCCAGCCACCGGGGTAGAAATGCTTGTCCGCTGCCCGTTTCTGCACACACACGCGCCCGGCCAGATCCTGCACCACCACATAGGAGGCACGATGAACCAAACGCTGGCGCTGCATACGCCCACGCTGGCAACTGCCACGAGGGTGATTATGCCGGGACACCAGCAGGACGGGTTCGTGGTTACTCATAGGGAGTGTTGTTTTTGCTGAAACAGACGAGGAACACTAGCGTTATGGGGAGGCGATTGCCAGATGTGGGAGAGCGACAACACGGGGTATGACCCCATCATTTGCAACGCGGTGCCAGCGAACCACATGGCGGGTGCGCGGGCACGGGGCCGAGGAAGCCCCACGGCACGCTGCGTGTTGCAGCTTGAAGCGTGTAGCTTGCCGCTTGTGTTATTAAGGCTGGAAATGACTGGGGGGGTGCCCGGTCCATTTGCGGAAGGCGCGGGCGAAATTGCTGGGATCCGCGTAGCCCAGCTTGATCGCCACCTGCTGCACAGTGATATTGGCCTGAAGATACGCCATGGCCTTGGTCATGCGCACCTCTTCCAGCAAGGAGCGATAACTCACGCCCAACGCATTGAGATAGCGACGCAAGGTCCGCGAGGTCACATGAAAGTTTCCGGCCAGCTGCTCCAGGCTGGGCAGCATGCCTTCCGCCTGCATCAGGCGCGCACGGACCCGGCTGGCCCAGTCCTGATCCGCTTCCAGACGCTGCAGCTCTTCTTCGCATTTCTGCGCAGCCATATGCCGGGATGCAGGGTCGGACAAGGTGAAGGGTTCGCTGAGCAAGGAATGCGGCAATCGCAAGGCGGCCACCTCCGCCCCAAACTCAACCGGCATTTGCAGCAGCTCGCGGTAGCGTTCCGCGTGCGCCGGCGGTGCGTAGGGTAACTCCAGTACGGCACCACGGAAACGTTCACCCAGCAGGTAGCGAATACCACCCACCACTGCGGCCACCACCACTTCCAGGTAGGTTTCGCGAATATCACCCAGCGGCACACTTTCCAGCAAGCAGAAACGCACCCCTTCCGTGGACGGCTCAATACGCGGTACGCACAGCCGCGTACGGGTGCGGAAATAACGCTCCAGCAAACGCAGCGCATCGCCGAGGTCGGCACTGCTGATCGCCGCATACCCCAGCAGGCCGTGGGCGGTCAGCGTCAATTGCTGCCCCAGGGCCAGGCCCAGCGCCGGATTACCGGTCATATCCCGGGCCCCAACCATCACCCGGCGGAACTGCTCGAAACGCAACGCCGGCTCCGGGTTATAGACTTCTTCTTCCGTTAGCCCCACCTGGCGCAGCAAACGCCGGGTATCCACGCCCACATCGCTGATCAATTCGACCAGATTGCGGACGTAGTTCACCGGCACCGGCGAACGGCCAGTGCCCGGATCAAGCTGGATAAAGCGGTCACGGTTCATGGGTCCATCATACGCTACTTTTTGGCCTGTCCGGAAATGACCGAAAAGTGTCCAGCCCTGCACTTCGCCGTTGGCCTCCTCTCTCCGACAATGCCTGCCTCGGAATTTCCCGGCTGCATTCAGCCAGCACAATCCAAGGACAGCCCCATGACGACGGATTCACCCGCTTACAGCCGCCAGTTCGGCGCCGATGATGCCCGCGCTATTCGCGATGCCGTGAAGAAGGACCTGGGACCCGGCGCCTTCAAGGCCCGCCCCCTGCGAGCGCTGTGGTTCATTCCCCTCAATATCGTCATCATTGGCAGCATCGCGGCCATTCTGGTGCTGAACCTGCCCTGGTGGGGCAACCTGTTGTTGTCCCTGCTCGCCGGCCACACTCTGGCCTGCCAGGCACTGTTGGCCCACGAGGTCCTGCACGGCGCCCTGGGCATGAGCAAGCGCATGCAGAACACGCTGGGCTGGATCGGCTTCGGGCCGGCGCTGGTGCCCCCTGAGTTCTGGCGCCGCTGGCACAATGTGGCTCACCATGCCCATACCAACCTGGGCGACAAGGACCCGGACTCTTTCGGCACCATGCACCGCTACGAGAAACACCCCAAAACGGCCAACTTCACCAAGCTGGCCCCCGGTGGTGGCACCTGGTACAGCTACCTGTTCCTGTTCTATTCCTTCATGTTCCATGCCCAGCTGGTGCTGCGCCTGCAGACCCGCAAGCGTGAAGAGTTCAAGGGCTTCGACCGTAAAAAGGCCATCCGCCAGTCCTACCTGTGCATGGCCGCCTGGATCACGTTGGCCATCGTGTCCGGCCCGTTGGCCATCTTCACCGTGTTGATCCCAATGATGATGATCAACTTCATCGGCCAGGGTTATATCCTCACCAACCACATGCTGCGCCCGCAGATGGACAACAATCATCCGGTGGACAATTCCATGAGCGTGCGCGCCTGGCGCTGGATCGACCCACTGCACTTTCACTTCAGCCACCATGTGGAGCACCACCTGTTCCCGAAAATGGGTTCGGATCAGGCCCCGAAAGTGCGCGCCTGGCTGGAACAGGAAATGCCGGAACGCTACGTGGCGCCCAGCCATGTGAAAGCAGTGGTGATGCTGTACCAGACGCCGCGGGTGTACAAAGACGCGAACACGCTGATCGATCCGCTAAACCCGGAAAGAACGGTGGATGTGATGGAGTTGCAAGGGCAGTTAGGGTAAGCGCCTGACGCAAAAAAGCCCGCCCGGTAATCCGGGCGGGCTTTTTTGCGTCAGGAAAACACTCGCTATACACCGCTGTGGGAGCCTGCCTGCAGCGGCTCCGTAGAAAGCACCTCAGATACTGGCAACCTCTTCTTCAGTCAGCGCCCGAAACTCCCCCGGCGCCAGATCTGTATCCAGCACGATCTCACCAATCTGTTCCCGGTGCAGCCCCACCACCTTGTTACCGCGGGCAGCCAGCATCCGTTTGACCTGATGGTAGCGCCCTTCCGTGATGGTCAGGCGCAAGGTGTGCGTATCCACTCGCTCAGCCAGGGCCGGCAAGGTCGGGCTGTCCTCGCCGCGTAACAGGATTCCCTCACGCAAGGCCTGCAAATCCTCGTCACTGACCGGATCCGCGCAGGTCACCCGATAGCACTTGCCACAGGCATGGTTCGGGGACGTGAGGCGGTGGGACCACTGCCCGTCGGAGGTCAGAAGCACCAGCCCGGTGGTATCCCGGTCCAGCCGGCCGGCCGGGTACACCTGGGTGCGCAACTCAGGCGGCAACAGGTCCAATACCGTGCGGTGCTCCGGATCGTCCGTGGAGCAGACCACATCAACGGGTTTGTACAGCATCAGGTAACGGTGGCCGGGAAGTTGCACGACTTCACCATGCAACATCACCACCTGATCCGGGCGCAACTGCAGGTTGGCTTTGGGCTTTGCCTCATCAGCGACCGTTACCGCCCCGCCGCTGATCAGCTTTTTCGCCTCCTTGCGGGTAAGGCCGGCACTGTGGGCGAGAAAATAATCCAGACGCATGGGCAAAACCGTTATCCGTAAAACCGCCATGATAACCGACATAAGGTGTCTGGAGTGCAGGGCCATCACTGGTATCATGGCGACCCGATTTCACCCCCCAGCGTTACCGGAGCCCCATGAGCAAACTTAACCCCCGCCAGCAGGAAGCCGTGAACTACGCGGACGGCCCCCTGCTGGTACTGGCCGGTGCGGGCTCCGGCAAAACCAGCGTGATCACCCGCAAGATCGCCTGGCTGATTCAGGAGCGGGGTATCCCGGCCCGCCATATCGCGGCGGTGACCTTCACCAACAAGGCGTCCCGGGAAATGAAGGAGCGGGTGCAACAACTGGTCAGCCGCGACCTGACCCGGGGGCTGATTGTCTCCACCTTCCACAACCTGGGCCTGCGCATCCTCAAATCGGAATTGAAAGCCTGCGGCCTGCGCAACGGTTTCTCGATTCTGGACGGTGCCGACAGCAAGGAAATCCTCAAGGAGATCCTGCGCCAGGGCGAATCGGAACGAGACCTGGACGCGGTGGATGTGATCCACAAACGTATCTCCGACTGGAAGAACGCGCTAGTGCTGCCCGAGGAAGCGGTAAGCACCGCCGAAACCGACGACGACCTGCGCGCGGCCATGGCCTACGGCGGTTACGACCGCATGCTACGGGTGTGTAATGCGGTGGATTTCGACGACCTGATCCTGATGCCGGCGCGCATGTTCCGCGAACAGCCGCGCATTCTGGAGAAATGGCGCAACCGCATTCAGTACCTGCTGGTGGATGAATACCAGGACACCAACGGTGCCCAATATGAAATGGTGAAAATGCTCACCCTGCCGGAGGGCAAGTTCACCGTGGTGGGCGATGACGACCAGTCCATCTATGCCTGGCGCGGAGCCCGCCCGGAAAACCTGGCCCAGCTACAGGAAGACTGGCCGACCCTGAAAGTGGTGAAGCTGGAACAGAATTACCGCTCCACCGGGCGCATCCTCAAAGCCGCCAACACCGTCATCGCCAACAACCCCCACGAGTTTGAAAAAAGCCTGTGGTCGGATTACGGCTACGGCGAACCGATTCGTTTTTCAGCCTTGCGTGATGAAGAGGCAGAAACCGAATGGATCGCCAGCGATATCTTTCACCGCCGCCTGCAGAAAGGCCTGCAGTGGAAAGACTTCGCGGTGCTTTATCGTGGCAATTTTCAGTCGCGCATTCTGGAAATGAAACTGCAAAGCCTGTCGATTCCCTACAAGGTCTCCGGTGGCAAAAGTTTCTTCTCGCGCAGCGAGATCAAGGACCTGATGTGCTACCTGCGCCTGCTGGTGAACCCGGACGACGACAACGCCTTTCTCCGCATCATCAACACACCGCGCCGGGAGATCGGCCCCGCTACGCTGGAAAAGCTGGCCACCTGGGCACTCAAACGCGAGCAAGGCCTGTACCACGTGTGTGATGACTTTGCGCTCAGCGAAGTCATGAATCCCAAAGCTGCGGAAAAGCTACAAAAGTTTAAAGCCTGGCTGGACGCCAAACGGCAGTTTTGCTTTGGCCAAAACAGCCTGCAAGCAGTGCAGGAACTGATCACCGATATGGATTATGAAGGCTGGCTGATGCAGAACGCCTCCAGCCCGCGCATCGGTGAAAAGAATATCGAGAACATCTGGCAACTGGTGCGCAGCATCGAGCGCATGCTGGAAAAACAGGAAGACGAAGAAGAGGGCGCCAGCGATCTGGAATCGGTGATCAAGAAACTGGTACTGCTGGACATGCTCGAACAACAACAGGAAGAAGACGATTCCGACCGGGTGCAGCTAATGACGCTACACGCCTCCAAAGGCCTGGAATTTCCCCACGTCTACATGATGGGTGTAGAAGAAGAGTTCCTGCCCCACCGCACCAGCATCGAAGAAGACAACATCGTCGAAGAGCGCCGCCTCATGTACGTGGGCATCACCCGCGCCAGGGAAACCCTGGCCATGACCCAGGCGCTGACGCGCAAGCAATACGGCGAGCGAATCGACACCACCGCCAGCCGCTTCGTGGATGAAATGCCCCAGGACGATATCGACTTTCTGGGGATCGGCATGATTAAAGACGAAGAAAAGGAAACGGCGGTAGCAGAAGCCAGCATTGCCAACCTTCGGGCGTTGCTGGATTAGGTAACGCCACACGCTGCACGCAACAACACGGGAACGCTCTACAGGCTCCCAACGCAAAGAGGCCGCGCTCCCGTTTGGGGCGCGGCCTCTTTGCGTTACAAGACAGAAGAATTATTTCGCGTTGTTGCGTGCAGCGTGCAGCGTCTCTCTTACTTAGCCCCACTTTTCTGCAGCATGTAAATCACGGTGCTGCGAATTTCGTCGTCGCTGCAATCGAAGCATCCACCGCGAGGAGGCATCGAGTTGATACCATTGATCGCTTCCTGCACCAGAGTATCGAAACCTTCTTCTTCGACCTCGTGCGACCAGTAAAGGCGATGCTCCTTGCCGACACCGGGAGCGCCCAGCGCACCGGAACCGTGACAGGTCACACAGTACTGCTTATACAACTGCGCCCCGTCACGCGCCGCTGCCTTGTCGGTAGCCGTCGTGTCCGGGGCGCTGTCGTCGGAGCAGGCTGCCAGCACCAGCGCTGACAGCATGATTCCGGGTAAGGACCAGCGGAGTCTCAACAAGATTATTGACTCTTGCTGACCATGTATTCGATAGCGTCTTTGAGTTCGTCATCAGAGCAATCCATGCACATGCCTTTCGGGGGCATGGCATTGATGCCATTGATGGCGTTCTTCAGCATGGTGGCTTCGCCTTTGGCGATGTGCGGAGCCCAGGAGGCAGCATCACCCACTTTCGGAGCGCCGGCAGCGCCAGTGCCATGACAGGCGGCACAGGAGGCGTTGTACACCTGCTCACCGGAACGGGGGCCACTGGCCACTTCTTCGGCCGGGGCGGCAGCGCTGCCACATTCGTCGCCTTCCACACACACAGAGCCCACCGGCTTGATACGCTCTTCGATGGCGCGATCACTGAATACAGAGCGCTCGCCCAGCGGGTAAGGGGAGATTTCCTTGGTGCTCTTGGCAGCCACGCTACCGGCGGCAAACAGGGTAGCGACCAGGACCAGGCTGGCAGTCAGCATCTTTTTCACAATTACACCTCTAATTCTCTGTGGTTCGCCGCGGGAAGCCCTTAACGGCCTCTTGTGGGCGCTGCGGCTGGCGATTATACCCGCTCCAGCCGTAGGGACAAAACGCTTGATGTTACGCCGGAGGCTTCACGGCGCATACCGGACCAGGAATCCGCCATGCCAGAGCATCTGCTAACGGGGGAGACAGCCCCTCGCGCAGCGTTATCGTCCCAGTCTCAGGCCAGTTCAATACGCGGCAACAGCAGGGTAAAGCGACTGCCTTCGCTGACCACACTGTGCACCCGAACCTCGCCGCCATGACGTTCGGTAACCACCTTGACGAAACGCAGGCCCATGCCGGCCCCACGGGTGCGGGCACCGCCGCTGGTGCTGGCCCGACTGAAACGATCGAACAGCCGCTCCTGGAATTCCGGCGGAATCCCTACCCCCCGGTCTCGCACTTCACAGCCCACCTGATTGTCCTGCGCATACAAGGTCACATCAACGGAACTGCCCTCATGGCTGTATTTCACCGCATTGGTCAGCAGGTTCACGACCAGGCGTTCCAGCAGCTCATTGTTGCCCAGCACCCAGACTTCCTGGTCCGGGTCGTATTCGAACCGCAGGGTGATATCACGCTGCTGCGCCTGAATCTGCACCTGATCGATGGCACTTTCGACCACGTCGAGCATGTCCTGCTCATTCATTTCCACGGATTCCACCGCTTCCACCCGTGCCAACTGCAGGAATTGCTCGGCAATGTTCAGGTTGCGTTGGGCATAGTGCTGAACATTATCGAGGAAGGCAGGCAGCCCCTCATGATCGCCGCTCTGACGCATTTTTTCCGTGAGTGCCAGCACCGACACCATGGGCGAGCGCAGGTCGTGGGAGAGGAAATCCAGCATTTCGGAACGGGCCCTCATCGCCTGCTTCACATCGCTGATGTCCTTGAAGGAAATGATCATCATCCGGCCCGGGTTATCGCCGGCATGCACCAGCAACATATCCAGATACAAGTCGGTGCCCTGACGGTTGCGACACTCCACCTGGGTGCGGCCTTCGCCCAGAGTCCGGCACAGCAGGGCATCCCAACTTTGCTCGCGCAGTTCCAGCTCCCGGTCCAGGTCCGTGACCATGGGCTGCCCGGCATCCAGGGCTCCCATTTCAAGGCCCAACAGGAAGGCCGCCTGGGGGTTGGCGTAAACAATCACCCCACAGGCATCGGCGATCACCACCCCTTCGCGAATCTGTGCCAGGGTGACCTGAAAGAAGCGGGTCAGGGCTTCCTGGCGCTCTTCCTCCCGGCGCAACCGTTCGATGTGCTTTTCCAGTACTTCATAGCGCGGCCCCACATTGGGCGCCCGGGTACGGATACGGACCAGCATGGCGCGCACCCAGTAATCGTAGGTATCCGCGTGCAGCGCCTGGTCCCAGACCAGATCCAGCTCATAGCGACGGCCTTCGTGACGGAACCGGTACTGGCGCGCCAGCGCGCCCTTCCAGGTTGCCGCCGGCAGGCTGTCGCCACCCCGCAAGGGTTTCTCGCCGCCCAGCAGGCGCCAGGAACGTACCGGCAACACCTGCTCCAGCATGCGCCCCATCTGCTCCAGCGTGGACGGCTGCGTCAGGCGCTGATTCAGGTCACTGTATTCCGACAACCGCTCCAGGGCATTACGCATATAGGACAGGGAGTATTCCAGCCGCCGCCAGGTCCACAATGGATAAGCCATGATCGCCGAGGCCATGGCCGCAGACGGGGGGAACCACAACCGCAGGGAAATCAGCGTGGCCATGCTCACCAGCATGCACAGCAACAGCACGGCAAACACCAACGGCATACTCCAGCGCGGCAACACATAGGGCAGCAGCAATGGCGCCAGCAACGCCAGCACCACTCCCAACACCAGTGCGCTGGGCATGGGCAGGTCGCGCACCAGCCGGTCCGCGCGCAGGGCATCCAGCAGGTTGGCATTGATTTCCACCCCGGCCATCAGCTCGCCCTTGCTTGCCATGGGAGTCGGCAGCATGTCGCCCAGGCCAGCGGCGGTGGCACCAATCAGCACAATCTTGTCGCGGATCAGTTGCTCGGGAATCAGGTTTTCCAGCAGCTCCACCGCCGACACCTGGGGGTAACTGTTGGGACCACTGACAAAGGGAATATAGCGATGATAGCGCCGCACATTGGCCAGCCCGGAGAACTCTTCGCCCTTGTCCGCCGGGAAGACCTGTTCGGACAGAATGCCTTCCTGCACCAGCAATGTCTGGGTGATATGAGGCCACCAGGCCTGGCCAATCCCCGAGCGCATATAGACCGAGCGGGCCACGCCATCGGTATCCAGCTCCAGGTCCACATGCCCCAGCCCGGCCGCGGCGCGGGCAAACGGCGAATAGGGCAGCACTTCGATTAACTGCCCGCCGGCGCGCAATTGCTCCACATGTACCGGCAGGTAGACATGTCCGTTAGCCGCCATGGCCTGTACCAGGGCCTGGTCGGAATCCGGGTTATTGCGGTCCGGTTCGGAAAGAATCAGGTCCATGAGCACCGCACGGGCGCCCATGTCGGTCAACCGGTCAATCAACTGAGCGTGGACTTTGCGATCCCAGGGCCAGCGGCCAATTTCACGCAGGCTGTATTCATCGATACCGACGATCACCACATCCTGGGATGGATCATCCGGGAGCGTTTGCAGCAGGTTGTCGTAGATATAGCGGTCGACAAAGGAGAGCGCACCGCTGATTGTCAGCAGTGCACACAGCCCCACCACCAGGCATAGCACCGATACATGCTCTGCCAGATAACGACGCTGATCCGGACTCAGACGATTGCGCATGATTTATAGTGCCAGCAGCAAAGCCGCCGCGCCGACGAAGGCCCACAGATCCCAATGCGACTCTTTTTCCGGCTCGGGCTCAGGGGGTGGTGGCGGTGCCGGGGTTACACTAAATACGTGCCAGCTTTCCTGGCCCCGCAGGCCGTTTTCATCTATCGCCCGCACCAGCAGACGGTAATCCCCGGTGGGCAGATCTTTTTGCCAATGGCCAGTAGACAGGTGGACCTGGGTCAATAACCGACCTGCTGGCTGACTATAGAGCTCCAGCAGATAAGCACTGGCCTTGGCCTGGGTCGGCCATACCGCCACCACATCGGTGTGCGAGGCACTCACCTCCATGGCCGGCGCCGGCAGCAGCTCCACCGGTTCGATTGGCGCTTCATCCAGGCGGGCCAGGGTAGCGTAGCCGCCTTCGATCTGGCGATCGGTGCCGCGCGCGCCCACATCCACACGCCCGTCGATCACTTCGTTACGCGTGGTCTCGGCACCATCCACACTCAGGTAATATTCCGTGCCACGCACCGCCGCCACGGCGCCGGGCGTATAGACTTCAAAAGACGCTTCATCGCTTTGCCGGGGGGTGACGCTGTTACGAATATTACCGCGCTGCAAACGCAGCTCGGTGCGTTCATTCTGCTTATCCAGGAAGCGGCGATAACGGCTCACCACCAGCAGGCTGGCTGGCTTGATGTAGACTTCAGACTGATCGGCAAAGCGCAGGCGGGCACTGCTTTTCGCGGCCGTTTCCAGGGCATCACCAAATGCCACCGCATCACCGCTTTGCAGCTGACGGGGCTCCCCGCCCCTGGCCGGGTACAACATGACTTCACCGGTAACCGCATCCACGGTGGCGGGAATGGGCTTTTCTTTCAGCCAGCTGATCGGCACCCGCAAGGCATTACCGGGGCGCAGGGAATGGGGGTTGTCCAGCCCGTTATAGCGAGCCAGCTCTCCCCAGCAGGTTTGCGGAGACTGGGCAAACTGTTGACAGACTTTCCATAGAGAATCGCCAGGACGCAAGGTGTAATGCCAATCATCCCCGGCCCAGGCCGTTGATAGCAGGCACAGCAGCATGGCTGTGCTCAACCAGACCCTCATAGATGTGTCCTTATTCTTCAATCGGCTCCAGACGATACCCGTGCTGGTACACCGTTTTAATTCGATAGCCACGTTCAGGGCGAATATGCAGGCTACGTCGAATCCGACTGATATGCACGTCAACGGTGCGCGATTCGATCGGGGTCATGATACCCCAAACTTTCTCCAACAGGTGCGCACGGCTCATCAGCTTGCCTACATTCTGGAACAGATAGCAGGCCAGTTCGTAATCCTTGTCCGTCAATTTGATTGCGTCTTCATCCAACAGGATCTGACGACGGGACCGGTCCACGGTCCAGGGCCCCACACTCAGGGCGGTCTCTTCATCCATTTCCGATACCCCTGCCCGGCGCCCGAGAGCGCTGATACGGGCCAGCAATTCCGCTTGCTTGGTCGGTTTCACCATGTAGTCATCCGCCCCCTGGGAGAGCGCGCCAACGATCGATGATTCATCATCACGCTGCGTCGCAAACAACACCGGAGTGCGATTACCACTGGCACGTACTTCTTCCAGCACGGCGTAGCCATTCATGTCCGGCACTTCCCAATCGAGCACCAGAATGTCGAAAGTATCGCGCCGTAACAGGGACATGAATTCACGGCCACTGGCCATGTGGATACAGTTATGGCCAGCCTCTTTAAGCCAGTGAGTGACCAGCTCTGCCTGAGCCATGTCATCTTCGAGATAAGCAATGCGCACGGTTAAACTCCATCTGTTGCAGGCCGACATCTGCCCGCAAAGGGTACCGATCTACCAACGGATTAGCGGGAAAAGATTGTAAAATGCCGAAACGAACGATTCGACACCAAAACGGTGGCCCCGTCCAATCCTTCCGGGTTTGTGGCCCTGCTGGCAAGACGCTCAGGCTGGAGCGCTGGTCAGTTTCAGACCGATCACGCCCACCACAATCAGCGCCATAAAGGCCAGCCGCGACGCATTGGCCGGATCCTTGAAGAAGACAATCCCGAGCAAGGTAATCCCTACTGCGCCAAGCCCGGTCCAGATCGCATACGCGGTGCCCACGGGGATACCGCGCATGGCATAAGACAGCATCAGCATGTTCAAGCCGGTGAGCACCAGTGAGGAGCCGATAGACAGCACCCCGGGGTTAATCTGGATCCACTTGAGGCTCATGGCCCAAGCGATTTCCACGATAACGGCCAGTAGCAACACCACCCAATACAGATTCATCCTGCTTTCTCCAACACACTTGCCCACCACGGTACAATTTACCGAAAGCAGGCACGGGCTCGTCAGGAAAACAGTACTGTCGGAAACCCGCAAAGAGACAGTCTGCTCATACAGATACCGGGAGAGGGTCCCGGCGCGCCGATTATAGCGATCCCGCCACAGGATGCACCCAATCCATGGACGAGGCCGCCGCAACCCGCTATCATTCGCGCCCGTTGAACCCCAAGTTCTTCAAGTTTTGCGCCCGTAGCTCAGCTGGATAGAGCGTTGCCCTCCGGAGGCAAAGGTCAGAGGTTCGAATCCTCTCGGGCGTACCAGATAAAAAAGGCCTCCCAAACGGGAGGCCTTTTTTATGGCTCTTCGTAAATCATCAGCGCCGTGCCCAATCAATCATTTCCGCGATAGGCACTGGGGGAACACCCTTCCCAGCGTCGAAAAGCACGCACGAAACCACCCGCATCGGTATACCCCAAGTGAGCCGCCAGCTCCTCGATTTTCATGGTGGTGCTATCAAGAAGTTGCAAGGCCAGCTGACGTCGCTCTTCTTCGACCAAATCACGGTAGCTGGTACCCTCCTGTTCCAGCTTGCGACGCAGGCTTCGGGTGGAAAGGGCCAGCTCGCTGGCCATGTCGGTGAGGGTGGCACCCAGCCCCAATTCACCAAGCAATTTCTGGCGCACCTTGCCCGCAGTGCCACTGTTTTCCACTGTGTCCATGCGTTGCTGGCATTGCTGTTCAAGCATGCGGGTGAGCACCGGATCGTAACCGGGGAACGGCTGACTGGCCCCCGCCCGATTGACCAGAATACGGTTAGCACTGGCATGGATGACTGGAGCCATGCCGCACAGGGTTTCAATGGCCGAGGCAGCAACATCCGGCTCACCGGTGAATTCCACCCCCTTGAATTCCACGCCCTGAAAGGTGATTTCCCGCACCAGGTTGAGGGCAGTCGCCATATCGCGCTCAAGAAGGAACTGGCGCAGGTGTGGGGGGATGGGGTCCGGGTCGAAGATCACACCGAACGCATCACTGTCCTCACAAACGGTAATGCGGCAGTAGGCGGTGCTGAGTGGCAGGTAGCGCAGCCCCAGAGAGACAGCATCGCGCAGGGTCTTGCAGGTACGCAGGGCAAAGCCCCACACACCGAAGGTGGCCAGGTTGTATTGCAAGCCCAGTTCAAAGCCACCCACTCCCGCTTCTGGCAGAGCCAGCATCAGGTTTTCGATCAGGCGCATTTCCTGGGTCCGCGTCACCAACCCCTCACCACTGGACAATTCGGTTTCCGAGATGCCCGTGCCGAGCAGACAGGTCTGCTGGTCGATGCCGTTGCGCAAGGCAAAGTTAAGCATGACCTGACTGATGGCCACCGGGTGCAATTTGTCATCATCTGAGTGCTGCATTGCCCGTTCCGCTGGTTCCGCCCTGTCACACCCTGGCCACTTCTGCAGGGTGATTGGCCACGGTGGCTATTCTGGTTTTTTCGCTGTCAACGTAGTGTTTACCCTGATGATACCAACAAGAGGCAACATCATGGATGCGGCAGCATTGAACAAGCAGGCCATTGCCTGTGCCAAGCACTATATGGGGAAAACCGCCTGGCCGACAATTTTACTGACGGCGGGTGTGTTGATGGCTTTTGTTACCACACTCACGTTGTTTGCCAATGGCGCCCTGCCCGCCTGGGGCGCCTACCTACTCGTCGCTGCACTAACGTATATGTCTTACACGCCCCTGCACGAGGCCGCCCACGGCAATATTCACGGGCAGAATGACCGCCGCAAGTGGATCAACGATTTGTGCGGGTATCTGGTGGCGCCCATTATTGCGATCCCCTACGCCTCGCACCGCATCGAGCATTTCACCCACCACCGCTATACCAACCAGCCAGGCAAGGATCCGGACTTTATTATCAGCGGAATGCAGAAAGGGCTACTGGGTTTATTGGCCGCAGGACTGCGTTTTCAATGGGTTCAGAATACGTTCTTCGTACAGCACAGCTGGTCCACTGCATCGCTCAAGGAAAAGCTGATTTATTGCACCGAGCTGGTGGTGTCGATTGGCTGGCGGGCTGCCTTCCTGATAATGGTCACCCAACCCGGTACAGTGGTCGTACTTCTGCTGGGGTATTACACTGGCGGGCTGTTCACTGCCTACTGGTTTGCCTATCGCCCCCATCACCCCTACAAGGTGAATGAGCGTTATCGCAACACCAATAGCCTGATCATGCCGCGCTGGATGAAGCCACTGGAATGGTTCTGGCTGGGCCAGAACCTGCACTCCATCCATCACCTGTTTCCGCGTGTGCCGTTCTACAAATACCACGCATTACACCGGGATATTGAGCCCATTCTGCAGGCCCAGGGCACCCCGATTATCGGTATTTTTTCCCGTAAGCCCGTAGCCGACAAGGCCGCCTGAGATGCTATAGCCCACCCTGGGCTCCATAAGGGTGGGCTGTGTGGGTTCAGGCTGCAGAGGCGCGACCGGCTACCGTGGGCGCATCCGATGAGGCCACCCAGTCCAGCATGGTCGCCCGAATTTGCGGGAAATAGCGGCCACCGATACTCCAATGGCAACACCCCTGAACTTCCACCAGCCTGGCCTGATCACCAAACCGTTGAGCGATTTTACGCTGCACCCGCAACGGTGTGATGCGGTCTTCGGTCCCACCGATAATCAACACCGGGCACTGGATTCGGCTCACCTCCACATGGGCCGCGGAACGGCGGCCCAGCAATGGCGCCATGCTGATCTGGAAGGTCGCCATGCCGGATTCATAAGTACTGCTGTCGGTAATTTCCTTCTGCACTTCCGGGGTCTGACGATTGGCCACCCCGTATTGCACATTAGCCAGGCGCATCTCGGTAAATTTCTTCCACAGCGGGAAACGCAACATATTGCGTCCCAGAGTCCGAATCACTGAGATTCCCAAGCCATTGATGCCTGCCGGCGCCGCTGAAGACAACAGTATCAACCGCTCACAAGGCACCTTGGCTGCCGCCAACTGTGCCAGAAGGGCCCCCATGGAATGACCCACCAGAATAGGCGGGCGGGGCTGGCGCTGTATCGCCTCAACGATGGCATCCACATAATCTTCCAGCCTGGCATTGGCCAATGCCGCCAGACTGGATGAGCTGTGCTCCTGCTTGCTGCGATGGAACGGCAGAGTTAACGCCTCCACGTTGTAGCCTGCATCGTCAAAGGCATCACGAAGCTCCTGCAAGGTATTCGCATCGCTCCACATGCCGTGCACCAACAGCACTGGTGCCTTGCTGTTATCACCGTTCGTCATGATGGTCTCCTTTTTACGCGCCCTGCTCATGCCGTTGCCTTGATCGGCTGAACATTGTCATGGCGGGCAGCCTTGGCTGGCGTGGAAAAAGCCAGAATGCCGTCATCCACGGCCTGATTGACCAGGGTGTCCTTGTCTTTGCCATAGTGCATGGTCACCGCCCAGGGCGCCTCTTTACCCTGGCGGGGCATGCGATCTTTAGCTCGATTGATATAACCTGGGGCAAAACCATCCAGCATACCGGTATCGGTGATGTTATCGCCGTGGTCCACGGGCGTGGCCGCGCTGAAGCCCTGTTTTTCCATGTAGGCTAACAGGCGACACAGATATTGCCCGCCGATGTCACTCTTGAGCGTCCAGGGCGCATTGGTATAACCGAAGATCCAGCCGTAGTTGGGAATATCCTGAATCAGGATGCCCTTGTAGGTCATCTTCCTGGGCAGTGCGACCGACTCGCCATCCAGTTTCAATTCCAGACCACCCATTAACTGCACATCCAGACCCGTGGCAGAAACAATAATGTCCGCCTCGAGGTGCTGCCCGGATTTGAGCACGATGCCGGTTTCATCAAAACGCTCAATATGATCGGTAGCGATATCCGCCTTGCCGGAACGCAGGCTGGTGAAGAAGTCCCCATCCGGCGCAGCACACAGGCGCTGATCCCATGGCATATAGGTTGGACTGAAGTGTCGCACATCGATGTTTGGCGCCTGCTTGTGCATGTGGGTGACCAGCAGTTTTCGGGCACGCTCTGGCCAACGCTGGCAGGCCAGATACAGACCGCGCTGAATCAGGATATTTCGCTTACGGGTCATGTTGAACACCCATTTTTTCGGCAGTACCTTGTTCAGCGCCATGGTTATTTTATCGGTGTCTGGCATAGCCATAATGTAGCTGGGCGAACGCTGCAGCATGGTCACCTTGGCCGCTTTTTTCGCCATCGCCGGCACTACCGTAATCGCCGTGGCACCACTACCAATCACCACCACCTTCTTGCCGCTGTAATCCAGCTCTTCTGGCCATTGCTGCGGGTGAATAATCTGGCCCTTGAAGTTCTCTTCTCCGTCGAAGTGTGGCCGGTAACCATGGTCATAGTTGTAGTACCCAGTGCAATTCACCATGAACCCGCAGGTGAATTCACGGCTTTCGCCGCTGGCTTCATGCTGGGTATAGAGTGTCCATTGCTGCTCATTGCTGGACCAGTCTGCGTTATCCAGTTTCAAGCCGTACTGCACTTTCTCGTAGAGGCCGAACTCCCGGGCCGTTTCCGCCACGTACTCACGGATATCTCCGCCCTTGGCCAAGACCTTCTCGGAGTACCAGGGCTTGAAGTCAAAACCGAAGCTGGCCATGTCGGAGTCCGAGCGGATACCGGGATAACGGAACAGATCCCAGGTGCCGCCCACTTTTTCCCGTCGCTCGATAATGGCCATGCTTTTATTGGGAAACCGGCGAGCGAGGTGGCAAGCGGTTCCGATACCGGATAGTCCGGCGCCTATTATCACAATGTCGTAGTGCTTGGCGCTCATGGCGGCCTCCTTATTCTGAGTATTGAATTTCGCTACCTGCCACTATTTCAGAAGCCAACCTTGACAATATTGACCTATGTGGACATATTTTTGACATAACGCGACAATGTCGTCCGTTATTGAGCCCGCCATGTGCAACGAGTGACATCATCAAAGGGCAACCGCCCAAACAACGGCCCCCACCATGAGTGATCTGATTCGCGCCACCAACCTGTGGGGGTTCGACGACCTGGTGCGCCAACTGGGCGGCGATCCTCTGCCCTTGCTGGAGCGTTACCATATTCCTCCGGAGGAACGGCGGGATGACAGCTCTTTCCTGCTTTATCGCAACCTTGCTGCGCTGTTCGAAGACACCGTCCAAGCCTTAAATTACCCCCAGCTAGGCCTCAAGCTGGCGGAGTACCAGGGCATGGATATTCTTGGGCCGATTAGCGTGATCGCGCGCAGCGCGGCCACAGTGGGCGACGCCATCAGCAGCATTGCCCGCTACCTGCATCTGCACAGCCCGGCGTTGGGCATCAGCAATACCGTGTGCGAACACCAGGGCCAATCCTGCATTCGCTTTCAATTCACTATTGATGAAGACAGCTCCGGGGGCTATCGCCCCCAGGCCTATGAGTTGAGCTTGTCGAACTCGATGCAGGTCATGAAGTTGCTCTGCGGAGAGACATTCCGCCCCTACAGCGTCCACTTCATGCACCCTCGCCAGGCTGACCTTGATGCGTATCATGACGTGTTTCGCTGCGACGCTTATTTCGAGCAGGATTGGTGTGGCTGCTATTGGCCTGTCGCAGCCTTCGCCATGCCGTTATCCAGCGCCGACCATCACACATGGGAACTGGCGGAGCGTTATCTGGCTTCCCAGCAGGCCCCCAACGCCATCACGCTCAGCGAAGATGTCACCCGCCTGATCACCACCCTGCTTCCCACCGCCCAGTGCACCAGCGCCGTCATTGCCTCACACCTGTCCATGCATAAACGCACCCTGCAACGACGCCTGGCTAATGAAGGGGTCAGCTATGAACAATTGCTGGGAGAGGTGCGCCTGAAACTGTTGCGTGAATATTTGATGGAACCCAACCTGAAGCTCAGCCAGATCGCCGGGCTGCTCGGCTACTCCGAGCAATCGGCCTTCAACCGGGCCTGCCGCCAATGGCTCGGCACAACGCCACGGGCCTATCGCCGCCAGCTATTGAGCCAAACCTAGACAGACGACGCGCTTACAATTCCTCAAAAGAATCGTAATAATCGGCAAGACGATCAATCAGTGTACGCACCGCCGGCAACATGCCCCGGCGTGATGGGAACACCGCATGGATAATGTCTTTCGCCAACGCCCAGCGGGGCAGTAGCTGCACCAACTCACCACGCTCCAGCTGGTGCTGCACAGTGAGGACCGGCAGCTGCACCACCCCCACACCTGCCACCGCCGCACGGCGCAGGGCAATCATATCGGTGGTCACATAACGGGGCTGGTGAAACACCCGAATCTCACTCCCATCCTCGCCGCGCAGAGACCAGCGAAAATCCGGGCGCGGCGCTCCCAACCCGAGGCTCGGCCAGCTGGACAACTCTTGCGGGTGGCTCGGCATGCCATACTGCGCCACCAGCTCCGGGCTGGCCACCAGCCCCAGCCGCCGGTCAGACAACACCCGCACCACCAAATCACTGTCCTCCAGACCCGGCGGGCGAACCCGGATCGCCACATCAACTCCTTCGCTGATCACATCCACGCGCCGATTGGTGGCTTCCAGATGCACGGTGATTTCCGGGTACTGTTTCATGAAGTCGGCCAAGAAAGCGCCGATATGCACATGCAGCAGCGTAATCGGGCAAGCCAGACGAATAACCCCACGGGGTTCCGCCGTCACGGTATCAATGGCTTCCTGGGCCGACTCGGCCTCCACCAGCATGGCCTTGCAGTGCTCATAGTATTGCTGCCCGACCTCGGTCACCGAGAACTGTCGACTTGAGCGATTGATCAGCCGCACCCCCAGCCGCTCCTCCAGCCCGGCCACCCGTCGGCTCAATTTTGACTTGGGCACCGTGATCACCCGGCTAGCCGGGGCAAAACCGCCGAACTCCACCACCTTGGCAAAGTAAAACAAGTCATTTAGGTCCACCATCTATCGTCCCGTCTTTGCAACGCTGAGTTGTAATTTTGCCACCTTCCCGCCCATTCGTTCCATCCATAACATGAATCCATGACCAAAACGGAGGAACCCGCCATGAAAAAGATTCTCGGTATGTATTCCGCACCCGCCCCGCACTGGGTAGGAAACGGCTTCCCGGTTCGCTCCCTGTTTTCCTACGAAAGCCACGGCAAGCAACTGAGCCCCTTCCTGCTGCTGGATTACGCAGGACCGGCACGCTTCCCCGCTGCCACCAAGCCTCGCGGCGTTGGTGAGCACCCACATCGCGGCTTTGAAACAGTGACCATCGTCTACCAGGGAGAGGTAGCTCACCGGGATTCCACCGGACAAGGCGGCGTGATTGGGCCGGGTGATGTGCAGTGGATGACCGCCGGTGCCGGCATCCTCCACGATGAGTTTCACTCCCCCGCCTTCACCTACCAGGGCGGAGAACTGGAAATGATCCAGCTGTGGGTGAACCTGCCCGCCGCGGACAAGATGACCGCCCCGTCCTATCAGGGCATCCGCAGTGACGAGATCCCGCTGGTGCCACTGGCGGATAACGCCGGGGAAGTGCGCGTCATCGCCGGGGAGTTCCAACAGCACGCAGGGGCGGCCAACACCTATTCGCCCATGCAGGTATGGGATATCCACTTGCGGGCGCATGCCACGGTGACGCTGGACCTGCCCGAAGGCTGGAACACCGCGGTCATCACCCGCAAAGGCGATGTTGAAGTCAACGAACATACCCGGGCGGCTGCGGCACAAATGGTGGTGCTCGACGCAAAAGGCACGCAAGTACAGCTCCACGCCGAGACGGACAGCGATCTGCTGCTGATTGCCGGTGAACCACTGAATGAACCCGTGGTGGGTCACGGTCCTTTCGTGATGAACACCCGGGAAGAGATTCAGCAGGCGATACGCGATTTCCAAAGCGGCAATTTTGGCCAGATCCCGGCCTAACCCTTAACCAACGGGTGGCAATCAACGCCACCCATCACTCGCAGGAGAAAGACCATGGGTAAGCAATACAAACGACTCGACAAGGACAATGCAGCGGTACTGCTGGTGGACCATCAGGCCGGCCTGCTGTCACTGGTGCGCGACATTGATCCGGACAAGTTCAAGAACAACGTGCTGGCACTGGCCGACATGGCCAAGTACTTCGAACTTCCGACCATCCTCACCACCAGCTTTGAAACCGGCCCCAACGGTCCACTGGTGCCAGAACTCAAGGAGATGTTCCCCGATGCGCCCTATATCGCCCGCCCCGGACAGATCAATGCCTGGGATAACGAAGACTTCCTCGCCGCGGTAAAGGCCACCGGCAAGAAGCAGCTGATCATCGCCGGTGTGGTCACCGAAGTCTGCGTGGCGTTCCCGGCCCTCTCGGCCCTGGAAGAAGACTTCGAGGTGTTCGTGATCACCGATGCCTCCGGGACCTTTAACCCCATGACCCGGGACGCCGCCTGGGACCGCATGAGCGCCGCCGGCGCCCAGTTGCTGACCTGGTTTGGCGCAGCCTGCGAGCTACACCGCGACTGGCGCAATGATATCGACGGGCTGGGCGCACTTTTCTCCAACCACATCCCGGATTACCGCAATCTGATCACCAGCTACAGCACTCTCACCGAAGGGAAATAGTCCGCTAGACAGCGGTCTGCTGGCCATCACAGTCAGAGGCGCCCAGCAGACCGCACCCGCATAAGCATGTACATGCATATTTGGGTAAACATACCGCTCATCCTTGAACCTTCTTCACAACAATAAACACCCTGTTTCCCGAAAATAGTCGTTTTTTGCACGATTTACCGTTAATTATGACGATAAACAACCTGTAATATTTTGTGACTGAATGTTAACTTGCGCCGGCAAAATCATAACTCGGGAAAGTTACCATGAAGTATTCAAACAAAGCCGTGCTGGCAGCCGCGATTGCTGCTGCGTCTACCCAGGTGATGGCCAATGGCCTGGCCCTGAACGAACAGAGCGCCAGCAGCGCCGGTTCTGCCTACGCAGGCCGCGCCTCCACCGCTGCCAACGCCAGCACCCTGTATGGCAACCCTGCCGGCATGAGCCGCCTGGACCGCGCCGAAGTGAGCGGCGGCCTGGCCTTTATTGATGCCAGCACTGACATTAGCGATGCCGAAGGGCAGCTGGCCCCTGGCCTCCCCGTATCTGGCACAAACGATGGCGACATGGTGCCTTTTACCACCATTCCTTTCGGCTACTACGTCAGCCCGATCAGCGACAAACTGCATGCCGGCATTGGCGTGTACGCGCCCTTCGGCGTAGAGAGTGACTACGAAGACAGCTTCCAGGGCCGCTACCACGGCGTGACCAGCATGGTTCAGGTTGTCACCATCCAGCCCACCATCAGTTACGCCTTTAACGATAGCGTCTCTGTGGGCTTTGGCCCGACCATCAACCACATCTCCGGCGAACTGACCAGCAAGGTTCCCGGCGCTGCCTTTGCACAGATCAATCCCGCCTTCGTTAACGCAGCAGACAGCGATGTGGAAATTGAAGGGGACGATATTGCCTACGGCTTCAACCTGGGCACGCTGATCGCGGTCAACGACCGTCTCGACTGGGGCCTGACCTATCACTCCAAGATGGACTTCTCCCTGGAGGGTGACACCACCGTGAGCGGCTCCCCATTAGGCACTGTGCTGGATGGCGAATACGATGCCGAGCTGGACATCACCATGCCGGAATCCGTGGATACCTCTGTCAGCTTCCAGGCTACAGACAATCTGGACCTGTATATGGGCGCCACCTGGACTCGCTGGAGCCGACTGGAAGGCATTGAAGTAGAAAACAGTGGCGTAAACCCTCTTCTGCAGGCTCAATTCGGCACCATCACCGAAGAGCTGAACTGGGAGGACACCTGGTCCTTCGCCGTTGGCGGCGCCTACCAACTGAACCCGAAGTGGGTTGTTCGCGCCGGCTATGCCACCGACAAGTCTCCCACCAGCGATGCGGACCGTACCGTGCGCATCCCGGTGAGCGATCGTGATATCTACACTCTGGGCGCCGGCTGGAGTCCCACCGCTGACCTGACCTTTGATGCAGCCTACGCCTACATCAATGAAGAGAAAGGCCGCGTGTCGCAGGATAGCTACAGCGCCGATTTCGAAAACAGCGCTCACGGTCTGGCCCTGCAGGCGACGTACCGCTTCTGATTTCAGAGACCGTAACGTCACAAAAAAACGGCGCCCTCGGGCGCCGTTTTTTATGCCGCTCTGCGGCCGCAATACGGTTCACGTACCATGCAGCACGCCAACCAAATCAGCTCACCGCTTCCCGTTCCGTTTCGGTAAGATGCTTGGGATGCCCCTGCGTCACCTTGCCCACCCAGAGCGGATGAGGCTCAGCCAGACGCACACGCTTGCGAAACTGGCGACGCACCACCCACAGGGATGACGCCACCAGCAGCAACAGACCGTTGATCAAAAGGTTATCGGCCTCAAGAGCGTGACCACCTTCCAGCACCACCTGCAACAACGGCACCGCCAGATAACACAACGGCGCCACCATCAGCATCAGGCCACTGAACCGCAGCGGCGAGGCACGCAAACTCCACAGCACCAGCAGCACGACCACCACACCACAAACTGCCCGCTCCGCGGTAGCGACCCAGGCCGCCCAGGGCGTATAAGGCAGACCCTTGCTGACCAGGAAACTGCACGCCACGCCGATCACGACACCGAAACAAAGCCCGAGGGTCAGGCGCAACAGAAACGCCGATCCACGGCTTGGCCCCTGGCGATCACTGCGGCGCTCGCACCACAGCACATTACCGGACACGAACAGCAACGCCCCCAGCAAGCCCATGGCGAAGTACAACCCTTTCACCAGCATCCCGCCGTAATCGCCAAAATGCAGAGAGTACACCGGCGAGAACGAATCAAAGTTCAGGCTACGCTGCCCCGGAGCGATCACGTTCAAGACACCCATCGCAGGGTCCAGCACCACATGCGCATGATGCCCCACATACCCCGGCACGGAACCGGCCACATCCACCCAGCCGGCGGCGTCGCCGTAACCGCGAATTTCCACCCAATCCACGCTCATCTCAGGCAACGCATCAGCCGCCGCAGACAGATAATCCGCCATCGGCACCATGGCAGCGTTTTCTCCCTGGCTTTGCACCGGGGGCCATACCGCCGTTTCCTCTTCAATAACCCCACGCAGCTGCGGGCCAAAAACCAGGGTACCCAGCACCACAGCCACCAGGGTAAAGGCGCCCATGGCGGCACCGGTCACCGACATGATCAGATGGAACGGCAAACTCACCACCCCGATCAGGTTGTGCATGTTCTTCCAGTAACGGCGCATGTTGCCCTCATGCTTGAGGGCAAAGAATTCCTTGCGCAGTTTCGGCCAATGAACCACCAGGCCGGTGAACAGGGCTGCGCCGTACAGTATCGAGATCAGCCCCATGAAGGTCATGCCAAGGTTGATGGGCAGGCCGCCACTGGGGATCGCTAACTGGTAATGCAGCTGATTGATAAAATCCGCCAGCGCTGAACGAGGCTTTTCGACATACTTGCCCGCCTCGTCGAAATCCGTGGCATGGGCTGTAAGCCACTCCCCCGCACCCCGCTCTCCCGCACCAGCATCGCTGGACTGAAACCACATTACCGCCGGGTCTTCCTCCGGCAGGAAAAAAAGGCGCTTACGCGCATCCGGGTATTGGTCTGTCACACGGTCCAGAAGCGCCTGCCCATCGATGGCGTCTTGCGATGCCGCCTCCGTGGCCTGCGGTGTCTGCCAGTGGTGCAATTCGTGATGGAACACATTGAGGGCGCCGGCAAAAAACGCCACAAACAGGGCCAGACCACTGGCCATACCCAGCCAGGCATGTAGGTCGATAAAGCGTCGCAAGCGGTCTGCCTTCATGCTCCCCCCCCATATAAGGCGGTGGTTTGCAGCGCCCCCCAGGCCAGCCCATTCATTACCAGCAACGCCACCAGCGGGGGCCAGGTACGCTCGGGCAACGCCACCAGAGTCACCAGCAGCATCCACAACAGGGTCACGCCCAACAGTTGCAGCACCAGCCAGGACTGCCAGGGCGCCGGCACCGCTGCCGCCAACAACCCCATCAGCATTACCGACAAGGGCAGGCTCAACAAGAACGCCAGAAAGGCTCTCATCGATTGCCTCCCCGGCGCTGATAGCTATCGCGGTAATGACTGACCAGCAGCGGCACCAGCAGGGCCGGCAGCGTGAACACCCACAGCCCCACAAACAAGCCCACACTAACGCCCAACTGCAGCGACAACAGCCACAACCCACCGACCAGCATGGCCAGGGCGATTAAACGGGTAACGGCGGGGAGGGGCTGATCCAGCCAGCGTTGCTGGCGATCCGACAGATAAAACAGCAACACACTGGCAAGTGTGGCCAGAACGGCAACCAGCATAGGGAGAGAACCATTAATCCATGATAATGGTTCTCATTTAATAGCAGCAGGGCGTTCTCGTCAAGGCGCCCAGGGGGCCCACCGACTCAGCGGGGGCGCAGCTCGCGCAAATAATCACTGGCCTCGCTAAGGCGCGCCGTGGACAGGCGATCCCAATCCACCGATTCGCGATCCGGCATCCATACACCGGAAAACGTGGACGCATCCGCCAGCACCAGCTCCGCATTGAGCATGGGCACACCGTGGTAATCACCGGCCATCCCCCCGGCCCGGCGAATCGCCGACCACCAGGCCGGCGGCCGCCAGTGCAGGCGCACATCCGGCAAATGGCAACTCAGTTCGGTTTCTGCCACGCAGCATTCCAGCACGCTGTCCTGCTGACGGCTCAACCCCTGCCGCCACAATGCCGACCCGGCCACCATCACCAGCGACGGAAAGGCCCGCAGCAATGCCCGGCAACGGTCCTCATCGGTTAGCGGATCGCCCAGCACCACCTTGTAGAATACCGGTCGCGGCGGCGCCACCTGCTTGACAACCCCGGCTTCCAGCCAGCGCAGCACGGTATCCAGCGCGCCGCCCGACTCCTCCGGTTGCAGCTGCTTGAGATCCGAGAGGGTAAAAACCCGTGGCAAACCATCCAGCGCGGGAGACAACATCGTCATTGCCTGCATCAACGGTCCGCCACATCCGCCAGGGGAAGCCGCAAGCCCAGGCAGGAACGCAGGGCCATGGTCCACGTCAGCAGATGGCAAATCACCGTAAGCTGCCGGGCCTCCGGCAGGCCGGCCAATCGCAGCAACACCACTTCATCCACCTGACGCTCGAGTCTCTTGATTTCCCGGGCCCGCAGGTCATTGGGACTCTGACGTTGCGCCAGGCGCAACGTCAACAAACGCCCCTGGATATCATCTTCCTGTGCCGCATAGGCGCGCTCGACCAGACTGTAACTGGACAAATGCCGCATGGTGAGCGTGCGCTGCTGGCGCCGGGAGCGGTGTCTTTGCGGCACCACCAGCACAGAGAAAACCCGCGCCAACCACTGCACAACAGGCAACCAGCGAGCGCCATCGCGACACGCGATCAGGTACCAGCCCCAGGCCCGCAGACGAGACACATCCCGGCGCAGCACCCGTACCCGGGCATGACTATCCGCACTGCCCGACGAGGCAAAGCTCGCCCGGTAAACGGCCAGGTACTCCTGCAGGGCCTGCAGCCGTGTCTCCACCGCCTCCAGCCCCAACTCCTGCTGACGCCATTTTCCCGCGCCCTGCTGTGTCCCCATAAACTGCAACTCCTGCATAGCCACTACTCAAAGACAATGCATAAAAAGTGAATGCCGGCGCCACTGTGAAACAGATTCAGCACGGCACTGCTAACTCTAACGATGCGGCCCAGCCTACCCCAGAACAAAACGGTCCGATTTCCGTGTAGCCACGTAGCCGTTTTGTATCTTCCTGATACAGCCCTTGGAACCAGTTCACACTTTCCTCTGATGTACGATTTCACCTACAACAAAATGCATGGATATCTTATCCTCCTGCGCCACTACAGACAGGATATATCCCCTTGCACCTACGCCCCTTGTCCCTCTGGCTTTGCGTCGCCCTGCTTGCCGCCACTACCCCCGTTCAGGCTCACCCCGGCGGGCTCGATCAACAGGGCGGGCACACCGACCGGCGCACCGGTGACTATCATTGCCACCGGGAGCCCTGCCTCACCCTGCATCGCCAACAGCAACAGGCCGAACAGGACGCCGCTGACGCCCAGCGCGCCTTCAGCGGGCTCTATGACCGGGACCGCTGGCCCCACTGGATTGATGAAGACCAGGATTGCCAGGACACCCGGGCTGAAGTCTTGATTGCCACCAGCCAGATAGCCGTGACCTTCACCGACCCGGACCACTGCACCGTGGCCAGCGGCCGCTGGTACGATCCGTACACCAACCAGACCTTCACCCGGGCCGGCGATCTGGATATGGATCATTTTGTCCCCCTGCGCCATGCCCACGGCCACGGCGGCGACCAGTGGGATGAACCGCTACGCCGGCAATTTGCCAACGACCCGGACAACCTGATCCCGGTATCCGCCAGCGCCAACCGCAGCAAAGGCGCCCGCAGCCCGGACCAGTGGCTCCCCGACAACCGTCGCTACTGGTGCGAATACGGGCAACAGTGGGAACGGATCAAGCAACGCTACCAATTGATGGTCACGCTCCAGGAGGCCGACGCCCTGAAACAACTGTTAGGCCATTGCCCGTTGGCGGCACACCCCTGACAAGCTTTTGCAAACCCAAAACGACAAAACCCCGACCACAGGGCCGGGGTTTTGCTTGTCACTTACCAAAAGCCGTTACTTGCTGAGCTAGCCGGCAACCAATACCGCCAGCAAGCACGCCATGCCACTCAACATCGTTACCAGCAACATCCGTCGGCCTACCATCGGCCAGTCGATATAACCAACACTGTATCTCTCCTTGAGCACCTTCATGAGCAGCCCCTCACCACTCAGCAATCTTGGTGGTGTTCTGCGCAGTACCATCGGTTTTCCAGAGGCTGTGGCCGTCATCATTAAACATGACGTAATACACAGCGTCGCCGACTTTGGCCCACACCTCAGCCCCATATTCACACTGCTCGGGAGACAGCATTACAGTGCCCACCTCGGTGCCATCGGTACGCCAGGCTGCATAGCCATTGTCATCCTGTTCTGCCGAGAAAAAGAGCCAATCCCCCACAGACTCCAACGCATACGGCCGGGCGGCTCCATTCGGGTTAATCGTCTTCACTACGTAGGTGCCACCGGACGTACCATCACTGACCCACACCTGTGGTTTGCCCGGGCTCTCCGGTGCGGTAAAAAACACGCTGTCACCATGAAGAGCCAGCGATTCCACCCCACTGCCAACGGGACCGGATAAAGAAACCGTCTTCCCCACCACTGAGAATTTCCAGATTTTATTCGCAACACCATCCGTTGCCAGAAAGAAGAGCGCATTGCCCTTTACCCGGAAGTCAGTTGGGTTACTGCCCGCAGAGTCCGGATTCGGGGTAAAAAATAAAAACGTCCCGGATTCAGTGCCATCAGTTACCCAAAGATTCCTCCCATAGGCAGGCAAATAGCCACTAAAAAACGTCAGCGCTCCCACAGCGTGGAAGTTATTAAATGAGTAGTTCGAGGAGATCTTCCGAGCTGTCGATTCTCCCGCATCCACCCGCCAGCTACCTTCCTTACTACTGCCTTGATAGCACGTAAAATAAAGTTGATCGCCCGTGCTTGACATGCCGCAAGATGAAGCATTGAACGGCTGTTCATCAGAGCCCATCAGAACGTCATACTGCCCGCTCTCATCAATAGCCAGTACCTGATTATCTGAGACCACATACAACCAATCACCCGCGGAGGCCATACCATCAAACCCCGAGGTGACAACCCCTCCCGGTTCTGGCCCTTCCACTTTCATTGCACTCCCACCTTGCGCCACCCACAACAGGCCGTTATTGGTAAAGTACAAGCGATTCCCTACCGTCTGCCAGGACCATCCCAGCTGATCGAGAACCTCCCCATTCTGACCAACCACTCTCTGCGTCCCAGACGGGGAGCCATCGCTGAACCAGAGATGCCTCGCACTACCCCCCTCTTCTGAGCCCCCCCTCGTCACGAACGCTACGCCGCCCTCACGCAGAAAAAAATCGGAATTAATTTCCTCATTCACATTTAACGAACGCGTTCCCTCCGGGGTACCGTCACTCACAACTGGGAACCACTTTTCATCCGGCAAAAAGAACAGGCCGGAGCAGTGAATCTGCAAATCCCCGAGGGCGTCAGCGTCTCCCTCGGCAACGCCTTCCGCACTCATACCTTGCAGCACGCAGCGCTGCATAACCGGACTTTGAGTCCGGTTTTCGCCATCGCTTACAGCAGGATTGCTGGCCAGCAACTCAATGTCGTAAGACTCATTGGGGTAAAGCAAACCATCAAACTGGAAACGGCCATTTTCGGTCAGCGTGAGTGATGGCAGGCTGCTGCCCGGCGTGACATCTCTGGCAACCAGTTCCGTACCTGGCATCAGACCGGTCAGCGTACCGGCCACGGTATAACTGGAAGGGGGCGCCTCCACAACAGCCTCCGATCCACCGCCACCCCCACTCCCACCACCGCAGCCGGTCAGCAACAACGTCACCGCTGCGGCCGCCAGCCCTGCCTGTCGCCGAAAAAGGCCCGTTCGATTATCTGCACTCATGGATGTACCCCGTTAAAGCCTGAAAGAAGAAGTCCACAGGGCGCTCATTGAACGAGGTCTTATATGTGATGAACATCACTGAACTTGGGGATTTTTCTCAAGAGAGGAAGAAACAATGCCCTATTGACCCGTTATGACGGTCAGAGGGAGCCGAGCTTCCAAAACAGTGGCACCGGGGCAAGAACACAACGTCAACGTCCCGGCATGTCGCTCTGTGCGAGCACGCATACTTTCCAGCCCGATACCCAGGCCGCCGCCTTGCACGGCCGCCACATCGAAGCCCACGCCATCATCTTCCACACGCAACAAAAGCAGAGCGTCATCCGGCAATTGCAACGTCACCCGGGCACACCGTGCCTGGCTGTGCTTGACGATATTGGTGAGCGCCTCTTCAACCAGCCTGGCCAGCAGCAGGCACTGAACCGCTGTCGGTTGCGCGCGCCAGGCATCCGGCACATTCCAGACCAGCGACATCTCCAGCGCATCAAACAGGTTGGCAAACCGGTAACGTAACGGCGCCAGCCATTCAACCGGCGTCTGCGGGGGCGCCGCACTGGCACTGGCGCCACTATCGACCAGTTGACGTAGATCATCGCGCAGCAGTTTGAGCATGGACAGGTAACGACTCTTGTCCAAGTCATTGTCACTCTGTTCAACCACCATGATAGAACGCACCAGCTGCCCGCCTAGGCCATCATGCAGGTCATGGGCAAGCTGCAAACGTTCCTGCAGGCGGGTGTTATCCAGCGCCAAACGGTGCTCTTTACTCATTGTGGCACTAAGGTCGTCACAGGCTTTCTCGATTGCCACACTGAGCTCCTGATTAAAACGCTCAATACGACGAGCATCTCCCGCAACACGCAACCCCAGAGACACAGCGGCCATTACCATGAACAACAGGCAGCTGTATTGGGAAAGATAAAAATCGCTTGAGAGCAACCCGGTCAGTATCAGGACATCGCGCACCCCGATAGCAATCAACAACAGATAGAAACCGGCCACCACTAACGGTCCAGCTTCCCGTCGGCGTAACGCCCAGCCAGTGATGCAGAACCCATTCAGCAAGAAGACCAGTGAACTCAGATGCCCCGCCCATTGCAGCCCCTCCCAACCCGGCAACAACACGATTACGCCAGCAAGGCCCGTGACCAGCGCCAATAAAGGGAGCTCTCGCCATACTGCGCAACGAAGCTCAAGCAACCGCCAACTGAACACACAGAAACTGGCAATAAAAAAGATGTACGCCAGGGTGTTGGCCTGCGCCACCATCCGGGTATCCGAAAAAGGCCAGGCTTGTGTGGCCAGGGTATTCACACCAAACAACACCCAGCAAAACGCCGTCACCGCATACCAGCCAAACACCTGCTGTGAGCGAAACGCCAACCAGATAAACAGCGCCAGGAACCCCAAAACCGCAGACACAACCAGATTGATAAAGGGCAGAGTCCGTGTGCGCCAGTGTGTCTGCTCCATCACCGCCAACATCGCCTCTGGCGAACCCAGCCTGACCCGCCCCAACCCCGGCGTTTGTGCAGCAACGCCAGCCACACGCACCCATAGCACGCGCCCTTCGCGCAAATGCGATGCCGGCAACAACCAATAGCGAGGCGAATTCCAGGAGCGCGATAACGGCTCCTCCAGATGACGATCACGCCAGAGCAGGGAGCCCTCGCTATAGACCGCACCGGCCATAATGATCGATTCAATCACCAGCCCCACCGGTGAATCCCCGTTGTCCGCATCAACACAGCCAGGCTGCCAATCAATCCGGTACCAGACAGTGCCATCGTAATCAGGCCAGCGCTGGCTCCAGTTATCCGGCAGGGTAACCGCTTGCCAGCCCGCCACCGGGCGCGTGGCGTCCTCACTTTTTGCCGCCATCACCGACACAATTTGAGGCTCACAATCCAGCACATCATGCCGCAGTTGCGCATGACCTCCCGCCGAAGCCACACACAGCCAGAGCATCAGCCATATCGGCAGGAACGATTTCATCCGTCGAGCAACCCCCGGGAACGGGCTTCGCTGATCGCACGAATACGCGACGACACCGCCAGTTTGCGATAGATATGTTTAACGTGGGATTCCACTGTATACCGGGAAATGAACAGCCGTTCGGCAATTTCCCGATTGGACAGCCCCTCGGCCACCAGCGTCAGCACTTCGCTTTCGCGGGCGCTCAAGGGCGGCTCACCCGATGCCGAAGGCGCCTGGTACAACTCACCAATCACCCGGCGGGCAATGAACGGATCAATAGGCGCCCCGCCGCGCAGCACACTGCGTATGGACAGCGAGACTTCCAAATCATCGCGCTCCTTGAGCACGTACCCCGTAGCGCCGGCGCGCAGGGCCGCCATGATGGCATCCTCGGTGCTCCAGGCAGAAATCACCAGGATACCCATGGCCGGGTCTGCAGCGCGTAACTCTGCAATCAACGCCGTCCCATTCCCGTCAGGCAACCCCAGGTCCACCAGAGCCAACGCCACCGGCTGCTCCTCCAGCCATTGCCGGGCCTGGGCCAGGGAGGCGGCACAACACAGCATCTCGCTGTGATAGCCCAGTTGCACAAGAACGCGCTCCAGACGGTTCTGGATCAGAGGATCATCCTCCACAATCAACACCGGCGCGGGCAGCGTTGATTCAGTCGAAAAGCGGGCGGACGTATCCATGCTTGGCTCATGAGGAATTAAGTCATCGTGAAGTATGGCGACTATTCCTCAGCGCGCCCATCCCTGTAAGCAGGTATTTGCCCGCCGCTCAGCCTCCCGAAAAGACTGCCCCCCCTTAAACGACAAAACCCCGGCCACAGGGCCGGGGTTTTGATTATCGCATCACCCGCCTAGGGGGCGGTGAGCTCACTGCATAAAAGGCTTACTGCTCGGCAGCGTCTTTCATGTCTTCGGCAGAGTCTTTGGCATTGTCATAGGCGTTATCCATATCTTCGCCCATTTCTTCCATCGGCCCTTTGCTATCCGGGGTGATGCTTTCTACTGCCTTGTCTACCTTCTCGCCAGCGTCCTCAACCGGACCGTCGTTGGCATCACAGGCTGCCAGCAGGGCAGAAGAGGCGAAAATGGCGGCCAATGCCGCTTTACCGAAAGTACGCATAGAATCACTCCTTGAATTAACTGATTCGGACAGTGAGCACTCTAAGCATGTTCCTGGCACTTAGCCAAGCGGATTCGCACATTTAGCGGCCATTTTACGAAGAGTTACAGATGGGCACGCGCCGATTGGCATAACGTTTTTTCCTTTCTCAGCGCCCTCAGCCGGGTAAGATGCCCCCATAACAAGGAGAAAACATGAAACAACTCGGCCGCAATGCGGGAAGGAATGTCGGGGGACTGGCGCAATTGGTCACCCGTTTCGGCAATGAAATTACGCAGGTGGTTCAGGATATTCACGGCACCATCGCCAACCCGTTTAGCCTGCGCGGACACGATTACACTCCTGCCCCCATGGTCTACAACCTGATCCGCTACGGCTTTCGCCAGGCGGGCAATCTGGCCGGTATGGCTGACCTGCTCGCCGACCCGCACCAGGAGTTGCGCGATAGCCTGGACCTGCAAAGCATCATCAACGGTATTTTCGGCCAGCTGTTGGTCGAGCAGAACAATCGTTATGCCTTGCCCATGACGCTACTGCCAAAAGCGCCACCGTCGGCGGGTGCTGACACTCTGGTGATTTTCCTGCACGGGCTGTGCATGAACGACGCCTGCTGGAACAACCCCGCTGCCGACGGCTTCAGCCAGTGGGTCCGCCAGCATCACAGCGCAGACATCCGCTATCTGCGCTACAACACCGGCCTGCACATTTCCGATAATGGCCGCAAGCTCGCCGGGTTGCTGGCCCATACCGCCTTGCCGGAACGCGTCATTCTGGTTGGTCATTCCATGGGCGGGCTGGTGGCGCGCAGCGCCTTGCATCAAGGACGCCAGCGCGGTGACAGCTGGGTGGACAAAATCAGTCACCTGGTGTGCCTGGGCTCCCCCCATCAGGGCGCTCTGCTGGAACGATTCGGCAACGAAGCCAACCGATTACTGGGTCGCACGCCCTACTCACGCCCGCTGATGCGGCTGGGCAACCTGCGTTCCGATGGCATTCGCGACCTGCGTTTTGGCTATGTACTGGAAGACCAGTGGCGGGACCGCCCGCTGGACGACCCCCGCCCCACCAGCAAGGTGCCACTGGACCCACAGGTACAGCAGCTATTCATCGCCGGCAGCGTCAGTGAACCCGGTCATGCCCAGCCCCGTGGCGACTGGCTGGTAACGGTGAACAGTGCTCTGGCGGAGCAGCTTTATCCGCAAGCGGACCACCTGACCCGGGAACTGTTTTACCAGATGGGCCACATGACCATGATCGAGGAAACCCGCACTTACGCCCGGGTACAGCGTTGGTTGGACGAATCTACGCCCATCAAAAAACAATCAACGACTCAGTTGAGTGGCTGAAGGGGCGAGCCGAGTAAAGCAGCGTGGGCGGTTTCAGTTTTTGCCGGCGCTACTCTTCTTCTGCCGCGCCCCTTCCTCAACGAGCCACGACGGTCAGCTCAGCCAGCGACCAGCACGGCGACACCCAATGCAAATAGCGCCAACGGCAAGATGATGATGCCATTGCGGATAGCGCGTTCACGCCAGAGCGCCCAACGATAGTAACGGTGCATATGAGTTCCCCAATTCCCCAAATAAACAGGGAGTATAGGGATATCAAAACAATATCAAATCGCCCAAATGGGGTATATGCAACAACGCGTCGCCTCTGCCTACAACGAGTGCAGCCAGAACTGCATTGCTTTGCGGCTGGGGGCACTGTCACCCACATCGGTCCAGTCAAAATGAGCCACGAGCTGATTCTGCGGAAAATAATCCCGACCGCGCCAGAAGCCATCCAGCGGCTGGTAATCCGCCGGGCACGCAGGGTGACCAGGCTCCCGCGCTACCGCACAAAAGGCGGTATGCCGAAATCCGAAATCCGCCGCGTATTGCTCGCGCAGATCAAAAAACCGGTGGCCGACGCCCTCGCCCCGGTAGGGCTTTAGCAGCACCGACTCACCAAAATAGAACACCGAATCCAGCTCCGCGCCCAGCTGCCGGAAAGGCGCCTGAAACTCCTCGTCCGCTTCACGTAATGGCAGGGCTGTTGCCGCCCCCACCAGCCGGTTGTACTCCAGCGCCAACACAAACACGCTGCGATCCGACTGGGCATAGCGGTCCAGATAACGCCGTTCGTAGTCCAGATTCCCGTCATAGAGATAGGGAAAGTCCCGAAACACCGCAATGCGTAATTCCGCCAACGCATCCAGCCAGGGTTCGACGGCAATACCGGTAACCGGACGAATTTCCACTGTGGACATGGCGCCTCCTGAATGCCTGCGAACAAGGAATCACATGAATACCATGGCAGGAGCTTGGTGGCGATGAGGAGGTGAGTTGAAAGTGTAAAGTTCAAAGTTGAAACGCGAAGATGGCTCCGCACTAACCGGATAATATTTTTCTCCGCGCTTTACCCTAAGAGTGAACGCGGGCACCGCCTTCGCAAATAAGAGCCACCGCCCCGCGCTTTTAAACTTTGAACTTTCAACTCTTCATTCACCCCGGCCAGGCCAAAATCAGCCCGGTGCACCAAAGCACCATAAACACGGCCTGACGAAAACGCTCTTCATTCACCCGGTGATGCAGCCACTCACCCAGCAGTATCGCCGCGATAACCACCGGCACCAGCAAGCCGATGCGCGGTGCCGCCGGCAACAAGGTGCCATCCAGCAGGAACACCAGCGTCAGCAAGCTGTTCAGCGACAGCCAAACCAGAATCAGAGTGGCACGAAACGCTTTTTTTTCCAGCGACAGGCCACTCAAGGCATACACCAGCAACGGCCCACCGGAGGCAAACAGGCCATGGGTGATCCCTGCCAGAAACATCCAGCAGCGCGACCACCGGGCTCCATGGGGCGCTACCCTGATGCCCTTCCACATACGCCACAGCTCACGGCTACTGAACCACACCACCAGCAGCCCGAACCCGTTTTTCAGCAGCTGGTCGCCCATCCACGGACGCAAGCCATAACCGGTCAGCGTCCCCAGCACCATCAATGGCAGGATGAGCCGCCACAGCGTCGGCCAATGAATATGCTGGCGGTGACGCCAGCTCAAGGTGGCACTCATGACAATATTCAGCGGCACCAATACCGGCAGAATTTCCGGAATCGGTAACAGCAAGGCGCCCAGGGAAAGAGCGATCACGATACTGCCAAAGCCGGTCATGGCTTCGGTGGTAAAGGCAAAAAATATGAACAGCGCCAGCAACAGCCAGGGCAAGGTCATCAGGTCCGTCACGGGGGCTCCTACTGGTTCAGTTCGCTGGCAAATTTACGCTGCATCATGCGTTGATACAGATCCGGCAACAGTCGCCAGAGCAAGCTGGCAAACCAGGTGAAGCGATCCGGGAATAAACGTTTCTTTTTCTTTGCGTAGGCTTCGAACACCAATTCAGCCATCCATTCCGGGCTGCGCATATCGCCCACCATGGAGCGTTTATGACTGGCCGGGCGGCCATCATGCCCCAGGGCGTTGGTTTCAATGGGGGTATCCAGAAAACTGGGGTACGCCATCAGAATATGCACGCCATCGCGGGCCACTTCGCCCCGCAATACTTCAAAAAACTGGCTCAAGGCACTTTTCGCACTGCAGTAACCGGCGCGCCCAAGCACCGGCATCCAGCCCGCCATGGAACCAATATTGATAATCCCGCCACGGCTTTTTTTCAGCAGCGGCAAAAAACCAACCGCCAGCTCCACTGGCGCTTGCCAGTCCACGGCCATGACTTTGCGAAAGACGGCCATGCGGGTTTTTTCCGCCAATGAGCGGTGCGTAATGCCAGCGTTATTGATCAGAACATCCAGCGATAGCTCGTTATCCCGCACCCAATGCACCAGTGCCTGCACGGCGTCGCCATCCGTAACATCCAGATCCCGGAAGGTGACACGGGCAGGATCTTCGCCAGCCAACGTATCCGCGCGCGATGCCAGCAACGCAGCATTCATGTCGACCAGTATCACCCTGTGCCCCAGCGCAAACGCCTGTCGAGACAAGGCCCACCCCAGCCCGGAAGCCGCGCCAGTAATCAATACGGTTTTCATAACTGCCCTCGCTGCCGCGCGGCGGCCATGAAAAAGCGGAAGACCTGCTCGGAGGTCTTGCGGGGAATATAGCCGAATTCCTCTTTCAGCCGGCGGTTGCTGAGTACCGGACGGTAGCGCAGGAAGTTTACTTGCGCCGGCACATACTGAGTCAGCCGCAATCGATTCCCGATCCATAACCCACTGCGAATCAGCCAGGCCGGCACATGAATCACCGGCTTACCCAGCAAATCGCCCAGCGCATCAATGGACAGGGCACCGTCACCGGCCAGGTTGAAGCAACCGCTGCGATCCTGGTTGACCCCCTGCTCGATGATACCCACCACATCCTGATCCCAGATAAAGACAAAGGGAGAAGGCGAGCCCGCCACGGCCAACAGTCGATCGCCCTCGAACAGACGGGTAATCAGGTTACGCGTTTCCGCACCCAGCACCGTGCCGGGGCGTAACACCAGCTGCTTAAGGGCTGGATATTTTGTCCGGTAATCGGCCAGCAATTCTTCTACTTGACGCTTGTGGTCCGAATAGGGAAATTCCGGGTTGCCCCGCAACGCATCCTGTTCATCCAGCCAGGCCGGATTGTCGGCGTAGTAGCCATAGGCGGCACCTGAGCTGGTCACCACCAGCTGTTCGACACCGCTGGCCACACAGGCATCCAGTACATTGCGCGTGCCATTCACATCGATATCGAAATCACGCGCACGGTCACCGGAATCTTCCAGCACCGCAGCCAGATGCACCACCTGATGAATACCGTGCTCTTTCATCATTTGGCCAATCTTCGGATCACGAATATCCATTTGGTAAAACGGAAAATCCGCACTGTCGTCCTTGCGGATATCCATGCCCACCACGTAATGATGCTGCTGCAGCTGTCGGGCCAGCTGGCTGCCAATATAGCCAGCGGCGCCGGTGATCAGAATGCGTCGCGACATGCATCCTCCTGCGCCGGGGTCCGTGACCACCACCAGGCCAATAACAAGCCGCTAATCAGATGCCAAACGCCCCAGAATGCAGCGATCAAAATCATTTCACTGGCGTCCGGAAAAAAGGTAAACAGGATGGCCAACCCGAGGCCCGAATTCTGAATCCCTACCTCCATGGTGATGGCACGCCGATCTCCCCGGGGGAGCCCGGTAATCATGCCGGCCATGGCTCCCAACCCCAGCGCCAGAAAGTTCTGCAGCACCACCAGCCCGACAATACGGTTCGCCGTGGCCAGGAACACATCCATGTTATTGCCAAACGCAATGCCCACGAACAGCAACAACACCAGCAAGGTGACATAGCGCATGGGCTTCTGGGCTTTTTCCGCAAACACCGGAAACGCCTTGCCCACCAACATACCCACCAACAACGGCAGCCCCAACACTAACGCCACCAGAATCAGGATATTCATGCTGTCCATCTGGATGTCGGTGAGGATGGGACGGGTAATCGGGTTCAGCCAGCCATAAAGGGAAAAATTGAACGGCGTCATGACAATCGCCACCACGCTGGACACCGCCGTCATGCTGACCGACACCGCCACGTTCGCCCGCCCCAGCCAGGTCATGATGTTGGAGAACGAACCACCGGGACACGACGCCACCAGTATCATGCCCAGCGCCAGTTCCGGATCGACTTCGAAATACCAGGTGGTGACACAGGTGGCCGCCGGCAACAGCACAAACTGGGCAAGCAATCCGACGATGGGGGCATCCGGGCGTTTCAGCACACGTCGAAAATCATCACCGGTGAGCGACAGGGACACACCGAACATCATGAACGCCAGGATGACGTTCAGGATCAGTAGATTTTCACTTCCGAAATGTATTTCCATCTCACACCTCCGCCTTCAAGTTTTTCAGTTCGGCAATGTGAGTGTTGACCGCCTTGCGGTAGCAGTCCTTGTTGACGTAATACGCCATGCGCGCCAACTTCAGATAGGCGTAACCACCATCCAGATTTTTTTCCGCTTCCTGACGTACTGTTTCTTCCAGGGCTTTCGCAGCGGCTGCCCCCTGCTGGCTGGCACGAATATACAAGGCCACCATTTCCGCCTGTTCGTTACGCCCTTCCCACCCCAGACCCGCAGCCTCCACCATGCCCATCATGAACAGGTTACGGTGCAGCGGATTGAACACATTCAGGTAAAGTTGTGGGGCGTCACTGTTGTTCCAGTTCAGCTCGGCCGGGTTGATGAAAGGGTAGTCCAGCTTGTAACCGGTGCCCATAAGGATCAGGTCATACTCCCGTGATTGGCCATCGGCAAAGGTCACGGTCTTGCCTGAAACGGCAGAAATATCCCCGCGCGGGGCAATGTCGCCGTGGCCAATGTGATGCAGTACCAGCGAGTTGATCACCGGGTGGGACTCATACAGCTTGTAATCCGGGTCCGGCAAACCGTAGTCGCTGGGCTTGCCGATGATCATGCGAATCAGGCGATCATCCACCTTTTGTTTGAGCGCACGGGGCAACTTGATTTTGCCGCCAATGGAATCGGTGGCCTTGCCGCCAATAAACTTGGGCAGGAAGTAATACCCCCGGCGCACGGACATATCCACACTGGCGGCCCGGTGCACCGCATCCACGGCAATATCACAGGCCGAATTACCACAGCCCACCACCAACACCCGCTTGCCATCAAAACAGGACGGGTGGCGGTACTCACAGGAATGCATCAATTCGCCATCAAAGCGGCCCGGCAGGTTGGGCAGATTCGGCGTATGCAGTGTGCCATTGGCAATCAGCACCCCGGAAAAGCGGCGGCACTGTTCCTCCCCATTTGCCTCGGTGGTCACCAGCCACTCATCGTCATCACGCGCCACCTTTACTACTCGGGTGGAGAACTCGTAGTGCTCATAGAGTCCAAAATGCGCAGCGTATTGCTGGAAGTAACGCTTCATTTCGCGGTGATGGGGGTATGTTGCCACCTCATCGGCCATGGGAAATTCCCGGAACTCGGTCATCGCCTTCGACGAGATCAGGTGGGCCGACTCATACATGGTGCTATGTGGGTTATCGATATCCCACAGGCCACCCACATCGGTATTCAGGTCAAAACCGACAAAAGGAATACCGTATTTCTTCAGGTTTCTGGCCGTGGCCAGACCCATGGGGCCGGCCCCTATCACTGCGTACATAGCTATCCCGTTTTATTGTGTCTTTTTTATTCGGTCACCGGTGCCCGGCAAGCGAAGCGGAGCACAGAGTTTGGTATGCTTGCTACTCTAGGGTCGGCCAGCAATAGACACACGGCTATTTCAGGACTTTGTCACGGTTAATTCGGGACCTCGCTTACACCCATGTCGCATACCCCCACCGTCACCGTACGCTTTACCCAGGCCATCAGTCAGGCCGCAGAGCAGTTGGGATTTTCCCTGCCTGCGCCCCTGAAGAACGCCTTTGCCGAGCAGGAGCGGGTGAGCCTGGAATTGCAGGGTGAAATCTGGGAAACCTTTTGCCAGCAGGCAGACGATCCGCTGATCGGCATCCAGTTCGGCCAAGCCATACAGGTAGGCCATCTGGACACCGTGGGCATGGTGCTGATGAGTTGCGACACCGTGGCCGAAGCGCTGGACTCGCTGATGGATTATTACCCCATCGTGGGAGAGGGCGGCACGTTCGAATACGCCGTGGCGGGTGATGTATGCGAAATTCGTTACCTGCCGCAGTACACCACCCGCCAGTCCGAACGTGTGGAAGCCGCGCTGGCGTCGCTGCTGCAGCTCACCCGCTGGTCCACCGGTGAACAGGTCCACGCCGACAGCATTACCTTTGCCCACCCGGCACTGGATACCCCGGCGCGCTATGAGGCGCTACTGGGCGTGCCTGTGACGTTTTCCGCCCCCCATAACGCCCTGCGCATTCCCGCTTCCGCGCTATCGCTGCCACTCATTTATGCCAACCCGGCCCTGTGCCAGCACTTGCGCACCCTCGCCGACCAGCTGCTGGAGGAACTGGGGAGTCAGTCGTTGAGCGTGAGCGTGCGCGACCTGCTGCGTCAGAATCCCCGATGGGGCAAGGAAAAAGTGGCCGAACAACTGGCCATGAGCGGCCGCCACCTGATTCGCAAACTCAGCGAAGAGGGCACCAGCTTCAAGCTGCTGCGCGATTCACTGCTGCAGGGCATGGCCGAACAGGCATTGAAGGAAGGGTTAAAGCTTTTCGATATCGCCGACAAACTGGGCTTTTCCGATGAAAGCGCCTTTGCCAAAGCGTTCAAACGCTGGACCGGCATGACGCCGGCCCAGTTTCGAGCACAGGGCTAAACCGCTGCCAGCGCCTGTTCGATATCTGCCAGGATATCGTCCACATGCTCAATACCGATGGACAAACGCACCAGATCCGCACTGACACCGGCCTTGCTCAGCTCTTCATCATTCAGCTGCCGGTGCGTGGTCGTGGCCGGGTGACACGCCAGCGATTTGGCATCGCCAATGTTCACCAGCCGCTTGATTAGCAGCAACGCATCAATAAAACGCGCTCCCGCCTCACGACCACCGTCCACACCAAAACTGAGAATGGACGAAGGCACACCGCCATCCATGTATTGCTGTGCCAACGCATAATCCTTGTCGGTTTCCAACCCGGAAAAATTGACCCAACTTACCTTGGCATGGTCGCGCAGGTACGCAGCCACTTTCATGGCATTCTCGCAATGACGCTCCATACGCAGGCTCAAGGTTTCAATCCCCTGCATGATCAGGAACGCATTCATCGGCGACAACGCGGCGCCCATATTGCGCAAGGGGACAACCCGGGCACGACCGATGAATGCGGCTTCACCCATGGCTTCCACGTACACCACCCCATGGTAGCTGGGATCCGGTTCATTGAACTGCGGGAAACGCGGGTTACCTTTCCAGGGGAATTTGCCGGAATCCACGATGGCGCCAGCAATGGTCGTGCCGTGGCCGCCCATGTACTTGGTCAGCGAGTGCACCACAATATCGGCACCGTGTTCGAAGGGACGACACAATGCGGGGGTTGCCACCGTATTATCTACCACCAGCGGCACGCCTGCGTCATGGGCAACCTTGGCCAGCGCGGCCATGTCCACCACATTACCCGCCGGGTTACCGATGGATTCGCAGAACACCATTTTTGTTTTTTCATCAATGGCATCGGCAATCGCCTGGGGATTACGGCCGTCGGCCATACGCACCTCGATACCCTGGTTCGGCAAGGTATGCGCGAACAGGTTATAGGTACCGCCATAAAGCTGACTGGTGGAAACAATATTGTCCCCGGCCTTCGCCAATGTCTGGATCGTCGCTGTGATCGCCGCCATACCTGACGCCATGGCCAACGCCCCAATGCCGCCTTCCAGTTGCGCAACACGCTCTTCCAGCACCCCATTGGTCGGGTTCATGATGCGGCTGTAAATATTCCCCGGCACTTTCAGATCGAACAGATCCGCCCCATGCTGGGTATCGTCAAAGTAGTAGCTGGTGGTCTGGTACATGGGCACAGCCACCGCATGGGTCTGCGGATCACCGGCAAAACCGCCATGAATGGCTATGGTTTCTCTTTTCATCATTCCCTGCCTCATATCACATTGTCGCCTGGCGACACTCACGCAAAAAGGCCGCCAAACGGCGGCCTGAAAAATCGTTCGCTCTATTTAATCGGGGGTTCGTTCCAGAAATCAAATTGTTTGGGCACATCCGCCAGTGAGGTCTCAAAACGCGGATCGCGTTTTTCCAGGAAAGCGGTGAAACCATCCTTGCCGTCCCAGAACTCGTTGGACCAGTAAATCATTTTCGATTCGACCACATGGGCTTCCGCCGGATGGGAGAAATTCGGGTTGCGCCACAACATCTGCTTGGCCAGCGCCACCGCCACCGGGGAGCTTTTGGCGATCAGTTTGCGGGCGATGCAGCGGGCCACATCCAGCACTTCACCCTTGTCATGCACACTGTGGAACAGGCCGGCCTTCTCGCCTTCTTCGGCCATGAAAATGTCGCCACTGATCACCCACTCCAGCGCCTTCTGTATACCCACCACTCGGGGCAGGAACCAGGAGGAGCAGGCTTCCGGGGTAATACCCCGCTGGGTAAAGACAAAACCAATCTTGCTGTTGGCCGCCACTAACCGAATATCCATGGGCAGGGTCATGGTAATACCTACACCCACCGCCGCGCCATTGATGGCCGCAATCACCGGTTTGCGACAGTTATAAATCGCCAACGACAATTCACCACCGGAATCGCGAATGGTGTCCAGCGGCGGGTCCATACCTTCCGCATCGTCATAACCGAACAGGTGCCCACCACCTTCAGGCTGCATTTCCATTCCGGCACAAAACACCTTGCCCGCACCGGTCACAATCACTGCGCGGATGTCGTCATTGCTGTCCGCTTCTGCCAGCGCATGCACCACTTCATCTTTCATACGCAGGGTAAAGGCATTCAGGCGGTCGGGACGGTTAAGGGTGATGGTCAGAATCTGCTCGGCCAGATCGGTTTTAATATCCTGATAATCCATGATCACTCCACAGGGGTTGTGCGGCTTTCAGCAGGTATCGACAGAGGCACGACCTGCACCGTTTGACCCCGAGCATACCCCGACGGCAAGGCATCGAACATGGCACGAAGTGTCCGGTTGAGATGAGGCTGATCGTAAAAGCCGGCCAGCACCGCCAGATCGGTAAAGTTCATCCCGCTCTGCCAGAGCGACAGGGCGCGCTGGCATTTTAGATGCAGCAGGTAACGCTTCAGCGTTACCCCCATCTGTTCCCGGAAAAGGTGGCGAAAGCGGGATTCGGACAGCCTGACCTGCTGCGCCAGGCGAGTCATGGTGGGCGCCGGCTCCGGCGCATCACGCAGCCAGGCACAGCTGGCGGCAATGCGCGCATCCAGCGGCGGCGGGGACGCCAGCCGCCGCAGTTGCTGCACAAACGTCACCACCCCGGTTTCGGGGTGAGCCGTCCGCGATAAATCACGCAAGGTATCGCTGAGCCACTGCTGGTGCGCCGCCGACAACGGCTGCTGCAGGGCCAGGGATCGCCAGGCCGGCTCGTCCGGGTCGAGATGCAGGATCGCCACCGGGCCATCGCTGTGCAGGCTTTGCTGGCACTCCGGGGGCACCAGGACGGCCCGGGCACAAAGAACCCGGCCTTCACGGGTGACCCGGATATCCCTTTCCAACCCGACCAGTAACGACGCCGCCACATGCTGGTGGGGCTGGTTGTGCAGCGAGGAAAGCGCCATCAGCCAACCGCCCCGCCAGAGAAACAGCGGGGTCAGCAGACGGGGATCGGAAGCCGGCGACGATTGGGACATGCCGGAAATAGTGCCCGCCCGGGGCCGGGCAGGCAACGCTCATTAGCGCCTGATCAATTCACCACACCGGAGCGGCGCAGCCCCAGCTTGTGGGCCAGCTCAATGCTGACGAACATGGGGCCGACCAACAGGAACACCAGATCATCCACAAACGACGGCTTCTTGCCCTCTACCTTGTGGCCCCACACCTGTACGGCCCAGGCCAGCAACCACAAGGCCGCCGCACTCCAGCCCAACGACAGGGCACTGCGATCCACGGCCACCACGGCGGCAAGGGACAGGGCCAGCCAAACGCCCATCAGTACCGTCATGCCCGCGGACATGCGCAGATAGAATGGCATGCAGATCGCCGCCAGCAAGGTACCGCCGTTGACCCAGTACGCCAGGCTGCCTTCCAGGCCCAGCCAGTGCCCCAGCGGTATCAGCCAGAACAGCCCCAGGGTGGACAAAAAAATGGCCGGCACACAGAGGATGTGCACCCATTGATTGACCGGATTGCGGTGGCTATCGCCATAGTCCGCCAGAAAAGTATTGAGATCACGCATGGAACAGCTCTCCCGAGTTGTTGTTTTGAGCTGTCACAGAGCTTACCGGCAGCCCCTAACCGGGAATTGTACGCAACGGTCATCGCGCTACTGGCAGGAGAAGCGGACGCAACCCCCAGTCAGTCGCAGCCCCGGCGGCTGTCCTTCAGCGCACGCAGCACCTGCTCGCGGGTCAGCAGGCCGGTCAGGATGCCTTGGGCATCCACCACCGGGTAGATCTTGGGTTTTTCCGTGACCATTAACTCCGCCACGTTCACCGCGGAATCATCCTCTTTCACCGTCAGCGGCTGATCATGCATGAAGTCCTCCACCACCAGCGCCCCTTCACAGTGATAACTGGAAATCAGCAGCTTGCGCAGGCAATCCTGTTCGGAGACAAACCCCACCACCTTGTTCTGGCTGTCCACCACCGGCAGCCCGGTGAATTTGTGCTGCAACAGCGCGTCCACCACTTCGGTCAGCTCGGTGCCGGTCTTGATTGCCATGGGGTGCTTGGCCATCAAGGCTCGCACAGTCATCTCTTGCATGTCGCTCTCCTTCTGCCGGTCCGATCCATGCCGGAACAGTCCAGATTCATGTCTTTGACTATAGCACCCCCTGCAGAACCTCTGCCTGCGGTTCTTGCCCATCCCTGCGATCAATTCCTGCAATCGCTATACAACGCAGGCATCGCCTTCCTACAATGGCTTCCGAGACAACAAGAAGCCTGACCGCAGGCCCACATGGAGCAGAGGAACAGCGAATGGTATCGCCCCGCGTCTGGCTGGTTTTCGGGCTATTGGCCCTGTTGGTGATTTCCCCGCTGCACGCGGCCGAAAATGCGGCCTGCGATGCGGCAGAGCTGACCCTCGCCCAACTGAAACAACAGCGCCAACTGCTGCGTACCGATCGTGACACCCTGCAATCCATCCTAGATGGCGACATTCCCGCCCCACACCAGCTCAATACCCTGCTGGGCCGCCCCCTGAACCAAAGGCCACTGCTGCCCCTGGCCACTCCGCAGCCGCTTTCGGTGGTCGACAGCAAATGCCCGGCCACCCAGAATGATATCGATACGCTGACCCAGCAGATCAACACCCTGGAAAAGACGCGCCACACATTGCGGCAGGGGTTTTTCGCACTCAATTACCCCCAGCGCCAGGCCTTTCTGAACCTGGCAACGCACCATGCCCAGCTGCAGGCCCTGTCCGAGAGTCCGGAGACGGACCCATCCATCAGCCAGGCCAGCCAGATCCTGCAACAGCACATCCAGCAAGTGTGGACGGTACTGGGCAAGCTGCAGAGCGCCCCTGAAGAGGCACTGCAAACCCTGGATACGCTGTGGCTGCAGTTACCCACATTACGCCCCCCCACCGGCACCAGCTCCTCGGCGTGGCGCAGCCTGCTCAAGACCCGACTGGACATTCAGAAAGACGTACGCGCGCTCCGCGCCGAACTGTGGCAGAGCCGCCCGCTACTGGACCAGATCAACAACCTGGGCGGACTGAGTCAGGCTCCGCTGTTGTTACAACACGAAAGCCACCGCATTGGTCTGCGCGTGCTCGATATTCTCTCGTTGATGCGTTACGACCTGAATGGCCCCATCCGCAACGGCGGCTTCATGCCAGTGGTACAAAACATCCTGGCGCTGATTCTCGGGGGTGTGGGTTTCTGGTTGCTTATTCACCTGGCCCAGCGCACCCGCCGCTGGGCGCTGTCACTGCATGATCGGGTCGTTCAGCTCAGCGGTGAGCGCCGCTGGCTGCTCAACGCCAGCCGCCTGATCAGCGGGCTGGCACCGATTCTGCCGTGGATTCTGATCTGGCTGGTACTCGGGCGGCTGGACCCGCTGCTGGACACCCCGTCCAGCAAGATCCTGTTGTGGCTGCTGCCACTCGCGCAACTGTATGTGATCTACGGCCTGCTCTGCCTTATCGGCGAATGGCTGGTAATGCGCGTTGCGCAGAGCGCCAATGCTTACCTGGGCGGTGGACAGACCCAGCAGGTAACACACCACGCCCGAAACCTGGCGCGCTGGATGATTGTCCCCTGGGTGCCGGTCATTGTGGTCTGGGAAAGTCTGGGACCATCGCTGATGTACTACCTGTTTCTCGGGGTACTGCTGGTGGCCATTTACTGGGGGCTCGGGCGCTTGCTGGCGCTGCGCCACCAGGACTATCAGGTGTGCCTGCAGACCTTGATGCCCTCGCGGGTAGACCCGCTCATCGCCCGTCTACTCAGCCCCAGCCTGTTCTGGCTGTTCGCGCCCTTGCTGCTACCGGTCGCATTGATCAGCTTTCTGGTCGGCTTTGTGGACCGAGTGCTGGCGGACTTCGACTGGTACATGCGGCTCAAGGCACGCTGGTTCCGGTTCCGAGCCACGGTGGCCACCGACGAAGACGAGACCGATAACGCAGAACAACCGGCGGCACAGTCCTACGAGCGCTGGTTTGCCTCCGCCCTGCCGGACGATGCGAACAAAACCCCGTTTATCGATACCGGGCTGGTGGCGGCCATGGAGAAAAGCATCCAGCGCTGGCACGAAGACAAAACCGATGAAAATGCGTTGGTGGTAGCGGGTGAAAAAGGCTGTGGCAAAAGTGTGTCGTTGGGCAAGCTCAACACGGTGCTGGAAAAAAGCTGTGAATCGTTAACAACCCTGCACCTGAAAGTGCCCCCGAAAACCTGCACACCGGAAGCCATCCATCAATTGATTGGCGACGCCCTGGGCTCGGACCTGGTCAACGATGGGCCCGCCGCCCTGGTCAAGGAAGACGAACAACGGCCACCCACGCTGGTGGTTCTGGATGAAGCACAGAACTTTTTCCTGGCACAGTTGGGCGGCCTGGAAGGCTGGCGTACGGTGCTTAACCTGGTCAATGCCCGGTTGGACAATGTGTTTTGGTTACTGCTGATCAACAACCAGAGCTGGGCCTACCTGTGTAACGTCTTCGGCCGCGAATACCAGTTCCGCAATGTGGTCCGGGTGAAACGCTGGGGGCAAACCGATATTCGCTCGCTGATCCTCAGCCGCAACCACCTGAGCGGCTTCCAGTTACGCTACGACGAAGTGCTGCTGTCCTCGCGCGGGCCAGAAGCAGGCAATTTGCGCAACGCGGAACAACGTTATTTCAGCCTGCTGTGGGACGCCAGCCGCGGCAACCCCATGGTGGCCTTACGGTTGTTCCTGACCTCGGTGAAAGTGAAGGGCCGGCAGGTCACCGTTGGGCTGCCCAACCCGCCTTCCGCCAGCCTGCTCGACGGCATGGGCGACAACTCCCTGTTTGTGTACGCGGCCATTGCTACCCACGAGAATCTGACCAGCCACGAAATCAGCGCGGTCACCCATTTGTCGGAAAACATCGTGCGTTACGCATTGAAAGGCGGCTTCGATGCCGGCTTTCTGCACAAGGATGAAAACAGCCGCTACCGCCTGGTCCCCTTGTGGTACCAGCAGGTGATCAGTTACCTGACACGGAAGAACCTGCTCAATGAATGATGGAAATATCGTCAACGACCTGACCGTCGTGGTGGAACTGTTCAATGTCTACGCATTGATGCTGCTGTTTATCGGCGGCCTGGTGCTATGGGCGCTGAACTGGGGTATCAGTAAGGCGAGCCAGAAAATCACCGAGAAAATGCCCACCCGGCGCTTCCTGATTCTGCAGATCACCACCCTGATCGGGTTTGTGCTCTACACCGTGGGTGCCATTGCGCTGGTGATCGGGGTGCTGCAACCGCCCAAGGAATTCATGCTCGCCGCCGGGGGCTCCATTGCGGTGGCACTGGGCTTTGCCCTGAAAGACATCGCCGCCTCGCTGGTAGCCGGGCTACTTCTGCTGTTCGACCGCCCGTTCCGGGTGGGCGACCGGGTCAGCTTTGATAACGTTTACGGGGAAATTGTCTCCATTGGTCTGCGCACCGTGCGCCTGCAAACCCTGGACGACAACCTGGTCACCATTCCCAATTCACGTTTTATCACCGACGTGGTGGCCTCCGGCAACGCCGGCGAACTGGACATGATGGTGGTCACCGATTTCCACGTGGCGCTGGATGCCAACATCGAGCAGGCCCAGGCCATCGTGGAGGAAATCATCGTCACCAGCCGTTACGCCTACCTGAAAAAACCGGTCACCTTTGCCATTGAAGAAATCGAGGTGGGCTACCGGTTGGCCATTCGGCTGCGGGCCAAGGCCTATGTGCTGGATGTGCATTACGAGAAGGCATTTCAGAGCGATATCGTCGTGCGCGTTTCCAAGCGCTTTAGCGAAATGCAGGTGGCCCGGCCCGCATAAACCGTCGGGCCGTTATTCCGCGTTCTTTTTGCCATCATCGCTGGCAGGCTTGTCAGCCTCGCCGGACAACACCTCTTCCAGCTCATCACGGGGCATATAATCCAGATCCCAGTGGCTGGTGTAGGTTTCTTTTAAGCGCCGTCGCCCCCGGTGCAACGGTTCCGGGTCTTCATCACTGCCATGGGCGGCGTGGTGTTCACCCAGCGCTGGCCCCGGTTCGATCTCACTCTTCTCTTCGGCCAGCCCGGTTTCCTGCTCAGGCTTGTGTTTCTTGCGCCCCGGGGTCAGCCATCGTTTCAGCCAGTGCATACCATCCTCTGCGGCCATTGCTGTTCTGCCCACCCTATCATCCCGGCTTGCCATCCACCCGTGGGCGGGTCAGCACTGGCCCGTAGAGCAGTAAAAACCCGGCAAAGGCCAGGCTCCACAAACCGGCGGACAGCCACACACCGGATAACCAGGGCAGCCAGCCCAACGCCGCCAGCACCCGCAAACCGCCCGCCGTCAGCACCAGGGCATACAGCAGGATTCCGCCGGGCGGCAGCGCCATGGCACGGCCGGTATGCCCCACCGCCACACGGGTCATCACCCCCATAATGGTAGTGCCCATGGCCCCGGCCCCAAGGGCATGCAGCCAGCTGGTCGGCGCCACCCAGTGCCACTGGGCCAGCGCCAGCAACACAAACCCCAGCACCACCCACACATGCCCCAGGTGCAAGATCCACAGCAACGGTTCATCGCGAATCTGCCAGGACGACCAACCCGCCAAGCGCAGCAGCGCCATAGCCGCAGCAACGAATGCCAGCACCGCCAATACCGCTCCCTGCATATTGAGCGCCACCAGCACCGCCACCGCCAGCGCCGCTCCCAGGCCCACCGATGTCATCCAGGGGATAGCACGCACCCGGGTACTGTCCCGCCCGCGGGCTTGCAGCCAGTTACGCGTAAACGCCGGAGTAATGCGTCCACCGATAATCAATATCAGCACCGCCGCCAACACCACCAGCGCATGCAAATACCGAGGCGACGCGGACAGATGAAACAACAGATCCAGCCCCCAGCAGGCCGCCAGCACCATCATCAGAATCAGTTGCCGATACTGACGGGCATGCCAGATGCGAATCCCGGCCAGCCAGGCCAGTAACGGCAAGAAGGCCAGATCGATCACTGTCGCCAAGAGTGGCCAGGCTCCCCCGAACATCATCGCCAACCGACCGGCCAGCCACAGCAACCACACGGCCAATAGCGGTCCACCGGCCACCGGGCGCGCCCCGGTCCAGTTGCAGACCGCGGTGAGAAGAAAGCCGGCAATGGCCGCATTGAGAAACCCCGCCAGCATTTCGTGCTGATGCCAATGCAGGGGCGCCAACGCCAGGTGACTCATGCCGCCCTGAGTCAGCACAAACAGCCATAGCGGCACCAATAGCGCAGCAACCAGGGCAGCGGACAGAAAAAACAGGCGAAACGGAAACGCGAGCACCGGCGCCTGTAATCCGCGCGCGACCTGTCGCGTTTCAGTACTGGAGGAATGAGAAGGGGAATCTGGCGGTGTCATCAGGCGCTCCCTGCCGAAACAGACACCTTCGAATATACCCGGTTGCAGGGGAACTTGATGGTAATAACGCGGTAAAAACTGACCGAGGTCACGCCCCGGTCAGTCAGGCAGAGTCAGGACAGCAACTCAGGGCGCTTCATCAGCCGCGACAGTTTTTCCAGACCCTGCTGGCGCAGGTGGGCACTGTCGCGCTTGGAAGGGTGAAAATCACGCTTGTAATAGGCCAGGTAGGATTTACCCAGCTTGCGCAGCCAACCGGGCTTGCCCACCAACCAGTTGAGCCCCTGACGCACAGATTTCCAGTCAGTGGGATCATCCATTTCGGCGCGCAACTGGTTGTAATGCAGGATGGTAAAACCAATAAACTCCACCGTGGTAAAGGCCATCTCCGAGGTACGCACCCAATAGCTATCCACCTGGTCGCGGTACACATCAAAGGCCACGGATTTGTGTTCGCTTTCTTCCACCGCATGCCACAACCACAGCGGCACCATGCGCTCGTCCATGCCTTCTATAAATTCCGGGTTTTCCAGAATCATTTCCGCCAGCATGGCGGTGAAATGCTCCAGCGCGCAGGTCTTGGCCAGCTGCCGCTCCGGCGACAACCACTTGGCCATGAATTTCAGACCGTCTTTCACATAAGCATCGACCTTGCCGGTGGGCACACCCTTGGATTCCATAAAGGCATTGAAGGCATCGTGCTCATTGCCGTGATGCGCTTCCTGGCCGATAAACCCTTTCACCTGCTCACGCAGCAGAGGGTCAGTAAGGTTTTTCTGGAAATGGCGCACGGAACGAACGAAGAAGCGCTCACCTTCCGGAAACGTACAGGACAGGGCCGTCAAGAGCATGGTCTTGAACTGGTCATTGTCAAACCAGTAACGGGGCATGGACGGATCAAATTCAAAATCCATCTTGCGGGGCTGAATGTCACTTTTATTCACTTTTTTCGGCGGCTGACGCTTGGCCGCTTGATCGCGTTGCCCTGTAGTTATAGTAGTGGCTGCATTGGCATTCATGGCGGTGTCCTCGTTGCTCATGGACACAGTATTTGCCAGTCACAACTGGCACACTAGTGCAAGTTGTGCCATTTTGCTGGCACAACTTGCCCATGCCCGGCTCAATGGGATGAGACCTGTGCGCGGGCGCCGGTTTACTGTGCCGTCACGCCATCCCGCCACGGCACGGGTCAAACCGCGTCGGGTTCCCGCCGGTACAACCGCGCATGAATATCGCCGCTACTTTTTTCTTTCGACAACACCCAGTGCGCCGGTACCGCAGGCACCTCGCCCTGGCGGCGACTCTCCACATAGATAATGGCCCCGCTCGCTAGCAGCCCATGGGCTTCCAGCGCCTCACAGGCCGGCGTCACCAAGCCCAGATCGTAGGGCGGATCAATGAAGATCAGGTCAAACGGTTCCTGTTGCGCAGGCAGCCAACTCAACGCATCGGCGCAATGCACGGTGATGCGTCCCTCAAACAAAGGGGTTAACTGACGGCTCAAATCCGCGCAGCGTTCGCGCTGTTTTTCGACCAACACCGCATCACGGGCTCCCCGGCTGAGTGCTTCCGCGCCCAGCGCGCCGGAGCCGGCAAACAGGTCCAGCACACGCAGCCCCGGCACCTCGAATTGCAGCCAGTTAAACAGGGTTTCACGCATGCGGTCCGACGACGGGCGCAGATCACCGCCGTGGTCCACAAAGTGCAGACGGTGGCCACGCCGTTCACCACCAATGATCCGCACCTGACCTTTCTGCGCCGCCCCGGCACTGGCACCGGGGCGTTTGCCGGAACGCTTACGGGGCACGATCAGCGGGCTCCTCGGCTGCGGCCGCGCCAGCGTCACTATCGGCCGGACGAATCTGTGGCGCCTTGGGGCCGATGCTGACAATAGCCAGGTTGTCCGGCGTCAGGTTGCGCTGGAACGCAGCCTGAATATCCTCCGCCGTCACCGTGCGCACCTGCTCGTTGAACCATTGCAGGTAATCCAGCGGCAGGTCATAAAAGCCGATAGCGCCAAGCTGGCCGATGATGTCGCTATTATCCGCCGTGCCCAGGGCAAAGCTGCCCAGAATACTGGCGCGGGTCTCTTCCAGCTGTTCTGCGGTGGGGCCGTCCTGCACGAACTGGTCGATCAGATCCAGGGTCAGGGTCAACGCGTCGTCGGCATTGTCGTTACCCGTCTGCAGACGCACCTGAAACGGGCCACCGGCGGCCATGGGGCCGAAGTGGCTGCTGATACCGTAGACGTAGCCACGCTTCTGGCGCACTTCATCGGTGAGGATGGAGGCAAAGCCGCCACCGCCGAGCACCTGATTGCCCACATACAGGGCTACATGGTCCGGGTTGCCCCGCCAGGTGGCTTGATTACCCAGCAGGATATGGGTCTGGGCGGAGGGAAAGGTGATGTGCTGGCGCTGCCGCTCTGCCAGCGGGGTGGCCCGCTCCAGCTGCGGCGCCGCCTGACCCTCCGGCAGAGCTGCGCTGATGTCCCCGGCAATTTTCTCCGCCTGGGCGCGATCCAGATCACCCACCATGGCAATCACGGTGTTACCTGCCGCGTAGTAGGTGCGGTAAAACGCCTGCAGTTGATCACGGGCAATGGCCGGCAGACTCTCCAGGGTGCCATCACTGGGCTGCCCATAGGGGTGGCCGGCAAATACCGTAGACTGAAACGCCTTGTTCACCTGCGGCCCCGGCACCTGAGTCTCCATGCGCAAGCCCTGCATCATCTGGGTACGAATTCGCGCCAAGGTATCCTGCTCAAACGTCGGGCTGCCGATCACCTGATTGAACAGCGCCAATACCGGTTCACGGTACTGCGCCTCGGACAGGGTGCGCAGGCTGATCACCCCCATGTCCCGGTAGCTGGACGACGAAAAGCTGGCGCCCTGGTCTTCGAAACCACGGGCAATATCGTCCACGCTCATGCCATCAGCGCCTTCACCCAGCAAAGCGCTGGTGAGTGACGCCAGGCCCGGGTGCGCACCATCACGGGCGGAGCCGGCATCACTCACCAGACGAATATCCAGCATGGGCAGCGCATCGCTGGCCACAAACAACACCTTCGCCCCTTGTTCGGTTTGCCAGGACTGGATATCCAACGCTGGCGCTTGCGGGTCGGTTGCTGCGACCTGCGCTTCGCTACGGGGGAAAGAACCCGAAAAAGTCCCGGCACAGGCACTCAGTAGCGCGCCCAAGACGAGCAGGCAGGCCAATCGGAAAACGTTCATCTTCATGGTTGCGGCTCCGCTTGCGGTTGATCAGAGGTAGGCGCTTTCGGTTTCACCGTGCCCACGGTCAGGCGCTCCGGCACCAGCCATTGCTGTGCCACGCGCTGCACGTCCTCGGCGGTCACCGCTTCCAGGTTCTCGGCGAAACGGGCAGACAAATCAATATCCAGTCCAAGGGTACTCAACATGCCCAGTTCCATGGCCTGCCCCATGACCGAATCTTTCTCGAACACCTGCCCCGCCAGCACCCCGGCTCGGACCCGGGCCATTTCCGCGTCAGTGGGCAACGTAGTCTGCAATCGTTCAATCTGCGCCAGCAGCCCTTTCTCCACTTGTTCCAGGGTCACATCCGGGCTGGGGGCGGCGGTCAGGGTAAAGGTGCCATCGCCCCGCTGAATCCCGCTGTAACTGGCACCGGCACCGGCCACCAGCCGTTCACCACGCACCAGGTCCGTTTCGATCCGTGCGCTCATGCCGCCATCGAGCACGCCAGCCAGCATGGTCAGGGCATAGAAATCGCGCTTGTCTTCCAGCGTGACCAGCGATGGCACGTTGTACATCATGTACAGGGAAGGCACTTTTACCGGCAGATTCAGCGCCAGACGACGCTCGCCGGCCGGCGGGTTCACCGTCTGCCTGGGGCGCGGAGGTGTCTGCCCGGACGGCAGGTCCGCAAAGAATTTCTCCACCAGAGGCTCCACCTGTTCACGGGTCACATCCCCGGCAACCACCAGGGTGGCGTTGCCCGGCACATAGAACCGCTGATACCAGCTACGCGCCTGCTCTGGCTGCAGCTGAGCCAGCAGGGAGCGCCAGCCAATAATCGGGTGGGCGTAGCCTGTACCCGGGCGAGCCACGGCCTGGAATTTTTCCCAGGCCAACGCATTGGGGTTATCGTCGGTGCGCATGCGCCGCTCTTCCATCACCACGTCCAGCTCGCGAGCAAATTCCTCGTCATCAATCTTCAGGTGCCCAAGGCGTTCTGCCTCCAACTCCAGCGCCAGTGGCAAACGCGACACTTCGTATTGCTGAAAATAGGCGGTGTAGTCATAACTGGTGAAGGCGTTATCGCTGCCCCCGTAACGGGAGACCAGTTTGGAAAAATCACCGGGGCCCAGTTTTTCGGTGCCCTTGAACATCATGTGCTCGAGCACGTGGGCCAGCCCGGCTTCATGGGGGGCTTCGTCAATGCTGCCTGCCTTGAACCACACCATCACCGTAACCACCGGCGCACGGTGATCTTCGCGGACCAGCACTTTAAGGCCGTTATCCAGCGTAAAGGCATGGGTCGGCAGCGCCGCCTGGGCCGTCAGCGACCACAGGCCCAGCGCCAGTACCGTTATCAGTCTTTTCATGGAATACCTCTATTGGGGGCACACATGTGTTGAGAACCACAAACCCGAAGCTGCTCCCCTCTCCCCATAATGGTAGGATAGCGGCGCGTTCGCCCCCGCGAACGGCAACTCTGCAAGCAGGGCCTTTTTTTCTCCGGCATAGCATACCGGGTTATCGCCCTGCTCTTGCAGCCTCATTGCAAAAGAAGGGTCACCCTTCTTGATTGGATACGACTGATCATGAGCGACGAAGTTTCCCGCGACGACAACAACCGCCCTCAGCCAGACGGAAAACCGGAAGAAAAGAAAACCGGTTTCTGGAAGCGCATGTTCACCGGTGTAGAAGCCGACGAGGCAAGCAGCGCCCCCCCCGAGCCCAGCGCCGAAAGCGCCCCGGAGCCGGCTGAGCCTGCCGTGCAACCACCTGCAACCACGCCGGACCCCATACCTTCTGCGCCAGCCGCCCCCGAGGACAACCCTCAGAATGATGACGGTGACGGCGGTTTCTGGACCCGCATGAAGCAGGGCATGAGCAAGACCCGCAAGGGGCTGGGCAAAGGCCTGGCGGATTTGCTGGTAGGTGCCAAGGAGATCGACGACGAGATCTTCGAAGAAATCGAAACCCAGCTGCTGGTCGCGGATGTGGGCGTGGAAGCCACCGACGTGATCGTGCAGGCCCTCACCGACCAGGTGAGCCGCGAAGAACTGGTAGACGCCGACGCCCTCTACGAATCCCTACAAAATGAACTGCGCAAACTGCTGGTGCCGGTGGATCAGCCCATGCAGATCGACGGCAGCAAAAAGCCCTACGTGATTCTGATGGTAGGCGTAAACGGTGTCGGCAAGACCACCACCATCGGCAAGCTGGCCTGTCGCTTCAAGGCGGAAGGCAAGAGCGTGATGCTGGCCGCCGGTGACACCTTCCGGGCTGCCGCGGTGGAGCAGCTGCAAGTGTGGGGCGAGCGCAACGAGATCCCCGTGGTGGCCCAGCACACCGGCGCCGATTCCGCCTCGGTCGTCTATGACGCGGTGCAGGCCGCCCAGTCGCGCGGCGTTGATATCCTGATCGCTGATACTGCCGGGCGCCTGCATACCCGTGGCAACCTGATGGACGAACTCACCAAGGTCACCCGGGTCATGAAGAAACTGATCCCGGATGCCCCCCATGAGGTATTGCTGGTACTGGATGCAGGCACCGGCCAGAATGCCATCAATCAGGCAGAACAGTTCCGTGATGCCGCCGGCGTGACCGGGTTGGCACTCACCAAGCTCGACGGCACCGCCAAAGGCGGTATCCTGTTTGCCTTGGCCAAACGTACTGGCCTGCCGATCCGTTTTATCGGCGTAGGGGAACGGCTGGAAGACCTGCGTCCCTTCCATGCGGAAGAGTTCGTGCAGGCACTATTTGAAGATGTGACCGGTTAACGCCGCACGCATTAGGCTTGCACGCACCACGCCGCGTGCAAGCCTGATGCGTGAAGCGTGCAAGCGGTCGAGCCTAGGCGAGACACAAATGATTCAGTTTGACCGGGTCAGCAAACGCTACCCGAACGGGAAAGACGCGCTCAGCAAAGTGAGCTTTACGCTCCCCGCCGGGCAGTTGACGTTTCTCACCGGTCACTCCGGGGCGGGCAAGTCCACCCTGTTGAAACTGATCATGATGATTGAGCGCCCGACCCAGGGGCAGGTGCTGATTGATAACCAGAACCTGAACGGCTTCGGCAATCGCCATATCCCCCTGCTGCGCCGCAAAATCGGCATGGTGCACCAGAACCATCAGCTGCTGTTCGACCGCAGTGTTTTCGATAACGTGGCCCTGCCGCTGGTTATCGCCGGTTATGCCCGCGCCGACATCGGCAAACGGGTGCGCGCCGCCCTCGACAAAGTCGGCCTGCTGGACAAGGAAAACCTCAACCCGATCATGCTCTCCGGTGGCGAACAGCAACGCGTGGGGATCGCCCGGGCGGTGGTCAACAAACCCCCGCTACTGCTGGCCGATGAGCCCACCGGCAACCTGGACCCGGCCCTGTCTGAGGAAATCATGGACCTGTTCAAGGATTTCGCCCGGGTCGGCGTGGCCGTACTGATCGCCACCCACGATCTCAGCCTGATCGCCCGCTACAACCACCGCCTGCTCACCCTGCGCGAAGGCCGCCTGATCCACGACGGCGATGAGTCGGGAGATGCCCATGGCGCCTAACAACACCAACAAGGGCAAAGGCAACAAGGGCGCGCGTAACGCCACCCCGATCAAGGCCGGCCGCAACAAGGCAGAACGACCGCGCCGTGTAGCCGGCGCCCACAGCGCCCAGACCTCGCTGCGAGACCGCTTTATCAGCTGGCGCCAGCATCACCGCGATTCCCTGGGCGATGCCCTGCAGCGGCTCAACGCCGCCCGGGCCAGCAGCGCCATGACCATTCTGGTGATCGCCATTGCCCTGGCCCTGCCCGCCGGGCTGGCGGTACTGCTGGACAATGCCCGCGCCATTACCCGCGGTTGGGACGGCAATGCACACCTGTCCGTGTTTCTCGACATGGACACCAGCGAGGCCCGCCAGCGGGAGCTCGCCAGCGAATGGCAAGGCACCGGCCACATTACCCGCACCGAAGTGGTCACCCGGGAACAGGCACTGGCGGAGTTCAAGGCCCTGTCCGGCTTTGGCGATGTGCTGGAAGCACTGCCGGACAACCCGCTACCACCGCTGATTGTGGTCTTCCCCGACAGCACCGACCCGGTGACCCTGCGCGCCCTGGAAAACCGTCTGGGCGAGGCCGACGACGTGGACCTGGTGCAACTGGACGTGGAATGGGTACGCCGCCTGCACGCCCTGATCGAACTGGGCGAGCGACTGATTTCCGCCCTCACCCTGGCGCTGGCCGCGGCGGTGGTGCTGGTCATGGTCAACACCATCCGCCTCGCCATCGAGAGCCGGCGTGAAGAAATCGTGGTGGTAAAAATCGTCGGTGGCACTGACGGCTTCGTCCGCCGTCCCTTCCTTTATACTGGCTTCTGCTTCGGTTTCGCCGGTGGCCTCACCGCCGTCATTCTGGTGCAGGTTGCCCTGTGGTGGCTGGGCGGCCCCATTAATGAGCTGCTGATGCTATACAGTAGCGAGCAATCACTGACCTCCATGGCCGCATCCAGCCTGATTATCCTCCCGCTTTTCAGCGGTGCATTGGGCCTGCTCGGCGCCTGGCTCGCCGTCGGCCGCCACCTGGGTGACATCGAGCCGAATTTCTGAGAAACCGCAACACGCTTCATGCAACAAGGCGCGGACCAGAGCCGATATATCCCACAGGCTTTGCCCGCGCAGAACCCGCTGGCAGCATGACAACATCGTTTTGCGGCTTGACCCGGTTAGATTGCCCTTGCCGCAAGGGAACCTCTCCCTCTCAATCGCCTCTAATCCTGTGTTCATCCGTGCTTAACATGGGCGAGGCACGCTCTTAAGCACCGATCAACTGAGTCGATCAAAGGGAACCTTTCTGCCTATTAGCACTCTATTAATGCGAGTGCTAATATCAGGACTCAAACGGATTGGGATGCTCGTCAACGAGCGACGCCAACGAGGAGAACACGCGCATGACACACCTTTCAGAACGCGCACAGGCGCTCACATTAGCCGTACCGGGTAACGACCTGGACGCCTACATGCGAGCCGTTAACGCCGTGCCGGTACTCAGCGCAGAGGAAGAACAACGTCTGGGCGAACGACTTTATTACGATCAGGACCTGGATGCTGCACGCAGCCTGGTGCTCTCTCACCTTCGCTTTGTGGCCCATATTGCTCGCAGCTATACCGGCTACGGCCTGCCGCTGGGCGATTTGGTGCAGGAAGGCAACGTGGGCCTGATGAAGGCCGTAAAACGTTTTGACCCCACCAAGGGTGTGCGGCTGGTGAGCTTTGCCGTCCACTGGATCAAGGCGGAAATCCACGAATACGTGATCAAGAACTGGCGCATCGTGAAAGTGGCCACCACCAAGGCCCAGCGCAAGCTGTTCTTCAACCTGCGCGGGCAGAAAAAACGTCTGGGCCGCCTGACCCTGGAAGAAGCCCAGCGGGTAGCAGACGACCTGGGTGTCACCGCCGCCCAGGTGAAGGAAATGGAAGGCCGACTGGGCGCCTATGACGCCAGCTTTGATGGCCCCACCAGCGATGACGACGACAGCACCGTGGTATCGCCGGCAGCCTATCTGCACAGCGACAACAGCGACCCGGCTGACCTGCTGGCCGAACAGGACAAGCAGCAGCGCGAAAGCCGCCAGCTGAGTTCTGCACTGATGGCACTGGACGAACGCAGCCGCGACATTCTGGAGCGCCGCTGGCTGGCAGACCAGAAATCCACCCTGCAGGAGCTGGCCGACGAGTACGGTGTCTCCGCTGAGCGGATCCGGCAACTGGAAAACAACGCCATCAAGAAACTGCGTAACGCCATCGCAGCGTAAAAGAGACGCTGCGTGCTTCACGCAACAAGCAACACGCTAAAAGCCCCTTTCGAGGGGCTTTTTTGTGCCGCTTTACGGCCACGACACGCATCATGCGGGCGTGACACGCAAGAACCTTATTCCCGCTGTAGGAACCGAGCTTGCTAAGGTAACAGCCACAGGCTGGCCCGTAAGGGTGAGCGAAGCGAATAACGCCACTTGAGGCGCGAATAGCGGCCCCTCGCAACCCCTTCTCGTTACTCGAAACGACATCCCTCGCCAAGGCTCGGGTTCGCGCCCCAAGCGGCGCTCCTACCCTCGCAACGAATGTACCCCGCGACACGGATATTCCGGTACACTATGCAACCCGAGGCGGCCCTCGTTTTGACCGCCACTGCGGAGTCCCGAATGAAAACCCTGCTTATCCTCGGCGCCCTCAACAGCGCCCTTGCCGTCATGCTCGGCGCCTTCGGTGCCCATGGCCTGAAAGCCCGTGTGGACGAATCCCTGCTCGCCACCTGGGCCACCGCCAGTGAATATCACTTTTTCCATGCACTGGCTCTATTACTGGTGGGCTTACTGGCAAAGACCTTCGGCGCCTCCAGCATGATTACCGCTGGCTGGGTGCTGTTTGCCGGTATGCTGGTATTCAGTGGTAGCCTGTACGTACTGGTGTTAAGCGGACAGAAATGGCTTGGAGCCATCACTCCGCTAGGCGGCACCGCCCTGATCATTGGCTGGCTGATGCTGGCCTGGTCCCTTTTCAAACACGCTTGATAAAGATCATGAAGCTCATAGTGAATGGCGATACGCTCTCCCTGGATGGCAACACCATTGCCGACCTGGTAACCCAGCTGGAACTGACTGGCCGCCGACTGGCCGTGGAAGTGAACCGGGAAATCGTACCGAAAAGCCAGCACGCCAACTTCGCGCTGAACGAAGATGACGTAGTGGAAATTGTCCATGCCATCGGCGGCGGCTAACCCGCACCACCCGAATTATCCTGACAGCACACTACTCACCGAATTATCGAGGCCAGAATGTCCGACCTGCTGACCATTGCCGGAAAAACCTACTCCTCCCGCTTGCTGATCGGCACCGGCAAGTACAAGGATTTCGACGAAACCCGCGAATCCATTGAAACCAGCGGTGCGGAAATTGTCACCGTCGCCATTCGCCGTACCAACATTGGCCAGAACGCGGACGAACCCAACCTGCTGGATTTTGTCAGCCCGGATAAGTACACCATCCTGCCCAACACCGCCGGCTGCTTTAGCGCCGAAGATGCGGTGCGATGCTGCAAGCTGGCACGGGAACTATTGGATGGCCACGACCTGGTAAAACTGGAAGTGCTCGGCGACCAGAAAACCCTGTACCCGAATATTACCCACACCCTGCGCGCCGCCCGCGAACTGATCGACGACGGCTTCAAGGTGATGGTGTACACCAACGACGATCCTATCGTGGCAAAAGAACTGGAAGACATGGGCTGTGTGGCGGTGATGCCGCTGGGCTCACTGATCGGCTCCGGGCTGGGCATTCTCAACCCGCACAACATCAAGCTGATCATGGAAGAAGCCAATGTGCCGATCATTGTGGATGCAGGCGTAGGCACCGCCTCCGATGCCGCACTGGCCATGGAAATGGGCTGCGATGGCGTCCTGCTGAACTCGGCCGTGGCCCATGCCCAAAAGCCGGTATTGATGGCCTCTGCCATGAAGAAAGCCATTGAAGCTGGCCGTGAAGCCTTTTTAGCAGGACGGATGCCGCGCAAGGCCTACGCCTCTGCATCCTCACCACTGGATGGCCTGAGCCGCTAGCCCAGCAGCACCTGCGCGGCAGGCAAAAAAACGGCGCCACTCGGGGGAGAGCTGGCGCCAAGGGGAAGTGTTGAACCGTTGATGCTCGTGCACTTCAGGGCAGAATTGTATTGGTCTATGCGTTCAATATACGCATCACTGATCAATGCCGCGTGAAGACAGCACCTTCACCGTCACCCGTCCCTTTTTGCTATAATCGTCCGGTTGAAATCCTTTCTTTTCATCCGCCCTTTTTCACTACGGTAGCCCGGCCCCATGCTCGATTTCATCAACCACGATAAAGACCCGGAAACCGGCAAGGTCATGCGCAAGGTACGCAGCTTTGTCCTGCGCGAAGGCCGCCTGACCGCCGGGCAACGCAATGCCCTGGATACCCTGTGGCCCCGTTTTGGTCTGGAGCGGGATCAGGGGCAGCTCAATCCAGAGGCTGTTTTCGGTCGCGATGCCCCCCGCGTGTTGGAAATTGGTTATGGCATGGGACAGTCGTTGGCCCAAATGGCCGCCGCCGACCCGGACAAGGATTTTATCGGTATCGAGGTGCACCGCCCCGGCGTAGGTGCCCTGCTGATGGAAATAGAACAGCAGGGCCTGAATAACCTGCGCAGCTACTGTGACGATGCGGTAGAAATCCTGGAGCTGTGTATTCCCGACAACAGCCTGGCACGGGTGCAACTCTATTTCCCCGACCCCTGGCACAAGAAAAAGCACCACAAACGCCGCATTGTCCAGCCCACCTGGGTGGCACTGGTGCAGCGCAAACTACAGCCAGGCGGCATCCTGCATATGGCCACGGACTGGGAAAATTATTCCGAACACATGATGGAAGTGATGAACACAGCCGAGGGTTTCAACAATGTGGCGGGGCCTGGCGGGTTCTCGCCCCGTCCGAGCTGGCGCCCGGAAACCAAGTTTGAACGCCGCGGTGAAAAACTTGGCCACGGAGTCTGGGACTTGTTATTCGAGAAGCTCTGATCCCGCCAGTAACGCCCGCCCACAAAAAAGCCCCGGCGTTTTACGTCGGGGCTTTTTGTTTCCAAAACCAGGAACGACCGTTAGAAAAAGAGCTCGAAACCACCCGCGAATGCGGTGTACTCAATATCGCGAAACAGCTCATCATCACTATCAAACTTGTAGCGGTTAATCGACGCCGTCACTGCTCCGGCTTCAGCCACCTTCCACTTGGCACGCAGCCCATAGAAAAAATCGCGGCCATCATCTTTAAGTGTAACGACACCGTCACTCACTTCAGCATCCCACTCCTGCATGCCCAGGGTACCGCCCAACGCAAACACATCCCCCAGCGGCATCATCAGATCCAGCGCCGCATACATACCATCAGCATCCACTTCTAGATCACCGGAAAAATAATCAAATTGCGCCTCCTGCTGACCAAAAACACGATAACCCACTCGTACTGTGGAAGCGCTTGCAAACATAAAGCCCGCATAGACATCAGCACCCACCCCGAAAGGGGCATCCTGATCCAGGCCACCAAAATCATCATCAAGCTTTTCGATATAGTCACTGGCATCCAGCGAAAGGGCACCGCCCACCGTAAAAGCCGATTTTTTATCTGCATGAACGCCGGTTGCTGCTGCCAGAAGCGCCATTGCCGTTAGTATTTTTTTCATCGTTTTCTTCCCCAACCTGTAAAAGGGAAGAGCATAAAGTTGAATACAAAAATGTAAAGACGCGGCCGCGATTTTAAGAAAAGGCTTACACGCGTTACCGAAAAATGGCACTTGAGATTCCCGCTCACACCTCGCTTAGCAACCTGGCACTCACAACGCCCATGGCGCCCATCGTGCCCAGCACCAGCAACGCCCAGTCGTTCCCCAACAGGGCCACCGCCGCACTGATACCGCCCACCGCCAGCAACAGGACACCAATCACGGTATTACTCACCGCAGTGTAATCGGTGCGCTTGGTGCCGCCCGCCATGTCCACCATGTAAGTCTTGCGGCCGATGCGCACGCCGGCATGGGCAATGGCCAGGATGAAAAAAGCCACCGGGTACAACCAGTGCATCCCCTCTGCCTGCACGCCGGACACCGACACCGCCCCCGCCACCACACACACCAATGCCGCCAGCGCACCACCGCGAACCATCACGGTGCGGCTGGAGCTGTCCGCCATATAGCCCCACACCGTAGCACTCACTGCACTGGCCAGGCTCGATGCCAACACGAAACTCCCCAGCAGCAACGCCAGGCTGGACTGCTCTTTCGCCAGCAACACCAGAAACGGCGACGCCAATGACGACGCCATAAGCAAGGCACGAGTGATGACGAAACGTCGAAAAGGCGCATCGTCCTTCAACAGGGACAAGCTGTTCCAGGCCTCGCGAAGGGCGTTGTTGCCGCCCTCGCTGGCACCGGGATATTCATCCACGGACAGAAACACCAGCGCGGCCACCAACCAGGCCGCACCGGCACCGGCCAGTAGCGCACTGTAGAACAGGACGGAAGGGTCGCTGTCGCCACGGAAAATCAGCAGCGTTAGCCCGAAGGTCAGCGCGCCTGACAGCGTGGCCGAAAGACCGGTGAGCCGGCCACGGCGGGATTTGGGAATACACTTGCCCTGCACATCCTTCATGGACACGGAACAGAAGCCCCGGCTGATGCTAAAGAGCACCAGCAGGCCGACAATCCCCCACCCCGCAACCAGGCCATCCAGCAACCAGACCACCAACGCCATCCCCAACACAGATAGCCCCTGCAACGCCGCACCCAGCACCCAGAAACCCTTGCGGACCGGGTAGCGACGCACCAGTGCGCCGATCATCAACTGGGGAATCAACGAGCCGGACTCGCGAATGGGCACCAACAGGGCGGCCAGTGAGCCTGGCGCCCCCACCGCACTGATCAACCAGGCCAGCACCGTTTTCGGGTTGATCAGCAGGTCGCCGACCTTGGTCAGGGTATTAGCGGCAATAATCCGAAAGAAATTCCCCGGCACCTCCCGGCAAGCATCCTCACTGATGTCCGTACAGGTGCGCGCATCTTCATCGTTGGCCACTTTTTCATACAAAGCGTCCACTACCGATTCTTTCGCCATGCGCCCCGTCCCCTTTAAGCGACTGCCTTCAGTAAAAATAACGTACCGATTCAGCAGGATACCATGGCAACGGCCGGGCTTTGATTGCGCCCCCACCGGGCGGGCTTTAGACTTTGCGACATCTCTTGCTAGCGAGTCACCATGTCGCAACAGAATTCCGACGTCTTGCCCCATGCCGCCGCCGGCTCCGTAGGGCTGATCGAACCACAGGTTCACCACTTCGACACCCCGTTGGAGCTGGAATGTGGCCGCACGCTGCCGACCTATGATCTGGTTTATGAAACCTACGGCACCCTGAACAGCGACGCGTCCAACGCGGTGCTGATCTGCCATGCCCTGTCTGGCCACCATCATGCCGCCGGCTATCACCGGCCGGACGACAAGCGCCCGGGCTGGTGGGATACCTGTATCGGCCCCGGCAAGGTCATCGACACGGACCGCTTCTTCGTAGTCAGCCTGAACAACCTGGGCGGCTGCCACGGCTCCACTGGCCCGGCGTCCATCAACCCGGAGACCGGCCAGCCCTGGGGGCCGGACTTCCCCATGATGACAGTGAAGGACTGGGTGAACAGCCAGGCACGGCTGGCCGATGTGCTGGGCATTCAACGCTGGGCGGCAGTCATCGGCGGCAGCATGGGGGGCATGCAGGCCCTGCAGTGGTCCATCGATTACCCGGAACGCCTCAGCCATGCAGTGGTCATCGCCGCCGCGCCAAAGCTCTCTGCCCAGAATATCGCCTTCAACGAAGTGGCCCGGCAATCCATTCTGACCGACCCGAACTTCCATGGCGGGCGCTATTACCTACACGATACCTACCCGCGTCAGGGGCTGATTCTGGCGCGCATGGTCGGCCACATCACCTACCTGAGTGACGACGCCATGCGTATGAAGTTCGGCCGCGACCTGCGCGCCGGGCGTTTCCATTTCGGCTTCGATGTGGAGTTCCAGGTGGAATCCTACCTGCGCCATCAGGGCGAGGTGTTTTCACGCAACTTCGACGCCAACACCTACCTGCTGATGACCAAGGCACTGGACTATTTCGACCCGGCCCGGGAGTTTGACCATTCACTGGAGCAGGCCCTGGCCAAGCCCAGCTGCAACTTCCTGGTCATGTCGTTTACCTCGGACTGGCGCTTCGCGCCGGAACGCAGCCGGGAAATCGTCAACGGCCTGGTCCACGCCGGCCGCAATGTGAGTTACGCGGAAATCGACACCCCCAAGGGGCATGACGCCTTCCTGCTGGATATTCCCGAGTACACCAAGCTGTTCGGCGCCTACATGCACAGGGTCGCCAACGAGGTGGAAAACAGCGCCAACGAAACCGAAAACCGGACAGAACACGGGGAGGCCGGCAACCATGCGTGATGACCTGCAGCTAATCAGCGACTGGATTCCCCGCAACGCCACCCTGCTGGATCTGGGTTGCGGCGATGGCACCCTGCTGGCCCACCTGAAAGCGCATAAACAAACCGCTGGCTACGGCCTGGAAATCAACCAGGACAACCTGGCCGCCTGTTTTGAAAAGGGCGTGAATGTGCTGGAGCAGGATCTGGATGGCGGCCTTGGCAATTTCCAGGATCACCGCTTTGATTACGTGGTGATGACCCAGGCGCTGCAGGCGGTGCTGCGTCCGGACCAGATTCTCAACGAAATGGTCCGCGTGGGCCGCGAAGCGATTATTACCTTTCCCAACTTCGGCCACTGGAAAGTGCGCGCTTACCTGGGCCTGAAAGGGCGTATGCCGGTCTCGTCCGCCCTGCCCTACGAGTGGTACAACACCCCTAACATTCACCTGTGCACCGTGCAGGATTTTGAAACCCACTGCCGAAAACACGGCATTCGTATCCTCGAACGCCAGGTGATTAACCGTAATCACCGCACCAGCATGCTGAGCAAATGGTGGCCAAACCTGTTCGGGGAAATCGCCATTTATCGGGTGACGGTTTAATTCAGGAGCAAGTTGAAAGTTCAAAGTTGAAAAGCGCGGTAGAGTTGGCAGGGCTCTGTCAGGGCCTCCCCCGCGATACCACTCCTTTTGCAGCGCGAGGATATTGCCATTTCGAGCAACCCACAGCCGTTCCCCGCGTTTTGAACTTTCAACTTTGAACTTTCAACTCATCAGGAACCCCCATGGAAAAACTCGTTCTCGCCTCCGGCAACGCCAAAAAACTCGCTGAAATGCAGCACCTGCTGGAGCCACTGAACATCCAAGTAGTGGCGCAGAGCGAATTCAACGTGCCGGAAGCCGAAGAAACCGGTAGCACCTTTGTGGAAAATGCCATCATCAAGGCCCGCAATGCCTGTAAGCACACCGGTCTGCCCGCCATTGCGGATGATTCCGGGCTGGAAGTGGCCGCCCTGAACGGCAGCCCCGGCATCTTCTCCGCCCGCTTTTCCGGAGTCGGCGCCACCGACGCCAAGAACAACGCCCTGCTGGTAGAAATGCTCACCGAGATTCCGGAAGAGGCTCGCCAGGCCCGCTACGTGGCACTGATTGTATTGATGCACCACGAAGACGACGCCACACCACTAATCTGCCAGGGCAGCTGGAACGGACGCATCGTACTGACCCCCCAAGGCGAACAGGGCTTTGGCTACGATCCCCATTTCTTTGTGGAAGAAAAAGGCTGCACCGCCGCGCAGCTACCTGCGGAGGAAAAAAATGCCATCAGCCACCGGGGCAAGGCCATGACTCACCTGATCGAAGCACTGAAAGCCTGACGAGCGCACAGGGAGTAAGCGCCTTCACCGTGCCTTCGCTCCCCTCTGATAAGGTCAGGGTTTACCGTCAGCAAGGAGCCGCTTCGGTGCCAACCCCACGTCGCCACCATCCACAGCATTGCCTCTGCATTGCCCTGCTACTGCCTGTTGCCTTGAGCGAAGCCGCGCCCGTACACGGCAGCCTGCAGACGCAATGGCACAGCCGCTATGTCAGCGAAGGCCGCGACAATCTCGATGGCCACAGCCTGCACAGCCTGGGCGGTGACCTGACAAAAAGCCACGGGGCTCTGGGGGTCTGGCAAGCCTGGGGCGCCGGCAGCAGCAATTACCGGGAAAACAACCTGTTTGCGGAGTACGCGCCAGGTATCGGCCGCTGGGAGCCCTACCTCAACATGACCTACCTGCAGTTCCACGCGGACGACCCGGCACTGGACACCCCTGATGACGTGGAAGCCGGCTTCGGTATCGCCACCCATCTACGGCCCTGGCTGGCCCTGCGCGCAGACGGCACCTGGAGCAAGCAGGCCGACGGCGCTTTTTATGCGCTATCGCTGGTGGGAGAACAGCAGCTCTGGCCAACCGGCATCGCGCAGCTGCGGCTAACGCAAGCCTATGATCAGGGCTACGCCAGCGAAGAGTATGACGGCCCCAATCACCGCGAAGTGGGCGTGATGCTGACCTGGCATTGCCACCGGTCGGTCAACCTGTGGACCGGCTGGCAGCACAGCTGGGCCGGAGAAGATGTGCGCCGCGACGGCGGTGGTGACCTCAGCTGGGGACAGGTCGGGGTGATGGCTTACTTCTGAGCCCGCGCCAGCCACCGGTCCAGCGCATTGGCAAAGCGCCCCTTGTCCTGGCTGGAAAAACTGGCCGGGCCGCCAGTCTGCATCCCCGCCGAACGCATTTCTTCCATGAAATCACGCATATTCAGGCGTTCACGCACGGTATCCTTATCCAGCCAGTGGCCACGGGGCGTCACCGCTTCGGCGCCCTTTTCCACCACTTCAGCGGCCAACGGTATGTCCTGGGTCACCACCAGATCGCCGGCCTCACAGCGCTGCACGATTTCATTATCCGCCACGTCAAAGCCCTGCCCCACCTGGATGGAGCGGATCAACGGCGTACGCGGTACGGCGATATGCTGATTCGCCACCAGCGTGCAGGAAACCTGCGCTCGCTGTGCAGCACGGAATAACACTTCTTTCACCGGACGCGGGCACGCATCCGCATCAACCCAGATATGCACAATAAAATCCAATTGACAGTTGATAGTGGACAGTTGACAGCTAACCCGTCGGGACCTGCTGAGACCGCGAACTCTTTGTTTTTCGCTGTCCATTGTCAACTATCAACTATCAACCATTCTGCTACCATGCCCACTCTCTTCCCATTGCCTCAGCTGCTTCAACACTCATGCCCCTGACCAACCCGCCGCTCTCGCTGTACATCCACACCCCCTGGTGCGTGCGCAAATGCCCCTATTGCGATTTCAACTCCCATGAGCGGGGCGAGATTCCGGAAGCCGCCTACCTGCAGGCCCTGCTTACCGACCTGGAACAGGATTTACCGCTGATCGGTGATCGTCCGGTGGAAACGGTCTTCATTGGCGGCGGCACGCCCAGCCTGATGTCCGCCGACTTTTACCGGCAACTCTTTCAGGGCATTCGCCAGCGGCTCACCCTGCAGGCAGACGCCGAGATCACCCTGGAAGCCAACCCCGGCACCCTGGAAACTGGCCGTTTCGAAGGCTTTCGCGACGCGGGCATCAACCGCCTGTCGATCGGTGTCCAGAGTTTCAATAACGCGCATCTGCAAGCGCTGGGGCGCATCCACGATGCCAGCGCCGCCATCGACGCCGCCCACCAGGCGCGGGCCGCCGGCTTCGACAATTTCAACCTGGATATCATGCATGCGCTGCCCGGGCAGACCCACGCCCAGGCCCTGGACGATCTGCAGCAAGCCATCGCCCTGCAGCCCACTCACCTGAGCTGGTACGAACTGACCATCGAGCCGAACACCGTTTTCTATCGCTCACCGCCGGTTCAGCCCGACAGCGACGCCATGGCCGACACCGAACAGGCCGGCTTCGCCCTGCTCGCTCAGCACGGCTACCAACGCTACGAGATTTCCGCCTTCGCGCAATCTGGACGCCGCTGCCGGCATAATCTGAATTACTGGCAATTCGGGGACTATCTCGGCATTGGCGCCGGCGCCCACGGCAAGATCACCCAGGCCGCGCAGGGTCACGTGCACCGGTACCAGAAAACCCGAAAACCCGAGGACTACCTGGCCGACGCCGCCCATGCCCGCCGCCAGCACCAGCCCATTGCCCGCGAGGATCGCCTGTTCGAGGCCCTGCTAAATGGCTTACGGCTGGTGGACGGCATCACCTGGCACACGCTGGCGCAAGCCACCGGAGAGCCGGTCTCACAATGGCAAAACGCACTGACCCCGCTGGAACAGCAGGGGTTGCTCGCCATCACAGACCAGCGGCTGGCCTGTACCGATAATGGTTTGCGCCACCTGAACGGATTACTGGAAAAACTGGCGGCGGCGCTTTTGTAAACGGCACGCCCGTCTACACGCAGACAAAAGCGCTTGAACCCTATTGCAAGGCTATTCACACTGAATGGCGGGATCACAAAAGATTATGACTATGACAAAAACACGCAGCGGGCGCGAACAGGCGCTAGCAGAAAGAGAACAGCTCTTTATTGAGGCAACCCGACAGCAGCTTTGCGATGAAGGCTTGCTGGGCGTGCAGATGGCGGCCATTGCCCGCAGCTGCAATTTTGCCACTGGTACGCTCTATCACCACTTCGCGTCCAAGGAAGACCTGCTCATCGCGGTCTGCACCGAGCTGACCACCACACGGCGGGAATACTTCGAGAAAGTCGCCCATTCCGACCTGTCCAGTCGCGACAAGATGCTGGGGTTTTCCCTGGCCTACTCATTGTTTGCCCAGCACTACCCCGAACACTTCCGGCTCGAACAGTACATCATGACAGAAGTGGTCTGGCTGGCGTCGTCGCCCAGCCGTCGGGAGCAGTTCCTGACCGCCACCCAGCCCATTGGCAGGATGGTAGAACAGGTCGTTCGCGATGCCATTGGCAATAACGAACTGGAAGACCATGGTCAGGACCCGCTGACATTCAGCATCGGCCAGTGGTCCATGGCCATGGGCATGCATACGCTGATCCATGCCGACGGCATCCTGGATATGTACGACCTGAAAGACCCTCACCGATTGCTACTGCGCAACGTACAGCTGCAACTCAATGCCATGCAGTGGCAACCGCTTGAAGACAGCCCTTTTGATGACGACGCACTGAGCAGCAAAGTCACCAGCCTCTGCGATTACCTGTTCGCGGATCTGTGCAAGGAGAAAGGCAGTTGCCTCAAACTTGGCAGCACCTGATCCCGTCTCAACCGTTTGCTCACCCACAAAAAAGCCCCGCAGTGCGGGGCTCTTTTGTGGGTGAGCAATGGCCGGCGGTTACTCCGCGCTGGCCACCGCTTCCTGTTCTGCGCTTTTCTGCATCTCTTTTTCCGCCTTCAGGCTCTCGTGCTGAGCGGGCGTACAACCGAGGCAACGAACGAAGGTATTCTTGCCCGGGTTCATGACCAGCACTTCACCGGCTTCTCCCGGATTGCCCCCCAGCAGACTGAACGGCAGCGTAACCACATACAGGCCAGCCCCCACCACCGTGGAAACCAGCAGCAATGGGCGCGCAAAAACCGCGTCGCCGATCATTGCCATTTCCCCCGGCCGATCCAGCTTTGATTCAGCCGCCTGTGCCGTGACGGGCGCCATGGCAGCAAACAGCATGGTGGAGGCGAGTACGGATGCCACTACCGGGCGCTTTGCTCGCTTCATGGTGAGTCCCTCTTGTATTTTTATAGTTAAAGTATCGCTGACATTGTTTCAGCTAAGTCGTTAATATTCCGACAATTGCATCACAATCTACACCTTTGTTCTTAGGCCAGCAATAGGTCGGACGCTCAATCATTGATCAGCCCCGACGCGAGACGATCCCCCGTCCTTCGCCCCGTCACCGCTGGCATTGCGGGCAATAGGCGGTACTGCGCTGACCATGCCGATCCGCCTTAAGGATGGCTTCGCATTGCAGGCAGGGCTGGCCGGCGCGGCCATACACATTCAGCGACTGGGCAAAATACCCGGGCTGACCATCCGCCCGGGTGAAATCCTTCAGGGTGGTCCCGCCCGCTTCAATCGCCCGGGCCAACACCACCTTGATGGCCTCCGCCAGCGCCTGATAGCGCGCCAGGGAAATACGCCCGGCTGCCCGCGACGGATGAATACCGGCCATGAACAGGCTTTCCTGGGCGTAAATATTGCCCACCCCCACCACCGTGGCGTTATCCATGATAAAGCTCTTCACCGCCACCTTGCGCCCCCGGGAGCGGGCAAACATTCCCTCACCGTTGAAAGCCTCACTGAGCGGCTCCGGCCCCAGTGACTGCAACAAGCTGTGTGGCTCTTCGCCAGCCTGGAACAACACCGTGCCAAACCGGCGCGGATCGTTGAAGCGCAGTGCCTTGCCGCTATCGAGCAGCAGGTCCACATGGTCGTGTTTGCGCAATGGCAAGGTCGCATCCACCACCCGCAGGGTGCCGGACATGCCCAGATGAATCAGCACCTGCCCGTGCTCCAACTCAATCAGCAGGTACTTGGCCCGCCGACGCAGGGCCACAACGGGGCAATCGTGCAACGCATAAAGCGCCTCACTGACAGGCCAGCGCAGGCGCGGCTCACGCACCGTGACCGACGTCAAAATACGCCCCTGCACATGCGGGCGAATGCCGCGCAGGGTGGTTTCCACTTCAGGTAATTCAGGCATAGGAAAGTCAGTTGACAGTTGATAGTGGACAATTGACAGCTAAGGGCGTGCTGGTGCCAGCTATGTTACCTTGCTGCCAGTTTTTTTGTCTTTCGCTGTCAACTTTCAACTGTTAACTGTCAACTGATATGTCCGTTTCTTACTGGCTCGGCGTCGATACCGGCGGCACTTTTACTGATTTTGTTCTTCTGGGCGACGGTGAGCCGCGCATCCACAAAGTGCTGTCTACACCCTCATCCCCGGAGCGCGCCATCCTGCAGGGCATCCAGGAGCTGGGCCTGCGTGATGCCATGAGCAATGGGCAGTTGGCCATCGTGCACGGCACCACCGTGGCCACCAACGCGGCCTTGGAAGGCAAGGGCGCCCGCACCCTGCTGATTACCAATGAAGGACTGGAGGATATCCTCCGCATTGGCCGTCAGAACCGCCCGGAACTCTACAATCTGACGCCCCCCAGCAACGCCTCTGCGGTCAGCCTGCAGCCCGCGCTCGGCTGCCCGGCACGGCTGGATGCCATCGGCCACCCCGTGACACCGCTCACCGACGACCACATTGCCACCCTGTTGAGCGCCGTCCGCGAGCTGGCCCCGGAATCCATCGCCCTGTGCCTGCTGTTCAGCTACCTGAACCCGGAGCACGAACAACGACTCAATGACGCCTTGCGTGATGCCGGCTTTGCGGTGAGCCCATCGCACCAGATACTGCCGACCCGGGGAGAATACGAACGGGGCATGGCCACCTGGCTCAACGCCTGGCTGGCCCCCCGCGTCGCCGACTACCTGCAACGCCTGCAACAGGCCACTGCCCCCGCGCCACTGGCGATCATGCAATCCCACGGCGGCACCATCGCCTCACAGCAGGCGGCGGATCTGGCCGTCAACCTTCTACTGTCCGGCCCTGCCGGCGGCCTGGCCGCTGCCCAGCGGCTCGGTCAGCAACTGCAGAAACCGCAGCTGATGACCTTCGACATGGGCGGCACCTCCACCGATGTGGCCTTGCTTGATGGCGATATTCGCCTGACGCAGCAGGGCCACATTGGCCCCTATCCGGTGGCCGTTCCCATGGTGGATATGCACACCATCGGCGCTGGCGGCGGCTCGCTGGCCTATGTGGATGACGCGGGCCTGCTGCACGTGGGGCCGCAATCCGCTGGTGCCGACCCCGGCCCCGCCTGCTACGGCAAAGGCGGGCAACAAGTTACGGTCACCGATGCCAATGTGGTGCTGGGCCGGCTGCAGCCGGACTTTGCCCTCGGCGGCTCACTGACGCTGGATGTGCCCGCCGCGGAACAGGCCATGGACAGGCTCGCCCTGGCGCTGGGCCTGACGCGCCAGCAAGCCGCCGAAGGCGTGCTGGCCCTGGCCAACGAGCACATGACCCAGGCGCTGCGGGTGATCTCCATCCAGAAAGGCTTCGACCCAGCGGACTTCGCACTGATGAGCTTCGGTGGCGCCGGCGGCCTGCATGTCTGCGCGCTGGCCGACAATCTGGGTATGACCCAGGCCATTGTCCCGCAACGGGCGGGCGTCCTGTCTGCGGAAGGGCTGGTCTACGCCCCGCGCAAACGGGAAATGCTACAGGCACTGCCAGAACAGGCGAACCAGGCCCTCTTGCTCGAACGTATTGAGCAATTGCAACAACAGGGCCAGGCCGAACTCATGACGGAGGGCGTCAGCGCAGACCGGATTCGCCACCGGGTGTTTGTGGACATGTGCTACCGGGGGCAATCCTCCGTCCTGCAGATTGACTGGGCGCCCACGCAAGCCGCCCGGAAAACCCGCTTCCACGCGGCCCATCAACAGCGCTTCGGCCATCAATTAGGCCTCCCCGTCGAGCAAGTTAATTTACGCGTCCAGAGCCTGGCCCACAGCACCCCGCCAAGCCAGCCGAACCACCATACTCAGGAAGCGCCAGCGGAGCGCCGCATCAGCTTGCCGGGCCAGAGCACCCCTGTGGCCGTGTATAACCGCGAAACACTGGGTGCCGGGCAGCATATCGCCGGTCCCACCCTGATCTACGAAGCCGTGGGCACCACCTGGCTGGCCGCAGGCTGGCATGCCTCCGTCGATTCCCGGGGGCACCTGTTGTTGCAACGGAGCGAATAGCCGCAGTGCCCATTCGTCAGCCAGCAAGCACCTTTGGGACCCTGATTGGCCGTAAAGTCCGAATTTGACCCGTTTAGTGTCTTATGTCCGTCATCCCGGGTAGGGCACAATAGCGGCTCCGTCTTTTTATTGTGCGACATCTATGCTGAATTATCTGAGTGAGGGCCTTCTGGCTCCGAGTCTCGGTGCCCTGGTGCTGATCACCCTGGCCATGACCCACGTGACCATTATCAGCGTCACTGTTTACCTGCACCGCTATTCCGCGCATCGGGCGCTGGACATGCACCCGGTGCTCAAGCATTTCTTCCGTTTCTGGCTATGGCTCACCACCGCCCAGAACACCCTGGAGTGGACTGCCATCCACCGCAAACACCACGCCAAGTGCGAGACCGAAGAGGACCCGCACAGCCCGGTGGTGAAAGGCATTCGCAAGGTACTCAGCGAAGGGGCCGAACTGTACCGCGAAGAAGCGGAAAACGAAGAGACCCTGAAGAAATATGGCGCTGGCTGCCCGAACGACTGGGTGGAACGTAACGTCTATTCCCGTTTTCCCATGGGCGGCATTGCCCTGATGGCCGTCATCGACCTGCTGCTGTTTGGCGCCGCGGGCATTACCGTGTGGGCCGTTCAGATGATCTGGATCCCGCTGTTCGCCGCCGGCGTCATCAACGGCCTGGGCCACTACTGGGGTTATCGGAATTTCGAGTGCGCTGATGCGTCTCGCAATATTTCCCCCTGGGGCATCCTGATTGGCGGCGAAGAGCTGCACAACAATCACCACACCTACCCGAACTCCGCCAAGCTATCCGTACGCCGTTTTGAATTCGATGCCGGCTGGGCCTGGATTCGCCTGTTCGAGATGCTCGGACTGGCCAAGGTGAAGAAAGTCGCGCCGAAACCAGCACTGGAAAAAAGTGCCCGCGGCATCGACCTGGACGCGCTGCGCGGTGTCATGCAGCACCGCTTTCAGGTCATGCGTCATTATCGCAAAACCGTGATCGCGCCGGTCTTCAAACAGGAACAGGCCCGCGCCTGTGACGCCACCCGCGACCTGTACGGCCGCGCCAAGGCGTTGCTGCACCGGGACCTCACTCTGATCAAGCCCAATCAGGAACTGCGCCTGAAGAGCCTGACCGAGAACAACGAAACCCTGGAAGCGATTTACCAGTTCCGTCTGCGCCTGCAGGATATCTGGACACAGACCAGCCGCAGCTCATCGGAAATGGTGGACGCATTGGAGAAGTGGTGCCACGACGCCCGCGAATCCGGCATCCATGCACTACAGGAATTCGCCGACCGGCTGCCCCACTACCGGCACGCCACTGCCTGAACCGAAAACGGCCGCTAATGCGGCCGTTTTTTGGTCTGCGAGAAGTCTTCCGCCTGAACCGGGAAAAAGAGGCACCAGCACAAGGCTGGTTAATTTTCTGCTGCCATCACGACAACATTCTCAAGCACTTGCGTACTGTTTTGGCTGGCACCTGTGACCGTTATAGTTACGCCGCCAAGACCAATACCTAACGCTTCAAGTAAAGGGTTAATAAGAGAACCAGCAAGGGCCTCCACCACCGTCGAGAGCAAGTCTTCTATCAAATTGGTCAAAAAAGTTAGGTCCAAAGGCAGGATTCCGAGAACATTCAAATCCCTTAACTGGATATCCAGATCCAGCCCTGTCACCCCATCCCCGGAATCATTAAATGTCTGCTGGCTACAACCAAGATCACTACAATAGAGCGGGTAATCTTCCGCAATAATAACGCCGCTATCACTGACTCCGGGCACATCTCCGTCAATATAGACATTGGCACTCAATACTTGAAGGCCCAGCAAACCCAGCACTTGCAAACTTCCCTGATCAGGCACAATTTCTCCTGAATCAGAATCCAAGGAGCCAGTACCCAATCTCGCCACGCTGCGATTAATATTCACGCCAATTTCGATATCGTTATTTGATCCGCTTGCACAATCCGCCGATACAAACTCAATCTCTGCACCCCCGGCATTAACCGCCAACGGCAGATCAACGGTTGCCAGGTTCAGCAGCGCCCCCAAGCCCAGCAGTTGCACATCTGCATCAATTAGGAGACTTATATCCGGCGCATAAAATTTCGTCACCCACTCGCCATTCTCATCTTGACGAACCGGCCCAATTTTAATTCTGGGCGCTTCTCCAACATTCAACTCTACGCTGGTTTGTACATTCGCCACCGGACTAAGGTCCAAATCGATATTCAGCGGCACTTCCAAAAAGGCCCCCAGAGTGTCCTGCTGTGTTTCAGCGACATTGAGAACAAGACTGATCAGCATGTCATAGAGGGGGAACTCACTATTGGTGGGCACCTGGGTCCCCTCCACCACCTCCAACACTTCACTGACCTGAACCGTACCAAGGCCAGCTGCGCCAAGGAGATCATCCAGCGCTTGTCCCGCGGGGCTCGCTGCCCCTGCCACATCCCTGAGAGCCGAAGCCAGCACAACGCCATCCAAGCTCAAAAGTTCAGCCACATCGGCAACCCCAACTTCCGTAAGCAGGTCACCCAGTTTAATCGTCGTATTACGCAGACTGTCCACGCTGGTTGGATCCAGCGTATAGGTATCATCTCCCAGGACCGCACCAAGCAATGAACCAACAATCCCTGAATCAACCGTAGCCGTGCTTCCCGCAGCGCTCATTGTCGCGACAACCTGCTTTCGAGCGGCCGCATTCACCGACATTTCCAGCGTGCCAAAGGTGGACTCGGGCAATAACAAAGAAATGGGTTCGCTACGGGTATAGGTAACCAGCACAGCATTACTTTCTTCAACGCGATTCACCGGCCGAAACGAAAGAACATCGCTGCCGTCCGCATCTTCAACCAGCCCGACCTGAACTTGCAGCGCGCCGTCCTCTGCATTAAAACCCTGAGCCTGCGCAGCAGCCAGGGCCCGAGACTGAATCACGGCCGTACTGACAAACTGACCACCGCAACTTTGCGCCTCTGCCGCCCCTGCCTGGGCTGCCACATTCACTTGCGCCTGCATTTCGCCGCGCAGCATGTACAGGCGCGCACCATCCAGTGCCATCACCGACAGGATGACGACAATCAACAACAGCAGCGGTGTAATCACCGTCAGGGCGCCCTGCTGGCGCCGGCGATTACTCGTCGCGGGTCTGTTCACCGAAGGTGTCCGGTATGGCCGTGCGGAAGGAATCCGCCAGGCGACGCTGGGTATCCACATAGATGGGCGCCGAGAGCTCACTTTTTGCTGCCGGACGGGAATCCCGCTGCTGGTTTAGCAACCAGTCGGTGACTGTTTCCGGCACATTGTTTACCACTTGATCGGATACCCCGAAGCTATAATTCTGCTCGGGCTCGGCCGCCACGGCCAGGCCCGGCAGAAGAAGCACAAGAAGCCATTTATTCATGGTGCGACCCTCCCAAACTGTTGACTGAGTTTCTCCGCATAGGCCATTTCGTCCTCGGAAAAACCGTATTGAGATTGCAATTCCTGAATGCCTTTTTCGTTATTGCTCATCAGGTACGCCACCGCCAGGTTCTGGCGAACCGGGCCCTGGCCATTGGCCAACTCCAGAGCGGTACGCAATTCAAATGCCGCATCCTCGTAACGACCGACCAACAACAAGGCATAACCGTAATCGTTGCGTACCTGTGACGTGGCCGGTGCCATATCACGGGCTTTTTCCAGATGTGAAATTGCCGACATGACCTCATGGCGCTTCAGCAACACCATCCCCAAGCCATGTTCGCTGCGGCCATCACCGCAACGGTTGGCCATGGCCCGATACACCTCTTCCGATTCTTCCAGTTTGCCGGACGCCGCCAGTAACTGCCCGTAGCGCAACCAGTGATCGATAGCGTTCATCGGATCATTCTCCAATTGCGCCAGAGCCGCATAGTTGCGCCCCTTGGCCATCAGGGTATCGACCATTTCCAGATCCACTCTTTGCTCTGGCTGCAGCGCGTCCTTGCAGACAATGCCAGACACATCCACGGTACCGCTCGCCTGTGCAGGCGCGCTTTGGTGGGCGCAGCCCGCCAGCACTGTCAGCAGCGCCCCAGCGCACAGACCTCCCCAATTACTGCCACGCATGTCCCTGCTCCCTTTCATCGTGTCAACGCCTCGGCAATGGACACCACCGCCGGGCCACCAATCAGAATAAATAACGCCGGCAACATGAATGCCATCATGATCACCGTCATTTTCGCCCCGATCCGGTTGGTTTCTTCCCGAATCCGGTTGCGCTCCACGTTCTGTGCTTCGTCAATAATCTGGTCCAGGCTGTGCGATACACCAGCCCCTAACTGACTGCTCTGTTTCATCAGCACCACATAACTGCGCAGCACCGGGATCCGTTTATTTTCACCCAACTCATCCAACGCCTGGGTGCGCTCCGCGCCGGATTTCATCAACCGGTTGAATCGGTCAATGCGCGCAATCAGGATTGGCAACAACGGCCGGCCCTGCACACCAATAATGCGTAGCACACGCTCCAGCGACAGCCCCGCCTCCATCAACATCCGCGTCATATGACACAGCTCCACGGCTTCCAGATTCTGGCGCATTTCCGCCTGCGCGCCCATGCCGCGAATGGTTCTGCGTGGCACGATAAACCCTGCTGCAGAAATCAGCAGACCACCCAGAGCGCCAAAAAAAAGAAACCCGATGGCAGCCACGAACACGGGCAGCAACCAGCAGGACAACAAGTAGATAACCTGAGACTGCTCGCGGCTTTTCCCCATGCCTTTCAGCGCAAGGCGGATGTCTTCGTAATCACTGGCAGCCAGCGACGATTCCGTCAGCGCTCCGGATAAACGCCATAACCAGAAACCGCTCCCTTCGCTCTCCACACGGGTGCCCGCTGTGTCGTGCAAGCGGGCCTGCACCCTCGCTCGCATTTCCCATTCCCGGGCCTTGAACAACAACAGCCACAGGGCCACCAGCACCAGGGCGACGGCCAGAACCAGAAACAGATCACTCACGCCCCACCCCCTGCACCATGCGCCAGATAATCACCACACCAATGCCCTGCAGTACGCCGGCGATAATCAACATGGTGTGCCCGGTGTCCGTACGCAAAAGCACCTCGGCATACTTTTCGTTAATCAGCATCATGTACACCGCCATCCCCAGTGGCAGCAGCGTAAAGGCCCCCGCGGTAAACCGGGTTTCTGCGGTGGACGCCAGAAACTCACGGCGCAACTCCTGCTGCGAACGCAGGGAGTTGGCTACCTGCTGCAAGACCGGCCGGATGGAAGAGCCGAAGCGGGCAGAGGTGCGCAGGGCAATGGATACCAGCACCAGTGATGGCACTCGATAAAGCCGCGCAAAATCATCGAACAGGCTGGTGTAATCACGCCCGGATTCCACTGCACTGCGCAGCCGGAATGTCAGCGGTTGAAACACCGGTGGTGCATCGCGGAACGACTCCAGCAGCGACGCTTCCAGAGAGCGGCCCGCCCCCATGTAGCGCAGGGTCGAATCCATAATGCCCGGCAGGGATTCAAAAATGGCACGGCGCTGCTGTTGAAACCGGAAACGCCAGTACAGCCACAGGCTGGCCATAATGAACAGGGCCACCACGGCGGTCGCAATAAAACCAGACGACGCCAGCACCAGCGCCAGCATGATAAAGATGACAATGCCCATCAGCGTCAACTGGGTACGCGACAGGCGAATATCCGCGCGCAGCAACAGACGCTCCAACGGCCCGCTGACCACCCGTGTCTGCCCCAGTTCCTGGCCCAGTTCAGTGCGTTGCTGTAACCGCTGGCGCACCCGGTCGCTGACCAGGCTGCGCTGCCGGTAACGGAACCAGAGCAGCTGCAACAGCACCGTCAGCACGGCAATGATGCCGAGCACCTGTGCCATGCCGAGCAGCTCAACCGCGCTCATCATTACTCCGGTACAGGTAGTCCATGTGATAAAGGTCATCGCTGGTGGGCGTCAACGCCACCACTTCACTCACCCGGCGACGACCATCCGAAGTGCGCTCCAGCTGGATAATGATATCCAGAGCCGAACCGATCAGTCGCCCAATGGCGGTTTCGCTGGCGTCATAGCCACTCACCGCCAGCAACGTCTCAATACGCACCAGCGCATCGCGGGAACTGTTGGCGTGGATGGTACTCATGGAGCCTTCATGGCCGGTATTCATGGCCTGCAGTAATTCAATCACTTCATTGGAACGCACTTCACCGAGAATCACCCGGTCCGGGCGCATCCGCAGGGCATTGATTACCAGTTCACGGGCACTGATCCGGCCCTTTCCCTCAGTGTTTGCCGGGCGCGTTTCCAGCCGCACCACGTGGGGGTGATTCAGTACCAGCTCCGCCGAATCCTCGATGGTGAGAATGCGTTCCGGGCGGGGAATGTACTGGCTGATCAGGTTCAGCATGGTGGTCTTACCGGTACCGGTACCACCGCTGACAATAATATTGCGGCGCGACTCCACCGCCTTGATCATGATGTCCAGACAGGCCTCGGTCAGCGAGCCGGAATCGATCAGTTCCTGAGCGCTCAGATGGTTACGCGTGAACTTACGGATACTGATGCTGGGGCCATCCAGCGCCAGCGGCGGGATAATGGCGTTCACCCGCGAGCCATCCGGCAGACGGGCATCCACCATGGGGCTGGATTCATCCAGCCGTCGACCCAGCGGCGCCAGCATGCGGCGAATCACTCTCACCACATGGTCGTCATCGATAAAACGCACCGATGCCTTTTGCAGCACCCCAGAGACTTCAATGAACACACTGTCAGGACCGTTCACCAGGATGTCATTGATACGCTCGTCCGCCAGCAACGGTTCCAACGGGCCAAAACCGGTGACTTCGTCCAGCGCATCGCGGGCAAGCTGGTTCAGATCCTGGGTGGAAAGCGGCACCCGGTTCAAGGCGATATACTGGCCCACGGTGGTACGGACAAAATCCGACAGCTGGTCGCTGCCGGCATTGCCGACCTCGATCCCTTCTTCGTCCAGGCGCTCTACGACCCACCGATGGGTGCGATCCTTGAGCTGCTGATATTCCGCATCGATCCGTCCGGCCACAACTGCTCCTGCTATCCGTTGCCTTGAGTGCTATTCAGGCCAGGCACCACGCTCATTGCGCAGGCCAGCTACCCATTACTGCGCACACGTTGCCACCAGCTGGAACTGGTCACATCGTCCTGCTGCATTTCCAGCTTGCCAACCAGCGCCTGCAAAGTCCGGCTATAACGGCACCGGGGCGACTGCTCCTGAATCGGCAACCCGCTATTCATGGCCAACAGCCGGTACCGCCAGTCCATTGGCAGGCCACCAAGCAACGGCACGCCGGCAGTGTCCGCCAGTTCGTCCAGACCCGGCGGCACATGGCTGTCCACGCCATCGACAATCAAATTCACCTCGCTCTCGCGGCCCAGATGGGAGCGCCAGTCGTTGCCCAGGCTGCGCACCGCATGGGCCTGATCCACCAATGGATGCATAGCCACCAGCAGGTGGCGGGCATGAATGCCCAGCGCACGTACCCAGTGACGGCTTTCCAGCGTCCCCACATTGATGACAATGCGATCGAACATCTGCATCAGGTGATTCAGGGCAATAAACAGGTCTGCGCTGCGATCCCCCTGCAAGTTGCCACTGTCCACGCCGCCAGCCAGTAACCGCAGCCCGGGCCGGTATTCTTCCAGCGCCGTGCCGATGAGGGTTTCATCCAGGGTTTCCGGGCTGGCCAGCAGGTTCTCCAGGTTGTACTCGTTATGCACATCCAGGTAAAAAATACCGCGCTCACCCGGCTGGGTATCAATGGCCAGGCAACGCTCGCCGGGAAACAGCCGGTTCAGCGCCAACGCCACGTTCTGGGTCAAAAATCGGGTATCCACCGTGGCACTCGCCGAGGCCACCAGGGTGAGATTATTGGTGCCGGAACGCACTTCGTCACCGTAATGCCCCACCCGCAATAACTGATGGCGGCGTAAGCGCTCCCGGACATCGCCGGCATCCGTACCCGCAACAAAACAATCCCGTGCACCGGCACGCATGGCCTGCAGCAACAATTCCTGATTGGCCCGGGCACAAACGGTGATCACCGTTACCCAGGGCCGGGCACTGGTCAGTGCGGTAATAATGGCCAGGGACTGGTCCATGTCCGCTTCGGAAATCTCCACCATCACCACATGGGCGGTAGTCGCCTCCAGCAAACGCAGCACCCGGGTCAGGTCGGAACGGCTGACCTGCTCCAGCCGAAACGGTTCGTCGACGACCCGCTCCAGCCAGGCCTCAATACCATCGTCATCAACAACCGAAAGAACAATGTCGTGGTCACTCATAGCATCACCAGCTCAGTCCATGACGGATGGGTTGGGAGCCGCGACGGCTTTCGGTGGCCATATCCAGCCAGCCCATGCTGCTGGAGTGATAGCCTGCGCCCGGCAAGGTCACCGGCGGACTGGTGGCTTCCTGCGGCGTGACCAGATGCGGTGTCACCACCATCACCAATTCCTTGTCGTCCTTCTCGATCCTTGAGGAACGGAAGAAGGCGCCGAGCAACGGAATGTTACCGATACCCGGTAAACGGGAACTGCTGTTAATCGTATTGCGACTTACCAAGCCACTGATGATGAAAGTTTCCCCCGGCGCCAGGGACACAGTGGTTTCTGCTCGCCGCACCCGCAGGCCCGGCACTGCCACGCCCCCGGTTTCCACCCCGGCGGAAAAATCCAGTTCAGACACTTCGGGGGCCACCTTGAGAATAATTTGATTCTTGTCGATAACCGTGGGCGTCAGGCTCAGGCCGATACCGAATTCCTTGAATTCGATCTGCACGCCATCGGTGGTACTGCGGGTGGGCACCGGAAATTCGCCACCGGACAGGAAACTTGCGCTTTGCCCGGACAGGCTGGTCAATGACGGCTCCGCCAATGTATAGGCAAAACCACCGGCTTCCAGCGCATTGATAGCCAACACCGAGTTGGGCCCAAAACCAAACAAGTTGAAGCCTTCGGTGCTCAACGGGGTCGGTACCGCCCCTGGCACCTGAAAGCCGGAGCCGGGCGACGCAATACCGACCGCAGACTGGCCACCATTAAAGGTGTTGCTGTAACTCATGCCCAGTTGATTTAGTTCGGAACGGCTGACTTCCAGCACACGAATATCCGTTTGCACCTGGGTCCCGAACGGCAAGGCATCACCCAGGGTTGTCGCCACCACCACCGTGCTGCGCAGCGGCTTGCTGCTGTCGCGCAACCAGACCGACAGCACGGCTGACCCTTCCGCTTTCGCGGTCAGCAACAATTCCGCACTGCCGGTGACCGTCAGTGCCGCCACCCCCGGGTCCGAGGTCGCCACCTTGGACACCGCCGACGGGAACGTAAGCACTTTCTGGTCCCCCGGCGCCAGCCGCATGGAATCGGTCAGATCCTGGGCCTGTGCCACAGTGGTCATCAACCACAGTAACGTTGCCATTGCGGCCCAAACGGCCCCTTTCATCCCACCCTTAACGCACATAAGTGCTCCTTGAGTCCGATCCTTCATAGACTTCGACTCGCTGTCCCGGCGACTTGGCCTGCGGCGCAGGGGCGCGAGTGGTCGGGAACAGATCCTTGTAATAAACCGGTTTGCTCTTGCTATCCCGGGCGCTGGCCACCGCCTCTTTATCACCGTCCTTGTCATCACTGGCGACCACCGCCAGACGCACCGAGCCTTCTTCTGCGGCCAACAACAGCGGCGGCACTTTATCCCTTGGCACCGCCAGCACCACGGTGTTGTTACGGCGCTGGGCCTCACGGTCCTGCTCACTGCTCGCCGCAGCCATGGCGCCTTTTACCGCCAGCACCTGAATATTGCGCAGCAACACCAGCGCCGCCGGGTTATCCCGCTCGACCTTGCGAAACGCCACCACCACATCTACCAAATCACCGGGCTGCAACAAGCCACCCGCCATGACCACATCATCCACGGCAACGCCCACCGCACGGAACCCCGTGGGCAAGGCACCCGGAAGCGTGCCACCTGGTTCAAGATGATTACGGGAAAGCAGCTCACCCGGACGGGCAAACTGGCGAAGCTCCTTGCCCACCACCGTTTCATCAGCGGTCAGCACATTGGCAATTGGCGCTGGGGATGACACCACCGCCAGGGACTCTTCATCGAGTGTATCCCCAATATTCAGGCTTTGTGTCACTACCCAATAGCGATAGCTGGGCGCCTCCTGAGTGGACGATGTTGCATCCGTCCCCTCATCCTTCACCACCAACGCCGGCGTCGGGTCGCGACTTAATCCCACCAATGCCAAGATCAACGCCACCAGCGCCACTGCCAGCGCCGGCAACATGTACAGCAGTCTTGATCCCATGTTCTCTCCGGAACATCCCTGTCTGTTTCTGGTTCTTGTGG